>Ga0208297_1000022_pt1 | contig 444969 bp, 419 predicted proteins | sample LMS_cellobiose_e_FD_187367 | JGI IMG/M metagenome (GOLD analysis project Ga0208297, IMG submission 187367) | Rumen-fistulated moose microbial communities from Alaska, USA - LMS_cellobiose_enrichment (SPAdes) (version 2) | ecosystem: Host-associated > Mammals > Digestive system > Stomach >...
GAGCTTTGCCTTCACCAGCTGCTGCACCAGAGCGTCGAACACCGCCTTGTTCTGCTGCGCCGTACCGGTGAGCTTGTTGGGCCGGCTCTGGACCCCCGCCGCGGCGATCTCCGCGTCCGTGAGCTTATAGTCGTTGAATCCCATGGCTTATCCTCCAAAAAAACTCTGGGAGATCTTCATATTCTCCCCGGGAATGGTTGTGTCCAGCATACCCACAGCCATGTTGTACATCTGCAGCATCCCGCTGTAGTCCATTACCAGATCGGGGAGCAGCTGCTGGGCTGCCACAAAATAGGGCATGCACTCCGCCGCGTCCTCCGCGATCTCAAACTCGTATTCGTCGTCGGCGTCTGCGTCGATGGTGGCCGGATCGGCGAAGTATTCAACGGTGATCTCCCGTCCTGCGTCCCGCTCCGGGACCAGCAGTCGGCCTCCCCGCCAGCGATATCTGCCGGTAGCCGGCGAGCCGTCCCTCCAAACCCGATAGACGGACCGGAAATCCGACGGCATCGTGTATTCCGTTCTGCCGCTTACCGCCGTGAACCGGCGAATCTTCACGATCTTCTTGATCTGGCTCAGCTGCTTCTGCGCCATATCAAAAAACCGATTCATTTTCAGCTCAATGTCCTGGTCGTGCTCCACCTCGCCGCCGGCGCTGTGCTCATCCAGGAGCATATACACCTTGTCTTTTGCTTCACCCAGTGTCACCGTATATCCCTCCGTGAAAATGCTTCAACAGGGCGGAGGTTGTCCGCCCTGTCTTCCTACTCGTCTGTGTCTTCGCCTGCGGCGCTCTCAGCGTGCCGTTTCAGTTTCTGCAGTATTTTCCCTATGAATGCCGGGACCGGGAGCTTCATTTCATCCGCATTTTCCAGAATTGAGATACACTCATTGATGATGAGCCAGACAATCACCAGCAGACCAACAAAAAATACGTGCTCCATCTCAATGCCGAAAGAACCGCCGATCACACCGATCAGGTAGTCAAGCGCCATGCCCACGGCAACGATCAGCAGATAAGAGATCTTCTTCACGATCCCCACGATCCCGATCCGTGAGCTGAGCTGTCCGGTCACCCACGCCGCGGAGATCCCGCTCACGTAGTCCAGCAGCATCACGATCAGCAGCACCATCATGGGCGCCACCAGCTCCTTCATGTATGCCGCCACGGCCGCCAGGATGGCGGCCAGCAGCATCTTTACTCCGCTCTCCATATCCTTACGCGCCGGCGCCGGTGGAAAAGATGATCTGCCGGGCGTCACCCCAGCCGCAGGCGAAGTCGGCATAGGACACGAACTGGGTGACCAGGGGGTTGTCCATCTTGTTGTGCACAACGGTGGGCTTGGTGATATAGATGATGTTCACGATCTCCTTCATCAGCGTTCTGTCGCACACGGCCCACTGCTTGGCGGTGAAGCCGTCGTTGCCGCCGCCGATCACGATGTACTGCAGATCCCTGCAGGGGTTCACGTGCTCGGCCTGATCGGGGTAGAGCTTGGCGTCCTCGCCGCAGATCTTTTTGGCCTCGGCCTCCAGCTCGGGACTCACCAGCAGCGTGTCCATGTCGCACAGGAAGGGCATCCCGTCGGGGGTGACGAACCGGCTGGCCATACCCTGGGCCTTGGTAATGGCGGCCACGCTCAGCTCGTCGTTTACCAGGTTGGAGTAGGTTCCGGCATCGGCGTCCGGGGTATGGGTACGGGCGGGGTGGTTGGATGCGCTGGACGCCACGGGATGCGCTGCGTTGGCCCAGCACACTCCGTCGCCTCCGGTCTTGGCCGCGTCAAAGGCGCCGCCGAACATCCGCAGGCATTCCAGGTAGACCTTCAGGCCCATGCCGTCACCCAGACGGCGCCCCACCTTCCGGGTCTCCCCCATCTTGTCGATCTTGGCTTCCTTGTAACCGATCCTAGCCGCCAGATCGTACTCTACGGGGACGATCGTGGTCTTGAAGGCACGCTTCAGGCTGCCCTCATTCAGATGCTCTCCGTCGTATTCTTGGGGCTCGCCGTATCCGCCGGCGCCGGTGAGCTCGTAACTCACGTTGGGCGTAGTCACCTCGCCCACAATGGGGCTGAGCTTGTTCAGCCGGTTGGCATAGGCGACCTCAAAAGCCTTGCCCACGTAGGGATAAAGGTCGGTTTTCCAGTTGTTGTTGATTACTCCGATATAAGACATCAGAATCCCTCCTCAGTTTTTTACTGCTGCCACTTCAGAAACTCCTTGGCAGTCATTTTCATGCCCGGATTGCGCTCGTTCCAGGCGTCCAGACTCTCCTTCTGACTCTTGGTCAGCACGGCGTCAGCGGCTTTCCCGCCGCCGGTGCCCGTGGCCCGCTCCGCCTTGCTTTCCGCCTTGGCCAGGGCTGCGGCGCTGGCTTTTCCGGCGATCTCCACGTAGTCCCCGTAAAGCTCCGCCAGCGGCTCCCTGCCGTATCGGCTGCCGCAGAATCGCCGAAAGCTTTTGTCCTCGTCCAGCTCGGCCAGATCCACGTCCGGATACGCTTCCGTAAAGGCCCTGGCGTCCGCAGCGATCCACTGCTGTCGGCGGGCGGTCTCCCGCTCCTGCTGATCCCGGCGGCGCATATCCCGCAAAAAGTCCCGGTTGTCCTCTTCCTCTTCGATCTCGGCGGCGTCTCTCCCCTCGTCTCTCGCCCGCTGGGCGATCCTGGCCCTGCGCACAGACTTGGAATAGTTCTCCAGCCCGGCGATATCACCGATGGTCTCACCGCTGTCGGGATCCCGCATGCCCACGCGGGCGATCCTCTCATTTACCTCCCGCATGGCCCTGTCATAACCGCTCTGCTCGCCGGCCCTGCGGGCCGCCTGATACCGGCGGTTTTCCTCATGCGTCTGCCGGCCCCGGTCGGCGTCGTCGGAGCTCTGTTCGCCCTCGGAGCTCTGCTCCGCGGCTTCCGCACCTTCCTGAGGAGTTACGACTTCCTCCGTCTGTTCTTCCAGACTTCCGTTCTCTTCTTCAAGCATTTTTTGTCCTTTCCGGGCCTGTACTGCCGGCCCATGCGATATAGGGGATTATTTGCTCAAATAAAGCATACCACGTTGTTTTCGCCAATCTTCCCGGACTTTTTTCCAGCAATACCAATGCGTTTCCGGTTTTTCTGTTACTTGCCGTGCGAAAAAAGCGCAGGGCTTTTCCCCTGCGCTTTTTCATCTCATGCTCTCACCAGCGGCGCCGGTGTCTCTGCTCCCGCTCCAATTTTACGATCAGCTTTTCCGCCGGCGGCTCACTGTGCTCCGTAACGCTCATGCGCTGCTGGTGGCGGATGGCGTAGGTGATCGCCGCCGCCATCACCATGTCGTCGTGCTTTCCCGCCAAAGCCTCGGGACGGTGATCCTCGTTATAGCAGAAGGTCAGCATTTCCCCCAGCAGTTCGGGATCCTTGAACCATGCGGGGTGCGCGGAAAACACCTCCACAAGCCCGGCAATGGCCCGCGGCCGGGTCACCCGGTCGGTGCGAAAGCCGTAGCTTTTCCGCAGCTGCCGGGTATAGGTGTCCTCCCGCTCCCGGGCGTACTGGTTGGGATACCCCAGCTCGTAGAGCTTCATCACCGGGTAGGTGGAGAAGTTGGTCTCCAGTCCCACCATGGCGGCGTTGTAATACATCCCCAGGGCGTAAATCTGACGGGTGTACTCCGGCTCGCTGTACTGCCTCCGAAGGGAGGCCACCTGTTCTCCGGTGGAGTTGTCGATCACCAAAGCGGTGAACCAGTCAGACCCTTCCCCGGCTGTGTCTCCGCCGATGACGTAAGGGTGCCCCTCCTCCGGTTCCTTCCAGATCTTTACCGCACCAATCGGATCCTCGGAAAACAGAAAACGGTCTGTCTCGGCTTCTCCATCCTCCCACACAAAGTTTCCCCGCCGCACCGGCTCCGGGGCTGTCTCCCGTCGCAGGATCACCTGCTCATTGTCGAACACGCCGGTGCCGGAGTGGAGGAAGGCCTCGTCCGGGTTGCTGGGATACTCCTGTCGGAACATGTCCAGATCCCCGCCGCAGTTGTTGGCGATGCACCAGCGGCGCCATTGCAGCTGTCCCTCGCTCAACTCGTATCGTTTTTGCAGTTCCCGCTCCTCCGGCGTCCAGTCCGTTCCCGGAACGGGCTCCATCATGTACTCCGGGTTTTCGAACCATGCAAAGAACACTGCTTCAAAGTCGTTTTCTCCGGCGCAGGCCGCATCCCAGCGCTCCTTGAAGTCCTCGTAGCCGTTGGCCGTGCTCTCGATCACCACCATAGTCCCGGGCATGGAGGGCACTGCCTGCAGGATCCCCGTCAGGGTGGCGGCTTTTCCGTCTGCCCCTTCCGGCCAGAAGGCGTACTCCGACAGATGCACGCATTGGAGCGTGTCGCTGCGGCCGATCCCCCGGCCGCCGGCGGTGGCGCAGCGAAGCCGGGAACGCAGTCCCGGCCGCTCCGCCTTCTCCTTCTGGCTGCGTGTGGGGTTTTCAAACACCAGCTCCTGGGCGTTGGAGCTTCGAACCATGGGCTTGATGGGCTCCGGCAGCTCGTCGTAGAAAAGCTTCGACATGCGAAACAGGTTGGCCGTAGCGTCGTCCCGGTGAGCCACGATCAGCGCGTTGATATTCCGCCTTGTGGCGCAGGTGTGGAAGATCAGCCCCTCCGTCAGCGTGGAGAAGCCCAGCTGTCTGGCCTTCAGGATGATGATACGCACCGGCTTTCCCGCTTCCTGCTGCCGTCTGGCTACTTCGTAAAGCTTTTCCTGGGCCGGATTCAGGCGAAATGGTATTACAGCCCCGCTCTTGGTCCGGATCTTTAGACAATGCTCTATGTATTCTCTCGCAATCAACGGATTCATAGCTTGGGCTCTCCCTGCGTTGCCAACCAGTCCTCAAAGCTTTGGCGCTGCTCGGCGCTCTCCTCCTCGCCCTTGGCATAGCCCAGCTGCACGAACAGCTCATGCAGCGCCTTGATGGCCGTGGTGTCGTCTGCCACCCAAAGGCCGTCCGGTTCCTTCTGCCTTGTGGCGTGGTTCCAGCTCAAGTGCGGTACGCCCTGGGTGCTCCGTTCCACGATCTCCACCAGGCGGCGTCCGATCCATGCCGGCGAAATCCCCATCTCGTCGAAGAGCTTCTGCTCCATCTCCCGGCGGTACGCCTGCACCTCGCTCATGGCCAGCAGACGGCTGGCCTGCTGCTCGGCGCTCTTCTGGCTGTAGCCGGCGGCAATGGCGGCCTCCTTGCCGATGCCGCAGCGCAGGTACTCTTGCACGAATCTCTTTTGTCTCGGATTCAGGGCCACAGCTTCACCTTCTCCAAAAACTCGCGCTGCATCTCATAGACTCTTCCCTTGTCCAGCCTGTACCGCTCCGATGCCGTCCGCGGGCTCACCCCACGCAGCAGAACGGCCTCCAGCGCGGAACGCTCCACGCCGCCCCGCGCTATCGCTTCGATCTGCTCACGGATCCGCTCCCGCTCCAACTCCGGCAGCTTTTTCCACAGATCCAGCTTGGCCCTTATGAACTTCTGCTCCGCAACCGTCCGTGAGCATCTTACCGGATAAAACCGTCCCATATGCACCGCCTCCACAAAAATTGTCTAATGACCGCGCGCAGAGACACGCGAGCCGGCCTTCGCATTTCTTATCACGCGCTTTCCTCGTCTTCTCTCGTGCCCGGCGGCCGCCAGTACCGCAGATGCTGGGCCCGGCCTCCCCGGTTCTCCGCCTGCCAGATCTTCACGCAGCCGGGAGGTGTGCGCAGCTCTGCCTCCGGATTCTTGCTCTTTACCGGCGGCAGCACCAATGCTTTGGCAAGATTTCGGCTTGGTGTGTATTTCTTCCGGTTCCGGATATACCGGGTCTGCGCTATCATGTAGAACGCCAGATCGCCCAGATCTCCGCCCCGGCCTCCGTAAAGCACGCTCTCCCTGGCCTTCCCGGCTGTCCATTTGGCCAGGCAGATCTCCATAGCCTCCCGGCACACCACCAGATGCACGTGGGGGCGGGCGTATCCCCCCGTCTTTCCGTTCTTGTCGGAAACGACGAAGAGATACTTCAACTCCGCTTCCCGCTTTTTGCACTCCCGCTGTACCCGGCGGATAAAATTCACGGCTTCCCGGTCCGCTGCAAGAAGAAGGTCGTCGTGCCGGAGCGATCCCGCCCTTTTCTGCAGCTTCTGATAACCGGCTTTGTCAAACTCCAGCGTGATGTGGAAGTCTCTCCCGGCCCGAAAGTTCTCGTTGAGCAGTCTGGACACCTCGTGCTTTGCCTCGGTGCAGCCCTTCTCGGCCCGGCGGATCACCCTCTCCCGCTTTCTGGCTCCTTCTTTCGGTGAAGGGTCAGGCACCGGATATTTTGTTTTTTCCTCCACCCCGTTGGAACAGCGATAGGTGGATATGTACCATTCGGACATACAGCGACTCTCCTTCTCCCGTTGGCTGCCCCGCTCATTTCCGCGGGGTCGGCCACCGTTCCGGCTTCGATCCTTGGTTGGTTGAAAACCCGGCCGTTATCAAGTTCCGCAAAGAACACGCGCGCACGCGATACATAATAGGTATCCCCTTCGCCTTCTCCCGTCATCCCGAGCGCCCTTTTGTCATCCTGAGCGAAGCGAAGGATCCCCTGCAGGCTTCCGCGCCTCAGGTCCCCTCAGCCAAAAAGAAGGGGGCCTCCGGGGGGAACATGGTTCCCGCCCGGAAATCACGCCGCCGCAGGCGATTATATGACCTCCGCAGAGGTCATCGTGATTTGAAGGATCCCTGCAGGCTTCCGGATCCCCGGTCCTCCTGCCGTATCTGCGTGCCTGAGCTGCCTTTCTCAGGGGCAGCTCCGCGCCATATTCTGCGGTTGTCAAAGAACATTGCTCAAAGGTTCAGATCGCCGCCGTTTTTCGGCAGCCATCTCAGCCTTCGATTTTTGTGTATTTTTGCGCAATTTCCTATTGACTTTTGCGCAAAAGTGTGTATAATTAAGATCGTAGAGAGGAGTTTGGCAATGACACCAAGAGACAAAGCTCTGGAAGAGCTGAAAAACAACGGATACCGATTTGACAGGCACGGCAGCAGCCACGATTTGTATTACAACCCGGAACTGAATTGTTCCATTACCGTCAAACGTCATAAGTTCTCGGAAAACACGCTGCGATACATTCAGAAAGAAATAAAGCAAAACAAGCGGGGCCGGGGCTGACGAAGCCCCCGGTTCCTGCCCGAAAGGAATGAGCCTATGAAGTACACCTATACCGCGGTTTTTACCCCCACAGAGGACGGGACGGAGTATTATGCCAGTGTTCCCGATCTTCCCGGCTGCATCACCACGGGCGACACGCTGGAGGATGCCCTCGAACAGATCTCCGACGCCATGAGCATTTGGCTTGTCGCTGCGGAAGATGAAGAGCGTGCCATCCCGGCGCCTACCGCTCAAGGCAAGATTGCTCATACTGCCGAGTCTGTTTTCTCTCTCGTGCAGGCTGACACCATCGCCTACCGCGCGCAGATCGACACCCGCGCCGTCCGGAAGAATGTGTCTCTCCCCGCTTGGATGGCTTCCATGGCGGATAGGCGCGGTATCAACTGTTCCCAGGTCCTCCAGGAGAGCCTTCTGCAGCGTCTCTCCTGACTGCCTATGCCTTCGCCCCGGCTCCATGAGCCGGGGCTTTTTCTTTGCTTTCACCTGTGGGCGGAGCTTGTCCTCGCTTCTGTCATGTCTTTTTCAAATCGCTCTCTCTCATACAGTCCGTCCTCTATGGCGGCCAGGTTGGTCTCGCCCTGTATCAGCTCCGCCTGGATCTCGTCCATCATGTGGATTACGGCCAGCCGATACTCCGGCGTCTCGCGGATCCTCGCGGCGCTGTCCGTCACAAAATAGCTCCGCTTTATACCCGGGCGCGGCGAACCCACCCGCTCCAGCAGATTCTTGTTGAAGGGTCCCACCTTCATCATGGGCTGTTCCCGGTCCCGGACGCGGTGCGGCGTTTTCACGAAAAGGCTCTTCTCGGTTTCCCGTATCACTGGCTTTGTGAATACGGCCGGGCTGCCGTTCTTCCATATATTGATCTCGACTTTTACAAGCAGCTTTCCCATTTCAGTCATCCTCCCCTGTAATTCTGAACGCGCACCAGAAGAAAAGCGCAATGACGGCGCCGATCAAAGCCGCGGCGGCTTCCAGGATCTTCATCGGCGCAATGCCTTTCCCAGCAGATATGCCAAAGCGCAAAGGACCAGCAGACAGCAGAGGTATTCACTCATTTTCGATCTCCTCCTGTCCGTCGATCTCGCCGGACGGCTGTTCCTCGTCCCATCGGCACCAGCTGCGTTCCTGCAGGTATTTCCATGCTTCCAGCGTCTCTGGGCCGTCCTTGTCCTCTCTGGGCCGATCGGTGCGTCGGTAGACTGCCTCCCCGGTGTTCTCATCCCGTCGCACCAGCACGCCGTTGTCCCCAATGGAGGTCTGCAGCACCCCCAAGGCGGGTCCGCCGCCCGCGCAGCCGTAGATAGTCCCGTCTCTGGTCTGATAAAGAGCCCACAGGCTCATGCTCAGGCCGATGGCTTTGATCTTCTCTTCCCGATCCGGGAAAAAGCTGGCCACGTCCTCTCCCACCACCTCCGGCAGCGGCCGGGATATCAGATAGCCGTCCTTGTTTTTTTCAATATGTACGATCTCGCTGTCCGGGATGTAGCCCAGTGCCTCCACAACGGCCCCCAGGGTCTGCCTGTACTCGTCCATCAGCCGATGCCTGGGCAGTACCGCCATCCATTGCGCCGTCAGCAGCGTCACGTCCTCGCCGAAGCAAAGGTCGATCCCCTGCTTTTCCTCCCTTCGGAGCACTCGTTCCAGATTTCTATCCTCAAACATCGTCGTCCTCCTGTTCCTCCGCCGCCTCCACGATCATTCTTGCGTTGGCCAGCGTCATATCGAACATGGCGTCGGCCTGAATATGCGTGTCCAGCAGCGCCTTGTCCACTGCGTTTGTCTCGTAATATGACGTCAGCACCTCGCCGTCATTCACCCGGGCCGCCAAAGCGATGCACTTTACGTCTTGTTCCGCCAGCAGCCGGATCTCCGGGATCTCCGGGGCCGCCCGTAATCAACACGCGCCCCTGGCTGTCTGCGCAGATCAGTTCAGCCGCCCGCCTCAGGTCCAGCTCTTCCGGCCGGCAGGGCAGCACCAACGGTGATCTGGCCCCAGTGTTCCCGGAGCCATTCTTCTTCCTGCTGCGTCCAATTCCTGTTTTTTCCCACGATCCACCCCGACTTTTCTATAAGTAACAGGGGGATTTGCCCGGCTTCCGATCGGCGTTCTCCCTGTCTTTTCAGTCATCCCGGAGCCTTTGAAATGCTCAAATTAATCCGGGATAAAATGGCTGTACTCAATTTGAGTGTTTTCCCATACTCAAATTGAGTGTTTTTTTTTTTGGTTTCGGAAGTAAAGATCTCCTCATAGTGCAGCCGGAAATAATTCTTCTTCGGTATCGCGCCCCATTCCAGGCGGCCCGGTCCGAAAGACATCCTCACCACCGCCCGGAAGAAAGGTGCATTCTTCCCGTATCCGTTGCGAAAGATCACCTCTGCCGTCCGTCCTGTGGGAACCCCGTTTTCATCGCACAGGCCGATGCTGGCAAAGCGCTTTCTCCAATATGGCTTATCTTCGCGGTACTCATCACCCTTCTCCCCACGGAGGGACATATCGAACCAGCGCTTTTTGATCGGCAAGTTCAGCATTTCAGCCCCTCCTTCTTCAACTCCCGCCGAGCCCTGCTCAGAAGCCAGCTCTCAATACACCGCACACACCCAGCGTCGTCCGGCGGATAGACCTTTTTGCACAGCGTTGGGGCCTCATATCGGCATAAGCCGTCCCTCTGCATGATCACCGCGGCGACATGTACCGCCCGGCGCTCAACGCGCTTTATCATGCGTCGGCCTCCGTTTTCCCCGTAGGGGCGGGGCTTGTCCCGCCCGCGTTCTCCATGAGCCTGTCCAGCTGAGCGTTCATCTCGATCACCCGGCGCAGCTCCTTGCATTGATCTTCATGCAGACAGCGCCATAAGTTCTGCTTCTCATACCGGAAGGGGCTAAAGGCCACGCAATGCTCCGGGCAAAAGTCCGGCACCTGGAAGGTATACTGTACCTCCTTCATTTCTGTGCCTCCTTTACCTGCTCCAGGATCCTCGAGAGCACGGTATCCATGCCGACCAGCAGCTTCCCCGCCACTTCAGGATGCGTGGCCTTCATGGCCGTCACCTTCTCCAGCGCGGCGGCAAAATTCTGCTGTGCGAGAGAGAACAGGGTGGCCGCCACATTGGCCCCGCTCGCAGCGGAGAGCAGCTTCTTTCGCAGCTCCTCGGCTTCGGCCCTGGCCTTCTCCGCCTCGGCCTTTGCCGCCTCCTTTTCCTTGTCATCCTGAGCGGAGCGAAGGATCCTTTCCTTCTCCTCCTCGGCTTTCTCCAGATTCTTCCGGAGCTTGTCCAACTCGGCCTTGGCCGCTTCCTCTGCCTTCTTCCTGGCGTCCTCGGCGGCCTCCCGGATGGCCTTTTCGTCCCGCTCCACGGCAACCTCCACGGGCTTGCTCTCCAGCTCCTTCACCCGCTTTCCGGCTTCGAGCAGATCAGCCTGCAGAACGTTCACCTGGGAAGCATAAGAGCCCGCCGTCTCTTCCCATCTGACAGCATCAGCTATGGCCGTCTCCAACTTTTCCTTGTCATCCTGAGCGGAGCGAAGGATCTCATCTTTCTCTTTGATCGCCTTCCCCAGCGCTCGCCGCGCCTCATCCCGCTCGGCCAGGGCCTTCTCCAGCTCCCGGGCGGAAAGGTGCTCGGCGTCCACCTCAGCGGCCACCTCTTCGCGCTCCTCTTCCGGCACCGCCAGGAGCCGCAAAGCATTGGAAATACTCAAATTTTCCAACGTTGGAAATTTATTCTCCACGCCGAAAAGGGAGCCCTGATCCTCACCGTATCCCTTATACAGTGCCTCAAACCGGGAGGCTGCGGCGGCGGAAAACTCCGTCTCGTTTTTCAGCCATTCCGCCCAGCCGTGAGGCCCCACCTTTTCGTGGGCCGCCGCCAGCCGGTATCCGATCTGTATGGCGTAGGAAAGCGCCATCCGCCGGGCCTGACTGGTCAGCAGCCGGATCTCCCCGCCCAGCTGGGCAGGGGTCAGGTCCTTTACTTCTGTCATCCTGAGCGTCTTTTCCTCTGTCATCCTGAGCGTCAGCGAAGGATCTCTTTCCGCCTCATTGCTCATTGTCAGCTCATTCATGCGGTTTTAACCTCCTGTCTGTCATTCGTCACCGGGCGCCCGGCCTTGTCCCTGGGGCTGCCGCTGTTCACCCAGCCCAGCCAGGCGTCCAGGAACCAGCCGTATTTCTCTTCCGGCTTTACGGCGTGCGGATAGTTCTCGTTTCGCCAGCCGTGGACCTGCCGGATGCGGATCTTTCCTTTATCTTCATATACCTCAATGGTCAGCCACGGGCGCCCCCGTCGCCGTTCGTGCCGCAGGAAAAGGATCGTCGCGCTGCCGCTCACATGCCGCTGGGCATATCCGCCTACGCAGTGGTGCAGCTTCTGTCCCTCGTCCACGATCTCCTGAGCGCTGGCCGGTATCAGTACGCACAGCCCGCCCAGGGCGAAGGCGTACTTCCTCTCCAGCCTTTTCCGGCGCTTGCCGTAAACTTTCAATTCCGCTTCGTCTTTTGCGTGTCGGATCAGAGCCGCCGCGGTGTCGTGACGGGTTTTCAGGTCCCTGGGCATGGCCACCGTTTCTTCCCCCAGGTCGTACCGCAGCCCCGACGCCATCTCCAGATAGTCCATCCAGTATTGAATGATCGTCGATCTGGGCGGCGCGTACCGGGAGCATTCCGGCTCCTGGCTCTCTATGTACCGCACGGCCCGCTCCAGCGTCACCGACGCCTGCCTGGCGCACAGCGATATCCTCCGCAGGTTATCGATGCCTCCCGCACGGTCGCTCAGGTCAATGAAATGCGTTAAGCTCATTTTGGGCGCCAGCTCCTGTTTGTTCTTCAGGTCGGCAAAATCCATGCCGGCCCGGATAAACAGCCGGGCGCTCTGCTTGTCCATCCGCAGGAACTTTTCCGGCGTCGCTGCGTTCCAGTCCAGCAGCCGGGCGTTGCGCCGGCCTGTCTCGATCAGTTCTCTCACTGCGCCTTCCAGTCCCAGCTTTACCGCCATCTCGATCTGCGGATGCTCACAGTACCAGCCCAGATATTTGATCATGTATTTTCCCGTCGCCAGCTCCGGCAGATCCGCGCCGTAAGCCCGCTCATAAAACGGTAGGATCTGGCAGTATTTCAGCTCCGTTTCCTCCAGCGCCGCGCCCAGGCCCACGATGTTGTACGCCCCGTCGTACCAGGTGGACCCCATCATGTTCGGCGCAAACGGTTCCCGTATCCTTCCGGTTGGCAGCCACCGCAGCTCCGGCGTTTCCGGCCAGCACGCCCAGTTCAATACCCGGTGCTCCCACATTTGCGTCATGCCCCGGGCAAAGTAGTAGCGTTTCTCGGGATACCAGTCTATCGTCCCTGTTAGGTCGTCGTGGCTGAAAGACCGGCGCACGTTCCCGCTCTCGATCATGAGCGCCCCGCCCTCGGACGGATAGGCCACCGCCGTCTTGATCCAGCTTTCCAGGCTCGACATGGCGTATCCGAATTTCCCCACGGCCTTTCCGGTCACCCGCACGCCGCAGCTGGGACAGTTGCACTCCTCGTTGTGGAGCTTCCCTCTGGCGTAGTTGCCCCGGACGACCTCAAAGGTCTCCCCGCAGGCGGTGCAGGTGCACAGCCGCACCGGATCGCTGCTCACGTTCCAGCCGTCGTCCGTGTATTCGTTCCGGAAGAACAGATACTGCGGGAACATTTCCCGTATCGAGCTTTCTTCCTCTGCCGTCAGAGTTCCCCGGAACAGTCCCAGCACAGTCTCCTGTTCTGCCTCCGGCAGATTGCACGGCGGGTTCACAGGAAATCCTCCAGATTCAGCACGATGCCGGTCTTCTTTTCCGGTTCAGCCTCGCCCCGTGCCGCTCCGATCAGATCAATGGTCATCGTCATGCGGATCTCCGCCCCTTTGAAATAGAACTCCACCGCCCGTTTATAGGCGTCCAGATCGCTTATGCTTGTCCCTACGCCTTTTGCCACGTCGGTCATGCAGTCCTTGAAACTGCCCCCCTGCGCCACTGCCTGGGCGAATTCTTCATCCTGCCGGCAGAACGAGAGCAGCGCTTCCTTCACCGCCGGAGCCATGGCGGATGCCTTCCGGTCAGGGGGAACGGCTCCTCCCTCCAGCTTCTTTTTTGCTTCTTCATAAAAATCCATTGTTTTCTCCCTTGTCATCCCGAGGCGCCGCCGAAGGATCTCGATCTCCTCCCGGCCTCTTGCATTCCGCAGCCTCTTATGGTAAGATGAGGGTCACAAGAGGCTTTTTTCGTTTTGCCCTTTTGTACCCGCCGCTCCGGAGTGCCCGCTCCGAAGCGGCTTTTTCGTCCTCACAAGCCCCGGATCGGTTCATCACGGGTTCCTGCTCTCCCCCCCGGGCCCAGTCGAAGCAGGTCTTTTCCCTCTCGGGCTCGTCCTTCATCAGCCATCCGGCCATGTGCAATCCCGCCTGCAGCAGCCCGTACCAGCCGAAAACCTGGATCGCCACGAAGTAGCTCCAGATCTCGTGCTCCCACAGGCTGTATAAAAATCCACCTGCCAGGATCACGATGATCCCCGCCACGAAATACGCTTTTGCCTTGCTCATGTCGTCCTCCTTTCAGAATCCAAGATCCATTTTTCTCTTCTCCCGCCAGGTCAGTTCCCGCCGCCTGGCGGGTTTTTTTGTGCAGAAATGGTACATGTGGGCGAAGCCCGTTGCCTCCCGGTCCCGCTCCTCCGGCAGGATCTCACAGGGGATCTTGCCGCCATCTGCGGTGTACAGCAGATTGGGCTGCTCCCCTTCCGCCCGGCGGTACGGCGTGAATCCCGCCTCAACCGGGATCGGCCGGCCTCCCGGCCCGGGGATCCATAGGATCCTTTTCCCGCACCATACGCACGTGCTCTCTCTGCCTGCCATTGTTTGCTCCTTCCTGTAGTCATCCCGAACCGGAACTTGTGCCGGAGGCGGTTCTCTTCCGCCTTCCCGGCGGCTGGTTCGGCGCCAGATTGTGCCTCTGCCGCCATCTCCATACCGTCTGCCTTTCGCAGCCCACCTTCATTGCGATCTCGGGGTCGTTGAGCCCTTGAAAATAGAGCTTTCGGATTTTCTGCTGGTCAAACGTAAACCGTCCGTTCTCGGAATATGCGATATTCTCCACTTGCCGCACCCGTTTCCCCGGAACGTACTTCCCGCAGGGCCGGGCTTTCTCGGCGTCTGTCATGCCAACCGTCCGGGAGCGGCCTGTGATCAGGATGAAATCGCAGGTCCACCCCAGCACGCCGGTGTAGCCGCAGTACCGGCAGGACCTGCATCTGTGGTCTACCACGGCAGGACCTCCTCCCGCTCCAGCACCTGAAAGCTGTTGTTTTCCTCCCCTTCGGCGGTCAGCGCCTCCAGCTCGTCCGCGTCCAGGTAGTTCTTCCCGAACTCCCTCACGAAGTCCTCCACAGTCCAGCCTTGCTCCTTCATGGCCCGGGCCTGTCCGTTCTTGTGCAGGTAAAGCCGGGTCTCGGCACTCTTATGGGCGCTGTCGGGATCGATCTGATGGCACCAGGGGCACAGCATCACCGTCAGCTTCAGCCGGTCCGCCTTTTTCCGGAAGGGCCCGCCGAAAAGATGGTGCCGCTCTACGGTCTCATAGTTTCCGCAGAGGAAGCATTCACCGGTCGCCATGGTCCGCCTCCCTGACTGTGTCGAAAACGAAGCCTCTGTAAAGCGCGGTCTTCGTCTCCAACCCAATGGGCTCGCCGTCGATCAGCACCGCATGCCACTCCTTTCCCGGAAAACAGCGGTCGAACACGGCCTCCGTCAGCGTCACGCCCTCGGTGTCGATGCTCTCCGCGCCCTTTTCCTCCAGGCAGCGAACCGCCTCACACATGGCCACGCAGTCGTCAAGGAACTCCGTGCCCTCCTTCACCTGCTTGAGAATGTCCATCTTGATCTCCTTTCTTTTGTAATGCCCGCCGGGCCTTTGCCTCGGCGATCCGCCAGGCTGTCACCTGGGCCTCCCGCCGGATCCGCGCTAGCTCCTCCGGCGTTTTGTCCTTATAGGCGTCGTCCAGGATCCGTATCGTGACGCCCTTTGAAGTTTTGAATTCCGCCACAACGGCCACCCGGCCCACCGCCTTTCTTCAAAACCTATGCTTCGCCCGGATTGTCCTATCCGCTGAAACCTTCCCCTTGCTGGAAGGCCCCGGGCCCTGCCCGCCGGATGAGGTGTCTACCCCTTCCGGATCTCCCGCAGCTGGTTGCTGAACCGGTGCACGATCACCATCCGCTCCGGCTGGTTCTTCACGACCAGCCAGTTTTCCGGGTTGAGCCGCCACTTTTTCAACAGCTTTTTCTGCGCCACCGTCGGCGCCTTCCCGTGCTTCACGTCGTCCCCCCTCTTGCCTCTCCCTTGCCGGCGTGGTATGATGCCGGCGAAAGGAGGGAATTTCATGCGGTATATCGTGCCTGTATCCGAGCTGTACGAAAAAATCAAGGAGATCCTCGAAGACGGAATGGATTATGTTGAGGTCTCTCTGATGGAGCCTGACGAAGAAGATGAGATTCCGGCAGGCGTCCATTTCGAAGCTTTCCGTAAAAACAGCTACGGATCTGTCAATTATGAAGAGGTTGATGTTGTTGATCCTGAGAGCTGAACATAACCAGATACTCCGTGCCGTCGATATTCCCGTATCGGCGGCGTATTTTTCTCAGCAGCTTCCGGATTTTTCTCCAATCCAAGTCTTTTCCGCCCGCAGTTACCTGTATTTCTATGCTGACGTCTGCTTTCTTTTCCACGTCATATCCTCGTGATCGAAGCGATTTCATCCTCCCTCACCCCCTTCCCATCACCTATCGCTGGTGTCGCACCGGTGATAAATCAAGTGCAGGCTTCTTCGAATTGCCTCGTTTCGTGGCATTTCTCGTTAAAAAAAAGAGCTCCAACGGTAACACCATAGAAACGCGCAATTGATTCCTTTACATCATCTCGCGGGATTCTATCTCCGCATTCGTACATCTGCAACGCAGATATGCTGATGCCAACAGATTTTGCGACTTCACTTCTTGGTGTATTCCCTCGGAGCTCTCTGAGCTTAATGCCAATTTCTAATGCCGTTTGCACGCTGCTCCCCTCCTTAAGTCGCCACTTTTCGTGGCAATTCTTTTATAACACACCTCGCTGCTCATGTCAACACTTTTTGTGGCACTTTTTTCTTTACTTTCGCCACGTTTTGTGTTAAAGTTTCATGTACAAGGTGGTGATATTATTGTCAGCATTCAGTGAAATGCTTATTAAGCTTCGAAAACAGGATCAACTCACTCAATTTGAAGCTGCACGACAGATGGGTATTACTCGTAGCGCGCTAAGTATGTATGAGACAGGGAAACGTGAACCCGATTTTGAAACGTTGGAGCTTATCGCTGATTTTTACAATGTTGATATGAATACACTTGTTGGCGGTGCGTCCTCTACAATTCCCGACAACATCTTCCCCATGCCCTCCATGAGTGGCGTCCCGCTCCTGGGGAATATTGCCTGCGGCGAGCCGATCACCGCCGAGGAGAATGTGGAGGATATCGTTGATCTCCCCGAACACATCAAGGCCGATTTCGCCTTGCGCTGCCGCGGAGACAGCATGATCAATGCCCGGATCTTCGACGGTGATATCGTCTATATCCGCCAGCAGCCGGACGTGGCCAACGGGGAGATCGCCGCCGTGCTTATCGGCACGGAGGCCACGCTCAAGCGAGTGTACCATTATACCGGCCGCTTGGAGCTCCGCCCGGAGAATCCCACCTTCCCTGTGCTGCAGTATGAAGGAGATCAGCTCTCCGACGTCCGGATCCTTGGCAAAGCCGTGGCGTTTACGTCTGTTGTGAGGTGACATCATGCCAACAGAACTATATTTTTTGGTTGGCATAGTTGTGATAATTATCTTTTTTTCTAAAATATCAACCGCAATTCAGGCCCGTATCCAAACAGAAACTCAAGCCGTCATTGCAAGAGAAAAAAATTCTCTTCAGAAAGAGTATGAAGCAAAAACTCTTTCTCTTAAATCTGAGTATGATAAAAAGCTCAGTATTCTTGACCGGTCAAAAGAATACTATAGATCTCTGATTTTTGATGAGTTAAACAGGGTAAACCTGGAAGCAATTTCAAAAATACAAGGTGGAATTAAGCAGTCTCAAACAATTTTCTGCCAGCACCAGATTTTCAATGATATTTTCGCCAGCAATCCCCGTCTACAATCTGCTGTAACTGAGAAGATGTCTTTTCAGTCTGTCCCCTATATCTCAGCAGAAATAAAAGGGAAAAGCGGTGTATATCACGTCACCTTAGACGATTGTACCTGCCCTGATTATCAATCCCGTCATATTCCATGCAAACATATGTATCGGTTAGCCTTGCAGCTCGGCCTTCTTGCCGGATATGACGGGACTAAGGAACTCGAAATGATTGAGCAGAGAAACAATACACTCGCTGAATTGTCTGGTAAAGAAGCCGCTATACAAAAGTCTATAAAACAGGCAGAAAAAAAGAGATCTATGATCGAAGCAGGGATTGAGCGTATCAAGCAAGATGCTATGGGTTCCTCTTGGTTAGCAGTTCAGATGGCTGATCTTGAATACTATGTTGATATGAAGACCGCTGATAACATGGTGAACAAATCAAGGCCCGCCCGTATCGCTGCTGAGGAGGTTCGTAATCTTGCAAAGGAAAAGCGTAATCTGAATGCTAAAGTAAAGGCTCTGGAATATCAGTTACGGTTTTATGAATCACTTGAACCTTCCCTATCAGAAGAATCCGAATATACTCCTGAAGAGATCAGTGAAGCTATTGCTGAAGAGTTGGACGATAATGGATCTTTGAAATATCTGTCTCAGAAGGAGTATGATTCCTTTTCTGAGGCTGAAAAGTGGCAGCTTGCCCTTGATCGCTGGCGCCAGCGTCATCGGAGCAATTGGCAGGTAGGACGGGATTTTGAGAGATACATAGGATATTTATATGAAATTGACGGCTATCGTGTGGAGTATTTCGGTGCCTTAAATGGTAAGATGGATCTCGGTCGTGATCTGATCGTACGCAAAGGTAAAGAGGTAATAATCATTCAGTGCAAGCGCTGGTCAGATCGAAAGACTATCCATGAAAATCATGTTTTTCAGTTGTTCGGCAGCATTATGGGATATGAGATCGAGCATCCAGGCTCTCACCCCAAGGGGCTGCTTATTACTACTTGTCCTCTCTCAGATATTGCCATTGCCTATGCAGACCGTTTAAACATTGAGCATAAGCAAAACTATCCTGCGGATGATATTAACTCCTATCCACTCATCAAGTGCAACATCGGTCGTTCAGGAGAGAAGATCTTTCACCTTCCCTTTGATCAGCAATACGACCGTGTGAACATAGATCCCAATCACGGTGAGTTCTACGTTGCTACAATACAGGAAGCAATTGACGCCGGATTCCGACGCGCCTATCGCTGGCATAGTGAATAGACATGACCGCCCGGTCTCCCCGGGCGATTGTCCTAAATGTATTACAATCTGCATTACTATCAAAAGGGGTGAATCTATGCCCGATGTAATATACCTGCGCAAATCCCGGGCCGATCTGGAGCTGGAGTCCCGCTCCGATGTAGATGTGCTTGCCCGGCATGAGAATGAGCTGCGGCGCAATGCTGCCCGCCTTGGCCGCATTGTCACCGCCGTATATCGGGAAGTAGTCTCCGGCGATACGATCTCTGCCCGCCCCGAGATGATGAAGCTGCTGCATGAGGTAGAGCTGGGCGTGTGGGATGCCGTGCACGTGGTAGAGACCTCCCGTCTGGCCCGCGGCGACACCATCGATCAGGGCATCGTGGCGCGGGCCTTCCAGCTCTCCGGCACCCTCATCATCACGCCCGCCAAGATCGTGGACCCCAACAACGAATACGACGAGGACTACTTTGAATTTGATCTTTTCATGTCCCGGCGGGAGTACAAGGCCATTACCCGCCGCCAGCAGCGCGGCCGCCTGGCTTCCATACAGGAGGGTAAGTGGGTGGCCAACAAAGCGCCCTACGGATACGACCGAGCCAAGCTTCCGGGAGAAAAGGGCTGGATCCTTGTCCCCAACGCCGACGCGGACACGGTCCGGGATATATTCGGCCTTTATTCCTCCGGTACGCTGGGTGTCTCCTTGATCGTCCGGCGCCTGAATGATTTGGGGATACCCTCTCCTTCCGGGAAGGACTGGACCAACTGCGCCGTCCGAACGATCCTTGCCAATCCGGCCTATGCCGGCAAGATCGCCTGGGGGCGTCGGGCGGGTGTTAAAACCGTCAGCAAGGGGGAGGTCTCCAAAAGCCGTCCCAGAGCAAAGGACTATACACTGTTCGATGGTCGGCACGAAGCGCTGGTCTCCGAGGGAGTATTTGAAGCCGCCGCGGCCCGGCTGGCTGCCAACCCTTCCCGCCCGGGTCCCAAGCAGGCGGAGACAAAGAACCCGCTCTCCGGGCTCGTGATTTGTTCCCAGTGCGGCCGCGCCATGGTCCGGCGTCCCTATAAGAACGGCTATCCCGACGGGCTGCTGTGCGCCTATACCTCCTGCTGCACCGTCAGCAGCCGTCTGATCGACGTGGAGGACGCCGTGCTGGAGGGCCTGCGTAAGTGGCTGGCGGATCTGGACGCCGGTGTGAAGCCCTCAGAGAGCGTCGAGGCGGCCGAGCTGGTCCAGACGGAGAAAGCGATTGAAGGCGTAAAAAAAGATCTGGAAGATCTGCAGCGGCAGCTCTCCCGGATCTATGATCTGACGGAGCAAGGTGTATATTCTTCCACCGATTTTGTAAATCGTTCCCGTGAGAACGCCACCCGCCGTCAGGTTGCGGAGCAGCGGCTGATGGAGCTCTCCAACCGGGCGGAGCAGCTGCGCGCCGCCATCGTCTCCCGCCAGCAGCTGGCCCCGGACCTGCGTCACGTGCTGGACGCATACCCCGATGCCACTCCGCCGGAAAAGAACGCTCTGCTCAAATCCGTGCTCTCCCGGGTGAACTATTCCAAAACCAATCGTGACCGCTGGGGCACCGGCTCCGACCTCCAACTGGAGCTCATCCCCCGTCTTTCTTTTGGCTCTCACAGATAATTGCGAGGTTCAGAAGAGCTCGGGCACCTGGAGATGGTAGGAGCACTGGTGCATCAGCTGACCCGAGGCGTCTCCCCTGAGGAGATCAAGCGCCAGGGCTTTGACGCCTATTTCACCGATCACGGCGTGGGAGTCTTTCCCGAGTCCGCCGGCGGCTATCCCTGGAACGCCGTATCCATCGCCTCCACCGGCGACGTGATCGCCGATCTCACGGAGGACATGGCCGCCGAGCAGAAAGCCCGGGCGACCTACGACAACATCCTGCGCCTGTCCGACGACCCGGACGTGAACAACGTGATCCGTTTTCTTCGGGAACGAGAGGTCGTCCACTTCCAGCGTTTCGGCGAGGCGCTGAACATCGTTCGGGATAAGCTGGACCAGTCGAACGTGTTTTTTTCAAACCCGGCTTATATGCCGAAATCCGAATAAACATCCATCGCGGAGAAGCCTCACCGCTTCTCCGCGGCCCTCCTGCCCTGTTTGAGCAGGGTGAGGATCTGGTCGTCCGCGGGGCAGAAATCGTACGCGTCGATCTCCTCCACCGTGATCCAGCGAAGATCGTTATGCTCCAGCAGCCGGGGCGTTCCCCGTCGTATGGAGGCGTTGAACAGCGTCAGGCGGATGCAGATATCCGGATACTCATGGACCAGCTCGCAGAAGACCGTCGACACGTCGATCCGGATATCCAGCTCCTCGCGGCATTCCCGGACAAGCGCCTCCTCCGGCGTTTCCCCGGGCTCCACTTTTCCGCCCACGAATTCCCACAACAGAGCGCGGGCTTTGCCGGCCGGTCTCTGACAGATCAAAAAGCGGTCTCCGTCCCATATCAGCGCCGCCACAACGTGTACCATCAAACTCTCCCCCCGCTGCAAAAATGATTTGCATTCAGTATATAGTCTGCTCCCGAAATGTCAACCGGGGCTGAACCAAACGTTCCGGGGCGAATAGAATGACCGGGAAGGGGTGATGACCGAAATGAAGGAGAGAATCCGTCTCCATGAACTTCCGCCGGGAAAGAGCGCCTGTATCGAGGCGATGAACGGTCGGCCCGGGATAAAACGGCGGCTCATTGACGTTGGTTTTACACCGGGCGCCGCCATCCGCTGTCTGTACCGGAGCGTGGCTGGTGATCCCACGGCTTACTGGATCCGGGGCACGGTCATCGCTCTCCGGGCCGAGGACGCAGCCGGCATAACGGTGCGCACGGCGGAGGAGGGATCCGAATGAAGCCATTGCAAAAGCACGCCTGTCCCGCCTCGTATACGGGCGTGATCGCCCTGGCAGGCAATCCAAACGTGGGGAAGAGCACGGTGTTCAACGCACTCACCGGGCTGCATCAGCACACGGGCAACTGGCCCGGAAAAACAGTCGCTGTGGCCGTCGGCTCCTTTTCCATCGAAAAGGAGCGATATAAGCTGGTGGATCTGCCGGGCACCTATTCCCTGCTCCCCCATTCCCAGGAGGAGGAGATCGCGCGGGATTACATCCTCTCCGGTCAGGCGGACGCCGTGGTGGCTGTTTGCGACGCCACTTGTCTTGAACGGAATCTGATCCTGGTGCTGCATCTGCTCTCCGTGACCGATCGGGTGGTGGTGTGTCTGAACCTGATGGACGAGGCAAAGCGCAAGGGCATCGGTGTGGATACGGAAAAGCTGTCTCATCTATTGGGCGTACCTGTTGTAGGGGTCACCGCGCGGCGAAAAAGGACTCTCGCTCCCCTGCTCACCGCCATCAGGACCGTTTCATCCAGGGCGAAGGGCGACCCGGTCCCAGAGGTCGGCCTCGCCGAGACCGAGGAGGCAGCCGCCGCGCTGGTATCACAGGCTGAAGAGATCGCAGAAGCGGCAACGTCCTTCCGGTCGGCGGATTATGCCCGTCGGGACCGGCGGCTGGATCGGATCCTAACCGGGCGACCTTGGGGCTATATCATCATGACGGCATTGCTGGTCTTTCTGCTGTGGCTGACCATCAAAGGCGCCAACGTCCCGTCTCGGATACTTTCAGACACACTGTTCAAAGTTGGAGACGCGCTGGCAGCGCTCCTGGTTCGCTGGCAGACCCCCGCATGGCTGCGCGGTGCGCTGATCGACGGTGTCTACACGGTCCTGGCCTGGGTAGTTTCCGTGATGCTGCCGCCCATGGCTATCTTCTTTCCGCTCTTCACGCTGCTGGAGGACATTGGCTACATGCCACGGATCGCGTTTAATCTGGATCGTCCGTTCCACCGATGCAGCGCCTGCGGAAAACAGGCGCTGACCATGGCCATGGGCTTTGGCTGCAACGCCGCCGGAGTGACAGGCTGCCGGATCATCGACTCCCCGCGGGAGAAGCTGCTGGCCATCCTCACCAACAGCTTTGTCCCCTGCAATGGCCGATTTCCCATTCTGCTCGCCCTGATCACCATGTTTTTTGTCACCGGTTCCGCGCTGGGCAGCGCGGTGATGCTCACCGGGTTTCTGTTGCTGGGCATCGGCGCCACGTTTCTGGCCACTAAGCTGCTCTCCGCCACAGTGCTCCGGGGAGAGGCCTCCTCCTTCACGCTGGAGCTGCCTCCCTACCGAAAACCTCAGTTGGGGCAGATCCTGGTCCGATCCGTCCTGGACCGCACTCTCTTCGTGCTGGGAAGAGCGGCGGCGGTGGCAGCCCCGGCCGGATTGGTGCTGTGGATCCTTGCCAACTGTCCTATCGCGGATAAAAACGTTCTGCAGCTGTGCGCAGAGGCATTGGAGCCTTTGGGCCGTCTGATGGGAATGGACGGGGTGATCCTTCTGGCGTTTATCCTGGGCTGGCCCGCCAACGAGACGGTGATCCCCATCATGCTGATGATCTATCTTTCCCAGGGGCGCCTGTCCGACGGCGCATCCGCCGCCCAGATCCGGCAGATCCTGTTGGAGAACGGCTGGGATTGGTCAACGGCGCTGAGCACGGCGCTGTTTACGATCCTGCACTGGCCCTGTTCCACCACGCTGCTGACCATTCATCGGGAGACGAAAAGCGTGAAGTGGACGCTGCTGGCCGCCGCTCTTCCCACCGTCTTCGGCGGGGGGATCTGTATAGCGATGCATCTGGTGCTGTCGGCGGCGGGTCTGTAGACGTCGCCACGTTTCCCTTGACTTTTTGGAAAAAGTTTGCTAAAGTACACTCTCAGATAAGCGCGGATATAGTTCATCGGTAGAACGACGGCTTCCCAAGCCGTAGAGGTGGGTTCGATTCCCATTATCCGCTCCAGAAAACCGCCGTCAGGCGGTTTTTTTATAAAAAAGCACGGCGCGGAGATCCTGCGCCGTGTTTTCAGTTCTTATTCGCTTTTGCCTTGTCGCTGATCCGTCTGGCCCAGTAGACAAAGGGCGTATCCAGCAGACTTGTGAATATGAAAATCGCGTAGCTGGACAGGAAGATGGAAACGATGGTGGCCCAGTCAAACGTCCCCCAGAAGGCCAGCAGCGTGAAGAGCAGCGTGTTCACGATCTGGCTTACCAGCGTGGAGCCGTTGTTGCGCAGCCAGAGGAAACGGCGCCGGTCACCGAAGCGTTTGTTGGTAAACTCCCACCACTTGTGGTAGAGCCACACGTCAAAGAACTGGCTGACGGCGTAGACCGTGAGAGACGCGCCGATCATCCGCGGCGTGTTGGAAAACACGGCACGAATGGCGGGCGCCATGGTGTCCGCCTCGCTGGGGACGTACATCAGCCAGCTCTGGCTGAGCCCCAGGAAAAACAGAGAGGACGTGATGCCCGTCCACACCGCCAGGTTGGCGGCCTTCTTCCCTTCGCACTCCGAGAGGATATCGGTGATCAGAAACGTCACCGCAAAAAGCACGTTGCCCAGGGTCTGCTCCATGCCGAAAGCTTTGACGAGGATCACGACCTCTATATTCGCCAGAATAGTAGCCACCGCGGACATGCAGTAAAGTCCCGTCTTGCCGAAGAAACGATACGCCACCAGCGTAAAGCCGAAAATGAATAAAACAGAACCGATCAGCAAAAGCTCGTTCGTCATATCAGTCACCCACACCAAAATCTGTGTTTTTCATAAGAATATCAACCCGCGCATTCTCTTTGTATCGCGGGTAAAGCTCCGCGGCAAAGGCCCCGATCACCCTTTCGTCCGGCCGAACGGGCGTGGAGTTGGGACACATGATATTGACGCAGATCCGCTCAAAACAAGCAAGACCCTGTTCCATATCCCGCTCCATGGAAGCAAGCGTCTGTCCGGACAGGCCAAAGAGAAGGTTCACCTCCTGAAAGCCGCGGCTGATAACGGCCGGGTCCGTATCGGGTATGCCCTTGTGCAGCACGTTCTCCCGAAACGCCGCGTCAAAGGTCTCCAGCCCCAGCTTCATTTTCAGCTCAAAGCCGTCAAACTCCCGGCGCAGCGCCTCGATCCGGTCCCGATACAGATAGTGGCTCTCAAAGTGAATGATGCTGACGCCTTTTTCGGCGCAGACCCGGCGGATGATTTCGCGGGTCGTCTCGCTGAGCTCAAAAACCGATCCGCTGTTGATGACCTCCAGCTCGCCGTATTCTCCCGTCACATGGGAGAGCACCCGGGCATTGAGGCGGTCGTTTTCCGTCTGATCGGGACAGGAGTCCAGGTGGTAGTCACAGAAGGTACATTTTCTGTACACACACCCTGCTCCGCGGAGGAGAACGATCTCCCGTGGTCGTTTTTGTTGGATAACGCTGTATCTTTCCATGTTTCTTTTGGCACAAAAATGCCCTCAGTCATAGACCGAGGGCATAGTTATACCGTATCCTTTCCCCTAGTTTTGATTTGCCCGCAGGGCGGTTGCCCCGGACCGGCAGGATGGTCACGAACTGCCGTTATGCAATTGGGCTGATTATACCACCAAAAACCGTTTTGTCAATTGTCTGTTCCATGGTGCAGGATCGCAGCTGTGTTCTGTGCCCGCCGCGTACTCACGCAGGTTTGGTCCTGCTTACTATCGTATTGCCAACCGTGCCTCCGGCGTGATATGATGCTGCGGAAAGGAGTGGATCCCATGTCCGAACTATCCGGCTGCACATTCAGGTATCCCTTATCACCCGGGCTGCGCCTCTTTGAGAAGATCCGCGTGTTTGCCGACTGCGAGCTCTCACAGCTGCAGCTGCTCACGCCGCTGGCGCTTGTTGTCCATTCCATGGAAAAGCAGATGGAAAAAGAGGCGTTATCCTTTGATATCGGTCTGCCGATCAATTGCATCTTCTCCGGCAGGGACTCCTTCTCTTTGAAACTGCTCCCGGAGGAAAAGGCCGCTGCCGCACGGATCCTCTTCTTCTCCGTTCCCCGGCTCGAGCCCAATTACGGTTCCAAGGCGCTGTACACGATCCTTGCGGAAAAGCTCTGTCAACAGATTTGGAATATTCCTGACCAAACGCTCGCTGCCTTCAAGGCGTTTGAGGTGCTCCGGCATATCTTTCCGGATCTTGAAATACGGGAGATTTACTCCGCAAAGATCGCATCCCGATATCTGGAATGGATCGCGTCACATCCGGAAGCGCCCAGCCTGTAGCCCGATATCCCGTTGGTTGTTCTGTTTTCCGGTGCGTCACGTCAGAATAACACCATTAGGTCATCGGCCGCCTGCGGCGGCTGATGACCTAATGGTGTTATTCTTCCTTTTAGACGCGAGCCCAGCGTCAGCGGGTCGCGGCTGAAAAGGAAAAACAAGGTCGCCGGTCATGTGGCGGCGCTTGTGCCGCCACATGACCTTGTGGCCTTGTTTTGACGTGGTGCCGGTGGCGGGGGTCGAACCCGCACGTCCTTGCGGACACGGGATTTTGAGTCCCGGGCGTCTACCAATTCCACCACACCGGCATGTTTTTTGAAGCTTTGTAATTATAGCCCACCCGCCCGGGTATTGCAAGGAAAAATTGTTTTGTTAATCCTATTCCTTTTTTGGGGAAGATATGATACTATAGTATTGCACTTTTATATGCTAATGGGAGTTCTCATATGAATCGAATTATCCGGAGCGCGGCACTGCCGGCGTTGTTGGCGCTGCTCCTTTCGCTCAGTGGGTGCTATTCCTCTGGTGGTATCGATCAATACTTTTCGCTTCCCCAGCCGGCAGAGGAATACCTGCAGCTCCAGCAGCTGATCGACCAGGAGATCGCCGCCGGCAGCGAATATGCCGCCCCCACCCGGGGCAGTTTCCGCCAGAGCGTGCAGCTGACCGATCTGGACGGCGACGGTGCGGACGAGGCCCTCGCTTTCTTTCGCGGCGCCGACCGGACGCTGAAGATCAATATCTACTACGCCGTCGGCAAGGAATACCGGCAGGTGCTTTCCATCGAAGGCGAGGGCCGGGCTATCGGCAGCATCGGTTTTGCCGACATGGACGATGACGGTCACACGGATCTGATCGTTGCCTGGCAGATCGCCGCGGGGATGAATCTTGTGTCGGTTTACAGTCTGCGCAACTGGACCGGGGAACTTCTGCTGAACACGGACAGTTCTGAATTCATCACCGGCGATCTCAACGGCGACGGCCGGGAGGAGCTGCTGGTGATCCGCGGTGGCAGCCCGGGGATGTATCTGGCGGACATGTACACCTTCAACAGCGAGCGGGAGCCTCAGGCCACCTCTGCCGCCCTTTCCGCCGGTATCTATGAGCTGCGGCGGGTCCGTACGGTGAAGCTCTCCGGCGGCGGCCCGGCGCTGATGGTGGAGTCCACGCTGGATAACGGCGATCTTGTCACGGATCTGCTGGTCTGCCGGGAGGGATCGCTGATCAATCTGACCATGAACCGCGGGACAGGCGTCTCCGAGACCAGGCGGTCCTACAGCCTCATTTATTCTCAGGATATCGACGGCGACGGCATTACGGAGATCCCTCACCCCAACCAGCTGTACTCCCAGGGGGAAGAAGTCCACTGGTCCATCGCCTGGTACCGCTACGATCCCTACGGCCGGGCCGTCATCGCCCTGACCACTTATCACTGCGTTCCCGACGGCTGGTATTTCATTCTCCCCAGCGGGTGGGAGACCGGTCTGACCGTGCGGCGGGACGACAGCATTCCCGGCGAGCGGGCCGTGATCCTCTCCCGATTGGGCACGGACGGCAGCGTCAACGATTTGCTGACCATATATACGATCACCGGGGAAAACCGCAGCGACCGCGCCAGATTGGAGGGCCGGTTCATTCTGCTGGAGGACAGCGCCACGGTGTACGCCGCCCAGATCCCGAACGACAGCATCGCCCAGGACGCGGTGATCCGCCGTTTTAACCGTATTTTTACAGAGTGGAGCCCCGGCTCCGTTTGATGGAGGGACAGAATCGTGAAGAAAGTTCTTGTGCTGGAGGACGAAGCCAATATCCGCAGCTTCGTTGTCATCAATCTGCGCCGCAGCGGCTACGAGCCCATCGAGGCCGACTGCGGAGAAATGGCTCTGGAGCAGCTGCGCCGTCATCCGGACACCCGGGTGGCTCTGCTGGACGTGATGCTGCCGGATATCGACGGCTTTGAGGTCTGCCGCCGGATCCGTGCCTCCAACTCCCGCATCGGTATCATCATGCTTACCGCCAAGAGCCAGGAAATGGACAAGGTCACCGGTCTGATGACCGGCGCGGACGATTACGTCACCAAGCCCTTCTCCCCTGCCGAGCTCACCGCCCGGATCGACGCGCTGTTCCGTCGTACCGGCGGAGAACAGGACGCCGAGGACACCGGGGAGATCCGCCAGGGGCCCTTCCGGCTCAACACCCGCAACCGCACTCTTGAGAAAAACGGCGAAAGAGTCCGCCTGACGCAGATCGAGTATTCCATCATCAAGTATTTTATGGACAACCCCGGCAAGGCCCTCTCCCGGGAGGATATCCTCAACGAGGTCTGGGGACGGGATTATTTCGGTGAGCTGAAGATCGTGGACGTGAACATCCGCCGGCTGCGCATCAAGATCGAGGACGATCCCACCATGCCCGCCTATATCACCACTGTGTGGGGATACGGCTATAAATGGGGCTTTTGATCCCACCGGCAGCAAAAACATACGATAAAAGGACGCGATAACCTCCATGAAGGAACTGCTCGCCGGACTCTTCCGGAAAGAGAACGCGCAAACCGGAACCGAAGATACACCCATCATCTCTGAGCCGCGGCAGATACTGTCGCGGCTGAAGAGCTTTCAGTTCCACTCCATCCGGACCCGGGGACTGGCCGTCAGCACCGGGCTAGTGCTCATTACGGTGATCATCGCCGTTTCCGCCTACACCATCTCTCTGCGCGCCTATTACCTCTCCGCCACCAGGGCCTCCCTCCAGGCCAAGGCGGAGACGGCCTCCTCCTTTTTTACCGATTACATCAACCGCACCTATGCGGAGTATTATCAAAGCGCGTATAACTACGCCGAGAGCTTCGAGGACAAGGACGCCCTGGAGCTGCAGTTCCTGGACCCCGACGGAAGGATCGAGGTGTCCTCCACCGGGATATCCACCGGCACCATTCCCGGCTCTGACGACGTATACAATGCTCTGAACACCAGCCGGATCAGCTTCTGGCACGGACGCCACACCTCCACCGGGGAGAAGATCCTGGCCGTGTCCGCCCCTCTCACCGCCGCTGACGGTACCATCGTGGGAGTGATGCGCTACATCACCAGTCTCAAGCTGGTGAGCCGGGCCGTGTCCTCGGCGGCTCTGATGTCCAGCGGACTGGGGCTTGCGGTGGTGCTGATCGTATTTTTCTCCAATTTGTACTTCATCCGCACCATCACGGTGCCCATCGGCTCCCTTACCGCCATGGCCCGGCGCATCGCCGAGGGCAGCTACGGCACGCACGTGGACAAGGAGCACGACGACGAGATCGGCGAGCTCACCGACGCCATCAACGATATGTCCCAGAAGCTCTCAAAGGCAGAGCGGATCCAGACGGAATTCATTTCCTCCGTCTCCCACGAGCTGCGCACCCCCTTGACCGCTATCACCGGCTGGAGCGAGACTCTCGGCTACGACGACGCCATCCAGGGCGACTCCCGCCGGGGCATCGAGATCATCTCACGGGAGGCCGCCCGGCTGACGAAGATGGTGGAGGAGCTTCTGGAGTTCACCCGCATCCAGGACGGGCGCTTCACGCTGCATGTGTCCACCGTGGACTTTGCCGCCCTGGTGGAGGAGTGTCTCTATACGTACAACGAGCTCTTCCGCAAGGAGGGGCTGACGGTCACATACCTCCCCTGTGAGGAGGACATGCCGGAGATCCCCGGCGATCCGGAACGGCTCAGCCAGGTAGTGCTGAACGTGCTGGACAACGCCTGCAAATACGGAAAAAACGGAAAAAAGATCGACGTGAGCGTGGGGATGGACGAGACCTGCGTTTACACCGCCATCCGGGACTACGGACCCGGCATCCCCCCCGACGAACTGCCCCAGGTGAAGAAGAAATTCTTCAAGGGCTCCTCCAAGGAGCGGGGCAGCGGCATCGGTCTTGCGGTGTGCGACGAGATCGTCACCCGCCACAACGGCGTGCTGGACATCGTCAACGCCCCCGGCGGCGGCGTGTGCGTGACGGTGAGTCTGCCGAGAAAGTCTTGATTCGATCCAGGTGAAACAGTTAAATGGGAAAACATGAAAAACAATCCTGCTCCTTCCGCACCAGCATCGGCGGACAGGCGCTGATGGAAGGCATTCTGATGCGGGGCGTGGACCGGCAGGCCATCGTATGCCGCAAGGCGGACGGCTCGCTGGTCGTTAAAACGGAGGGTCTCTCCCTTATCAAGGAAAAGCATCCCTGGATGGGACTTCCCCTGATCCGGGGAGTGGTGAATTTCCTCAGTTCCATGGTCAACGGTGTGAAGGCGCTCACCTGGTCCGCCGAGCAGCTGCCGGAGGATGAGCAGGAGGAGCCGGGCAAGCTGGAGCTTTGGATCCAGAAGCATTTCCCCGGTGAGACGGCGGAAAAGATCATCATCTATATCGCCGTGGTCCTGGGCATTGCCCTGTCCGTGGGGCTTTTTGCCCTGCTGCCCACGCTGCTGGCCGGGCTGCTGAACCGGGCCCTTCCTCTTGGTGCCTGGCGGGGCTTTACGGAAGGTGTGGTCCGCCTGGCCATCTTCATCGGCTATCTCTGGGCCGTGAACCACCTGCAGGAGATGAAGCGGGTGTGGATGTACCACGGCGCCGAGCACAAGACCATCTTCTGCTACGAGGCCGGTCTTCCCCTCACGGTGGAAAACGCCCGAAAACAGTCCCGCTTTCACCCCCGCTGCGGCACCAGCTTTCTGTTTATCGTCATTTTCATCAGCATCCTGGTTTTCTCCCTGATCCGCACGGAGGGCACCCTGGCCCGTATGGGGCTACATCTGCTGCTGTTGCCGGTGGTGGTCTCCGTCAGCTATGAGATCATCAAGTGGGCCGGTCGGAACGACAATGTCCTGACCAGGATCGTGTCCGCGCCCGGCAAGGCCGTGCAGCACCTGACCACCGCCGAGCCGGACGATTCCATGCTGGAGGTGGCCATTGAGGCGCTGAAGCTGGTGATCCCGGACGAAAAGGGATCTGACGCTTGGTAAGGGGGGCGGCTGAACGTGGCCAGGACCTATAATGAATTATATCTGGACATGCGCCGGACGCTGAAGGAGGCCGGCGTGGAGGAGTTTGCTCTGGAAGCCCGACGGCTGCTGGCGCTGGCGGCCGGGTACTCCGATGCCGAGCTCATTGCCCGCTTTTATCTCTACGCCGGAGACGAGGCCGAACGCAGGGCCGGGGAGCTGCTGCGGCGGCGGCTGAGCGGCGAGCCGCTGGCCTATATCGCCGGCTCCTGGGACTTTTATGGGCTGAAGATGCTGGTGAACCCCTCGGTGCTGATCCCCCGGATGGACACGGAGACGCTGGTATTTACCGCCCTGGAGCTGCTGCGCCACACCTCTGCCGAGCCCCGGATCCTGGATCTTTGCTGCGGCAGCGGCTGTATCGGCTGCGCGCTGGCCCATGAGCTGCCGAAGGCCCGGGTCTATCTGGCCGATATCAGTCCCGAGGCTCTGTCCGTAGCCCGGAAAAACGTGGCTCTCCACCACCTTGGCAACCGCTGTGTGTGTATGGACGCCGACGCCCTCTCTCCCCCGCCGCTGCGCATGAGCAACTTTGACATGATCGCCTGCAACCCGCCCTACGTCACCGCAGCCGAGCTGGAGACTCTCGACCCCTCCGTGCGGGATTGGGAACCGGCGCTGGCGCTGGACGGCGGCGAGGACGGTCTGATCTTCTACCGCTCGGTCCTGGACCACTGGAAGTCCGTTTTAAAGGATGATGGGATCCTTATATTTGAAGTTGGCGAGGGGCAGGCGGAGAGCGTGCGCTCGCTGATGATCGAGGCCGGATTTCACAATCTCGGCTGCACGCTGGACACCGCCGGGGTGGAACGCGTGATTTATGGCAGCAAAAAGAAACAATGATAAAGCGAGGGTTATACAATGGCTGAAAAGAAAAAAGCCCCTGCTCCCGTCGCCGCAGTGGCGGGAGATAAGAAAAAAGCGCTGGAAACGGCGCTGGCGCAGATCGAGAAAAACTACGGCAAAGGCGCCATCATGCGTCTGGGCGACGATATTGCCGTGAATGTGGAGGCCATCCCCACGGGCTCTCTTTCCCTGGACCTGGCCCTGGGCATCGGCGGCGTGCCCCGGGGACGCATCATCGAGATCTACGGCCCCGAGTCCTGCGGCAAGACCACCCTTGCGCTGCACGTAGTGGCCAGCGCCCAGAAAATGGGCGGAGAGGCGGCCTATATCGACGTGGAACACGCTTTGGAGCCCGCCTACGCCCGTGCTCTGGGCGTGGACATCGATAACCTGCTGATCTCCCAGCCGGACACCGGCGAGCAGGCGCTGGACATCACCGAGGCGCTGGTGCGCTCCGGCGCGGTGGACGTTGTGGTGGTGGACTCCGTGGCCGCTCTTCTGCCCCGCAGCGAGCTGGAGGGCGACATGGGCGACAGCAGCGTGGGCGTGGTGGCCCGGCTGATGAGCCAGGCGCTGCGCAAGCTGGCCGGCGCCATCTCCAAGACCAACACCGTGGTCATCTTCATCAACCAGCTCCGGGAGAAGATCGGCGTTATGTATGGCAACCCGGAGACCACCCCCGGCGGCCGGGCGCTGAAATACTTCTCCAGCGTGCGAATCGACATGCGGCGCGTCGAGACGCTCAAGAGCGGCTCGGAGATGATCGGCAACCGCACCCGGGCCAAGGTCATCAAAAACAAGGTCGCCCCTCCCTTCAAGGAGGCGGAGTTCGACATTATTTACGGTGAAGGAATCTCCAAGGTAGGTGAGATCATCGACCTGGGCATCAAGCTGGAGATCATCGACAAGGCCGGTGCCTGGTTCACCGTCAACGGTGAGCGCATCCAGGGCCGGGACAGCGTGAAGGAATATCTGCTCGCCAACCCGGAGGTGGCTGACAAGATCGAGGCCGAGGTCCGGGCCAACGCCCACAAGCTCATGTCCCCCCAGGCCCGGAAGGCTGCCATCGCCGCGGGACGCGCCATCGATATCTCCGCGGACGATTTTGAGGGCTGATGAACGAGGAGGCCAAAAAACGCGCTCTTCGTCTGCTGGAAAAGCGGGACTACTCCCGAAAAATGCTGCTGGATAAGCTGACGGAAAAAGGCGTCGGGGAATCCGACGCCCTTGAAGTGGTGGATTGGCTGTGCGAGATCGGCGCGGTGAACGACAGCCGTTATGCCGAACTGATCGTGCGCCACTATTCCCAGAAGGGCTACGGCGTGCGCCGCGTCCGGGAGGAGCTTTTTCGCCGGGGCATACACCGGGATCTGTGGGAAGAGGCCCTCTCCTCCCTGCCGGAGGCGGACGACACCGTCTACCGGCTTTTGTCCGGCAGGCTCCGGGGTACGGACTGCCGGCCGGAGGATATCCAGCGGGTTCAGAACGCCCTTCTCCGCCGGGGCTACTCCTGGGAGGAGATCCGTACGGCTCTGGAGCGATATAAATCCGAAATCGAGGCTATGGAATGAGCAGTAAACCCACTGAAAACAAAATCGCGCTGATCAGTCTCGGCTGTCCCAAAAACCTGGTGAACAGCGAGGAGATGGCCGCACTGCTGCAGCAGGCGGGCTACGCCTTTACCGACGATCCCGCCGAGGCGGACGCGGCGATCATCAACACCTGCGCCTTTATTGAGAGCGCAAAGACCGAGGCCATCGACCGCATTTTGGAGACTGCCGCGCTGCGGGAGGTGAACCCCGGGCTAAAGATCGTCGTGGCCGGGTGTCTGGCCCAGCGCTACAGCGCGGATATCCGCGCCGAGATCCCGGAAGTGGACGGCATCATCGGCACAGGAAGCTACAGCGAGGTCGTCAGCGTGGTGGAGAGCGTGCTCAGCGGCGGCAGACCCACGGTCTGCGGCGACATCAGCGCCCCCATCCGGGAGCTGCCACGGGCGGTCTCCACCGGCCCCAACTGGGCGTATCTGCGCATCGCGGAGGGCTGCGACAACCACTGTGCCTACTGCGTGATCCCCTCTCTGCGGGGGAGATACCGCAGCCGGAGCATGGAGGCGATCCTGACCGAGGCAAAGCTGCTGGCCGCCTCCGGGGTGAAGGAGCTCATCGTAGTGGCCCAGGACATCACCCGCTACGGAAAGGATCTGTACGGCCGTCGGAGGCTGGCCGATCTGCTGCGGGAGCTGTGCCGGATGGACTTTGTGTGGGTGCGGCTCCACTACCTCTATCCCGAAGAGATCGACGATGAACTCATCGACGTGATCGCGTCGGAGGAAAAGATTGTCAAATACCTGGATATCCCCATCCAGCACATCAACGACGATATCCTGCGTCGCATGAACCGGCGGAGCACCGGCGAGCAGATCCGCGCTCTGTTCCAAAAGCTTCGGGAGCGCATCCCCGGGCTGGTGCTGCGCACCAGCCTGATCACCGGACTGCCCGGCGAGGGAGAGGCCGAGTTCGAGGAGCTGTGTGCGTTTCTGCGTCAGGCCCGGATCGAACGGGCGGGCGTGTTCCCCTACTCTCCCGAGGAGGGTACCCGGGCCGCCGCCATGCCGGACCGGTGCAGCACCGAGGAGGCGGAACGCCGGGCCCAGCTTTGCATGGAGATCCAGGCGGAGATCATGGACGAGTTTGCTCAATCGCTCGCAGGCCGTCAGCTGGACGTGCTGGTGATGGGATTCGAGGACGACGGCACCGCCTGGGGACGATGTCCCTACGACTCCCCGGACATTGACAGCCGCGTGATCATCTCCGGCCGCGCACAGCCCGGTGAAATGATCCGCGTGGAAGTGACTGCCGCGGATGAGGGAGAGCTCATCGGCGAGCGGATCGATATATAAGAGAATCGGAGGCATTGTTCTATGCGAATTTTTAACGATATGTCCATGAAGCTGGAGGAGTTCGTTCCTCTGGAGCCCGGCAAGGTGAAGATGTACGCCTGCGGTCCCACGGTTTACAACTATATCCACGTGGGCAACGCCCGCCCCATCATCATGTTCGACGTGCTGCGCCGGTATCTGGAGTACCGGGGCTACGAGGTGACCTTCGTGCAGAACTTCACCGACGTGGACGACAAGATCATCAACAAGGCCAACGAGGAGGGCATCGATTCCTCCGCCGTTGCGGAAAAATACATTGCCGAGTATTGGAAAGACGTGACTGCCCTGGGCGTCCGGCCCGCTACCTTCCATCCCAAAGCCACGGAGAACATCGGCCAGATCATCAAGCTGGTGAAGACGCTGATCGAAAAGGGCTACGCCTACGAGGTCAACGGGGACGTGTACTACCGCACTTTGAAGTTCAAGGATTACGGCAAGCTGTCCCATCAGCCCATTGAGGATCTTCAGTCCGGAGCCAGGATCGACGTGAATGACATCAAGGAGAATCCCCTGGATTTTGCTCTCTGGAAGGCTGCCAAGCCCGGCGAGCCCAGCTGGAACTCTCCCTGGGGCAAGGGCCGCCCCGGCTGGCACATCGAGTGCTCGGCCATGTCCAACCGGTATCTGGGAAAAACCATGGACATCCACTGCGGCGGAAGCGACCTGATCTTCCCTCACCATGAAAACGAGATCGCCCAGAGCGAGGCCGCCAACGACGCCAAGTTCGTCAACTACTGGGTCCACAACGGCTTCATCAACGTGGACAACCGGAAAATGAGCAAATCCCTGGGCAATTTCTTCACCGTGCGGGAGGCCGCCGAGCACTACGGCTACGACTGCATCCGCATGTTCATGCTCATGAGCCACTACCGCAGCCCCCTGAACTACTCCGGGGAGATCCTGATGCAGGCCAAATCCGCTCTGGAGCGGCTCTCGACCGCCAAGGACAACCTGGACTTCTTCGCCCTCAACGGGGAGGTCGGCCCGATGACCGAGACCGAGGCCTCCTTTGCCAAGGGTCTGGAGAGCTATCGGGATAAATTCTGCCAGGCCATGGACGACGACTTCAACACAGCCGACGCGGTGTCCGTGATTTTTGAGCTGGTGCGGGAGATCAACGCGGCGGTCAATCCCAACGCCCGCCCCACCAAGGCGCTGACGGAGACGTGCCGAGCGCTGTATCTGGAGCTCAGCGGCGTGCTGGGGATCCCCTTTATAGAGCGCAAAGACGAGCTCACCGAAGAGCAGCGCACGCTCTTTGAGGCCCGTAAAGAGGCCCGAAAGGCCAAAAACTGGGCGGAATCTGACCGCATCCGGGACGAACTGAAGGCCCAGGGGATCATCGTGGAGGACACGCCCCAGGGCATGAAGTGGAAGCGCGCCTAAACAATAATAAAAAACCGCTGCCGGCCGGCAGCGGTTTTTTATTACGTTTCCACGTTGTAGATCTTTGAGACTTCTCTCCTTCCACCGCCGACGAAGATCAGCGCCGCCGACAGTGCCAGAACGTTGGCCAACACCACGATGGTCCGCTCTCCCAGCGCCAGGGAGAGCACCCCGGCGGCGCCCTGCCCGGCCAGTATACCCACCGTGCTCAGCGTGCCGAAGGTGCCGTTGAAGCGGCCCTTCTTTTCATCCGGCACGTATTTCTGGGTAGAAGACGCCCGGATATTGTAGCTCGTGATCCCCAGCATACCGCTCAGGAAGGTCATGACCATCATCACCGGCACCGGGGTGAACAGATAACTCCCCTCCAGTATGTTGATGGCCACGTACACACCCATGGCAATGGCAAACTTGTACTTGACCGGCAGTTTGAGATTGTAATGAACGATCCCTCCGATGAAACGGGCCAGGGTGGACATCCCCCACACCAGCATGTAGGTGAACTCCCCGTTTTCAAAAGCCTTGCGGAAATAGGGGAGCGTCACCACGCCGATCATGCCGCCGTTGAAATTGGAGAAGAGGAAGTAAATGGCGATGGCCAGCAGTCCCTTCTCCCCGGCCAGGTATCGCATACCCTCCCGGAAATCGGCGGCGAAGCGCCGGATCCCCTTTTCTTCCCCTGACTTCTCCTTTTGCAGGGAGATGTAGGCTTCCTCCGTGCGGATCATGGTCTCCATCACCGCGGCGATAAGGAACGACGCCGTGTTGGCGACCAGCAGCGGTACGATGCCGAAGAGTTTATAGATCAGCGTGGAGATGGGCACCATCACCGCGCTAAGGTTTTCCAGCGTGGAAGACACGGAGTATGCCTTCTGATAATTGCCCTCACTGACCAGCAGGGGGTAAAAGCTATCGTAGGCGACGTTATAGATCCCGCTGATGCCGCCCAGCAGCATGTTGGCCGCTGCCAGCAGCCAGAAGCTGAACCGCCCGGCAACGAAAAACAACGTAAGCACCGCGAAGATCCCCGCAGTGATAAAGTCCAGGGTGTATATGGTTTTCTTCCGTGAGAACCGGTCCAGGAGCGGTCCCACCAGTACAGGCGCCAGAGCGTTGGGCAGCATATACACCATGCCGTAGATGGCAAACAGCAGCGTGGAGCCCGTATAGTCCAGCACCATCAGGTCCATGGCGAACCAGGCCAGTGCGCTGCCCAGCATGGAGACCACGGTGCCGACTGTGATAATGGTAAAGTCCCGCGTCCAGAGCGGGTTTGCGGAAAGCGGCGGATTCTTTTCCTCCATGGATGATCACTTCCTTATTCATCAGTGCCGTACTCACGGCTGCCCCGGGCGTAAGCGACGATATTCTCCACCGCCGTGTGGAAGATCCGTGAAAGGATGATCATGTTGTCCAGGGTGGGTAGGGCTTCTCCCCGCTGCCATTTGTAAATGGCCTGAGGTGTGGAAAAGCCAAAAATATCCTGCAGCTCCCGAACGGACAGTCCCGAGGCGAGACGCATTTTCAAAATATTGCGGCCGGTGGCGGCAACGTCGATCACCGGCAGATCATAGTCGTGCATAGCAAAATCCCCCTCTCATACGAGAGGGGGATCGAAACAGTCGGCCGTCAGAGCGCAGCGGTGACCCCGTCTCCGTATGAGTATAGACATACTTCTCCCTTGCCGAAGGCAGAAAAAACCTTCTGCATCCGGTTATCCCGGGCGTTAAGGATCATACGAAAACGCATGAGGAGCACTCCTTTCCGGGCATGAGCCCGATAATTAAACAGGTTCAGCCACGCAGCTGCAGAGCGGCGTCCACATACGGTTATCGTTTTGAACCATAAGAAAGCTCATGAGACCCGCTCCTTTCCGGGCAAAAGCCCGTTACTGAAATGTGATTTTATCACGTTTTTTTGGATAAGTAAATAAACCTGCGGTATAAAAATGCCGTCAAACGGGTGTTTTTTCGGCAAAAGACGTGAGAAAGCAGTCCCGAACCCGGCCCCGGAGATCAAGGAAAGCCTTCCGAGCCCCGTCCGGATCGTCAAAAACACCGAATACGGCGCTGCCCGTACCGGTCATAACGGCTCCCATGGCGCCGCTGTCCAGCAAGCGATTGCGGATGGCGCGGATCTCCCCGTTGTTCCGGGGCAGAACGTCCTCAAAAACGTTGTACATCCGCCGGGTCACCCCCCGCAGATCCCCGGCGTCCATAGCGGAGAGGAGCCCCGCCGTATCGGGGCGGGTGCGGATCGTTCTGCCGTCCAGCCGTCGAAACAGCTCAGCCGTGGAAACGGAAAAGGCGGGCTTGGCAATGACCACCTGACAGGGTGGCAGCGAGGGCAGCGGCGTAAGAAGCTCTCCCCTGCCCCGGGCCAGAGCAAAGCCGCCCTCCACGCAGTAGGGCACGTCGGAACCCACGGAAAGGCCGATGGCCCGCAGCTGATCGGCGGTCAGTCCCGCGCCGCAGAGCTTGTTGAGCGCCCGCAGCACCGCCGCGGCGTTGGCGCTGCCCCCGGCCATCCCCGCTCCCACAGGGATGCGCTTTTCCATGCGGATCTCCACCCCGGGATTCGGCTCGCCCAGCGCGTCAAAGAATGCCTGTGCCGCACGGACGGCCAGATTGCGCTGATCCGTCGGCAGCCAGGACAGATTGCTCTCCGCCAGAGTGACGCCGTCGCTGCGCAGCGAGACGGTAACGTCGTCCCATACCTCAACGGAACACATGACCATTTTCAGATCGTGATATCCGTCGCTGCGCCGGGAGACAACGTCCAAGGACAGATTCAGCTTCGCCCGGGATCTCTCCGTCAGTGGAGCCATAATTCACCCTTCTTCCCTATTACTGCAGTTCAGGGATATTGTACACGCCTCATCCCCCGATTGCAACGACAAGATCCGACTCTGCCCCGGCGGAGCCGCCGGTCACGTTTTTTTTACAATTTCTTTGCGCTCCGGTGTTCCCCTGGGGCGAAAAATGGTATATACTATATGATCAGTTAAAAAGCGATGGCGCTGTGGAAAGGAGACCGGTTATGGCTAAAAAGGCGCTGGTCGTGGAGGATGACGGCAACATTGCCGAGCTTCTGCGGCTGTATCTGGAAAAGGACGGCTTTGAGGTTTTCCTGGCGGAGGACGGAGGCGAAGGGATCCGTTTGGCCCAGGAAAAAACGCCGGATCTCATCTTATTGGATATAATGCTGCCGGTGGTGGACGGCTGGGTGGTGTGCTCGGAGATCCGCAAGACCTCCAACGTGCCCATCATCATGCTCACCGCCAAGGGCGAGACCTTCGACAAAATCTCCGGACTGGAGATGGGCGCGGACGACTACGTCACCAAGCCCTTCGAGGTCAAGGAGCTGATGGCCCGGATCCACGCAGTGATGCGGCGGACCGAGGGGGAGAGCGTTCAGCCTGCGGAGCGGAAGCTCACCTTTGACAAGCTGGTGATCAATCTGGACTCCTACGAGCTGGTGGTGGACGGAAAGAGGATGGAGGTGCCCCCCAAAGAAATGGAACTGCTGTATCACCTAGCCTCCTCCCCCAACCGGGTCTTTACCCGCAACCAGCTGCTGGACGAGGTGTGGGGCTTTGACTATTTCGGCGATTCCCGCACAGTGGACGTGCACATCAAGCGTCTGCGGGAAAAGCTGGAGGGCGTCTCCCCCAAATGGTCGCTGAAGACCGTATGGGGCGTGGGCTACAAGTTTGAGCTGGTGGAATGACCGGTTGATCTGCCATGTACAGTACCTACGTTCGAAACTTCGCCAACACGGCGATCATGATCATCGTCAGTTTTCTGATCATCGGCATCGCCTTCGGCATCGTCAGCCGAAACGTCTTTCTCACGGAGACCCATGAGCGGGTAAACAACTCCTCCCGGGAGATCACCGCCATGGCCACCGCCTATGCCCGGGAGGGGGAGATCCGCTCCCCTGAGCTGGGCATGACGCTGACGGCCGTGGGCTCCAGCACGGGGCAGCAGATTTTTATCACCAACGCCGAGGGTTACGTGATCGCCTGCTCCGATTCCGAGCCCAACTGTTCCCATATCGGCACCCTTCTGGACGAGCGGGTCCTCTCTGCCCTGCCCAGAAAGGGCTCCACCGCCTATTTCGACACGCTGGGAGATATCTATCCCAACGTGCATTACACCGTCGTCTCCGCCATCACCGCCGCCGACGGCGCGCTGCTGGGGCATCTGTTCGTGTCCCGGGACACTCAGGCGGCTCTGTCCGTGTGGCAGGCCATGCTGCCGCTGCTGTTCATTATCAGCATGGTGGTGCTGGTGCTGGCGCTGGTGTTCGGCTTGGCCAGCTCCCGGTATCTGACCCAGCCGCTGCAGGAGCTGGCTGAGGCCGCCCGCCGCTTCGGACGAGGCGACCTGTCCGTGCGGGTGGACGTGGAGCGGGACGACGAGATCGGCGAGCTGGCCGACGCCTTCAACTCCATGGCGGAATCTCTGGAAAAGTCCGAGTCCCGGCGGCGTGATTTCATCGCCAACGTCTCCCACGAGCTGAAGACCCCCATGACCACCATCGCCGGATTTGCCGACGGGATCCTGGATGGGACCATCCCGCCGGAGAGCGAAAAGCGCTACCTGCAGACCATTTCCTCCGAGACCAAGCGCCTGTCCCGGCTGGTGCGCAGCATGCTGGAACTGTCCCGGCTGCAGGCCGGAAACACAGAAGAGCTGCTGTCCCAGAGCTTTGACATCTCCGAGGTGCTGCGCCGCACCCTGGTCAATTTTGCGGACAAGATCGAAAGCCGGAAGATGGACGTGGACTTCCAGGTGCCGGAGGAGGCCATCCGCGTAAAGGGCAACGCCGACGCCATCACCCAGGTGGTATACAATCTTTTTGACAACGCCATCAAGTTTTCCAAGGAGGGCACCCAACTGGGGATCTCCCTTTGGAAGGACAGCGCAAAGGCCTATGTATCCGTAAAGAATCACGGCAGCACCATCCCTGAGGCGGAGATCCCTCTCCTCTTCGATCGGTTCCACAAATCCGACCGCAGCCGCAGTCAGGATCGGGACGGCGTGGGGCTGGGACTGTATATCGTGAAAACCATCCTGAACAACCACGGGGAGGATATTGCCGTCACCAGCCGCCAGGGCGTGACGGAGTTCGTCTTCACCCTTGCTCTGAAGCAGGAGACGAAAAAACAGGAAAAAACCAGAAAGCAAACGGGTGAAAAACAAAATGGATAAACAATGGTATGACCACACCTCGGAAAACGGGTGGTACGCTCCCCCCGCCGCGGAAACTATTGCGCCGCTGCCCAAGCGCCGTCGGAGGGGTTGGCTGATCGCCCTGGTGAGCGTGGCGGGCGTGATCGCCCTGATCGTGGGCTCGGCGCTGCTGTTCGGCGGAAATAGCAGCTCTCCCGCTGTGGAAAAGCCCGGGCGGACAGACGCGGACGAGCCCTCCGGCTTCGCGGATGATTTCCGCAAATTCTTTGAAGAATTCTACCTTCCCCAGGAGGAGCGTAAGGACTGCACCATCCCCACGGTGACCCGGTTTGACGGCGTCACCATGGAGCTGCAGCCTGTGGGAGAAAACGAGCTGGATCTCCACCAGGTATATCAAAAATGCGCCCCCTCCGTGGTGGCCGTCACCGCGTTTATCGACGAAAAGAGCGACGACCGCTATTACTGGGGCACAGGGGTGGTCCTGACCTCCGACGGGTATATCGTGACCAACTCCCACGTGGTGGAGGGCTCCTGCCGGGCCCGGGTGACGCTCTGGAACGACAAGGAGTACGACGTGCTGCTGGTGGGCTACGACAAGCGCAGCGATATCGCCGTGCTGAAGATCAACGCCGCCGGTCTGATCCCCGCTGAATTCTGCGATACCGATTCTCTGGCCGTGGGCGACCGGGTGGTGGCCATCGGCAACCCCCTGGGAAAGGAGTTCCGCTCCACTATGACCGAGGGGATCATCTCCGGCATAGACCGGGATATCTCTTATAACGGCACCACGCTGACGCTGCTGCAGACCAGCGCCCCCATCAACGAGGGCAACTCCGGCGGCCCGCTTATCAACATGTCCGGCCAGGTCATCGGCATAACCAACATGAAGATGAGCAACAACACCGGTGTGACCATCGAGGGCGTGGGCTTCGCCATCCCCTCCCGGACGGTAAAGACCATGGCTGACTCCATTCTGGCCTTCGGCCAGGTGCGTGGCCGCCCGGCCCTGGGCCTTACGCTGGGTCCCATCCCCGATTCCGCCATGGAGCAGTTCTCGCTGCCCAAGGGCCTGTATATCAGCAGCGTTTCCGAGGGCTCCGACTGTGAGGCCAAGGGGATCCTCCCCGGAGACATACTGACAGCGGTGAACGGAAAGCCCGTCGCCGACACCGAGGACGTAACCGGAGTCATTGCCGGGCTGAACGTGGGCGACACCATGAAGCTGTCCATCTGGCGCAGCGGCGAGAACGGCGAAGTCTCGCAGTTTGACGTCACCGTCGCGCTGGTGGACGTCAGCGATATTTACAACTAACAACGAGAAAAGGAAGGAACCGATATGGACCAGCGAATCCTTGACAACTTTCTCTCCCTGACCCGGATCCCCCGCAAGTCCCATCACGAGGAGGCGGTGAGCCGCTTTCTGTATCAGTGGGCTCTGGAAAAGGGGCTTTCCGCCTGCCGGGACCAGGCGGGCAACGTGATCGTGGACAAACCGGCCTCCCCCGGCTGTGAGAACGCCCCCCGTACCATTCTGCAGGGGCACATGGACATGGTATGTGTGGCGGAGCCCGGCCGGGACTACGATCCTCTGTGCGATCCCATCCGGGTGATCAACAACGGCGAGACTCTCACTGCCGACGGCACCTCCCTGGGCGCAGACGACGGCGCGGGCGTTGCCCTGGCCATGACGATCCTGGAGGATCCCGACGCCGTCCACGGACCCATCCGGGGCATCTTTACCGTGGACGAGGAGGACGGCATGGCAGGCGCCACCGCTCTGGACGGGGCCCATCTGGACGCCGGATATCTTATCAACCTGGACTGGGAGGAATTCGGCTCCCTCTGCTGTTCCAGCGCCGGCAGCGACATGTACTCCTTCCGTCGGGACGCCGACTGGTCAAGCGCGGAGGGTCTGCACGCCTACGCACTCACGCTGACCGGCTTTGAGGGCGGCCATTCCGGCGCACAGATCCACCTGGGCCGTGCCAACGCCATCCGCGTGGCGGCCCGGATCCTCCGCGCCGCGGCGAACGCCGGATGCTCCCTGCGGCTGGCCTCCTTCCAGGGCGGCAGCGCCCACAACGCCATCCCCTCCCATGCCGAGGCGGTGGTGTGCCTCTCTCCTGAGCAGGAGGACGCTTTTCTCGCCGCCGCCAGGGCCGAGACCGATCTGCAGCTGGAGCTCTGCGGTGCAACGGATCCCGGCGCGGTGGTGACGCTGCTGAAGACCGACGCCGCGTCCCGGGCCCTTTCCGCAGAGATGAGCCGGGACGTACTGGATATCCTCACCTCCGTTCACGACGGAGTATTCACCATGTCTCCCGCCATTGAAGGGCTGGTGGAGAGCTCGGCAAACACCGGACTTTGCCGGCTCTCTGAGACGGCGTTCACCTTCATGGTGCATCAGCGCTCCTCCCAGGCGGAGATCACGCATCGGATGAAAGCCGATTACCTCCGTCTGGCCGGAGAGTTCGGCTTTGCCATGGAGGTCATCAGCTCCTCCCCCGCCTGGCCGGTGAAGCCGGGCAGCGAGCTTGTGGAGATCTGCCGGAAATGCTTCCGCGGTCTCACCGGACGCGAGATCCGGGTGGAGCCCATTCACGCCGGGCTGGAGTGCGGCGCCTTTGCGGAAAAGAACCCTGCGCTGGATATCATCTCCATCGGGCCGGAGCTCCGGGACATCCACTCCCCCAAGGAGACGCTGGTGCTCGCCTCCCTCGACGAGTGTGACGGGCTGGTGCGGGCCGTATTAAAGGACATAGCCGGAAAATGACCACGTATAACGCAGGTGCGTTCGATATTGCGGTGATCGGCGCGGGACACGCCGGCATCGAGGCAGCCCTGGCCGGAGCGCGGCTGGGGCTGCGCACCGTCTGCTTCACCGTGAACCTTGACAGCGTGGGCAATATGCCCTGCAACCCCGCCATCGGAGGCACAGGGAAAGGGCACCTGGTCCGGGAGCTGGACGCCCTGGGCGGGGAGATGGGTATGGCCGCGGACGCCGCAGGGATCCAGTTCCGCATGCTCAACCGGGGCAAAGGTCCCGCCGTACACTCCCTTCGGGCCCAGGCGGACCGTCGACGTTACCAGGAGATCATGAAGGAAACTCTGGAAAGCCAGCCCAATCTGGTGCTGCGGCAGGCAGAGGTGGTGGACATTGGCCTGACAGACGGGCACGTGTCCTCCGTCACCACCCATACGGGTGCCGTATTCGCCTGCCGCGCGGTGATCCTCGCCACTGGCACCTATCTGGGCGGGCGGACCATCATCGGGGACGTGGTGCGCACCTCCGGTCCCGATGGACTGGCGGCCGCTCTGCAGCTGACGGACCGTCTGGCCGCCATGGGTCTGCCCATGCGCCGCTTCAAGACCGGCACGCCGCCCCGGATCAACGCCGGGAGCGTGGATTTCAGCGCCATGGAGCTGCAGCCCGGGGACGAGGACATCGAGCCCTTCTCTTTTACCAACGCGGGGAAAAAAGTGGAAAACAAGGCGGTCTGCTATCTGACCTATACCAACGAAAGGACCCACGAAATCATCCGTGCCAATCTGGACCGCAGCCCTTTGTTCAACGGCACCATTGAAAGCACGGGGCCCCGGTACTGCCCGTCCATTGAGACCAAGATCGTCACCTTTCCCGACAAGCCCCGGCACCAGCTGTTTATCGAGCCCATGGGCCTGAACACCCGGGAGCTCTATATACAGGGGCTGTCCTCCTCCCTGCCGGAGGACGTACAGGTGGCGATGGTCCACACCATTCCCGGACTGGAGCACGCCCAGATCCAGCGCAGCGCCTACGCCATTGAGTATGACTGCGTGGATCCCACCGCGCTGCTGCCCACGCTGGAGAGCAAGCAGATCCCCGGACTGTACGGGGCCGGGCAGTTCAACGGCTCCTCCGGCTACGAAGAGGCCGCGGTCCAGGGTCTGGTGGCGGGGGTCAACGCCGCGCTGAAGCTCAAAGGCGAGGAGCCCATGATCCTGCGCCGGTCCGACGGATACATCGGCACGCTGATCGACGATCTGGTGACGAAGGGAACAGAAGAGCCCTATCGCATCATGACATCCCGGAGCGAATACCGCCTCCTCCACCGGCAGGACAACGCCGACCAGCGGCTCAGCCACATCGGACGGCGGATCGGGCTGATCTCCGAAGAGCGATACGCCGCCGTAGAGGAAAAATACGCTGCCGTGGAGGCGGAGCGCAGGCGGCTGGAAAACACCCACCTGCCCCCTTCCGAGGCTCTCAACGCGCTGCTGCGCTCCAAGGGAACCGCGGAGGTGATATCCGGCGTTTCCGTGGCGGATATGCTCCGCCGGCCCCAGATCGATTACGAGGATCTGGCGCCATTGGACCCCGGCCGTCCGTCGCTGCCCCGGGCCGTCTGGGAGGAAGTATCCATCACTCTCAAATATGAGGGATACATCAACCGCCAGCTCCGACAGGTGGAGGAGTTCCGTCGTATGGAGGACCGCCGTCTCCCGGAGGGGATCGATTACGAGGCTGTGATCGGGCTGCGCACGGAGGCTCGGCAAAAGCTAAGCGCCATCCGTCCGACCAACTTTGGGCAGGCCTCCCGGATCTCCGGGGTCTCCCCGGCAGACATGGCCGCGCTGATGATCTACGTGGAAAAAGAAAAACAGCCGCGTTGACGGAATCGTCAAAAAGAGGGGCTCCCGCCCCTCTTTTTTTGTTGTCTTTTGTCTATTTACTTTTATTCGCTAATGCGCTATCATGCTAACATACTAAATTATTTGAGGTGAAAGAAATGAAAAGAACTCTTGCCCTTATTCTTTTCGTATGTATGCTGGCCACGCTGTGCGGCTGCGGAAGCTCCAACTCCGCCGGATCGCCCACGGCGGCTCCCACAGCGGAGCCCACCGCTGCGCCGGAGAACGCGGATACAGCGGGTGAACCGGAACCGGCGGAATCAAGCGGCGGCAAGCTGATCGTCGGATTTGACGCGGAGTTCCCTCCCTACGGCTTCATTGCCAAGGACGGCTCCTACGACGGCTTCGATCTGGCCATGGCCAAGGAGGTCTGCGACCGCTTGGGATGGGAGTTTGAAGCAGTGGCCATCGACTGGGACTCCAAGGACTTTGAGCTCAGCAGCGGCAACATCAACTGCATCTGGAACGGCTTTACTTACACCGGCCGCGAAGAGGAATATACCTGGTCCGAGCCCTACGTGGACAACAGCATCGTTGTTGTGGTCAAGGCCGACTCCGGCTTCGCCTCTCTGGAGGATCTGGCCGGAAAGACCGTGATGGCCCAGGCGGCCTCTTCCGCGGTGGACGCCATTTCCGACAACGAGGACTTTGCCGCCAGCCTGAAGAGCGTTGTGGAGCTGCCGGACTACGCCTCCGGCTTTATGGAGCTGCGTCAGGGTACGGTGGATGCGGTGGCCGCAGACATCGGTGTGGCCGCCTTCCAGATCGCCAACAACCCCGGTGAGTACGTGATCCTGGACGATGCCATTTCCACCGAGCAGTACGCCATCGGCTTCCTGCTGGGCAACACGGAGTTGCGGGACGCCGTCAACGAAAAGCTCCTGGAGATCGCCGCGGACGGCACTATGCTCAAAATCGCGGAGAACTACGTGGATGACGGTCTGGTAATCGACGGACTGTGCCTGCTCAAGTGATCGGTCAATAAATGAGCTCCGCGCGGGACCGCTCCTGCGGTCCCGCGCGGCGGTATGCTCGGAAAGGGCTTGTTGTCATGACATTTCAAACCATGGTCCGACTGCTCACCCAGGGCTTCGGAACAACGCTCTCCATCTTCTTTCTGACACTGATCGGCTCGCTGCCCCTCGGTCTGCTGGTGTGGGCCGGACGGAGCAGCTGTTTTGCGCCTTTGCGCTGGCTGGTGCAGATCTATATCTCCGTCATGCGGGGCACGCCGCTGATGCTGCAGCTGATGGTGGTCTATTTCGGGCCCAACCTTTTGCTGGGGCTTACCATCCCTCAGAACTGGCGGTTCTGGGCGGCTATCGTCGCTTTCATCGTCAACTATGCCGCCTACTTTGCGGAGATCTATCGGGGCGGCATCGAGTCCATCGGTCCCGGGCAGTACGAAGCCGCTCAGGTGTTGGGATACAGCAAAGGACAGACCTTCTTCCGTATCATTTTCCCCCAGATGGTCAAGCGGGTCATTCCCTCCGTGACCAACGAGATCATCACTCTGGTAAAGGACACCTCCCTGGCCAGTGTCATTGCCGTGGTGGAGATCTTTACCCGGGCCCGGCAGATCGTGGTGGCGCCCAACACCCCGGGGATGCTGGCCTACGCGGTGGCGGCCGTCTACTACTACGTTTTCAACTACGCAGTGGCCTTTGCCATGGAGCGGGTGGAAAAGGCCTTTGCCTACTACAATTGAGGAGAGAGACCATGAACGTATTGGAACTCAACCACATCAAAAAGAGTTTCGGGACGCTGGGCGTGCTCTCGGACATCTCCATGACCGTGCCCCGGGGCGGCGTCACCTCCGTGATCGGGCCCTCGGGCTCCGGTAAGTCCACGCTGCTGCGCTGCGCCACGCTGCTGGAGACGGTGGAGAGCGGAGATATCATCTACGGGGGCGAGTACGCGGTAAAAGACGGAATATACGCCGACCGTCCCGCCCTGCAGAAGCTGCGGGGTTACTTCGGTCTGGTGTTTCAAAACTTCAACCTGTTCCCTCACTACACTCTGTTGAAAAACGTGATGGACGCGCCGATCCACGTGCAAAAGCGTCCCAAGGGCCAGGTGCGGGAGGAAGCCATGGCCCTGCTGGAAAAAATGGGGCTCGCGGACCGGGCGGACGCCTACCCCTGCCAGCTCTCCGGCGGGCAGCAGCAGCGCGCCGCCATTGCACGGGCGCTGTGCATGAAGCCGGAGATCCTGTTTTTCGACGAGCCCACCAGCGCTCTGGACCCGGAGCTCACCGGCGAGGTTCTGCGGGTCATCCGACAGCTGGCGGAAGAAAACTATACCATGGTGATCGTCACCCATGAGATCCCCTTTGCCCGACAGGTCTCCGACCACGTGATCTTCATGGACGGCGGCGTGATCGTGGAGGAGGGACCGCCTCAGGAGGTGATCGATGCCCCCGTTCAGGAGCGGACGATATCTTTCCTCCGCCGATTGAGCGCGTAGCATCTTGATTTTCCCGACGCTTTTCGCTATCATGTATCATAACGACGGATCGAGAGGACCGGGAAAATGACTCATTTCAAAAGAGCGGCAGCCTTCTGCCTTGCCATATTGCTGTTTCTTCTCCCTTTGAGCGGCTGCAGCCGCTCAAAAGGGACCTATTTCCGCGTTATCGGGGAGCTGAATCAGGAGGAGTTCTGCGTGGCTTTCCGAAAGGACGACCCACTGTGCGAGATCGTCACTGCCGCCATGGAGGAGCTCTCCGCCGAGGGGCATCTGTCCCGGCTCTCCACCCAGTATCTGGGTATGGACTTCAGCTGTATGCCCGCCCAGGAATACGCTCTGCAGAACGTAACCGTCGAGATCGCCTCCGGCCGGAAGCTACGCATCGGCGTACAGGACGGTGTGGCGCCCCTCTCCTCCTCCCGGGAGGACGGTTCCTTTACCGGGCTGATCCCGGACCTGTGCCAGCTGGTGTCGGAAAAGCTGGGGTGGACCTTTGAATACATGGCCATCAACAGCGAGAGCGTGGCCGCAGAGCTGGGCAGCGGCAATATCGACTGTGCCTGGATGGCCGCCTCCTTCTCCGAAAGCCAGAAGACCTGCTCCCTCTCCCCCGGCTGGCTGCGCAACTCTCACCAGCTGGTGGTACGCTCCGACAGCGGCATCAAACGCAAGACCGGCCTGACGGGAAAGGTCGTGGGCATCACAGACGCCACCTCCTTCGCCGCACTGAAGGAGAGCGGCCTGGAGGAAAAGATCGCCACGGTGTGGTACTACGACGATCTCAACGCCTGCTTCAGCGCCCTGGCCACCGGCGACTGCGACGCCGTGGTGGTGGACAGCATCGTATCCGGGTATTACATCTGACCCGAATATGGAAGAGCCCCCGCATCAAACGATGCGGGGGCTCTTCCGTTTTGATTATCAGATGTACTGGTCCGTGATCTTCCTGGCATTGTCGCCGTCGGCGCAGATCACCACCACGACGGTATTCCCGGTGCGGTCCACGATGCCGTTTTCAAGGGTCATGGCCTGGGCGGGACCATAAGACTTGTAGACCTCGATCTGGTGGTCCACCCGCTCCCGGGCGGCCTTCAGCAGCCGCTCCGCTGCGGCGTCATCCACGGCGACGAACACGGCGATCTCCTCTGCCGTGGCCGCGGTGCCGCAGTAGACGATGGCCTTGGAATAGTCCTCTGTGTCCACCCCGTAGAGCAGCGGGACAACCGGATCATCCAGCTGATTGAGGCTGTCGGTGAATTTGGCGCCGCTGAGCAGCTCCTGAACAAAGGTCTCGGGCTCCAGCTGCTTCTTTTTCCCGCCGCAGCCGCACAGAGCTGTCAGCAGACACAGGATCGCCAGTAGAAGGGCGATGGTTTTTTTCATTCTCTTTCTCACTTTCTTTTTACTCGGTCAGCAGGCCGCTGTCCACGTAATGGGTCTTCATATAATTGGCCCAGGCAACGTAGCCGGATTTTTCAAAGTGTTTACCGTCCTCCATGAAGGCATAGTCCTCGGAGAGATATCCCTCGTCGTCCAGCAGCATGGAGTAGATGTCCAGATACCAGCAGTTCTGATCCACACAGAATTCCTTCAGTGCAGCGTTGAAATTGCGGATGCGCTCCATGCTCTGGGCCTCGTTGGGATCTTCGTCCACCCGCTTGATCACGGGAGTGACGGAGATGATGTAGATATTGGCGCTGGACTGGTGCTCCCGGATGAAATCCACCAGCTTTTTATAGCTCTGGACAAAGGAGTTCACGTCGATGCCGATCTCGTTCAGACCGAACATGAGATAAATATCCGTGTAATAGCCGTTGGGGTTGAGAGTCAGAGGTGCCAGATCAAGACCGCCTATGGCGCCGCCCACCGTGGCGCCGGTGCTGTAAATATACCGGATGTTGGTCATGCCCGACCACATGAAGAACCCATCCACCAGAGAGTTTCCGATCATGCAGGACTTGTCAAAATAGCTGTCGTAGACCTCCCTTCGGCGCTCAGGGACGACCGGGCCCCAGTCCGCGGGAACGATCAGATCTCCCAGCTGCTGGGCCTTGGGGCCGGAGGGCGTGGGGCTGGGCTCCGGAGAGGGCGTAGGCGTCATGTCCGGGGTGGCCTCCGGCGAGCTCTCCGCCGCGATCAGGCTGTCCTCAGGCAGCGCGTCCGTGGGCTCGGCGGTGCCGATCACGGCAGGGGTTACGGGGCGATTCGTGTTGGGCGAGGTATTGTTTCCTCCCAGCCGGGAGAGGCCGAAGATCACAAGTGCCAGCAGGATGAAACCGCCCATGAGATAAAGAGGCGGGATACCTCTGCCCCGGGAAGGCCGGGAGGAACGTCTGCTCCCCGCGGTGGAGGTCCGGCCGGACGACGGCGCTGCGGGCCGGGTCGGGCGAGTGTTCTGCCGGGGAGCGGTCGTCCTCGGCTGAGGCACTGCGGAGCCCGTGCGGACCGCGCGCTGCCGGGCTGCGGGACGCGTGGGAGCCACAAATCGGATCTCTCTTCGCTTTTCCTGTCCGCCATTGGTATGATAAGGCTGGTCGCTGGAAAAATAAGAACCTCTCTCCTGCTCAAAACCGCCGAAATACGGCGTGGCGCTGCGGCGCTCAGGCTCCGGAGGCGGAGGCGGCGCCGCAGGCGTGGGAGCGCGGCCGATGGAATTGAAGTCCGTTCCCCGGCGCAGATCGTCCCAGGAGAGCTCCGTATAAACAGGGGTGGCCCGGTTCTGAGGCCGCTGGGTCTCCCCGGAGGGGGCGCTGCTGCGGCTGCGGGGCTGGGAATAGGGTCGTCCCCCGTAGGGCGAGGACCATTCCCCGGAACGGGAGGGTCCGGAAGAACCGGAAGAGGACGCCGGACGGCCCGAAGGGGGCGTACGGCGGGATGGAGTATATGGGATCTCAGTAAACAAAGGCGTGTCCTCCCTGCTGCCGGATGACGGCGGCCGGGATGCGGGATTGGCCGAACGATAGGTGGTATCGCCAGTATCCATGGAGAAATACCTCCGCATAGTAATACGGATACATTATAGTTTTTCTCGTCTGTTTATGCAAGTCATAATTGCGAAAAGAGTCGTTTAATTTACATAATCAAATATTCTGTAAATTAACAATCCTCTTGCGTTAGGGCGGATTTTATGCTATATTAAATCAGTTAAATTGGAGTATTATACGCGGGGAGGGATCCGCCACATGTGGCTGGCTGATCGATGGAAGGACTATGAGCTGCTGGACGCCTCCGGCGGCGAGCGGCTGGAGCGATGGGGAGAGCATATTCTCGTCCGGCCGGATCCCCAGGCCATCTGGAAAACACCCCGCCGCCATCCCGGCTGGACACGCCCGGAGGGGCGCTACAGCCGCAGCAGCACCGGCGGAGGCTCCTGGGACAAGGGACGGCTCCCCGCTGCCTGGGAGATCTCCTACGGCGAGCTCCGATTCCACGTAAAACCCATGAACTTCAAGCACACGGGCCTGTTTCCCGAGCAGGCGGTGAACTGGGACTGGATGGCCGGCAAGATCCGCTCCGCCGGACGGCCCATCCAGGTTTTGAATCTGTTCGCCTATACCGGCGGTGCAACGGTGGCGTGTCTGGCCGCCGGTGCCGGCGTGTGCCACGTGGACGCGGCCAAGGGAATGGTGGCCTGGGCAAAGGAAAACGCCGCCCTTTCAGGGGTGGCGGACGGCAGTGTGCGGTGGATCGTGGACGACTGCGCCAAGTTCGTGGAACGGGAGATCCGCCGGGGACGCCGGTACGACGCCATCATCATGGATCCGCCCTCCTACGGCCGGGGACCCGGCGGGGAAGTCTGGAAGCTGGAGGACAATCTCTGGGATTTTGTCCGTCTCTGCCAGGGCGTTCTGTCGGACACGCCTTTGTTCGTTCTCATCAATTCCTACACCACGGGGCTTGCTCCGTCGGTGCTCACCTATATCACGGACAGTATTTTCACCGCCGCCTTCGGCGGATCCTCCCGCTCGGAAGAGCTGGGACTGCCCGTATCGCAGAGCGGTCTGGTGCTCCCCTGCGGAGCCAGCTGCCGCTGGGAGGTATAAATGGACAGCGTTATTTCATTGGAAAACGTCTCCTTCCGGTATCCTGACGCGGAGGAGAGCGTACTCAAGGGCGTGAGCCTCAGTGTGGAAGCCGGCAGCTTTATCGCTGTGCTGGGCCACAACGGCTCGGGCAAATCCACCATGGCCAAGCTTTGCAACGCCATACTCCTGCCAACGGAGGGGCGTGTGCTGGTAAAGGGCATGGACACCCGGCAGGAGGAAAACCTGATCCCCGTCCGCCGGACAGTAGGGATGGTGTTCCAGAATCCCGATAACCAGATCGTCGCCAGCGTGGTGGAGGACGACGTGGCCTTTGCCCCGGAAAACCTGGGGCTGGAGCCCAGTGAGATCCGGCGGAGAGTGGACGACGTGCTGCGCCGGGTAGGTATGTATGAGTTTCGTCTCCACGCGCCCCACCTGCTCTCCGGCGGACAGAAGCAGCGCATCGCCATTGCCGGTGTGCTGGCCATGCAGCCGGAGATCCTGGTGCTGGACGAGCCCACCGCCATGCTGGATCCTCTCGGGCGGAAGGAAGTTCTCTCCACCGTGGAGGAGCTGCGGGCTCAGACGGGGATGACCGTGCTGCTCATCACCCACCATATGGACGAGTGCATCCACGCGGACAAGGTGCTGGTGATCTCTGACGGAGAGGTGGCTCTGCAGGGTACGCCGGCGGAGGTCTTTGCCCAGGTGGAGACCATGCGCTCCCTGGGGCTGGATGTGCCCGCCACCACCGAAACTCTCTGGGAGCTGCGTCAGGCGGGAGTGGAAGTATCCCTCTCTGCCCTGTCCACTGAGCAGTGCGCGGACGCTCTCACCGCGCTGATAAAGAAATAAAGGCAAAGGAACGGACATATGAGCGATATTCGTCTGGAATCGCTGCGGCATATTTACAGCAAGGGGACGCCCTTCGAAAAAGTCGCACTGGACAATATAAGTCTGGAGATCCCCTCCGGACAGTACGTTGCCCTGCTGGGTCACACTGGCAGCGGCAAAAGCACCCTGATCCAGCATCTCAACGGGCTGCTGGCCCCCGATGAGGGCCGGGTGCTCCTGGACGGGGAGGACATCCATCGTTCCAAGGAGGCCCTGCGGGCCGTCCGCTTCAAGGTAGGGCTGGTGTTCCAATATCCGGAATATCAGCTGTTCGAGGAGACAGTCTATAAGGACATCGCCTTTGGGCCCCGGAATATGGGGCTGAGCGAGGCGGAGGTGGGCGAGCACGTCCGCCGGGGCGCTCACTTTGCCGGTGTGGACGAGGAGCTGTTCAGCGCCTCTCCCCTGGACCTCTCCGGCGGGCAGAAGCGGCGCATCGCCATTGCCGGGGTGATGGCCATGGAGCCGGACGTGCTGGTACTGGACGAGCCCATCGCCGGGCTGGACCCGGCGGGCTGCCGCTCCGTGCTGCGCAACATTTCAGAGTATCACCGCTCCACCGGGAGCACGGTGATCCTTGTGACCCACGACATGGACGTGGCCGCCTCCGAGGCGGAGCGGCTGATCGTTATGCAAAAAGGTACGCTGGCCCTCTCCGGCACGCCGGAGGAGGTTTTCTCCCACCCGGATGAGCTGAGGGCCATGGGGCTCAACATCCCTGAGTCCGCCCTGCTGGCTCAGGAGCTCCGCGCCAGGGGCGTGGCGCTCCCCGGATCCATTTACACCCCCCATCAGCTGGCCCAGGCCGTGATGGAGGAGATCGGAGGTCCCCGATGCTGAAGGATATCACACTCGGACAGTATTTCCCCGGGGATACTCCCGTCCACCGCATGGACCCCCGCACCAAGCTGATCTCCGTGGTGCTGTTTTTCATCGCGCTGTTTTCCGCCAAGGGCGTGGTGTCCACCGCCCTGGTGTTCCTGACGCTGGCCTTCAGCGTTGCCGTGAGCCGGATCAAGCCCGCTTCCCTTTTGAAAGGCATGAAGCCGCTGCTGTTCATCGTCATCTTCACGGCGTTCCTGAATCTGTTTTACACCGAGGGGCGGGTCCTGGTCCGCTGGTGGATCTTCAAGATCACGGCGGAGGGCCTTTCCCGCACGGCTCTGATGATCATCCGCATCATGCTGCTGGTCAGCTGCACGTTCCTGCTGACCTACACCACCTCTCCCCTGCAGCTCACCGACGGTCTGGAACAGCTGCTCCGGCCGCTGAAGAAGATCCGCTTCCCCGTCCATGAGCTTTCCATGATGATGAGCATTGCTCTGCGCTTCATTCCCACGCTGATCGAGGAGCTGGACAAGATCATGTCCGCACAGAAGGCCCGCGGCGCGGACTTTGACACCGGCGGGCTCCTAAAACGGGCCAAGGCGCTGCTGCCGGTGCTGGTGCCGCTGTTCGTCAGCGCTTTTCGCCGGGCCGACGAGCTGGCTACGGCCATGGAGTGCCGCTGCTACCACGGCGGCGAAGGGCGCACCCGGATGAAGCAGCTGCACATGCACTCCATCGACTATCTGACGCTGGCTTTCATGGTGACGATGCTGGTGGGCGTGATCATGCTGGTGAGGCACGGACTGTGAGAAACATCGCCCTGAAGCTTCGCTACGATGGCTCCGCCTACCACGGCTGGCAGCGGCAGAAGGATCTGCCCACCGTTCAGCAGACGGTGGAAGAGGCCGTCGAGAAGATCTGCGGGGAAACCGTTCACGTTACCGGCTGCGGACGGACCGACGCCGGCGTCCACGCCCTGCACTACTGCGCCAATTTCCGCACGAAGAGCACCATCCCCACCGACCGGCTGCCGTTGGCGCTGAACACCCGCCTGCCCGGGGACGTGGCCGTTACGGACGCCTGTGAAGTGGAGGACGATTTCAACGCCATCGGCTCGTGCATTCAGAAAGAATATATCTACCGCATTCTCAACAGCCGGATCCCCGACCCGTTTCTGGAAAAAAGAGTCTGCTTTTTTCCCTCCCGGCTGGACATCGACGCCATGAGCCGCGCCGCTGCCGCCTTTGTGGGCACCCACGATTTTGCGGCCGTGCGCAGCGTGGGCACCGAGACGAAGACCACCGTGCGCACCGTGCACTGGTGCCGGGCCGAACGGGCAGGCGACATCATCACGGTTCGGGTCTGCGCCGACGGATTCTTGTACAACATGGTCCGGGCCATGGTGGGGACCATGGTCTACGCCAGCTACGGCAAGCTGCGCAGCGAGGACATCCCCTCCCTGCTGGAGACCCGGGACCGACGGCTCACCGGTCCCACCATGCCTCCCCAGGGTCTGTATATGCACCGCGTCTGGTACGACGGACCGGCCGGTGCGATGATGGACCCGGGACAGAGCGAGAACACTTTCATTGATTTCGGAGATAATCATGCGATCTGAACCCTATCCGCAGCCCCCCGCCGCAGCGCGTACCAGGCCCGGGACGAAACGGATCCTGACGGCGGCGGCGGTGCTGCTGCTGGTCGCGGCGGTCTTGATGATCGTCAGCGTCAGCCAGTCCCGCCGCGCTCCGGCGGCGCTGCGGGAAAACGGCTTTTTGCCCGCACAGGGAGACGGCGTTTTTTTTGACGACGCCGGGAACGGTCTGGCGGTGGCCGGGCTGGATTCTGTCCGGCTGTACTCTGCCGCAGGCAAATGCGTTGCCTCCGCACCGGTGGATTACCGCGTTCCCGTGTGCATCGGCTGCCCGCTCATGGGCGTATATTACGATATGAACGCCCCGGACATCACGGCTCTCTATCCCGACGGCTCCAGCCGCTCCGCCTCGACCGACGGCGCGGTGGTGTTTGCTGACGTGAACGAAACGGGGCTCGTTACCGTCTTATTGGAGGAAAGCGATTCCCTGGGCACGGTGGAGGTTTACGACACCGATCTCACGCCCCTGTTCCGCTGGGAGGCGGGCAGCGGATTCCCGGTGAGTGCCCGCTCCTCTGCCGACGATCGGCTGTGCGTCAACTGCGTATCCCGGGAGGGCACCACCCTTCACTTTTTCCGTATCGACAGCGACGAGGAACAGGGCTCCTTCACACTCCGGGATGAGCTGATCATGGATTTCGGCTTTCTCTCGGACGGGACGCTGGCCGCCGTGACGGAGGATCGGCTGATCCTTCTCGATCCCGTGGGCGAGGTGATTTGCTCCCACGTCTTTGAGGGCAGCCATCTGGAAGCCTATTCCTTTGACGGGGATTTCATTGCCGTGGTCACCGCCAGCGGTTTTTCCGGGGGAAGCAGCGTACTCACCACCCTGGACGCCGACGGACAGATCCTGGAGAGCGTGAGCGCGCCCCGACACGTGCAGGCCCTCTCCGCCAGGGAAAACGCTCTGCTGGTACTGTATACCGGCGAGGAGTCCACGCTTTACGACCGGCTTTTGCGCGAGCAGGTGTCCTACCAGCCGGACGCGGACGTGGACCGGGTGCTGCTCACCGCCGGAGGAATGGCGTACTACGTTGGTCCCGGAGGCGTGACGCAGATCGATTTCAGCCGCTGAACGCGGTCAGGCGAATAGCCGATGTCTTTCTAAAGGAGGCTGCGCATGAGAACCATTCTCAGTCTTATTTTTCTTGTCATACTGGTATACAGCGGCTGGGCAGGCTATAAAAAGGGTCTTATCATGGGCATATTCGGTCTGCTGGCCTTTGTGATCTCCGTATACGGCGCCAATCTGCTTGCGGAGACCTATTCCGGCGAGGTCGTCGATGCTCTGCGTCCCTTTGCCAGCGGCTTTGTGGAGACCGAGATCGTGGAAAAAACCGTTCGCCCCGCCATGGGGATGGATGCCGGAAACCTTTCCCGGGCGGACTTCTTTGCCCAGAATCCGGGCCGGGAAAGAGAGTTCTGCATTCTGGTCTATCAGGAGCTTGGGATCTTTGACGCCACCAGCGAGCAGATGGCGGACGAGGCCATCGCCTGCGCCAGGGACCGCAATCTGGATCTGATCGACGGGGTGGTGGAGGTGCTGTGCAGCCGAATCTCCTATGCCGCTGCCTTCCTGCTGGCGTTTCTGATGATCCTCATCATACTGACCGTCCTGGGCAACATTCCCAATATCAGCTTCAAGATACCGAATTTCGACGCCGTGAACGACGTGGGCGGCGCGGTGCTTGGAGTGCTGCAGGGGGCGTGTCTGCTGCTGGTCTTCGGCTGGGCGCTGAAATTCGTGGGCATGCTGATCCCCCAGTCGACTCTTTCGGAGACGTTTCTCGTCTCCTGGTTCATGGATCAGTCCGTCCTTGTAAGCTATCTGGGGATCTGACCTATTTTTTCTTTGACAGGAGTGTACTATGCAACCTTCTCTTTGCTCCCGCTGCCATAAAAACATGGCCGTAGTATTTATCAATCGTATAGAAAACGGCCAGTCCCATCAGGAGGGACTGTGCCTCAAGTGCGCCCGCGAGCTGCATATCAAGCCCATTGACGACATGATTGCCAAAATGGGCATCAGCGACGAGGAGCTGGAAAACATCACCACCGAGATGATGGACGCCATGCGCTCTCTGCCCGGCAACGGCGAGGGGCTCATGGAGATCGAAAACAACGACGACGATGCGGAGGACGACGGAAAAACCGCCACCTTCCCCTTCCTGAATCGGCTTTTCGGCGCCCAGAACCCCGGCGGAGAGCCCCGGCGGGAGGACGCCGGAGACGACACCCAGCAGCGGACCCGGGAATCCGGCGAACGCCGGGGCAAGCACAAGTTCCTGAACAGCTACTGCATCTCCCTGAATCAGCGGGCCGCAGAGGGCAAGCTGGACCGAATGATCGGCCGCGAGGAGGAGCTGGAGCGTGTGATCCAGATCCTTAACCGGCGACAGAAGAACAATCCCTGTCTCATCGGTGAGCCCGGCGTGGGTAAAACAGCCATCGCCGAAGGGCTGGCCCAGCGGATCGTATCCGGCCAGGTACCCTACAAGCTGCAGGATAAGCAGGTCTATCTGCTGGATCTCACCGCGCTGGTGGCGGGGACCCAGTTCCGCGGGCAGTTTGAGTCCCGGATGAAGGGTCTTATTGAGGAGATCCGCCGGGAGGGCAACGTGATCCTGGTGATCGACGAGGTCCACAACCTGGTGGGTGCCGGAGACGCGGAAGGCAGCATGAACGCCGCCAACATCCTCAAGCCCGCTCTGTCCCGGGGCGAGATCCAGGTCATCGGCGCCACTACCTTCAATGAGTATCGCAAGCACATCGAAAAGGACGCGGCTCTGGAGCGACGGTTCCAGCCGGTGACCGTGGCGGAGCCCTCCATTGCGGACAGTACGCAGATCCTTTTGGGCATCCGGAAGTACTACGAGGACTTCCACTCCGTACGCATTCCCGACGATATGTGCCGCCTGGCGGTGACCCTCTCCGAACGGTATATCACGGACCGGTTCCTTCCCGACAAGGCCATTGACCTGATCGACGAGGCCTGCTCGGACGTGAACCTCCACAACCGGGATCTGGCCCGGGTGGAGGCCATCAAGAAAGAACTGGCCGATCTGGACAAAGAGCGGGAGCTTTTGATGGGCAAGACCGAGGATGAGGCCTACGAGCGGCTGGCCAAGCTCCGCAGCCGGGATCTGCAGCTGCGGGACGAGTTGACTCTCCTGGAGAGCAAGGGCGTCCCGGAGCTCACAGCGGATAACCTTGCCCGGGTCATTGAGATGTGGACGAAGATCCCCGCCTCCAACATCCGGGCCGACGAATATGAACAGCTGGCCGGACTGGATAAGCGTCTCAAGGAACATATCATCGGCCAGGACTCCGCCGTTAACACGGTGTGCGCCGCCATCAAGCGCAGCCGCGCCGGACTGCAGTCCAAACGCAAGCCCGTCAGCTTCATCTTTGTGGGGTCCACGGGCGTGGGCAAAACGGAGCTGGTCAAACAGCTTTCCGCGGCGCTGTTCAACTCTCCCGAATCTCTGATCCGGCTGGATATGTCCGAATTCATGGAAAAATTCAGCGTGTCCCGGATCATCGGCTCGCCCCCGGGCTACGTGGGCTACGACGAGGCCGGTCAGCTCACCGAGAAGATCCGCCGCCGTCCCTACAGCGTGGTGCTGTTCGACGAGATCGAAAAGGCTCACCCGGACGTGATGAACATCCTGCTCCAGATCCTGGATGAGGGACGCATCACCGACGCCCAGGGCCGGACGGTGAACTTTGAAAACACGGTGATCGTGATGACTACCAACGCCGGCAGCGACAACCGCACCGCCAGCGTGGGCTTTAACCAGAGCATCGACCAGCAGGGACGGGACAAGGCTATAAAGGCACTCAACGACTTCCTGCGGCCCGAGTTCATCAACCGCGTGGACGAGATCGTTTACTTCAACCATCTTACCGAGGACAACATCCGCGGGATCGCCGCGCTGATGCTCACGGAGCTGAAAAACGCCATGGCCGAGCGGGGCACTGCCTTTACCTGGGATGAGAGCGTCATTGACTACCTTGTCCAAAAGGGCTTCAGCACCACTTACGGCGCGCGGAATCTCCAGCGCCTGATCCAAAAGGATATCGAAGACGCCATCGCCACCGAGATCATCGACCGCCGCAGGGGCGCCGCCAGTCAGGTGGGCGTGACCGTTCGCGACGACGCCATCACCGTGATCGCAGTTTAAGGAGAGCAGCAACAGCATGACGGAATCTTCATCTTTGGACATTCTGCGGGAAGTCACCGCAGATCTGTTATCCATCCGCAGCCGAGCCGACACGCTGGAGGGAAACCCCGGCATGAAGGAGCAAACCATCTCTCTGATCGCCCTGCTGCGCAGCGCCATCTACCCCCACCTGTTCGGCGGTACTGAGGGCGGGGGCGACACTCTGGTGATCGCCGTGGAGTATCGGCTCCGCTCCGCCGCCAGACTCCTCTCCCAGATGTTCCACTATTTTACTCCCGATCGCGACACCGACGCTATGGTGGCGGAGTTTCTTCGGGAACTGCCCGCCATCAAGACCGTTCTGGAGACGGATATCCGCGCGGCCTATGACGGCGACCCCGCCGCCATGAGCATGGAGGAGATCATGCTGGCCTATCCGGCCTTTGAGGCCATCAGTATTTACCGCATGGCCCACAAGCTCTACGAAATGAAGGTCCCCATGCTGCCCCGGATGATGACCGAGTACGCCCATCAGATCACCGGCATCGACATCCACCCCGGCGCCACCATCGGCCGGTACTTCTTCATCGATCACGGCACCGGCGTGGTCATCGGTGAGACCACTACCATTGGCGACTATGTGAAGCTCTATCAGGGCGTCACCCTGGGGGCCAAGAGCTTTGAGCTGGACGAAAACGGCAACCCGGTCAAGGGCATCAAACGCCATCCGGACATCGGCAGTCACGTGGTGATCTACGCCGGAGCCACCATTCTCGGCGGCACCACCAGGATCGGCGACAACTGCGTCATCGGCGGCAACGTGTGGCTCACTCACTCGGTGGAGGGAGGACACACCGTCTACGCTGCGGAAGAGCGGGGTACCAAAATCGTGTGACGATATACCCGACAAACAAAAAAGACGGTCTCAAGTGAGACCGTCTTTTTTCATTGCTTCCTATTATTCGTCGTCCGTATCGTCCTCATCCTCGTCGTCCTTGGACAGCAGGATCTTGCGGACCAGCAGGGCGGCGCCCACGACGACGCCCACTGCCACCATGCCCAGCAGGATCATCCAGGGCAGGTTGGAGGAGCGTCTGGCCGGTGCGGGATCCGGTTCGGCGGCGTCGTCCGGCTGCTGAGAGCCGGCGGGGATGGGCTGGATGGTCTCGTGACCGCAGACGGTGCACACACCCTTCTGCTCCCCATCCTCGTCCTTGGTGGATCTTTTGATCTCCGTCCACTCATAGGTGTGGAAATCCTCGTCCGCATGCTCGCCGCAGGTGCACTGGTGCCAGTGGGAGATATCATTTGCCTCCCATACGTCACTGAACTGGTGCTCGTGGACCTTGGCACCGGTGAAGGTGACCGGAACGATGCTGGAAAAGATGGGCTCGGAGGAAACGCCGTTGCTGGTGAGCACCACACTCACCCGATAATAGGTGGTCCCCTCCTCCCTCTCGGGCTTATAACCGCTGTTGGTGGCTCCGTCGATGGGCTGCATGGCCGCGGCGCTGTTGCTGGGAGCGGAATACCACTGATAGCTGAGCGTACCTCCGTCGCTGGCCTTGGCCTGAATAGACAGGATGAAATCCGGGTTTTCGTCCACGGCCATTGCGCCGCCTCTGGGCTGGGTGACGATGCTCAGAGTGGAGGTGGCCCGGATCACCTGGATCCCGGCCTCGCCGGAGACCACGGTGCCCCCGTCGCTGCTGAAGGCGCATACCACCTTCCAGCCGTTGAGCTCATAGGGGATGTTGTTGAGAGTGATGGTATCCGTGGTTCCGCCGGAAACGACCAGCCCCGGGAACGTGTTGCCCAGATTGTTGTAGTCCATGGTGCGGGAATTGTCCGGACTCACGAACCGCCAGGTGTAAGTCTTCACGTTGTCCGCCCGGGCGATAAAGATGGCGCGGCCGCCCTCGTCCACCGTCTCCCCTACGGGGTGCTTGGTGATGGACGGAGCCGCGGGTGTGGGCGTGGGAGACGGGCTGGGGGATGCCGAGGGCGTGGGGGTGGCGGTGTTCACGGTGATGCGGCAGCGGGAGGTGTTCACGCTGCCCGCTTCGTTGACGAACTGGCAGTATATGTCCGTATTGTTGTACGCCTCCGTTGCGGCGATCGAGAGCGTGGGAGAGCTCTGATCCGGAATGATGTGATACTCCGTGTCGCTGGTCTGGCAGAACCACTGGATCAGCAGGTTGGCCCCGGTGGCCTGGGCGGACAGAGAGATGGTGTCACCCGCATTCAGAGTCAGACTGGTGATGTTCAGATCCTTGGTCAGCACCGGCTTCTGGATCACGGTGATCGTGCAGGTCTGGGACGCCGCGCCGCCGAATTCATTCTGAACATAGCAATAATATCGGGCATTGTTGGCCTGGGCCGTCAGGCCGCTCTCGGAATAACCGGGACCAGTCTGGCCGTCCAGGGCAACGTCGTTTTTATACCACTGATAGGAGAGGTTCTCCCCCTCCGCGACAATGACCAGGTTGATCTCGCCTCCCTCGGCCACTACCATACCGGTCGGCAGATCCGTGGTGATCGAGGGAGCGTCGTCCGCAAAGGCGGTGACGGTGAGCGCCGCGATCATACAAAGCAGCGTCAGGACAAAACCGACGCGTTTTTGACGTTTTTTCATGATTGTCTCCTCCCCGGGCAGTACTGTGAACTGCGGGTCTTTTCGTTCATATAGACGCGCCGCCCGGTCAAAAGGTTCCCTGGGATTTTGAATTTGGAAAAACTTCCCGGAGCACGCGGCTGCGTCTCCGGGAAGTGATCGGGATGGTCTGTCAGCCCAGCCGGCGGAGAGACTCCTCCAGGTTGGCGATGAGGGATTCCAGCTTTTCGGCCCGGTCTCTCTCGGCCGCCACCACGTTCTCCGGCGCCCGGGAAACGAAGTTGGCGTTGGAGAGCTTTTTGCGCTGATTCTCCAGAAAGCCCCGGTTTTTCTCCAGCTCCCTGGTCAGCCGCTCCCGCTCCTTATCCAGATCCACCAGCTCGCTCAGCGGCAGATAACACACCGCGTGGTCGGTGACGACGCTCACCAGCTTGTCCAGATCCTCCGGCGCCTGGGAGAGCATGGTCACGTCCGTGACCAGCGCCAGGCGGCGGAGAGATTCCTTCCCGCTTTCAAAGGCCTGGGGGTCCTGGGTGAAGATAAACAGGTGGGGCCGCTTGGAGGGGGGCACGTTCATCTCGCTGCGGCGGGAACGAATGGCGCCGATGGCCTCCATGACCTTTTCCATGCGCTCGCTCTCCTGGGGGAAGTCCAGCGCCGGATCCCGGGCAGGATAGCTCTGGGTCATCAGTGCCTCGCCTTCGTGCGGCAGCGCCTGGAAGATCTCCTCCGTGATAAAGGGCATGAAGGGGTGCAGCAGCTTAAGCGTCTCGGTGAGGACGTACAGCAGCACCTGCTGCGCCTGCAGCCGGGCCGCCTCATCTTCGCCGGTGAGACGGGCCTTGGTCAGCTCGATATACCAGTCGCAGAAGCTGTCCCAGACGAAGTCATAGATCTTTTGGGCCGCAATGCCCAGCTCGTACTTGTCCAGGTTTTCCACCACTTCCCCGGCCAGAGCGTTGAACTTGGAGAGGATCCACTTGTCCTCCAGCTCCAGGGTGTCGGGGAGATGGTTATCCTCGATGGTCAGATTCATCATCACGAACCGGGATGCGTTCCACAGCTTGTTGGCAAAGTTCCGCATGGCCTCGCACCGCTCAGGGTAGAAGCGCATATCGTTGCCGGGAGAGTTGCCGGTGATGATGTTGAAGCGCAGGGCGTCGGCGCCGTAGGTGTTGATGACCTCGATGGGGTCCACGCCGTTGCCGGCGGACTTGGACATTTTCTTGCCGTGGGGGTCCCGGATCAGGCCGTGGATCAGCACGGTGTGGAAGGGGTACTTCTTCATATACTCGCAGCCGGAGAAGATCATCCGGGCCACCCAGAAAAAGATGATATCGTAGCCGGTGACCAGCACGTCCGTGGGATAGAAGTATTGAAGGTCCTCCGTCTCCTCGGGCCAGCCAAGAGTGGAGAAGGGCCAGAGGGCGCTGGAAAACCAGGTGTCCAGCACGTCTGGATCCCGGTGAATGTGTTTGGAGCCGCAGTGGGCGCACTCGGTGGGATCCTCCCGGGCCACGGTCATCTCGCCGCAGTCGTCGCAATACCACACAGGGATCTGATGGCCCCACCAAAGCTGGCGGGAGATGCACCAGTCGCGCACGGAGTTCATCCAGTTGAGATAGGTCTTGGCAAAGCGGTCGGGGACGAACTTCACCTCGCCCTCCTCCACCACACGGATGGCCTCCTTGGACAGAGGCTCCATTTTCACGAACCACTGGTCGCTGGCCAGAGGCTCCACGTCGTTGTGGCAGCGGTAGCATGTGCCCACGTTATGGGTGCAGGGCTCGATGGAGACAAGGTATCCCTGCTCCTCCAGCTCCGCCACGATGGCCTTGCGGGCCTCGTAGCGGTCCATGCCGTCCCATTTATAGCCGCCGGTGATCTTCCCTTCCCCGTCCAGCATCAGATACTGGGGCAGGTCGTGGCGCAGACCCACTTCAAAGTCGTTGGGGTCGTGGCAGGGAGTGATCTTCACGCAGCCGGTGCCGAACTCCATATTGGCGTGCTCGTCGCCCACTATGGGGATCTCCCGCCCCACCAGGGGGAGGGTGACGGTCTTGCCGATGAGATGCTTATAGCGCTCGTCCTCCGGGTTCACCGCCACGGCGGCGTCGCCCAGCATGGTCTCAGGCCGGGTGGTGGCCACTTCCACGCTGCCGGAGCCGTCGGTCAGGGGATAGCGGATGTGCCAGAAAAAGCCCGGCTTTTCCACGTATTCCACCTCGGCGTCGGACAAGGCGGTGGTGCAGTGGGGGCACCAGTTGATGATGCGCTTGCCCTTGTAGATATAGCCCTTCTCATAAAGCGTGCAGAAGGCCTCCCGAACGGCTTTGGCGCACTGCTCGTCCATGGTGAAGCGCTGCCGGTCCCAGTCGCAGGAGGAACCCAGGGTCTTGAGCTGTTCCACGATTCGGTCGCCGTACTGGTTCTTCCATGCCCAGACCCGCTCCAGGAACTTGTCCCGGCCCAGATCGAACCGGGTGAGTCCCTCCTTGCGCAGCATCTCCTCCACCTTGATCTGGGTGGCGATGCCCGCGTGGTCCACGCCGGGGAGCCACAGGGCGCAGTAGCCGCTCATTCGCTTCCAGCGGATGAGCACGTCCTGAATGGTCTCGTCAAAAGCGTGGCCCAGGTGGAGTTGTCCGGTGACGTTGGGTGGGGGGATTACGATGGTAAAGGGCTTCTTGTCCGGGTCCCTTTTGGCATGGAACCATCCGCCGTCCATCCAGAAGTCGTAAATGCGCTTTTCCACCTGCTTAGGGTCATAGATCTTAGGCAGTTCTTTCATTGTTTTCCCTCCATCAAAAACAAAAACGCCCCGGGAAGATCCCGGGGCGCAGTCAATTACGCGGTACCACCCGAGTTCCGCTTAGCACGCGGCACTCTTCGCTCTGTAACGGGAGCATCCGGCCGCCCTTACTGGCTTCAGGACGGCAGCTCCGGGGCGACCTTCGGCTCGGCTCTCCCAAGGGCTTGCACCAACCGCCCTCTCTCTGCTGGGTCGCCGGGGCCTACTCCTCCCCTTCACGGCTTTTTCTTAACATTAAATGAAACTATAATAGATTTATACTGATTTGTCAAGGGGTCAGCCCATGCGGTCCGGGGTGCGGATCAGACCGCTGCGGTAAGCTGCCAGCAGCTGCTGCAGATCGGCGATGCGCTCCTCCACGTCACGGCCGCCGTCGGTATTGCGGACGGTGAGGCGATCGGGATACTGCTCGATCATAATGGTGCGGGAGATCATATCCACGTTCTGCTTGCCGATGGACTCGATATCGAACTGCTGATGTTCGGCCAGGTACATCTCGTGGGAGGAGAAAACCAGCGTGTAGCCGCAGATGCCGGTCACCGGCTGGTACGCCTTGGACAAGCCGCCGTCGATGTTGATGAATTTGCCGTTGGCCTTCACCGGCTCCTCGCCTTTTTTCTTCTTCACGGGCACGTGACCGTTGATGATATGGCCCCGCTCCGGATCCACGCCGAACTCACCCAGGATGGCCCAGGCGGTGGATTCCTTTTCCCAGAGTGTGTAGTAGGGATCCTTGGTCTCCACCCCGGCCTCCGGCTCGGTGACGAAGGTGCGCTCGAAGGTGGCGATCTTGTCCTTGCCGTTGAGGGGGGAGAGCGGACCGCACCACAGATACCACAGAATGTCCGTGTTCTCCTGGCGGCGGTCATACATGGCGGTGCGCACCATGCGGTCGCAGATCTCCATAAGACCGCGGCCGTAGTATTCCTTCCCGCCGATATTCACGCGGGTGAAGGATCCGTCCGGCTGCATGGGCACACAGCCGTGATAGAGCAGGTTGCCGTTGTACACCCGGTACATGGCGCCCTTTTCCATCAGGAAGTCCAGGTGGCTCTGGAGCAGAGTGCTGCGGCGGAAGGACACGATCAGCTGCTCGACCACCTGCTCCTCCGCCTGAGAGAGCTTGTAGGGGTCCTCCGGATCCACCGTGGGTAGATGGCAGTCGTTGATATGATACACGGTGTCGCCTGCGGTGAGCGTGCTGTTCTCCCGATCCACCAGGTGGAGCAGCATACGGTCGTTCATGTTGAATTCGGGATGGCGGCGGATCAACTGACCCTCCAGCTTGAACTGGATCACGGTGATGGCCTTGAGGATCTTGGCCGCAGTTTCGCTGTCGTCGCCCATGTAATCGCTGACGTAATTGGGCTTGAAGAAGGTGCAGGGGTCGTCCCCGTACTGCTCCATGGCGAACACCGCCAGGGGCCGGACGTTGATGCCGTAGCCGTCCTCCAGGGTGTCAAAGTTGCCGTACTTGACGGAGTTCCGAAGGGCGTTGGCGATGCAGGCCCCGTTGCCCATGGCCGCGCCCATCCACAGTATATCGTGGTTGCCCCATACGAAGTCCACGCCGTGGCGCTTGATCAGCTCCTCCAGAACGGTCTGGGCCGCCGGGCCACGGTCGAATACGTCGCCCACGATATGGAGCCGATCCACCGTGAGACGGGAGATCAGGTTGGCCAGAGCTACGATGAACTGGTCGGCGATCCCCGTTTCGATGACGTTGTTGATCACGCTTTCGAAATAGCGGCGCTTGTTGCTGTCGTGCTCGTCAGAGTCGATGAGCTCCTCGATGAGGTAGGAATAAGCCTCCTCGGGAAGGCGGGAGCGCAGCTTGACCCGCGTATACTTGTCCGTGGCCTGGCGGCACACGGCGATGAGGCGGTGGATGGTGACCCGATACCAGGAGTCAGTGTGCTCGGTGCGGGCCAGCTCCCGCTCGGGATAATAGAGCAGAAGCGCCAGGGCGTTCTTTTCCTCCTCCCCCAACAGATCGCCGAAGCTGTCGTCCAGCTTGCTGTGGATGGCGCCCGAGGCATTTTTCAGAATGTGGGTGAAGTAAGAGTATTCCCCGTGGATATCGCTCATGAAGTGCTCTGTAGTCTTGGGCAGCTCCAGGATCGCCTGCAGGCGGACGATCTCGGCCGCTGTGGCGGGAACGTTGGGAAAGTTCTTGCTCAGAAGTTCAAGATACTTGATTTCGCGTTCGTTCATGGCGTATCTCCTCTCGGTAAAAGTCCGGTCGATCGATCCGTTTTTACTTTTCTTCCAGATACCTGGCGGCGCTGATGGCGGCTACGTTGCCGTCGCCCACGGCCTTGGCCACCTGGTAGGGTCCGCCGATGCAGTCCCCGGCGGCAAACACCCCCGGCACGGAGGTCTTTTTCTCCCCGTCCACGGCGATGTGGGGTCCGTCCATCACAAGGCCCTCCAGCAGGGCGTCCGCCGCAGCGCTGCTGCGCAGGATGAAGACCGCCTGGCAGGGGTAGGTCTTCTCCCCCACCCGCAGCGCGGTGACGCTCCCCTCGCCCTCGATGGCGTAGGCAGCGCGCTTGTCGGTGAACAGCTCCACCCGGCAGCCCATGTTCCGCAGCAGCTCCGCCTCGGATTCCGTGTCGGAGGTAAAGCCCACCAGGCATACGTCTCTGCCCCGATAGAGCATACCGTCACAGGTGACACAGTAGCTGACGCCGCGGCCCAGCAGTTCCTTCTCCCCGGGGAAATCCTTGCCGGAGCGGACCCCCGTGCAGAGGATCACCGTGGAGCTCTGATAAAAATCGTTGCCCACCGCCACGCCGAAGGAGGAGCCCATATTCAGAATGGACGTGGCCCGACCGCGGATGCGCTCCACACCGGCGGACGCCGCCTGCTCTTCCATCCGCAGCAGCATCTCCCGACCGGAAATATCGGGCATGCCAGGGTAATTGGATATCCTGTGGGAGCGGCTCAGGGGAATATCGTCAATATCCCCGGAGATGATGCCCACAGTCTTGTTTCTGGCACGAAGCGTCAGCGCCGCGGAAACGGCAGCCGGTCCTCCGCCGACGATCAGGGTGTCATAGTTCATTGGGATTCCTCATTTCAGGGGGTTAGTCGTGTATTTGCATATATTATCCAACAATTTAGTTGTAAATTCAAGTGGCTTCGTATATAATATTTTTCATCCTTGCGAACGGAGATTGTTTTATTATGGAAGAGCTGCGTCAGCCAAGCAATTTTATTCATGAATTCGTCGCCCAGGACATCGCTCCCGGCGGCCAGTATTACGGAAAGCAGGTGCACACTCGTTTCCCCCCGGAGCCCAACGGCTATCTGCACATCGGTCACTGCAAGGCGCTGTGCATCGATTTCGGCACGGCGGAGAAGTTCGGCGGCATCTGCAATCTGCGCATGGACGACACGAACCCCGCCAAAGAGGACACCGAGTTCGTTGACGCCATCAAGGAGGATATCCACTGGCTGGGCTTTGACTGGGACGACCGTTTTTTCTACGGTTCCGATTACTTTGAGCAGACCTACGAGCTGGCCGAGGGCCTGATCAAAAAAGGGCTGGCCTACGTGTGCGAGCTCTCTGCGGAGGAGTTCTCCAAATACCGGGGCGACACCTCCCACCCCGCCGTCAGTCCCTGGCGGGACCGTCCGGTGGAGGAGTCTCTGGACCTGTTTCGCCGGATGCGCGCCGGGGAGTTTCCCGAGGGGAAATATACGCTGCGGGCAAAGATCGATCTCAACTCCGGCAACTTCAACATGCGCGACCCGGTGCTCTACCGCATCCGCTATATCGAGCACCACCGTCAGGGCACGAAGTGGTGCATCTTCCCCATGTACGACCTGGCCCATCCCATCCAGGACGCTCTGGAGGGGATCACCCATTCCCTGTGTTCCCTGGAATATGAGGACCACCGCCCCCTGTACAACTGGGTCATCGAAAACTGCGACGTGCCCAGCCGGCCCCGGCAGATCGAGTTTGCCCGTCTGGAGCTCAGTTACACGGTGACCTCCAAGCGCAAGCTCCGCCGTCTGGTGGAGGAAGGCCGGGTCTCCGGCTGGGACGACCCCCGGATGATCACCCTCTGCGGTCTGCGCCGCCGGGGCTACACCCCCGCCTCCATCCGAAACTTCATTGACCGCATCGGCGTGGCCAAGGTGCCCTCCACGGTGGAATACGCTCTGCTGGAGGCCTGTCTGCGGGACGATCTCAACGCCAACGCCCGACGGGCCATGGCGGTGCTCCGTCCTGTGAAGCTGACCATCACCAACTATCCCCAGGATTTGACCGAGACCTTTGACGTTGAGAACAACCCTGTGGACGAAAACACCGGTACCCGGCCTGTCTCCTTCTCCCGCTCTCTGTGGATCGAACGGGAGGACTTTATGGAAGAGCCGGTGAAGAAGTACAACCGGCTCTACCCCGGCAACGAGGTGCGTCTCAAGGGCGCCTACGTGGTCAAGTGCACCGGCTGCGTCAAGGACGCGGAGGGCAACGTGACGGAGGTGCTGTGCGAGTACGACCCGGAGACCCGGGGCGGCAACACCCCCGACGGCCGGAAGGTCCGTGGCACCATCCACTGGGTCAACGCCGCAGACTGCTGCGAAGCGGAGGTCCGGCTCTACGATATGCTCTTTGCCGATCCCGAGCCCGACGCTCCCGGGAAGGACTACATCGAGTGTCTCAATCCCAACTCCCTGGAAGTGCTCACCGGCTGCAAGGTGGAAAAGAGCCTGGCAGACTGCAGGGCGGAGGACCGGTTCCAGTTTTTGCGTCTGGGCTACTTCGCCCCGGACAGCAAGGATTCCGCTCCCGGCCATCTGGTATTCAACCGGGCGGTGGCTCTAAAGGACAGCTTCAAAAAATAAACGTTTGCCGGAGGGAGAAAAAAACTCCCTCCGGCGCTGTATTCTTTGTGGAATTCTCTGTTGACAAGCCCTATTTAATCGTGCTATCATACGCCCCAGAAAAAGACCTCTTTAAGTCGGTACAGAGCTGCCGACAAGGCGTCGAATAAGCACGGCTCTCCAGGGCCGCAATGCGCCTTGTTCGGTAATCGGACAGGGGCTTTTTTATGTCTGGGAAGGGAGCGCACCGGGATGATCTATAAAGCTCAGATCATGGATGAAGCCGCCGTGGAGCGGACGCTGGTGCGCATTGCTCATCAGATCATCGAGAAAAACCACGGCACAGAGGATCTGTGTCTGGTGGGCATCAAGACCCGGGGCGTTCCTCTGGCCGTCCGGCTGGCGGAGAATATCCGCCGCATTGAGGGCCGGGATATCCCCGTGGGAAAACTGGATATCACCCTGTATCGGGACGATCTGAGCGTCGCCGCCGATGCCCCCGTCGTCTCCGACACCTGTGTTCCCTTTGATATCAGCGGGAAAACGGTGGTGCTGGTGGACGACGTGATTTTTACTACCCGCACCGCCCGCGCCGCCCTGGACGCGCTGATCGCTCTGGGTCGTCCGGCCCGGATCCAACTGTTCGCCCTGATCGACCGGGGCCACGCGGAATTCCCCATCCACCCGGATTACGTGGGGAAAAACATCCCTACCTCCCTGCGGGAGGTGGTGGCTGTCCGTCTGCAGGAGACAGACGGCGAGACCTGCGTTTCCATTTACGAGAGAGAAAGCAATATAAAATAAGATAAAAGGAGAGCTCGTTATGTCAAAGAAAGAAGTCGGCGCAGATCCGATCTACGACGCCCGCGTACTGGGAACTCCCAAAATGCTCGTTCTGGGGTTCCAGCATCTGTTCGCCATGTTCGGCGCCACCGTTCTGGTGCCCATCATCACCGGATTGAGCGTATCCACCACACTGCTCTTTGCCGGCCTGGCCACGCTGTTCATGCACTTCGTCACCGGACGGAAGGTGCCCGTGTTCCTCGGCTCCTCCTTCGCGTTCCTGGGCGGTTACTCCGTTGTGAAGGACGCCGCCGTGGCCGCCGGATATACCCCTGAGCAGGGCCTGGTCTACGCCAGCGTGGGCGTGGCTTGCGCCGGTCTTCTGTATCTGATCCTCTCTTTCGTCTGCAAAGCTTACGGCAGCAAGCGCATCATGAAGTTCTTCCCCCCCATCGTGACCGGTCCCATCATCATGTGCGTGGGGCTGCACCTGGCCCCTTCCGCCATCAACAACTGCAACGAGAACTGGGGCATCGCCCTGGTGGCCATCGCCGTGGTGGTCATCTGCAACATCTGGGGCAAGGGCATGGTGAAGATCATTCCCATCCTGCTGGGTGTGCTGGCCTCTTATCTGGTGGCCGCTCTCACCGGAAACGTGGATTTCAGCGGCGTGGCCGCGGCTCCCTGGTTCGGCTTCCCCGTTGAAGGCAGCCGCACCGTGTTCTCCCTGTTCGGCGGCAGCGCCGACGGCGGTCTGATCCTGACCTCCATCATCTCCATCCTGCCCATCGCGCTGAGCACCATGATGGAGCACATCGGCGATATCAACGCCATCGGCAGCACCATCGGCAAGGATCTGGTGGAGGATCCCGGCCTGCACCGCACACTGATCGGCGACGGCATCGGCACCACTCTGGCCGCCCTCTTCGGCGCTCCCGCCAACACCACCTACGGTGAGAACACCGGCGTGCTGGCCCTGACCAAGGTGTTCGATCCCCTGGTGATCGAGATCGCCGCCGTCATCTCCGTTCTGCTGAGCCTGTGCCCCAAGTTCGCCGCCGTCATAACCTCCATGCCCGCTGCCACCATCGGCGGCGTGTCCATCATCCTCTACGGCATGATCGCCGCCATCGGCGTGCGCAACGTGGTGGAAAACAGAGTAGACTTCCAGGCCAGCCGGAACGTGATCATCGCCGCGCTGATCCTGTGCCTGACCATCGGCATCGAATACTCCAAGGCCGGCGCCATTCAGTTTACCGTCGGTTCTCTGAACCTGAGCCTGTCCGGTCTCGCCATCGCCTCCATCGTGGGCATCCTGCTCAACGCCATCCTCCCCGGCAAGGACACCAGCTTTGCCGACAAGCCCAAGGACGCGGCGACTCTGGGTCGTTATTGATCCATCGCAAAAAGCGCTGAACGCACCGTGCGGAGACTTCTCTCCGCACGGTTTTTTCACGGGTTGTCATCTCATGGAAGATATGATAGAATGCAAAATATAGGGAGTTGATAGGAATGGATCGGCTGGAGCTCATACGCCAACAATGCCTCAGCTGTCGGGAATGCCCTCTCTGTCAGCAGCGCAGTCACGTGGTTTTCGGAACCGGAGACCCCAACAGCGAGCTGATGTTCATCGGCGAGGGCCCCGGCGAGCAGGAGGACCGGCAGGGCGAGCCCTTTGTGGGCCCGGCCGGAAAACTGCTGGACGACATGCTGGAGATGATCGATCTGGACCGCAGCCGGGTGTACATCGCCAACGTGGTCAAGTGCCGCCCGCCCCGGAACCGGGACCCTCTCAACGAGGAGCAGGCCGCCTGCCGTCACTGGCTGGACGCCCAGCGGGAGATCATCCGCCCGAAGCTGATCGTCTGCCTGGGGCGAATCGCCGCCGCGGCCGTGATCAAGTCCGGTTTCCGCATCACCCGGGAACACGGCGTCTGGTTTGACGTAGACGGAGCCCGGGCCATGGCCATGTATCATCCCTCTGCCCTGCTGCGGGATCCTTCCAAGAGGCCGGAGACCTTTGTGGATCTCCGTACTCTGCGCTCGGAAGCCAAAAGAATCTGTGAACGTCTGTACTGAGGTATTTATGAGTGAGTTTGAACCCATCAGTCTGAAGCACAAGTCACTTTTTGACGAGGCTCACGCCGCTGAGCCCATTCAAAGCTCCGCTGACAGCTTCGGCAACGTTTATTTGTGGGATCTCCTGTGTCGGCGCAACGTGGCCCGGCTGGGAGATCGTTTGGGAGTTGAGTTTCTGTGTCCCCGGGGGACGTTTTACGCGTATCCCGCGGGCTCCGGGGATCTGGCCGGTCCTGTGGAGGCGCTGCGCCAGCGCTCCGCCTCTTACGGTATCCCACTGATGCTGCGGGGGCTCTCCGCCGCCCAGAAGGAGGCGCTGGAGGCGGCCTTCCCCAACCGGTTCGAGTATTCCGACGATCGGGACAATTACGATTATATCCACGAGGTCGAAGCCATCGCTGCTCTGGCCGGGAAAAAACTCCACGGAAAGCGGAATTTCTGCAACCGGTTCGAGCGGGAGCACCAGTGGTCCTTCCTCCCCCTCTCCCCGGAGCGGTTTGACGACTGCCGCTCCCTCCTTGCCCAGTGGGACCGGGAAAAGGATGGCGGGAACGAGGAGGAAAACCAGGCCATTGAACGGGTATTCCGGGAATGGGACAGCCTGGGCATGTTGGGCGGCGTGCTCTATGCCGACGGGCAGACCCTTGGCTTCACCGTTGCCGAGCCCATCACCGCGGACATGCTGGATGTACACTTTGAAAAGGCCCGGGCAGACGTACCGGGCGCCTATCCCATGGTGGCCCGGGAGTTTGCCCGTCTGGTGCGGGAGACCATGCCGGAGATCCGGTACCTGAACCGGGAGGAAGATATGGGCATTCCCAATCTGCGAAAAGCCAAGGAGGAATGGTATCCTCTGTACCTGCTGGAAAAAACCACCGCCGTATGGAGAGAGCAGCCGTGACACAGCCGCGCTTTTCCCGTCCCGGGGACGAGATTTCTCTGCACCGTCTGTGGCGGATCGTTTTCAGCGATGAGGCGTCCTTTATCGAGACCTTTTTTCAGGAGATCTATTTCCCCGGCTCCGCCGCCGTGGCGGAGGCCAATGGTGAGATCGTATCGGCAGCATACGTGATCTCTTTCGGTTCGGCCCGTTATATCTACGCGGTGGCTACGCTGCCGGAATACAGGGGCCGCGGGTTGGGCAAGGCGGTGACGCTGCTGGCCGCCGATGGAAAACCGGCGTACCTCTGCCCGGCCAGTCCGGGGCTGTGCCGCTGGTATCAGCGGGAGATGGGCGCGGAGGTTGTTGCTTTTCGTCCCGCCTTCGATCCTCCCGCCGGGCTTCGGCGGATCGCACCGGAAGAGTATGCCGCCCGAAGGGAAGCTTTGCTGGCCGACGTACCTCACGCGTCCTATCCCCGGGGCGTGCTGGATCTTTTCGCCCTGACCGGGGAATTCTACGCCGACAGCCGCGGCGGGATCTGTGCGCTGGAGGATGGAGAGATCCGGGAGGCGCTCCCCTGCCGATTCACCGACGAGCCCCATATTCTGGGTCTCAACGGGGCAAAGCCTCTCTACTGGGGGCTGACACTGGAATAAAAAACCGATCTTCGGTCGGCCCGAAGATCGGTTTTTTATTTTGTCTCCAGCTCATACAGTACCAGCAGATCCACACAAGCGTCATAGCTGCGCATGCCCCGGTCGTCGCCGTAGGTCCGCAGGAAGCCCTCGTAGACTCTGTCGGACACCTCCGCGGCCTTGGTGTCAAAGCGATCCCAGTAGGCGTTGTGATCCCGGAGATCCCTTCGTACGTCCTCGTTGAGGGAGTCGTAGATCCCCAGCCACGCCTCGTAATCCGCGTCGTGCAGCGCGTTTCCAAGATAAACGTAGGCCATCAGCGCACCGGAATAGGCGTACGTATCGTCACCGCTGACCATGCAGGCGATCACCGCGGCAAAATTGGCCTCATCCTCCCTGGCTACGCCCCGTTGGTGGGCCAGCTCGTGGGCGATGGTGGCGGGCAGCAGAGCCATGGTGCAATCCACGTTCACGTTGGCCTCCGCCGTGTAGGGAAAGAAAAACCCGGTGTTATTGATACAGCTCATCAGCCTGGAAAAGATCACCGGCTTCGCCCGCAGCTCCGGCCCGGCCAGGCAGGGGAAGATCTGCTCCGCCGGATGATACAGCGTGGGAGAACGATCGAAAAGCTCCATGAGATCCGCGGTGAAGATCCCCTCGTCGTTTCGCTGCACCCGGGAGGAATATTCGTTGGCTTTGGCCGCGTAAGCGGCGGTGACCGACTCCAGCTCGGCGTTGGAGATCGGGCGGCGGCTCAGCTTCGCCTGCTCCACAAAGCTGTCGGAATAATAGAACACCCCCCACCACAGGCTGAACAGTCCAAACAGAGTCAGGGCCATGGTGAGAAGGGAGATCGCCCAGCGGTACAGCGCCTCTCCCCCTCTGCGTCGGCGGAAATGGACGATCAGCTGCGCGACAAAGCAGCCGCCCAGTACGATCCACAGCCCGATGACCCATTCCGCCGCAGAAAACCGCAGGCCGGAGTACAGCCGCCCGGCAAAGTGATGCCAGGGCCGCACAAGCACCCGGCAGATGGTATTCATCAGCGACTTTCGGCTGCGGAAGGCAAAGTAAAAGCACAGCCACAACATCGACAGACTCAGCAGGCTGTGTCGAACCGGACACAGCCGCCATATCGTTCCCGGGGACAGCCTCTTCTTCTCTCTCGTTTCCATGGGGACATTCTACTCCCGATCCCGCGGCAGAGCAACGGTTTTTTCTCTGAGAATAACAGGAAACCCCCGGGTCGCCCCGGGGGTCGCTGCTTTATGGTTTAAAGAGCAGCCTTCGCCTTTTCGCACAGAGCGGTAAAGGCAGCGGCGTCATGGATCGCCATCTCGGAGAGCATCTTGCGGTTCATCTCGATGCCGGAAAGCTTCAGACCGTGCATGAAGGTGGAGTAGTTCATGCCGTTGAGCTTGCAGGCGGCACTGATACGGGTGATCCACAGCTGACGGAAGTCGCGCTTTTTCAGCTTACGGCCCACATAAGCGTAGCGGCCGGACTTCATCAGCTGCTGGTTAGCCATTTTATAGTGGCGGGACTTGGCGCCCCAATAGCCCTTGGCGAGACCAAGCTTTTTATTTCTTCTCTTGCGCGTCATCATCGCGCCTTTAACTCTGGCCATATTTAAAAATCCTCCTTATTTGTACGGAACCATACGCTTGATGGTAGCCTCGTTGGTGACGTCCGCATAGGTGCCCTGGCGGAGGCCTCTCTTACGCTTGGTGGATTTCTTGTTGAGAATGTGGCTCTTGAAGGCGTGAGCACGCTTGACCTTACCGGTCTTGGTGAGATTGAATCTCTTTTTCGCGCCGCTGTGAGACTTCAGTTTCGGCATTTCGAAATATCTCCTTTACTTTTTGTTTGCTTGTTTGTCCGGTGCCTTGGGCGAGAGGAATATGGACATATTCCGGCCCTCCAGCTTGGGGTTTTTGTCCATGGTGGCGATTTGGGAGCACTGCTCGGCAAAGCTGACCAGCAGCTCTTCGCCGATGTGGGTGTGGGCCATCTCACGGCCGCGGAAGCGCACGGTGACCTTCAGCCGGTCCCCATCCATCAGAAACTTCTGCCCGTTCTTCAGCTTGGTGTTGAAGTCGTTTTCACCGATGCCGGGAGACATGCGGATCTCCTTGACTTCGATAATGCGCTGATTCTTGCGGGCTTCCTTTTCCTTCTTTGTCTGCTCAAAGCGGTACTTGCCGTAGTCCATGATCCGGCACACAGGCGGCTTCGCCTGGGGCGAGATCAGGACCAGATCCATATCGCGCTCCTCCGCGACGCGCAGAGCCTGCTCGCCGGACATAATGCCCAGCTGCTCGCCTGTTTCGCTGATCAGACGGACCTCCGGTTCGCGGATCTCATCGTTGAGCAAATGATTCTGGATAGCGATCTTCAAACACCTCCGAAAAAATCGTCGTCTATGGACATAAAAAAAACGGATACGATCATCGTATCCGCACGCAGCGATACCCGGAAGGCCCGGGGTTATCAGCCATGTTGACCGCGGCGCGCCTGTGCGGCCGGGTGAGGTCGGATACGACCTGCTTTGTTATAAGCGAAAAGTATTATATATGCCCATAGCTCAATTGTCAAGAGGCGGCAAAAAGATTTTTGCCGCCTCTTGTGGGCATTATTCCAGCTCCTTGGCGATCTTCACGATCCGGCTGGTGCCCAGCCGGTCCGCGCCCAGCTCAATGAAGTGCTCCGCGTCCTCCAGAGAGGAGATCCCGCCGGCAGCCTTGACCTTCACGGAGGGATCGCAGTTGGCCCGCAGCAGCTCCACGTCCTCAAAGGTGGCTCCACCCTTGGAAAAGCCAGTGGAGGTCTTGATATACTCAGCGCCGGAGGCCGATACGATGCGGCACAGCTGGAGCTTCTCCTCTTCCGTCAGCAGACAGCACTCAATGATGACCTTCAGCAGTCTGCCGCTGCAGGCCCGCTTCACCCGGTCGATCTCGTCAGCGATGCGGTCCCAGCAGCCGTCCTTCACCATGCACAGATCGATGACCATATCGATCTCGTCGGCGCCGTTCTGCACTGCGTCGTTGGCCTCGAACGCCTTTACCACCGGAGTGGAATAGCCGTTGGGGAATCCGATCACCGTACAGATCTTCATTTTATCCCCCACGTAGCGCTTGGCTCCCGCCACATGGGCCGGAGGGATGCAGACACTGGCGCAGCCGTAGCGGATGGCGTCGTCGCACAGCTCCCGGATCTCTTGGGCGGTGCAGTCCACCCGAAGCAGCGTGTGGTCACAGCGGGAGAGAATGTCTTTTATGTCCATACGAAATGCCCTTCTTTCCTGTTTATAGGGAAATTGTAGCACAGATCAGGGGATTTGCCAAGTCAGTTGTGATAATTGCTCCGGCGGAGGAATACCTTTTCACGAGGTGTTTTACAATGGATGAAGTGCAAAGCAACAACCGCGTGTTTCTGTGCGGCGTTCCCGCCCGGGAGGCGACGGTATCCCACGAGAGCCGGGGGCAGAGATTCTTTACCTTTCCGCTGGAGGTGGCAAGATTGTCGGGGACCATGGATCGGATCAACGTGATGCTCCGGGAGGAGATGCTCCCCCAGCTCAAACCGTCCAAAGCCGGACTTCTGGCTGTCACCGGCCAGCTGCGATCCTTCAACAACCGCAGCGGAGAGGGCAGCCGTCTGGTGATCACCGTCTTCGCCCGGGAGATCGCTCCGGCAAACGGCAGAGCGTGGGAAAACGCCGTGGAGCTGGAGGGAACGCTGTGCAAGCCCCCCAACTACCGCTCCACTCCCCTGGGGCGGGAGATCACGGATCTGATGCTGGCGGTGAACCGCCCTTACGGACGCAGCGACTACCTGCCCTGCATCGCCTGGGGGCAAAACGCCCGCCGGGCCGCTGCCTGGTCCACAGGGACAAAGCTGCGGGTGGCGGGACGGATCCAGAGCCGGGAGTACGTAAAGAATCTGGAGGGCCAGGCGGTGAAGCGGGTGGCCTTCGAGGTTTCCCTCACGGAGGCGGAGATACTGGAGGACATATGAATCACCCCGGCTTTTCGAGAGAAAAGCCGGGGTGATTTCCGTATGGTCACTTGTTGTTGTTGAAGATCTTGAAGATGGTATCAAAGGGATCCTCTCCGTCATCCTGAGGGGGAGTAACGGGAACGCTCTCCCGCTGACTCTCGGCCCGATCCCGGGCGTCAGAGAACAGATTGGCGTCTCTGGGTTCCTCACCGGTGGGAATGGCGTAAGCGGTGGTCTTCTTTTCGTCAAAGCCCGTGGCGATCACGGTGACGACGATCTCATCGTCCAGGTTATCGTCAAAGCTGGCGCCGAAGATGATGTTGGCCTCGGGGTGGGCGGCGCCCTGCACCAGCAAGGCGGCGGCCTCCACGTCCTCCAGGCCCATGGTGCGGGAACCGGTTATGTTGATGAGCACGCCGCGAGCACCGTCGATGGAAGTCTCCATCAGCGGGCTGGAAACCGCCATGCGGGCCGCTTCCTCCGCCTTGTTTTTGCCGTCGGCACGGCCCACGCCCATGTGGGCCAGGCCCGCGTCCTTCATGACGGCGGTGACGTCGGCAAAGTCCAGGTTGATGAAGCCGGTGCTCTTGATCAGTTCGGAAATGCTACTCACAGCCTTGATGAGCACATCGTCGGCGATCTCAAAAGCGTTGGCAAGGGTGACCTTCTCGGGGCTGGCATATTTCAGGCGATCGTTGGGGATGATCAGAAGGCTGTCCACCTTATCCATCAGAGCGTCGATGCCCTGCTGGGCCTGGGCCGCCCGACGCTTGCCCTCCCAGGAGAAGGGCTTGGTGACGACGCCAACGGTGAGGATACCGGCGTCCTTGGCGCTCTCGGCCACGATGGGAGCCGCGCCCGTGCCGGTGCCGCCGCCCATGCCGGCGGTGAGGAAGACCATGTCGGTATCCTCCAGCGCTTCGGCAATGGCCGCTTTGCTCTCCTCGGCGGCGCGCTTGCCGACCTCGGGGTCGGAGCCGGCGCCCTGGCCGTGGGTCAGCTTCTCACCGATCTGGATCTTCTGGGCGGCGCCGGAAACGGCCAGCGCCTGTTTATCTGTATTGACGGAAATGAAGTCCACACCGGCCGCACCGGAGTTCACCATACGGTTCACAACGTTGTTGCCGGCGCCGCCGATGCCGATGACCTTGATCGTAACAACGTTATCGGTTCCGTCTTTCCTAATAGCCATTGTATGCCCTCCCATTCTGTATTTAGGGGATTATAACCATATCCATCATTTTATAACGATTTTGTCCATTGGTCAACATCATTATGTCAACCTTTACTCCGGTTTTGTCATTATTTTGAAAACTTTCTGTCAGTCGGGGCTGAAGGTCCAGGTGCTCCCGCCGGAGTAACGCAGCGTGCCAGAGTCATCCGGTGACATCTGACCCACGGCGGAGCGAAGCAGGGCCGTTTTCAGAGGGGTGTCCTCCTTTTCCCCGAAGTAGACGGTCAGTCGATCGTCATAATATACGGAGGGGTTGGCGGGATCCTTCACGTCGATCCAGGCGATCTTCCCGATCAGTCCCTCCCCCTGCAGCGCGGTGATCAGCTCCACGGTGTAGGCAAGGCGGCTCTCGTTGATACCCTCCACGATCATCTCCACCCCCGTCATGGCGGTGATGGGCTCCAGGTTCCGCACCTCGGGGTAGGCAGCCGCCTTCAGGGCGGTGGTGTCCCCCAGCATCTTTCCCTGGCGGTCGATGAACCAGTATTCATCGTCCCAGCGGATATAGGCTGCCGGAGCGCTGCCCTCCGCCTGGATGACGATCTTATCCGGCATCTCCCGGGTAATGCTGATGGTGTCCATATAGGGCAGATCGGCAAAGATCATGCTGGCTGCGGAAAAACGATCCACGAAAAACAGGTTGACGCCCTTCTCGATGCCGGAGGCCACAATGATATCCTGGTCGGTATAGTCTGAGGCGTTGATCACCTCGATCTCCTTCACCCGGAAAAACAGGCTCATGACCAGTACCGCCACCAGAAAGATCATCACCAGGGTCAGCGGTCCGTAGGCCGCGCCGGTGCGTTTGACTTTACTGCGTGGATTGAATACGCTTTCCTCGTCCATAACGGATCTCCTTTGCAAACGTCAAAGCTGCTCCCGCCAGATCTGCGCCCCCAGGGTACGCAGGCACTCCTCCAGGGAATCATAGCCCCGGGCGATGTGGCCCGGATCGGAGATGACGCTCTCCCCTTCCGCGCCCAGCGCCGCGGCCACCAGGGCGGCTCCGCCCCGAAGGTCGGGGCTGGTCACAGTCTCGCCATGGAGGCGTTCCACTCCTGTGACGATGGCCAGGGGTCCCCGGATCGCTATATCGGCGCCCATTTTCCGCATCTCTTCCCCGTGTCGGAAGCGGCTTTCAAATATGTTCTCGATAAACGTGGCGCTGCCCTCCGAGCGGAGACACGCCGCCATCAGCAGCGGCGCCGCGTCTGTGGGAAAGCCCGGATACGGCCGGGTGACCACAGCTCCCGGGGAGCCGGGGCGAAGACGGGACGCGATATGTATCTCATTCCGGCCCGCCGACACGGCGCAGCCCATTCTTCCCAACGCTTCCAGCACCGGGCGGACGTGCTCCTCCCGCACGTCTGTCAGGCGGATCTCCCCTCCGGCACACACGGCGCAGCACAGATACGTTGCCGCCGCGATCCGGTCCGGAGGGATGCGCAGTCCGGCTCTCTCCCGGGGAGAAAAGCCGGTGACGCGGATCACCGGAGAACCGGCTCCCGACACCGATGCGCCCAGGGTGCGCAGGTATTCCTGCAGCGTTTCGATCTCCGGCTCACGGGCGGCGTTGTAGATCACGGAAGTACCCTCGGCGGCGCAGGCCGCGATCATGGCGTTTTCCGTGGCGCCTACGCTGGGCAGCTTCAACGGGATCTCCGCCCCGTGAAGGCCGGTGGTCCGGCACAGGATGACGTCGTCCTCTTCCCGGATCTCCGCTCCCAGCAGCCGCATGGCGTGAAGGTGCAGATCGATGGGCCGTTCCCCCAGCTCGCAGCCGCCGGGAACGGAGACCTGCGCCTGGCCGAAGCGGGCCAGCATGGGACCGAGGAAGATCACCGAAGAGCGCATCCTGTGCATCAGCTCTTTGGGGATGTCGCAGCGGTCAGGGTGCCGGGTGTCGATGGCGAGAACGTCGCCGCTCTGTTGGGCGCTGCAGCCCAGATATCGAAGAATGTCCACGGCGGCGTCCACGTCGCTCAGATGAGGGCAATGGAGCAATTCCGTTTCGTTGGGGCACAGCAGCGAGGCCGCGATCACCGGCAAAACGGCATTTTTCGAGCCTTGCACCCGCACGCTGCCCCGCAGCGGCGTGCCGCCGGTAACATGCCACTTACAATTCATTTTCCTTCCTCCCGCATGGATTCAGCCCATATTATGCGGGGGGATGGCGCTTTGGTTACTTTGCTGCCAGGGACAGCACGATGGAGGTGATCTCATCCGTGGCATTCTCCACGGACATGGCACGCATGTTCTCCGCCATGACGTCCAGCTGTCCGGGATCCGACAGCAGCTCCCGGAGGGTATCCAGCATGTTCTGCGCCGTGGCGTCCCGCTCCAGCAGGACCTTGACCGCGCCCGCCTGCTCCAGGACGCGGGCATTCTTCTCCTGATGGTTGTTCACCACGTTGGGCGAGGGCACCAGCACCGCCGGTTTGCCCATGGCCGCCAGCTCCGCCAGGGTGGAGGCGCCGCTGCGGCAGAGCACCACGTCCGCCGCCGCCATGAGCAGCGACATATCGTACAGATAATCCTTCACCTCAAAGCCGGCCTCATCCCAGCCCTCCAGGCCCAGGACGCTGCGCATATGCTCTCTCATGCTCTCAAAGCCCCGTTTGCCGGCGGAGTGGATCAGGTGGAAGGGTTTTTCCTTCATAGCTAGGGAGATCATTTCACCCACGGTCTTGTTCATCTCCGTGGCGCCAAGGCTGCCCCAAACGGAGACCACCAGAGGCTCGTCGCTGCTGAGTCCCAGCGCCCGCCGGGCCTCGCTCTTCTCCGCGCGGAGAAAGTCCAGCCGCACGGGGGTGCCTGTGACGACCACCTTTTCGGGATTCTTATAGTTGGCCCGGGCCTCCTCGAAGCCCACCATGATCCGGTCCACGTGCTTTTCCAGCATTTTGGTGGTGAGCCCAGGCTGGGCGTTGCTCTCGTGGACGGCGGTGGGGATGCCCATTTTCGCGGCGGTGCTCAGCACCGGATAGCACACATAACCGCCGGTGCCCACCACCACGTCGGGCCGGAACTCCCGGAGGATCCGCTTGCACTCGGCGGCAGACGCCAGCAGGCCGCGCAGCGAGTTTACGTTGTGCCGCACTCCCTCCAGAGAGAGGCTACGGCTCAGATTGGACATGGGGATGGTGCGGATCTCGTAACCCTCCCGGGGCACGAGTTCGGTCTCCATTTTTCCCTCGGCGCCGATAAACAGGATCTCGCTGTCGGGCAGAAGCTCGCGGATGCGCCCCGCCACCCCAACAGCCGGATTGATATGACCTGCCGTACCGCCGCAGGCAAACAGAAAATTCATATGGATTGCCTCGATCTTTGTTCTTTCTTTTTCCCAAAGCGGGAGAGCAGCCCCGTCTCCTCTGGGGCGAAGGGGATCTCCCGGGACAGACTCAGGATCATGCCCGCCTCCGCCATCTGTATGAGCAGCGCCGTGCCGCCGTAGCTGAAAAACGGAAGGGAGATACCGGTACAGGGCACCAGGTTGGTGCACACTGCCACATTGAGGATCACCTGCAGCGCCAGCATGGTGGTGATGCCGCAGCCCACCAGAAAGCCGTAGCGATCCGGGGCGCGCATGGCCAGGTAATAACCCCGGAGGATCAGCATGGCGAAGAGAATCAGGATAACGGAAGCGCCGATGAAGCCCAGCTCCTCGCAGAGCACGGAGAAAATGAAATCGTTGTGCTCCTCGGGGAGATAGAGGTACTTCTGACGGCTGCGGCCCAGGCCAAGTCCCGTAAGGCCCCCAGAGCCGATGGCGTAGAGCGACTGAACGATCTGCCAGCCATCCCCTGTGAGGTCGGAAAAGGGATCCCGAAAGGACGCCACCCGCTGTCCCACGTAGGGCACCAGCAGCACCGCCAGCACCGCCCCCGCGCCCAGCAGCGCGCCCCCGCCGATAAACCAGCGAAGCTGCACTCCGCCGAGAAAAAGCATGGCCGCGCCGATGGTCAGGATGATGATGGTGGCGGAAAAATGGGGCTCCAGCACCAGCAGCACCGCCACCGTTCCCAGCACCGCGGCAAAGGGCGCGATGCCCCAGCGGAAGGTCCGCATTCGATCTTTATATTTACATATCAGGGCCGAAAAGTAAAGAATAATTGCAATTTTTGTGATTTCTGACGGCTGGAAGGTGGTAAATCCCAGGCTGATCCATCGTCTTGCGCCGTTGACCACCGTGCCCACGACCAGCACCGCCCCCAAAGCCAGCAGCGAAACGATCATCAGCGCACCGGAAAAGCGCCGGTAGGTCTCCATGGGGATCAGCGAGAACAGCAGCATCACCGCCACACCCGCCGCGGCGAACACCGCCTGTCGGGAGAAAAAATAGCCCGCGTGGTGGCCCGTCTCCCCCTGGACGTCGTAGTACGCGCTGGCAAAGCTGGCCGAAAGCACCATCACAACGCCGATGGACAGCAGCAGCACCGTAAGCAGCGCAAACGGCAGATCGACCGCACGCCGCCGATCCGCCGTTTGTTCCCGCTCCTCCCGGGAGCGGTCGTGGGATGATTGCATTGGTTTCCTCCGAAACCCTCTTAAAAGCTCAGAAGGAATAGCGTCCCGTGACGCCCATAAGGGATACCACCGCCATGATAAGGGTGATCCCTGCGAACAGGACGAAGATCTCTTTTTCTTTCCATTTTCGGCCCGTCCAGCCGCCCATCTCCAGATGGTGGTGGAAGGGAGCCATTTTGAACACCCGTTTTCCGTGGGTGAGCTTGAAATAGCCCACCTGGATGATATCGGAAAGAGTCTCAATGATGGGCATGATGCACAGCGGGATCAGCAGCAGCGGCACATCCAGCGCGAAGGCCATGCCCGCGATGCAGCCGCCCAGGAACAGCGAGCCCGTGTCGCCCATAAAGACCCGGGCCGGGTGGAAGTTATACACCAGGAAGCCCAGCAGCGCCCCGGTGAGTCCCGCGGAAAAGATCCCCTGGGCCAGGAAGTCCTCTCCCCAGCAGAACACGATGGCCGTGAAGCACAGGAAAACCGGTATGCAGGTGCCTGCAGCCAGGCCGTCCACCCCGTCGGTGATGTTCACCGCGTTGACGGTGCCAACAACCACAAACGCCGCAAAGATAAAATACAGCGGCTCGGAAATCGGAATATAGGTGTTCCAGAAAGGGACGTAAAGGTTGGGGCTCAGATAGCCACGCAGCCGCAGCAGCAGGAGGAAGCAGATGGCCGCCGCCAGTTGGAGCAGAAACTTCATTTTGGCGCTCAGGCCCGTGTTCTCATGGTGCTTGAGCTTTTCAAAATCGTCCAGAAAACCGATGACCCCGAAGACCAGTCCGAAGATCAGCACGAAGATGTGGGCCCACTCCCCTTCCCGCATACAGGAAAGGCCCACCGACAGACACACCGCCGCCACTGCGGCGATGAACATGAGGCCGCCCATGGTGGGTGTTCCGGCTTTGTTTTTGTGCCAGGTCGGCCCGATCTCCTTTATGGCCTGCCCGGCCTTGATTCGGCGCAGCCAGGGCACCAGAAACGCACCCACGCCCACCGATACGGCAAAGCCGGCCACGAGGGCAAGAATCAGTTTTGCGGTCATTTTCTCTCTTCCCTTTCCCGCAGGATGTCCGCCACGATCTCCCGCTCATCCATGTGGATCTTTTCGTGGCCGATGATCTGGTAATCCTCGTGGCCCTTGCCGCAAAGCAGGATCAGATCGCCCGGCTGATGGTTCTCAATGGCCCATCGGATAGCGGAGGGCCGGTCTGCGATCACCGTGTAGGGCGTTTTCCCGTCCTTCAGACCCGGCAGGATCTCAGCGATAATGGCGTCGGGGTCTTCCGTGCGGGGATTGTCGCTGGTGACGATCACGAAGTCCGACAGTTCCGAGGCGATGCGCCCCATGATGGGCCGCTTTTTCCGATCCCGGTCGCCGCCGCAGCCAAAGAGCATCACCAGCCGTCCTTTTGCCACAGGGCGCAGTGTGGAGAGCACGTTCTCAATGGCGTCCGGCGTGACGGCATAGTCGATATAGATGCTGTAATCCCCGTCGGTAGGCACGCTCTCCACACGTCCCTTGGCGCCGTGGGCGTCGGCCAGGGCGTCCGCCGCAGCCTGAAGGGGGATCCCCAGCAGCCGGGCGCAGGAGATGGCTGCCAGAGCATTGTAAACGGAAAACTTACCGGGCAGGCCCAGGCTCACCCGCACCAACTCACTGCCCTCCAGCGCGCAGAAGCGTACCCCGTCCACCGCCAGGCGGATATCCCGGGCTGTGAGGTCCACGTCGTCCCGTTCTGTGGAAAAGTAATAGACGGGCTGTCCGGCCTTCTCCATGACCGCGGCGGTCCACGGGTCGTCGGCGTTGGCAGCAGACCGCTCACACATGGGGAAGAGCAGTGCCTTGGCCCGGGCGTATTCCTCCATGGTGTTGTGGAAATCCAGGTGATCCTGGCTGAGATTGGTGAACAGCCCCACGGCGAAGCGGGTACCCGCCACCCGGTTGAGGGCAAGAGAGTGGGAGGAGACCTCCATCACGCAGTAGGTGCAGCCAGCGTCCGCCATCTGCCGGAACAGTTGCTGCAGATCGCAGGATTCCGGCGTGGTGTGCTCGGTGTGGAACTCCCGGTCGCCGATCATGTTGCTGATGCTGCCCACCAGCCCTACCTTCGCGCCCAGGCATTTTTCCAGGATCTGCTTGACCAGGATGGTGGTGGTGGTCTTGCCGTTGGTGCCGGTGACGCCGATGATCTTCATCTCACGGCTGGGATGGCGATAGAAATTGCAGGCCGTCAGCGCCAGACCCAGCCGGCTGTCCGGGGTGAGAACGTAGGGGATCTCCACGGCAGGGGGCTCCTCGCAGAGCACGGCCGCGCAGCCCTTCTCCACTGCCATGGGGATGTACTTGTGCCCGTCGGAGCTGAAGCCCCGGACCGCAACGAACAGCTCCCCCGGCTTTACCGCCCGGGAATCGCAGCACACGCCGCAGATCTCCAGCTCGCTGTCTGCGGAGAGCCGGCTGACGGCGACGCCTTCCAAAATCGTTTTCAGCTTCATATCTTGACCTCTTTAATAAATACCGTAGGATTCATCATCATTATTCACCAGCGATACGGTCATAACCGTGCCGTGGTCAGCGGCGCTGCCGGGAGCGAGGCTTTGAAACGCCACCCGGACCGTCTCCGAGTCCGCCAGGATGGTGCTGTCGGAGCGGAGGAACAGTCCCAGCCGTCCCATGGTCTCCCGCGCCTGGGCGTAGGACAGGCCGCATACGTCCGGCACTGTCTCGCTGTCCGGGGAGATCGGTGCGTCGGCGTAGAGGATCACCGTGGTGCCCGCGGCCACCACGGTCCCCGCTCCGGGGAGCTGGTCGGTCACGACGCTGCCCTGCCCGATGATCCGGGCGCCCATCCCCTCTTTTTTCAATACCTCCATCGCGGCGGAGGGTTCCATCCCCGTCAGATCGGGGACCGCTTTGTCCAGATACTTCTGCTCGGATTCGGTGTATTGGGGCTCCACTCCCAGGCAGGGCAGGACGTCGGCAAGCACCTTGCCGACCACCGGAGCCGCCATCTGTCCGCCGGAGATATAGATCCCCGTTTCGGTGGAGGGGGTATCCATCAGGATCAGGCACACCACCCGCGGATCGTCCGCAGGGGCATAGCCGATGAAAGAGACTATGTATTCCTTTTTTCCGCCGGCGGCGTCCTGGGCCACCTTTTCAGAGGTTCCCGTTTTGCCCGCCACCCGGTAGCCCGCCACGTAGGCGTTTTTGCCGGTGCCGTGGGCGGTGTCGCACACCACCTGCTCGAGAATGGCGTTCACCTGACGGCTGGTGTTTTCGCTGATCACCTGGCGTACCGTCACCGGCTCGGTCTTTGACACGACGGCACCGCTGCCGTCCAACACACGGTCCACCACGTAAGGCTTCATCAGATACCCGCCGTTGCAGCAGGCGCTGACCGCCGTGATCATCTGCAGGGGGGTGATGTTGAAGGTCTGACCGAAGGAGGCCGCCGCCAGCTGGGAGAGGTTCTCCGGGTTGCAGAACACCTTGCGGCTCCACCAAATGCTTCCGCTCTCCCCGGGGAGGTTGATCCCCGTCTTCCCGGTAAGGGAGGCGGCGGCATCTTCAGAGGCGTTGAAAAAGCCGAAGTTTTCACAGTAACGGTAGAAGGTCTCCTCCCCTACCCGCAGACCTATGGTGGCGAAAGCCACGTTGCAGGAGTGCTGCACCGCCTGGGTCAGGGTCTGGGAGCCGTGTCCTGCGTGCTTCCAGCACCGCAGGGGCTTGCCGCGCCCCTGAACGTTCATGCTGCCGCCGCAGTAAAAGGAGCTGCCCGGGGAGACGATCCCCTCCTCCAGCGCCATGGCCAGGGTGATGATCTTAAAGGTGGAGCCGGGCTCGTAGGTGTCGGAGATGGCCTTGTTCCGCCACTGGGCCTGCTGTGCCGCAGCTCTCAGCGCAGCGGCCGACTCCTTATCCGGCGCGGCGTCGATCCTCGCCTGCGCCTCCGGTGAGACCTGCTGAAAGTCGTTCAGGTCAAAGCCGTCCAGAGACGCCATGGCCAGGATCGCACCGGTCCTGGGATCCATCAGGATCCCCGCGGCGCCGTTGCGGATATCGTAATCCTTAACCGCCTGCCGCAGGTGCTTTTCCAGGAAATACTGGACTCTGGCATCCACGGTGAGCACCAGATCGCTGCCGTCTTCGGCCGCCAGGTAGTCCTCGTAGCTCTCCAGGATCATGTCTGTGCCCACGGAATTTTTCAGCCGGAGGATGCTCCCGTCGGTGCCGGTGAGCGCGTCGTTCATGGTGAACTCCACACCGGCAAGGCCCGTGTTGTCCACGCCCACGAAGCCGATGACGTGGGCCGCCAGAGAGGAGTAGGGATAGTATCGCTTGGTGTCCGGCTCCAGCTTCACGCCCATCAGGTCGTTGCGTGCCTTGAACTCCCGGACCGCCCGGGCGGCGTCCTCCTCGATCTGGCGGGCCACGGTCTTGTACCAGGAGCGGCGCTCCACGGCCATGGACAGGATCTTTTCTTCGTCGATCCCCAGGATCTCCGACAGCCCCGAGGCGATCAGCTCCGGGTCCTCCCCGTTCATGGCGATCTCCGCCGGGGAGAGATAGACCGAGTAGGTGGTGGCGCTCATGGCAAGGATCCGGCCCTGGGCGTCATAGATGGTGCCCCGGTCCGCAGGCAGCGCCGTGCGTCGGAGCTGCTGCTGCAAAGCGGCGCTCTCCAGCTCATCGTGGCGCAGGATCTGCAGCCGGAAGAGCTGCAGGATCAGAACGCCGAAAGAAACGATGCCGCACACCGTAAACAGGAACAGTGCGCGGCGGAGCATCGTGCGGTTGGGTGTGCCGGGGAATCGGGGCATAACGGTGTCCTCCGTGGGTATGGTGCATTTTCACAATGCATCATACTATGCCCTTACCGAAAAGATTCCCCAAGTTTGTCGATGAAGGCTCTCCACAGCTGGGGCATTTCGTTGCCGCGGCGAACGTTCAGTACGGTTGCCTTGTCCTGTCCCTGGGCGGGGGCGGAGGAGGAAAGCAGCACTTCGGCGGAAAGGCTTTCCGCGCCGGGAGCGCGGCGCATCTCCTCATACTGTACCCGGAGGGAGCGCTGCTCCTCCTCCAGGACGGAGATCTGCCGGGACACCTGAACGGCTTCCTCGTTCATGTCCACCAGCTTTGCCTGACCCAGCAAAGAGCCGATGAGCAGCGCCAGCGCCAGAACGGCGCAGACCGCCATGGCCAGTCCGGCCCGGGACCGGGATCCCATCTCTTTCCGGGCTTTTTTCCGGGAGTACTCCCGCTGGAGATCCTCCACGACCCATTCCCGGCCGGCAAAGCGTCCCGCGATCAGCGGCAGCTCCCGGGTGGGTTCGTCCACGTCATAGGAACGGGGCTCCGCCTGGCGGGTGAGGCTGCCCAGCGTGAATACCGCTGTTTTTCCGTTCATGGAATCCGTGGTCATGGGGATCTTCCTTTCTTATATTCTTTCCGCTACCCGCAGTCTTGCGCTGCGGGAGCGCGGGTTGCTTTTCAGTTCTTCCTCCCCGGCGGTGATGGGCCTGCAGACGGTTTTCATGGTCTGCTTGAAGCCGCACACGCACTTGGGGAAATCCGGCGGGCAGGTGCAGCCGTTCTCCCGCTCCCGCACCGCGGTCTTCACGATACGGTCCTCCAGGGAGTGGAAGCTGATCACGCACAGCCTTCCTCCCGGCGCAAGCCGGTCCATGGCGGTGAGAAGCATCTCCCGCTCGGCCTCCAGCTCGTCGTTCACGGCGATGCGGATGGCCTGAAAGCTGCGCTTGGCGGGGTGCTGCTTTTCCCGCAGCGCCGCGGCCGGCATGGCGCTTTTGATCACGTCCACCAGCTCAAGGGTCGTGCCGATGGGGCTCTCGCTCCGCCGCTTTGCGATTCGCTGGGCGATCCGGGAGGCGTATCGCTCCTCCCCATAGTCCCGCAGGATCCGTGTCAGCTCTGCCTCGGACCAGGTGTTCACCACCGTCCAGGCGGTCAGGGCGTCGCTTCGGTCCATGCGCATGTCCAGCGGAGCGTCCGCCATGTAGGAAAAGCCTCTCTCCCCTTCGTCCAGCTGGGGAGACGAAACTCCCAGGTCAAAGAGCATCCCGTGGACCTTCTCGATACCCAGCCTGTCCAGGATCTTTCCCAGGTCCCGGAAATTGCCGTGGACGAAGGTGATCCGCTCTCCCCAGGGGCTGAGTCTCTCCCGTGAGCGCTCAATGGCGGTCTCGTCCCGGTCTATGGCGATCAATCGGCCCGTGGTCAGCCGTTTTGCGATCTCCATGGAGTGACCGCCCATGCCGAGAGTGCCGTCCACGTAGATCCCGTCCGGCCGGATGGCCAGATTCTCGATGCACTCCTCCAGCAGTACGCTGACGTGTCCTCCCATGTCAGAACTCCAGCTCCTCCATCACCGCGGCGATGTTCTCCGGAGTCATCTCGATGGCGTGCTGCTCCGCCCACCGGGCGCTGTCCCAGAGCTCGGCGTGGTTGCTGCAGCCGATCACGGTGACGTTCTTTTCCAGACCCGCGTACTCCCGCAGGTTCTGGGGCAGCAGGATCCGTCCCTGTCCGTCCACCTCACAGCGGGCGGCAAAGGCGAACAGAGGCCGCATTTTCCGCTGCTTGACAAAGGGCATGGCGTCCACCTTGTCGGAAAAGTTTTTCCAGCTCTCCGCGCTGTAGGCGCTCAGGCAGCGGTCCATGGACAAAGTGACGTAAAACACGCTGCCCAGCTCGTCCCGCAGCCGCGCCGGAATGGCCAGCCGGCCCTTGGCGTCGAGTGTATGCTCGTATTCACCTGTCATACCGGCGGCCCCCTTTCATGGGATCAGAGTGGAAAGTGTAACACTTTCCCCCACTTCTCCCCACTTTGCATTCACATTATAAGAGGTGGACATAAAAAAAGCAAGAGAAAATTTCTCTCGCGCTCAATCTGTTTTCGACGGACACCGCCGGCGCACGGCACTAAATATTGTGGTTTATGGTGAGGCGGCCCGCATCTGTCATCTATATGTTGATCTCCGGTAAAGGGATGATGGATTTGCCAAAAAACGGCGCCGAAAATTGTTGAAATTTGAACGATCCATGACGAGGCCGGAGAAACGAGGCGAAAGCCGGGGTGCGCCGGTGCAAAAAAAGACCGCTCTCCGGAGGGGAGAACGATCTCTTTTTCTTCTCGTTATGCCCGTTCGTCCAGGTCGTCCCGCTCCCGAAACAGCAGCGAAATGCACCACACGGCAGACAGACCCACCAGAGTATATACGACTCTGCTCACCGTCGCTGTCTGGCCGCCGAACAGATAGGCCACCAGATCAAAGCGGAACAGGCCGATGCTGCCCCAGTTGAGTCCGCCGATGATGGCCAGGGTCAGGGCAATTCTGTCCATGATCATGAAAATGCTCCTTCCATCTTCTTTCGCGGTGGATCACACGCGCAGGGAAAGTATGCCCCGAAAACTGTTTTTTATGCCTTCGACAAAAGAAGTGGAAATGCGTCTTTTTTCGCTCTTTACATTTTTCCCGCGGGGAGTTATGATCACATCACAGCTTATCAATAGGTCGAAGCAAATCCCAACCGCTTTGACCCGAGCAGCTCATATCTTTATCCCACAACCCTGTTTTTGCCGCGGAGAGTTCTTCGCGGCGCTTTTTATGTAAAAACCGGCGGGCCTTTCGGTCCGCCGGCTGTCGTTTCATTCGCGGGAGACGATCACAAAGGGTATATCGCTCTTCCCCTGCCAGTAATGCTCGTTGGGATCCAGGAACACCGTGCGGATGTCCGTCTCCCGATAGACGTACTCCCCCGCGCCGATGGCGATCTTTCCGTTGATGTGCAGCGCGCGCATATCGTCCTTGTGGAAGCCGAAGGTGTTTTTCTCCACGTCGAACAGCTCCACGTTTCCGTATACGTGCAGCGGCGCCACGTAGATATCCGTCAGCGTGGACAGGATATCCTCGTCAAAGTATTCCAGGGTGATGCTCACAGTGTTTTCATCTGTTTTCTCGATACCGGAGATGGAGTCCACCCGTCCGCGCCAGTCCTTGTCCTCTGAGGCCCAGCGGCGCACCACGTCGTTTTCCACGGCGGCCAGCATATCCGTGCGGCCGATGCCCTCGATCAGCCAGTACTGCTCCGCGTCCCCCTTATAGGCGGCGTACATCTCGTTGAAGAGGTCCTCCTCCGTGGGGAAGCTGTCGACCATATCCCAGGTCTGGCCGCTGTTGCTGGTGAAGGAGCCGTCCTCGGCGTTCAGCTCGCCCAGCAGCCGCTCCCGCATGGCCAGCATCACCTGCAGCCCCGGGGACTGGCGCACTTCCTCAATGGTATAGGAGGTGCCGATGGTCAGCGTGGCGCTGTAGTGAGTCATGATATACTCGATGATACTCCCCGCGTCCTGGCGCCAGGCGGTCTCCACAGCGGTGCGGATCTCGTCCGCCCGCTGGGTATCGTAGGCATCCAGCTCCTTCTGCGCGGCGATCACGCCCGCATCGTCGTCCAGGGACTTTTCGCTGACGCCCTTGTCCCGGGCAGCCTGTCGGGCCTTCTCCACCGCGTCCTTCAGGTCCTGATCGTAGCGGCCGCCGCGGTAGATATCGTCATAGAGAAACACGTATTTGGAGTACATGTCCATATCCAGCTCGTTCCAGTAAGAGGACAGCCCGCGAATGGGCAGATCCCGGAGCTGACAGGGCCCGTCGTACTCCGCGTCCAGCAAAACATAATAGGTAAAGATCAGATCATCGGCGGTCAGGGGGTAGCCGTCGGAACAGAGCAGGCCGTCCTTCAGCCGGATGACCACAGTGGTGCTGCCGTCGTCGTTTTCCCCGGTGGTGATCTCGGCGGGCTCCGCCCCGGATTCGTCCGGCAGGAGAGAAAGCTGGGTCAGCGACGCCACCAGCGCGTCCCCGTCCTTTTCCGCCCAGAAGGGGCAAAAGTTGCCGTCCATCTCCTGATACGTCAGCTCCATGGGCGGGATCTTCTCCTCCGTGACGCCGGAGAAGGTGAGATCTGCCCCCGGCTGAGGCGTGGGCGAGGGGGCGATCACATTCATAACACTCTCCACCGTGAGTCCGCAGCCGGACAGCAGCAGCATGGCGGTCAGCAGCGCGGCAACAGTGAAGAGAGTGAAAAATCTCTTCATAGGATATACTCCTTTCGCTTCGTATTTTTATACCACATCTATATTATTATGTCAAATTCGTCCCGGCGCAGCGTCAGTGGTGGCCTTCGGCCGATAAATGGAAAAAGCGCTGAAAACGGCGCTGTTTTTTCAGGGAAACCTAAAATAGCGTTTCCGGCGATGCAATGGGGGAATATCTCCCATGCCCGGTTCGTCTCTCTCCGCAAGGGGCATCCTATATATTGATATCATCTCACCCGGGGAGGCGCCGCGATTGTCCGAGGAAAGCAGAAACGACCGTTTCATATGGAGCTGCCGCTTTGGTCGTCTGCCCCAGGAGGAGGAAATCACCGCCCTGGAGGAGGCCCTGCACGATCCGGAGACCTCCTTTTGGGACGACGCCGCTTCTCTGCGGCGGTATCTGGATCTGACGGGGCTGTCCCAGTCCGCCTGTGCCAGAGCTCTGGGACGATCCCAGGCCAGCGTGGCCAACCGGTTGCGGCTGCTGAGGCTCCCGGAGAGCGTTCGCGAAAGGATGCGCGCCGCCGCGCTCACCGAGCGCCACGCCCGGGCGATCCTGCGCCTGTCCGGTGAAGGAGCACAGCTCTCGGCGGTGGAGAGCGTGATCCGCCAGGGGATGAACGTGGCGGAGACGGAGAGCTACGTGGAGCGCCATCTCCCCACACCGGAGAGCGGCGAAGGCGCGCCGCTCCCCTTCCGCGCTCTGCTCACCGAGCTGCGGACTCTGCGCCGGGATTGTCCGGAGGCGTCCTTCACTCTGGAGGAGTCGGCGCAGTGGGCGGTGCTGACCATCCGTCTGCCGAAAAAAACCGTTTCCGAACAGAAATAATTCTTTACAATCCATTTTCCATGTGATAATATGTATCAGCATTTGACCGCCGCGCTCAGCTGCAGGCCCCCCTTTCAGCCTCAGCTTGGCCGGACGGAATGAAAAAACCGGAAAGGAATTGAGAACATGATCACCAAAGAGCAGAAGAGCGTTGTTATCGAGAACAACAAAACGCACGAGAGCGACACCGGGTCCCCCGAGGTTCAGATCGCCATCCTCACCGAGCGCATCCGTCAGTTGACGGAGCACCTGAAGAAGCATCCCAAGGACGACCACAGCCGTCTGGGCATGTACAAGATGGTGGGCAACCGCCGCCACCTGCTTGATTATCTCTATCGCAAGGACATCGAGCGTTATCGTGCGATCATTGCGAAACTGGGCATCCGCAAGTAATACGGACCGCCTGCGCCGAGGGTTATAACGTTTAACGGAGGGACAAGTGAATACGTCCCTCCGTTTTTCTTATCCCTTTCGCCTGATCCGGGCCGGTGAAAACACTGTCATTTCAGGGAAAACTAATAGATCGTGAACGTGTAAAGGAGTACGAAAGAATGATCATCAAACACAAGGAATTCCCCAACTTCAAGCGCTACGAGATGGACTACTGCGGCCGTCCCTTCTTTATGGAAGTGGGCAAGATGGCCGAGCTGTGCAACGCCGCCGTGCTGGTGGGCTACGGCGACACCCGGGTGCTGGTCACCGCCACCGCCTCCGCCCGTCCCAAGGACGGCATCGACTACTTCCCTCTCGCCGTTGATTTCAACGAGAAGCTCTACGCCGTGGGCCGCATCCCCGGCAGCTACAACCGCCGTGAGGGCCGTCCCTCCCTGCCCGCCGTGCTGGCCGGCCGTCTGATCGATCGCCCCATGCGCCCCCTGTTCCCCTCCGACCTGCGCAACGACGTGGTCATCGCCTGCGAGGTGCTGGCGGTGGACCGGGACTGCCCCGTGGAGATCACCGCCATGATCGGCGCCTCCGCCGCGGTGTCCATCTCCGACATCCCCTTCAACGGCCCTATCGCCGGCATCGTGCTGGGCTGGGACGGGGAGAAATACCTCTTCAACCCCACCGCTGAGGAAAAAGCGACCAACCGCATGATCACCACCGTGGCCGCCACTCACAAGAAGATCGTGATGATCGAGTCCGAGGCCGACCAGGTCCCCGAGGACGTGATGTACGAGGGCATCGTGCAGGCCCACGAGAAGCTGCAGCCCGTGCTGGATCTCATCGATCGCATGGTGGCCGAGATCGGCAAGCCCAAGTTCGCCTACGAGCACGCCGCCTTTGACGACGAGCTGTTCGATCTGCTGGCGGAGAACGAGTTCGCCGGCATGGAATACTGCATGGACACCGACGACAAGAACGTCCGGGAGGCCCGTGTCAACGAGTGGATCACCGCCATGCAGGAAAAGTACGAGGCGGAGCACCCCGACATGATGCAGTATATGGATGAGATCCTCTACAAGCTGCAGAAGAAGGTCGTAAAGAAGTGGCTGCTGGCCGGCAAGCGTGTGGACGGCCGGGCTATGAACGAGATCCGGCCTCTGGGCACCGAGGTGGCCGTGCTGCCCCAGGTCCACGGCTCCGCTCTGTTCACCCGCGGACAGACCCAGGTGCTTTCCATCGCCACGCTGAACACCCTCTCCGCTTCCCAGAAGCTGGACACCATTTGGGAAGAGACCGAGAAGCGCTTCATGCACCACTATAACATGCCCTCCTACTCCGTGGGCGAGGCCCGCGCTGCCCGCAGCACCGGCCGCCGGGAGTATGGCCACGGCGCTCTGGTGGAAAAGGCTCTCGAGAGCGTGATCCCCCCGGTGGAGGACTTCCCCTACGCCATCCGTGTCGTCAGCGAGGTGCTCTCCTCCAACGGCTCCACCTCCCAGGGCTCCATCTGCGGCACTACCATGGCTCTGATGGACGCGGGCGTGCCTCTGAAAGCCCCCGTGGCCGGCATCAGCTGCGGTCTGATCCAGGACGGCGACGATTACACCACCTTCATCGACATCCAGGGCGTGGAGGATTTCCATGGTGAGATGGACTTCAAGGTGGCCGGCACCCGGGACGGCATCACTGCCATCCAGATGGACCTGAAGAACGATGGTCTCAAGCACGAGATCGTGAAGGACGCTTTCACCATCACCAGAGAGGCGCGGCTGCAGATCCTGGACGAGGTCATGCTCAAGGCGCTGCCCGAGCCCCGCAAGGAGCTGGCCAAGACGGCCCCCAAGATGATCAACATCAAGATCAACCCTGACAAGATCCGCGAGGTCATCGGCTCCGGCGGCAAGGTCATCCAGAAGATCACCGCCGACACCGGCACGAAGATCGACATCAATGACGACGGCAATATCTATATCGCCTCCGAGGACATCGAAGCCTGCCGCGCCGCCCGTACCATCATCGAGGGCATCGTGTTCGAGCCCGAGGTGGGCGCCCTTTACTACGGCAAGGTGGTCCGCATCATCCCCATCGGCGCTTTCGTGGAGCTGGCTCCCGGCAAGGACGGCATGATCCATATCAAGGATCTGGAGTTCAAGCGCACCGAGAAGGTGGAGGACGTGCTGAACGTGGGCGACTACACCTGGGTCAAGGTCACCGAGATCGACGACCGGGGCCGGGTGAACCTCAGCCGCAAGGACGCTCTCAAGGAGCGGGGCGAGGACGGTCCTCACACCCGGTAAGGATACGGCTTACCCTGATAAGGCGGGGGCTTTTCTGCCCCCGCCTTATTCTCACCAGACGGAGGAATCATGTACGAAATCATAACTCTCCCCAACGGCGTGCGCATCGCGTGCGAACACATCGACACCTTCCGCAGCGCCGCGGTGGGGATCTGGGTGGGCGTGGGCTCCCGGCTGGAAAAGCGGGGTGAGGAAGGCAGCGCCCATTTCATTGAACATATGCTCTTCAAGGGCACCCGGCGCAGCTCCGCCGCTGACCTCGCCTCCCGGATGGACGCCATCGGCGGGCAGGTGAATGCCTTCACCACCCGTGACAGCACCTGTTTTTATGCCAGGGTGCTGGACACCCATCTTCGGGAAGCCTCCGACATTCTCACAGAGATGTTCTTTGAATCTCTGTTTCGGGAGGAGGACGCGGAGAACGAGCGGGGCGTGGTGCTGGAGGAGATCGACATGTACCGGGATACCCCGGAGGATCTGGTGGTGGAGCAGCTGCTCGCACGGGTCTTCCCCGGAGCTCTGGGCCGTCCGGTGCTGGGCAGGCCCGCCAGCCTGAAGAATATGACCGGGGAGTCTCTCCGGGCCTTCAAGGAGCGGGAGTATACCCCGGACCGGATCGTGGTGTCCCTTTGCGGCAGCTTTTCCGACGAGGATATCGAGTATCTTTCCCAGCGCTTTTCCTCCATGACGGCGAAAAAGCACACCGCCGTCCGGGGCGCCGTCTACACACCCGCGCAGGTATTCAAGCGCAAGGCCACGGAGCAGAACCACGTGTGTCTTACCTGGCCGGGTCTCGCCGAGGGGGACGACCGCCGCTTTGCCATGCAGGTGATGTCCATGATCCTGGGGGGCGGGATGTCCTCCCGACTGTTCCAGACGGTGCGGGAACGCAACGGGCTGTGCTATTCCATCGGCTCCTTCACGGCCGCCTATCGGGATACGGGTCTGTTTGCCGTTTCCACGGCTGTGGGCCGGGAGTCCGAGGAGCGGGCGCTCACCCTCATTCGCCGGGAGGTGGATCGCTTTGCTGCCGACGGGATCACCGACGAGGAACTCAGCCGTGCCAGAGAATTGATCAAATCCGGCGTGGTGCTCTCCATGGAATCCACCGCCAGCCGGATGAACCGGCTGGGCTCCGCCATACTGCAGCTTGGATACTGTCTCTCCCAGGACGAGATCATCGAGCGCTACAACGCCGTGACCGCCGCTGACGTGGCGGCTCTGGCCGGAGAGGTGCTCCGTCCCCAGGGGCTGGGGATCTCCGCGCTGGGCCGACTGGCGGAGGAGGCGCGCTACCGGGAGCTTCTTCTTTCATAAACAACAGAAACAAAAAAGCTTTCTCCGTCGGTAAAGGACGGAGAAAGCTTTTTTATTTCCCTCCCGTGGACAGATTCTGCATCTGCCGGGCCAGGTTGGAGGGGGCGAACAGCAGTCCGCTGCGCCGATCCGGCTGCAAGCCGGACCAGACGGTGGACCAGCCCTGGTATCTGACCGCGAAGCCAAGAGGAATGGCGGCCGCGTCGTCGTAGAGGATCTCTCCCGCCTGGGCAGTGAGCGTCCGAAGGCTTTCGTCCCCGACGGCCGTCAGGAGCCGCCGGTAGGTATTGTCATAGGTCTCGTTGGCATAGCCGCTCTCGTTCCAGCCGCGGCTGGCCACCCCGCCCCGTCCGTCCGAAACGGAGAAAGCGTTGTCCCCTCCGTTCCAGTAGAACGTCCCCAGCGAGAACCAGGGTTCCGGCCAGGTACCCACGGAGGAGAGGACCGCGTCGCATCGGCCGGAGGCCAGCGCCTCGCTGATCATGGCCGGTGAGACGACCGTGACGGCCAGCTCGATGCCCGCCTTGCGGCAGGAGGCGGCCAGGATCTGCGCCGCCGTCTGCCATGCGTCGCTGCCGGCGCTGCAGGCCACCGTCAGCGTCAGCTTTTTTCCTCCGGCCCCCTCCCGGATGCCGTCGCCGTCGGAGTCCCGATATCCGGCGCTCTCCAGAAGCTGCGCCGCGGCGGACACGTCATAGGGGCGGATCGCGCCGAGAAACGGGGAATAATCCCAGGGACTGAAGGGAGAGAGCATGGTCCGCTGGGCATAGCCTCCGCCGAAGGCCCGCAGAAGAATCTCCCCCCGATTGGTGCAGTGATCCACGGCCCGGCGAACCCGGACGTCCCGCACCGGTGAATCCTGCCGCTGATAATTGAAGTTCAGAAGGTACAGCTCCCCAGTGGTGCCGCTGCTCACGCGAAAGCTCTTGTCCTCCCAAAGGGACTGAAAGGCGTTCAATGACATGTCCCAGCAGCCGTCCAGCTCCCCGGCCGCCAGCTCCCCGGCGGGATCCTCCCGTCCAAAGCGCAGCTCTACCGCCTCGGCACGGGAGGTACCGTTCCAGTATTCTGCATTCAGCTTCAGAGAACAGACGCCGTCCTCATAGCCGTTCCAGACGTACAGACCTGAGCCCACCATGTGGGCGGCGTCCGCAGGAACACGGCCCAGCTCCGTCCGGGCAAGAAGGGGATCCGCCGCCACGCCGGAGCTGTTGTAGTGCATGTACTCGCTCTGGTTCCATATATGCCGGGGAAGGATGGGGATCGTCGCCAGGCACTGTCGGATGTATCCCTCCTCCCCCCATACGATCATGTCCAGGTGGGTCTCGTCGGACACGGCGATGCCGGTGGTATCCAGCAGCTCACAGGCGGGATAGCCGTACAGCGCCGAGACGTCCTTCATAGACTGGAGGGTGAACTCCACGTCCGAGGCGGTGAGCTTTTCCCCGTCATGCCAGTACACGTCGTCCCGGAGAGTGATGCTCCAGAGCATCCCCCCGGCCTTGGATTTCCGCACGGAATAGTCGGTGCACAAAGAGCCGACGCACTCCCCCGTCTCCGGATCTGGGACGAACAGCCTGTCATACAGCAGCGAGAGCACCGCCTCCCCCTCCCGGTCGCAGACGGCGTAGGGGTTCAGCGCGGCGGGTGTGCCGGAAAAGCCCAGACGGAACAGCACGTTCCCCTCCGCATCCCGGGCAGGACGGGGCCGGTAGGCGCACGAGTCCAGTACACACAGCAGCACGATCAGCACAAGGCACAGTATCGATTTGGGTTTTATCTTTCTCATAGGCAGTTTCGGGTCCCGGTCAAGCGTACGGAAGAAAGACGGTTTTCCCCGCCGTTGGGTTGGGTTTGGCAGAAAAACTCACTCTATCCCCGTCAGATCAAAGGCCGAGAGCCAGTCCCCGGCGGTCCGGCACACCGTGCGCAGGCAGTTTTCATCAAACGGGGTGTCCAGGCCCGCATTTTTCAGCAGCTCGGTGAACACCTTGCTGCCTCCCTGACGGGTATAGGCCATGTAGTGCTCCCAGGCGTCCCGGGGATCCTTCTGCTGCAGCGCCCAGATCTCCAGCGCCACCGTCTGGGCCAGGCAGTAGTCAATGTAGTAGAAGGGCATGCTGTAGATATGGTGCTGGCGCTGCCAGCCCTCGCCCTCGCTGTAGAAGGGGATGTCCCCGTCCAGGCGCATCCAGGGCATATACACGCCCAGCAGCTCCTTCCACACGCCATGGCGCTCCGCCGGAGTCAGCTCCGGCTTTTCGTACACGATGTGCTGGAAGTGGTCCACCATAGTGCCGTAGGGGATAAAGGTCAGCGCCGCCGCCAGATGACTGTAGCGGAACTTGGGGGTGTCGGCGCCGAAGAAGCCCTCCGCCCAGGGCCAAGACAAAAACTCCATGGACATGGAGTGGACCTCGCAGGCCTCCATGCCGGGCCAGACGTATTCCATGGGCACCCGGTGCCGGTTCACGTAGGCGGCAAAGGCGTGGCCCGCCTCATGGGTGACCACCTCCACGTCCCCCTGGGTGCCATTGAAGTTGGCGAAGATGAAGGGCACGTCGTAATCCGGCAGAGCGGTGCAGTAGCCGCCGCTGGCCTTGCCCTCGGTAGAGAGCACGTCCATCAGCTCCTGGGAGCGCATGACCCGGAAAAACTCACCGGTCTCCGGGGAGAGCTCGTCATAAAACTTCTGACCGTGGGCCAGGATCTCCTCCGCCGTGCCGATGGGCTTGGCGTTGCCGCTGCGGAAGGTCAGGGCATTGTCGGCAAAGCTCATGGGGTATTCCTTGCCCAGACGCTTTGCCTGCTCCCGATAGACGTCCGCCGCCAGGGGCACCAGATACTCCCGCACCGCGGCGCGGAACTTTTCCACGTCCTCCTTGGTGTAGCAGTTGCGGCCCATGCGGTAGTACCCCAGGGTGGTGTAGCCCCCATAGCCCAGCTTTTTGCCCATGGTGTCCCGCAGGCGCACCAGCTCGTCATAGAGTCGGTCCAGCTCCGGCTGCTGCTGCTTGTACCACTCGCCTTCCGCCTTCCAGGCGGCCAGGCGGCGGCCGTCGTCCGGGTCGTCCTTGAAGGGCGAGAGCTGGGAAAGGGTGAAGACCCCGCCCTCAAAGGGGATCTGCGCCGAGGCCAGCAGCTTTTCATACTCCATGGTCAGGTCGTTTTCCCGCTGCAGTTCGGGGATGATCTCCGGGGAAAAGGTCTTGAGGGCGATCTCGGCGTTGGTGAACATCAGATCGCCGTACTCCGCCGTGAAATCCGGGCGGAAGGGCGATTCCAGCATGGCGAGCGTCCACTGCTGCATGTATTCCTCCAGCTCGGGCATGGCCCGGTTCCAGAAACGGGTCTCCTCGTCATAAAAAGCGTCGCGGGTGTCGATATCGTGGCGGATCTGCGCCAGAGTGGACTGGGTGGACACGCTCTTTTCCAGCCGCTCCTTGGCCAGGAACAGCTCTCGCGCCTGCTCGTAGCTTTCCGCGGTACGCAGGCCCTCCACCAGGGAACGCATCTGCTCCTTGAGCTTCTCCACGTCCAGCCGGGTATACGGCATCTCAGAAAATTTCATTTCGGCCTCCTGACGATAAAAATATCCGGAAAGCATTGTAGCCTACTTTCCGGATAATTGCAAGTTTACGGCAAATCGGTCACTTTTTCGCCGCGAAAACCCTGGCCTTTTCCACCACGTTGGCGGCGCACAGACCGAACTCCTCCAACAGCGCCGCCGCCGGGCCGGAGTGTCCGAACACGTCGTTCACGCCGATGCGCAGCACCGGCACGGGATGCTTTTCACTGACCAGTGAGCACACGGCCTCGCCCAGACCGCCGATGACGTTGTGCTCCTCGCAGGTGATGATCCGGCCGCAGTCCGCCGCGGCGGCCAGAATGGTCTCCTCGTCCAGGGGCTTGATGGTGCATACGTTGATCACCCGGGCCTGGATGCCCTCGGCGGCGAGAGTCTCGGCGGCCTGCAGCGCCTCGTACACCATCAGACCCGTGGCCACGATGGCAAGATCCCGGCCGTCCCGGAGGACCTCGGCCTTGCCGATGGCAAAGGTATAGTTCCCGTCGTCGTGGATCACCGGCACCGCAGAGCGGCCCAGGCGGATATACACGGGACCCTTGTACTCATAGGCGGCCTTCACCGCGGCCCGGGCCTCCACGTCGTCGGCGGGAGACATGACCACCATGCCGGGGATGGTGCGCATCAGGGCAAAGTCCTCGCAGCACTGGTGTGAGGCGCCGTCCTCACCCACGGAGATGCCGCCGTGGGTGGCACAGACCTTAACGTTCAGGTGGGGATAGCCCAGGGTGTTTCGCACCTGCTCAAAGGCGCGTCCGGCGGCGAACATGGCAAAGGAGGAGCAAAACGGCACGAAGCCCATGGTGGACAGTCCGGCTCCCACGCCGATCAGGTCGGCCTCGGCAATGCCGCAGTTGATATGGCGGTCGGGGTACGCCTTCTTAAAGATGCCCGTCTTGGTGGCGCCGGCCAGGTCCGCGTCCAGCACCAGGATATCCTTGTGCTCAGCGGCCAGCTCGGTGACGGCGTTGCCGTAGCTGTCGCGGGTGGCGATCTTTTTCACTTCTGCCATATCAGTTTTCCTCCCATTTCGAAAGAGCGGCGTTCAGCTCGTCCATGGCGGCACGGTACTGTTCCGCGTCGGGGGCTTTGCCGTGCCATCCCACCTGGTTTTCCATGAAGGAGACGCCCTTGCCCTTGATCGTTCTGAGAACGATGGCGGAGGGCCGGCCCTTCTCCTGCTCGGCCCGGTCAAAGGCAGCCTCCAGCGCGTCAAAGTCGTGGCCGTCCACGGTCTGCACGAACAGGCCGAAGGCGGAGAGCTTCTCGTCGATGGGATAGGGGCTCATGACCTCGGTGATGGGCCCGTCGATCTGGAGGTTGTTGTTGTCCACCATGACCACCAGGTTATCCAGCCGGTAGTGAGCGGAGAACATCATCGCCTCCCAGACCTGTCCCTCCTGGATCTCCCCGTCCCCCAGCAGAGCGTAGACCCGGATATCCTCGCCCTTGAGCTTTGCGCCCAGAGCCATACCCACCGCGGTGGAAACGCCCTGGCCCAGAGAGCCGGTGGACATATCCACCCCGGGGGTGAGATTCATGTTGGGGTGTCCCTGGAGACGGCTGCCGATATGCCGAAGGGTCTTGAGCTCCTGGGGGTCGAAAAACCCGCGCTGGGCCAGCACGGAGTACAGCGCCGGAGCGGCGTGGCCCTTGGACAGAACGAAACGGTCCCGGCCCTCCCACGCGGGATCAGCGGGATCGATGCGCATGCGTTTGAAATAGAGATAGGTCAGTACGTCGGCGGCGGAAAGGCTTCCGCCGGGGTGCCCGGACTTGGCGCAGAACGTGCCTTCAATGATGCCCCGGCGGACACGCACAGCTGCGGCGGAGAGCATCCTTTTTTCTTCCTGGGTCAAGGCTGTTACCTCCTGTAAAAGGGCATTGTGCCCGATTATGTTTTACCGTTTAATTATAGTGAGTTGCGCTGTTTCCGTCAAGCCGTACAAAAAAGGAAATCCCCTTTTCCGGGGAGATCGGAAAAGGGGGATCAGTCGGCGGCCGTGTCGCCCAGTCGCCGTGCGATGTAGTCTCTCACGGAGTCCCGGGAGATGTCCAGCGCCACGGCCAGCTCACCGAACAGGAGGTCCTCCGCACGGCGGAGAAACTTTTCGTCGGTCATGCCGATCTTCTTCTGACGGCTCTCGGCGTCCTTTTTCTTGGCATAGATGGATTTCGTCATGCGGATCAGATCCGCGCACTCAAAAGTGCTGATCTGCTGCTGGTAATAGGTGCGCAGAGCACTGAGATTCTTTTCATAGCAGATGGTGGCCTGGATATCGGGGATGCTGTCCACCAGGGATTCCGCCTCCGAGCGGGTCATCACACGACGGATGGGGATCTTGGTGTTGTCAACAGGAGTCTGGATGGTGCCGGACTGGTACAGCGGGCGAAGGACATAGTACGCCCGGGGCTGGTCCATACCCGAGAGCTTGTGCGAGGTGATCTCTTCCACCACGCACACACCGGTCCCGCCATAAACGATTTTGTCACCGACAGAATACATGCCATACCTCCCTGTTGACGTGAAGCCGCACACCATTCAAAAATTTGTATAATATATCAATCTCTCACCAAAGTCAATAAAATTATAGCACAAATTCCGTGGCGGAGGCAAGCAAAAGTTTTGTCTTATCAAATTATTTTTAAAATAAGCTATCGGGTGCTTTCTCCGATAGCTTATCTGCATCATTCTGAATAAGGTTGAATTCCCATCGCGTCAAACCGGTTTTTCCCCGCCGCCGGAGCCCTTGCCTCTGTTTTCGGAGGCCAGCCGTCGGATCTCCGGGTAGCGCTCGATCACCTTTCCGTAATTGGAGCGGATATGGGGGAACACGCAGTTCGTGCACACCTTGACCCCCTTTTCGTTATAGCGGAAGTTGCCGCCGCACTGATCTCCCAGAGTATAGAGCGGGCAGTAACAGAAAAGACAGTTGAAGTTTTCCGGATCGATGGTCTTGTGGCACGGAAAATACTCGCACTTGAGATTCTGAACGAAGGAGTAGCCCTTCCCTTCCCATTTTTTGTTATCCGCCATTTTATCCTTCCTCCGGAACGGCGCGCCAGGATCTCAGCCGTTCATCCATTTCGATCACGTATCCCCGACCGTTGCCGGGCTGCCATTCGAACCGGTTCTTGTTTTCCTCGGGAAAAAGCTTCGCCATAATGGCGGCGATAGGGCCGCCGTGGCTCACCAGCAGAAAGCTGTCGTTATCCCGGCACAGGGCGTCGAAGCCCTCCAGCACCCGGCGGCGCATGATACGCCCGCTCTCTCCGCCGGGGGCACGGTTAGCGTCGTTGTCCCCGTCGCACCAGGCCCGGTACGCGGCGTCGTCCTTCAGCTGCTCATAGCTGTGCATCTCAAAGACGCCGAAGTCCATCTCTCTCAGATCGGGCACGGCGGTGTGGGGCATGTCCCCGTAGAGGATGGTCAGCGTCTCCTCCGTGCGGCGCATGCCGCTGGTGAACACCGGGAGATCAGTGATATCCGGGTATCCCCCTCTCCTTTGCAGCGCCGAGAGCTCCTCCCGGCCTCCCGGGGACAGGGGAAGATCCGTACTTCCGCAATATAGCCAGCGGTCGTTGGCCTCCGTGCGCCCGTGGCGCAGCAAAACGATCCGCCTCATTTGAGCTGCAGCGGAAGGGAGCAGAACAGGCGGTGGACACTGTCGGCCCGGCGGCTCAGTTTGCCCAGAAACCGCCCCGTCTCCTCCCTCCAGGCGCGCTCCACCGGTTCGATGGGCACAACGCCGCAGAAGATATCGTCCGAGAGCAGCACCGCGTCCTCACGGAAATCGTCCCGGAGGGGGATGTTGTTCTTCACACAGTAATAAACGTAGCGTTCCAGATGCTGGATGCAGCGGTAACTCCGGTCCGGCTCCGCCTCCTCCGTGCAGGTGAATATGTCATCCTCCCGCAGATCGAATCTCTCCCGGGCAAAGGAGAGCTTTCCCTGATATGCCCCGCCGATCACAAGATCCATTTTCTTTCCTCTTTCATCAAAGCAGCGCCAGCGCAGCCAGCGCGCAAAGCTCCCCCACGGTGATCCCTGCGCCGGAGATATCCCCGGACATTCCGCGAAGATCACAGCGGATATACCAGATCGTCAGACAGGCGCCGAGCGCGCCGAAAAAGCTGCAGAGCCCCGCTCTGCCGAACAAAAGCGGCGGCACGATCACCAGCAGTCCCAGGATCCCAAGGGCGCTCCCTCTGGCCCAGGCAGGCACACCGTCGGCAAACATGCGCTCATAGCTGCTGCCCGGAAGGGGCTTTACCGTGAGCACGCGCCAAATGGAATACGCTCTCGGGGCGGCGCATACCAGGGGCAGCAGCCAGAGCTTTTTCCCCAGGGTGTAGCCGGCAAACACCGAGTATTCCAGCAAAAAAAGGATCACCAGTGTGACCACCGCGAAGGAACCCACGTGGGAGTCCTTCAGGATCTTTCGCCGGGTATCCAGATCCCGGCGGGACAGCACCGCGTCGGAGCAGTCCATGTAGCCGTCCAGATGGATAAAGCCGGACAGGATAAACGGGATCACCGTCAGCGCCCCGGCGCCCAGAAGGCCGGGGAGATATCGCTCCCGCAGCCAGGCGCACAGCGCCCAAACCAGTCCGATGAGCAGACCGATCACCGGCAGAAACAGCAGCATTCCCTTGCGCGCCCGCTCATCCCACCATTTCACGGGACAGGGCACGATCCAGAACATGCCCCAGGCCATAAAAAAGGCCGCAACGACCAGTTTCACTCCGGCAGCCTCCCTTTAAACACCACGGGATTGGTGCAGCAGACCTCCACCACCGTGTCGCACACCTGGGCCAGCGCCCGGTCGCACTCGGCCAGGGCGCCGCGGTAGGCGTCGGTAAAGGAATCGTACCGGCCGGCGTCGGAGTAAATGAAATCGCTGACGAAAACGATATTCTTTGCCCGGCGGGCCAGCTCCTGCAGCTCCCCTGCCAGCTTCTTCCCCGCGTCGGGGTCAAAGCCGCCGTCGGGCAGGAACATCTCGTTGGACAGCAGCGCAGTTACGCTGTCCAGCAGGAAGGTCCCCTCCGGGTCCGCCCGGTCCAGGCATTTCAGTACATCCGTACCCTGTTCCAGAGTGATGAAGCCCATGCCCGCCCGCTGGGCCACGTGACGGCGGATGCGCTGCCGGTCCTCCTCATCGTGGGGGATCATGGTGGCGATGTAGTACAGCGGATCGTCCCCGGCCAGCTTTTTCACCGTCTTTTCCGCGAGAGTGGATTTTCCGTTTTTGCATCCGCCGGAGAAAAAGACTTTCATACGGTGTAGCAGTCCTTTCCCCGGATCTCATCCAGATACCCGTCGTCGATGGACGCCTGGTCAAAGGTGGCCATATTATTGGTAAAGGCACAGGCCGCCTCCAGGATGCGGAAGGCCAGCGGGCAGCCGCTGCCCTCCCCCAGACGCATGTTCAGCAGCAGCCAGGGCTCCAGTCCCAGCTCCTCGGCCGCCTTGGCGTAGCCGATCTCAAAGGAGGCGTGGGACGGGAACAAGTAGTCCGCGGCCGCCGGGCACAGCCGGGCCGCACACAGCGCCGCCACGATGGAGATGAACCCGTCGATGACCACGGGGAGACGGTAGCGGGCCGCGCCAAGGAAAACTCCGCACATGGCGGCGATGTCAAAGCCGCCCACCTTGGAGAGCACGTCCACCGGATCCTTGGGATCGGGCCGGTGCTTTTCAAGGCCGGTCTGGATCACTTCTTTTTTATGGACGAAAGCCGTATCGGTGATTCCGCCGCCGCGGCCGGTGACCTCCTCCACGGTGAGACCCGTCAGCGCGCAAAGCACGGCAGAGGACGTGGTGGTGTTTCCGATGCCCATCTCCCCCACGCCGATGGCGTAGACGCCGTCTTCCTTGGCCTTTTTTGCCATCTCCTCCCCCACCAGGATCGCCTCCACAGCCTGTTCCCGGGTCATGGCGGGCTCATAAAAGAAGTTCTTCGTGCCGGGGGCGATCTTCCGATCGATGACCAGCGGCGCGTCATAGGGATCCGCGATGCCCACGTCCACCACCCGGATCTGATCGCCGAAGTAGTGGGCCATGGAGGACATGCCGGTGAGGTAACGGGTCATGTTCGCCGCCTGGGCCGCGGTGACGGTGCGGGGCGCCGAGCCGATCCCCTCCTCAATGATGCCGTTGTCCGCCGCCATAACGATGATGCGGCAGCGCAGGATCTCGTTCTTCTGCTTGCCGGTGATGCCCGCCAGGCGCACCGCGGCGTCCTGGAGCTTGCCGAGACTTCCGGGAGGGATCGCCAGACGCTCCTGCCAGCGTCTGGCCGCGTCCATGGCGTTCTGATCCAGGGGTTTGATCGCGCTGAGAAGCTCTTCCAGGGTTACAGACATTGTTTTCGCCTCACATATATTTATTCTCCCGCAGCCAGCGGATGCTGGCCGCGGCGCTGATGTTCTCGATCGTATAGGTCGCCCGGGGACAAAGCTCCTCGATCTGCCGGAGCAGGACGTTCATATCCAGGACCCCCTGTCCGAGAGGAGCGTGGAGATCCGTTTCGCCGTCGTTGTTATGGATATGCACGTGACAGAGCCATGGGGCCATTTTCTCGATCCACACCGGCACCGGAGCCCGGGACAGCCGGGTGTTGGCGTGCCCTGTGTCCAGGCACAGCCGGAATCGTGGATCGTCCACCCGGCGGACGATCTCCACCGGGAGCTCCGGATCGGACTCCATGACGTTTTCCAGGCAGATGGTCACGTCCTCCGGCACGGTAGGGAGGTAGCTTCGCCAGAAGGACACCGATTCGGGCACGAACCACTCCGGGAAATACACCTGGGGTATATAGCCCGTGTGGATCACCACTTTGCGGATACCGTAGTGCAGCGCCATACGGATGGACTGGTCGTAGCGCCGGGCGGTGTGTTCCCGTACCAGGGGATCGATGGCCGCGGGGCACAGCTCATTGTAGGCACAGTGATAGATAAAGCGGTCCACGCCCTTCATTTTGGCCCGGACCGCCCGGTCCGTCTCGTCAAAAAGAGCGTCCATGTTGCAGGCTGTGCAATAATCCGCGATCTCCAGTCCGACGCCCTCCTCCAGCGCCAGTTCCCGGGCATCCCCGGCGATGGTGGAGATATAAAGGCGTTCGCGGAACGAGCTCACGGCGGGCGCTCCCTTCGGATAGAAATCGAGAATATTATAGCATCTGCGGCGCTGTTTTGTAAACAGCGCCGCAGAAAGTTGAAAATAATTCGACAAATTATACTAAATCCCCATGCGCAAGGCTGAGCGCCGCGACACATGAAAGCTTACATATGCATGGGGATTTTTACGCATGCCATTCGGTTGCCCCATCAGGGGCGAGAATGGCGCGTTTGAATCAATTATTTAGTATGGAAGCGTCAGCTTTCATACTAAACCATGCGCACCTGCCCCTCCCCGCAGGCCTCGCAGTCCTCGAGGGCGGGGAAGGCGCTCTTATCATAGGGGATGTGCCTGCGTTCGTAATAATCCTGCACGGCGGCCTTTATGGACTCCTCAGCCAGCACGCTGCAGTGGAGCTTGTGGGCGGGCAGACCGTCCAGCGCCTCCACCACCTCCTTGTTGGTGATCGCCAGAGCCTCCTCGATGGTTTTGCCAAGGATCATGGTGGTGGCCATGGAGCTGGAGGCAATGGCGCTGCCGCAGCCAAAGGTCTCGAACTTCACGTCGGTGATCACGTTGTTTTCGATCTTGAGATACATTTTCATAATATCGCCGCAGCGGGCGTTGCCCACCTGTCCCACGCCGTCGGCGTCGGGGATCTCCCCCACGTTCCGGGGATTCTTGAAGTGGTCAAAGACCTTTTCACTGTACAGAGCCATGGTGTTCTCCCTCCATTAGATAAGATGTTCGGATATCCCGGCCTCCAGATCCTTCCAGACCGGTGACATATCCCGAAGATACGCCACCACCCGGGGGACCTGGGTCAGGATGTGGTCCACGTCGGCGTCGGTGTTGTACTCCCCCAGCGTCAGGCGCAGAGAGCCGTGGGCTACCTCATGGGGGCGGCCGATGGCCAGCAGCACGTGGCTGGGGTCCAGAGAGCCGGAGGTGCAGGCCGAGCCGGAGGAAGCGCAGATCCCCACCTCATCCAGCAGCAGAAGGAGGCTCTCCCCCTCGACGCCCTCAAAGCACATATTCACGTTTCCGGGGAGCCGGCTCTCCCGATCACCGTTCAATGCGCTGTGGGGGATGGCGGAGAGCCCGTCGATGAGACGATCCCGCAGGGCGGTGACCCGGGCGCTGTTGTCCGCCATGCCTGCGCAGGCCTCCCTCAGCGCGGCGGCCATGGCGGCGATCCCCGCCACGTTTTCCGTACCGGCACGGCGGCTCCGCTCCTGCGCGCCCCCTTCGATCAGGGAGTACAGCGGCGCTCCCCGGCGGACGTACAGCGCCCCTGTTCCCTTGGGGCCGTGAAACTTATGGGCGGACATGGACAGCATATCGATGTTTTCCGCCTTCACGTCGATGGGGAGATGGCCCGCTGCCTGCACCGCGTCGGTGTGGAACCAGACGCCCCGCTCCCGGCAAACAGCCCCGATCTCTCCGATGGGCTGGATGGTGCCGATCTCGTTGTTGGCGTACATCACGCTGACCAGACACGTGTCTTCCCGGATGGCCTCCGCCACCTGCCGAGCCGTCACGAGCCCGTTTTCATGCACGTCCAGCAGCGTGACTTCATACCCCTCCTTCTCCAGCTTCTTCAGCGTGTGGAGGACGGCGTGGTGCTCAAAAGAGGTGGAGACAATGTGTTTTTTCCCTTTGATCGCTCCCCAGGCCGCCGCCGACCGGAGGGCCTGGTTATCCGCCTCGCTGCCGCCGGAGGTGAAGACGATCTCCCGTGGTTCGGCGTTGATGCATCTCGCCACCGTCTCCCGGGCCCGGGCGAGAGCCTCGGCCGATCTCTGGCCAAAGGCGTAAAGACTGGAGGCATTGCCGTAGTCCTCCTGTAAAAAGGGAAGCATGGCTTCCACCGCTGCCGGGCTCATCTTCGTAGTCGCGGCGTTGTCAGCATATACGAACATAAGCATCTCCTTTCACGTTTTATAAACATATTATTTTAGTATGTTTATAATAGCACGGCGTCCCACTTCTGTCAACCAAATATGTTCAAACACGTTGAACGGATTTCGCCGTGCGAAGGGATTGACGAATCAACGGAAAGGGTGTATATTTCCATTGAAATTGAATACTGTGTTTGCGGTGTCTCCGTCCGGGAAGCGTTCGGGCGGAGGTGAAAAGGGAAACAGGTTGAAATCCTGTACGATCTCGTCACTGTATTTGGGCAGCATCCGGCCATTATGTCACTGATGTATATCGGGAAGGCGGTCGGCATGCGATGATCCATAAGTCAGGAGACCTGCCGCGAATGCGTACGGAAGTGGCAGCACTTCAGATCACGAGGAATTGGTCTGTATCGTACCCCCGGGCATTACTGCGCGTATGACAAAGGTCCTTTTCCTTCGTGGAAAAGGACCTTTTTTGTATGAAAAACGTTGCCTGACGTTTTCAAATACTATCAAACAAATGGGGGAAAAACATGAAAAAATGGATCGCAATGCTGCTCGTTTGCATGCTGCTGGTCAGCACGCTGACCGCCTGTGGAAACAGCAGCAGCAAGCCCGCCTCTGAGCCTGGCAAGACGGAGGAAACCGCCGCTCCGGTCCAGAACGAGACCAAGCCCACCGAAGAGCCGGCCGAGGAACCCGCGGAAGAGCCGGCGGAAGAGGACGACGAGGAAAACTATGCCACCGGGGACGCCTCCCTGGACGATCCTCTCAACCAGGACGGCATCGGCAAGTCCGAACTGCTGGTGGTCAGCTTCGGCACCAGCTTCAACGACAGCCGCCGCCTCACCATTGGCGCCATTGAGAAGGCCATGATCGAGGCCTTTCCCGGCATCAGCGTCCGCCGGGGCTTCACCAGTCAGATCATCATCGACCACGTGCTTAAGAGAGACGGTGAGGTCATCGACAACGTGACCGAGGCTCTGGACCGCGCCGTCGCCAACGGCGTCAAGACCCTGGTCGTTCAGCCCACCCACCTGATGGACGGCTTTGAGTACAACGACGTGGTCAACGAGCTGGCCGACTATGCCGACGTTTTTGACTCCATCACCATCGGCCGTCCCATTCTGGACACCGACGCGGACTTCGACGCGGTGGCGGATATCCTGGTGGACATCTCCAAGGACTATGACGACGGTGAGACCGCCATCGTCTTCATGGGTCACGGCACTGAGGCCGAGTCCAACGGCGTGTACGCCAGAATGCAGAAGCTCCTCACCGACAAGGGCATGGCCAACTACTTCATCGGCACTGTGGAGGCCGAGCCCTCTGTGGAGGACGTGCTCAAGCTGGTCCAGGCCGGGAACTACAAGAAGGTCGTGCTCCGTCCCATGATGATCGTTGCCGGAGACCACGCCAACAACGACATGGCCGGTGACGAGGAGGACTCCTGGAAGAGCGTCTTTGAGGGCGCCGGATACGAGGTGGAGTGCGTGCTCCACGGTCTCGGCGAGGTGGAGGCCATCCAGCAGCTGCTGGTGGCTCACGCTCAGGCCGCCGTTGACGCTGCCAACTGAACCCGTTATAATGGATTCCCGCTCCCCCTCCGGGGGGCGGGAATCCGGTGCTATGAACCGAGGGAACAAAATGAATAAAAAAGCTATCGCACTTTTCTGTGCCGCGGTACTGGCGCTGAGTCTGCTCTCCGCCTGCGGCGCCGCCAAGCCTTCCGACCCCACAGCTCCCCCTGCGGAGACCGCCGCGTCGGAACCCACTCAGGCTCCCACCGCAGAGTCCACGGAGGTGCCTGCCGACGCCCCGACCCACGTGGCCTCTGCGGAAGACATGATCGAGCCGGAGGAAGTCGTGGAGGATGGGATGACACCCATCTATGCCCAGAGCATCCACGAGGGAACTTATCCCGTAGAAATGAAGTCCAGCTCGTCCATGTTCCGGGTGGACCACAGCGAGCTGATCGTCGCCGACGGCAAACTGTCCGCGGCGCTCTACATCAACAGCGACGCCTATCTCTATCTCTTCCCGGGCACGGCGGAGGAAGCCGACGCCGCAGGGGAAGCTGCCTGGATCACCAGTGAGAAGACGCAGGACGGCATGAATCGCTTCCTCATCCCCGTGGAAGCGCTGGACGCGGGCGTGCCCTGCGCCGCCTTCAGCGCCCGCAAACAGCTCTGGTATGATCGTACCCTTCTTTTCCGCGCCGACTCCCTGCCTCTGGAGGCCTACGCCGAGGGCGTTCTCGCCACGGTGGAGAGCCTGGGGCTGACCGATGGAAAGTACACCGCTGAGGTCGCCCTGTCCGGCGGCTCGGGCAAGGCTTCCGTGGCCTCTCCCGCAGTGCTGACCGTGGAAGACGGACAGTGCACCGCCGAGATCGTCTTCAGCAGCTCCAAGTATGATTACGTAAAGATCGGCGAGACGAAATACCTTCCGGTCAACACCGAGGGGAACGCGACCTTCCTTCTCCCCGTGGCTGCCTTTGACTACAGAATGCCCATTCTGGCCGACACCACGGCTATGAGCCAGGCACACGAAATCAGCTACACCCTGTGCTTTGACTCCGGCAGCATCACGCCGGCGGAATAAGACATACACCCCATAAACAGCAAGGATGCGGCTTTCGCCGCATCCTTGCTGTTTATTCCGCTTTCACGTTCCCCCGGAGCAGATCCTCCAGAGTGATGCCGTCCAGATAGCCGCTGACGCGCCTGTCCAGCTCCTGCCAGAGAGGGAGCGTCATACAGTCGGCGGCCTTGGGACACGCATTGTCCTCCGTTTTCAGACAGGCCACCGGAGCAATCGCGCCCTCGGTGGCGCGGATGATCTCCCCGGCGGTGTACTCCGCCGGCGTCCTTGCCAGGCGATACCCGCCTCCCCTGCCCCGCTGGCCCGTGAGGAAACCCGCCCGGCTGAGGGAAGCCACTATACTCTCCAGGTATTTTTCCGAGATCTTCTGCCGCCGGGCCACGTCCATGAGAACGACGTAGTCGCCGTCGCCGTATTTCGCCAGATCCAGCATGATCTGCAACGCGTACCGCCCCTTCGTGGAGACAAGCATGATCGTATAACCTCCCTCAAGCTGATGGATACAGTATACCACCAAAGGCCCCGGCCCGGCAATACGGCAATTGGATCAATTCCATACAAAAATAATATGATTTCCCTCTTGACAATACCCCCAAGGGGTATATAATATAAATACCCCTTGGGGGTATTTATGAGGAGTGTGATCTCTATGGATGATAAAACCGAATGCTCCTGCTGCCGCACCACCAACCGATCCGAGGAGGACCGGAAAAAACTGGTCAACCGGCTCAGCAGGATCGAGGGGCAGATCCGCGGTATCAAGGGAATGCTGGAAAAGGACTGCTACTGCGTGGACATTCTGACCCAATCGGCCGCGGTGTCTGCCGCCATCAACGCCTTTAACAGGGAGCTGCTCAGCGAACATATCCACTCCTGCGTGGTGCGGGACATCCGCGCCGGGGATGAGGAAGTGGTGGACGAGCTGGTGTCCCTGCTGCAGAAGATGATGAAGTGAGAAGGAGCGAACGGAATGGAACAGTATAATGTTACCGGCATGAGCTGCGCCGCGTGCAGCGCCCGGGTGGAAAAGGCGGTGTCCGGGGTACCCGGGGTCACCTCCTGTGCGGTGAGCCTGCTGACCAACTCCATGGGCGTGGAGGGGACCGCCTCCCCCGGCGAGATTATCGCCGCCGTAGAGGCCGCCGGGTACGGCGCCTCCCTCAAGGGTGCGGAAAAGTCCGCCTCCGCCGCGGCCGACGCTGCGGCTCTGGAGGACCACGAGACTCCGGCGCTGAGACGGCGGCTGCTGGCCTCGCTGGGATTTCTGGCGGTGCTCATGTATTTTTCCATGGGGCACATGATGTGGGGCTGGCCCATCCCTGTCTGGTTCAGCGGCAACCACGTGGCCATGGGGCTTGTGCAGCTGCTGCTGGCGGCCATCGTCATGGTCATCAACCAGAAGTTCTTTATCAGCGGGTTTAAAAGTCTGTGGCACCGCTCCCCCAACATGGACACCCTTGTGGCTCTGGGGTCCATGGCCTCCTTCGTGTGGAGCGTTTACGTTCTCTTTGCCATGACCCGGGCCCAGACCGACGGAAACGCCGCCGCGGTGACGGAATACATGATGGAGTTCTATTTTGAGTCCGCGGCCATGATCCTGACGCTGATCACGGTGGGTAAAATGCTGGAGGCCCGCTCCAAGGGCCGCACCACCGACGCGCTCAAGGGTCTGATGAAGCTGGCGCCCCAGACCGCCACGCTGCTGCGAAACGGCGCGGAGGTCACCGTGAGCATCGACCAGGTGGGCAAGGGAGACGTTTTCGTAGTCCGCCCCGGAGAGAGCATCCCCGTGGACGGCCGTGTGCTGGAGGGCGAAAGCGCCGTGAACGAGGCGGCTCTCACCGGAGAGAGCATCCCCGTGGACAAGACGGAGGGAGATTTAGTCTCCGCCGCCACCATCAACCAGTCGGGCTATCTGCGCTGCGAGGCCACCCGCGTGGGTGAGGACACCACCCTCTCCCAGATCATCAAAATGGTCAGCGATGCCGCCGCCACCAAGGCGCCCATCGCCAAGATCGCCGACAAGGTCTCCGGCGTGTTCGTGCCGGTGGTGATCGGCATCGCCATCGTCACCACGGTGGTATGGATGCTGCTGGGCCGTCCCTTTGGCTACGCCCTGGCCCGGGGCATCTCAGTGTTGGTGATCAGCTGCCCCTGCGCTCTGGGTCTGGCCACGCCGGTGGCCATTATGGTGGGCAATGGACTGGGCGCCAAAAACGGCGTGCTGTTCAAGACCGCCGTGTCCCTGGAGGAGACGGGACGCTCCCAGATCGTTGTGATGGATAAGACCGGTACCATCACCCAGGGCGAACCTCGGGTGACGGATCTGATCCCCGGATCCGGTCTGAGCGAGGTGGATCTGCTCTCCCTCGCCGCCGCGCTGGAACAAAAAAGCGAGCATCCTCTGGCCCGGGCCATCATGGCCCGGCAGGCCGAGCAGGGTCTCCCCCTGGCGGAGGTCCGGGATTTTCAGGCTCTGCCCGGAAACGGACTGCGGGCCGTGCTGGACGGGCAGGAGCTGCTGGGCGGCAATCTGGCCTTTATCTCCCGGCAGGCTCCTGTCTCCGACGAGCTGAAAAAACAGGCGGAGGCTCTCTCCGGTCAGGGCAAAACGCCGCTGTTCTTCGCCCGTGACGGAAAGCTGCTGGGCATCATCGCCGTGGCGGACGTGATCAAGGAGGACGCCCCGCAGGCCATCCGGGAACTGCAGAACATGGGCATCCGCGTGGTGATGCTCACCGGCGACAACGAACGCACCGCCCGGGCCATCGGCGCTCAGGCCGGCGTGGACAAGGTCATCGCCGGGGTCCTCCCCGACGGCAAGGAGAGCGTGATCCGCACGCTGAAGGACTACGGCAAGGTGGCCATGGTGGGCGACGGCATCAACGACGCCCCCGCTCTGACCCGGGCGGACATCGGCATCGCCATCGGCGCGGGTACGGACGTGGCCATCGACGCGGCGGATGTGGTGCTGATGCAGAGTCGGCTAAGCGACGTGCCCGCGGCCATCCGGCTGAGCCGGGCCACTTTGCGGAACATCCACCAGAACCTGTTCTGGGCCTTCTTCTACAACGCCATCTGCATCCCCGTGGCCGCCGGATGCTTCGTCTGGGCCGGCGTCACCCTCAACCCCATGTTGGGCGCCGCGGCCATGAGCCTGTCCAGTTTCTGCGTGGTGACCAACGCTCTGCGGCTGAATCTCTTCAAACTCCACGACGCTGCCGGGGACCGGCGCATCAAAAACGAGGTCGCCCTGCCCGACGCCTTGTTCGCCGCGGCGGAAGAGGCCGCCCCTGCGGCACAGGCTGCATCCGCCGACGACGCGCCGGCAGATGAAAACTCCCGCACCATTATCGTCAAGGGCATGATGTGCGAGCACTGCGAGAACCGGGTAAAGAAGTTCCTGGAGGCGCTGCCGGGGGTGGAGGAAGCCTCCGCCAGCCACGAAAAAGGCGTCGCCCTGGTGCGTCTCTCCGCGCCGGAGAGCGATGAGGCGCTGAAAAAAGCCGTGACCGACGCGGGCTACACCGTGGAAGCCATTTCTTGAAAAATCATTTACAGGAGGTCCGATATCATGATCAAAACAACGGTTAAAGTGGACGGCATGATGTGCAATATGTGCGAGGCCCACGTTAACGAAGCCATCCGCAACAACTTCAGCGTGAAGAGCGTGAAGGCCGACCACAACAAGGGCGTCTGCGAGATCGTCTCTGAAGAGGCCCTGGACGAGGAAAAGCTCAAGTCCGTCATTGCCGACACCGGCTATGACTTCGGCGGCGTCACGGCCGAGCCCCAAAAGAAAAAAGGTCTGTTTCACTGGTAAAACCCGATCACAGCACTGCGCAGCCGGTTTCCTTACGAAACCGGCTGCGTTTATCATTCCTCGTTTATCTCGTTTATATATTCCTGCAGAAGACGGCTGTTCTCCCCCAGGTCCGGAACCAGCACCGACATGCCCCGGATGGTCTGAGGGGTATAGGTGCCGTCCGCAGGGATGCGCCGGCTCTCCCCCATGGTCATGTGACGGCTGACCACAAGGAAAATCAGGTTCAGTATCTCCGTGTTGTCCAGGTTCGTGGTGATGCAGGGCAGCACTTCCTCCGCCATGGTAAACAGCTCCGTGATGGGGCGGGTCCGCAGCTTCTGAAAGGCCGCCGTCAGCACCCGGCGCTGACGCTCCGTGCGCTCATAATCCGCCCGGCCTACGCTGCGCATGCGGGCGTAGGTGAGCAGCTGCTCCTCGTTGAGCGGATGGATCCCCTCGGTGAGGTTCGATCCGGTACCGGCGTTGAGGTAGCCCGCCTCCGCGGCGTTGAGCTCGATCTCCAATGGCGCCGCGGCAGCCATCACCCGTAGGAAGCCGTCAAAGTCCACCTCCACACAGCCGTCCGGCAGAAGACCCAAGTCCTGCTCGATGACCTGGGAGAGCAGTTCCATGCCGCCGAAGGCATATGCGGCGTTGATCCGGTTGTCGGAGTAGCCGGGGATGGGAACGTACATATCCCGCATCAGGGAAACCAGCGTGATGCGGTCCGTCTCCTTGTTGATGCTGCACAGTATCATGCTGTCCGAGCGAGCCCGTCCCTCCCCCGGTCGGCGGTCCTGGCCAATGAGCAGGATATTGATCAGCTCGCTCTTTCCCGCGGCGGGCGCGGGCGTCTCCCATCGGATCTCCTCAGGGAGGATCGTGTCCTCTCCGGAGTCCGGGTCAGCCTCAAAGCTCTCCTCTGCCGGAGGGAGCGTCGGCTCTGCCGCCGGATCCGGGCGGCGGATCAGGGACAGTTCCCGAAAGACGAAGCCCCCCAAGGCCGCCGCGAGGAACAACAGCGCAGCAAGAATGCCGGGAAGAGCTCTGGAAGCGGATCGTTTTCCGCGCTTCGCCTCTCCCGGCATGTTCGTTTCTTCCCTTCGCTCTGCCACAGACGCCCTCCCCTTACGACTTGATATACCTATTCTGTCCCGGCAGCGGGAAGAAAATCCACTGTCACGATCTCGGGGATATTGTTAAATCTTGGAAGCATGTCCGTGTTTCCCAGACCGCGGGACAGCACGAGCACGCGGCTTTCGTCTCTGGAATAATACAGTCCCGCCTCCTGCCCGGGAAACCAGCCCTGGTCCGGCGCCCATACGCCGCCCACGAAGGGGATGCGGACCTGGCCGCCGTGATCGTGTCCGGCGAAAACACAGTCCATTTTCCAGGAATCCAGGCTGCCGTAACGGATCCAGGACACCGGCATGTGGCACATCAGCAGCGTGAAGCGGTCCGTGTCTTCCAGATCATACAGGAAATCATATTCGTTCCTCCGCTGCTGGTTGATCTCAAGGAGAAACTTGGGAAGCCCATAGCCGTAAAACCCGCCCAGACGGATGGGCTGGCCGTTGACCTCCATGTCCTGCCAGCCGTATTCCAATACCACGGCGCCGGCGTCGGTGTACAGCTTTCGAAGATCCGTGCCGTATCGGCGCTCATGGCCTGCCTCGTGATTGCCGAAGGAGACGCAGACCGGCGCCGAGGCGCTGAGCTGTCGGATCAGCGATTCGGCAACGTCCGTGCGTTCCTCGTTCTGGTTGAGGAGGTCCCCGGTGATCAGGATCAGGTCCGGCTCCTGCGCCAGAACCTTTTCCAGCAGGCGGGAGTTGTCCCGCCCGAACTGGCTGTTGTGCAGGTCGGTGAGCTGAACGACGCGGAAGGGATAATCGATCTTTTCCGACGTGAGGGTATACTTGCTGACCGTAAGGCCGAAGGACGACAGGTATAAGCTGATGCCGCCTGCCGTGATCGCCGCCGCCAGCAGCAGCGTCAGGATTCTTTTAACGAAACGTTTCATTCACAGACAAGACGTACTCACAGAACTCTCTCACAGCGCCTCTGCCGCCATTGTGGAGGCACTTGAACCGGGCCAGCTCTCTCACCGACGGGGTCGCGTCCGCCGGGGCGGCGGAATACGCGCAGTATCCCATACACTCCATGTCGTTGAGATCATCGCCGATGTAGGCGATCTCCTCCGGGCCGGCGGAGTATTTTTCCCCGATCGCCCGGAGAACGGACAGCTTGTCGGCGGTGTTTTGATGGAGCTCCGTTATGCCGAGATCCGCCGCCCGGGCGGAAACGATCCGCGAATCCCGACCGGTGATGATCACCGGGATCACCCCGTTTTTCTGGAGCATTTTGATCCCGTATCCGTCCTTTACGTCAAAGGACTTCATCACTTCCCCGTCGGGGCCGAAATAAATATGTCCGTCGGACAGCGTGCCGTCGATATCCATTATAAAGAGCTTGATCATCACCGAACGATCCCCGCTTTGATAATATCCTGCATCAGCAGTGAGCCGACAACTTCCCGCCGGTCATTCAGCACCGGCATGCCGGTGATCCGGTAATTGTTCATGGCCTGAAGGGCATTGACGGCCATTTCCCGCTCATCCACCCATTTTGCCGATTTGGTCATGACCGCGTCGACCTTTTCATTGTATACGTCCACGCCCCGCTCCAGCATCCGCCGCAGGTCCCCGTCGGTTATGATCCCCTTCAGCTTTCTCCGGTCGTCGACAATGGTGACCATGCTCAGCCCCTTGCCGCTCATTTCCACAATGGCGCTGCGCAGATCGCTGTCCTCCCGTACCACGGCGTTTTTCTCGCCAGTGTACATCAGGTCTCTCACTTTGACCAGCAGTTTTTTCCCGAGGGCACCCGCCGGGTGATTCAGTCCGAATTCGGCCTCCGTGAAGTTTCTCGCCCGGGAGGCGACCACGGCCAGCGCGTCCCCCAGTACCAGCAGCGCGGTGGTGCTGGAAGTGGGCGCCAGATGGAGATAGCAGGCCTCCTCAAAGGCAGGAAACACGAAACGGTAGGCGCATTCCCTGGCCAGGGTGGAGCGCTCGTTCCCCGTGATGGCTATGGTCACGCAGCCGATCTCGTGAAGAGTGGGGAGCAGCCGGGTGATCTCCTCGCTCTCTCCGCTGTAGCTCATCAGGATCACAACGTCCCGCTTCTCCACCATGCCCAGATCCCCGTGCATGGCCTCTGCGGGGTGAAGGAAAAAGGACGGAGTCCCCAGGCTGGCAAACGTGGCCGCCACCTTCGTGCCGATATGGCCCGGCTTGCCCATTCCCGTGATGATGACCTTGCCCGAGCAATGAAGGATCAGGTTCAGGATCGTCTCAAACTCGGGGCCGATGGCGTTCTTCGTTTTTTCCAGGGCGGCGATCTCTTTGTCAAAGATCCCCCTTGCCTCGCTGATAATATCAAATGATGTATCCATTGTCTCTCTCACTGCACCGCTTCATATACTCGTATCAGTTTTGTCAGCAGCGTACCCATCTCTTCCAGCGGGACCATGTTCGGCCCGTCGGACAGGGCGCGATCCGGGTCGGGGTGGGTCTCCATAAACAGTCCGTCCACACCGACGGCGATCGCTGCCTTCGCCAGGTACTCCACAAACTGCCGGTTTCCGCCGGTGCTGGTGCCGTTGCCCCCCGGCTTCTGGACGCTGTGGGTCGCGTCGAAGATCACCGGAACACCGAATTCCTTCATCACCCGCAGACCCGTCATGTCCACCACCAGTGTGTTATAGCCGAAGGTCGTCCCCCGCTCGCAGAGCATGACGTTGTCGTTCCCCGACTGGCGGATCTTTTCCACACAGTTTTTCATGTCCCAGGGGGCGAGAAACTGCGCCTTTTTAATGTTGATGCACTTCCCTGTTTTGGCAGCCGCCACCAGAAGATCCGTCTGGCGGCACAGGAACGCCGGGATCTGGATCACGTCGCAGACCTTCGCGGCGAGCTCTGCGTGCCAGGGCTCGTGAATGTCCGTGCAGATGGGCAGACCGTAGGTATCCTTCACTCTCTGCAGGATCTCCAGCCCCTTCTCGATGCCCGGTCCGCGAAAGCTGCGGATGGACGTGCGGTTGGCCTTGTCAAAGGAGGCTTTGAAGGTATACGGGATGCCCAGCTTCTCTGTTATCTCTTTCATACGGCCCGCGACGGTCATGACGAGCTCTTCCGACTCAATGACGCAGGGCCCGGCGATCAATGAAAACATACCAATTCCTCTCGATTATTCCGCCATGTTATGCTCGATCATATAGCGCTCCACCTGGACCCGGTCCTTGGGGGTGTCTACGGAAAGGGTCTTGCAGTGGGCGTTGATATAGTAGCAATCCTTGCGGTTTTCGATAAAGCGGAAGGAATCGTTCTCCTCGATCTTTTCCACGGGGCCCCGGGGCGTGCTGTGGTAATATTCCAGAGATTTGTGGGTGAAGGCGCCGACGCCCACGAATTTCTGGTAGGCGTAATTCATCTCTCCCTTGGGGAACGGGATGGGCGCACGGGAGATGAACAGGCAGACGCCATCCTTGTTGGTAACGATCTTCAGGTTGGTGGGATCCACCACCTCCACCGGGTCGGAAAAGTCCGTCATCAGGTTGGAGACGTAGAAGCCATCCTCCGGGATCGTTTCCGGAATGCACTTGACAATGTCTTTCGCCAGCACCAGGGGCTCGTCCCCGTTGACCATGACGTAGAGATCCGCCTCCACCATGTGGGAGACCTCCCACAGACGCTCGGTAGCTGTCTCACAGTCGGTGGAGGTCATCAGCACCTTGGCTCCGAAACCCTCTGCCGTGTTTTTGATCTCCTCGCTGTCCGTGGCCACGTAAACCTCGTCAAAGCACTCTACTTCCTTGCTGTGCTTCCAGACCCAGTAGACCATGGGTTTGCCGCAGATCAGGGCAAGGGGTTTGTTATTGAAACGCGTGGATCCGCCCCGGGCGGGGATCATACTGATGATTTTCATGGTTTTATCTTCTCCTTTAATCTGATCAGCTGATAATAGGTGAACAATTCCAGAACTTTTTTCTCTCTAATCAGCTTGATTTCCAGCGGGTTCTCCTTGCTTGTATCACCTTTCGAAATACATTCGCAAACCTCATTGGAAAGAACAATTCTTTTTATCTCTCTGATGCTGCCGCTTTGTGCTCTGAGCGCCGTTAAGAAAAAGTAGAGGACAGTGGTTGAAAGAATCCTGGTTTTTTCATCCGGAGAACTGCTTTCATTTTTTATAAACTCACTCCAAACCCGGTATTTTTCAGCATACTTTTCAAACATCAGTATCTGCGAACCCCGGGAAAGGCTGTTCTCATGCGTGTTGTATAGGTAGTCAGCATAACCTGTATAAAGCACACTGTCAATGTATCGTATATAGTTCAGGGTGAAGAGGAGATCCTCATTATAGTCTCCCTTTTCATGGAGTTCCCTCAGGCGGATATGGTGTCGGTTGATTATTTCCCGCCGATACAGCGCATTCCACAGGAATCCTGCCAATCCGGCAATGTTAAGGTCAAAGTAGCACTCCCGGGGATACTCTTTTCCTGCAACTACTATACTCGAGTCAATACGCCTTGCCGCTCCAAGATGTTTTTCATCGGCACAGAAGGCGCCAACCGGCAAAACCTTTTCCCCGGCTGTTGTGACCAGGCGTTCCAGCCACATTGAGGAAACGATATCGTCGCTGTCACAGAAAGCAATGTGACGGCCTTCTGCCTCATCGATACCCGCATTTCGAGCTGCGGCCGCACCGCGGTTGGATTGATGAATCACACGTATCCGATGGTCTGCCCGTGCGTACTCATCGCAAATCGCGCCGCAGTTGTCCGGGCTGCCGTCATCCACCAGAATCAGCTCGAAATCCGTAAACGTCTGGTCAAGGATGCTGTGCACACAGCGGCGCAGGTATTTCTCCGTATTGTAAACCGGAACAATAATACTGATTTCAGGCATTATTCTTTCTCCCGAACTTTTTTCTTGCATATCGAAACAGCCAGTATACATTCGCCATTCGCGGCCAAAGATAATTATACTCCTCTGGATATGTTTTAGGCCATATGTGAAATCTTATACAGTTCTTACGAATAATGCGCTTCATCTGGACTTTTGGATCCCATACCAATGCATTGGAATAGGCTGATTCCTTTCTCTTGGCGCTTCTATATAAGTCTTTTATAAATCTATGTAAAAAAACAGAATAAACCTTCATACAATTGACGGATTTGAAGAAATCGAGCAGGCTTTCCACAGAGTCAGCAGAACGCGGGATCTCAAGGTTAACCGCTTTGCAAAACTTATTAAACAGCACTTTCTCCAACTCGTCATCAAGTTGATTCTTCCGTATATTGATATAGTTTCGAAATAAATCAAAACAGTATTCTTCATAATAATACTCATATAATTCTGGAAAACTGTTTTCTTTGAGAAAAGACAAAAGCTCTTCCAGTGTTTCAGTATTCTCAACTTTTCTGAGCGAATATGCTTTATTACTCACACTTTCGGGGTTCGTATAATAACAGTATAGTCTGCTTCCATTATCCACGACCGTTTTTGCCTGAGAATAATAGCGATAATTTGTTGCAAGATCCTCGGAAAAGCTTCTTCCTTCCGGAAATGGATTCTCAATCACGATATATCTTGCAACCAGCTTTGAAACGGGCCCTCTGAATCTGGAGCCACCGCTCTTCCCAAAACGCTCTATGGCTTCCCTGCCGCTCATCGAGTAATACTTTGGGGAAGCAAAAAAAGAATCATCAAAGTCCTTTTTTGACGAAAAGTAATCCGATACGCATATGTCGCCCCCGTACTCTCTTACTCCAGTGAATAATGTCGACAAATACTCCTTCCCAACGTAGTCATCACTATCAATAAAAGAGATATACTCTCCAAAAGCTTCGCGTGATCCTAAGTTCCGTGCAATTGAAACCCCTTTGTTTTCTTTGTGGATCACGCGGACACGCCCGTCCTTGGCTGCGTATTCATCGCAGATCGCACCGCTGGCGTCGGTGGAACCGTCATCCACCAGGATCAGTTCGAAATCCTCAAACGTCTGGTCAAGGATGCTGTCCACACAGCGGCGCAGATATTTCTCCGTATTGTAAACCGGAACGATCACACTGATGGCAGGCATGGTTTCCCCTCTTTAATCAATCACACGTACATCCTTTAGATGAACGTGTCCCCAGTAGCGATGGAGCCAAACCAGTTTGTTCTCTTCATTCAGCGTTTCGGATATTTCAAGGATCATCCCGGGATATACCCCGTCCAGATACCGCTCCTGCCCGTATTCATTGAACTGATAAGCGATAATATCGATTTTATACCTTCCAGGCGCCAGGTGCTCCGTATCCAGCAGCATATGCGTGTAATTATCCTTGCCTGCTTCGATGGTGCTGCCCTGGCTGGAGAACATCGTACCTACGATGGTAGTATCCTGATACTGCACCTCAAACCGGAAGAATACGTCCTTTACCGTTTTTTGTGCCCGGCAGCAAAGCTGAAAGGGTATGACGCCCCCATATTCGCAGACCGGATCCGCCCCATTATCCACTTGCAGCGACGTGATGACAAACGAATCGTTGCTTCTGTGATTGGTGTGATACTCTTTTGTGTAATTATACGTTGCCTGCACCCGTCCCAGGGCATGCATATATACCTCGATGGCGTCCTCCACGTCACCGTCAAAGACGATCCTGCCCTTGTCCAGCACGATGCAGCGGTCACAGAGCTGACGGATGGTGTTCATGTTGTGGCTCACGTACAGGACGGTGCGTCCCTCCCGGTTAGCCGCCTCCCGCATCTTGTCCAGACACTTCTTCTGGAACGCCATGTCGCCCACGGCCAGGACCTCGTCCATGATCATGATCTCGCTGTCCAGATGGGCCGCCACGGAAAAAGCGAGTTTGACGTACATGCCGCTGGAATAGCGTTTCACAGGAGTGTCGATGAACTCCCGAACCTCGGAGAAGTCGATGATCTGCTCCATCTTGGAGTCGATCTCCGCCTTGGTCATGCCCAGGATGGCGCCGTTCATATAGATGTTCTCCCGACCGGTCATCTCACCGTTGAAGCCGGTGCCCACCTCCAGCATGGAGGCGATCCGGCCGTAGATGTCGATCTCCCCCTCGGTGGGCGCCGTGACGCGGGAAAGCAGCTTGAGCATGGTGCTCTTGCCTGCGCCGTTGGCGCCGATGATCCCCAGGGCCTCCCCCTTGTATACGGTCAGGTCAATGCCGTTGAGCGCCATGAAGGTCTGCCCTACCAGCCGCTCCGCCTGGCCGATCTGTCGGTTGGGGTCCTCCCGTCCGTGGATCCGCGCCCACCAGCTCTGCAGATCCGCCTGGAGGCTGCCGCCGCCGATCTGGCCGAGCTTATATACTTTTTTCACGCCGGAAAGCCGTATGGCGGCTTCCCGGTTTTCCAATTTCTCGCTCAAGTCAGTATCCTCAAACTGTGTCCATAAAGGTCTTTTCCACCCGGTTGAAAATCATTATGCCGAAAACCGCCACCAGAACGGTAAACCCGGCCGACCAGATCAGATACGGGATCTGGATCGTCCCCTGCCCCAGCACCGCATAGCGAATGACTTCCACCGGCATGGTCACAGGGTTGATCATCAGGATCGTTTTCATCGCTCCCGGGCCGAGGGTGGACAGCGGATACACGATTGGCGTGGCGTACATCCAGAGCTGTACCCCGAAGGTGACGACGATGGCCAGGTCCCGGTACTTTGTGGTAAGGCTGGAGATGATGATGCCCACTCCCAGGCCCATGATCCCCAGATGGACCAGCGCCGGCAGGATCAGCAGCCACGAACTCCAGTGGGGGTGGACCTGCCCGGTGAGGCAGAAATACACAAGGAATCCGGCTACCATCAGCATCTGGATCCCGAACTGGATCAGCGCGGAGAACATGTTGGAGACGGGGATCGTCAGCCGTGGAAAGTACACCTTGCCGAACACCCCGGCGTTGGCTGTGAAGGTGTGGGCGTTTTTCGTTACGCAGGTGGAAAAGAAAGCCCAGATGGCGTTGCTGCAAAGATAAAACAAAATGTGAGGCACGCCGTCCGTCTCGATCCCCGCGATCCCGCCGAACACAAAGGTGAAGATCACGCTGGTAATAAACGGATTCAAAAAGATCCACGCCGGCCCCAGGATCGTCTGCTTATACGTCAGCTGAAAGGAGCGCTTGGTAAACAGCACGATCAGATCCCGGTACTGCCAGACCTCTTTCAGATTCAGGTCAAACCAGCGGTGATGAGAAGAAATGTGGATATGGTGTTTTTCATTCGGTTCCGTCATAAAAGGCTCCTGCGTTACTCAAAGAGCGAATCAAAACCCACCCGGGGAAATACCTCCAGCTTGCCGCCGCGGGTCGCGTTATAAATGCGAACGCCGTGAGCATCGGCAAATCGTTTGGCGGCAAAAAAAGTCTTGGTACTCTCATCCGTGTTGGGGATATACAGGCTCTCCTTATCCTCGTTATACTTATCGCTGAAATAGTCCTTTGCCGTGGGATCCACGACGATCTCCCCCGCGGCGTTCATGCTGGTGTGGAAATGATGGTCCACACCGATAAGATACATCTCCCGGATCCCCATGTATACGGCGATCTGCATGGCCGTATACACAACGGTCTTGGAATTGCAGACCTCCCGGGAGATATCCTCGCTGAAGCAAGGCAAACCGTTCTGTTCCCTGTTGACGATATGAAACAGCTGTCTGTCCGCGATCGTGATCCCTTCGTACCACTCCAGCTCCGCCGGGATAAACTTGATCCCGGCGCGGAGATGGGAAACCTCGTCAACGCTTCCGGAAAGCATTCTTCCGTCCTGTGAGATATAGTACGTCGGGCGCCATTCCGTCTGATCGAAAATATGATAGATCCGGTTGAACGCGAAAGTGATCTCTCCGTTCTGCCCAAGGGTCGTCAGGTCCTCCGCCGTAAGGCTCGGGCCGTTGCCGACAATGAAGCAGCGGCTGCCGACATGGATATCCTTCAGCTGCTTCAGCGCCTTTCCTTCCGGAAAAACGTCAAAATGAGCCAGTTTATAATTTGTAAAACGTGCCTGCAGGGATTTGATAGGGTTCATCGTTCATTCACCTTTTGTCCGGTCCTTCCAAAGAGAAAGGCCAGGTTGTTCCGGGAGAAACGGATAAGCAAAAGCTCGCAAACCGATAAGATCACAAAAAACAGCACACAGCCGGCCAGCCCATGGCGAAGGAGATAATTGCCGGTCAGCTTGTAATCCAACAGCCGGATCGTTTCGATCAGGAGATTGTTGGTACACACAACAACGATCGTGTTCCTGCCCATTTGTTCCAGCAATTCCGTACGAAACAGGTTCCATTTTTCTGCGTGTTGGAAAACGCAAAGGATCGAAGTACAGATCAGTGCAGCGCTTGAAAAGAACAGCAAGCCGTTCCCGATCTCCAGCGAACCGATGGCGGCAAACCCATTCAAATGAGACAGGAACGCGCCTGCTGCAAGAAGGACCGCCGCCCATGGACATGAGATCTTTTCAAGCAGCCCGAAGCGCTGAAGGGTCATCCCCAACCGTACGAAAACAAAGCCGATCAGGCTCTTTATGAGGATCCTCAGCCAAAAAGAGGTGGGTATCCGGTTTGCAATCACACACAGGCCGATTACCGAGAGGGCAGCAGCGATCGATGCCGCGGTCCCGCCCTTCTCGCTGCCAGGAAAGGCGATCGTTATCTGTTCTGAAAAGAAGTATACCGGAAGAAACCAGAGAGAATCCATCCCCTGCAGCGTAATAATCCGAAAAACGTAACCGTATGCTCCGGTGTCCTTCCCGGAGATCAGGTTCAGCGATACATAGAATACTGCCAGCAGCACGCTGAAAAGCAGATACGGCATGCCCAGCGATCGCAGCCTTCGTTTTACAATGGTGAGCCGTTCACCGGGTCCTATCGTTTTATTTCCATATTTATGCTGAATCAGTATTCCGCAAACAACGAAAAACATCTGCATCTGAAAAGAACTGATAAAGGTCCTCAGCGTTCCCTCTTGAAAAAGAGTATGGGAAAACAGCATCAGAAGGATAGTAATTCCTTTTACATTGTCAATGTATCGCAGTCGTTTTGTATTGTTCATAATCCCCTGCATTTAATGCCGATCACATACTGCCATATCGCGAAGCCGCAATTGAAAGCCTCCGGCAACCCTTTTCTCGGAAAGCCCCAAGGCAATCAGGAACGCCTGTTGGTCAGCGGTCATCTGTCAGGTTCAGCAGCCGCGATAAAAGCTGCTTTGGGGTGTACCGCTCAGCCGTTTTGAGGCCGTCGGGCAATGCGGCATGCGCTTTTTCCAACGCTATTGCAGATTCAATTCTGTCCGTCAGCGAAAGGATCGACGGTTCGGCACTTAATGCGTTGATCTCATCTCTGACAAACTCATCCGTGCCCTCTGAGCGGACAACGACACACAGCTTCCCCAGCGCCATTGCTTCCAGAACTGTCAGACCCTGGGATTCCACCCGGGACGGGTGTACGAATACGTCCGCCTTTTTTACATACGGATAAGGGTTAGGCTGGTTCCCCACCAGTCGGAAATGTGTTTCCAATCCATATTCCCGGATCCTTTGTTCAATGGCGCTGCGTTCCACGCCATCCCCTACCAGATACCAGATGACGTCTCTGTGGCCCCGCTCGACCAGCAAGCGCATTGCGTCCACCGTGTCGATCATATGCTTTTCCGCCGACATGCGCCCCACCGAAACAAGGATCGTCTTCCCTTCCTCTTTCTCAAAAGGCTCAAAAGCTTCGGCGGCTTTTTTGATTTCTTCCGGGATGATCATATTGGGGATCACGCACATTTTCTCTTCCAGGCCGGGGAAATGCGGGGAGATGATCCGTCTGGACGCTTCCGAAACGCACGCGATATGATCGACTCTTTTAAAGGCGTTGTTCCACCCGGTCACCATGTAATCCGGATAATCAAAAGCCCCGTGGTGCCACCAGGCGATCTTTTTCTCGGCATGAACGGCATAGCTCACCAGATCCAGCGGCATGCCCACGCGGTAAGCAATGGCACAGTCATAATGATTTCTCAGTTCTCCCGGCAATGGAAAGACTCTGAGGATTCGTTTGTCCAACTTATTTGCCGCTGTGATTGCGGCCTTCTGTCGGGCCAGCGTGCCGTTTCTTTCGGAGAGCGCTTTGGAGAAAACACTGAAGACCGAGCCGTACGTGGGCTTTAGATCCAGGTAGATGACCCGGACTTCCGGGGGGATCTCCGTCAACAGCTCCCCCTGGTCTTCCACCAGCAGGAGATCCACCTGATGCCGGGAGTAATCAAACGCCTTCAGCAAATTAACCAGCGATCGCTCCACGCCGCCCACGTGCAGATGCCCGTTTACGAATAAAAACCTCATATCCATTCAGTGCTCTCAGCCAAGGCGATCATACTGTCGTTTCCGTCTGAGGGCCAGCGCCGCACCCAAAGGAAAAGTTAAGACCGCCAGACTTTTTGCGTGACTGGACAGAGCATACTCCGGGTGCCTTCCGTAAATCGCCAGGGCCGTCATTCGGACCGTGTTGGTAAGCTTCTGCTTCCAGGACTCCGAGAGAAGGATATTCTGATTGTACATCATGGCAAAGCCCATGGGATTGCGTTTTACCAATCGGTCGTCCTTCGTTTGCCCGTCCGGCAGATACTCACAGATATACAGTTTCTCCCCTCGCCATCGAAGCTTATAGCCGGCCAACGCCATCTCGTAAAAGCTCAGCTGCTCCGGCGCGTATTCTTCGCTCTCCCAGTACTGAAAGGGAAACTGCTTATACACATCCACACGCTGAACTTCACACATATCCATGTCAAGATGGTATTTCTTTCTCTGCGTGTGGCTGGCATCCACGTAGCCGATCTCCGGCGCGATCAACGGTTCCTGATTTTTCATATATCGGCCGTCCGGAAAGCATCTGGCAAAGCCGATCCCGCAGAACGACGGGTCATCCTCGATCTCCTCGATCCAGGGGAGGATCTTTTCCACTGCGTTCGGAACAAGATGATCGTCCGAATCCAGCATCATAAACCAGGCGGTGCCGGCTTTGTTGACGCCGGAGTTCAAAGCCCTCGGGATCCCCACGTGCGGGAGCTTATTGTAAACGATGGGAAAGCCATTGTCCTCGTCAAGCCATGAACGAACAAGCTCCTCCGTTCCGTCCTCAGAGCCGTCGTCTGTGATGATCCATTCAAAATCCTTGCACGTCTGGTCCCGGAGGGATCCATATGCCTTCCCCAGAATATAGGCCCTGTTATACGTAGCTGTATGAATGGTAAGCTTCGGCATTCCGATCCTCCCACATATCACTCGAGCAGTTTCCTCACAACCGCGCCAGGCAAGAACGCTTCAACTGCCGTATAGTTTTTGCCGTTGTGCAGCAGGTAATCCATTTTTTGGCAGATGTCCTCGACGGTGTTCTTGCAGAAACAATATCGATCAAACGTGCCGAAGTACTCCTTCAGCGCCGCTTGTTCCTCTTCCGTTCCATCCAGGATAAACAGGATCGGTTTGTCCGTAGCCGAATAGTGGTATATCTTCCCCGGGATCTGTCCGCCGTGAAGATTGGACAGGTGAACCAGCACGTCGGTTCTGGCCTGTATCGCGCTGAGCTTTTCCAGTGTGACCCGGCCAGAGACGTCGATCTCCTCCGTGGTCTCCAGCCTCAGATCGCTGTCCCCATAGATATAGCATCGGCAGCCGGTTTTCCTGACCGCCTGATAAAACGGCTCAAGGTTTCTGGTGGCGGAATAATAGTCGCCAAAGTACCCGAAAGACCCGGCTTCCTCTGCCTTCTCCTGCTCCGGAAGACGCAGGGCTGGAAGCGGGATACAACTCATTTTATCGGCGCAGTCCGGAAAGTATCGCTTTTGATACATCAGAGTCAGCGGGCTAACGTAGACGACCTCGGTCGCCTGCCGCAGCAAAGAGTGCTCTTCCTGCTCAACGGCCTTTGGCTGTCCCCCGTAAAGATCGTGGTACCAGGGGTCTTCCCAGATCTGGATCCATCGGGAAAAGCGGACTCTCTCTTTATTTTTCAATTCACAGACCAGCCGATGACTGGCGGCCGGAGAAGAATTTGAGATGACCAGATCGTAATGCTTATCGCTGTGAAAACGGGAGGCGTTTTTCAGCCATTCTTTTTCCAGCGGATAGAGCGGGTCCTTTTTGAAAACCGTGTAAAAGGCTTTTTTCCCGGCGTTCCGCGCCAGCGTCTTCCATCCCACGCCCCCGGGGCTTTTTGCAGGCGTATCGATTTCCTGGGAAGGCCCGGTCAGAGACTCGGTTTTCGCCATACTGTGCAGTCTGCGGCGGAGCCTCTCCCCAAGGGAAAGGGACGCAAACACATAATAGTTTGCGCTCTCCCAGACGGGAAGACCTTTATCAGCCTCGCCCCAGCTGTCTTTCGCCATAAGAATATCCACGTCGCAGCCGTTTTCGATCAGCCCTTGAATAAACGCATTATGGCTCATGTTCGCGGAGGTATTATTTGTCAGGCACGAGCCCGTAACATACAAAACTTTCACGCGGCTGTCTCAACCTCATTACCCAATCAAATCATACAGCTTTTCGATCTCTTCTGCGCCGGAATAATCTCTGTTTGCGCAATTGCGGCTCAACAGGCCCATTTTGTCCCTGTCGCGGAGAAGTGCCGCAATGGCATTCGCGCATTCTCTGCTGTTCAGGGGGACGACCGCTCCGTCCACCCCGTCCTCCAACTGTCCGGCGGATGTGGGATAAGCCGTGATGACCGTCGGTCTGGCCAGGATCTGGGCTTCGAGCACCGATACGCACTTTCCCTCGTACCGGGAGGGCTGCACGTAAAGATCGCAGGCTTTGATGTAGGGGTATGGGTTTTCCTTTTTCCCCAGGATACGCACGTGATCCTCCATCCCTGCCTCGGTGATCCTTTGGCGGATCAGGGCCTCGTCCGGGCCGTAGCCGATCAGATACCACTTTACATTCAATCCTCCGGCACGGATCTGTCTGCAGATCTCCGGCACGCTGTCAAAGTTTTTGGCGCAGCAGAACCGTCCAACGGAGAGGAGCCGGAGCGAGCCGTCCGCGGGCATTTCCCCTTCAGCGGAAAACTCATCCGCCTTTCTCTTCATGTACTTCACCGGAAGCGCATGGGAGATCATGACCGTTTTTTCCGTCAATTCCGGAAAAAGGCGCTCAAAGCTCTCCCTGACCGTGTCTGAAATGGCGATAATTCGGTCAAAGCGGGCCCACATGGAAAGCTGCTCCTCCCTATCCACCGCTACCGCGGAATAGTCCGTGTGGATCCAAGCGATCTTTTTCTTTGCACGGACCTTCTCCGCCACGAAGTAATGAGGTGTCAGAAAGCTGATCGCCGCGTCATACTCCCCCGGCAGCTCCGGCATATATGGAAGAGTAAATTTGTGGCTGTATTGGAGCGCAACGTCGTTGTCCGCAGGCAGGTCAAGCTGTTCCCGCCGCTTTTTTGCCGCCGTCTTGCCCCGCCAGCGTCCAAAGGCGACGCCAAGCTGTCCCTTTCGGATCACGTTCCCGATGGGTACGGCAAGACATGCGTACCGTGGGATCTCCGGAAGCAGCCGGACTCCCTCCGGAATGTAGGGCATCAGTTCCCCCTGGTGCCGCATCAGAAACAGGTCGACGCGGTATTCCGTTTTGTCGATGACATCCAACAGCCCCAAAAGCGCCTTTTCCGCGCCGCCCAGCTCCAGAGCGTGAGAGAATATAAGGATCCTTTTCATTTTTTCAGCCATTTCAGGCTATCCACCCCGAACCATCGGTGGATCGGTCGGGTGATCCGGCTGCGCCAGATTGCCTTTTTACTGAGCGCGCTCTTGCTGTACCAATGGATGCTGACGGTGTGGTCTGTAAGAGAGAGTCGGCCGGTGGGGTCGTCATAAGGGTTCATGTACTCCGCTGGAAGGATCAGAGCGCCGTTCAGGTCCTGTTTCTTTCCGTTCAGCTGCAGCCCGAAGGGCAGCAGCGCCCTGGTATTCAGCGTCGGGCAGCCCACAAGGCGCACGCTCTCTTCATTCTCATAATCGTACTGCTCCATCATGGCTTTGATGAAGGGACTGCCCTTTTCCGCCCCGAACCCAAGACCGCTGGCCACGTTCTGATCGTTCTCAAAGCAGAAAAACGCCTTGTTTTCCAGCAGGTCATCCATCGAGGCGATGACCTCCACGTCCGTGTCAAAGTAGAGGCCGCCGTGTTCATATACCGCCTGCAGCCGGAAATAATCGCTGAGATAAGCCCACTTTTTGTTTTGATAACAATACCGGACATACGGGATGCCGTCCAGGTCGCAGTTCTTCTCATCCCAGCGGACAAGCTCATAATTCGGGCAGTGCTTTTTCCAGCTCGCTATGCACTTTTGCGCCTTTTTTGGCAGCGGATTCCCGCCAAACCAGCAGTAATGGATCGTTTTGGGTATCATAAGCAATCCTCAAACCGGTTTTATTCTGGACCGGATATAGCCGGCAAGAAGAGTTCCCGGAATCGTAGCGGCAATCGTCATGCCCTTGCGGGGCGATTCGGAAAGAAACCTTCGATTTCCCGAAAGGATACTGCTGGAAACGTAGTGCACACAATCCACGAACAGTCTTTTTCGGCTGGTGGGGTAAGTCATGCAGATCTTTCGCCAAAAGGCGAATCCCTTCGGATTGTTCGCGTACTGACGAAGCATGTTCATGGACGATCCGTCCGGCTGGTATTCCACATTGCACAGGATCTCGTCCAGCACCGCCATTTTAAAGTCCTGATCTATGAGCCTGTATTTGTAGGAGAGTGCCACGTACTTTTCGCCGGGAAACGTGGGATACGGCGGGTAACGATGGATCACATCCGTGCGGTAGACCAGCTTTTTGTCACCGCTGCCTCCGGCGGCGTAATAGCCGATGACGGTGGTCTCCTCCAGTCCGGCGGGAAATCCACCGCCGATCACCTTTCCCTGGAAATCCGCGTCCAGGCCGATGATCCCGGCATACCCCTTGTCTCTGACCTGCTCCCACTTTTCCAGTATCTTTCGGACTGCGTCCGGCCCCATGGCGTCATCCGAATCGATACACACGTTCAGTTCGGTGTCGATGTTCTCATACGCCGTGTTGTGGGCGGTGTGCATCCCGCCGTTTTCCTTGTAGATATAGCGGATCTCAAACCCGTTATCCCGGGTCTGCCAGTCCCTGACAAGGTCACGAGTATTGTCCGTTGAGCCGTCGTCCACCACCAGCCAGATGAATCGTCTGCAGCTTTGCCTCAGCAGAGACTGATAAGTCCGGGGCAGCGTGTGCCCACGATTATACGCCGGTGTAAAAACCGTCAGCAGGGGGTTACTTTCGACTCCGTTCAATGTAAAACTCCTCCAGCCACCGGGCCGTCTCATGGATATCAAAGCCGCTTTCCGTCACTTCTCTGCTGTGATCCCTGCGCTGCTTTCCGCGCAGGGAGAGGATCTCCTCCGCCCAAACCGAGGGCGGCGATTCCAGGCTGAGGGTCTTGACCAGACCCGTTGTGATCACCGTATCCTCCGGCACACGATCGGAGATAACGCAAGGCAGCCCAGAGGTCTGGGCCTCCACTAAGGTCACGGGAAGGCCTTCAAATTTGGATGGGAAAGTGAGTATGTCCATCGCCTGCATAAGGTCGGCGACGTCCTCCCGTACCCCTGTAAAGCAGATCTGGTGGGCCAGACCCAGCGCCGCCGCTTTTTCTTCCATTGCCTTTCGGAGTTCCCCATCCCCTACCAGCAACAGTCTGGCGTCGCCGCAGCGCTGATGGATACATTGGAATATATCCAGGAGGAAAGAGTGATTCTTGACGTCCGCAAAGCGGCCCACATGGCCGATCACGAACAATTCCTCGCCATACCCCAACCCTTCTCTTGCCAAGCGTCGTTTCTCGGCGCGGAAGGCGAACTGAGCGGTGTCGATCGCATTATTCAGGATGTTCATCCTCTCCCGGTCTGCTGCGACGCGGCGACCGAATCGGTCGAGACCCGCCCGCCGGGAGCAGGCAAAAAAGTGATCTGCGACAAAGCGGGTCGGGAATGACGCCGCGCGATAGGCAGTCTGCCCCACGCCGGCTGCGCCGTAGGTGCTGTGGCTGTGCGCGATCGTAAATGCCCCGGCCCTCTTTGCCGCATGCAGATAGATGGCTGCACAACTACCGATATGGCCGTGGACCACCGGGTAAGCGCCCTTATGCACAGACCAGAACCCGCTCCACCATCTCCGGTATGCCGGGTAATTCTTGCCGTTGAAGTGAGGGCAATAATAGATTTTCCCGCCAAGAGAACGGATCTCGTCATCAAAGGCGCCGGGAATTGTGCTGTTCTCCACGAAATCAAACTGTACCCGGCTTCTGTCCACACAGCGGTACAGATTCATGAGCATGGACTCCACGCCGCCGCGATCCATAATGCCCGTGACCTGAAGGACCCGTATGGGAAGACTAATCCCGGTTTCCGCCATTTACGATCTCCTCATAGTTCCGCTCAAAGTCCAGAATGATCGGGTGATGCCGCCAGACCCGCTCGCTCTCCGGAGGAGGCGTCATATAGTCGCCGAAAGCGGCGCGCAGATACCCTTCCCAATCCGCAAAGCACATGTATTTGCCGTCTTCAAAGGGCAGATCCACATATTCGTCCAGAAGATCGGCGGGAAGGGGCGTGCGGATAGTGCCCACCGTTTCAATCGCCACCGTGTCAAGCTTCCGGTCGGAAACGGCCGTGACCGCGCGCAGCAGCTTTTTCCGGCGGTCAAAGCGTTTGTTTACCGGTGTGAGGCCCAATATAAGGCGGGAGGCCGCCTTTTCAACCGCGTTTCCCTTGGGTGGGATAAACTCCCGGGTCAATAGCTGATAGTTCAGGCAGCGCCATTGGAAAACGGCTCTGTTCAGCTTGCCCGCGGGCAGCCGGTCTATGGGAAAAACGTCCACAAAGATCCCGGTGTGATACCGGCCCCTCTCCCAGTCGTACTGCAGAAAGGTCGTATGCTCCGCGCGGATCTTTGTAAAAGACTGGGTAAAGGAGGGTGTGTTCTCTTTGTTCTGCAGCAGACAGCCCTCCGGCGGTTCCTTTGTCCAGGCGGCCAGGAATCGGTCGTAATCCTGCCGGGACATACAGATATCCAGGTCATCATCCCAAGGGATAAAGCCCTTGTGACGCACCGCACCCAGCAGCGTGCCGGCGTAGAGAGAATAACGGATCCCCCGCTCCCGGCAGAACCGGTCGATCACCTTGAGTATTGAAAGCTGTGTGAGCTGCAGCCTCCGCAGCTGGCCGTTGTTATCCACGCAGGTATTACATCCCCTTGTCGCCGGAGGATCCGGTAAGCACTTGTTCCTTGTTCCGTTTTTTCTGTTCCCGTTCAAACTGGATCAAAGTAGGATCGTCTTTTATGCGCCACAGCCTGTACAGCAGTGGACAATCCGCCAGGAGACTATAGATGAGTCTGTTTTTTCGATCCAGTTCTTTTCTGTATGGCGCAAGTATGCGCAACAGCTCCGCGCATCTTTTTTGGACAGGCGCGTAATCCGCAGCGAACATCTCCAGATATCGTGCATGGAGAACGTTCTTATAGCAGCGAAGGATGATCCTGCTGCGCTTTTCCCTGTCATCGATCTTTTCCAGACAGTCCAGCATGGGCTGAACGGAACGAAGCGTTTTACGGCCCATATTGTTATGGATCGCGGAATCGGGTCGCATGTAGTAATAATACAGCTTTGCATCCGTGATCCGAAAATGCATGCTCTTGTCAAACAACAGCTCGTTGAACACAGAGTCCTCCGTCGGTTCTGTTCCGGAGATAAAACGAAGATCGCCTATCGAGCTTCTCCGATACAGCCGTCCCCAGGCTCTCGTCCTCGCAATGCGGTCCGCTTCGACCGTCGCCAGTGAAGCGTCTGTAAAACGGCAGGTGAGTGCGGAATCCGTCTCCGTCATGTTGTCGGTAATCAGGCAGCTGCCGATCACCACGTCCGTATCGTCACGCGTATTTGAGATCAGGTTTTTCAGATAGTCCTTATGTATCCAGTCATCCGGGTCGATGAACCCGATCCAGTCCCCATGGGCAGCTTCAATCCCCACGTTCCTGGCCGCAGATAGTTTGGCGTTCTTCTGATGGATCACACGAAGGCGCGGGTCCTTTCGGGCGTAAGCGTCACATATCGCGCCGCAGTTATCCGGGCTGCCGTCATCCACGAGAATCGCCTCGAAATCAGAGAACGACTGCTCAAGGATGCTGTCCATGCAGCGCGGAAGGTATTGTTCAACGTTATTGACCGGTAGGATGAGACTGATTGCCGGTGTCATGTGTATCTGCCTCGTTTTTTTTAATCAAAAATTCTATTCCGTCAAATAAACGGTTTCCCTTTGAGGAGGGACTTTGCCGCAAGGGAAACGGATACCCGTCCTGCCCTGCGCGATCAACGCTGACCGCCGCAGACAAGGGATCACCCATCCACGCCTTTCAGCTCTGATTTGATCTGCGTGGTAGAGATCTCCGGTGTGCGGGGGAAATATACCACACTGCAAAGCTCCTTGAGAAAGTCAAATTTTCCTTCCCAATCGTCGCCCATGACGAAAGTGTCCACGTGATAAAGCTTTACGTCCTCCACTTTCTGTTCCCAGTTCTCCTCCGGGATCACCAGATCCACGTAGCGGATGGCCTCCAGGAGCTGTTTGCGCTGCTCATAGCTGAAATAGCACTTTTTATGCTTTTCGTTCCAGTTGAACTCGTCGGTGGACAAAGCAACGATCAGATAATCTCCCAATTCCTTTGCCCTGCGGAGCAGGTTGATATGTCCATAGTGGAGCAGATCAAAGGTGCCGTAAGTAATCACACGCTTCATGGTTTACGTCCCCTCTTGCGATGAGCCAAAGAATTACAAAAGTCCCCAGGTAACACCGACCTGGTAATAGTAGAAGCTGGTGTATACCCCCACAAACACCGCATCCATCAGCAAGGCCGACGAAGGGGAAAACACCTCGGTAATGAGCCATGGAATCAAAATGTAATTGGCCAGGCTGAAATAGATGGGGAGCCGGCCGATCAGGATACCGCTGGTGTAGTAGCTGAACAGATAGAATCCCGCGGCGACGATGGAAAGGTTTGTGCATACGTTCACGACCGGGTCGTCGGCGGCGTGAATGTACCGCCGGAAAAAGAGCGACATAATGGCCGGGACGGAATAAAACAGTACGCGGAATATGTTCGTCCCGTCGTCTTCGATAAAGATCTGGATGTCTCCCTCGTATGCAGTATCCATCATGGCGTCGGTTATAAAGCCGGTGACGCGATCAATAAACAGGACCCCAAGGAGCACAAAGATGATGAACGCTACGGTGCGCATGTTCCAGGCCCGGCCGTTCACAATGAAAATGAACGGCAGACAGATCAGCGCCGACAAATGGACCTGAACGGCGATCAGAACGGCGATCGTTACAAGGAGATACCGTTTTTTGATCAGAAGCGGTAATGCCGCAAAAATGATTGTAACCGCAATAAACTGGCGCATGCCGTTGTGCATCCAGGACAGATAGTCCGTGGAGGCGACGAACATGAACATGCTCAGCCAGTAATTGCGGGAAAACTTACGATATATATAGACCAGACATAAGAGCTGCAGCAGGGCGATCGAAAACAAAAACAGCTTGTCCGATTGAGAGATCAGGGATTTGAAAGCCGCTTCGAGAAAGGCATAGCCTCTGTCCTTGGCCTGCCCGCGGACGTAGGGGATTATGTTGGAAACACCGGCAGCGATGTTTTGAAACCGGGCCCTGTACATGCCGGTGTCACCGAATTTGTCCGGGCGCCAGCCGGCCCATACAGCAAAAGGCAGCGCCAGCAACACCGCAGAGATGCGATTCCAGCGATAGCACTTTTGGCCGAGGACGATCTCCTGCTGCTGAGGCGCAAATACTATGCTGAAGCCGCCTGCGATGAACATCCATATCAGCAGCCACCAGTAATTCTGAATTGCCATTTCACATCATTCCGTCGGACACAGTTTGAAAGCCAGGAGCGTGTCCTCTATGACCTTGCTGCGATCAAATTCTTTCTCCATTTTTTCCCGGCCTTTGATCCCCATCTGTGCTCTTTGCCCGGGCGTCAGTGACAGGAATCGCTTCACGGCCTCGTACAATGCGTCTGCGTTCTCCGGGGGGATAAGAAACCCCGTCTCCCCTTCCTCCACCGCCTCACGGCAGCCGGGAATGTCGGAAGTGATCAGTGCTCGGGCAGAGGACGCAGCCTCCAGCAGCACGTTGCTCATCCCCTCGTGATAACTGGGCAGGATCACACAGTGGCATGCCGCGTAAAACGGTCTGGGATTCGTCTGAAAGCCGTGGAAGGTGATGACTCCTTCCTCGTCCAGCTTTTCCACCCGCTCCCGACACTCCTCACCGTCAAAAAAGCCGACAAAATCGAAGAAAACCTTCTGTCCGCACTCCGCCTTGAGCCGCTCGGCTGCAGTGAGGATCTCATGGATCCCCTTATCCTGCATGATCCGCCCAAGATAGAGAAAATGGACGCCCTCTTCCTCGCTGGGATAGGGATGGGGGGCGTATTCGTCCAGATTCACTCCGGCGCCGGAGACCCGGAATTTTCGCTCCGGTCGAATGATATGGCGCTTTATGAAAAGCTCGGCATTGTGTTCATTCTCAAACAGCACCGCTCTTGCGCCGCGGACAGCGGTCCGGTACATGACGGTGACCGCCTGAGCGACCCCCGGGTGCCGGAACGCGGAGCCCAGGCCGGTGATATTGACGCAGTATGGGATCCCCGCCAGCCGGCATACAAAGCCGGCGTAAATGTTGGGCTTGATGGAGTAGGTAATGACCAGATCCGGCTTCTCCGCGCGGATCAGGCGTCTGTAATAGGCCAGCAGCTTCAGCTCCTGCAGCGGATTCGTGCCGTGGCGGTCAAAATCCGCCTCCACACAGCGGCAGCCCATTTTTTCAAAATCGTCCTCATGGCCCACGAAGGGTGTGCTGATCACCACCTCGCCATAATCAAGTAGTCTTTGGATCAATTCTTTGCGCATCTGCCATAGCATATAGGAATGATTGATGGCGATCAGGATCTTCATTCAGACAACCCCTAAGTGAATTACTCTTTCTTCTGATCGGACGAGCCATCCACATAGCCGTCCGCCCGCAGGACCGATCCGATAGTCTTGAAAAAACATCGGACGTCAAATCCAAAACTGATGTTTTTTGCGTACTCCCCGTCCAGTCTGGCTTTATCCTCAATGGCCAGCTCGTCCCGACCATTGATCTGCGCCCACCCGGTCAGACCGGGCATCACATCGTTGGCGCCGTACTTTTCCCGCTCTTCCACCAGATCGTACTGGTTCCAAAGGGCCGGGCGGGGCCCGATGATGCTGATATCGTGGGATACGCCGATGTTCCAGAGCTGGGGCAGCTCGTCCAGGCTGGATCTTCGAAGGAACTTCCCCACCCGGGTGAACCACTTTTCCGGGTCCTTCATCAGGTGCGTCGGAACGTCGTGGGGCGCGTCACGGCGCATGGTTCGGAATTTATAAATGTTGAAGTAGGTCAGCTCTCCGTTTTTCCGCATCCCGACCCGCTTTTGTTTAAAGATCGCCGGGCCGGGATCGTCAACGACAATAGCCGCGGAGATCAGCAGCAGCAGCGGCGAGGCCACGATCAGCCCCGTCAGCCCCAGCAGCCGATCAAGAAAGCCTTTTACATATCGGACGTAGATCGATTTTTTCCTCTGCAAGCTTACCATCCCCCATCATTTATGGGTCTGTGAATCACTCTTGCTCCTTGATTTGGTCCCGGACCCGTAGCGGTTTTTGCTGCCGTAATAGCCGTAGGTGCCGGATCTGGTCTTGCCGCCGTTGAGGATACAGCCCACGATGGGCGCGTCCCCGGCGGAGAGCTCCTCAACGCCGTTGAAAATGAACCGTCTGCGGGCAAAATCGCTCATGACCACGTAAGCCACTGCGTCCACGTAGCGCACCAGCATCATGGCGTCCACCAGCATGGCGGAAGGCGGGGTATCCAGGATCACGATGTCCGCCCGCTCCCGGAGCTTTTCGATGAGATCGCTCATAGCCTCGCTGCCGAGGATCTCCACCAGGCGGGATTCCCGCTCGCCGCCGGGCAGAACGGTCAGCCCCACCGGCTCGCCGCGGTCTGTCACCTCGAAGAGGGTATCGTCCAGAGAACATTTCCCCCGGAGCAGCGCCAGCAGCCCGGGCAGCTGCTCTTTTCGGTCGAAGATCTGATTCACCGTGGGATTGCGCAGGTCGCAATCCACCAGGATGACCCGCTTTCCTTTCAGTGCCATGGATATGGCCAGGTTGGCCGCCACCGTGGATTTGCCCTCCCCGGAGATAGAGCTGGTGACCATCAGCACCTTTTTTCCCTCCAGCTGACGCTCCAGCCGGGTGCGGATCAGCCGCATCGCCTCGATGTAGTCGGTGCGGTTGACGTCGTAGAGGATGTTGATCTCCGTGCGGGCGGTCTTTCTGCGGCGCTTGACCCGGCATACCGGCAGCGTGCCCAGGCAGGGCACGTTCAGCAGGGAGCGGAGCTCCGATTCCGTGCGGATCGTGCGCATCGACAATGCACTGATCATGATCACCAGGACTCCAAGGATCAGGCCGATCGCCGCTCCTTTCGCAAGGGAGCCCCGGATCCGGGTGGTGTCCCCGCTGTCCGTGGGGATGCCGCTGTCGTCGATGAGGTTCAGCTCCGTCTGGCCCACCACGTATTGGGCCACCTCAGGATAGTTCCGCAGTACGGACTTGAGTACGTTATAGGCGTTGTTGGGGTCCGAGGCCGTGACACGGATCGTAAGCAGATTCGTGCCGCTGATGTTGGTGACCCGGATCGTACCGGGAACACGGGACATGTTCAGATCCGCCGCGATCACGTCGGACAGGGCGCCGCTGGTGAGGATATACGGGAAAATCTTGCCCATCTGCTCGGCGGTATTCCGGTTGGCGTTTGTCCCGCCGTTGACGATGCGGACGGAAACCGTGGCCTCCGCCACATAGGAGGGCGAATAGCTGGAGCTGACCCGGTAATAGGACAGCGCCATGGACAGCGCCGTGAGGAGGATCACGACCCACCAGAGTCTGCGGAGCCTGTGGAAACAATCGCTCACAAACGAGAGAATATCTATCTTTTCCAGTTCGGTGGTGTTGGATGCGTTCTCGCTCATGTCCTATCCTCTCTATCCGTTATCATCTGCGCCGGTCAGCTGTTGTTCGCACCGGTGTCCCCGTAGCTGCCGTAGGCCCCGTAACGGCCGTAATTGGCGTAGCGGCCGTAGCCGCCGTAGCCGCCCACGGTGCGTCTCTCCCCGGGAAGGGTGCGGACCTGGTTGAGGATACAGCCGGAAAACGCGGCCCGGCAGTCCCGCAGAGAATCGATGGCGTCATTGAGATCCTGGGCAAGGACCCCGTCATAGCCAACCACGAGAATGCTCATGTCCGAGAGATTGGCCAGCACCTCCGCATCCGCCATGAGAGACATGGGCGGAGAGTCGATGATAACGAAATCAAAATGCTTTTTCGCAGCGGACAGCAGCTTCTCCATCTCATCGGAGGAGACGATATCCGTGGAGTTTTGAAAGCTGCGCTTGTTGAGGAGCATATAGAGCTCCGTATCCTTGTAGCGGTACAGAGCGTCGCTCAGGGGCGCCTTGCCCGCCAGCAGCGCCGCCATGGTGACGTCCAGCTTTTCGCCGTTGGTGAGAAACAGCCCGTTGAGGGTGGGGCGGCGCATGTCCCCGTCGATCAGCAGGACCTTGTAGGACTGCTGCACCAGCGTAAGCGCAAGGTTGGCGGACACGGTGGACTTTCCCTCGTGCTCCCGGACGCTGGTGAGCAGGACCACCTTTGCGTTCCTTTTGCGGGCCTCGGAGGAGACGTGGGCGGCGATCTTCTTGAATCGCTCCACGAACTCGAACTTGGCGGTGAGCTCCGTGACAAGGTATTTGTTCTTCCGTCCCCGAAGCAGGGCAGCCAGAGAACTGTACTTCCCCTCGTGATAGAGCATCCCCAGGGATTTGGCCTCCAGCTTGTTTTCCAGATCCTTCTCGCTTTTGATCGTCTCCTTGCGATAGGAAAGATACATGAACAGCAGCGCCAGCGCCATGGCGCTGAGCCCGAAGGCCCGCAGCGCCTGGGTACGGGCGGAGAAGGAAACGTCCGCTTTCGTTGGTACCGCCGGCTCCTGAAGAACGTCCATCACCATGTTTTCAGAGACGTACTGGGTCAGACCGCCGATGTTGTCCATAATAGAGCGGATGATCCGATAGGTGTTTTTCGGCGTGTCGGAGGTGACCCGCAGGGTCATCAGGTTCGTCCCGTTGATGACGCTGGTCTTGGTGGCGGCGTTGAAGGTGTCCATCCCCAGATCCTGGCAGACCTTCTTCTGAAGAAGATTGCTGTTGAGGATGTTGGAAAAACTGTCCGCCATGGTCGAGGCAGCGGAAAGATTGCTGTAGGTGTTGTTGCTGTAGGTCTTGGAGGTGACCACGAAGGTTGCGGTGGTGGAGTAAGTGCTCGTATACTTCGTCTTTACCGACATGCTGGTGAGCAGCCCCACCGCCAGCGCCCCGATCAGGATAACCCACAGATTCCGCAGGGTATCCCGGAAAATGCTGTAAAGATCGAGCTTGTCGAGGAAGAAGGAAAAATCCTGTCTGTTTTCGCTCATCGCTTTTCCTCCACAACGACGATCAGGCTCGCGGTGCCCAGATTGGACCGGATCCCGTCCTGATTCTGTCGGGTAAGGGTGTAGGTCACCGTATAATACCCGGGCTGGGCGTAGTCGATCCCACCGTCATTGATGGTAACGGCCGTGTTGGGGTCGATGCCGCTGTCCGCAAAGGAGCTGACCCTGCCCCCCGCCCAGACGCCGCAGAGAAGGCTCCGCAGATCGGGTCTTGTCCCCGCCTGAACGTACAACACGTAATCCGTCAGCGCGGGAGCGCGGGTGGTATAGGTGGCGTTGTCCTCAAAGGTCACGTTCAGCGGCAGGACACTGCTGTCGCCGGCGCTGTTGGTGACGAGAAGGTTGATGGAACGAAAGCTGATGGAATCGCTGATGGCTTCGACATCACCGTAGGTGACCTTCACCTTTTGGGTGATGTTCCCGTCCATGGCGTCCACCGCCGTCACATTCTGCAGATAGTTGTAGTTGGCGCTGCCGGAGAGAAAGCGCATGGGCTGGGAGACGGAAAAGCGGGGCGAAACGTAATCCGTATAGGTGACGTTCCGGGAGTAGATGCCTACGTTGTTATTGTTGTCAAACGCGGCATAGTTCACTCTCTGGGTGCCCTTGGAAATAAACTTTGACTTGGACACCACCACCAGTGTATTGGTGACGTCACCGTCCAGATTGTCGTAGGCGCTCATGCCCGCGAGAAGATCCTCCTGTGTGGAGTTCACGCTCAGGAAGAGGACGTCCGTGTCGGCGCGGATCACCGGCGGAGTGGAATCCGAGGTCCTGTATTCATAGATCCAGCTCCCGGCAAACACCGCCATAACGATGATCGAGAAAACAAGGATGATGATTCTCACTTTTCTCATGCAGTGTGATCCCCCTGCTTGATGCTTGATAACGCCGGACAGGACCGGCCCGGTTAGATAAACGGGATGGGCTCATACCCCAGCAGATCCTCTCCCCGGAGGATGCGGCCGGGGTTTTCGTTCAGAAGAAGCTCCGTATACCCTTCCCCAAAGGCCTCCAGTATATGTCGGCGGATCTCCCCCATATGGGTACTGCGCTGATAGGGACTGTGGGCGTCGCTGGCGACACAGGCCGCCAGACCGTGGTCCATCAGCCGCTCCGCCGTCTGGCGGGGACCGGAGCCGAACCGGCCGAGAAGGCTGCCCTTGTTCAGCTGCAGGGCACAACCGGAGACGCACCATTCAAAGGCGATCTGAGGATCGTCCTGGATGAACAGATAGCGCTCCGGATGGGCGATGACGGGGCGATAGCCGTCCTGGAGACAGCGGTCCAGGATCCGCCGGCAGAAGATCGGATCCTCCCCAAAGGAAAACTCCATCAGAAACCAGCGGGTGTCGTTGATGGTCCACACCCGGCCGTCCCGCAGCAGCGCGGGCAGCTCGGGTGTCGCGAAGATCTCCATCCCCCGGTACAGCTGCAGCGGCACGTTGGTCCGCTGTGCTTCCCTCACCAGGCGCTGCCAGAGCCGGTCCATCTCCGGTCCGGCATAGTTGTCGAACTCCCCGGGGATATTGCAGTGGGGCGTAACTACGATGCCCTCCACACCGCTCTCCGCTGCCAGATACAGCAGCTCAATGGAATCCTCCAGACTCTGAGAGCCGTCGTCCACGCCCGGAAGGACGTGGGAGTGAATATCGATCATGGGTCCTCCCCGGTCAGAAGTCCATGGCCATGCGGCTGGATTCCTCTTCGCTCAGTTCTGTGACGTGGGTGTCCATCACCCGATAGACCCGCTGGCACATATTCAGGACCGTGGGCCGGTGCGTTGTGACGATACAGGTCCTGTTGGGCCGACAGTGGATGATGTTGCGCAGCACCTGCCGCTCAGTGGCCACGTCCAGCGCGGAGGTGGCCTCATCCAGCAGCAGAATGGGAGCGTCACGCAAAATGGCACGGGCAATGGCGAGACGCTGGGCCTGTCCTTCCGAAAGACCCCGCCCCCGCTCCCCTACCGGGCTTTCGATGCCGTCGGGCAGCTCGCTGACAAACTCCCAGGCGCAGGCAAGCTCCAGCGCCTCGATGATCTCCCGGTCGGTGGCGTCCTCCTTCACCATGCGCATATTCTCCGCAATGGTCCCGGAGAGGACCGTATTGCCTTGTGGGACGTAGGAGAATAGTCCCCGACCGTCCGCGTTCATGTCCACCTCGGTGCCGTCCGAGGCCCGCAGAAAGGCCCGGCCGCCCTCCGGATGGGTCAGCCCCAGCATCAGGCGGATCATGGTGGTCTTTCCCTCTCCGGAGGGGCCAACCAGAGCTACGATCTCGCCGGGAGAGGCGATAAAGTCCGAATGAGAGATGATCCGTTTGCCGTCCGTATAGGAGAAGTCGACCCCCTCCATGCAGACCTGAAATCCGTCTCCGGCCAGTGCGCGGAGATGCTCGCTCTCCGGGAGATGCTTTTCCCGGGGGAGCTCGACCAGTTCCCGGATCCGGTGGGCCGATACGCTGCTGGACAGGAAAGCCGGGATCACGCCGATCAGCCGATTGAAAGCGCTGGACAGGCGGACCCGCTGCTCCAGAAACAGCGTCATGGTGCCGTAGGTGATCTTATGACCCCACAGCAGATACAGGCAGTAGCCAAAAGCCGCGTACTGCACGATCATGCCCAGGACCGACAGCAGCACGTTGGTCTTGATGGTGAAGAGATTGTGCTCCAGGGAGACCTTTTTCAGCTTTTTCTGCCAGCTGCGCAGCTTCCGGCCGTAGGAGCCCATGATGCCGAAGGACTTGATGGTGTCGAAGTTGACAAAGGTCTCCACTTCAAAGCCCATCATCTGGCTGGCTGTCTCCCGGGTCTTTCTGGCGTACTCCCGCTGTTTCCGGATCAGATACTTGCTCAGCAGCAGCATGACCGGCGCGCTGGCAAAGGCCAGCAGGGACATCACCTTGTTGTAATGCCAGATCACGGCAAAGGTGATGATGAAGTTATACGCGGCGATGATGATCGACGGCAGCCAGCTGATGGCGTTTTTGCTGACAGTGGACACGTCACCGTTGAAGCGGTTGAGGATGTCCCCGCTGCTGTAGGCGTTGATGGCCTTCCAGTCCACGTCTACGATCTGATCAAATATATCCGCCTGGATATCGTTGTTGATGTCGATGCTCAGCTTGGCCGTGATGCGGCTGATCAGGCTGGAAAACAGCAGACTGAAACCGGCGCTGCCCAGCATCAGCGCAGCCAGCAGGCCAAGTCTGCTGGTCTGGTAGCCGGTGATGATGTCGATCATGTACTTGCTGGCGATGCTGGCCACCATTGAGAACGAGGTGCTGAACACACCCAGAAACACGTAGAATACGATGGCGAGCTTATACCGGCGGCTGTAGGTGAAGATCCATTTCCAGTCGTCGATGATCTCATGAAAGCTGCCCTCGCGCCAGCGCTGGGTCAGGGTATGGAGCGTATTGAAAAACGCTCTTCTGTCTTCCGACTGGTTGTCCATACATTCACCTTGTGCTGTCCCGCTTCAAATAAGCCGAATCCAATCAATTATATCAACATACGCTAACTTCTGCAACAGCAGAAGAAAAAAACACAGAAAGGACGCGCAAAATCAGTCAAGGATATCGTACTGCCGCAGCAGATCCACGCGCTCTCTGGCAATACGGATGGATTCCGCAGGCTTGACGTTTTTCGCGCTGTTTATGTGTGATAGGTATCCGATCATCCGCTGGCCCCAGGCCACCGGCAAAAGCGCCGGATGACGCCGTACATAAGGGTAGCGATTGCAAAGATATTCCCGAGGCGGGAATACGCTGCGCCAGATCCCGCCGGAATGGCGCCCCTCTCTGTCGGCCGCCACGGCATCCAGAGTGAGACTACTGCTATGGAGACGGTTTTCATCGGAAACGCCGTACAGTCCGCCATCAAGGATGTCATTAAGCAGCGGAAGCTCGTTTACATCGTCTGCAGAGAAATTCGGAGGGGCCGAAAAGCCGAGATGCTTTTCTCCGATGGTAAAGATCGCGGCGCAGAATTTTCGAAGCCGGAATCGATCGCATTGCTCCGCGACCCGATCCCAGAGGATTTCCTTGTTGTATGCCCGGGCAAACAGCACAATATCGCAAACCTGTCGAATGCCGAAGCCGGTGTAGATCATGTGTTTATAGGCATGGCAGAGGAGATATAAAATGTGATCCGTGGGAGATAAGGTACGAAGACTCACATCGTGGACCGTTATTCGGACGGAACGCTTCCTTACATCTCCAAGCAGAGAATTCAGTTCTCCATATGCTTTGGAGTCCGTTGAAAAAAGCTCCGTATGCAGCTCGATATAGGTAGGCGAAGCCAACTTATGATAAGAGAATTCGCTCGTAACATGGCGATCCGCCGTCGGATCATCCGCCGTCAGCCCCTGAGAAAGGAAGCATGCGTGGTAGTCATCCAGTTCTTCAGCAGAAATCAGCAAATCCTCATCCACCGACGGACGCAATCTCCCACTGGGATAGAGCGTGCGGCAGACGACACCCTTAAGAACGATAGGATCCAGCTTCTGCCGCTGGCACGCAAGAATCAGATTGAGAAACTCGTTGGTTTGGACTTCTTGGCGAATCACAGCGAAAACAGCTCTGTCGCGCATCTCTTTTCTGTACTCGTACGGTATTCGCCGAAAGGAATCGCAGCGATAGGCAGCATCATACACCAGCGGCAAAAGCTGATGTTGGTCCGCAAGCCGCAGAAGCGCCGTCCAGTCATCGCCGGACAGATCGGGATCCGCGATTTCGACGTGTGCCAGCGCAGAGCAAAGGATGGACAAAAATGCCTCCGCGATTCGATTCATTCCTTATCCTCCACCCGGATCAGAAACCCCTTTTCATAAAAGGCATGCAACATGGCATCGATCTTTTCCCGAACCACGTTCTCCGGTTGCTTGGAAAGGATACGATACATTTCATAAGTCTTTTCAACCGGGAGACCTTTTTCAATATTCTCTATGGCCGCCGCCGCCATAATGCTGATTCGCTGAACGTAAGGACAAGAAAGAGACGCCTCCCTGTTGGGGATCAACAGATAGACCCCACATACAGAGACTCTGACGATCCCGGGGCGAAGAACGTAGTGCATAGAAATCACCTAACAAGAAAAAACTGTATCGTACAAAATCCGAGACGAAATCTCCGGAGCATAAGTCACCATTTTCCAAACCGGAACGGCTTTGAGAATGTCCGATTCCATCGAGCAGGATCGAACAATGGAATCCGTTGAAGAATAGGTTTGAATGATCGAATGAAAAACCGGTATAACAGCATCTTTCACAGACCAAGGAAAGACCGCGTTTTCATCTCCTCGCTGCAGACATACGATGCCGGCCAGCGGTGCCGCGGGCGCCCCATGCCAGTTTTCCTTGCCGTTCCAAGGAGAAGGATGAACAACGATCTCTCCCTTGCCCAGTTTCAGAATCGGTCTGTCTCCGCAAATCACAAAGAACTCACCGGGATGATTCTTTTGCAGCATACGTACTTGGGTAGATTTTCCTTCCCCCGGAGGCCCAATGATCAGATAGGCGCGGTCGTTTCTGCATATCGCCGCGGCATGAATGATCAGTCTGTTGAAAGCGAAAAGGGCGTCCGATGCGAAGGCCGTTAGAACACTCGTCTCATTTTTCGCGCTGGGCAGTATGCCCCGATGGGACAGGAAGGTCCAGTCCTCATCAGTGACAAATACTTCCGCCGCAGGCGGACGTGCGGATTTTTTCCCATTCGAAGCAAAAAACATTTCCGCAAGAGCGAAGCGTGTACAAATCCGGACCGGAATATCGGCCAAATCCAGGCAACGACTCGCAGGAGAAAGCGAGAACTCATTCATATCAATCAATATTATAAAAGTGAAGAACCTCAATGGGAGATTCTTCACTTTTATGAGTCAAGCAGACAATCAACGGAGATCAAAAACCTCCGATGCTCCAGGTGGATTTGGCAAAGACAAAATACTGGATCAAGCTAGTATCGGCGCCCGCCGTTTCCATCAGATCAAAGAAATCAAGCATGTCCTCATCCGATCCGGTATAAACATAAAATGCGCCATCTGCTACGGAAGAGAAATTGCTTTGAAGAAAGCTTGCAAGAGTCTCATTAGTAATCAAAGTATTGTAATCTTCTGCAGTAAGTCCGTAGTACGTTCCAGGAGCAAAGCCGCTCATATCTGACATCTCCTTTCAATCAGAATTAAAAGCCACCGACCTCTTCGGTCTCCTGAAGATCAATCTCAAATTCATCGGTAACGATAACGGAGGGAACCTCCGGAGTGGCCGTTGGAACAGCCGTTGACTCGGGTTCGGGAGTCTGCGAGCTCTCACCGATCAACTCATTACGCTGCTCATTGTGCGCTGTGGGCTGAGGCACAGAGGAAATCTCTGGCTCAGCAGATTGAACCGGCTCCGGCACTGGGGACGGAGCAATTAGTTCGTCATCCACACGAACCGCAGCCTCCATAGAAGGGTTTTCGCCGGGCTGACCAGGGTCGTAAAAAAGGATGAATCCAATAAAAACTAAGCAAGCAAGAATGAGGACGATAATCAATGAGAAATAAAGCTTCCGACTGAAACCTCTCACCGTATACCTCCATCAGGCAAAAGAAATCAATCCGCATCCCCCTGCCCGGGTGCGTTTTCACCCGGGCAGGGAAAAAGCTCAAGGATTAAACTGGATATTGAACTTAGTCAACTCGCCGCTATCGGTCTTACTCAGCGTGCCGCCGGCAGTCTCGACGGTGACTCCGTCCAAAGTCTTCCAGTAAGGCTTAATGATCATTCCATCGCTGGTGACGTTCTCGATGTGCCCGGAGGCATCGACAACCGCAACATAGCCGCGAGTAACGCCAAGATCAGAAGCCTTGATCGTAGTAGACGTGGTGGAATTTCTCTGCTGATACTTGAAAGAACCAGCGATCTTGGCCTTTTCATATGCCGTGATCACGTAGTAGCCAGCCTCACCGTAGAGACTGTCATCGATAGCGGTCAACAGATACATCTGCTTGACAAGAAAGTTGTCAGCATAGTCGTAAACGTATCTGCCAGCCGATCCAAGGTACGTATTGGGGACTTCCTTCAGATAGAACAAGTCATCCGCCTGGATCTGAGAAACCACAAGCTCATCGCCCTTGACCATATCCAGCGCCACAGCGCTGCCGCCGCGGCTGACCTTGGAAGCATCGGTCTTCTGGAAGAAGCGTACGCCGCTGTTCATAAGGCTCGACGCGTCATAGGCCACGGCACCCTCCACCGCCTGAGTTCCGGTCTTCTTCGCGCCGGCCATGGCAGCAGTTACCTTGTCAGAAGCAGCGCCGCCGCAGGCAGAAAAGTAACCGCCGTAGAGCGTACCGTCGCTGACTTTTTCGGTCAGATCAAAGAATTCCGTCGTAATGGTGGGAATGCTTATGGCTTCCAGTTTGCCGGTGGCGGAGTGGTAAACGTAGAAATACTCCGCTTCCCAAATGGCGTAAAGTACGTTGCAGCCGACTTCCTTCTGTTCCCCATTGACCGTTACAGTGACGGTCTCAGTGGGATCCAGTCCGTCAACGCCAATGACGTCATTCAAACCGAAGACAATCTTACCGGCCTCGGCGCCCTCAGCGTGAACCACAGGTTCCGCGTCTTTATCCTGGCTCCAGCCAATCAGCTTGTAGCCAAACGCAGCGTAATTGTTTGGAACAGCCTCATCCTTACCAAGGTCAATGGCGGAGTTGAGGGAATAAAAGGCGGGTTCTGTCGCCTCTCCCTCGGTATCGGTGGCACCGGTGGGGAAGTTGGGATCGAATTTCAGATAGGTAACAGCGACGGGTTCATCGGACTGATCCACAATAGTATAATGGGCGCGCAGGTAAACGGTTCTGTGGCGAGACCATTTCGCCGCATCCAGCTTGAGGGTCTCACCCGGCTGATAGAACTTGCCGCCATTGTCATCCAGGACCTTGCCCTGGGTCTCTCCCTCGTCCGGCTCAACGATCTCCCAACCGTCAAAGACGTAACGAGGTGTGATATTGGTGGGAGGCGCATCAATGACAAATTCTGCGCCATCCGCATATCGGGCTTGAGGATCGCTCTGGGTGAAGGTTCCGCTGACGGTCACTCCGTCAACTTCCGTTGTGGCGTTGTACTGCAGACCGTAATCACCGCCCAGATTCCACACCGCACGGATCTTCACAGGCGCGGTGACCTCAGCGTCGAAGTCATACGGCGTGTCGGTGGTGTTATCATCGGCATCCACCACATACCAGCCGACCAGAGTGTACGTGGGATCATCCGCCGTAATGGGCCGATACTTTGTCTTGCCGGTATCCTGCTTTACATAGGTGGCGGTACGAACGGAAATGTTACCGTCCGGATCATCCTCACCGGCAATGTAGACGTATTCATATTCGCCATCGGGATCCTGGATGTAGGGACGAACGATCTCATAGCGGTCAAAGGTTTCGCCGTACTTCTTCCACATATAGGTTGCGCCGATGTCCTGGGAAATAACGCCGCCGTCGGGATCCACGATGATCTGATACCAGACGGGCTCCCAGCCGGCATACACCGTGACATTGGCGTTGGGCATGGTGGAGGAGAAGTCAAACTTGCTGGTGCAGGTCTCGTCGGCGTACCAGCCGGTAAAGGTGTAGTGTTCACGCTCGGCAATGCCGGCCTGGGCCAGAGTGAGATCGTAATCCGCCAGCGGCGCTTCGTAGTAGATTCCGCTCTCCGTATGAACCGTGCTGAACTGAGTGGACTGAGCGGAAGGAGTTGCCTGATACTCGATCTTCCACTTGCTCCGCTCGTGGTAGACGTGCAGTGGATACGTGTTGGGCGTGTTGCTCATATTCGTATTGCTGCCGCCGTTTTCACTAAAGCCGTTGTTGCCGGTATTGTAAGATTTGACGGTAAAGCCGGTGAATTTGTTGGAAAAATTAAAACTGCCGCCGTTGCCGTTGGCTGTATACACGTAGGTGTAATCCGCCGTATTGGTATTATGATACTTACCGTCCAGACCCTGCTTGTAGTGGTAGATCTTGGATGCCCCGGTATTACCCTGGTCATACAGATTATAGGGATTGGTGCCCTGCACAAAGTCGGTCAAGAAGGTCTGTGTTGTACCGTAGCCATCCGATCGCTCGTTCCACTCGTACGCGGACGGCCATTCATAGCCGTTCTGGCTGAAGCTCTGGCCGTAAAGTCCGGTCCAGGTGACCATGTAGGGGTAACTGTTGTTTTGCTGGCGGGTATAGCGGGTACCGGAATAATCATGGGTCAATCCGTCGGCGTCGGTATAGGTCCAGCCGTAGTTATGGACAGTCTCCGTCCGGCGGGTCAACTCATAATAATCTCCGTATCCGTAATAAGATATATATGCGTAGTATTTGGTATTATCTCCTTCAGGAGGCAGGTTGTTCCCGTTATACTGGGTTTCCCTGTATTGGTTTCCATTGCCTTTTATATAGAACGTTCCCGTGTACTCATAATTATAATATGAATATGTATAGTAAACTCTGGTGGTGGGCTGATCAGCACCACGGGTCAACTGCACATAAGACCCGTCGGGAAGGACGCCGTACTGGGTGCCGCTATCGGAGGTAGTGGCCGTGTAAGTATAGGCGGTCTCGGCGCCCTCGGGTTGATGTCCGTTCTTATAATAGAAGTTGATGGCCATCAAATCCCGGTCGTAGTAAACATTGATGACCGTGGAGCCGTTGGCGTTGATGGTTTCCGAGGTCTGGACCGTGCGGGCGTAGTGGAAGTGGTCGTAACTGCCGCCGGTGTGACCCATATCCGCCGCTGTGGGAGCAACAGGATTACCGGTGGTGCCGGTGCGCACCGCGCTCTCGGCGTAGTCATACGTCTTGGCGGAATCCGCCGCATCTTTTGCGTCGGTTACCTTCTGACGCCAGATAACTACCTTATAAGTGGCGTTGTTGTTGGCCGTCCACTTGCCGTAGAGGACGGTCTCCCCCGTCAGCTTCAGGCCGCCGGAAACGGTGACAGATCCGGCGCCGTCAGTGACCTGGCTTTCGTAGGTGATTTCACCGGTCTCAGCACTCTGGCTGCCGGTGTACCAGCCATCGAAGGTATAGCCCACGCGGGTGGGAACAGGCAGCTCGGTGAGCTCTTCATCCGCCAGGACGAACTGGGCCGGGACGTAGCTGGCTCGGCTGCCGGTGGGACCGGAGACGAAACGCAGCCAGTATGCCTCCACAAAATAAGGATAGAGATTCAAATCGGCGTTGATCTCATCCGAATACTCCGTAGAGGGGACCGGATTGTTATTCTCATCATAGATGCTGACCGCGTTGGCGGCGCTGCCGTCAGAATCCTTCGTCCAGCCATAGAAGATGTGAGTGGAGTCGGGAGCCGGGGCGATCACGTCGCCAATGACGACCTTTTCTCCCTCAACAACGATCTTCTTGGTCTGAATGATGTCGGGATCCGCCGGAAGATCCTGAGCATGGAAGGTCACGTAGTAGACATTGCCGTAGGCAGGCTTCAGAGTGACCGTGGTGTCCTTGCTGCCGATATCATCGATCACAACGGGGAGATCCACCACATCGTTCACGGCAACCACATCGTCATCCGAAGCGCTTACCACCCAGTTCTCAAAGGTGTGGGATGCAGAATACGGCAGGGTAACCGTCTCCAGTTCATCGCCGTTCTTGACGATCTGCTGGCTGACAAGCTGGCCGGCCTTATCGTAAAACTCAAAGGGCGTCGTCCCATCGGTTGTGAATTTATAAGTACGGCGATAGGTGACCTCCACAGGCGGCTCGGGCTCCCCATCCACGATCAGGTAGACGGAAAAGCTGGAAGCCAGGAACCTGATCGTGCGGGTCTGGGCCACGCTCTGGACAGAGGCGCCCCGGAGCTGACCCGCGTCGGGAATCTGGTTGACCACGTCGGCGCTGCCGTCGTCGCCGATGTGCAGCACCACGGGATTGGCCGCGCCGTCGGCCTTGGCCGAGGTCATGCTGACCTCCACGGGCACATTGGGCTGCACCTTGACGCCATCCGCGTAAAAACTGATGTCGGCAGCGACCAGTACCTTGCCGTTGACATTGGAGGCGTCCACCAGAGGCTGGACGTTCTCGGGCAGCAGCTCCTCAACGGAGATCTCCGTCCCCTCGGGGAAGGCGCCCTCGGGAGCCTCCACCACGACCTTCAAGCCACTCTCGGTGACAAAGTCGAGGGTGGCGGCAGGATACGCGATCTCTTCCGGCTCCTGAGCAGGCGTTTCCTCTTCTGGCTCCTCGGCAGGAGTCTCCTTGAGCGTCACGTCGATCTTGAAGGTGTCAAGCTGATTGGGAATGACCAGGTCGGTCTTTTCCTCAAGGACGTAACCTTCCGCCTCGATCGCGTAGCGGTATTCGCCGGGAAGCAGAGAATAGCTCCCGTCCTCGTTGGCTTCGAGGGGCTCTGCATCCTCCTCCGCGTCCTTGGGCCATACCTTAACTTCCGCACCGGCCGGAGTGACCTCAAAAACCACAGTTACGAGCTGCAGTTCCGGGGCATCGAGCTTGCCGGGATCAACCGTTTCGGACTTAATGGGATCCACAGGGAGATCATTGGACCTTCCGATCAGTTCACCGGGCAAAGTGCCGCGGAAGCCGATGGGATTATCCGTCTTCGGCGCGAGAAGGGGATCTTCCTCCCCGGTTTTCTCTGCAGAAGCAGCATCCTCCCCTTCCTGAGGGGCGGGATCTTCCGTCATGGGCTCGGTGATCTCCGTTTTCTCTTCGACAGCGGCAGCCGCAGCCGGCGTGACGCCAAGAGACAGGAACATCACCATGACGAGCACGAGTGACAGGTATTTCGTTACACTCTTTTTCAAGTCAGTGACCTCCTCTGAGCATGGTATTCCGAAATTTTAAAGCTAAGCTTATTCAAGGTCTATTCTACCAGTTAAAACCGATCTGTCAAGGGCAAAATCAAAATAAAAAAGGAAATATACGGACACGATTTGCTAAAAAAATATTTTTTCTGCTATTATGGGTCCTTCATATGTGGATTCGCTGATATGATCCTTTTGAATTGAAAAAAACACGCGACGGCAGCGGCGTAAAACCGCTGCCGTCGTTTTATATTTAAAACCCGAGAGTCCGGAACGCCGCCTCGTAAGGGGCCGTGCACAGACCGCGCTCGGTTATGATGCCGGTGATCAGAGAATGGTCGGTGACGTCGAAGGCCGGATTGTAGACTCCCACTCCCTCCGGGGCCATGCGGCGGGCGTACCACATCTCCGTGACCTCCTCGGCGCCGCGCTGCTCGATGGGGATGGCCGCACCGTCGGGAAGGGCCATGTCGATGGTGGAGCTGGGGGCGCAGACGTAAAACGGGATGCCGTAGTGTCGGGCCAGGATCGCCACGGCCGAGGTGCCGATCTTGTTGGCGGCGTCGCCGTTGCGGGCCACACGATCGCAGCCCACGAATACGATATGGATCTTACCGCTCTGCATCAGGCTGGCCGCGGCGTTGTCGCAAAGCAGCGTGGTGTCCACCCCCGCGGAAACCATCTCCAGAGCCGTGAGCCGCGCCCCCTGAAGCAGCGGACGCGTTTCGTCGCAGTAGACCCGAAGATCCCGCCAGCCCTGCTCCAGAGCGGCGTAAATGGGGGCGGTGGCGGTGCCGTATTTGGCGGTGGCCAGCGTACCGGCGTTGCAGTGGGTCAGTATGCCGTCTCCGTGGTGGAGCAGCCCAAGACCGATCGCCCCGATGGAGCGGCTGATGGCGATGTCTTCGGCGCGGATGGCGTCCGCCTCGGCAAACAGAAGTTCCCGAAGTTGAGTTACCGACGCTTCAGGTCGGGACGCAGCCGCCCGCTCCATCCGGTCCAGGGCCCAGAACAGATTCACCGCCGTGGGCCGGGAGGTCGCCAGGTATTCACGGACGGCGTGGAGCTCCCGGAGAAAGGCGTCCCGGTCCTCCGTCCCGATCTGAGAGGCGGCCAACGCCATGGCGTAACCGGCGCAGACCCCGATGGCCGGCGCCCCCCGGACCCGGAGGGAACGGATTGCCTCCCAGATATCCTCCATGGCGGAAAGATGCAGGATTTTGATGGTATTGGGCAGGAGCGTCTGGTCGAGAACGTCCAGCGTTTTTCTGTCCTCAGAAAGCACCACCGTATCAAGAGCCAGTGCGTTCATAGGCGCCTCCTTTATAATAAGGTATTATATTGTTTTTATTGTCGCATCATTTGACCGGGATGTCAACATGCGTTCGGTTGGGCTGGATAGATTGTGAATAAATTGTGAATTTGAACAAAAGTCGGTCCCCGCGAGGCCTCGAATTCTTTAAATTGCTATTTCTTTCGTTTTTTTCGATTTTTCCTATGTTTTGTCGTTGTTTTTTTCCAAAAACTGACTATAATGTCTCACGAAACCGGATCCATGCCGACGTGTCCGCTTTCATAAAGCTGCGTATTGGAGGGAAAGAATTCATGATTAGCTTTTTCGTATGTCTTGCGATCCTGATCATCGGCTACTTTACCTACGGCAAGGTAGTGGAAAAGGCCTTTGGCCCCGACGATCGGGAAACGCCCGCCGTCACTATGGAGGACGGCGTAGATTACGTGGTACTGCCTGAGTGGCGGATCTTCCTGATCCAGCTGCTGAATATCGCCGGTCTCGGTCCCATCTGGGGTGCCGTGGGCGGAGCCATGTGGGGTCCCAGCGTGTTTTTGTGGATCACCTTCGGAACCATCTTCGCCGGCGGCGTCCACGACTTCGCCTCCGGGTTCATGTCCATGCGCAATAAGGGCATGAGCATCTCCGAGGTCACCGGCGACTACATGGGCAACGTGATGCGCAACATCATGCGCGTATTCTCCATCGTGCTGCTGTTTATGGTGGGCGTAGTGTTCGCCAAAGGTCCCGCCGGCCTGCTCAGTTACCTGTGCGGACAGGGCGGTTCCACCGGGATCTTCACCAACGCGGAAGCCTGGCTGGTGGTAATCATCGTCTACTACTTCATCGCCACCTTCCTGTCCATCGACAAGGTCATCGGCAAGCTCTACCCCGTGTTCGGCATCTGCCTGATCGTCATGGCCATCGGCGTGGGGCTGGGCATCATCTTCAAGGGTTACGCCGCCGGTATGCCTGAGATCTTCCCCCTGAAGAACTATCACCCCGCCGGCACCTCCGTGTGGCCCATGATGTTCATCTCCGTGGCCTGCGGCGCTGTCTCCGGCTTCCACTCCACCCAGAGCCCCATCATGGCCCGCTGCTGCAAGTCCGAGAAGCAGGCCCGCAAGATCTTCTACGGCGCCATGGTCTGCGAAGGCATCATCGCCCTGATCTGGGCTGCCGCCTCCGTGGCTCTGTTCGACATCACCGACGGTAAAATGACCGGCCTGAAGGAGGCCATGGCCGCCGGACAGTCTGCCTGCGTTTACAACGTGTGCATGACCACCATGGGCAAGGTGGGCGCCGTGCTGGCCATGCTGGGCGTCATCGCCTGCCCCATCACCTCCGGCGACACTGCTTTCCGCAGCGCCCGTCTGACCCTGGCCGACTGGATCAAGCTGGACCAGAAGGACTCCAAAAAGCGTCTGCTGCTGGCCGCTCCTCTGCTGGCTCTGGGTTTCCTGGTGTGCCATCTGGATTACAACACCGTGTGGAATTATTTCGCCTCCACCAACCAGATCCTGGCCATGATCGTGCTGTGGACCGCCGCCATGTATCTTGTTAAGAACGAACGTGCTCCCTGGATCGCCGTGGTGCCCGCAACCTTCATGAGCGCCGTCACCATGACCTGCGTGCTGAGCAGCAACCTGTATCTGGGCGGCATCCCATTCTTCAACAAGATCGCCCCTGTGGGCGGACTGGTGGTCGCCGCGGCGTTCCTGGCTCTGTTCACGGTCAAAGCCAACAAAGTCCGGAGCGAACTGAAGAAGTAATCCACAACCGAAGAATCACAAAAGAAACAGAGGCTCGAATTCCATGCTGATTGCCCCCAGACCCCTTTCTGCCGCCGTCCTCAGCCCTTTGGAGCTGAAAACCGACAGAAATAATGCGCTCAGATTTGAATCCTGTGCTCTCGGCAAGAGAGCGATCTACGTCGGCGGCTTTTTTCTGAGCTGCATCTACTACATCCCGCTCCACCGGGTCAAACGCGTGTTCAAGCGCCTTGCCGTGAGCCGGGGCTTTTACGAAGGTAAGATCTACGGGACGCTGGCCTATCTCGTTGTCCAGTATGACGACGGCAAAGAAAAGGCCTGCCGCTTTGAGCATGAGGAGGCTCTGGACAGTATGCTCAGTGCCATTCGAGGCAACACGAGCATTCCCGTTGGAAAGTAAGTAATTGCTTATACGGATCGTGGACTTTTGGGGGCGCCGCCGATGCGGCGCCCTTTTTCTGTCCGAAGGCAAAAACGTATTGTCACCGATCGGATTGTATGATAAAGTTTATGTCACTTTTTTGATGAAACGGGAAAGCGATGAACGATTCCAGAACAAACAGATCCTTTGCCTGGTCGCTGCTGCCCACAGTATTCTCCCTGGCCTGGCCGACCATGCTCGAGCAGCTGATGCAGACGGCAGTGCAGTATATCGACACCGCCATGGTGGGTTCCCTGGGGACCCGGGCCACGGCGGCGGTGGGCTCCACCACCACGGTGAACTGGCTGATCGGCTCCACGGTGTCCGCGGTGGGCGTGGGCTTTTTGTCCTATATCTCCCGGGCCAGAGGCGCCGGTGAGCACCCGCAGGCCCGAAAGGCCGCCGGACAGTCGGTGCTGGCCGTACTGGTGACCGGGATCGCCTTTACCGCGCTGACGCTGCTGCTGAGCCGGCGCGTGCCCGTTTGGATGCGGGTGGACCCACAGGTGCAGCAGCTGGCCGGGCAGTACTTTTTCATTCTGTACACACCCATGCTGTTTCGCGCCGCCTCGGTGATCTTCGGAACGGTGCTGCGTTCGGCCGGGGATACGAAAACGCCCATGCGGGTGGGCATCGGCGTCAATTTGATGAACGTAGTGCTGAACTTCCTGCTGATCTATCCTCGCAGGACCGTTACGCTCCGGGGCGCGGAGATCCCGATCTGGGGCGCGGGCTGGGGCGTGCTCGGCGCGGCGGCGGCCAGCGCCGTTGCTTTCATTTTCGGCGGGGCCGCCATTACGGCCGCTCTGTTCCGGCATCCGGAGATCTCTCCCCGGGGCGTGTCTCTGAAGCCGGACGGCGCCGTGCTGCGGCCGTGTCTGCGGGTGGCGTTTCCCAATATGCTGCAGCGCTTCGCCACCTCCCTGGGCTACGTGGCCTTCGCAGCCATGATCAACTCCCTGGGCCAGACCTCCACTGCCGCCCACACCATCGCCAACACGGTGGAGTCCGCCTTTTACATCCCCGGCTACGGGATGATGACCGCCGCCGCCACCCTCACCGGCAACGCCATCGGCGCGGGAGACCGGCAGCGGCTGCGGGATCTGGCCCGGGTGATCCTGGCCGCCGAGGTGAGCATGATGGCGGTGTCCGGCGCGGTGCTGTTTGCTTTTGCCCCCGCCATGGTGGGCCTTTTCAGCGCCGACGCCGCGGTGATCCTGCTGGGGTCGGCCGTGCTGCGGATGGTGGCTTGCTCCGAACCCTTTTACGGCGTGTCCATCGTGATCGAGGGGATGCTCATGGGAGCGGGCAAAACCGTCGTCCCCTTCGTTTTCAGCGTGGCCGGGATGTGGGGCGTGCGGATCGTGGGGACTTATATCTGCACCCAGCGGCTGGGGCTCGGTCTGGTGTCCGCCTGGGGGTGTATGATCGGCCATAATCTGCTGCTGTTTGCCATGTTCGTGGTCTATTACCGGCTGGGCCGGTGGAATCCCCTGCGCACCGCCGGGGGCAAATAAAAAAATACAGCAAGAAAACAGGTTTCTGTTTTCTTGCTATTATTTTTCTACAGCAGACGGCAGGCCTCGTCATAGGCGTCGCAGAAAAAGCTCACGTCCTCCCACGCCAGATTCAGCGTGCGGATCTCCGCAAGGTTCTCCTTGAGGAAGTTCACGCCGGTGTACTTTGCTCCCACGGTTTTCTGAAAGGCCAGGTATTCCTCGTATGGCTTGATGCTCCCGTCCGGATTTGTGACGGTTTTCATAAAATCCACTTTATATTTGGAATGACAAAACCGTTCGCTGTCATATCGCCCGTCGGTGAGCACCTGATAAAACGCCCGCTTCAGATTTTCATCCGCCCTGAAATTGGCATGCACGCCGCAATTGTCGTTGAACTCAAAATTCTCGTAAAAATCGATGATGTCCACGATCCCCTGGAATATCCCCTGCAGCTCCTCCTTGGGAAAGGGGTTCAGGACAATCTCCACGTCCAGAAAGCTCCCGATGCTGGGGTCCGTTGTAAAGATCCCCCGGTCGCCCACGAATTCCTTCAGTTTCTTTAATCCGGTCTTGATGTATGCGTTGCAGCGCTGCTCGTAATTGACGGCAAACTCGATCTCCAGACCGCAGCCGCCAAGGTCGAAAAACTTCTTTTTTTCCGAATCCTTCACATTGAGGATCTTCAGGTATTGCAGCTTATCCTTTATTGCAACAAGGTTGTTCATTGCGCCTCCCTTCCAATTGGGTTGAGATCCCAATCCCCCGAAAGAGTCTCAAAAAAAGAAGCATCCCGTTCGGGAGATGTAATAATTATAAACTGCCGGTCTGTATTTGTCAACAAACCGGCAGTTTATGCATTTTTGGTTGTACTTTATTTATAAGAATGCAATCCATTGAAAAGAACGTTCACGCCTATGAAGGTGAACAGGACGCAGACGATGCCTGCAACGGAGAACACCGCCATCCGCTTTCCCTGCCACTTCTTCTGCAGCCGCAGATGCAGGTAAGCCGCGTAGATCAGCCAGGTGATCAGCGCCCAGGTCTCCTTGGGATCCCAGGTCCAAAAGGCCGACCAGGCCTGTTCCGCCCAGATGCACCCGGTGAGAATGGTGACCGTGAGCATCAGAAAGCCGAAGGCGATGAGCCGGTAGGACAGAAAGTCCAAACGTTCCAGCTGCTCAGAAGCCGTGTCGTCCTTTTTGTGCAGGATCAGATACCGGATGCTGACACAGGCGGCGATCATGAATCCGGAATAGGAGAACACCGCCGAGCCGATGTGGAAGGCAAACCAGGCCGACCGAAGAGCGGGCATCAGCTCCGAGATCTTCCGGGGCTGCAGCGCGGCGAAGGAGATGATCAGAAACGCCGCCGCTGCGGTGAGCGCTCCCAGCCACGCCTCCTTGACGCTGCGGCGGAGGATCAGAGCCAGCAGGGCGATGCCCCAGGCGAAGGCGGTAGCAAACTCGAACTGGTTGGCCAGGGGGATCCGGCCCGCGGCATAGCCCCGGTAGACGATAAAGGCGCTGTTGAGGGCAAAGGCGGCGTAAAACACCCACCAGGCCGCCCGGCTGAGCTTTTCGCTTCGGAACGCCAGTCCCAGAAAATGACCCACGACGCTGACAAAGTACAGAATCAAGCCGCCGAAGAACAATACGTCATGCATTCTTTTTCTCTCCTTTCAGAAACACGGAAAGCTCCTGCCGAAGCTGCGTATCCGAGCTCTTCGCCGCCACGGCGTAGCCCTCCTGCCCGACTGCGACGGCTGCGGCCGGGGTAAAGAAGCACAGGTACAGTCCCAGCACCAGCAGCGCAAAGGAGGCGTAGAGCAGGGCGTAGACCCATACCGGGGTAGTTTTCACGCGGATCCCGGGATAGGTCACCGGGCGAAGGAAGGTGTATTCGGCGTCCGCCGTCTCAAGGCTGTCTCCGGGGAAGGCAAACATGGGGGTCATCTCCCCGCCGTTCATGCGGATCACGTAATAGATCGGGTCGGCGTACTCCCCCGTTGTCTGGGTAAGGACCTGGATGCTGCCGTCAGCGCCCTCCACGTAGCCGGGGTAGACGTTGTCGTACCACACCCCGTCCACGCCGCCGAGACTGATCATGCCCGATTCGGTCATGTGCAGAGGGTAGGTCTTTCCGTCCTCCTTGACGGTGACCTCCAGCTCCCCGGAGACGCCGTAGCTCTGCTGATAATACTTGTTGCTGCCGAAGCGCAGTGGGCTGTTCACCCGGATCTGGCGGACGCCGCTGCTCCGGCCGTTGGGGGCGGTGACCTCCAGCGTGCTGGCGTAATCGATGCGGCCGTTCTCGTCCGTGACGTGGAAATCGTCCAGCCGGATGTGGATCCCGCCCGGCAGCTCGTTGTCCCCTGGCATTACGGAATAGTCGGCGGAGGTGGTGAGCAGGAAGATCCCCGCCGCCCCCAGCAGCAGCATCACCAGAGCAAAGTGGGTGATCACAGAGCCGTACCAGCCGGGAAGCGGCGAGACAAATACCGTTCGCCCCTCCCCTTCCAGGCGGCGCCAACGGCGCTTGCCCAGGTGTTCCTCCAGTGCCAGGCGCTGCGCCTCACTCAAATCGGAGTCGTACTCCGCCTTTTCCGCCCGATGGATCACCGCCTGCTCCCGGGCGGAGAGGCTGCGAAGCTGATAGATGGAGCAGAACGTTAGATTCAGTCCGAAGAGCCCCGTGAGTGTGAGAAAGACCGGTCCGGAGAAGATGTGGTCCAGACCCAACCCCAGGATCAGGTGGTACGCCCCCGGAAACGTGAAGGCATACACGCTCTCGCTCTCTCCCTGGGGAATAACGGAGCCCAACACCGTACACACCAGCACCGGAGCCAACAGCAGCAGGCCAAAGCGCATGGAGCGGATAAACCGCAAAGCTTTTTTCATTATCGTATCCCTCACTGGAAGATTTGGGTCCTGTTTCCAAAAAAACAGCGCCAGTTCCCGACAACGGAAACTGGCGCTGGGTGCATTTGAAAATCAGAGCAGAGCCATCGCCTGATCGATCAGCGCTTCCGCTTTGTTCAGGCAGTCCCGGGACAGGGCGGAGTTGTGGGCGCCCTCGCTGTTCTCCACGAAAACGAAGTCCCAATAAAACTGGGCGTTCCGGTGGAGAGAACGGATCTCGTTGAGCTGATCCTCGGTGAAGTCTCCGGACTCCACGGCGTCGGCCAGGGTGTTGGCCAGATCCACCAGCTTGTTGCCCACTTCAATGGTGCGGCCCTCGATCTCATCCTGGATGGCGTGGACCTTGGCGGTCATATCCTCGCTGCCGTGGCAGCGGGCGCAGGTCTTGAGAAGCTCGGGCTTCTCCAGAGGGCTGACCAGGTAGTGGTCGGAGTAGGTGCCGGTGCCGTAGCCGCGGTCAGAGGTGACGGTGCCCATGTGGCAGTCGGCACAGGTGAGCAGGCCGGCGTGGGCGCTGCCCTCCCCCATGAAGGTTTCAAACTCGGGGTGCTGGGCCTTGAGCTGCTGGGTGCCGGTGCGGGGATTGACGTAGTCCACAAAGCCGATCTCGTTGTAGTAGGCCAGCATATCGTCGGGATTCATGGTGGCCAGGCTGGTATACGGCAGGGACGTGGACTGATCCTCGGTGGCGAAGTAGTACTCCACGTGGCACTGTCCGCAGGAGAGCACCTGGGGGGACACCTGGCTGAGATCCTCGCCCATGGCTTCGACCAGGTACTGGTGGGTCACCACCAGCTGGTCGCCGGTATTGGCGTGGCAGGAGTAGCAGCTGATAGGCTGGGACATCTGAGCCATGACCTCGTTGAAGTCGCGGGAGTAGACGTCGTGGCCCTCGGCGTTGACCATAGCGGTGAAATCAGGAGTTTTGCAGGTGATGCACTTGGCCTGACCGTGGGGGCGTCCGGTCTCGGAGACGTCCTCCAGCGTGAAGGAATGTCCTCTGGCGCTGGCGTAGAACTTTCCAAAGGCGTTGCCCTCATAGATGGTGGCAATGATGGGATACTGCTCCACGTAATCCACGGCTTCACTGTTCTCCTCGTTGCGCATATAGGAGGCGTACTCGTCGGGGAACTTTGACTGCAGATCGGCGGCCTTGACCACCTGTACGGGAGATCCGGTCTCCACTGCCTGGGCGGTCTCATTGGCCGCACCCGCCACCGGCGTCATGCGCGAAACGACGGCGTCAATAACAATGGCGCAAACCAGCACTGCCAGACAAAGCAGCAGAATGCGGGTATCGCGTTTGGTTCGGTTCGTGTTCATGGCTCCTCCTGATAATAATACATACTTGTCATATGTACATGGTTCCTTGTTACTCTATCATATTCAATCGATTTTGACAACTGCAAAAACCGGGTTTCAACGAATTTATTTCTTTTCCCGGGGGAAGATATGTGCACTATGGCAATTGTGATCATTCGAACGACCATCGTATTTCTGATGCTGCTGCTGTGCATGCGTCTGATGGGCAAGCGGCAGCTGGGAGAGCTGGAACTCAGCGAGCTGGTGGTGTCTGTGCTGGTGGCGGACCTGGCCTCCCTCCCCCTGCAGGACGTGGGGATCCCCCTGATCAACGGCCTTGTCTCGATCCTGACGCTGTTCTGTCTGGAGCTGATCCTGTCGGGGACTGCGCTGCGTTTTGGGCGGCTGCGGACGTTTCTGTTCGGAAAGCCCTGCTTCCTCATTGAAAAAGGCGTCATCAACCAGCGGGAGATGGCCCGCAACCGATTCACCCTGGACGAGCTCACAGAGGAGCTGCGCCGTCAGAGCATCACGGATCCGGCCACGGTGGAGTACGCGGTGCTGGAGACGGACGGCACGCTGAACGTGCTGCTGTTCCCGGAGTATCAGCCGGTCACCGCCGGACAGCTGCGCTGCCAAGGGGAGAGCGGCGGATATCCGTACATCCTCGTCAACGACGGACGGGTGATGTCGGATAATCTGCGCAGGGCCGGCCGCAGCGAGGCGTGGCTGCAAAAAGAATGCCGCGCCCGCGGCGCGGCTTCCCCGAAGGACGTATTTCTGATGACCTGCGACGACGCAGGCAGGATCTACTTTGCACCGAAGGAGGCGTCGGAATGAAAAAAGCCCTGGGGGCGCTTGTGCTGGTGGCTGTGCTGTTCGGCGCGGCGGTGTGGAACGTCCGCCACGTCCACCGCTTTACGGGAGAGCTCACCCGGCAGGTGGAGACGGCGCGGACGCTGTGGTCCCGGGGCGACGATCAGGGCGCCCTCTCGCAGCTGTACGGCGCGCTGGAAGACTGGCACGCCGGGGAAAACTACACCCACGTTTTCATCCGCCACGCCGAGACCGACGCGGTCACCGACGCGTTTTACGACGCCGCCGCGGCGATCGCCAACGGTGAGACGGGGGCGGGCTGCGCCCTGGACCGGCTGGAGGCCCACCTGCGGAGCATCGACTCCATGGAGCACGTCACCCTCCGCAGCGTGTTTTAGCCCTTGTCCTCCAGCAGACGGGACAGCTCCTCCATGAAGGTGTTGATGTCCTTGAACTGACGGTAGACGGAGGCGAAGCGGACGTAGGCGACCTCGTCCAGCTTTTTCAGCCGGCTCATGACCATCTCGCCGATCTCGCTGGTGGGGATCTCCCGCTCCAGCTCGTTTTGCAGCTCCTGCTCGATCTCTCCGGCGATCTTCTCCAGGTCGCCCAGGGCCACGGAGCGCTTTTCGCAGGCCTTGAGCATGCTGCCGATGAGCTTGTTCTTGTCAAAGGTCTGGCGGCTGCCGTCCCGCTTGATCACTACCAGAGGGAGGCGCTCCATCACCTCATAGGTAGTGAATCTGCGCTGGCAGGCCAGGCACTCCCGCCGCCGGCGGATCGAAGTCCCCTCGTCCGCGGGACGTGAGTCGATGACCTTGCTCTCCGAGTATCCGCAAAACGGACATTTCATATCGGTCAGCCTCCTGATGCGATCAATTATCGCTTTTTTCTTTATTTTATCACAATTAATCGTTTTTTCAAGGGATAAACTCTTCCCCTTTCCCGGCATCCCCTCGTTGCAATCGCGCTCCCGGCGGGGTATAATCTCCCTGCGAGAGCCGGGAGAGGAGGGATCGCATGCCGGAACTGCAATACAAAGAAGCGCTGAAGCTGGGACAAAAGGAATACCGCGCCTGTGTTTCCCGGGGCGACGACCCGTATCTGCCGGTGCTGGACGAGATCCTCGCGGCGGTACCCACCGCCGGGGAGACGGATCTGGGGATCCGCCAGATCCCCGCGGAATTCATCGTCGGGACCCGCTCCGCCGGCCGGGCCAACATGTTCGCCGCCAACTTCATGCCCCTTGCGGAGGAGGGCACCGAGTTCGCCGCCAAGTGGGAGCGCCTGTGCCGGGCCCATCTGGACGAGGGCATCCGGGAGAGCATCCGCGTGTGCGAGTATCTCAACCGTTATTACGTTGTGGAGGGCCACAAGCGGGTCAGCGTGCTGCGGTTTTTCGACGCGGTGAGCGTCAGCGCCCACGTGATCCGCATCCTCCCTCTTCGGGACGGGACGCCGGAGAGCACGCTGTATTATGAGCTGACGGAGCTCTATCGCCTCAGCGGTCTGAGCTTTGTGGAGTTCACCCGCCTGGGGAGCTGCGACAGGCTCCGGAGGATCCTGGGGCTGGACAGCGGCGCACCCTGGTCAGAGGAGCTGCGCCGGAGCTTTGCCTCGGCCTATTTCACCTTCCGCCGGGCCTATCAGTCCTGCGGCGGCGACCGGCTCTCCTCCACGGCCGGGGACGCCATGCTCACCTATCTGGAGGTCTACGGCCTGGACACTCTGCGCAGACAGAGCCCCGCCGAGATCCGCAGAGCTATCGCCGGGCTGTGGGAAGAAATCGCCCTGCAGCAGGAGAGCGCGCCCATCGATCTGAAGCTCACACCGGAGGAGAAAAAGCCCGGGCTGCTCACCAAGGTGCTCACCGCTGCAGAGGGACGGGTTCTTTACGCCGCCTTTGTCCACGACGCCGACCCCGCGCTTTCCGGATGGACCAGCGGCCATGAGTACGGCCGGGAGTACGTACAGCGCCACATGGACGCCCAGGTCAGGACCTCCGCGTATTACTACGCGCTGGACCGGGACCCCGGGGCCGTGATCCGACAGGCCATGGAAGAGGGCAACACGGTGGTATTCACCACCTCGCCCCGGCTGCTGCCCGCGGCGCTGAAGGCGGCGGTGGCTCACCCGGAGGTGACGGTGTTCAACTGCTCGCTGAATCAGTCCCACCGGTACATACGCACCTATTACCCCCGGATGTACGAGGCCAAATTCATCATCGGCGCCATCGCCGGGGCCATGGCGGGCTCCGACGAGGTGGGATACCTGTGCGACTACCCTATTTTCGGTCAGATCGCCGGGATCAACGCCTTTGCCCTGGGAGTGCAGATGGTGAATCCCCGGGCCAGGGTCCGGCTGGAGTGGTCCTCCGTTGGCGGTATCGACAGCGCCCTCCGCCGACTCACCGACCGTGGGATCCGGCTGATCTCCTCCCAGGATCTCGTCCGGCGGGGAGACGAATGGCGGGGACTGGGTCTGAGTCTGATCACCCAGGGGAACCGGGTCAACCTGGCCACACCCCTTTGGCAGTGGGGTTCATACTATGCCGGTATCCTTCAGCTGATCCGCAGCCGGTCGGAAAAGGCCGGATACGAGGAGAGTCACAAGGCGCTGAACTACTATTGGGGACTGGCCGAAGGGGTCGTGGACGTCTCCTGCTCTGATACTCTGCCTCCCTCCGTGCGAAAAATGGCGGACATGTTGCGCCGGAGCATCTCCCAGGGGATATGCAATCCCTTTCAGGGGCCGCTGTACACCCAGAGCGGCCGGATCCTGGAAAACGACGCCATTTTGACGCCGGGACAGATCATACGAATGGATTACCTGATGGAGAACGTGGCCGGGGAGATCCCCCGCTACGACGAACTCAACGACGTCGGCAAGGCCACGGTGGATCAGGTGGGCGTGGAGAGTGCCACAAAAGGCCCCCACGGCTGACCATACACAGCGGAGCGGCGCCGCCCCGGATCGGGAAGGATCGGGGCGGCGCCGCTGTTGGTCTTTTCTTCCTTGGCTGCCGGAATCTGTTCGTTGCGCCCGGGCGCGCCGCCGGGTACAATGACCGGGAGGTGATGGCCGTGCGGCTTTTGGAATCCATGTTCGGAAATATCTGCGACGAGGCGTTCTGCCTGCTGACGGGCGCGCTGAAAATCGGCTGCGCCATGCTGGTGTGTTCCCTGGCGCTGCTGATACATACCGGGGGTCTGCGCCCGGAGACCCGGGAGCTGTATTACCTGGCCTCCCAGCTGGAATCAAACGCCGCCGGGATCGTGCTGGTAGGGAACTTCGCCGCCGCTTTTCTGGAGAGCCGCCGCGGCTGAGAATTCGGCCCGGGTATAAAGGGAGTTGACCGCCTCCAACAGGGCGTTGGCCGAGAGCTTCTCCGGCAGTCCCAGGCGGCGGAGTAGTTCCCGGCGCCGGGCCGCGGAATCCGTCTGGCCCGACAGTCCCAGGGCGTACAGCTCCGCCTTGGTCACCGGCTGGGGATTATACGCCCCGAAGGACGCTCCCGCCCGGCGCAGGGCCTCCTCCAGCACCGCGGGAGGCATGCCCTCCACCCCCAGCGTCCCCTCCCGGGAGGGGGTGCGTTTGCGCCGTTCCCGGCCGGGCACGTCGGGAATATAGGCGTGCTTGAGATATTTTGCTTCGATACAGCCCCGAAGACGATTGCGGATCAAAAGCCCCGCCCCGTCCGGGTCGGTGAGCACGATCAGTCCCCTGCTCTCCGCCACCCGGCGGAGCAGGGCCATTTTTTCCCTGTCTTTAAATATGCCGAAGCCCTCAGTGGTGAAAATGGCGGTGTCCACCATGGATTCCAGGGCGATCTTGTCGTATTTCCCCTCCACGACGATAGCCTCCCGGATCTCAAGCATGGCGGCTCTCCATGGCGAAGCGGATCAGCAGCTCCTTGAGCGCCTCCTCCTCGGTGAGGACAGCGCCCTGCTCCCGGGTCTTCATGCAGTACTCGGCCACGTGGCGCACGTCGCTGCGCAGCGCAGCCAGGGAAAACCGCCGCGCCGTGCTCATCAGCTTCCGCAGCCGGTAATCGCTGCTGATGCCCAGCAGCTCCCCGGCGTAGGCCTGACCCCGTCCCGTGTCCATGGCCACCCGGGCCGCGTAAAGCTGGCGCATCTGCCAGCCGATGACCCCCAGGATCTCCATGGGCTCGGCGTCCCCCGCCAGCAGCTCCGAGAGATAGTGTGCCGCGCCGTCATAATCTCCGGCGGCGATGCACTCGGTCATCTGAAAGGCGTCCGCCTCGGGGATGTGGTGGGCCACCGCCTCCACGTCCCGGACGGTGACCGTCTCCTCCCGGGCGTAGGCGCAGATCTTGTCGATCTCCGGGATCAGCCGGTTCATCAGCTCGCCGGACAGAAAGGTCAGCCGATCCATGGCCTCCCGGCCGATCCGCTTGCCCCGGGACTCAAAGCGCCGCCCCAGCCAGTTATACAGCATCCCCTGATCCTGGGCGGTGAACTCCACGGCCTTTCCCGCGGCCTTGAGCTGCTTGACAAAGGCCAGCCGTCCGTCCGGGGATACCCCCGCGGGCAGGGTTATCACCACGGTGCACCACTCGGGAACGTCCCCCAGGGCCTTGACCAGCCGATCCTCCCGGGCCTTGTTCACGTCAAAGCCCCGGAGCTCCAGAAACGTCCGTCCGCCGAAAAAGGGCATGGCGTCCAGAGCCTCCTCCACGTCCCGGCCGTCGGGCACGGGCCCGTCCAGACGCTTTGCGTCAAAATCCCCCGTGCCGCCGGAAAGACACGCCTCCCGCACCGCGGCCACGAAGTCCGCGATCAGATAGTCCTCCGGCCCCCAGAGCAGGTACAGCCGCTCCGGGCCGTCCCGCCGGAGCTCCCGCTTGAGGGCGGTATAGTCCAGCTTTTGTTTTGGATTGTATTTTGCCATTTACGATCCCTCTCCGGCTCTCACCGTAACGGTGCCGTCCCGGTCGGTTCTGTATACGGGAATGCCGTATCCCGCCAGCCGGTCCAGCACCTGTGGGGTGGGGTGACCGTAGTTGTTGTTTCTGCCCACAGAGATCACCGCCGCGTCCGGGCGGATCTCCCGGAGGAGCACGTCGCAGGTGGAGGTGGCCGAGCCGTGGTGTCCCACCACCAGCACCTCCATGTCCGGCAGGTCGTACTGCATTGTCAGCAGCAGCTCCGCCGAGGACGGATTGTCCCCGGTGATCAGCGCTTCAAAATCTCCCTGTTTGGCCATGACGGTCAGACAGTTCTCGTTTTCATCTCCGCTGAGCAGCGGCGCCCATACGCTGATCGTCATGTCCCCTGCCGCCAGCGTCAGGTTTTCATCCACGTATTCCACGTCTGTTCCGGCAGCCCGGGCTGCAGCCAGGATCGCCGTCAGGAAACCGTTTTCATCCTTCTGCCGGGGCAGATACAGCGTATCCACGTCCAGCTGGGTGAGCACTCTCTCCGCACCGTTGACGTGGTCAGCGTGGAGATGGGACAGTATCAGCGCATCCAGATGCCGCCGCTGCCGTCCGCCCAGATACTGCACCGCCGTCTCTCCGGCATCCCGGGGCAGATAGCTGCCGCCGCAGTCCACCATCACGGTCCGGGCCCCGCAGGTGAGGACCACGCTCTCCCCCTGCCCCACGTCCAGCGCTGTGACTTCCAGCTGATCGCTCCAGCTCAGCCGGACCAGGACCGCCGAGGACCAGAGGGTGATCAGTGAAAGGCACAGCGGCAACAAGACGCGAAAGGTCCTTCCTTTGCGGCTCCACAGCCAGGAGATCAGAAACACGGCGTAGACGAACCCCAGCCACAGCACGAACACCGGATGGGAGACATATACCGCCTCACAGGGGAAGAATCGGAGCAGCCGGGCGATCCGGAGGATATACCGCACGCCCCAGGCCAGCGTCCGTCCCAGGAACGCCCCGGCCTCGGGGAGGAGCGCCCCGGCGCCCACCGCAGCGTAGCCGCCGAGAAACAGCGCTGAGATCATCCACAGGCACAGCACCCCGGACAGCGGAGACACCACGGAGACGCTGCCGAAATGGGCGGCCGACAACGGCGCGGTGAAAACCTGCGCACCCACGCCCACAGACAGCGCACCGGCGGCGAACACCAGCACCGGTCGGAGCAGTCGGTTGGCGCTGCATCTCCACCGGGATATCCGTCCCCACAGCGCCCGGAGCATTCCCGCGCTCACGAGATAGATCCCCGCCATGGCGCCAAAGCTCAGCTGCAGACTGGCTCCCGCCACAGCCATGGGATTGACAAGCAGAATCAGCGCCAGGATCAGAGACAGCGAAGTCAGCGCGTCCTCCTCCCGGCGAAAAAGGGGCGCGCAGATCAGGCACCCGTGCATGAAGGCCGCCCGCACCACCGAAGGAGTAAACCCGGTCATAGCGGCGAAAAAGATCAGCACGCTCAGGCCCAGGATACCGGAGGTACGGTTCCGGCCCAGCAGCAGGTATAAGAATCCCAACAGACACGTCAGGTGCATGCCCGACACCGCCACCACGTGGGCCAGGCCCGCCTCGCCCAGGGTGTAATAGACCCCTCCGTCCTTGTACAGTTCTGTCTTGTCCCCGGTGAGCAGCGCCGTCATGAACGGAGCCGCATCGGCGGGAAACGTCCGGCGGCACAGCTCCGTTACCCGGCGGCACAGCTCTCTGGGCAGATAGAGCGGCGCCCATTTCCAGCGGCCCGTGCACTCCGGCGTGTCAGTGCACACCGCCCGCAGGAAGATCCCCTGTGCGGTGTAGGTATCGATCTCCTGCCCGTCCCGGAGCCGCGCGGAAGAAAAGCGCACCGATACCCGCAGTTCGTCTCCCGGCCGGAAGCTCTGCAGCTCTCCGGGAGCATAGGAGATCAGGCGGCATTTCACCGCGGGGATCCCCGGCGCAGTGAGGCGCACCGTCAGATACGTGCTGCCGTCGTATACGTCCGGGTAGTCCGTCACCCGGGCGGTGATCCCGGCGCGCTGTCCCGCCATCGCCTCCGCGGGCATAACGGTGAATCGCTGCTGCGCCCAGCACCGGGCGCAGCCCAGCAGCAGCCCCGCGGCCGTCAGCAGGATGGCGGTGCGCCGCCGGTCACGGAACAGCAGGCCCGCAGCGGCAAGCACTGCGCCGCACAGGGCAAAAAGCCCCAGCGCCTCATAGGGGATCAGATAGCGGCAGGCGGCCACCGCCGCCGAAAAGGGCAGACATAGCCAGGCCGCCTTACGCACGGCGGTCCTTCACGTCTGTCAGGCCAAGGATATAGTCGGTGGAAACGCTGTAAAGCTCCGAGAGTTTGATAAGCGCCCACACCGGTATCTCCCGGATCCCCGCCTCATAGCGGCGGTAGACCTCCCTGTTCATATGAAGGTATTCCGAGATGGCTTTCTTTGTAAAATCGTTATCCTCTCTCAGCTCGTACAGCCGTTTGAAATACATCTTCATCACCCGGGATCATGCTACCAAACGGTAGTATTTCCAACATTCCTTTGCACCCATGCGGATGCAAAGGAATGTATTAAAACGCTCCGGCAAACGTCTTTTGCCGAAGGAACGACCCAGCCTGTCCTCCTGAACGCAGCGAAGGATCCCTCGGTCCGTGTGGAAACCTTACGAGATCCTTCGTCGCGCCGCTCCTCAGGAGGACAATAATAGATTCATCGCTGCATGAGGGTGGTCCCCCCGGGCAGTCATGGGTTCACGCCATCCGGTCGGTGAGCTTTCGCCCGCCCAGGATGTGGAAGTGAAGGTGCTTCACCGTCTGGCCGGCGTCGTCCCCGCAGTTGGAAACGACGCGGAACCCGTTCGTCAGCCCCTCCTGTGCGGCGATCTTTGCCGCGGCCGTCAGACACTCCGCGGCCAGGTGGGCGTTTTCTGCGTTCAGCTCGCCCACGGAGCCCACGTGCTCCCTGGGCACCACCAGAATGTGGGTGGGCGCCTGGGGATTGATGTCACGGAAGGCAAAGACGGAATCGTCCTCATATACCTTCTCAGAGGGGATCTCCCCGGCGATGATCCTGCAAAACAGACAATCGGACATGATTACGCTCCTTTCCGATATACGGGCAAATGCCGTCCTTACGGGCGGCATTTGCGTTATTGTTATCCGTTGACCTTGCCGGCCACGTAGTCGTCCACGAAGGCCATGGCGTCGTCCAGCTTCAGCAGATCGGTGCCGCCGCCCATGGCGGAGTCGGGCTTGCCGCCGCCCTTGCCGCCGCAAAGGCTGCAGACGGCGCGGATGATGTCCCCGGCCTTGACCCCTGCGGCCACGGCGGACTTGCCGCACACAGCCAGGAAGGTGATCTTTCCGTTGAGCACGCTGGCCAGCACTGCCACCACATGATCGTCCTTATCCCGGAGGAAGTCGCCGATCTTGCGCATGCCCTCGGCCTCCATGCCGGGGAGCGTGCCGGTGTAGACGTGCATGCCGCCCACGGTCTTGGCCGCGGCCAGGAAGCCCTCGGCGCTCTGGAGCATCTCGCGGCTGCGGTATTTCTCCACCAGCTGACGCAGCTCCCGGATCTCACCGGTGCGCATCTCGGCGCGGGCAAGCAGCTCCTCGGGCTTGGCCTTCAGCCGCGTCGCCAGCTCCATAATGGTGCGGGTATTGCTCTCCATCAGGCGCAGCGTCTCCTGGCCGGTGACGGCCTCGATACGCCGCACGCCGCTGGCCACGGAGAACTCGCTGAGGATGCGGAAGGCGCCCACCTTGGCGGTGTTGTCCAGATGTGTGCCGCCGCAGAACTCCACGGAGTAGCCGTCGCCCATGTCCACCACCCGGACGATGTCGCCGTACTTCTCGCCGAACAGCGCCATGGCGCCCAGACTCTTGGCCTCGGCAATGGGCATCTCCTTCACGTTCACCTGGTAGCCCTCCAGCACCGCCTCGTTGACCATGCGCTCCACGGAGGCGATCTCCTCAGACTTCATGGCGGAAAAATGGGTGAAGTCAAAGCGCAGCCGGTCGGGCTCCACCAGAGAGCCGGCCTGGTGCACGTGGTCGCCCAGAACGCTGCGCAGCGCCTTATGCAGCAGATGGGTGGCGCTGTGGGCGCGCATGATGGCCCGACGGCGTCCGATGTCCACGCAGGCGTTGACGCTCTCCCCCTTGGCCAGGTTGCCGGAGACCATCACACCGTGGTGGAGCACCTTGCCGGCCTTGTTTTTCTGCACATCCCGGACCTCGAATACGGCGTCCTTGAGGATCAGCAGACCGTGGTCGGCGCTCTGGCCGCCCATTTCGGCATAGAAGGGGGTCTTGTCCAGCACGATGCTGGCTTCCACTCCGGCGCCGACCCGCTCCCGGAGCTCCTCTTCCGCCACAATGGCCAGAATACGGCAGTCGTCGTGGAGCCGATCATAGCCGGTGAACTCCGTGGGCATGTTGTCCAGTCCCAGGTCCATGCCGGCCCAGGCGGTCTCGTCGGCGGCGCGGGCAGCGCGGGCCCGCTCCCGCTGCTCCTGCATGAGCTTCTGGAAGGCGTCCTCGTCCACGCCCATCTTCTCGTCGGCGGCCATCTCCTTGGTCAGATCCAGGGGGAAGCCGTAGGTATCATAGAGCTTGAAGGCGTCGGCGCCGGAAAAGACGCTCTCGCCCTTTTCCTTGTGCTGGGACAGCATGCTGGCAAAAATGGCCATGCCCCCGTCGATGGTACGGGCAAAGTTCTCCTCCTCGGAGCGGATGACGCTGGTGATATACTCCTGGCGCTCGGTGAGCTCGGGGTAGGCGCCCTTGTTCTCCTGGATGACGGTGGCGCAGACCTTGTAGAGGAAAGGCTCCTTCACGCCCAGGAGCCGGCCGTGACGGGCCGCCCGGCGCAGCAGCCGGCGCAGCACGTAGCCCCGGCCCTCGTTGGAGGGCAGCACGCCGTCGCAGATCATGAAGGTGGAGGACCGGATGTGGTCGGTGATGATGCGCAGAGAGACGTCCTTTTCATAGGTCTCGCCATAGTGGGCATGGGTGATCTCGGAGACCTTGTTGGTGATGTTCATCACCGTGTCCACGTCGAACAGGGAGTTTACGTCCTGGCACACCACGGCCAGACGCTCCAGGCCCATGCCGGTGTCGATGTTTTTCTGGGGCAGCTCGGTATAGTTGCCCTGGCCGTCGTTGTTGAACTGGGAGAACACCAGGTTCCAGACTTCCATGTACCGGTCGCAGTCGCAGCCCACGGTGCAGTCGGGCTTGCCGCAGCCGTACTTCTCTCCCCGGTCGTAATAGATCTCGGAGCAGGGGCCGCAGGGGCCGCTGCCGTGCTCCCAGAAGTTGTCCTCCTTGCCGAAGCGGAAGATCCGCTCCGGGGCGATGCCGATCTCCTCGTGCCAGATGTTCCAGGCTTCATCGTCATCCTGGAAGACGGAGGGGTAGAGCCGGTCGGGATCGATGCCCACCCACTCGGGAGAGGTGAGAAACTCCCAGGCCCAGTGGATGGCCTCCCGCTTGAAGTAGTCCCCGAAGGAGAAGTTGCCCAGCATCTCAAAGTAGGTGCCGTGGCGGGCGGTCTTGCCGATGTTCTCAATGTCGGGGGTGCGGATGCACTTCTGGCAGGTGGTGACCCGGCGGCGAGGAGGTACCTCCTCCCCGGTGAACCAGGTCTTCATGGGGCTCATGCCGGCGTTGATCAGCAGCAGCGAGGGGTCGTTTTTGGGGATCAGGGAAAAGCTGGGCAGACGCAGATGTCCCTTCGTCTCAAAGAATTTGAGATACATCTCGCGCAGTTCGTTCAGGCCAAAGTTCTTCAAGTTCATAACCTCCGGTTTTTACAGACATAAGTAAACCCCGCCCCTGAACAGGGGCGGGGAGAGTTTCCACGCGGTACCACCCTGATTGCGGCAAAGCCGCATCTCTATGACCCGGTAACGGGAGTCGGCCGCCGCACTCATCGCACGGACGCTCGGAAACGGCTGCCGCTCCTCCGGTCAAGGGTTTTCAGCGATCCCCTCTCTCTGCAGGCCGGGAACGGAACGGCTCTTTTCGTCACAGCTTTGAGTATTTTATCACAAATCAATTGGTTGTCAACCTTAAAACGCCTCAAAAATCGGAGATCGGTGGTTTTTGCGCCGTTTCCTCCGCGGAAAAGGCATGGGCCGCTGCCAGCAGGACGAAAAACAGGGAGATCCCCGGCGCCTGGGCAATGTTGGACAGGGCGTTGAAGGCGTAGCCCAGCAGTCCCGCGCTCAGCGCCATGGGCAGCTCTCTGCCGCTGCGAAGGGCTTCCCGGAGGGCGGATCCGATCCAGGCCAGGTAACACGCCAGCCCCAGCGCCCCCCAGTTGAGCAGGATCTGCAGGTATTCGCAGTGGGCGGCGTCCAGCACCGCGTCGGGAAAGATGCGCCGGGTGGAGTCCAGCAGCGCCAGGATGCCGCAGCCTCCGCCCAGGAGCTTGTCCCGCCAGGCGAACTCTCCATACAGCCGCAGGCAGTACTTCCACACCTTGCCCCGATCCGTGCCCCACTGGTCGGAAAACCGCAGCCACACGTCCAGCGGTCCCAGGGGAACGTTTCGAAGGGAGGTGTTCAGCAGCACCAGCGCCGCGGTCCCCAACACCAGGCATCCCAGCAGCACCGCTCCGTAAAGCTTTAAAACCGCAGGGAGTCTCTCGTCCTCCCGGCGGCGGGTCAGGAGATACCAGTCCAGCCCCAGCAGCGCCATAGCCGCCGATACTGCGGGATGGAGCAGCAGCCGCGTGAGAGCGGACAGATACGCCCGGAAGATCCCCGCGGCGATCAGCCGGTAGAGCTGCATGGCTCCGGCGATCCCCGGCAGGAGCAGTCCCCAGCGCCGCAGGGCCCGGGGGCGGCTCTTCAGCGTGAAGGGCAGCAGCACCGCCGCGGCCCCCAAGCCCAGCACCGCGCTCTCGCTGCGCACGGCCATGGCCGCCCACAGACCGCCCACACACACAGCGCCCAACAGCGCGGCGTGCTTCGCGTCCCCGGCGTTCAGCAGCAGCCAGGCCGCCACCGGCAGCGTCAGGGAGAAATACGCCCCGGCAAAGTTGATATTGCCCAAAGTGGATATGTATCGTCCCCGGTCAAATAGGATCAGCTTTTTCCCCATGCCCAGCAGATCCCAGCCCAAGTGATTGGCCACGGTGGTGAAGGCGCAAAGGGCTAGCCCCGCCAGCAGCGGGATATAGATCTCCCGCTCCCGCGCTCCAGCCCCGGGCCGGGCCAGATAGGTCAGCGCATAGAGCCATAGCATCAGCGCCCCCTGATAGCGGCCGGTGTGTCCGATCAGCGACTCCCGGAAAAAACCGCTCCCCAGGGAGGCCAGCAGCGCCACAGCGCACAGTCCCAGCGCCGCGATCGAGCCCGGATCCCGGGGAAGGCGCAGCGGTTCGTCGGAATACTGGGCAAAGCACACGGCCCGGCCGATGAGAAACGCCGCCGTCCATACGGCGAACCATATGGTCTTGGTCTCGGTGATGTCAAAGTAGCCGTTCCACACCACCAGAGGCAGCCCCAGCAGCACCGCCCACAGAAAGACCCGGCAGACCCAGCGCTCCGGGGCTCTATTCTCTTTTTCCTGTATCTCCATAGCCTGTCCTCCCGGTTAACTGACGCGAAAAGCCGCCCTGCCGTTCACCCGGCGGCAAAAAACCGTCGGAAGTACAGTTTTTCGTACTCCTGTCCGGGTATCCTTTGCTTGTAAACAGAAAAAACAGCAAGGGGTGTTGAAAATGGGAGAAATGATCGTGCTGTTCGGGCTGGCTCTGTACGTGCCCATGAGCGTGGTGTTTATGGTCTGCGAGCGGGAGTGATCCGCCGAACGAAAAGCCGGGCAGGCTTGCCCGGCTTTCGCTTTTTCAGTTGCCGCACTCCACGCTGATCCGGTTGAACAGGGAGAGCACGTCCTCCACCGCCAGGGCTTTCTTATCCGCTCCGGCGCAGTTGAGCACGATCTCCCCTTTGTCCATCATCAGCAGACGGCTGCCGAACTCCACCGCGTGGCGCAGGTTGTGGGTAACCATGATGGCGGTGAGCTGCTTTTCCCTGACGACACGGTCGGTGAGCTGCATGATGATCTCCGCCGTCTTGGGGTCCAGGGCGGCGGTGTGCTCGTCCAGGATCAGAAAGTCGATGGGGGTCAGCGTGGCCATCAGCAGGGCCACCGCCTGGCGCTGTCCGCCGGAAAGGGCGCCCAGCTTTACGTCCAGCTTGTCCTCCAGCCCCAGGTCCAGGGCGGAGAGCTGCTCCCGATAGTACTCCTTCCGCTGGCGGTTGATGCCCCGGGACAGGCCGTAGGGCTTTCCCTTGTTGTCCGCCAGGGAGAGGTTCTCCAGCATGGTCAGGCCCGGACTGGTGCCCAGAGCGGGATTCTGGTAGACCCGGCCGATCCGGGCGTAGCGGCGAAACTCCTTCTCCTGGGTCATGTCCCGGCCGTTGATGAGGATCTGGCCGGCCTCCACGCCGATGCTGCCGCAGATGATGTTCAGCAGCGAGGTCTTGCCGCTGCCGTTGCTGCCCACCACGGAGAGGAACTCCCCCTCCTCCACCGACAGGGAGAAATCCCGGAACACGCACACCTCCGTGATCTCGCCGGGGTTATAGATCTTGGTGATGTTTTTCAGCTCAAGCATGGCGCTCACCGCCCTTCTCCCGGGCAGACCCCACCATGAGGATGACCAGGAACAGCGCCGCCGTGATGAGCTTGAGAAGATTGGCCGGCAGCCCAAGGCTGATGGCCGCCTGAATGCAGGCCTTGTAAAGGATGCTGCCCACGATCACGGCGGTGGTGCCCCGGACAAAGCTGAGCTTGCGGAACAGCGTCGTGCCGATGATCACCGCTGCCAGACCGAAGACCATCTGTCCGGTGCCCATGGTGGCGGAAAAGCTGCGGGTCTCGTGGCACACCAGCGCGCCGGACAGCGCCACAAACGCGTTGGCGATCACCAGCCCCAGGATCTTCATTCGCCCCTTGTCCACCGCAAGGGCGGTCACCAGGGTCTCGTTGTCCCCTACGGCGGTGAGCATCAGGCCGCTTTTGGTGCGGAAATAGGCGTCCAGCACCAGCTTGAGCACCGCCACGATCACCAGCGAGACGATGAGCTTGCGGTAGAGAAGGGATGTTCCGCCCAAAAGCTGCTTTACCGGGGCCCCGGTGAAGATGGTGTCCACGGAGCGGTCCACCGTCAGGTTGGAACCGGCGATCTGCAGGTTGATGGAGAACAGGGCCGTCATGGTGATGATGCCCGCCAGCAGGTCCCGCACCCCTACCTTCACGTGAATGAGCCCGGTGCACAGCCCGGCCAGCGCGCCCACAAGCAGCGCCGCCAGCAGCGTGCTCCAGGGGGCCGCGCCGCGCACCAGCAGCACCGCGGTGACGGCAGCGCCCAGGGGAAAGCTGCCGTCCACCGTCAGGTCCGGAAAGTCCAGGATGCGGTAAGTGATATAGATCCCGAAGGAGATCAGCGAATAGATGAGGCCCTGAGTCAGCGTGCCGACCAGGAGATCCAGAAACGGATTCATTGTTTCAATGACCTTTCCCTTTATTCAGGACTGGGAGGCTTCCACGGCCTTCTCCGCCACAGCGGTGGGGAGCACGATGTTCATCTCAGCCAGGGCGGCGGAGTTGACGTAGATGCCATACTCGCTGATGGTCTCGAAGGGCAGGGCGTCGCAGGTGGTCTCGCCTTTGAGGACCCTGGCGGCCATGGCGCCGGTCTGGCGGCCCAGCTGCAGATAGTCGATGCCCGCCGCTGCCACGCAGCCCAGCTTTACCTGCTCCACCTCGGATCCGTAAACGGGGACGCCCGCCTCGTTGGTCTTTTCCAGGATGGCGGGAAGCACCCCCACCACGTTGTTGTCCGTCAGGTTGTTGAACAGATCCACCCCCCGGCTGAGCAGGGTATCCACCGCCTGGGTGACCTCCGCCTGGGCCGTGACGCCGATGGCCTCCACGGTGAAGCCGTAATCCCCGGCCCGGGCCTGGTATTCCGCTATGGTGGACACGGAGTTGAGCTCGCTGGTGGTGTAGATGATGCCGATGGTCTTCGCCTCCGGCTGAAGCTGGCGGATCAGATCCAGCTGCGCCTCCACGGGCAGCTTGTCGGAGGTGCCCGTGACGTTGCCGCTGTCCAGCCCCGCCTGGACGGGATCGGAGATGGCGGTGAAGATCACCGGGATGTTCTTGTCCTCCGCTGCGGAGAAGCAGGCCACGGCGGACGGCGTGGCGATGCCGCACATCAGATCCACGTTGTTGGCCGCAAAGCTGGCGGCGATCTGGGTGTTGATGTTGTCGTCGAACTGGGCGTTCTGGTAATCCACCTTAAAGTCCACGCCCTCCTTCAGGCCGGCCTCCTCCAGGCCCTGAAGAAAACCGATGCGGCAGTTGTCCAAGGAGCCGTGCTCGCCGTACTGGTCGATGCCGATGGTCTTGATCCTGTCTCCGCCGCCGGAGCCGCCGCAGGCGGCAAGGGAAAGCGTCAGCAGAAGGCACAGGCCGATGCAGATGATTTTCTTGTATTTTTTCATGATACTCTCTCCTTTTCCCTGATTCAATTGATCGGCTTTCTCCCCTCAGGGTCGCCATCGGCGCGTCTTTCGTATCATAGCAAAACCTCCTGAAAAACAAAAAAGCCTTGCCCCAATATGGGACAAGACGTAATCCTGCGGTACCACCCAAATTGGCGCAAAGCGCCCGCTCTCGCGTACAGACATACGCGCCGCACTGGGTAACGGGCTGCGGTCCCCCGTCGGCTGCTACTTGCGGCTGTGCGCCGCGTTCGGCCGCCCTCACGAGTCCATTCGCCGGAGATCCGCTGCCGCGCTCGCACTGTCCGCAGCTCGCTGGAAGAAGATTGGTTCCGGTTACTCTTCTCGCTCATCGGTTTGGCTGTATGGTACGCATTATAGCACCCTGTTCCGGTTTGTCAAGGGTTTTCTTTATCGATTTAAATGATCCGTTTTTCCCGTCTCTCCCCTGTATTTGCGTCGGGTGGCGTCTCCACCCCGTATATGCCGTTCCGCCTTGTTCTGCTCCAGGATCAGGCGGACTTTTTCATACAGCAGTCTGTCGACCAGGAGCAGTCTTTCCGTCATGTCCTTATGCACGGTGCTTTTGGAGACCCCAAAGCGCCGCGCGGCCGCACGGACAGTGGCCCTGTTTTCAATGATCCATTCGGCCAGCTCCCGGGCCCGCTCTTCCATACTCGCTTGCATTGTCCATATACCACTTCCCTTTTCGGCGTGGTAATGTATATGACCATCCGCGCGCAAGTATGAAAAACCCCGGCCCCGGCAGCGGGATACGGCAAAGGCGGGAGCTTTCGCTCCCGCCTTTATGCGTCAGTATCCCAGCGGCTCGTCCACCAGCAGGATCTCAATCGGGTGGGAATTGGGACAGCGCTCCAGGGTGAGCACCGCCCGGCACAGCCGTCCGGAATAGCTGCAGTCGGCGCATTTGCCCGTGGCGGCGCAGGGAGTATTGACCCCCAGGCGTCTGGCGTTGGGGGCCGTGGCGCACTCTCTGGCCCGGCGCAGCGCGTCGGCGTCGTCCCCGGAGAGCTTGTTGACGCCGCAGATCAGGTATACCTTCTTCGGGCCGTAGCATACGGCGGCCACCCGGTTCCCGTTGCCGTCGATGAACAGCAGCTTGCCGTCCCGGGTGACAGCGTTGGGGGAACACAGATATGCGTCGGAAAACATGGCCCGGATCCGGGGATCCTCTCCTCCGTCCGAGGAAAGCCAGTGCCAGTGGACCTCCGTGCCCCGGGCGCGGAGCGTCTCCGCCACGTCCAGCTGCTGAACGCTGACGCTGCCTCCGATGCCCACGGAGCCCACACCCTCCAGCGCCCGGAGCAGATACTCCCGCGCCTGGGCGGCGGTGGCGTGGCGGGACACGGTGAAGCCCCGTTTTTCCAGTTCATTTACAATTTTTTCCATTTGATCTTCTCCGATCCGATAAGTCCGCGCGTCCGGCTCAGTCGTTGTAGGGCACCTTGGCGTAGCTCCATAGCTTGCTGCGCTCCGCCGTCATCTGGTACATGCTGGTGTAGTAATCGTCCTGGAGGCGGTACTGCATCTCGGTCTCCACGTCGAAGACGTACGTCTCCCCGCCGATGTCGATCTCCACCCAGCTGTGGGGATTGCGGTCCACTCCCACAAGACCGCTGTAGGCCACCGCGTCATAGCCTACGCCCCGGGCCAGAGCCCAGAACGCGCCGGTGAAGTTGTAGCAGTTGCCCTTGCCCGTCTCGAACATGGTCAGGGCCTCCTTCACCTCCCAGCCCGTCTCGCCGATCTCGTAGAGATTCCGCTTCAGGTAAAGATAGTGGTCCCGCACGTAAACGTAGACCGTGCGCAGCATATCTTCCCGGGACATGACGCCGGTGGTCTGGGCCTTGACGATGTCCGCCACGTACTTATCCAGGGACTCATCCCCGGTGGTATAGCGCCCGTTGCGGTCAAAGTAGAGGGTGCCCACCATGCCGTCGCAGATAAAGTAGCCGTCGGCGCCGACGTAGTAGAGATAGCCTTCCAGATTCATAAAACCCGCTCCGGCCCGGCCGCTCTCTCCCCAGGTCAGGCTGCCGCCCCCCTGGCCGGAGAGCCGCACGGCGTCGTAGTACTCCGAGGTGGGGGCCACGTCCGGGAAATAGGGCTCCTCCGCCGCGGAGGTGATCCCCAGTAGGGCGTTGAACACCTGGGCGGCCTGGCCCCGGTTCATGGGCTCGGGAACGTTTTCCAGCGCCCGGGCCACCGCTCCGGGAGAGAACAGCTTGCTCAACAGCGCGGTGAGATCCGTCCGGGTAATGGCCATATCCGGGAAGAAATGGCCGCCCTCGTCCAGCCGGATATAGCCCTGGGTCACCAGGGTCGTGGCCGCCTGATAGCACTTGGCGCGGGTGGTGACGTCCTTTAAAAACGTCTCCCCGGTGGGCTTTTCCGCCATGAACGCGTACACCGCCCGTACCGCGTCGGAACGGGTGAAGTCGTTGTAGGGGTGGAACAGCCCGTCGCTCTCGGCGGCAAAGAACCCTCCGGTCCGCGCCAGGGCGGGCCCGGTGACGGCGTCGAAAACCGTGTCGGCGGCAATGTGGGCGCTCCACACGTTGGTCTCCGTACCGTTGGTGTTCTTCCAGGCGACGATGCCCCGATCCCCGGCCATGGCCGGGACCTGGGTGGGACACTCCCCCTCCGGCACCGACTCCGAGGCCAGTGCCGCGCCGTCCAGCCGGTAGGTGACGGTATACAGCGGCTTATCCGGCGCAGGAGTGGGCGTCGCCGGGTTATCGGCATTCTGCACCGGGGCCGCCGACCCGCTTCCGGGCCGGAAGGAGCAGCCGCCCAGAGCCGCGGCGAGAAGCAGCGCCGACAACACGGCGGCAAACAGACACATAGATCGACGTTTCATAATATCCTCTGTTCCGAAAAAATTTTCTTTATTCTACAACAGTTTTTCCCACCGTGCAAGGGTATGTCCGCCGATTTGACAGAACAGCCCCGCAGGTATAAAATATCACACCGTTCAGACCTGACCTTTTGGAGGTTAAGCTTCGATATGGAAATAAATCGCTTGCGCCGCGCCGTGGTGCTGACGGCCGCGGTGGCCATACTCTCGCTTCTGCCGGGATGCGTCATGCGTCCGGCAGAGGCCTCTCTCTCTGCTCCGCCGGCGGAGGTCACCGTCTCCCCCTCACCGGAGCCCACACCGGTGGTCACCCACACGGTGCGCTATCTCAGCCGCGGTGAGGTGATCGCCAGCGAGACGGTCACCCATGGCTGCGTGCCCGTCTCGGTGCCCGCCGTGGAGGGCGTCCGTTTCCTCGGCTGGCGCAACGGCTCCGGTGAGAGCGTGGAGCCCTCCCACGATCCCATCGGCGGGGACACGGACTATTACGCCCTGACAAGGCCGCTGCTGCGGGAGGACGCCGACGTCCTTTTCCCGGACGCAAACGGCCTTCTCCGCCCGGAAGCTCCCTTTACCCGCGCCGACGCGGCCATGGCGCTGCGCTCACTGCTGGCAGATCCCGCTGATGCGGCGGAGGCGCTCTCTCAGCTGGACGCCGCGGCGGAGGAAGCCATGGGTGCGGAGGATTACCGTCAGCTGCTGGAGGTCCTGTTCGCACCCGAGCAGGCGGAAGCGGTCACTGCCGAGGCTCTCCCCTCCGGAGAGGGTCCCCTCACCCGGGCGCAAGCCGCCGTCGGCATCGTCACTCTCACCGGCGCGGCGCCGAGGGAGGACCGGTACTATCCCGATCTGTCCCCCCACCGGCCGGACCACGACCTTCTCACCGCCGCGGCCGCTCCGGGCTCTCTGGACCCGGAGGCTCTGAAAGAAAAGACGCTGGACGGCTTTCTATGGTTCGACGGGTATCTTTACCGGCTGGGTGAGGACGGCTGCTTCCTCTGCGACGAGACGGCGGACGGTCTCTATTACGGTCCCGGCGGCCGCTACACCAGCGGAGACGCCCGTCTGGACCAATACGTTGCCCAGACGCTCACCGATCTTATGGAGGACGGCAAGACCCGCCTGGAGCATCTGAGGGCCGTTTACCTGCACGTGAAAAACGACTTCCGGTATCTGCCCCGGAACTACTATGCCTCCGGGGAAAAAGGCTGGGAGATCCCGGAAGCGCTGACCATGTTCGAGACAGGCAAGGGCAACTGCTACAACTTCACCGGCGCGTTCTGCTTTCTGGCCCGGGGGCTGGGGTACAACGCCGTGACCTACAGCGGCACCATGGGCACCCAGAACCAGCCTCACTCCTGGACGGAGATCATCATGGACGACGGGGTGTATATCTGCGACCCGGAGATCGAACTGAATTACTGGCTGCTGGAGATGTACACCGACAACTTTATGATGCGCGTGGAGGATTCCCTGGGCTGGAACTATCAGGCCGTGGGACGGAACTGAGTCATGACCGCAAAAACGCACGTATGACCGCTCAAAGCTTCTTTGAGCGGTCATTTTTTCATAAATCGCCGCTTTCCGGACACAATACAGAAAAACGAAAGCGGTGATCAATTGTCAAGCAAACGACTGGGTAAACAGACCGTGCGTCTGAGCACGCCGCCCTCCGTGGCCGCCGGCGCCTGCGTGGTGGGCAAAAAGGAAGGCGAAGGGCCGCTGCGGAAGTGGTTCGACTATATCAGCGACGACTCTTATTTCGGCCAGGAGAGCTGGGAAAAGGCCGAGAGCGTGATGCTCTCCAAATGCTTCGCCCTGTGCTGCGACAAGGCCAGGACCGCGCCGTCCGACATCGACTATCTCTTTGCCGGGGATCTGCTGAATCAATGCGTGGGCTCCACCTTTGCCGCCCGGGACCTGCCCATCCCCTTTTTCGGCGTCTACGGCGCCTGCTCCACCATGGCGGAGAGCCTGTCTCTGGCGGCGATGATGATCGACGGCGGGTACGCGCAGATGACCTGCGCCATGACCAGCTCCCATTTCTGCTCGGCGGAGCGGCAGTTCCGGCTCCCCCTTGAGTACGGCGGGCAGCGGACCCCCACCGCCCAGTGGACCGTCACGGGAGCGGGAGCGCTGATCCTCGCCGCCGATGGGCCGGGACCTTACGTGACCCACATCACCACCGGACGGATCCGGGATGCGGGCGTCACCGACGCCAACAACATGGGAGCTGCCATGGCCCCGGCGGCTTACGAGACGCTCAAGGCCCATTTTGAGGACACGGGCAGAGGTCCGGATTACTACGACGCCATCATCACCGGCGATTTGGGTCAGGTGGGCCACGACATCCTCACCGACCTGTTTTTGAAGGACGGCGTGGATCTGGGCAAGTGCTCCACTGACTGCGGGCGGCTGATCTATGACGTGGAGGCCCAGGACGTACACTCCGGCGGTTCGGGCTGCGGCTGCAGCGCCTCGGTGCTGTGCGGCCACATCCTGCAGCGCATGACCGGCGGCAGCTGGCCGAAGGTACTGTTTGCTGCCACCGGGGCGCTGATGTCGGTGACCTCCTCCCAGCAGGGGGAGAGCATCCCGGGCATCTGCCACGCGGTGGCGCTGGAAATGAAGGGAGGACACCGGAATGCTTGATTATATCAAGGCGTTTCTTGTGGGCGGCGCGCTGTGCGCCCTGGGTCAGCTGCTCATCGACAAGACCCGGCTGACCCCTGCCAGGATCCTGACCAGCTTCGTGGTGCTGGGGGTGGTGCTGGGGGCGCTGGGGCTCTATCAGCCGCTGGCGGACTGGGCCGGGGCTGGAGCCACGGTGCCCCTGACAGGCTTCGGCAACACGCTGGCAAGGGGTGTGGAAAAGGCCGTTGCCGAGCGGGGCGTGATCGGCGCCTTCACCGGAGGCTTTACCGCCTCGGCTGGAGGTATCGCCGCGGCCGTCTTCTTCGGATATCTGGCGGCGGTGATCTTCAAGCCCGGAGAGAAAAAGTGATCAGCGGAACAGCCTCCGCCGCTCCAGGAGCATCACGGCCAGGCCCGCGGCAAAGATCCGGCAGCCGTTGGTATAAAATGCCAGGGGATCCGGCTCCTTTTTCTCCGCGGCGGAGGTGGGAGCCGGTTCAATCAGCTCCATTACCCCGTCCCGGGCCGGGACGCCTCCGGCCGTGATCTCTCCCTCCGGCGAGATTACGATCTCAAGAGCGGACGCCATGGCGCGATAGCCCTGGGGCGTCCGCTCCTCCTGCAGATAGTAAGTCCCCGCGCCCAGGCCCTCCAGCCGAACGGTGCCGTCCTCCGGGATACGGAGCAAAAACGCGTGTCGTCCATGGCCGCACTCCTCCCCGGTGCAGGCGAGATATGTATGTCCCCCTTTGTCGGCAAAGGCCACCCGGCCGCTCATCCCGGCGTCCCGGTACAGACTGAAGCAGGCCCCGGGAAGAGGGTTGGCCTGTCTGCCCGATTCCGATACAGCCACCCCCCGGAAAACACTCAGCGCCCAGGTTTCGATCCCGGCACTCTCCCCCGACGGAAGGAGATCATCCCCGGCGAGGATCTCCACCGCGCAGGTGTTCACCTCCGGCCGGGAAACGGCATACCCGTTCAGCCGGACGGTGTACTCGAGCTCCACCAGCGCCCGTGCCGCGGAGGAGAATCGGGCGGCCAGGTGGAGTTCGAACGTCCCGGCCCGGGGAAGCAGCGTATAAAACGCCGAATTTACGTCGCTGCCGTTTACCCGCAGGGTCGTTAGGCCGCAAAACTCCACTCCCCGGGACATGCGGGAGCGGAGCGTATACTCCCTCCCCCCTTCCAGCCGCGCCTCACAGCGGCACTCCACCGTCTCTCCCGGCGTGGCGCTGCAGACGTCGGACCACTCTCCGCCGTTTTTTCTCACGGCGTTGACCGCAGCGCCGCCTTCAGACGCGGCCCGGACCGGGACCGCGCAAACAGCCAGCATCACCGCCCACACCGCCCACATCCAGCGAAATCGCAGCACGAAGATCCACCCCTTTCCGGCCGATTGCGGGGCAATGCGCCCTTCTTTGGCGCCACTGTATCAGCGTGCGTGCAAAAAACGTGTCGGAATCGGTCAGCGGCGAGAGAAAAATCAAGGTTGCGGCGGCGGAGCCCTCCATGATATACTGCCCCTGTCAAGCGAGGTGACGCAAATGAAACGAATCATCGCCATCGATTACGGCGACGCCCGTACCGGCGTGGCCATTTCCGATCTCACCCGGACCATGGCGGGGGAAACACTGACCATTCAGGAGTGGAACCCACAGCGTCTGGCCCAGAGGCTCTCGTTCCTGGCCGGAGAACGGGACGGGGAGCTGTTCGTGCTGGGTCTGCCCAAAAACATGGACGGCACCGAGGGGCCCCGGGCGGAGAAATCGCGGCAGTTTGCCCGCATGCTCACGGAAGAGTCCGGGCTGCCCGTGGTGTTCTGGGACGAACGGCGCAGCACCGTGGAGGCCCACGCCATTCTCCACGCGGCAGGGCGGAAGGGAAAAAAGCACCGCGCCAACGTGGACGCGGTAGCCGCCTCTCTCCTGCTGGAGAGTTATCTTGCCAGCCTGAAACAAGCCCCATAACGCAGAAAAAACCTCGCCTTTCGGCGAGGTTTTTTCTTTGCTTGGATCATCAACCCTTCGTAGCCCGGTTGTACAGGTACAGAGCCTTGGCCAGGTTGATCTCGTTCGTATCCTCAGACTTGAGGAGTCTCTGGTAAGCCCAGCTCAGAGCCGCATACTTCACGGTAGCGGTCTTGCCGTCGCAGGAGACGTTGACGGTGTACTTCTGGTTGAGCAGTCTGGCGGGGATGTTGGTGATGGAGACCACCCACACATCGCCATCCTGGACAACCGGCAGCTCGTTGCCGTTTTCATCCGTGGCGGTGACTTCTTTGCTGAACTTGATGTTGATGGCAACGTCGCCGGAAAGCGTCAGGTTGGCACTCTTGAGTCCCACGTTATCCCTGGCTTCCTCGACACTGGGCAGGATCTCGTAGTCGAATCCGGCCAGCGCCTCCTTTTCAACTGCCGCCATCTCATCGGCCAGATAGCCGTTGGGGTTGGCAAGATTGTCCGTGTTGTAGCCGAAGTAGACCTGGGCGCTGTGACCGTAGTTCAGCAGAGCCTTGGCGATGGCCACGTCCTTGGGAACCTTGTTCTTGCTGATGATGTTGTTGGCCCAGTTAGCGGCAGAGTAAGAGAAGGCGTAGCCGTCACCCATGGGATTGCCGGCGGAATTCTGCAGCGGTCTGGGATCGCCGTCCTTGGTCAGCACCTGGAGCTTCACAGGCACGGTAAGCGCCTTGGCGGGGATGCCGGGGAAGCTGATTCTGTACAGGCCGTCGGCGGCGGTGTACTCGCAAAGATCATAGCTCTCCTCGTTGAGCTCGTAGGTGTAGGACTGAGAGCCGTCCGGTCTGTCAAGGGTCAGGACAGCCACGGAGCCCTTCGGCGCGCTCAGCTTGAAGTTCACGCTGATCTTGCCGGTCAGGGTCAGGTTGGCGCTCTTGAGCAGAGCGGCAGCCGGATTGGTTGCGGGGATGGGAACTTCCTTGGTCTGCACAGTGAACGGTTCTTCGGTGAACTCCGCGGTGTAAACGCCAAGTCCGCGATCCTCATCCGTGGGCTCCTTCGTCACTTCGTAGGAGGTCTTCACGGTCTCGGTGAGAACGTGGGTTTCATCGTTGGCGCACACGACGGTAGCCGTCACGGTGCTGTTGTCTTCCGCCCACTCGTAAGCAGGCTCGCCCCAGTCGTGGCCGAGGGCCGGGATCGTCTCTTCCTTGGTCTGGGTCTCAAACTCCTTGTTGGTGAAAACGGCGGTGTAGACCACAGAGCCGTCTTCCTCGCAGGAAGCTTCCTTGACGACCTTGGAGGTCGCTTCCACGGTCTCAGTGAGGACGTGGTCTTCATTGACCTTGCACACGACGGTAGCCGTCACGGTGCTGTTGTCCTCTGCCCACTCGTAGGTGGCCTCGTTCCAGGGGTGTCCGGCCGCGGTGACGGGAACGTCAAACCCTTCGGAGAGTTCAAGTTCGTCGTTCCGCTCCAGAGTGATCACTTCCACATCGCTGCTCTCGCAGGCGGGGGCAAAGCTGACGAACGCAACGGTTCTGCCGGCCTGGACCGCCATCTCATCGGCAAAGGCGATGGTGATGACGCCCTTTTCCACATCCGCGTTCACAGAGACGTGAGAAGCAGCCACGTCGGTCTTGCTGTAGGTCAGCTTGTCGGTGTCGTAGGCCACAACGTACACGCCGTTGGTGACGGCGACCTCTTCCTCCAGGCTGATGGTCAGGTTGGAGTTGCCGATCGCCTCGATCTCCACCGTGCCGGGATTCTCGGCGCGGACGGTTCCGCTGACGATGGTGTTGCGGACAGCGGGAGCGTTGCCGCGGAGCGCGTTCAGGCTGCCGGGAACAACGTCCACGACCTCGATGTCCTCTTCGTCCGCCAGATCAACAACGACTTCCTCCAGGGCGGGCTCTTCCACAGCGGGCTCTTCCTCCACTGCGGGAGCTTCCACCACGGGGGCTTCCTCGACCACGGGAGCTTCCTCGACCACGGGAGCTTCCTCGACCACGGGAGCTTCCTCGACCACAGGGGTCTCGGTCTCGGGGATCTCGAAAAGCTGCATCTCGGCGGCCTTCATCACGCTGCTGTGAGCAGCGGTTTCGGCCAGGCGCAGAGTGTTGGCGCTGGCGTTCAGGGAATCAACGCTGTCAAAGTAGTTGTCGTGCAGAGCAGACAGGTTGGTGGCGCCGGGCACCTTGCCCACGAACACAGCGTCGTAGCTGTCGGGCGGAGTGGCGCCTTCCTCAACCGTCAGATCCACAAAGTAGATGGACTGGGTGTTGTTGTCGGCCAGGAAGAATCCGTCCACACCATTCAGGCCTCTGGAATAGGTCATGGAGAAGGCCGTCTCATCCTCGCCCATAGGCACCACGTTCAGGGCGCCGATGGTACTGTAGCGCAGACCCAGGTCGGCCTTGCCCTCGGACACATCGCCATAGACGAGGAAGATGTACATCATGCCGTCGTCTGCCAGAGCGTAGTAGTAGAACTGATAGTTGCCATCGTCATCCTGGCCGATACCGGCAAAGGTGATGGCGACCAGATGACAGGTGCCGCTCATGTCAAAGTAGTTCAGATTTCCGTCATCCTTCAGGAGTTCAATGTAACCGGAGGGAGAAACGCCCGCAACCAGGTAATCATAGTTGTAGTCGGTCTCGTTGGCGGTCACGGTCCAGCTGGGCAGGTTTGCCGCATCCAGCAGCGCGTAGCTGGGATTGATGGCGAAGGAGTAATCGCCGTCGTAGGCGTAGCCCTCGCTGACCTTGAATCTGTGGAAATCGTTGTCGGAGTCGTTGCCGTAGATGTAATCCTTGCCCTGACCGCCGCCGTAGAAGGCGCTGAAGGCCTCGCCCAGCTTGTTCACGGTCATGTCGTTCAGGTCGATCTCGGCAAACTGGATGTCGTCCTTGCCGAAGGCCACCTGGCCGTAAACGCTGGCGTCCATGGGCGTCTTGTCGATAACGGTGACCGTTGCGGTTCCGGAGACCTCAGGCGTCTTGTTGGAGGTGGCGGTGATGGTCGTCTGGCCCACGCTGACCGCGGTGACCAGGCCGTTCTCGCTGACGGTGGCGACATCCGGATCGGAGGAGCTCCAGGTGACGGTGAGATCATCCATGAAGATGGGCTGCACGTCGGCCATGAGTTCCACGGTGGGGATCACGTCAAGGATCAGCAGATTCTCGGCGGGAGACACGGTCACGGAGCTGACGTTCTCGGGATCCAGCTCCACCTCGTAGGTGTAGGTAGTCTTCTCGTACAGATAGATGTTGCCGGAATTCGGAGTAAAGATGAAAGCGCTGCCGTTAAATGCCATTCCGTAGCCGTAGGCCGCATACTGGGCATAGAGCAGCTTGCCGTTCTGGTACACGAAGTCGTCGGCATAGCCGGGATTCTCCCAGCAGACGTAAGGACCATTGGGGCTGTTATAGCCCAGCACGCCGCCGTCGTTATTATTGGTAAAGGTCGCGGCATTCTCGTCCGTCAAGCCCACACCAGCGGTCCAGACGGAGCTGTCCGCCACGGAGTCCACACTGATATAGGTGCCGATCTCCTCATCCTCCACCACGGTGACGGCCGCGGCATTGGTGTAGTAGTTGGTGCCGGCGGAGTTGAGGGCGTAGCCGCTGCCGGCCTCACCCACGTTGGAGATCACGTATTCCTTGCCGGGCTCAAGAGTGTCCGTCAGCAAGAAGATCTCTTCGCTGTACTTGGCGACCACAGGCCCATCGTTGACGCGGACCAGGTAAGCCCGCTCGTTGCCGGCGTAGTCCGCCGCAAACACGATGAAGGCGTTGCCCATTTCCTCGGTGACGGGGATTTCCACGCTGACGGTCTCGCCGGGCTGGTCCTGAGCGGGAACGGTCTCGAAGTAAGCTTCGTTCGCGCCGGGATCCATGGCGGCCAGGTAGGCCACGTAATTGTTGTCGGAAGCCGTAACGGTAACGGTGGACTTATCCGCGCTGAGAGCGACGTCCACAGCGGGCGTCTCGTCGTCCACCTTGAAGGTGTAGCCGATGTAGGAGCCCTTACCCAGCTCGCCGTCAGCCAGCAGCTGAGCGATCTGCTGAGCATCCACATAGCCGTTACCGGCCTTGGGGTCGAGCAGCAGGGCATAGTACTCGGGCACGGCGAACAGCGCCAGAGTGAAGACATCGTCTTCCTTCACGCCCAGGTCGGAGACCTTGGTGTTGACCTTGGCAACGCTGGTGCCGTTGTTGTACCAGGTGCTGCCGCGCTGATAGTAGTACGGGCCGATCTCATCGTGGGAGAGGCTGCCGTTGTCAAGGATGCTGCCATCCTCGGCCATGGCGATCCAGCCGATGGTGCCGGCGTTGCGCAGCAGGTTATACTTGAAGGAAGTGACAATCGAGCCGCTGTTGATGGCAAGCCGATCGGCGGGGAACTCATCCTCGATGGCATAGGGGTTGCCGGTGAAGGCAGCGGCGGACTTGCCGTTGTAGCGGATCTGCATGCCGTTGGCGTTGCTTCCGCTGCGGGTAGCAAAGTAAGGAGCCTTGTCGGTCCCATACAGAGTGCCGGTGACGGAAGCGCGGTCAAACATGGAGGGATCCGTCCAGGAGCCGTAGTAGCCCAGGATGGGGATGGAGTGCTGCACGTCCTCATACGCACCGTCAGCTGTCTCGCTGACGCAGGTGACGTAGGTGTAGCCTTCCACGTAAGTGCCGTTGGGATGATCCTGATCCAGGGCCGCCAGGTTGTTGAGCTGGATGGAAACGGTGACGGTCTTGCTCTCGCCAGCGGGAACGATCAGGTCGGCGCTGTCGGACACGCCCATGCGCTTGAGCCAGTCAAGCAGCAGGTAAGCGTCGTAAGAGGTGATGAGGTCGTCCTCGTCCACGTCGGCCGCGACGGCGTCCACATCCTCAGCCTCCAGCTTGCCGGAGACCACGTCCAGGATCGCCTGGGCGTCCAGAGCGTCGGTGACGCCGTTCATGTCAACGTCACGGCCGGTCTCATCGGACACGCCCCAGTAATAGTCCACAGCAGCGGACACGGGAACGGTGGCGTAATCCAGGTAATCGTCCACGCCGTCGGTCCACACGCCCTGGGTGAATATGTCGGTGTTCAGAGCATAGGCCAGATCCTTGTCGCCGATGTTCTTGATGGTGAAGGAGTACATGTAAGAGCCGGTGCGCTGGGCGTCCTGACCAAGCTCAACCTTCACCTTGCCGTCGGCCGCGCCGGTATTGGCGCTCTCGTCCATCATGATGAAGGACTTGGCCTGGGAGGCGGCAAACACGTTGCCGAGGCCGGCGCCCTGCTGCAGGATGGGCAGATAGGATCCGCCGGGCTGCATGGGAATGGCCGTGGACATCAGCAGGCTGTTGATGAGCGTGCGCTTGTTCACGCCCGCCTTCTCGGCAAGGCCGTTCTCGTCCACGTACTCACCCAGCACAGCGGCCATACCGGTCACGTGAGGCGCGGCCATGGAGGTGCCGGACATGATCTCGAAGCCGTCGTCGGTCATGCCGTTGACGGACCAGATGTTGCCGCCGGGGGCAGTGATCTCGGGCTTCATGATCAGCGCACCGGGAACGCCCCAGGAGCTGAAGCTGGAGATCTCTGCATCCGCAAGGTCGGTGCCCACCGCGCTGGTGATGGTATCGGTGATCTCCACGGTGCCGGTGTAATATTTGTAGTCTCCGGCAGTGGCGGGCTCGCCAAAGGCCTTGAGAGCTTCACCTTCGGCCAGGGTGATGGAAACCATGGGGAACTTGCCGGTGAAGTCGTCCAGAGCCATGGAGATGGTGCCGGGCTGGTTGTTGACGACCACAAGGGCGACGGGATTGTAGGAGATGGCGTTGTTGCCCTTGGCAGAGAAGTTGATGGAGCCGCGGTTGGTGAGGAGGACCTTGCCTTCCAGGGGGAGGACCTCGTTGACAGCGGCGTATTCCTCCGCCTCGCCGATGCCGTCGATGTAGACGTAGTCATACGTGCCGGCAACGGACTTCATCACGACCTGGCTGGGAACGCCGCTCTCCGTGTAGAAGACGGTCTGGCTACCGTTGAAGACGATGGGAGTGCCGACCATGCCCACGTTGTCCGCAGAGGCAACGCCCAGGCTGTTGAAGAAGGAGCCGGGGGAACCGCCGGTGTGGAAGCTGACGTCATCCGCATACAGACCATAGGTGTTCTGGACGAACTCATCCCATGCGTAGGCGTTGCCCGCGGAGATCGCCACCACGGTGCCGCTGTCCACCAGGCTGTCCATGACGGCCTGGTACTCTCCGGAGAAGGCAAAGCCCGCGTTGGAGGAGCCCAGGGACAGGTTGGCGGCGTCGGCGCCCAGGACGATGGCGTCCTCGATGGCGGCCATGTAGTCGGAGTCGTAAGCGCCGCCGCCATTGCCGAAGACCTTCATGGTGAGGATCTGGGCGTCAGGGGCCACGCCGACGGCGTACACGTTGGACGCAGCGTCCACGAAGTCGTTGCCGGCCTTCACGAAGCGGTTGGCCGCGGCAATGCCGGACACGTGGGAGCCGTGCTCGCCCTGGTTGTCGCTGTCGTGATCGGTGACGTAGTTGCCGTCAATGTAGTTGTAGGCAAAGGGGATCTTGCTGTTCTTGTAGACGGAGTCAGCGTCAATGTTGTGCTTGGCATTGGTGTTGTTGGCATTGAGCTGATCGACTACGGCAGCGATCTTCTCCTTGGTGAGAAGGTCGATGGGCTTGTCTACCTGGGAGATGGCATAATCGAAAGCGTCAGGATCGAAGGAGACGTGATCCTGGTTGGTGCCGGTATCGATAATCGCGACCATGCTGCCCGCGCCGGTGTAACCCTCGGCCCAGGCGTTGGTGGCGAACACCATTTCCTCGGTGGTGACAGAGGTGTTGACCTCGTCACGCTGGGGCTCGTAGCGCTGCTCCAGCTCCACAGCCCGCACGCCGGGGATCTGCTTGATGGTGTCGATATCGCCATAGCGCACGTTGGCGGAGATGGCGTTGACAGCCAGCGTCAGATTCCACTGCACGTCCAGACTCGAGCCGATGGCGGCTTCGATGCTGGCGGCGACGGAGCTCTGCTGGTTGCGCAGAGTGTTCCGGTAAGAAACGGCACCGGCGTTGGTGCCCACGCCCTGGGTGGAATAGCCTGCGTTCAGAGTAGCGGGCTTGTCCAGGAAAATGGACACACGAACGATATCGTTCAGACCGTAGGGAAGAGTCTCGGCGGTGAGGGTGTTTTCCTCACCCACGAGAGTGGGATCGTCACCCAGCTTCTTTACGTTGAGGGTGCTGGGATCGATCTCCTCGAGTTCCAGATCCCCGGTATTGCGCTCGGGTACGACGGATGCTTCGGGCGTAAAAGGCTCAAAGTCCGCCTTGGGAGCGATGTCGTCCTGTGCAGCCAGCGCTGTCAGAGACAGCGAGAACAGCATTGCGACGGCCAAAACCAGAGAAAGGGAACGTCTCAGGGTTTTCTTCATCCTTGTCCTCCTTCTTTCTTGACCGGCTTCCCGGCCTGTTGGAATTTATATAAGGTGGAAACCACCGTATATACACAGAAACCTATATATCCGCTTTCGCCGACGGCACGGTGAGCTCATTGAGAGTCTCCCGGGTGACCTTTGCCACGCCGTCGATCCCCTGGATCACGGGGATGTCGCCCTCCCACACGTCGGCGGAGATTACGTTCACGTTTTTCGTAAACTGCCACGCCACCTCCAGGGGCTCTCCCGTGGCGTCCTCAATGGCCAGGATCACCCGGCTCTGCTCCTGCCGCAGCGCCTCCTCACCGGCGTCGGCAGACATGGTCAGCGTGATGGCCACCCGTACCCGTTCGCCTCGCTTCGGGCTCGGAACGGGAGCTCTCTCTCCGTCGGGCGCGTCCGTGGGTCCCAAGGACGGGGTCGCGGCGGCGGTCTCCTCCGTTTCCATCGGTCCGGGGGACGGGGTCATCGGCGTCTCCTCCCTTTTCTCACCGGCGCAGCTCTGGAGCAGCAGCCCCAGCGCCAGGACAGCGCCCAGCAGGACCGGTCGGCGGCGGTATCGTCTCTTTAACATAGCTTGCCCCCTCCGGAGGGCGTGGGGAGGTCGTCTGCGGGGGATCCGAAAAGACGCAGAAATGCGGCGGTTTAAATTGCTAAATCGTTTCTGCAATAGTACCCTGCTGTACGGAATTATATAGCTGAAATTATACAGTCCTCAACCGCATTTGGCAATAAGCATTCGCTATCGCATATTTGATAAAATATTATCCATCACTGCTCTTATTTTTGGGTAAAATATGAAACAGCTCGTTGGCCCAGGGGGAAGAACCGCAAAAAAAGCAGAGGAAACCGTTCCTCTGCCCTTTTGCTTTTCGTTGGTGATCGACCCGTCGTTGTGAATAAAGATTCTTAAATGCGGTTATTCTTCCATTCCTTCTTCCCCGAGGCCGTCGAACAGGCTCACCTGGCGGCTGTTGGGCAGATCTCCCAGTGCGCCCTGCTTCCGAAGCTGATCCAGATTGGCCTGGCTCACCTTGGGACAGGTATCCAGAATGTCGTCGGCGGAGACGAAACGCTGGCCGCTTTTCTGGCTGTTCATCAGATCCTCCGCCGCCGCGCCGCCAAGGCCGGAGATGGCCACGAAGGGCGGGCGGAGCCGGCCGTCCTCGATCTGAAAGCGGTAGGCATGGGACTTGTAGATGTCGATATTGTGGAAGGAAAAGCCCCGGAGGTAAAACTCGTAGACGGATTCCAGCGTGGTGAGCAGATCCTGATCCTTGGCGGTGGCGTTGGGGTCCTGCTGGATCTTGCGGATCTTTTCCCGGCACTTGTCGATGCCGTGGAGCATGCTCTCGGCGTCAAAGCCGTCCTTCTGGCTGCGGCGGTAAAAATAGGCGCTGTAATAGGCCAGGGGCTCGTGGACCTTGAACCAGGCGATGCGGAAGGCCATCATCACGTAGGCCACCGCGTGGGCCTTGGGGAACAGATACTGGATCTTTCGGCAGGATTCGATCCACCACTCCGGCACTCCCAGCTTCTGCATCTCCTCCACGATGCCGTCCGGCCAGGGCTTGCCCTTGTGGATGGCGCCCTTACGCACGGCCTCCATGAATTTAAATGCACGTTTGGGATCCATGCCCATCTGGATCAGATAGAGCATGATATCGTCCCGGCAGCCCACGCACTTGTCGGTGGGGGCGATCTTGTTCACGACGATGTCCCGGATATTGCCCGCCCACACGTCCGTGCCGTGGGAGAAGCCCGAGAGCCGGATCAGCGTGGCGAACTCCCGGGGCTGGGTGTCCACCAGCATCTGCCGGGTGAAGGGCGTGCCGAACTCCGGCACGCCGATGGTGCCCGTCTTGCCGATGATGGGGTCGTCGTCCGGCAGACCGAGAGGCTCCGGGGTGGTGAAAATGCGCATGGTCTCCGGGTCGTCCAGAGGGATGGTCCGGGCGTTCACTCCGGTGGCGTCCTCCAGCATGCGGATCATAGTGGGATCATCGTGGCCCAGCTCGTCCAGCTTGAGCAGGTTGGCCTCCATGCTGTGGTATTCAAAGTGGGTGGTGATGATGCCGCCGGTGGCGTCGTCCGCCGGGTGCTGCACCGGGCAGAAGTCGGTGACGTCCTTGTCCTGGGGGATGATGACCAGTCCTCCGGGGTGCTGGCCGGTGGTGCGCTTGACTCCCACGCAGCCCGCCGCCAGGCGGTTCTCCTCCGCCCGGGAGACGGTGAGTCCCCGTTCCTCCAAGTACTTTTTCACGTAGCCGTAGGCCGTCTTTTCCGCCAGAGTTCCGATGGTGCCGGCGCGGAAAACGTGGTCACGGCCGAACAGCTCCTCGGTGTATTTATGGGCGTTGGCCTGGTATTCCCCGGAGAAGTTCAGATCGATATCCGGGACCTTGTCGCCGCCGAAGCCCAGGAAGGTCTCAAAGGGGATGTCAAAGCCGTCCTTCACCAGCGGCGCGCCGCACTCCGGGCAGACACGGTCGGGCATATCGGCGCCGCAGCCGTATTTTTCGCCGGTGGGCATGTATACGTTCTCAAAATCGGTGAATTTGCACTGGGGACAGCGGTAATGGGGCGGCAGGGAGTTGACCTCCGTGATGCCGGACATGTAGGCCACGATGGACGAGCCCACGCTGCCGCGGCTGCCCACCAGGTAGCCGTGCTCCAGGGAGTTCTGCACCAGCTTCTGGGCGCTCATGTAAATGACCTCGTAGTGCCGGCCCAGGATGGCGTCCAGCTCCTCCTTCACCCGCTGGGTGACCAGCTCCGGAGGGTCCTCTCCGTAGAGCTCGTGGGTCTTGTCCCACACCATCCGCTCCAGATCCTCCGCCGCGTGGGGGATGGAGGGCGGGAACAGCTCCTTGGGCAGCAGCTCGAATTCCTCCACGCTCTCCGCGATGGCGTTGGGCGCGCCGATGACCACGTCCCGGCAGTCCTTTTCCCCCAGATAGGCGAACTCCGTGAGCATCTCGTCGGTGGTCTTGAAGTAGATGGGCAGCTCCTTGTCCGCGTCGGAAAACTTCCGGGCAGCCAGAATGATCTTCCGGAAGATCTCGTCCTGGGGATCGAGAAAGTGCACGTCCCCGGTGGCGCACACCGGCTTGCCCAGCTTTTTGCCCAGAGCCAGGACCCGCCGGTTGAACTCCCGCAGCTCCTCATCGTCCTTTGCCTTGCCGTCATTGACAAGGAAGCGGTTGTTGCAAAGGGGCTGGATCTCAAGATAATCGTAAAAGGACGCCAGACGCTCCAGCTCGGCGGCGCTGCGGTGGCGCACCACCGCGTCGAACACCTCCCCCGCCTCGCAGGCGGAGCCCACGATGATCCCCTCCCGATACTGCATCAACAGGCTCTTGGGGATGATGGGGTTCTTTTTGAAGTGCTCCAGATGGGACTTGGAGATCAGCTCATACAGATTCTTCAGGCCCGTCTTGTTTTTTACCAGCAGGATGATGTGCCGGGGACGGCGGTTCTCGCCGCTGCGCAGCCGGGTGACGATGGGGCCGATATCCCGCAGCTGCACTGCGCCCTCCTCCGCCAGCCGGCCCCGGAGCCGGTCAAAGATCCTGGCGCAGACGGCGGCGTCGTCCGAGGCGCGGTGGTGATTGAACTCAGGGAGGCCCAGCGCACGGGACACCACGTCCAGCTTGAAGCGCCGCAGCTCCCGAAGGAGGCTCTGGGATACGGCCAGGGTGTCGACGTACACCGGGTCGAAGTCCATGCCGCCCCGCTCCGCGGCGGATTTGATAAAGCCCACGTCAAAGGCGGCGTTGTGGGCCACCAGGGGCAGGTCCCCCGCAAAGCGCAGAAAGGCCGCCACGGCGTCCTTTTCCGGCGGCGCGCCGTAGACGTCCCGGTCGGTGATGCCGGTGAGCTGCACGATCTCCGGCGGGATGGGCATCTCCGGGTCCACGAAGGTCTGGAAGCTCTCGGTGATGTGACCGTTGACCATCTTCACCGCGCCGATCTCCGTGATGCGGTCCCGCTCTCCGTCCAGACCGGTGGTCTCAATGTCAAAGCCCACGAAATCCGTGTCCAGAGGCCGGTCTGTCTCGCCGCTGACCGCCAGCAGATCGTCCACGTCGTTGACGTAGTAGCCCTCCACGCCGTAGATGATCTTGATGCCGTTCTTCTTCCCCGCCTGCCAGAACTCCGGGAAAGCCTGGGCCACGCCGTGGTCGGTCACCGCCACGGCCTTGTGGCCCCAGCGGGCCGCGGTCTTCACCGCCGCCCCCGGGTCGGTCAGTGCGTCCAGGGTGGAATAGCGGGTGTGGAGATGGAGCTCCACCCGTTTTTCCCCCTCCGCCAGATCCATCCGCTGCACCGCCGGCTCCACCACGATGGCGGTGGGGTCGATGACGTTATCCCCCTCGTAACGGTTGAAGGACACGCCCCCGTGGACGGTGAGCCGGTCCCCCTTGTGGATCTTGTCCAGCAGGGTCTTGTCCTCCGGGGTGCGCAGGAATTTGGAAACCCGGATGCTGCCGGTATAGTCGGTCAGGGAAAAGCTGAGAACGGCGGCCTTCTGCTTGGGCAGATCCCGGTTTTCCACCTCAAAAACCACGCCCGTCACCGTAACGGTGCCGGACTGGGAGGTGATCTCGGAGATGTCTATGCTTTTTTCCCGGGGAGGGCGGCCGAGGATCGCCTTGCCGGGGGCGGGCTTTTCTTTTTTGCCCTCCCCTCCCTTTTTCGGCGCCGCGGTCCGGGGCCAATCGGGCCGGATATGTACGCTGGCAAGGCCGTATTCCTCCGCCAGACGGCTCTCCAGCCGCGTCAGCTCTCCCATGGACGGCTGGACGGGAAACAGGGCGTCCACCGACATGGACAGGTCCTCCCGGGAGACGACCACGCTTTGTATAACGGTCTTGTCCAGTCCGCCGCAGCTCTCCCGCAGGGGTCCGCAGCAGCCGAACATTTCCAAAAACAGGGTTTCCTGGGCCATTATCCGTTCTCGCTTTCGATCAGTTCCACCAATGCGTCGGCCAGTTTGTCCTCGCGGACCCGGGCCACCTTCTCCCCATGTTTGAAGAGGATGCCCAGGCCCTTGCCCCCGGCGATGCCATAGTCGGCGTGGGACGCCTCTCCGGGGCCGTTCACCACGCAGCCCATCACCGCGACGGTGATGTCCCAGGGCTTGTCCCGCAGCCGGGCCTCCACCTCCTTAGCCACGGAGATCATATCGTACTCCGTGCGCCCGCAGGTGGGGCAGGACACGAACTGCACTCCCCGGCGCAGCCCCAGGGCCCGCAGCAGCTCGGTGCCCACGTAGACCTCCTCCTCCGGCTCGTCGGTGAGAGAGACGCGGATGGTGTCCCCGATGCCGTCCAGCAGCAGCGAGCCGATGCCCGCGGCAGATTTGAGGATGCCCCGCTCCCGGGTGCCGGCCTCGGTGACGCCGATGTGCAGCGGGTAGCTGCATTTTTCCGCCAGAAGCCGGTTGGTCTCCACCATCAGCGCCGGGTCGGAGGCTTTGACGGAGATGCAGATATCCTCAAAGCCGCAGTCCTCCAGCAGTTTCACGTGGCCCATGGCGCTCTCGTAAAGCGCCTGAGCGGTAAGCCCGTACTTTGCCAGCAGCTCCTTCTCCACCGATCCGGAGTTGACGCCGATGCGGATGGGAACGCCCCGCTCCCGGCAGGCGTCGGCCACCAGCCGCACCCGGTCAGGGGAGCCGATGTTGCCCGGGTTGATGCGGATCTTGTCAAAGCCTGCCTCCACCGCCGCCAAAGCCAGCTTGTAATCAAAATGGATATCCGCCACCAGCGGCATATCCGTGCCCCGGCGGATCTCCGGCAGGGCGCGGGCCGCGACGGCGTTGGGCACGGCCAGGCGCACGATCTGGCAGCCGGCGGACTCCAGCCGCCGGATCTGGGCCAGGGTGGCCGCCGGATCATCGGTATGGGTGTTGGTCATGGACTGGACCGTGATGGGGTTTCCTCCCCCCACGGCCACGCCCCGGACGTATATGGTTCGGCTCAGTCTTCTCTTCATCGTCTTATGATCCTCGCAATATCGTTATAGAATACCAGCGCCATCAGCCCCAGCAGCAGAAGAAGGCCCACGTAGTGGATATAGCCCTCGATCCGGGGATCGGGCTTTTTGCCGCTGAGCTTTTCCCAGCCCCAGGCGATGAGCAGGGTGAAGATGTGTCCGCCGTCCAGCGCCGGGATGGGCAGCATGTTCATCACCGACAGGTTCACCGCAATAAAGGCGATGAGGTACACCACGTTCTCCAGCCCCTGGCTGACGGTCTCGGCGCTCTGGCCGGTCTCGTTGATGATGTCCACGATGCCCACCACGCCGGTCATATCCGACACGGCCGCCTTGCCGGTGAACAGCTGCACCAGACCATTTTTCACCATGCGGACAAAGTCCAGGCAGCTGTACAGGGAGTATTTCAGCGTGGAGCCGACGCCGGCCTCCTCGATGCCGAAATAGATCCCGTATTTCATCTCATAGGTGCCGTCTTCCTTCTCATAGCGCACGGGCACCATGTGGTAATCGTTCAGCCGCACCTTTTTGCCGTCACGGATCAGCACCAGGTCCAGATCCCCGTCGGCGTCCCGGCCGGCGTACTCACTGAAGTTGGCGGTAAAATAGATCCGCTGGCCGTTGACGCTCCAGATCTCGTCCCCCCGCTGCAGCACGCCCTCGTAGGGGCAGTCGGGAAAGAAATCCGCGATCACCGGACTGAGAAAGCCCTGGGAGGGGATATACAGGATCAGGATCAGTACAAAGCCCAGCAGAAAGTTCATAAACGAGCCGGCCACCAGGATCAGTATGCGCTTGATCACGCTCTGGTTGGTGAAGGCCCGGGGATCATCGGAGCTCTCGTCCTCCCCCTCCATGGCGCAGAAGCCCCCCACGGGCAGCGCCCGCAGAGAGTAGAGCGTCTCCTTTCCCTGCCGGGACAGGAGCTTGGGTCCCATGCCCATGGAAAACTCCGTGACCTTCACCCCGCAGGCCTTGGCCACCAGGAAGTGGCCCAGCTCGTGGACGAAGATCAGTACGCCGAAGGCAAATACCGCGATCAGAATATACATTTAGGTCAAATCTCTCCTGACATGATCCCTGGCCCAGGTGTCCGCAGCCAGGATCTCCTCCAGCGTGGGGTGATCGATGATCTCCGCGGCCTCCACGGCGGAGGCCACCAGCCGGTAAATATCATTGTACCCGGTCTTGTGTCCCAAAAACGCCCCCACGGCGATCTCGTTGGCGGCGGAGAGGACGCAGGGCGCCGTTCCGCCCCGGCGGGCGCACTCCACAGCCAGCCGCAGACAGGGCAGCTTGTCAAAATCCGGGTCCTCAAAGTGCATGGCGCCGATGGCGGCAAAGTCCATAAAGGGGGTGGCCGCGGCCCGGCGCTCCGGCCAGGTCAGGGCGTACTGGATGGGCAGCCCCATGTCCGGCGCCGCCAGCTGGGCGATCACCGTGCCGTCCAGCAGTTCCACCATGGAGTGCACGGCGCTCTCGGGGTGGATCAGCACCTTGATCTGATCCGGGGTCACGGCGAAAAGATGCATGGCCTCGATGAACTCCAGGCCCTTGTTCATCATGGTGGCGCTGTCCACGCTGATCTTGGCGCCCATGCTCCAGTTGGGATGGCGCACCGCCTGCTCGGGGGTGACGGCGCGGGTCTGCTCCTGAGTCCAGCCCCGGAAGGGGCCGCCGGAGCCGGTGAGCAGGATGCGCCGCAGCTCGCCTTTGTCCCGGCCGGTGAGACACTGGAAGATGGCCGAGTGCTCCGAGTCCACGGGGATGATCTCCGCGCCCTGTCGGGCTGCCTGGTCCATGACCAGTTCCCCGGCACAGACCAGTGTCTCCTTATTGGCAAGGGCGATGCGCCGTCTGGCGGCGATGGCCGCCAGGGTGGGCCGCAGCCCGATGCTGCCGGAAACTCCCGTGACCACGCAGTCCGCTCCGTCGATCACCGCGGCGGCGCACAGCGCCTCCTCCCCCGCGCCGATCTCCACGTCCATGTCCCCCAGCCGCTCCCGCAGCTCCCGCGCCGCGTCCGGGTCGTACATGGCGATGAACCGCGGACGGAAGGTCCGCGCCTGCTCGGCCACCCGGTCCACGTCCCGGCGGGCGGCCAGCGCCAGCACGGGAATGCCAAGACGGCTGGCCGCCTGGGCGGTCTGCCGTCCGATGGATCCTGTTGAGCCGAGGATCGAAATACCTTTTACCATTTTCTGTCACTCCAAAAGCCAGATGGCGGGGGCCATGGCGATCCACACCTCCGTCAGCGGGGCCAGATAATATATACTGTCGAACCGGTCCAGGATTCCCCCGTGTCCGGGCAGGATCCAGCCGTAGTCCTTGATGCCGTATTGTCTTTTAAACGCGGAAAAGGTCAGATCTCCCAGCTGGGAGACCACGCTGCCCAGTACGCCGAACAGCGTGAGCGACAGCGAATGGACGCCGAAGCCCAGCTTTCGCAGGATCAGACCGTAGGCAAAGGCGCACAGCGCACCCATTGCCACGCCCCCCACGGCGCCCTCCACCGTCTTTTTGGGAGAGATATGGGGCACCAGCTTATGTTTTCCCAGCAGCATGCCGGTGAAGTAGGCGCCGGTGTCGCTGCCGAAGGCAATGATGAAGGGCAGCGCCATGCGGACCCGGCCCACTTTTTCAATGAGCCCGATCCTGGCCAGGGTGGAGAGCATCATGGGCAGGACGCCCCCCGCCAGCATGGTGACGGAGATCATCTCCAGATTGATGCGCCAGGTCCCTGAAAAGGTGACCATCTGCTCGATGGAGAGGATGAAAAACAGCAGCAGCAGCATCCCCACGCCCCAGCTGAATTCCACGCCCAGGGAGAAGAACACCGGCATGGCAAAGGCGCAGAGCATGGCGGAAGCATACAGCCGCCGGGGCGTTTTGCCCAGAGCCATGTGCATCATCTCATAAGCCGCGATGGCGGATACGGCGCCGATGGCCACACCGAAGGCCCACAGCGGCGAGAACAGCAGCACGTAGACCAGCAGCGGGATCCCGGCCAACGCCGTAAGGATTCTGGTTTTCACGCCTTTACTCCTCCATAGCGCCTGTCACGGCGGCGAAAGGCCGCCAGGGCGCGGTCCATGTCTTTCTCGGAGAAATCCGGCCAGAGCACGTCGGTGAACAGCAGCTCGGAATAGGCGCACTCCCACAGCAGGAAGTTCGATATACGGTATTCCCCTCCCGTGCGGATTATGAGATCCGGGTCAGGGATCCCCGCGGTGTCCAGATGGGCCGAGAGCGCCTCCTCCGTGAGCTGGGAGACCGGGGCGTTTTGGGCATAGCGTTTCACGGCACGGACGATCTCGTCCCTGCCGCCGTAGTTGAGGCACACGTTGGCCTGAAAGCAGCCCGGAAGCCTCCGGGCGATGGAGTCCGTGGTCTCGATCAGCTCCCGCAGCTCCGGTGAGAGCGGGGATACATCCCCCAGGATCTTCAGCCGGATCCGGTCCCGCTCCATTTTCTCAACGGACTCCAGCAGATACTTTTTCAGCAGGCCCATGATGGCGCCCACTTCTTCGCTGGAACGCTTCCAGTTTTCCGTGGAAAAGGCGTAGACCGTCAAATGATCCATGCCCAGATCCCGGCAATAGGTCGCGATGCGGCGGAAGGTCTCCGCCCCGGCGGCGTGACCGGCGCTGCGGGGCAGTCCCCGCTGTTCGGCCCACCGCCCGTTGCCGTCCATGATGACGGCAACGTGGCGGGGAACCATTTCCGGCGCCACCGCCTGTTTTTCTGCCGCAGTGTCCGCCATCAGATCTCGAAAAGCTCTTTTTCCTTGGTCTCGGTCTGCTTGTCCAACGCCTTGATATAGTCGTCGGTGAGCTTCTGCAGATCCTTTTCAAGGTCCTTCAGGTCGTCCTCGGTGATCTCGCTCTTCTTCTGCTGCTTTTTGAATTTGTCCATGGCGTCCCGGCGGATGTTGCGCACCGCCACCTTGGCCTCCTCGCCGTACTTGCGCACCTGCTTGGCCAGGTCCTTGCGCCGCTCCTCGGTGAGCTGAGGGAACACCAGGCGGATGGAGCGTCCGTCGTTCTGGGGGTTGATGCCCAGATCGGACACCAGGATGGCTTTTTCAATGAGCTTGAGCGTGCTGGCGTCCCAGGGCTGGATCACCAGGCTCCGGGGATCGGGGGTGGAGATGGAAGCGATCTGACGGATGGGGGTGGGAACGCCGTAGTAATCCACCTCGACCTGGTCCAGCACGGCGGCGTTGGCCCGTCCGGCGCGGACAGCGGCGAACTGGGTGGCCAGCACCTCGGTGGTTTTTACCATACGGGCTTCGAATTCTTTCAGCTCTGACATCGGAAAATCCTCCCTCTTGATGATTATTCTACCAGTGTGCCTACGTTCTCGCCCGCCACGGCCCGGAGGATGTTCTCCGGATCCTTCAGAGCGAAAACCAGCACCGGAACGTGGTTATCCATGGCAAGACAGGTGGCGGTGCTGTCCATCACGGCCAGATGCTGCTCCAGCACCTGATCGTAGCTGAGCTTATCATAGCGCACAGCCGCGGGGTCCAGCTTGGGATCGGCGGAGTACACGCCGTCCACGTTTTTGGCCAGCAAAATGGCGTCCGCTCCGATGAGCACCGCCCGGAGCACGGCGCCGGTGTCCGTGGTAAAGAAGGGGCTGCCCACGCCGCCGCCGAAGATCACCACGCTGCCGCTTTTAAGGTATTCGTCCGCCTTGTCCAGCGAGAAGGGCTCGGCGACCTGCTCGATGCGCATGGCGGTGAGAACCTTGGCCTCAACCCCCTGCTGACGGAAAACGTCCTGCAGCGCCAGGCAGTTCATCACTGTGGCCAGCATGCCCATCTGGTCGGCGTGGGCCCGGTCCATGCGGCCCTCTCCGTTTTTCACACCCCGCCAGAAGTTGCCGCCGCCTACCACGATGCCCACCTCCACGCCGCGGCGGACACACTCCGCCACCGCGCCGCAGACCCGGGACATGATGCGAAAATCCAGACCGGTGCCGCCCTCGCCGGCGAGAGCCTCGCCGCTGAGCTTCAGCAATACGCGCTTATAGGCGCATTTTTGTTCCTGCATGGGAAAAACCCTCCTGTAATCGGACAATGTATTATAAGGATAGAATCGCGCAGTGACGGAAGTCTCCGCCGGTCAGCGGTATTTGCGGATCAGCGCCTCCACCTCCCGGAGGAAGGACTCCAGCGTCTTGTTGGGCCGGCCCTTGCTCTCCCGGACGAGAGCCAGCAGCTCCTCGCCGCTGCGCAGCAGCCGCTTGTAGAAGTCCTCCGCCTTGGTGCCGCCCACCGTGGCCTTGCTGATGGGGACGCCCTCGGGCCGGGCGGTGAAACGGTCTTCCAGAAGATCGAACTCCGCGCCGCTGTAGGGGGCCGCCGCCGGGACGCCCAGCTCCTGGCTGACCAGCTCGGCAAAGGAATCGGTGACGGTGTTCTCCCCGTGGTTGACAAAGACCATTTTCGGCTTCGTCTCAAAGCCCCGGAGCCAGTCCAGCAGACCGTTCTGGTCGGCATGGCCGCTCTTGCCCGGCAGCGTTCCGATCTCGCACTTGATGTTGATATCCTCGCCGAAGAGCTTGACGGATTCCGCGCCGTCAACGATGATGCGGCCCAGGGTGCCCACCGACTGGTAGCCCACGAACAGCACCGTGCTCTCCGGCCGCCACAGGTTGTGCTTGAGATGATGGCGGATCCGCCCGCCCTCGCACATGCCGCTGGCGGAAATAATCACCTTGGGCTCGGGATCCACGTTGATGGCCTTGGAATCCTCCGCCGAGGTGGAGATGCGGATGTTGTCGGACCAGATGGGGTTGACGCCTGCGTCCACCAGCGCCTTGGTCTCGTCGTCCAGGCAGTCACGGCTGCACTGGAGATAGATGGCCGTGGCCTCGTTGGCCATGGGGCTGTCCACGTACACGGGGAAGCCGTCGTGGCCGGTGACCATATGTTTTTCCTTGATCTCACGGATAAAATAGAGCATTTCCTGGGTGCGCCCCACCGCGAAGGAGGGGATCACCAGGTTGCCGCCCCGGTCCAGCGTACGCTGGATGTACTCGGCCAGCTTGTCCACCGGCAGAGAGCTGCGGTCGTGGAGCCGGTCGCCGTAGGTGGACTCCACCATGACGTAGTCCGCCTCCGCCACCTTTTCAGGAGCGTTGCGGATGATGGGCTGGTCGTAGTTGCCGATGTCCCCGCTGAAGACCATCTTGCGGGTCTGTTCGTTCTCCGTCATCCACACCTCGATGCAGGCCGAGCCAAGCAGATGGGCCACATCGCTGAAGCGGGCGGAGAACCCCTCCCCGATCTGGACGGTCTCTCCATAGGGTACGGGACGCAGGTGGCTGATGGCCGCCTGGGCGTCGTCCACGGTGTAAAGCGGCTCCACCAGAGGCTTGCCGGCGCGCTTGTTCTTGCGGTTTTGATACTCGGCCTCGCTCTCGTGGATCTCGGCGCAGTCGATAAGCATGATCCGGCACAGGTCGCAGGTCTCCGGGGTGGCGTAGATGGGTCCGTCGAAGCCCTCTTTATACAGCAGCGGCAGCTTGCCCGAGTGATCCACGTGGGCGTGGGTCAGCAGCACAAAGTCCAGGTTTCCCGCTGCCACGGGGATGGGCTGGTTGACGAAGATGTCCTTCCCCTGTTCCATTCCGCAGTCCACCAGTCCTCTGCCGCCGGCGCATTCCAGAAGAGTGCAGCTGCCGGTTACCTCGTGGGCCGCTCCGATGAATGAGATTTTCAAGTTTACTCCCCCATGCTCCAAGTCAGAACAGGTCCTGTGGACGTCTGAAATGGCCATTTTTTAACAGCTTGTATTATACACACTCTGCCGTCCACGCGCAAGTATTATGGCAGTTTTTGAAAATTTGATTGAATTTCACCAATGGATTATGTATTCTATGGTCTGTGGAGGAAGAGCCATGAAAGCTGTGAAAAACACAATGAGTCTGCTTTTGGCGGCAATGCTGGCGTGGGGCGCCGCGCTGCCCATCCGGGCCGCGGAGGACACCCCCGTCCCCCCGACGGAAGAGGAAATCCCTGCAGAGCCCGCAGCGGAGGAGGAAGTCCCCGGGGAATCGGCGGAGGAGCCCTATCTGGTGCTGGATGAGGCGGAAGTGCGCGCCATGGTGGAGGAATATATGGAAAGCCACGGTGTTCAGAGCGACCGCTTCTCCATGGCCTACTGCTACACCGGGACCGGCGAGACCTGGTCCATGAACGGGGATCGCTTCCTTATCGGCGCAAGCCTGTACAAGCTCTCGCTGATCATGGGGCTGGCGGAAAAGGTCTCCGCCGGTCAGCTGCAGCAGACCGACCAGATCTACGGCATGGACATCTCCTTTATCGAGCGCCGCGCCCTGACCTTCTCCGACAACGACGTGGCTGAGCGGATGATCGGGTACTTCGGGACCTTTCGGGATTACCGGCTGATGCAGGCGCGGATCGCCGGCGTCAGCGAGGCGGACCTGCCCGAGGATTTCTTCTCCGCCAACGTGTTCTCCGCGGATTTCATGATGGGCGTGCTCAAGGAGCTTTACGCTCATCCGGAGAAATACCCCAACGTGATGGAGTGTCTGTATGAGGCAAACCCGGGGGAATACTTCCGCCGGTCCCTGGACGGCCGCTTTGCCGTGGCCCAGAAGTACGGCGGCGGGGACGGATATCTGCACACCGCGGGGATCATCGATACCCCCGTGCCATGTCTGCTGGTGGTGATGACCCACCGGGTGTCCAACGCCCAGCAGGTCATTGCCGACATCGGGGCCATGATGGCCGATTACTCCGTGACGTTGGACGAGCGCACCCGGGCCCATTTTGACGAGCTGGAGCGCCAGGCCGAGGAGGCCCGCCGTGCCGAAGAGGAGGCCCGTCGGGCCGAAGAAGAGGCGCAGCGCCGGGCCGAGGAGGAAGAGCGGGCCAGACAGGAGGCCCAGCGCCGGGCCGAGGAGGAGGCCGAGGCCGCCCGGATCGCCGCCGAAGAGGAAGCGGAAAAGGCCCGCCTGGCCGCCGAAGCTGCCCGGGAGGCCTTCCCCCTGGGCATCGTGATCACCGTGGTGGCCGGACTGACCGCCGTGGTGGGTGTGTTCGGTCTGATCCGGGCCCATAACAAAAAGAAGGAATACCGCTGAATCTTGCGTTTTCGCGCAAAGAGCCCCCGGCCTCGGCCGGGGGCTCTTTGCGTATCGTCTTACTGGTTGGCGCGCATGGCGAGGTACGCGTTGATGAATCCGTCGATGTCGCCGTCCATCACGGCGTTGATGTTGCTGTTTTCATAGCCGGTGCGGGTGTCCTTGGCCAGGGTGTAGGGCATGAACACGTAGGAGCGGATCTGGCTGCCCCACTCGATCTTCATCTGCACGCCCTTGATGTCCTCGATCTTCTCCAGGTGCTCCCGCTCCTTGATCTCCGCCAGCTTGGCCCGGAGCATCTCCTTACAGTTTTCCAGATTCTGGAAATGGCTCCGTTCCACCTGGCTGGAGACCACGATCCCGGTGGGGATGTGGGTCAGGCGCACCGCCGAGGAGGTCTTGTTGACCTTCTGTCCGCCGGCGCCGGAGGAGCGGAACACGTCCATCTTGATATCCTCGTCCCGCAGCTCGATCTCCCCCGCGTCGCCGATCTCGGGCATGACCTCCACGGCGGCGAAGCTGGTCTGGCGGCGGCCGGAGGCGTCAAAGGGGCTGATGCGCACCAGCCGGTGGACGCCGTGCTCGCTTTTGAGGTAGCCGTAGGCGTTTTCCCCTTCGATCTTGATGGTGGCGGATTTGATGCCCGCCATGTCCCCGTCCTGGTAGTCCAGCAGGGTGTATTTGAAACCGTGGCGGTCGGTCCACATGGTGTACATGCGGTAGAGCATCTGGGCCCAGTCCTGGGCCTCGGTGCCGCCGGCCCCGGCGTGGAAGGTCAAGATGGCGTCGTTGGCGTCGTACTCACCGGTGAGAAGTGTGGACAGGCGCATGGACTCCAGATCCTCGGTAAAGGAGCCGAACTCCTCCGTCACCTCGGGCAGCAGGGACTCGTCCTGCTCCTCCAGCGCCATTTCGCACATGGTGAACAGATCGTCCCACCGGGTGCAGAGCTTTTCGTATCGTTCGCACTTGTTCTTGAGCTGCTTGATGCGCTGCTGCACCTGCTGGGAATGCTGCACGTTGTTCCAGAAGCCGTCCTGGGCGCTCTCCGTCTCCAGCTCGGCGATCTCCCGCCTCGCCTCGTCCAGCTGCAGCGCGCCGCCCAGATCGTCCAGCGAGGGCTTGAGCCCGTTGAGTTTCGTTTTGTATTCTTCAAATTCCAGCATCGTCGTTCATCCTTTTTTCGTCGTATGCAAATCGCCGTTTCCGGCGTTCTGTGTCGGTGTTGCCGCCTTCCCCGTACAGAAAGGCGATGGTATTATAGCAGATGCCGCGCACCTTGTCCAGAAAACTTTGTCTCCCTTCCGTAATCCTGCGGCGTGCAGGCCTTTCCTTTGGCCGCCGGGCCGCGGAAGCCGTGCCGCTCTTCCGCGTAATCAAACGGAGATTCTGTTCAGGAACCGTTTTTCACCGCTTTGTGCTTTCGCATCCATGCGCCTATATGGTTTCTTATGTAGTTTATCGCTCAAACGTATACGGATCCCCATTTATACTCTCAGGGCCAAAACTATAAATACGCAGTTCCGGCAGCGGCTGCCGCTTCTGCATATTCCCGTGCGGGTTGGTCCCCGGGAGCCAAAAAAGGGCGCGGTTTCAGGCGCTGCGGCGGGTGTCGGAGAACCTTCGCGGAAAAAAACAGAAAAAAACCGTAATTCCGTGTGGAAAACTGTTTCCTTTTCCCGCTCCGGTGTGATATACTTTTTAAGGAAAACAGTTTAGCCATCGTTCAATTACTACAAACAGAAACAGAGGGTGATTTGATTTGATCTCACACGGGAAAGAAGTAAAGGTATTTACCGGTAATTCCAACCTGGCGCTTTCAAACAGCATCGCAAACTACCTCCACAAGCCCATGGGCCTGGCCGACATCAAGCGTTTTGCCGACGGGGAGTGCTCTGTCTCCATCCTTGAGCCCGTACGCGGCGCCGACGTCTTTATCGTCCAGTCCACCTGCAAGCCCGTCAACGACAACCTGATCGAGCTGCTGGTCATGATCGATGCCATGCACCGCGCCTCCGCGGGCCGCATCACCGCTGTAATGCCTTACTTTGGCTACGCCCGGCAGGACCGCAAGGCCAAGAGCCGCGACCCCATTTCCGCGAAACTGGTAGCCAACCTGATCGAAGCCGCCGGCGCCGACCGCGTGCTCACTATGGACCTGCACGCCAATCAGATCCAGGGCTTCTTTGATATTCCCGTAGACAACCTCCGCGGCGCGCCCCTGTTTGCCCGGCACTACGTCGAGCAGTTCGGCAAGGGCAACCCCGACGTGATGGTGGTCTCTCCCGACGTGGGCAGCGTGGCCCGGGCCAGAGAGTTCTCCATGAAGCTGGGCGTGAACATGGCCATCGTGGACAAGCGCCGGGAAGTGGCCAACAAGTCCGAGGTCATGAACATCATCGGCAACGTGGAAGGCAAGACCGTCATCCTGCTGGATGATATGGTGGATACCGCCGGTTCGCTGTGCGGCGCGGCCACCGCCCTCATGGAGATCGGCGGCGCGAAGGAGATTTACGCCTGCGCTTCCCACGGCGTGCTGTCCAAGCCCGCCATCGAGCGCATCGAGGCCAGTCCCATCAAGGAGCTCCGGCTGTGCGATACCGTCCCCTACCCCACCGATCAGCCTGTGACCGAAAAGATCAAGTACGTCTCCGTGGCGCCCCTGTTTGCCGAGGCCATCGAGCGGGTTTACGAAGAGGTTTCCATCTCTCCGCTGTTCGACTGAGATGCTGTTCCGATCCTCCGACCGGGGCGTGCAGTGGATGGTCGTCTTTCTGGGCAACCCCGGTCCGCAGTATGAGCAGACCCGGCACAACGTGGGCTTTCGCGTGGGCGACGCCGTGGCCAAAGCGTGCGGTGTGGAGATCCGTCGGCTGAAAAACCGGGCGCTGACCGCCAGGTGCTCCCTGGGCGGCAGCGAGGTGCTGCTGGTCAAGCCCCAGACGTACATGAATCTCTCCGGAGAGGCAGTACGCCCCCTGGCGGATTTTTACAAGCTGGACAGCCAGCATATCCTGGTGGTATCCGACGAGGTGGCGCTGCCCCCCGGTCGGATCCGGCTGCGAGCCGGCGGCAGCGCCGGCGGCCACAACGGGCTGAAAAACATCATCGCCTGCCTTGGCACCGACCAGTTCCCCCGGCTGCGGCTGGGCGTGGGGGCTCCTCCCCATCCCGATTACGCCATGATGGACTGGGTGCTGGGCGTGATCCGGGGCGAGGACGCCAAGCTGGTGGACCAGGCGGTGGCCCGGGCTGCGGAAGCAGTGGAATGCTGCATCAGCCAAGGCGTTGAAAAGACCATGAACAAGTTCAACGGAAACGGCACATAAACAGATAGAAAACCCCCGCGGCGGTGCCGCGGGGGTTTTTGTGTTCAACGCTGTCAGCTCTTCATAACGTAGCGCCACATGGCGGTGCGCTCCGCGGTAAGGCCGTCGGTCATGGCGGCGGCCTCGGTGTTGTATGCCTCGGTGCGGAGCTCGTTCTCCGCAAGGATGCGGCTGTAGAGCTCTCCGTCGGCGCCGACGAAATAGATCAGGTGGTAGCCGGCATAGTTGGCAGACTCGCCGTAGACGATGCCGGTGTCCCCGTGAGCGTGATCGGCAAAGCAGAAAGCGTCGAACTCGCTGACCATCTGGCCCTTGTAGATGTTCTCGTACAGTCCGCCGTTGTCCTTGGAGCCGGCGTCTTCGCTCTGCTCCGCGGCCAGGGCGGCGAAGCTTTCCTCGGTGGCCTCGCCGGCGCGCCACTTCTCCTCAAGAGCCTGGACTGCGTCGAAGGCGACCTGCTTCTCCTCGTCGGAGTAAGTGCCGTCGCCGTCGTTGTCCACGGCCTTTACCAGGATGTGGCGGACGCTGACGGTGTGGTAGGCGTTATCCTCCAGCCCGGTGATATACACCACGTACCAGGCCTTGTCGTTCTGCTGGGTGAACACCTTGCCGGCGGCCAGCTCCTCATCGGAGACGGACTGGCCGAACTGGCTGGAAAAGCCGGTGCGGGAGTAGGAGGTGGCGGTGGGTTCGGAGTCGGTGACGTCCTTTACCGCGGCGCGGAAGGCGTCCTCATCCTCGCCGTCCATGCGGTTGAGGATGGCCAGCGCCTTGTCGGCGGCGTCCTCGTCGGTGAGGTAGGCGTACACCACCTTCACCCGATTCAGGGAGTCGGCGTGCTCGGTATAATAGGCGTCCTTCTCCTCGTCGGTGAAGGTATAGCCGGTGTAGAGATCGTTGAGATAGCGCTCGATGACCAACTGCTGGGCCAGATGGCGGCGGACGGTCTTTTCGTTGTTGCCCGCGCCGAAGTTGGCGGCCAGATAGCCGTCCACGTCGCTGTAGCCGTACATTTTGCCGAAGGAGGCATAGTTGCTGATGATGGTGTCGATCTGGGACTGCTCATCCTCACTGAGAGTGTAGCCCGCGTCCACAGCGGCCTTGTAGAAGGCCGTGGTCTGCACCAGGTTGGTCTCCGCGTTCTTTTTGAAGTAGTCATCCCAGGTGCCGCCATCGGGGTCCAGCATGCATTCCTGCTCAGAGAGAGGTTTGGAGCTGTCGAAGAACATGCTCTGATAGTCGCCGTAGGACTGGGAAAACTGCATATAGCTGCGCTGATATTCGTAGTTCACGTCCGCAACGGTGTACTTGGTGTCCCCCACCTTCACCGCCGCCAGCCCATCCAGAAACAGATGAGAGTTGACGAACAGCACCAGCGCCACCATCAGCAGCACCAGCACGCCGATGAGAATATAGCGGTTGCGGGTCTTGCGGTTCTTCTTCTGTTCTTCCAGCCGGGCCTGCTCCCGGGGATTGAGTCTTGCTTCAGCCATGGTTGACTTCCTTTCCGGATCAATATACCAAACTTGCATACGCATTGAAGCATTATAACCCATGGATCGGCGGCTTTCAAGCACTTTTTCTCCCTATGACGGGCCGTTGCGTCTCATTTGCGGAATCTTGGGCTTGTCCGGGTATCCGTTTTATGTTAAAATGCTTTCCGAAAGGACGGTGAACATCCTTTGCCTGAACAGAACAACCTGCGTCTGGCCGTACTCATCGACGCCGACAACGTGCCCAGAGACAGTCTCAAGCCCGCCATGGAGGAGATCGCCATCTACGGCACCCCCACCATCAAGCGTATCTACGGCGACTGGACCAGCCCCAACATCGGCGGCTGGAAGCAGTCCCTTCTGGAAAACGCCGTGACGCCCATACAGCAGTACGGCTATACCACCGGCAAAAACTCCACCGACTCGGCCATGATCATCGACGCCATGGACATCCTTTACGCCGGTCAGTGCGACGGATTCGTGCTGGTGTCCTCTGACTCGGACTTTACCCGGCTGGCCATCCGTCTGCGGGAGGCGGGCAAGTACGTGATCGGTATGGGCGAGAAGAAAACGCCCAACCCCTTTATCGTGGCCTGCGATAAGTTTATCTATATCGAGGTCCTCCGCGCCAGGGTGGAAAAAACCGCCGAGAAGGCCGCGGAAAAGACCCAGACCGTCGCCAAGACCCGAAAGAAGGCCGAGACCGCCAAGAAAACCGAGACCGCCAAGACAGCCGAAAAGCCGGTCAAGGCCGCCGACCGCCTGCTGCCCGACAAGTTCGTCCCCGACGAGATCGAGCAGCTCATCTCCGACTCCATCGCCGACATCGCCGATGAGGACGGTTTCGCGGATCTGTCCAACCTGGGCAACCTGATCATAAAAAAGCAGCCGGATTTCGACCCGAGAAACTATGGCTTCGGCAAACTGAGCAACATGCTCCGCTCCCTGCCCCGGTTTGAGGTGGTGGTCCGGCCCACCGCCGATCCCAACGTGCGTCCCCTTTTCATCCGGGACGTGGAGGCGTAAATTTTTTTCTTGACAACGTGTCTGATTCTGGTATAATGACGCTTGCCCTTGTTTGCGGGCATAGCTCATTTGGCAGAGCGCCACCTTGCCAAGGTGGAGGTAGCGAGTTCGAATCTCGTTGCCCGCTCCATCGCCGTCGCGGACTTCGTATCGTCCGCGACGGCGTTTTTTATTCTGTCGCCGTCTCTCACTCACTCCGTCGCTCCTCCTCTCAAAACCGGGCCCGCTTCGCTGGGCTCTGCTTTTGTTCAGATGCAGAGGTTCGAAACTGAGGTATAGCGCAGCAAAAAAATTATTATTGACAAACGATAATTATTTGACTATTATTATCGTGAAACAATAATACAGCGAGGTGACGATATGAAACGCAGAACGTTCATCCTTCTGCTGCTGGGCGAGGCGGCCGCCGTGTGGGTGCTCGCCGCTCTGGCCGGGAGGTTCCCGGGCTTGATCTCGTCGGTCCCGGCGTTTCCACTGGAGATGGTCGGCGCGGCGCTGGGCACGCTGGCAAAGCACGGCCGCATGGGCAACGGCTTGGCGGCTGCGCTATGGTTCGGCATCGCCCTGCTGCCTGCAGCCGCCGCGGCCCGGGGAAGCGGCAAAGACCGGCTCCCGGAACGGATCGCCCTTCTGGCTTTGAGCTGCGTACTGTTCCCGGCGATGTACGGCATGGTGAATCCTCAGGCGTTCTGCCCCGCCGCAGCCGGGGCGTCAGAGGATATGCTCAAGGCGGTCAAGGGCGTGATCGGCGTATCGGTCTGGTCGGTGGTCGTACTGTACGTGGTTTTGCGGCTCATCCGCCTGTTCCGCTCCGGCAGCAGAGAGGACCTGCTCCGATACCTGCGGGCGCTGCTGCACGCCCTGTGCGTTCTTTTTACAGCCATCGTCGCCGTGTCAATGGCCGGAGGACGGCGCCAGGGCTGGTCTTCTGTGCTCCGGCTCGCAGCCGCGGCTGTTCCCTATCTGCTGGACGTGGTGGTCATTCTCCGCGCCCTGGATCTGATCGACGCAGCCGGGGAGAACGGAGACGCCCTCCCCCGGGCGGCGGAGCGGCTCAACCGGACGTGCTGCGCGGCGCTGGGAGGCAGCGCCGCGGTAACCGCTGTGGTCAACCTGATCCAGTTCTTCCTGATGCCGCAGCTGTCCCAAGTGGCGGCCGCGGTGGACGTGCCGCTGATCAGCACGGTGTTCGCCGCGGTGGTGCTGCTGCTCTCCCGGCTGCTGACGGAGAACAAGCAGCTCCGGGACGACAACAGCCTGTTCATTTGAACGGGGTGGACCATGGCAATACGAGTGTACCTGGAGGACGTGCTCAAGGCACGGAATATGACGTCCAAGGAGCTCTGCTCCAAGATCGGGATCACGGAGGCCAATCTCTCCATCCTGCGCAGCGGCAGGGCAAAGGGCATCCGCTTCGGCACCGTGAACAAGATCTGTTATTACCTGCAGTGCGACGTAGGGGATATCCTGAAATTTGACGGAAAACTGGAGGCAGAGGAAGATGAAAACTAAAACGATAGCGGCCCTCACGGCAGTCGCCGTGCTGACGGCATTTTTCCTGGGCGCCGCGGGAACGATACAGGTGATCGGCGAGCGTCCCCGGACGGCAGGGCCCGACCGGCTGATCGGGGCGTTCATCACCGAGGAGTACCTGGACCTGTTTGACGCCGAGGCGTTTTTTGCCGACAATGCCGCCCGGATCGCCGGAGGAGGAGCCATCAGCGAGGAGGAAAGCGGGAAATACCGGGGACGTCTTTACGCCTCCGGGGAGGGCTCGGAGCTGTTTTTTGAAGGCGTCGAAGGCGTTCGGTTCTTTGCGCCGAAGATCACCGACAGCGAGGGTTCCTGCTGGGTCACCTGCTGCGACGACGCCGTGGAGGTGGAGGATCTCCATTTGTATTCCACCGATGAGGGGGAGCGCGTCTCGCTGAAGGGGACGGTATGGATCACGTCCGGGAGCAGCAAGCGCCATTTCTACGTCAACCCGGTATACCAGGCCGTCGACGGCCGGGTCTTTACCACGGGAGGCAACGGCTTTCTCTCGGACAGCGAGGTAAGCTTTTCCACACAGCTGACAGAGAACCAGTCGGAATCCGGGGTGAGCGGGACCGTCTCCTCCGGCACGGAGGTGGAGGTTGCCGTGAAACCTATGGACGCGCCCACGGAGATCGCAGTACTGCAGTTCGACGCCGACAGCCAACTGCTGGAAAGACGTGTCTTTGCCCCCGGCGGTCTGCCGGAGGAGCTGCGGCCGCTGCCGAAAACGGAGTATATCATCGTGGAGTCCGCCGTGTCCCGCGGGACGACCGGGCGGGAGATGTTCCAGAAGGAAGCGGACAGCTTTTCTGCCTTCTTCGGCCGGGACGACGGATACTGCGTAAAGCAAAGCTGTCGGATCGACTGGGACGAGTGAACGGTCCAGGCCCCGGGGTTTCCCGGGGCCTGGACCGCTCCTTTCTCCTTTGTATTTTATTCATTTTAATTGAGCGCTTTTTTATATTGCTCTGCCAATCCGGTGTTGATTGCCCCGGGAAAACATGGTATTCTTTCCATATAGAGGAAGCAGCAACCGACGGACGATTATGGAAAGGGCGAAGAAAATGATTATCAAAGCAGTCCGACTGTACGAAAACGGCTTTATGACCCAGATGCTCGCCATGGCGGGCGAGGGTCCGGAGGGGATCGACCCCGGGGTAAAATACCGCTCCAGCCTGCAGAATTATCTGATCGACACAGGGGATGAGGTGATCCTTGTGGATACCGGCATGCCCGCCGAAGCGCCGGACGCCGTGCCGGACGAGACCACCATCATTTACATGGGACGCCGGATCGGCAGCTACGCGGAAGCTCTCGACCGGCTGGGGTACGCCCCCGAGCAGGTCACACGGATCCTGGTGACACACAAACACGCCGACCACACCGGCGAGCTGCGCGCCTTCCCCAACGCGAAGATCTACGCCTCCCGGGAGGAGGCAAAAGCCCCCGAACTGGCCTTTGACAACGTGATCCCGGTGGATTTCAAGGACGGACCGTATCACAACTTCCCCGCCAGTGAGAAGATCGCGGAGGGAGTGTACTTCCTCCCCGCTCCGGGACACACCACCGGCAACAGCATCGTCGTGGCGGAGGACGGCGGGCTGTTCTACATGATCCACGGGGACGTGACCTATACCGACGAGGCCCTTTACGCCAACAAGCTGTCCATCGTCTTTGAGGACGTGACCGCGGCCAGAAAGACGCTGGAGACGGTCCGGGGATTCGTGAGCGCCAACCCCACCGTATATCTCTCCACCCACACTCCCCTGGGCTGGGAGAATCTGGAGGCCAGGCGGGTGGTGGATCTGAACGCCCCGCCGGAGAGCATCCCCGTGGGTGAGATCGCCGCGGGCGAAGCCACCGGGAAATACGTCTGCTCGGTGTGCGGCTACGTTTACGATCCCGCGGAGCACGACGGCGTGGCCTTTGAGACCCTTCCCGACGACTGGCGCTGCCCCCGGTGCCGGCAGAGCAAGGACCGGTTCAACCGCGCCTGAGAGTTTTATTTATTGTATAAATATTAAGTTTTTATGCCTCCAAAATGGTAAAAAGCGCTGTTTTTCAAGTCTTTGATTCCGATTCTTCTCTTGTTTTTCCGCACACTTTAATCAGATTATGCAATTAATAGTGTGACATTGACTTGAAAAAAAGTAATATATCGGTTATAGTGATGGTACCAAATGAGTGGGGGTGGTTACAGAAATGAATAAGTATGACGCCCTGAGACTGGAGAATCAGCTGTGCTTCCCGTTGTACGCTGCCTCCCGGGAAGTCATCAAGCGATACCGTCCCTTCCTGGACGCACTGGATCTCACCTACACCCAGTACATCGCCATGATGGTTTTCTGGCAGGAGAAAAAAATCAGCGTAAAAGAGTTGGGAAAAAGGCTCTTTTTGGACAGCGGAACGCTCACACCGGTGCTGAAAAGTCTGGAGCTGAAAGGCTTTGTGAAACGCTATCGCTCCACCGAGGATGAACGTGTCCTCATCGTTGAGCTGACGGCGGAGGGCGAGGCGCTGAAGGATCGCGCCGTCACCGTGCCGGAGGAAGTTGCCAAATGCGTGAAATTGTCCCCTGAGGACGCCGCGACGCTCTATTCCCTGTTGTACAAGGTATTAAGCGAAATGGAATAATACAACTTTCGGATGAGGAAAGGGACCGTGTTTACACGGTCCCTTTTGTCTTATGGCGCGGTCAGCCCAGATTGTCCACAAGGAGATGGGCCGCCTTTTCCACGATCTCGGCGCTGGTGGCCAGGTTCACCCGGATGTGGCAGGGGGCGTCTCCGCCGAACTGGGTGCCGTAATCCAGCGCCAGTCCGCAGCGGTCCTCCATGGCGGTCTTCATATCCTCCGGCGCCACGTAGGCCCCCAGATCGATCCAGGAGAGATACGTGCCCTCCAGAGGGGAGATCACGGCCTTGGGCAGCCCCCGGCCAAGGATGGAGCGGAGGAGCGCGTCGTTATCCTCCACCCTCTTCAAAACGGATTCCAGCCAGGGTCGGCCCCCATTGTAGGCCGCCGCCGCGGCGATGTAGCCCATGGCGTTGCCGCCGTTGATGTGCACGTCCTTGAGCAGCGCGTCGTACTTCCGGCGCAGCTCCTCGTCGGGGAGGATGACGATGGAGTTCTGCAGTCCCGCCAGGTTGAAGGACTTGCTGGGGGCCGTGAGGGTAGACACTATATCCCCGTAATCGCCCACGGTGGCGGCGGGGATGTGCTTGTGGCCGGGATGCTCAAAGTCGTGGTGGATCTCGTCGGAGATCACCTTTACCCCGTGCCGGCGGCAGATGGCCAGCATGGTCTCCAGCTCCTCCGCCCGCCAGATCCTTCCGATCGGGTTGTGGGGGGAGCAGAACAAAAACGCCTTTACGTTCTCTTTCTCGATCTTCGCTTCAAAGTCCGCGTAGTCCACCGAGTAGACGCCGTCGGTGTTGACCAGCTCGCATTTGACCAGTCGGCGTCCCTGGTCCTGGATGGCGCTCATGAACGGGTAGTACACCGGCGTGAGGATAACGACCCCGTCCCCCGGCTCCGTCAGCAGCCGGATAAGCCAGTAAAAGCCGGTGACCACCCCGGGGGCGAAGCGCAGCCATTCCCGCTGGACCTCGTAGCCGTGGTAGGTCTTCTCCCACCGGATGAAGCCGTCGTAGTATGCCTGGGGAGCGGCGTCATAGCCGAACACGCCGAATTCGGCCGCCTCCGCCATGGCGCGGCGGACGCACTCCGGAGCGGCGAAATCCATATCCGCCACCCACAGTCCCAAAAGATCGTCCCGATGGAAGCCGATGCGCTTGAGAGAGTTCCATTTCATGGAATTGGTGCCCCGTCTGTCTCTGTAGATAAGCTGTTCCGACATTGGCCGACCCTCCTATGAATGATTGTAATATCATTTTATCACGGAAAAAAGAAATAAACAACGCGCAAACGCTATATTCTCCGTTCCGCTGTGACGAAAAGCCGGTCTTTTCTGGACCGTCCGCCGATCCCGGTGACGGAGCCCTTGCCCTTTCCCCGGAGGGAGATCACGTCTCCCTCCCGGATAGGGGCGTCGGTGCGCTCGCAGACCGAGTAGTTCAGGCTCACCAGGCCCAGCCGGATCTGCTCGGCAGCAGAGGCGCGGCTCATGCGGAACATTCCCCCGGTCACTGCGTCCAGCCGCAGGCTCTGTACGGTGAAGGTCACCGTCTCCCGGCGGATCTCCTCCGGGGGGACCTCCCCCAAAGGGCAGTCCGCCGCCTTCACGCTGAAGCGGCCCACCCGGTCCATTTCCAGCAGCAGCGGCTCCACCGGCGGCAGACAGAACACCCAGGCCTCCCCCTCCCGGATCCGGATGTCCCCCAGGCGCTCCCGTCCGATCCCCTGGGCGAGGATGGAGCCCAGATAGTCCCGGTGCGTGGGCTGTCCGAAGGTGCACTGAAAACGTACGCAGCGGATGTGCTCCTCCGGGCGGAAATCCTCCGCCGACAGATACTCCGGCAGGAAGAAGACGCAGCAGCGCTCGCACTCCTCTCCCCCGCCGTGACGGATCAGGCTCATCTCCCGGCCGGAAAAGGCCTGCCGGAGCTCGTACTGCTCCGCGGGGGTGAGAAAGGCCGTGGCTGTGATCCCGCCGCTGCGCTCGCAGCGGCGGGCGAGATCCTCCGCACGACGGAGGATCTCGCTTTTTTCCGGGGCGCTCACAGCTTGGACATCAGGCCGTTGAGGACCTGCTCCACCAGAAACAAAGCGCCCTGTACGCCCATATGGGTCTTATCGATGAGATCCACGTAGCCCATGCCGGGCAGGCTGATCTCAATGCCGCAGAAGGTATGGTTGCGCAGCATCAGCTCGGAGATCACGTTGGCGTCGGAGAAGACCAGCTCGGCCTGCTCCGGTGGAGCGCTCTCCATGCCCAGATAATCCGTCAGGAAGGCGCGGTAGGAGCGCTCCAGAGACTCGCCTCCCTGGACAAAGAACTTCACTCCCCGGGGCTTGCCGTAGGAGCGATGGATCTGGTCGATCCTGTACCAGCACAGGGCGCGCGCCCGCCGGCTCTCCTCCAGCAGGGCTCCGTCCCAGGTCCCCAGGATGCGGCACACGTCCCCGAAGATCCGTTCCGTGGCGGAAAAGCCGATGGGCAGCGTGGGACAGACGTAACAGGGAACGCCGCAGCGCTCCTCCATATACCGGGCGGCCTCGGCGCCCATCTCGGGGTACAAAACCACGTTCAGATCCGCGTCCGGCATCCGCCGCAGCTCCTCCAGGGAGCAGTCGGCGCACAGCACCGCGTTGACCTCGATGCCGCACAGGGCAAACAGACGCCGGAGCTCCTGCACGTCTCCCTGCATGTATCGGTGCCATATGGACACGCCCAGCAGGTTCACCCGTTTTTTCCCATCCGCCCTGCGGGGACGCCCCTCCCAGAGGAAGCTCCCCACCTGGCGCAGCAGCTCCGCCGAGGCCCGGGAATAACCGGCCTCGAAGCTCTCAGAGTAGCCGGAGGATTCCAGCATCACCGCCCGGCAGTCCCCCAGCTTTTCCCGGGCCAGCTCCAGCAGATTGTCGCCGATCAGCGCCGCCCCGGGAGAGTTTACGATGGTGATGAGATCAAAATCCACGTTGGCGCGGATGTAATCCAGGGCGCGGCTGACCTTATCCCGGGTGCTGTAGACGTAGTCATAGCCGTCCAGGTAGGTGCAGGGCACCCGCTCCTGGCGGAAAAACCAGTCATTGAGATAGTTATAATCCACCGGGACCCGCTCGCCGCCGCTCTCCGCGGGCAGTGTGAGCACCGGGCGGATGGAGAGATAACGGGAGGTGGTGCTGTGATAAAAGCGGCAGCCCATGGGTCCGTTGAGCAGCACGATGGAGCGGCGCATGCCCTCCATGGCAAAGATCATGCCTGTGATGCTGTCAGGCGAAATACTTTTCAAAGAATTCCCGGTCACGCTTCCACTCCCCCTCTCTCGCGTTTTCCAGCAGGCCCGCCCAGCGGTCCAGTACCGACAGCCCGGAACGGAACCCCACCAGCTGGCCCATGGGAAGGCTGTCCACCACGTAGTCCCCCTCCTCTGCCAGAGAGGTGTAGTTGGAGATCACCAAATCCGGCTTCAGCGCCCGGATCCGGCTCTGGACCATGGGCAGACCGGAGATCTCTTCCGCAGCGGCGCACCGGCGGGGATGGTCGGAGATCTTCACCTCCTGGCGGAGATAGTTGAGCACGCCGATCCACACGAACTCCATGCCCACCGCCTCGGCAGCGTCCAGCAGCCAGTCCAGATTGGCGTTGATGGTAGTCATCAGCACCCGTTTTCCCCGCAGCCGGGAGCGAAGCTGCTCGGCGTGGGCATTGAATACGGCCCTCTCCCGCTCGATCACGGGCCGGGCCGACTCCCGGCAGCCGAAAAAGTCCCCCACCCGCTCCAGAAAGTCCGCCGTGGCCTGAAAACCCACAGGGAAAGCGCCGTCCAGGAATCGGGCGGAATAGTTTTCCTCCAGCCATGCCTTCAGCTTTCGATTGTCCGGCCCGTCCGAGGCGAGCAGGTTCAGCGGCGCGGCGCAGAAGCCCCGCAGCTCCTCCGCCGTGGCGTCTCCCAGAAAGCGGCAGTTGACGGAGACGCCCATCCGGCCCAGAAGGTCCCGGAGCGTCTCGTAATTGAGAGCCGTGTTGTTGGCCACTCCCGTCTCCCCGACGAAGTTGACGCTCATGGGCCGGGGCGCGGCGTCCCGGTCAAAAAACCGCTCAGCCAGGGCGTGCATGCACATCTCGATCCCGGTCATGTAGTCGCCGTTGATGTCTCCGTCGGCGGGGATGACGATCACAGGTGTGTCAGGGGTGGACATATCCTCCACCGCCAAAACGTCGTCGCCGATGATGCCGCTGACACAGGAGCTGATAACGATCACCGCTCCGGGTGAACGCTCCAGAGCCCGGGCCACGGTGGAGCGCAGGGCGTCCATGCCCCCGAACACCGCCTCCGTCTGGCCGATCCCGGTGGTCTCAAAGTTGGGACTGATGGCCGAGGGCATAAGGATGCCCCGGTTGAAGAGATTCCTCCGGCCGGGCGAGCTGATGTTCTGCCAGGTGTAAAACGCGCAGGACCGGGGGGAATGGGCGATGACCACCGCGTCTGTGAGATGGATGGCCGCAGTTGCCGCCCCGTTGAAGGCACAGCCGTACATGGGCTGCCGCCGGGGGTCCGGCGCCGCGGGAATCTCCTCCGTCGGCACAAAGGCGGTGCTCTCCGCCGAGGCGGCGGGAGGCTCCCTGCCCGCTTCCTCTTCCCTGGGTGTGGTCCAATGGCCGTAGAGCACTACGGATTCCAGATCCTCGTCGGAGAGAGGCTTGGCCTCGTAAAGCGTCAGGCCCTGCCGGATCTTCTCCGCCAGGCGGAAAAAGACCTCCCGCTCCTCTCCGTTCTCCCCCAGCTCCACTACGGTGCATTTTTTCTCCTCGGCCCGGGCAAAGGCGTCGCTGCGGGGCACCACGGCGCACACCGGCAGATCCACCGCCCGGGCGAAGCGCTCCACCCGCTGGTCCTCCCCGGCCACGTTGCGCCGATTGTACAGGATGCCCGCCACCCGGCGGTGACGGCTGCCGTCAAAGTTCCGGATGCCGCGCAGGATGTTGTTGGCGGCGTAAAGCGCCATGAACTCCCCGCTGGTCACCAGGAAGATGGCGTTGGCGTACTCCCGGCGGATGGGCACGGCAAAGCCGCCGCATACCACGTCCCCCAGCACGTCGTAGAGCACGCAGTCATAGTCGTTTTTCACGCTGTTCTTCTCCAGGAATTCAAAAGCGGAGATGATGCCCCGCCCCGCGCAGCCCACTCCCGGACGGGGGCCGCCGGCTTCGATGCAGCCGATGCCGCGGTATCCGGCGCCCAGCACCGCCCCCACGTCCCCGTTTTCGGCGCTGACATCCTTGAGATAGTCCAGCACCGTGGGCAGGATCCGTCCGCCCATAAGGAGCCGCGTGGAATCGTGCTTGGGATCACAGCCGATCTGCAGCACCCGCTGCCCGTTTTCCGCGAGCGCGGCGGAAAGGTTGGCGCAGATGGTGGATTTGCCGATGCCGCCCTTGCCGTAGAGCGCAAGCTCCAGACGTTGCACGCTCATAGTCTCGCCTCTTTCGCATAATGGTACTTGAAATCGGAAAAATTATACCACACTCCCCAGAGTTTGCAAATGCTTCCGGCCCGCTTTCTCTTGTCTTCCGGGGCCGTTCATGGTATAGTGGAGCGGGAGAATACACCAACTTGAGAAAGGATGGATCTGATATGCGCAAAACGTCGTCCCGGTGCACTCGGACATGGATCACCGTTATTCTGGCCGTCATCCTCTGCATGGTCACCGCATGGGTCTATATCCACCGTCGGCTGATCCGGGCTCTGATCGGCGGCAAGCCCGCTCCCGCGTGTCCCCACCCCCTGCCCGGCTGTATCAAGGAAAAGCTGGCCTCAACGGATCCTCCCGAGGCGGAGTGAGCGTTGGGCGATCTTCAGTCGCGCGTTGACGCGGACCGCTGCGATCCTTTCGCGGCGGTCCGCGTTTTTTCGCAAATCTTAAGGTTTTCTCAGCCGATCGGCAATAATTCCTTCACACATTCCTGTTATAATAACAGCAATCCATCAAGAAAGGGACAGAGCAAACATGGCGGAGCACATTCTGGTCGTCGATGACGAAAAGGAGATCACGGACCTGATCGAGCTGTATCTGCTCAACGAAAACTACGCGGTCCACAAGTTTTACTCCGCTCCGGAGGCCCTCAAGTGCATTGAAAGTACGGAGTTCGATCTGGCGATCCTGGACGTTATGCTCCCGGAGATCGACGGATTTGCCCTGTGCCGGAAGATCCGGGAGAAATACACCTATCCGGTGATCATGCTCACGGCCAAGGACGCGGAGACGGACAAGATCACAGGGCTCAGCATGGGCGCGGACGACTATATCACCAAGCCCTTCCGTCCGCTGGAGATGGTGGCCAGAGTCAAGGCCCAGCTCCGCCGCTACAAAAAATACAATCCCGCCCGGGAGGAGGCCCAGAGTCAGACGGTCTTGTCCCACGCGGGGCTGAGCATGGACGTGAGCACCCACGAGTGCACTCTCAACGAAAAGCCGCTGGAGCTCACGCCCACGGAGTTTACCATTCTGCGCATCCTGCTGGAAAACAAGGGGCGGGTGGTGAGCGCGGAGGAGATGTTCCACCGGATCTGGCAGGACGAGTACTTCCTCAAGGGCAACAACACCATAACGGTACACATCCGCCACCTGCGGGAGAAGCTGGGCGACAGCGCCGAGCATCCCAAATATATCCGTACTGTCTGGGGCGTGGGGTACAGGATCGATGGATAATAAAAGAGTGGGAATGGGTGGGGATTACGGCCGCCTCCGCCGGAAGATCCTGATCCGGTCGGCATTGATGCTTATGGCGGCGACGGTGCTGATCTGGTTTTTCTATGTGCTGTTTCTTTATCAGCGCTTTGCAAACTTTGCGGTGGCGGTGTTCAACTTTTTCTGCCGGGACTACGAACGGGCTCTGCTGCTTTACACGCGCTACGTGCGCAACTACTTTGAGGTCTACTTCTTCATGGCCGTGGCGGCGGTGTTCGTGTTGATCCTCCACGTCTATCTGAAAAGCTTCACCCGGTATTTCAACGAGATCAACAACGGCATCAACTCCATCCTCGACCGGAGCACCGGGGCCTCCCTCTCCCCGGAGCTGGCCGCCACGGAGCGCAAGATCAACTCCATCAAATCGGAGCTGGACCGGCGGGAGCAGGCCTCCCGGGAGGCGGAAAAGCGGAAAAACGACCTGGTCATGTACCTGGCCCACGACATCCGCACCCCGCTGACCTCGGTGATCGGGTATCTGGATCTGCTGGAGGAGGCGCCGGACATGCCTCCGGAGCAGCGGGCACAGTACGTCCATATCGCGCTGGACAAGGCGTATCGTCTGGAGAAAATGGTCAGTGAATTTTTTGAGATCACCCGCTACAACGTTCAGGAGATGGTGATCCAGAAGGAAAAGATCGACCTGAACTACCTGTTCGAGCAGCTCACCGACGAGCTCTCCCCCATATTCGGCAGCCACGGTAACACGGTGAAGCTGTGCATGGACGAGGATCTCACCGTGTACGGCGACCCGGACAAGCTGGGGCGGGTCTTCAACAACGTGATGAAAAACGCGGCGGCCTACAGCTATCCGGATTCCCAGATCCTCATCACCGGCCGGCAGAGCGGAGATCGGGTCGTCGTCGCCGTGCAGAACGCAGGCCCGACGATCCCCCGGGACACGCTCTCCCGGCTGTTCGAGCGGTTTTACCGCATGGACGAGGCCCGCTCCTCGGACAGCGGCGGCGCCGGGCTGGGGCTGGCCATCGCCCGGGAGATCGTGCTGCGCCACGACGGCACGATCCGGGCCGACAGCGACAACGACACCATCGTCTTTACCGTCGCTCTCCCCGGGGAGGGATCACAAAATCTTAATCTTCCATGAGGACAATCTTAAGGTGCTGTCAAAGCCCTCTTAAAACATAATCGGCTCATTCGTGCTACGATTAAAGGCAGCACAAAGGGGCCGATTTTGTTTTTTGAAAGGATACCGATATGAGCCGCGTTTATCTTACAGAGCTGTTTCCCTGGCTGCTGCCCATCCGAAAACGGCAGCGTCTGCTGTGCTTTTACGGAAAAATGCGTCTGGACGGCCGCCGCTATGCCCGACAGCGCTCCGCTGAACCTCTGCGCTGGTGCGTGTATACCGCGTCCTGCCCCATGTACAACACCGCCACCGGCTTTGACATGGTCTATCAGGAGAACAAGGTCTTCAACCTGAAGCTGGCGGCGGCCCGGCTGGACGGGCTGCTGATCCGGCCCGGAGAGACCTTTTCCTTCTGGCTTTCCGTTCACGGCGCGGACCGGGACACCCCATACCGGGAGGGTCTGGTGGAACGGTACGGCCAGCTGCTCACTGAACAGGGCGGCGGGCTTTGCATGCTCAGCAACCTGCTGTTCTGGGCCTTTCTCCACACGCCCCTGACGGTGACCGAGCGCCACGGACACACGAAAAAGGACTTTCCCGAGCCCCCCAGCGAGGCCGTCAGCGGCGTGGACGCCACCGTTTCGGAGGGTTGGCTGGATCTGAAGGTAAAAAACGAGACGGAGGAGACCTATCAGCTCCACATCCGGTTTGACCGGGAGAACATCTATGCCGACGTTTTTTCCGATACGGCCGCCGTGTACGTCATGGAGATCGTCAACGGCCCGGTGCGATATTTCCGCCGAAAGGGCTCGATCTATGAGCAGGTGGACGTGGTACGCTTTACCGTCGAAGCGCCGTCCCGGCGTGTGATCCGCCGGGAGACGCTGTACACCAACCGCTGTCAGATCGGCTATGCTCTGCCCGAAGACACACAGATACAGGAGGAAGAAGCATGAAACGCAAATATACGATAGCCGTACTGTTCGGAGGATGCTCGCCAGAATACGACGTGTCCCTCCACTCGGCCTATTCCGTTCTGACCGCTCTGGACCGGGAGCGCTTTGACCCCATTCCCCTGGGGATCACCCGGGAGGGCGAGTGGTTCCGCTTCTGCGGCCGTTATGAAGCCGTGGCGGACGGGACCTGGTGCGCCGATGCGGCGGATCTCCTCAGCGTGGTCGTCTCCCAGAGCCGGGCGCTGCACGGGTTTTATCAGCGCGTGCCCACCGTCGCCGGGGAGCGCTGGGAGCCGGTGGCGCTGGACGCGGCGTTTCCCGTGCTCCACGGGCGGAACGGCGAGGACGGCACGGTGCAGGGTCTGCTGGAGCTGGCCGGGATCCCCACGGTGGGCTGCGGCGTGCTGGCCTCCGCGCTGTGCATGGACAAGGCCCGCTCCCACGCTTTGGCCCGGGCCGCCGGCATCGACGTCCCCCGATCCGTCACAGGCACGAAGGAGGATGATCTGCCCCGCCTGACAAAGGAGATCGAAGCCATCGGCTTTCCCCTGTTCGTAAAGCCTCTGCGGGCGGGCTCCTCCTTCGGCATCTCCAAAGTGACCGACGCATCCGGGCTGGAGGACGCCGTCGCCCTGGCGCTGGAATACGACGACGTATTCGTGCTGGAGGAGAATATAGAAGGCTTCGAGGTCGGCTGCGCCGTTCTCGGCAGCAGTGAGCTCACTACGGGCCGGGCCGACGAGATCGAGCTGGCGGAGGGGTTCTTCGACTATACGGAAAAGTATACGCTCAAGACCTCCCGGATCCACGTCCCCGCCCGGATCAGCCCGGAGGACGAGGCCCGCGTCCGGGAAACGGCCGGGCGGATCTACCGGGCGCTGGGCTGCAGCGGTTTTGCCCGGGTGGATATGTTTTTCACCCCGGACCGAAGGATCGTTTTCAACGAAGTGAACACCATTCCCGGCTTTACGGAGCACAGCCGCTTCCCCAGCATGCTCCGCGCCGTGGGGATCCCTTTTGAGCAGGTCATTGAAAAAGCGATCGCTTTGGCGGTGGAAAAATGAGTCTGCGGGAAAGGATCCTCGATTACTCTCTGGGCAACGATCTGCGCTGGTTCTGGCGGCTGTACCGTCTGCGAGCCAACGCCGGAAGCCCGTGGACGAAGCGGATCGCATGGTTTTTCTTCAACCGCAGCGCCCATCGTCACGGCGGATACGTGGGCGACGGTGCCCGCATCGACGGCGTACCCAGTCTTCCCCACGGGATCCACGGGATCTACATCTCCCGCTATGCCCGGGTGGGCGAGGGCTGCCGCATCTACCAGAACGTGACCATCGGTGAGGTGGACGGTCAGGCTCCCACCATCGGCAAAGGCTGTCTCATCGGAGCCAACGCCTGTCTGGTGGGAGGCATCGTCGTCGGCGACGGAGCGAAGATCGGGGCCGGGGCCGTGGTGGCCCGGGACGTTCCCGCCGGAAGCACGGTGGTGGCCCAGCCGGCGCGCATTCTGCAAAAGGAGCTGCCATGATAAGAACACAGACCGACCGGGCCTGGATCGAACTGGACATGGGCGCCCTGCGCCGGAACGTCGGCGCTCTGCGCACCCTTCTGCCCTCCGGGTGTGAATTGATGCCCGCGGTGAAAGCCGACGCTTACGGCCACGGCGCACGGGCGGTGGCGGCGGCGCTCAGCGCCATGGGCGTCCGGGCTTTCTGCGTCGCCTCCGCGGAGGAGGGCGCGGAGCTGCGGGAGGCCAATATCAACGGTGAGATCCTGGTTTTGGGCTACACCCATCCCCATCAGTTTCCTCTGCTGCGGGAATACGGCCTGACCCAGACGATCCTCGACGGGGAGTACGCCGCTGAAATTGACGCTTTCGGTCAGCCTCTGACCGGCCACGTCAAGGTGGACACGGGGATGCACCGTCTGGGCGAGGGGGCGGAGCATCCGGATCGGATCGCGGAGATCTTCGCCCGGAAGAATCTGCGCGTCACAGGGATCTTTACCCACCTGTGCGCCGCCGAGAGCACAGACGAAGCCTCCAGAGCTCTGACCCGACGCCAGGCCGACGCCTTTCGCGGCGTGATCGACTATCTGGAAGGGTTGGGTATCTCCTGCGGCAAAAAGCACCTTCTCGCCAGCGGCGGGCTGCTCAACTACCCCTGCCTGGGCGGAGACTACGCCCGCACAGGCATCGCCCTGTACGGTGTTCTCAGCACCCGAAAGGCCCGGGAATCGTGCCCGGTGCCCTTGCAGAGCGTGCTGTCCGTGAAGGCCAGAGTGGCCGCCGTCCGGGAGATCGGCGCAGGTGAAGGGGTGGGCTACGGCTGGAAATACGTCGCCCGGCGCGGCACACGGATCGCTGTGATCACCGCCGGGTACGCCGACGGCATCCCCCGCTCCCTCTCCTGCGGCGTGGGGAGCGTGCTCATCCGCGGCCGACGGGCGCCGGTGCTGGGCAGCATCTGCATGGATCAGCTGATCGCGGACATTTCGGAGATCCCCGGGACGGCAAGAGGCGACGTCGCCGTGCTGCTGGGGAAAAGCGGCGGTGAGGAGATCACCGTCTACGATATCGCCGAGCAGACCGGCACCATCACCAACGAGATCCTCAGCCGACTGGGGCCCCGACTGGGCGTTCGGGTCCTGACATAACGACGGAAGGACCGCTGCAGCGGTCCTTCCGTCGTTTGTTATAATCCGCTCAGCCGTCGGCCTTGGTGCCGCCGGGCATATAATACATGCCCAGCAAATCCCGCATTTCGTAATACCGGGGATGATAGCGCCAGTCCAGGCCCGTGGACTCCATCTCCTCGTAGAGTACCACCTGGGCGGTCTCCGGATAGGCGTCCATCAGGGTGTTTTTCTCCTCACGGGTCAGCTTGTTCCCGGCATAGAACAGCCGCTCCAGCCAGGTGGTCTGCAGCAGCACCTCGTAAATATCCCGGGAGGCGCTTTGGGGAAGGTAGCAGATGTTCAGGTCCTTCAGGGACTTGCACTTTAACAGCGGCGTCAGGTCCCGGACTTTGGTGCGAAAGATCTCCAGATACTCCAGCTCCGGCAGCTCCGCCACCGGGCCGATGTCGTCCACTTCCCCGTCCGCCAGCACCAGAAAACGCAGGTGCTTCATCCCGGAGACGAAGGAGATATCCGTAAACTTCATATGCCCCAGATCCAGCGCCACCAGATCGGTGCAGTAGCGCAGAGGCGGCATGTCCTTGTTGCTCAGCTCGCCATGGGGCTCCTTGGCCGCGATAAAGGCTGCGGCGTCGGTGCGCAGGCTGTAGCCCCCGAAGTGCACCGTCCAGACGAAGCGGACGTTCTCATACTTTTGATCCAGGGCGTCCATCTGCTCGTCCGACAGACCGCAATCGCACATCACGACCTTCTCCAGCGCGGAAAACGCCGGCAGGCGGGCTTCCAGCTCCGCGGCCTGATCCTCGACGGGGACGTCGCTCAGATCGATCTCCGCTGCGTCGGAGAAAAACTCTCTGCCGTAGATTTGGATGGGGTGAGGCGCTTCCGCCGCCGGGCTCTCCGCCGGGGGGACCTCCGTCGGAGCGGCGGTGGCCTCCAGCGGGCGAGGCGTCTCGGACGGAGCAGCTGCAGAGGGCAGCGCCGTCGGGGCGGGCACAGTCTCCTCCCTTCCCCCGCAGGCGGCCAGCAGCGCCGCCAGAAGAAGGCTGATCAGAATCAGTATCCGTTTTTTCACAGACCATATCGGCTCCCTTCCTGGGATTGCCGGACAATTATACTAAACAATGGCGGAAAATAAAAGATGACAATGAAAATAAATAATGATATGATTCCCCCGGGGTGATCGCTGTGAAAAACAGACAGTTTTTACGGATCCTTCTCTGCGCGCTGCTGGCTGCGTTGCTTACGACCTCCGCGCTGGCGGCGGGAAAGGTCCTGAATCATAAGCATTCGCTGGATGAGGGCACGGTGGTCCGGGCCCCCACCTGTATTCGGGAGGGCGTTGTGTCCCGTCACTGTACCGACCCCGACTGCGCCTATTCCGTAAACGAAGTGCTCCATTCTCTGGGTCATCACATGGTGAAGGGCGAGGTGCTGGTCCCGCTGGGGTGTTCCACGGACGGGGTGACCGTTTTTTACTGTGACCGTGAGGGCTGCGGCTACACTCTGAACGTGGTGTACCCCTCTATCGGCCACAATATGAAGCCCGTGAAGATCCTTGAGGAAGCGACCTGCACCGAGGCAGGCCACGTCATCGCCCAGTGCACCCGGAAGGGCTGCTCCTTCTCCCGGGACGAGTACCCCCCTGCTCTCGGTCACGACTGGGGCGAGGCGGAGATCATCACCGTGCCCGAGGAAAAAAAGAACGGGCTGCGGGAGTTTACCTGTCGGCGCTGCGGCGCAGTCAAGCAGGAAAAGATCCCGGCCCTCAGCACCAATTTCAAGCTGGAGCTTATTTCCGGGGAGCTGTTTACCTTCGAGCCCCGGGGCCGCAGCATTTCCATCCGGGCAGACGGCGAGCTGAACTTCGCGGTTAACATCAAAAGCGGCTGGCGCCGGGGGCGGCATTTTGAAGTCACCGCCAAGGGCGCCGAGATCCGTGAGGAGCCCGACGGCACCTTCACCATTTTCAACGTGGAGCAGAACACCAGCGTTCTCGTTTCCGGTATCGTTCAGGACTGACCGGCCGGGCCGTTTTCCCCTACTTTCACTCCCAAAAAAGTTTTTTAAATTGGGGGTTGACATCTAACATCTGTTTTGCTATTATAACCCTTGCCGATTGAAAACGGCGTCAGATGGGGGTATAGCTCAGCTGGGAGAGCGCTTGAATGGCATTCAAGAGGTCAGCGGTTCGATCCCGCTTATCTCCACCACACGAAGCCTTGAAACACTTGTGTTTCAAGGCTTTTTTCGTGCCCGGAACTTCAGCGGACCTCGCGGAACTTTTCCCGACCAGAATTCTGACCAGAATTACCCTTGTGCATAATAGACACAGGGCTTAGATGCCCCGGGCCCCGACCGCCTCACAGCGGCCCTTTTCGGGGCTTTTTTCTTTGTCCTCCTTGCCTTGCGCCAGCAAGGCTGCGTCGTCCGCGGCAAAAATCCCTCGAAAAAATCTCGCTGTGAGATGCGCAGCAGTTTTCGCAGTGCGGGATTTCGTTGAGGCGAGGAAAACGCCGCAGAGGATACTTGCCGTATCGTCAAGGCGCTTGACAAAGCATCGGCGGAAGCCCCGCCTGCGAAAACCGGCCGCGGTCCGGGGTCTCTAAGCCCAAAGACAGCGGTATGATTTTGCAGTTTGACGAAGGATCGTCGGGCGGGATCGTACCGCTGAATGCTTTGGCAAAACGCTCGATGGCGTCTTGCCGGATGGGTTCCTGCACATGGAGATAGTGCTGCGTCATGTTCATGTCCGCGTGGCCCACGATGCTCTGGATCGTTGCCAGGTCCACCCCCAGCGCCTGCATCTGGCTTACGTAGGTGTGGCGGCAGCAGTGAGGCGTCAGAACCCGGACGCTGCCCACCTCCTCCAAAGCCTCCTTGAAGTAGCTGCGGAAGGTCTTGGGATTGATGACCTGGCCGGGTTTGCCTTCCCAGAGGTATGTACCCGCCTGTTCCCGCAGGAGCCGGACGCAGTACCGCACGTTCTCCGGTACCGGGATGTCCCGATAGCTGTCCCTGGATTTGGGGGTGCCGATCTTCGCCGTACCCTTGTCCATGTTGATGGCCTGCCGGATCTGGATGAGCGACCCGTCCTCGGCCACGTGCTTCGGTTCCAGGGCCAGCAGCTCCTGGGTGCGCATGCCCGTGCCCAGCAGCAGCCGGATGCTCCAGCCGATCCTGTCCTCCGGGAGTTCTGCCATGAGGGTGCGCACTTCCTCGGCGGTGAAGGCCTCTATGGTCTGTTCCGGCCCGCGTCTGCGGAGTATGTCCACGAAGGCCACCGGGTTCTTGCGGATCAGGTCGTTGGCCTCGGCCTTGTGGAAGATCTGGTAGAGCATGCTCCGGCACTGGGACAGCCGGGAATAGGACGCGCCCTCCCGCTGCTGCTTTTTGAGGACGCTCTCAATGTCCAGAGGTTTGATGCCCCGGAGCGCCCGGTCGGCGAAATGCTCCTTGAGGACGCGCAGGATGTACTTGTAGCTCTCCTGGGTGGCGGGCGAGATGTTGCACTTGTGCTGCTCGAACCAGAAGTCCGCCTATTCCGAGAAGCCCCAGAGTTTGTCAGTGTCCAGCCCGGCCGCCTCATCCTCCTGGAACTTGTGGAGCTTGGCACGGACCTCCTTTTGGGTCTGCCCATAAAACGAACGATATTTTCTTTGGCCGTTGTCCCGGAAGCCCACCATAACGGTGCACTCCCACCGGCCGTCGTTTCTTTGGCGAAGGGTGCCTTCCCCGTTCGCCCGTCTTCTCTTTGCCAATGATTACTCCTTTCTGCTGGCAAAGGCTTCTTGCTGTGAAGCCATTATACCGCATTTGTGATGTTGTGTGAAGTGTTAGAAGGTGTATGACTAATTTACAGTTGATTTTCCCCCATTAGGCTGTGATAATATTAGTGCTAAAAGAAGGTGCTACAACAGAAAACAACAGATTAAGGAAGTGGTCTAATGAGTTTAATCCAGTGCCCAGAATGTGGGGCCAAAATATCTGATAAAGCTACTATGTGTCCCCATTGCGGTTTTCAAAGCAGCAATCCTTCAATGGCCATTAGTTTACAAGACAAATACGAAATAGTTCCTGTGTTTGACTATGATATCGATGAGTGGAACCCAAATAGAGGTGACCTAAGTGTAATCTCCTATGAAGATAATCGGCAGTTGATTCAGTATTTTGGTAATTGGGATTTTATCCAAACCAGGTTGGCTCCTATTGCTGAAGTGATTAAGGAAATGGCCGAAAGTGAACATATATTGGTTGCCGACATTGATCCTTATATAAAAAAGCTGATTAAAAAAGGGATATACAGATTTACTATTGATAAGAAAGGGAGAATTCTCCCTACTATCCGAGATGCTAAACACATTGTTAAACAGGTCCGTTTACGCGATATGACTTATGCGCCAAATCTAATCCCCTCATTGAACAACTTATCTGTTCATGCGGCAATGGCACAAATACTTGATGAGATTGAGTATATCGGCGATGCAATTCAAGGAATTCATATTGAGTTGCAAAATGATCGAATAGCTTTGGCTGAGAGTGCGAAAGACAAACTTATGCAAGCTCGTCAGATTCAAGATTCTCGGCTCCGTTCCCAAGCGATCTTAGGTGTTATTAGTAGTGCAACAGACGCGAAGCGAACATTAATGAGATCTTTTTCGCAGAATTGGCTCTACATTCAGGAACACTCAAATCAGTCTAATATCGAGCAAATCTTCGACTTCAAAGGGCCAAAAAACGTGCCATCAAAATCACAGGATGCGATGCAAGAGTTGGTTTATCTCACTAATGCAGTTCAAATTGAGTGTGAAGGTTATGCCTTGCTTGGTGAATATGATGCCTGTAAGATCTGCCTCGATGAATTCAGCGGTTTTATCAAAGAAAACCGCCTGAATGAAAGAGATACTCTTTTGCTTCTCAATGAAAATACTCCTCTGAAGAAAGAGAAACTCGTAGACAGTTTTAGTGACATCGCAACGAGAATTACTTCTTTTGAACCTGATAGGCTAATTGAAGAAGGCACGTTCCGGTTGCTCAAAGCGCCTGAGGAGGAAAATGATGAAGACTAAGAATAACGACGAAGTGGAAGAAATCCGCTATTGCAAAAAATGTGGTTGTGAACTTGCGAGCACTAATAGACATAAACTGTGTGAGAACTGTAGAAGAAGTCGGAACAAGAAGATTCGAGAGTGGGCTGTTGGTGGATTAGGGGCTATTGGTATTATCATCTTTGCTGGTAAAAACCTCGGCGAACTAAGAGACAATACAAGCTCTGATGATTCCAATGTTGATAATGATAATGACTCCAACGAATCCGACTCCGATGATAGCTATAGTCTGTAATATTGGACAATAAAGAGATCAAACAGCTTGTCCGAAAGTTACGTTCCCTCCAGCCCCGCCGGGTTGCCTCGGCGGGGCTTTGCCATGCTCAGGCGCAGACTTTGTCGTTCATCCAATCGATGAGCCGGTCCCGGTGCACCACCATGCGCTTGCCGATCTGGATCGTCGGGAAGCCCTTGGAGTGCATCAGCGTGTAGGCGTTGGCCCGGGAAATGCTGAGCACCGCGGCCACCTGATCCGCGGTCAGCGTCAGCGGAAGCTGGTCGAATGAGGTAAAGGTGATGTTGTTTTCTTTCATGGGGCGTCCTCCTTTTTCTATCAATTCGTTTCTGTCGGTCCGGTACGTTCGATCAGCGCGATATGTCCGGTATTATCGGACATATCGGGCGAATCGGATGGATCGTATTCCACGGTGTTTTCCACGACGATGTCGAACAGGTACCGGAGAGAAAAGCGTTTCATGTTGTTCCACTTGGGCAGACTGTGATAGGAAACCTTGTAGAAGTTCCGCAGCATCACGCTGTTGGCGTTCATGATCCGAATCAAAACATTTGCCGTCAGATCCAGACCGGGATCGCGGTTTTTCAATTCCACAAGGAGCTCCGCTGCCGTGCCTTTCCATTCCTCTTTCTCTTTCGTGAAGTCCCGAATCAGCCGCAGCACCCGGTCATGCTTCGGCGGATCGGCATCCTGCAGATTGGAGCTGACCAGGTCCCAGCACTTCTCCTCCAGGTTGAATCGAAGGCTGAAATGCAGATCTTCGATATCCCGGCCCGTGCCGTAAAAATCGGCAAATTCGGAAAGCCGCTTGTCCTTCCGCAGCACGAAAGACGAGTCGGCGCAGCCCATCAGTCCCGTGGTTCCGGAGATCATATCAAAGGGATCGGCGGAGGGCTGCTTGCGTGTGTGGTGGATCAGCAGGATGGCAATATGAAAGCGGTCCGCGATGGCCTTCAGGATGGACATGGTGCGGTAGTCCCCGGCGTAGCAGTAATTTTCTGATTTCATGTCGCGGATCTTCTGCAGCGTGTCGATCAGAACGAAGTTGACCGCCGGGTTCTCTGCGAGGAAATTCACGAGCTGCTCCTCCAGGCCGTTTCCGATCATCTCCGCTTCCGTCACGATCCAGATCCTCCCGGTGTGGCCGTCGGTCACGTCCACCAAACGGCGCTGGACACGGGAGAGCGGATCTTCGAGACTGAGGTACAGCACCTCCCCCGGCCGGCAGTCGAATTCCCAGATCGGCTGCCCGGTAGAAATGCGGTGTGCCATCCAGAGGGCCAGCCAGGACTTGCCCGATTTGGATGGACCGGCGAGGATGTGCAGGCCGTTGGAGATCAGCTTGTCCACCAAGAAGGTGGGCTCGGCAAACTCCATGTCCATGACCTCATCGGCGGAGAAAACGTCAAACTGCGTGTTCTTGATCCCCAGCATCCGGCACAGATGCCGGATGGCCTTCTCCGGGGTATCGAAGCTGTTGTTGATCATCACGTAGTCCACCACATCCCCCCGCAGGTCACAGGCTTCGCAGAACCAGTGCTGTTCAAACAGGATGCTGCAGTGCTGATGGCATTTTGGGCAGACGGTGAGCTCCGGTGGCCAGTACCCCACGTGATCCGCCTTCAGAAAGTCGATGAAGTGCTCCCGGAGCTGAGAGCGCAGGTTTTGATAGATCTCCGTCATGGGCTCCACCTCACTGTGATATGTGCTTTTGTGTTCATGGTGTCTCCTTTCCTTTTCCGGGGCGATGTGTTCGCCCAGTGATTACAAATGGTTCGTACAAGCATTGGCAAGCAATGCTTTCGGGGCCCCGAAAGTAATTTGGCAAGCAATGCCGCTTGCCGTCAAAAATGCGAAAACGCTCATCCCGGCCGGACGAGCGTTTTCGCATTTTCCGCTTGATGGGGCAACATCCCCATACCCCTTTGACTGAGACTGCGTCTCAGGCTGCGCACCGAAATCGGCGCTTCATGCAGACAGGCACCCGCTGAAAATCAGCGAGTGCCTGTTGTGTCGATACACTCTTCCTCCAGAAGCTTTTCCTGCTGTTCCATGATGAAACCCTGCACCGTCGGAATGGAAAAAACATAGTCCATCAGATCGTAAAACTCCTGGTCAGTGGAGTATTTGAGATAGGGTGCAATACCTTCGACGATGGCTCCTTTGATGACGAGGCGAAGGATCCAACTTCTTTGCTCGTATTCTTTCAGATAATCGGCCAGATTTTTCGCCTCCTGAAGCTGCGATTCGATCTGTTCCTGCTTTTTTGCGGCTTTGGTCAGTTCCTCTTCGATCATTTTCTTTTCCTCCTTGCGTTTCCCGGTTTTGCTTTTCTTGCTTTCTGCCATGGTTTGAATCTTTCCTTTCCGTTCATTTCGTTTCTTGCTGTTGAATGGGTCTGCAGCTCAGGCTGCGCGCCGAAACCGGCGCTTCATGCAAACAGGCACCCGCTGAAATTCAGCGAGTGCCGGTCGTGCCGATATGGGAAAATTAGCGTGCTCCTGCCCTCCTCCGCCTAGCAGATTCATCAATCATTTTTCATCACTCATATTTTGTTTTTTGATCGATGAAATGTCAGCCCCCGCAAACAATGACACGAAGCTTCATACCGGGTGTACTGAAAACACAAATTCCGGACATGCCTGCGGGGATGAAAAAGCAAAGAGAATCGACAGATTGTTTTCGTATTTCCTATTGATAAAAACATAGACTGGTGCTAAAATAAAGTGGACTTAGGATTTACACCTTCCTGGAGGTTTCCAATGGAATACATCAAACGAGACCTGGAGAGAAAGTTCCTTCATATGAGTTCTGCGTTCAAGGCCGTCATGGTCGTCGGTGCCCGACAGGTCGGAAAGTCGACCATGCTCAAACACCTGGCCGAAGGGCAGAACAGGACTTACGTGACGATGGATGATACGCAGCTTCGCAATTTCGCACAGACGGAGCCGAAGCTGTTCTTGCAGACATTTCAGCCGCCGATCCTGATCGACGAGGTGCAGAAAGCACCGGAGCTGTTTGAAGAGATCAAGATCATTTGCGACAGCAGCGACGAGCGCGGGCATTTCTGGCTTACGGGGTCTCAGAGCAAGAAGCTGGTGAAAAAAGCCGGCGACTCTCTTGCTGGCCGTCTCTGCATTTTGAAGATGTACAGCCTGTCCGCAAGAGAAAAACTCGGCATTGCGCCGGAGGATGATCTGGAATTCTCTTTGAAATCCCTGATGGCTAGGCAGAAGCTCTTCCCTGCAAACAACATCCTGACCACCTTTGAAAACATCTGGCGAGGCGGGCTTCCGGATTTGCAGGAAAAGGACGAGGAGCAACTGGGAGAGTATTTCAATTCCTATATAGAGACCTATCTGATGCGCGACGCTGTGGATGATTACGGGATCACAGACACCGAAGGTTTCCGGCAATTCCTGCGCGCCTGCGCCGCGTTTGCGGGGCAGCTCGTCAACTACAACGATCTCGGTGCTTCCGCCGGGGTCTCTGGTGTGACGGCAAAGGAATGGGTAAAGATCCTTCAATCCATGGGGATCGTGTTTTTGCTTGAGCCTTATGCTTCCAATGAACTCAAGCGGCTGACGAAAACACCCAAGCTGTATTTCTGTGACACCGGCTTCTGCGCATACCTGTCCTCCTGGACAACAAGGGATGTTCTGATGAACGGTGCTGCCAGCGGACACTATTTTGAGAATTACGTGATCAGCGAGCTCCTTCGCCATTACGCATATGGAAAAACCAAGGTCAATCTCAATTTCTATCGGGATAACAAAATGAAAGAGATCGATCTGGTGATCGAAGAAAGTGGCGTCCTTCATCCCGTGGAGATCAAGAAAACCGCTTCACCGGACAAGAGCTCGATCAAGGCTTTTTCCGTCTTGAAAAGCGCAGAGCGTCAGGTGGGAACCGGAGCTGTGATCTGTATGTCAGACATGGTCCTCCCTCTTGATGAAAGTAATTTCGTATTACCATCCGGCATCATTTGATATTTGATTTTTGAACTAAAATCGGTTCGAATACGGCGGGAAGCCCTCGAAAGCCCGTGCAGCATTCGAGGGGTTGTGGGTTCGAATTGATCATCACATTGTTTTTCCCAACATAGGGATAATGCCACCCGTATTTGATGGGAGAAATAAAAGAGCAAGGAACGGGAGCCAAGACTATGGCGATTAAGAAAAACGAGATTTATAGCTCGCTTTGGGCCAGCTGCGACAAACTGCGCGGCGGCATGGACGCCTCGCAGTATAAGGACTATATCCTCACCCTGCTGTTCGTGAAGTATGTCACGGACAAGTTCAAGGGCGTCAAATATGCGGATATCACCGTGCCGGAAGGCGGCAGCTTTGACGACATGGTGGCCCTCAAAGGCACCAAGAATATCGGCGAGGGCATGGACAAGGTGATTGCCAAGCTGGCGGAAGCCGGGAACAACCAGCTGCGCGGCGTGATCGATAACGCCCATTTTAACGACGAGACCAAGCTGGGCAAAGGTCAGGAAATGGTGGACAAGCTCACCGGGCTGATCGCCATTTTCCAGCGCCCGGAGTTTGACTTCCGCACCAACAAGACGGGCGGGGACGATATTCTGGGTGACGCTTACGAGTATCTGATGCGCAACTTCGCGACCGAGAGCGGCAAGAGCAAGGGCCAGTTCTATACCCCGGCGGAGGTTTCCCGTATTCTGGTCAAGGTGATCGGTATCGACCGCATCCAGGAGCGGGACGAGGACTGGTCGGTTTACGATCCGGCCTGCGGCTCCGGCGCACTGCTCATCAAGGCAGCCAATGAGGCGCCCTTCGAGATCGCCATCTATGGGCAGGAAAAGGAAGTCACCACCGCGGGCCTTGCCAAGATGAACCTGGTGCTGCACAACAAGGCTGCGGGCGAGATCGTCGCGGGCAACACCTTCTCCGATCCCCACTATAAAGATCCCAAGAGCGATGACGTGCTCCGCCGCTTTGATTTTGCCGTGTCCAATCCGCCTTTCTCCCTGAAGAACTGGACGGACGGTCTGAAAGAATACGGTCGTTTTGACGGTTACGGCGACCGCCCACCGGAGAAGAACGGTGACTTTGCCTGGCTGATGCACATTCTGAAATCCCTGAAAAGCACCGGCAAGGCCGCGGTGATTCTGCCCCACGGCGTGCTGTTCCGCGGCAACGCGGAGGCGACGATCCGCCGTGCCATCATCGACAAAGGTTATATCAAGGGCATCATCGGCCTGCCAGCAAACCTCTTTTACGGCACAGGCATCCCCGCCTGTATTCTGGTGATCGACAAAGAAGACGCGGACGCCCGCAGCGGCATTTTCATGATCGACGCCAGCCATGGCTATGTGAAGGACGGCAACAAGAACCGCCTGCGGGAAGAGGATATCTACAAGATCGTCACAACCTTCAACCAGCAGATTGAGGACGATCCCAAGTATGCCCGCTTTGTTCCCATCGAGGAAATCAAGGTCAAAAACGACTACAACCTGAACATCCCGCGCTATATCGACAGCACAGTGCCGGAGGATCAGCAGGACATCGAGGCCCATCTGCATGGCGGCATCCCCGCGGCGGACGTGGACTCCATGGCGAAATACTGGGATCTGTTTCCAGGCCTCAAGGCCAGGCTGTTTTCCGTTCTCCGGGAGGGCTACTATACTCTGAATATCCCCAAAGAGGACATTCGCGGCAGCATCTACAATGATGAGGAATTCTCCGCCTATGCCGAGCGGATCGACCTGGCCTTCGACGCCTGGAAAGGGCAGGTGAACGAGGGCTTGCGGAGCATCGACGGCGACGTGGACGTGAAGCGCTATATCGTTGAGCTGGCGGAGCTTCTGATCGCGCAGTTTGCGGATCTGGAGCTGGTGGACAAGTACGACGTGTACGAGGTGCTGCTCTCCTACTGGCAGGAGACCATGTCCGACGATGTGTTTGTCCTGAAGTATTACGGCTATGAGGCCGGGCGCGAGTGGGAAAACATCATCGAGGTCACCGAAAACAAGAAGGGCGAGCGCAAGGAGAAGATCAAGGGCTGGGAGGGCAAGCTGATCCCCAAGGCCCTGGTGGAGCAGATGTTCTTTGCCAAAGAGCGCAAGGCGATCAACGAGGCGCAGGCTGTCGTGGAGGAGACCCAGAGCCGACTGGATGAGCTGACCGAAGAGCAGACCGGGGACGACGGGTATCTGAAAGACTACCTCAACGATAAGGACAAGGTGGAGGCCAAGCAGGTCGCCGCCCGCATGAAGGAGCTCAAAAAGGCCAAAGCGGACAGTGAAGAAGCCCGGGTGCTGGCCGCATGGTTGGAACTGGCGGATCGGTTGAAGAAGCAAAGCAAGCTGGTCAAGGAGCTCAACGCCGCGCTGGAGGCCGCCCTGCAGGCAAAATACGTGGAACTGACCGACGAAGAGATCAAGGAACTGCTGGTCAACCGCAAGTGGTACTATTCCCTCTTCGCCGGGATCAAGGCCCTGTATGTTACCGCCTCCCACAGTATGGCAAATCGCATTACCCAGCTCGCCGAGCGCTATGAGAACACCCTGCCCCAGCTGGAGCAGGAGGTCGCGGACTACGAGGCCAAGGTCCGCGTGCATCTGGAAAGGATGGGGTTTCAGTGGTAAGCCTAAAAGCTGTAGCTACAGTTTTGAACGGTGATAGAAGTTCGAACTATCCTTCAAAGAGTGATTTTCTTGATTATGGAGAACCCTTTATTAATGCCGGACATTTACGACATGGTTCAATAGACTATACAAATATGGATTATATCTCCTCAGAAAAGCTCAATTCACTTAGTGGCGCAAGAATCCAATCTGGGGATATACTTCTATGTTTGCGGGGTTCGCTGGGAAAATATGCCGTTGTTTCAAAAAGCGGAGGAGCACCTGCTTCATCTATTGCGGTGATACGTGCCGATGCCAAAGTAATGAATCCTAATTTTTTGGCACATGTTGTTTCTTCGTCCATATTTCAAAAACAGATTGAAATTGATAATAACGGTAGCTCTCAGCCTAACCTATCAGCAAGCAGCGTTGAAAACTTTTTAATCCCATACCCCGATGTTATAGAGCAGGAGCGCATTGCAACAGCGCTGTCCGATATGGACGAGCTGATTGCCTCGCTGGAAAAGCTGATTGCCAAGAAAAAGGCCATCAAGCAGGGCGCCATGCAAGAGCTGCTGACCGGCAAGCGCCGCCTGCCGGGGTTTAGTGGGGAGTGGAAAAAGCAGCTATTCGGCGATCTATTTGAGATTTGCCCTAATAATGCCTATACCCGTGATCAACTCACTATAGGTGGTAAAATCAAGAACATCCATTATGGCGACATTCTTACGAAGTATGGAGCATATCTGGACGGAAGCATAGCAAGCATTCCCACTTTGGAAAAAAATCTTGAAAAGAAAAAATACGCAGAAAAGGCGTTTGTTCAGGATGGAGATATTATCATCGCTGATACTGCCGAAGATCTGACAGTTGCAAAATCCGTTGAAATCGTCAATGTAAGCGGCAAGATTCTGTCTGGGCAGCACACGTTTCTGTGCCGCCCTATTATCCCATTTGCGCCGATGTACCTGGGGTACTATTTGAATTCAGCAGATTTCCACGACCAGGTTGTTCCATATGTGACAGGAACAAAGGTTAGCTCAATTAACAAATCAAGCCTATGCAGCCTGACAGTGAAATACCCTGATATTCCAGAGCAGACCGCAATCGCTAAAATACTATCTGATACGGATAAGGCTATACTTGCCCTCGAGGAAAGATTAGCAAAGGCGCAGCAAGTCAAGTATGGAATGATGCAGCAACTATTGACCGGAAAAGCGAGATTGATATAAAGGAGGGGTTTATATGTCCTTAGATATCCATGTAAAAATTAGTAAAGTGAAAAACATACAGAGTTTTGATTACACCTTTTCTTTTGATAATGGAATATATGCTCTTGTCGGAGAAAATGCTGTCGGGAAAAGCACCGTAATGTCTGCTGTAGCATCTGTTGTATATGGTCAGAACCTCAAAAAGCTAGGAGCATCTGAACTGTGTGGTGAGTCCACAGTCGTGATTAATTGCTTAGACAAGGAAAACCGTTGGATATTTGACCAAAGCACAAGTAAGCTAATCCCGCAATTAGGAATTGGGTTTTATGGGATATACGAAGGAAGCATTTTTACTGGTACTAGGTTTGAAGATATGAAAAACCTAGACGAGTTAACCAATGACCCTGACTTTGTTAGCAAGCTTGTTCCTGCATCAGACGAATTAAAAAAAGCACTGAGCCTGATACTGCATGGTGAAGAGGGGCATTATCGAGAGTTATACAAACTAAAAAACATGGATGTAGCCCGTCAATACGGCTTGGGTAACATGCCATATTTTCTCAAACTTGATGGAGGGAAAATAATAAGCAAATACAAAATGAGTTCAGGGGAATGTATGCTCATTTCGCTGCTCAACTTTATAAATTCGACTGCACTAAAGCCAGAGCAGATTAGACATAGACATGCAGTTACCGATAATCGCCTTTTTATCTTTATTGATGAAGTTGAGCTTGCTCTTCATCCAAGCTCTATTGATAGGCTTTTAAATTACTTGTCTGATATGATCGCGAAAAAAGATCTAACAGTATTGTTTTCTTCTCATTCTTCTGAGCTAATACGGAGAATACACCCCCGTAACATTTTTTATATGAAAAATGAGAATGGCGATTGCAGAATAATATCGCCGTGCTATCCGCAATACGCAATAAGAAGCCTCTATAATCATGATGGTTATGATTGCACAATTCTTGTAGAGGACAAGGTAGCTGAAATAATTGTCAGAAGGCTAATTGCCGACTATAGAACAAAAAACAACTTGTTAATGAATGTCCTACCTATAGGAGGATGGAACAACACTCTAGAACTTCAAAAACATTTTTGTGAACAGAATATTCTCGGAAGAGATAAATTTACCTTTTCAATTATCGATGGCGATGTTCAGCATCAGGTAAATAGCACAGCAGATTATAAACCATTAAAAAAGCTGTTTTTACCAATTAAAAGCCTCGAAAAATACTTATATCAGAAGATATTGGTAGAAAAGGATAATGATTTCATAACATACTTCGGGAATCGCTATTTCACGCTTACCCCATTTGACGATATTATAAAAAGTTGTAGATCAAACCAATATATAATAGGAGATAGAAGCGGAAAAGCTTTGTATGAATTACTCCTTAAAAAGCTAAAAGATGAGCGCGTTGACGAAGACACATTAGTTCGAGATTTTAGTTCTTACTTGTTTGATAAAGAGAGTTTTTCAAAACTACAATCTCAGATTGAACAATTCATCGATGATAATTATTCAAGATAAAAAAGGAGGTATATTCTTTGCCTCAAATCAACGCCCCGGAGCGGGTGACGCAGAATCATGTGATCCGCTTCTTTTCGGACAAGCTGCATTATACATACCTGGGCGATCTGCATGACCGGGAGAACAGCAACCTCATGTCCGAGCGGCTGCAGGCCTGGCTGTCCGGGCGCGGGTATTCGGAGCGGCTTATCAGTGGCGCCATCGACCAACTGCAGCGCGCGGCCAACGATCTCAGTCAGGGGCTGTACTATGCCAATCAGCAGGTCTATTCCCTGTTGAAATACGGCGCTAAGGTCAACGACGACAACGGTCGGCCGGTGACGGTGTATTTCCTGGACTTTGACGAGCCGGGGAAAAACGACTTCGCCATCGCGGAAGAGGTCACGGTGGTCATGAGCAACACCAAGCGCCCGGATCTGGTGGTGTATGTCAACGGGATCGCCCTGGCGGTGCTGGAGCTCAAAAAGAGCACGATCTCCGTCTCTGACGGCATCCGGCAGAATCTGACCAACCAGCGGGAGCATTTCATCGACCGCTTTTTTACCACCGTCCAGTACTGCATGGCAGGCAACACCAGCGAGGGCCTGCGCTATGGCACGCTGATGACGCCGGAGAAGAAGTATCTGGAATGGAAAGAGGATGGCTTCGAGTATCACCTGGAGGAGCTTTCGCTCAACGATCTGGATATTGCCGACGTCTGCGCCGGGCTGGGGGAAAAGCTGGATCGGCAGCTCTATGCCATGTTTCAGAAGACCCGCTTCCTTGATCTGATCCACAACTTCATCATTTTCGACAAGGGGCGTAAAAAGGTCTGCCGCTATAACCAGTATTACGCCATCCGACGCGCCCAGAGCCGTCTGACACAGAAAAAGCAGGGCGGCATCATCTGGCACACCCAGGGCAGCGGCAAGTCCCTGACCATGGTGTGGCTGTCCAAGTGGATCCTGGCCAACGATCCCGACGCCCGGGTACTGATCATCACCGACCGCGAAGAACTGGACGACCAGATCGAAAAGCTATTTATCGGCGTGGGAGAGAAGATCGTCCGCACCAAAAGCGGCGACGATCTGATCAAGCGGCTGAACAAGGTAGAGGATCGGCTGCTCTGCTCACTGATCCACAAGTTCGGCAAGCGCGGCAGTGAGGCCTCCGAACAGGATTACGACAAGTATGTGGAGGATCTGCTGGCCTCGTTGCCTGCTGACTTCTCCGCAAAGGGGAACATCACGGTCTTCGTGGACGAGTGCCACCGCACTCAGTCCGGCAAGCTGCACAAGGCCATGGAAGCGATCCTGCCCAAGGCGATCTTCATCGGCTTTACTGGCACCCCGCTGCTGAAGAAGGACAAGCAGACCAGTCTGGAGGTCTTCGGCGGATATATCCACACCTATAAATTCGACGAGGGCGTCCGGGACGGCGTGATCCTGGATCTGCGCTATGAGGCGCGGGATATCCCGCAGGATATCACCTCCCAGGAACGGGTCGATGCCTGGTTTGAGGCCAAGACGGTGGGCCTCATGCCGCGGGCCAAAGCACGGCTGAAAGCGCATTGGGGCAATCTGCAAAAGGTCTTTTCCTCCCGCTCCCGTCTGGAGAAGATCGCAAACGACATTATCTTTGACTTTGAGACGAAGGCCCGCCTGATGGACGGCGCCGGCAACGCGATCCTTGTCGCGGGATCGGTATATGCTGCCTGCAAGTATTATGAGATCTTCCAGAGCAAGGGCTTTCGCAAGTGCGCGATCATTTCTTCTTATGTCCCGCAGGCCGGGGATCTGCGCACCGACACGGTCAGCGACGACGAGGACACCGAGACTTTTGAGAAATATTCCACTTACCTGCGCATGATCGGCGTCAATCCCGATGAGGACAGGGCGCGTATTGCCAAAAAGGTGGAGGAGTTTGAGACCGAGGCCAAGCGGAAGTTCGTCGACGAGCCGGCGAATATGAAGCTGCTCATCGTAGTGGACAAGCTGCTGACCGGCTTCGATGCGCCGCCCTGCACCTATCTTTACATCGACAAGGCGATGCACGACCACGGCCTGTTTCAGGCGATCTGCCGCGTGAACCGCCTGGACGATGAGACAAAGGATTTCGGTTATATCGTTGATTACAAGGAACTTTTCGGCGATCTGGCCGAGGCCATGAGCAAGTATACCAGCGGGGCTTTTGAATCATTCGATGAAGAAGATGTGGCGGGACTGCTGAAGAATCGCACCGTCGAGGCCAAGAGCTACTTTGAGGAAACGCTGGATGCCTTGGATGAGCTGTGCGAGGGCGTGGAGGCGCCGCGCGCGGAGCTCGACTATATCCATTATTTCTGCGGCGAGAGCGGTGTGGATCAGGATGCGGACGAGGCCTTTGCCCGCGCGCGGGAAAAGCTGTACAAGCTCACGTCCCGTTTGGTGCGCGCTTATGCAGAGCTGAAGCCGCGCATGAGCGAGGCCGGATATTCCGCAGAGCAGCAGGAAAAGCGCGACTCCCGTGTCAACTTCTATGTGGCGCTGAAAGAGACGATCGGCCGTGCTAGCGGTGACTTCATAGACCTCAAGGCTTATGAGCCTGGTATGCGTTATCTGATCGACAACTACATTTCCGCGGAGGAAGCGCGCAAAATCGGCATGTTTGATGATTTCACACTGCTGGATTTCATTCTCGCGCAGGCCGACGCCTTTGTAAAAGAGACACCAGACGGGACAAAAGAGAGCGCCGCTGAGACGATCGAGAATAACATCCGCAAAAAGGTCGTTGAGCGCATCACGATTAACCCAGCCTATTATGCCAAGATGTCCGAAGTGCTGGAACAGCTGATCCTGGAGCGTCGTCGGGGTGTGCTGGCATATCAAGAGTTGCTGGAACGGTACGTGGAGCTGGCAACCAATGTCACCAAGCCGGAGGACAATACCCGCTATCCGGAAAGCATTCGCGCAAGTGGGGCGCTGCGGGCCTTGTATGATAACTGCGGCGAAGACGAGGAGCTTGCCATTCGCTTGGACAAAGCCATCCGTGCAAGAAAGCAGGACGGCTTCCGCAACAATCCCGTGAAAGAAAACCGGATCAAACAGGAGTTGTATAAAGTTCTCGGTGATGAGGACGAGGTTGAGCGGATCTATAAGCTGGCAGTGGAGCAAGAGGAGTATTGATGGAGTTGGAGATAGCGGGGATACCTGTCAGAATCATAAAAAAAGACATTAAAAACATGCACCTCTATGTCAAGCCGCCGGACGGCCATGTGGAGGTTTCGGCTCCACAGCATCTGTCTGATGATAGCATTGCCATGTTCATCCGGACGCGCGTCGGCTGGATCAAGAAGCAGCAGGAGAAGTTTCGCGTCCAGCCCCGGCAGACAGAGCGGGAATTCATTTCCGGCGAAACGCTGTATGTCTGGGGAAAGCAGTTCTTCCTACAGGTCGAGTACAGTAATCGCGGAAATGCGTTGGAGCTGTCTGGAGACCGGGCGATTCTCACAGTGCGGAAAGAGAGTACACCCCAGCAGCGGGAAAACTATGTAAACGAATGGTATCGGGAACGGCTGAAGGCCGAGATCGAGATGCGACTGCCCAAATGGGAAACGCTCACAGGTCTGCATTGCAGCAGTTGGCAGACAAAGTACATGACAACCAAATGGGGAACCTGCAATACTTCGACGGGAAAAATATGGATTAACCTTCAACTTGCAAAAAAAACTATTGAGTGTTTGGAATATGTTCTTTTACATGAAATAATCCATCTATCTCACAAGAAGCATGACCAGTATTTTACAGACTGCATGGATAAATACATGCCTTCCTGGAGAGAGACTCGAAAGCTTCTTAACGATAGCATTTTGGACTATATGGATTTATAGTACAACGAGTACATCTGAAACCCAAGAGCAAGTCAGCATAGTGAAAAAGAGGGAGCAGTGACATGAAACTCGGAAAAATCAAAGAGGTTGATATCAGATCTGTCTGGGCACACGAGCAGTATGATTTTTCAAAGTGGCTCGCCGAAGAGGAAAACATCCGTGCACTTGGGGAAGAATTGAACCTTTCACTAACAGATGTGGATACGGAACAGTTTGTTGGCAGCTATCGCTGTGATATAATCTGTAAAGACGAACTTACCGGGAAATCGGTGCTAATCGAAAACCAGTTGGAGCAGACAAATCATGATCATCTTGGCAAGATTATTACTTATGCTTCAGGCTTGGATGCCAGTGTAGTAGTGTGGATTGTGGCAAATGCCAGAGATGAGCATGCCAGCGCAATAGAATGGCTGAACAAGCATACCGACGATGATGTGTCGTTCTTTCTTGTTGAAGTACATGCATACACTATCGGAGATTCCGCGCCCGCTCCTATGTTCAAAATCATCGAACAGCCCAATGATTTTGTAAAAACGGTTAAGGCCATTGCGCATAAAGGAGAATTGAACGAGACGCAGACAAACCGTATTCAGTTCTGGACTCAGTTCAATGATGTCATTGACCTACGTGGGAAGCCGTTTAACAAACGGAAGGCTACATCCGACCACTGGTACTCCGTTGCAGTTGGTTCCTCGCAATGCCACATTTCCATTGATCTGGTGAACAAAGAGCATCGGATTAGAGTTGGAATGTGGATCGACGATAACAAAGAAATGTATGACGCCTTCTTTGCGCACAAAGATGAGATCGAGGCAGCCGCGGGATGCAAGTACGAATGGGACAGGCTTGAAGGGAAAAAGGCTTCTATCATCTGCACATATATTCCCGGATTAAACTACAACAAACAGGAAAACTACCCCGAATTGATGAATCAGATCATTGATTTAGTTGTTGCGATGCGTGCAGCATTCAAGCCTTATATAAGTAAATAAGCGGAGAATAAGTACCGAGAGTCCAGGCATTAATTGCCTTTCATCATGGAAACGGAAATGTGTTTCGAAAGCAATGCTCTTGCCTTGGTGGCTCATTTTTCTGTGAACTGGGCAAAAAGGAGATCGAATTAATGAAAGCCTTACTGGATACAAACATTATTATTCATCGGGAAAATGTTAAGGTCACTAATTATTCGATAGGGCAGCTCTTTTATTGGCTTGATTCGTTACATTACGAAAAAATGCTCCATCCATGGTCTGTAAACGAATTAAGAAAATACCATGATGATCAAATGCAGTCTCTATATGACGCAAAACTCTCCGCATATTCATTGATGCATAGCATTGCGCCACAATCTGATTATTATAAGGGCTTGCTAGCAGGGTTGCCTCATACAGAAAACGATGAAATCGACAATCAGCTTTTGTGTGAGGTATATTGTGGGCGCGTCGACATTCTGATAACAGAAGATAGGCGAATGAGAGCTAAAGCTGAACGGCTTGGAATCTCTGAACATGTCTTCAGCATTAACTCGTTTATAACGAAAGCATCAAATGAAAACCCTGCGCTCATTGATTACCAAGCGCTTTCTGTTAGAAAGGACTATTTTGGGAATGTCGATTTACATAGTTCTTTCTTCGATACTTTTAGAGAAGCATACGATGGTTTTGATGAGTGGTTCGCGCGAAAAAGCAATGAGGAAGCATATTTGTGCCGTGATGATGAAGGAGATTTGCTCGGATTCCTATACCTGAAAACGGAGTTTGAAGATGAAAACTATGCAGATATTATCCCGCCTTTTGACCCCAAGAAGCGGCTCAAGGTTGGAACATTTAAGGTTGAAGCATCCGGATTTAGGTTGGGAGAACGGTTTATCAAAATCATCTTTGATAACGCCATAGAACGCAAAGTCGACGAAATATATGTTACGTTGTTTACGGATAAGCCCGAACTCCTTGCGCTAAAGGATCTATTTGAGCGATGGGGATTCTGTCGCTACGGTGAGAAAAAGAATTCCAAAGGAAATGAAATTGTCCTAGCAAAAAAGCTGAATTGCTATTGTAGTGATAAGTCAGTCCAGTTTAATTTCCCCAATCTACTTTACGAGCACAAAAAACTGTTCCTTCCAATAGAACCGCAGTATCATACAAGGCTATTACCAGATTCTGTGCTGAAAAATGAAGTAGATCTCATTGGTGAAGAACCTCAGCGTTATGCATTGCAAAAAGTATACATTTCGTTTTCTTTCGCAAGGAATATGCAGCCAGGAGACTTCATTCTTCTTTATCGCATAGGAGCAACGCCAGGGAGAAAAGGATATGAATCTGTCATTACAACGCTGGGGGTAATACAGGAAGCACATTATGACTTCTCATCTAAAGAAGAGTTCTTCAAGTGCTGTGAAAACAGATCTGTCTTCTCCAAAGATGAACTTGAAACCTTTTGGCGAGAAAAACGCAGCAAATTGTTAGTAGTTAAGTTTATTGTAGTTGGAAGCTTCAACAAAAAGGTGACACTACAATATTTGTGGAACAATGGAATAATATCATTCCCAAACGGCCCTCGTCCTTTTGATTCGCTGACAGACAATCAATTTGATTCCATTCTGCGGCAAGCGGAAACGGAGTTTTACATTACAAGGAGGACGATGCAGTAATGAGTACAATCCTTCTTTCTATAAAGCCCGAGTATGTAACTGAAATATTCAATCATACAAAGCTGTATGAATTTCGTAAAAGAATTCCGCAAAAGCCAATCGAGAAGGTCATTGTGTATTCTTCTGATCCAGTTCAGCGCGTTGTAGGTGAATTTGAAGTATTAGATACTATTAAAATGAAACCATCACCACTTTGGGAGTCCACGAAAAAAGCAGCAGGCATAACAAGGGCAAAATTTCGTGAGTATTTCCACGGATGTGATGTGGCATACGCTTTCAAAATAGGTAAAACGGTTTTATATGAAACTCCAAAAACGTTGACAGAATATGGGATTTGTAGTGCTCCACAGTCATTCCATTATCTAAATGAAGGCTGATACTTTGGTCGCTTTTTGTGTTATCAAACATGGGTGGATTATATGCTTCACGATGGTCTTTACGAACAAGTCATCAATAAGGGATTGGATACCGAGCTTGCCTCCACGGACAAGCTCAGTCAAACTGCGCCCATTGATACCGCTGAAGCGTCCAAAGTGCTGGCAAAATATGTGGCTGAGGTGGTCGAGCGCGGGCTTGAGAACCTCAAGGATAACGGTGGAGATCTGAACGATCAGATTGCATTAGCCAATCAGATCATAAGCACCATCATGACAGAAACAAAAGAAGCTGACTTCGACTCGCTCTCGGTTGCAGAGAGGGCGGAGCAGCTTCTTGCTCTTTTTGACCGTAAAAACAGTATTTGGGCCGTCGATGATAAAGCCCAGGTTGTCCGGCCGGAGACCTCTATCGCACAGTCCAGCCTGTTCACCGGCGCTGTCCATGAGCCACAGATGTACACCGAGCTCAAAAAGGAGATCGTGTCCTGCAACCGGATTGACATGCTTGTGTCTTTTATAAAATGGAGCGGCCTACGCCTCATTATGGACGAGCTGACCACCTTCACGCAAAACGGCGGCGAGCTGCGCATCATCACGACCTCCTACATGGGTGCTACCGACGTGAAGGCCATCGAGGAACTTCGCAAGCTGCCTAATACGCAAATCAAGGTCAGCTACAACACCAAAATTACCCGTCTCCACGCAAAGGCTTACATCTTCTATCGGGATACGGGCTTTACGACTGCCTATGTGGGCTCCTCCAATCTTTCCAATGCTGCGCTGACCAGTGGCTTGGAATGGAATACAAAGATCACCAAAAAGGATCTTCCGGAAACTGTAGACAAGGTCACGGCGACCTTTGAATTCTATTGGAATGACAAGGAATTCGAGTATTACGACGAGGGGCAGCGGGAGCGTCTGATTCGCGCGTTACAGGCAGAAAAGTACTTTGACAGCAACAACCCTGAAATCTACACCATGGATATCCAGCCCTACTCCTATCAGCAGGAGATCTTGGATAAGCTGGAGGCTGAACGCACTGTCCGCGGTTATACACGCAACCTGGTTGTGGCTGCTACCGGCACGGGCAAAACCGTGATATCTGCCCTGGACTATAAACGCTTCCGCAAGCAGAACGCCGGGTGTCCTTGCCGCCTGCTATTCGTCGCCCATCGAGAGGAAATTCTGAAACAGAGCATATACACATTCCGGGCAGTTCTGAAGGATGCCAACTTTGGGGAAATGTTTGTAGGCAGCTATCGCCCGGACAGTTTGGACAATCTCTTTATTTCCATCCAAACCTTCAACAGTCAGAACTTCACCACGAAAACGTCACCGGATTTCTATGATTACATCATCGTGGACGAGTTCCACCACGCAGCCGCGCCAACATATCAAAAGCTGTTGGAATACTACCAGCCGAAGATTCTGCTGGGCTTAACCGCTACGCCGGAGCGCATGGACGGCAAGAGCATCCTCGGATACTTTAACAACCGAATTGCTGCGGAGATCCGTCTGCCGGAGGCTATCGACCGCAAGCTGCTCTGTCCCTTCCAGTACTTTGGTGTGACCGACACGGTAGATCTGGACAAACTGAAATGGTCTGCCGGCGGATATGATAAAACCGAGCTTTCTAATATCTATACCATGAGCGGATTCGTGGCCCAGCAGCGTGCCGATCATGTAGTGTCTTCGTTGTTGAAATATGTGACGGATATTAACGATGTGAAAGGGCTGGGTTTTTGCGTTACCGTGGATCACGCGGAATTCATGTGCAAGTACTTCAATGAGCATGGTATCCCTTCCATGTTTCTGACCGGCAAATCCCCAGACGAGGAACGGCGCAGCGCCAAGGACAGCCTGATTTCCGGCAAGGTGCGGTTCATCTTTGTTGTGGACATCTACAATGAAGGCGTGGACATTCCAGAGGTCAATACCGTGCTGTTCCTGCGGCCGACGGAGTCTCTGACCATCTTCCTGCAGCAGCTCGGCCGCGGCCTGCGTCTGGCTGAGGATAAAGAATGCCTGACCGTTCTCGACTTCATCGGCCAGGCAAACCGAAAGTATAACTTTGAAGACAAATTCGCCGCTCTGCTCTCTAACACCACCCGCAGCGTGACCCGCGAGATCAAAGACGGCTTTGTTTCTGCACCCAAGGGCTGTTATATCCAGTTGGAAAAGAAAGCAGCAAAATACATACTCGACAACATACGCGCCTCTTACGGTAATACGGCAGGGCTGGTTACTCGCGTTGCCTCTTTTGAGGAAGACACCGGTATGAAACTGAGCCTCGCCAACTTCCTGGACTATTACCACCTTGATCCACGGAGCATCTACAAGTTTGCTACGTTCTCCCGCCTATGCGCGCGATCGGATGTGATTGACGATTTCACGGAGCCTTTGGAAGAAACGATGACAAAGGCTCTGACAAGGCTTGCAGTTATCAATTCCCGTCGCTGGATCTCATTCCTGCTGGATCTACTGCCGCGTCTGGATGATGTGGACTTTCACAAGCTTTCTGATCTGGAAAAGCGGATGCTGCAGATGTTCTATATCACAGTATGGGGCAAGGCAGCGGAGGATTGGCAAAGCGACGAGGTTTGGGATAATCTCTATGCGCTGGCGGACAGCCCGGTGCTGCTGGGCGAGCTGATAGAATTGCTGAAATACCAGTATAACCGGATTGACTTCATTGATGCTCCGGTGGACGTCGGCTTTGACTGCCCGCTGGATCTTCACTGCACTTATACCCGTGATCAGCTGTTGGTGGCGCTGGACTTCTTGAAGCCTGCTACTGTGCGTGAGGGAGTGAAGTGGCTGCCAGATCAAAAGCTGGACGTGTTTTTCGTAACGCTGAATAAGGCCGATAAAGACTATTCTCCGACGACCATGTATAACGACTACTCCATCAACGAGTGGCTGTTCCATTGGCAGAGCCAGAGCACCACCGCGGAGCGATCCTCCACCGGCCAGCGTTATATTCATCATAAGGATCGCGGTAGCCGAGTGTTGCTGTTTGTCCGCGAGTTCAAGGCCGACCGGATCACCAACGGAGCGGAGGCCTACACCTATCTTGGCACGGCCAACTATATCAAGCACGAAGGCGAGAAGCCTATGAATATCACCTGGCGACTAGATGCACCAATCCCGGCGAAGTATTTGAAGAAGACGAACAAATTAGTGGTGGGGTAATCCCATAATGATTGAGAAAGAAAGTATCTCTGATGAAACATGTTTTAGAAAAGATGCATTTATCAAATTTCAAGTGTTTTGCGGATCATACTGTTGTCTTTTCCAAAGCAACAATTATGGTCGGTCAGAACAATGCAGGAAAAACAACTGTTGTAGAAGCTTTGCGTGTTTTAGGCTTGACAACCGCTAGATTTCGTTCATCAAAAAGCTATTCTGATAGGCCAGAATGGGCGAAGGATTACATACCTCTTAGTTTCAAAGGATTAAAAATATCAGCGAAGGTAATCGATACAGATTTAGAACAGGTTTTTCACAGATATGGTTCTCCGCCTGCAAGTGTAGAGGCATTCTTTTCAGATGGAATTAGCATTAAGATTTACATTAATAGTGAGACCGAAATGTTCGCTTTGTTTTTCCTAAACAAAGAATGCTTGCATAGCTACAAAAAGATTCAAGAGATAGGCGTGCCCAATGTGAGAGTGCTTCCTCAAATTGTTCCGTTACAAAAAGACGAACCGTTTGTTGCATTGGAGACTCTGGAAAGAAACAGGTTTTCTAAAAGGACATCAGGTAGTTTTAGGAATAATCTGTATCAAAACAGAGAAAACGGAAAAGTGGAAGCACTGCAGCAATTGGTTCAAAGTACATGGGGATCACTCCAAATAAACCAAATATATTTAGACGACGGCGAAAAAGTTTATCTGCAGATGAGAGATAGCGACTTTGTGACAGAAATCTATTATATGGGTCACGGGATCCAAATGTGGCTACAGACCCTTTGGTTTATTGTGATGTCGGAACCGGATTCAATTATTGTTTTGGACGAACCAGATGTTTACATGCATGCTGATTTACAGCGAAAGCTGATAAGGATACTAAAAAACAATTATGCACAGACGATTATCGCAACGCACTCTGTGGAGATTATGTCAGAGGTGCAGCCTGTTAACATTTTGATAATTAATCGAAGAAATGATGTGTCATGTTTAGCTGATGGTTACCCACTTATACAAGCAGCTATCTCCGGAATGGGCAGCATCCACAATATTAGTATTTCTCGACTGCTAAATGATAAAAGATACATTTGCGTTGAAGGCGACGACCTGCAGATTTTGCGAGTATTCTACGATATCCTTTTCCCCGATGCGGATGAACCTCTTGATCACATTCCGAATAACAGTACAGGTGGGTGGGGAAGTTGGAAATATCAACTTGATCGTGCAACATGTTTGCTTGCAGGATTTCCAGAGATAAAGATGTATTATATATACGATAGAGACTATCATCGGCAAGAAGAAATAGATGAACGAAAACATGACGCAGAGTGCGCAAAAGTACATATTCATGTTTGGGATCGAAAAGAAATTGAGAATTATGCTATTTCGTGCAACGCTATTGCGAAACTTGTTATGCAAAAGCATCCTGAATTGGATGAAGCGATGGTACTCTATGAAGTGCGTGGCATCGTAGAAAAGACTGTGGATAGTTATCGAGAGGTTATTATTGATACTACAATGGATGAGATTCAAATGACCGCAAAAAAAAACACGTCAAATAACTGCAAGCACTGCTAAGAAAACGGCGACTGCTGAAATTGATGCAAGATGGACATCTCTTGATGAAAAAATCAAGATCGTTCCAGGGAAAAAAGTCATAAGTGACTTGAGCCGAGTTTTTCAAGAGAAATATAAGGTGTTTTTTAACGCTCAGCAAATTGCAAGTGTAATGGAGAAAGATGAAATAGCCCAAGAGATGATAGATGTTTTAACAGCAATTCGTTTTGCAACGTAACATGCATTCGTGGATGAGCCTATGCCAAATGTGGAGAGAATGAGAACGGGACGGGAGTGAAGCAAGCGTTAATCATATGATTGAACAAACTAAAATCCAGCAAACAAAGAATTTATAAAACAGAGGACACAAGAGACGAATCAGTCTTTTGTGTCCTCTGTCGGTAATTCGATACTGTGCTTTTTAAGCAGGTCCTCGATTGCTTCATCCAGCAGCCGGCTTTTTGGAATTCGTGTCTTCTTCGCGAGCTGATTGAAGAGCGGAACGAGCTCGTTCTTCAAAGATGAAGTAAATCGGGTGCGATATTTCAAAAAGGGCTCAGCCATAATAATCATGCCTCCCGTTTGGAACTGCCCATATTCTATATGAGCTGCAAGCTTCAAACAATTGGTTGCAGATAGTGCCTATATAGTGTATAGTATTTGCAGAAATGAGAGATATGAGGCTGATCTATGAGAAAAACCTGTGCCATCATTGGCTGTTCCCCGATGTGTTTTCCTTGGGGATTTGATGAAGAAGATGAGGGCTGTATGGCGCTGAAACTGATCTTGATGAACTGCATCACTAGGCAGCTAAGCCTAGGTGCGGCACAGTTTCACATCAGCATGGATTGCGGCGTTGGGTTGTACGCTGCGGAAACCCTTCAGGGGCTAAAAGAAACAGACAGCGAGATTAAAGTGGTATGCTATGTTCCCTACGAGGAACAGGCAACCAAGTGGACACCGGAGCTGCGCAACCGATACTTCAATGCGCTGGCCTCCTGTACGGAAGTCGAATACGTGTCACCTGAGAAAACTGCAGGCTGTGAGTTCAAGGCGCATCTTCAAGCCATAAAGAATGCGGACACGATGATCATCATCTATGATCCCGACAACCCTCAATGTGAGCGGGAAGCAGCGATCGTTGCGGTCGCAGAAGAGCGGAATAAACAGGTTCTTGCCATCGATCCCAAGTCAATCCACCTTTTCTGAATATGGACGTTATACCCTGTTATACCCTATTTCGTTTAGGGTATAACAGGGTATAACGATTATCATCATGAAAAACATTGAAAAATCAGATATACTAAGCTAAAATGAGCATGAAGGGAGGCGATAGCATGACAAGAGAATATGTGTTGATGAACAAAGATGCTTCCATGCTTCGCTTCACCTGTGAACGAAATGCCTTTGATGAGCCGGAGTTCGCAGAGATCGAATGGATGACGAAACTGCGTCCTATCGGCTATGGGAATCTCGGTGACTTTCTCGCACGCAGGCAGGCTCCCAAGCACCGCAAGCACATCAAGGAACTGTTGGAGCGTTATGGCTGTGACGATCTGGAGGGCTTTCTCCGTGTTACCCATGCCCTATCGCTGAATGACACTTTCTGGGTGAAGGAGACAGGCAGCGAACTTCGCTGGGACAGCGTTTCTCTGTATCAAAACGAATTCGATCAACTCGTAAGCGAAGCCGCGTTTGACGGAATCATCAGCGAAACCGACCTTTCTTCAACTTCGCCGGAGTTCGGCACAGATGGCTATTATGCCAAGTGCTGGGTACGCAATGCGGAAGGGATCTGGCTTTATAAGAGTGGCAGCGGCCTCCATGTGATAGAGCCGACATCTGAATTCCTCGTGTCGCAGCTTGCAGAAAAGGTCTGCCCGAATGCGGTTCACTATGACCTGGAGATCTATCACGACAAGCTTGTGAGCAAATGTCCCCTGTTCACGACAGAGGCAACCGGACTAGCCAAAGCCAGTGCCGTGTTTCGTGGAGAACAGACGATCCCGAGGCTCCTGGACTACTGCCAAGCCCTCGGCAGCGACGGTGATTTCCGGCGTATGTGCGTGCTCGACGCGATCACGCTGAACCCGGACCGTCACTACGGGAACTTTGGCTTCCTGTTCGACAACCAAACCATGGCGATTGCAGGCATGGCTCCGATCTTCGACAACAATCGTGCGCTGTTTCCGGAACTGGATGAAGACGCATTGGCAGCTCCCGATTGGTATATCGACCATTGCCGCCCGAAGCTTGGCCGAGACTTCATCATTACCGCGCGCGGTCTGCTGACGGACGAGATTCGCGCAGATCTGGAAAAGCTAAAGGGTTTTCAGTTCGCGAATCATCCAAGAATCCCGATCAACGAAACGAGGCTCGACCTGCTCAGCGCCATTGTTCAGAGGCAGATCGGTCTGATCCTCAAATAAGTTTAGATGTGATTACAAGCCGGAGGGAGTTTCATAGCTCCTTCCGGCTTGTTCTTTTTTCTTTGAGTTTTTTCTTAACTTCCTGCCTTCATATGAGCTTGCGGTGTTGTTATAAAGCATTTTGAGCTTGAAAATCCGGCAGATAATCATCCACAATTTTGTAGTCAATTCCTGCTTTGCGAGCTTGCGCTGCCTGGAAACGGCGAGGTATACGGTACGTTCTGCCGTCTTTTATAAAATAGGCTCCCGTTTGATGAAACTGAAAAGGAACGTCTCTGTTCATGCACTGGCGGCGAACATCCAGCACCCATTCGTAATCAAGCGGACGCACGTTTACGCCCGATTCGCCTGAACAAGTCACCTCACAGATACTGCCGTTCAGATACTTTTCAAGATCAATGGGGCCAAGCATGGGGCCGAGGATAACCGTCTTGTGCCTGATCGGAAGCTCCGCGAAGATCTGCAGCCGGAAATCCGCCCGATCCTGGTTTTCGCAGGTGCAGCCTACGATAACATTGTCATAGCCGTCTCCCCAGTCAGCCGGCGCACATTCCGGAAAGCGCTCGATGCGCTTCGTGAAAAAGTAAAACATGCAATCATCGCGGCGTTTTATCATTTCCCAGCAATCAGCACGCCACTCAACGGGAGCGATCTGGAGCTTGTAAAGAAATATCTTTCCAAGCCGGATGATTTTGTGAAAATCGCAGCCGCTATGGCAACAAATCCGTTTCTTTTGATGCTTATTGGTGCGACGAGTGCAGGAAAGTTGTATTAAGACGAACTCTCGCGCTGAAACTTGAAGATCAGTGCGCTGAAATTGGGATCCCTTTAGTCGAATATCAAGCACTTGCAAAGAGAACGCCGCCGAAACTTCCGATACCAAAAAGAGAGATAAAGCCCGATTATATTATGAATGAAGGCAAGTGTTCACCGTACGCCTTTGATCATATTGCTGATTGTTATAAACTGACAGAAGTTGACACGGTTGTTGTTTCAGATTCTATTTACTGTACGCTGGACGGTCATGACACAGATACTGTACTCGGATTGATTTGGGTAACGGAACGCTCCCGTGGCTTCCGAAAGTCATATCTTTTCATGCTTGGTTATTGCTCTGAGTGCCAGAAGTATTTCATGGACGAGACGGATTATAAGACAGTTTATAAAGTCGGTCGCCCTGAAGTAACGCTGTTGCTGGACCTCACCGACAGCTCGTACATGGTCACCTCCGGAGAAGTATTCGACCTGGAGAAAAAACATCTACTTTCCCTTGAGAAAGAAATAAAAAACGAAGAAAAAGCAATACGAGACCGTCCGGATTATATTAGTCAGTACGCAACAGTATCGGGATATGACGATGGCAATTTAGCTTACAGCAAAGCAATTAGCAGGAAAAAATATGAACCTCGATTGGAGGTGCTGTCTGAATATAAAGGACGTCCCTATCAATACCGCGTGGATATTACGGCCGACGGCAAAACAGAGGTTTATTATATTGGCTCAACGGATATCGTGCTGAATAAGCAGAAACACGTCATTTCCGCCAACAGCAAGCTCGGACGTGAATTGGTCCATTATAAAACCGTTAAAGTAAAAAAGGATAACCTTGAGTACAGCATCAAGTTGTCAAGGCAGTTCGATATAAATAATGCGATTCTCTTCGGCTATACGAATCTTAGAACGGATGAAGACATTATCTTCAGGCGTGGAATCACAGATCCGTTCCTGGTTCGTGTGCTTAATATGCGCAAGAAGCAGCATAATCTGATAGATATTTTCGTGACCATCCAAGAGAATCAGAACTCAATTGTAGACGCACGGTTTGAAAAAAATCTGATTGTTCAAGGCTGCGCTGGATCTGGCAAGACAATGGTTTTACTCCACCGGCTCTCCTCGCTGAAATATAACACACCTGGTTTTGATTTTAACAAGGATGCATTGATTCTGACGCCTAACGACCATTTTACTCTCCACATTAAGGGCCTTGCCGAAAGCTTGCAAATCGGGTCTGTACGCAGAGCATCGGTAGAACAGTATTATAAAAGTGTGTTAGAGGAATACTCAACAGATTTTAAGGCAAACGGGGCATTCTCTTCGGAAATGTCCGTAAAGCAGATATTTGTTGATTATATCTATTCGGATGATTTCAGGGCTTCTTTTGAGAAACATTATCTGCGGATAATATCATCACGAAATGAGTATATTTCTACTCTTTCTGCGATAATAGAGCGAATGGGCGAAACCCCCAGAAGTGTAGATGTTTCTAACGACGGTAGGGTAATTCCGCAGTTAACAACGATTTTGGATGGATTGGTTTCCAAAATCGACACTTCCGAAAGAAAAGTCAGCAGCGCTGCTTCAACTCTAAAGGAGACCAGGGAGCGAAAAGAGCGCCTATCTGCAGAGATAATTCATAAAACAGAATCTGCAGCAAAGGTGCTGAGAGAAGCAGCCCCCAGAGCAAAAACAAAAGCGCTTGCTGCTCTTTTGGAAACGCAGAGAGCCATTGGTGAAAAGAAAAACGAGCTTTCTCTTCTGTGTACTGAAAGAGAGCGTTTGGAGAAGGATATCGGTTCTCCCGGTGAAGAAGAAAGCCCGCTGCTGACAGAGTATTCTTCAAAAAACTCCGCATGGATTGATTCCGGCATAAATGATAAGCTTCAATTGTTATCGTTAGTGAAAGCGGAAATCAGCAACAGCAGGAAAAAACAAGAACGTTTAGCCTCTGTTCTGTCAACCTCATATGAGGAAGTGATTTCTTCCCAAACTACGGATGATCCAGATATTTCGAGGTTGCTAAATGAACTGTCAAATGAACGCCATTCATTGGCACAACTGCAGCAGAACAAAACCAGGATTGAAACTGGGTGGTTGTTTGGGCGGTCACGCAGATTGGCAGAAAACAGCAGACAGATAGAAGAAGCAGAGAAGGCGATTGAAAAACACAAAGCAGGAATTCAAGAAGTACTGAACGATCGGCAGCGGGAATTGCTCTCTGTCACAGAAAGCTTGGAGCGGCTTCACTCAGAGATGCTTTCCATGTCATCTGAAATCAAACGTGCTGTTGACCAGAAGAAACTGGACAGCTTAAGCACGCTCAAACGGAGAATCACCAGACTGACAAACACCATTGAAATTGAGGTTTCTCGTCTGAATGAGTGCCTCGATGTTGTAAACCAGTTAAATGATGAAATGAATGATTCCGAAATCGTCGCCTGGTTAAATCAGATTTGTGCTTTTGCGCCTGCAGTAAATGATGAAATAAGACTATATGACCGCTTCTTAAAGGAAGCCGCACAGGTTGAAGCGGCGTATGCCGGGATGGATGAGAAAATTGCAACGGCTCAGCAGGAATATGAAAGCGCCGTCTCCGAAAGATACCCGGAAGAAGTTCAAATTGCTGTGCAAAACCTGAAAGTCGGGTTGTCCCGGTATTCAACACTGGGCACATATCAAATGATCTTTGATGCGGCCGTTCAGCAATTCAAGGAGGAAAACAGCATTAAGGCAATACCGGGAAAGAATCATCGCTATGATCTTTACGCCCAACTGATATTCGCAGTGATTTTTTTTGGAAAGAAACCCAAGCAAATTAAGTTCATATGTGTTGATGAGGGGCAGGATCTGGCTGAAAATGAATATCGTCTGATATCTGAGCTCAATGATAATAATGCGGTATTCAATATCTTTGGGGACACAAATCAACTTATCAAGCCCAACAGAGGTATTTCTGATTGGGCAGAGCTAAAAAAAATGTTTCATGCCGATCAGTATATTCTGAATGAGAATTACCGAAACACAAATCAGATCACCCGTTTTTGCAACGACAGCTTTGGTATGTCCATGCTTCAGACTGGCGTCGACGGTGCAAAAGTACGCGAGATCAACAAGAAGGAATTGGAACGGGAATTGTCAGAGTATCACATCGCGACGGAGCGTGTTGCCGTTTTGCTTCCCAGGAGCGTACAAAAAAGAAAATACTTTGACGACACACTGGCGCGCCGTGGATCTCAGAGTATTCTAGGTGATGTAATTGCAGAAGGTAAAATAGCGGTCATGTATGTGGATGAGGTCAAGGGAATCGAATTTGATAAAGTATATGTCGTTTCCAATAAAATGGGGAGAAATGAGAGATACATAGCATTTACCCGAGCCCTCAGCGAACTTGTCGTTGTTGTCGATGAAAGCGTTCCTGCTTATGATGATAACAGTTTCTCGTCCGACCTTACGCAGCTGGTCAAAGAGAAACAAGCTCCGTCCCCTGTGCCTGATCTGAGCAAGCTCCGCTTTGGAAGCACGTTTTCTCCCCCGCTTCCGGATCTTGAGAGGCTCGGACTGCCGAAGGGATTGCCAAAGCCGGCTGTGGCAGCCAAAACCGAGCCAGTCGCCGTCGACCCGCCGTATGATTTGGAGAAATTCGTTTATTACACTTTTTCCCATTGTCGGACCTACATTCTGGAACAGGCGGCGTTCAAGGGCTTTTCTTCCCAAACCGGAATCCGCTTCGATCCCGGCGACGCGATTATTCTCTACCCGACGGCGCTGGGTGGTAGCGAAGAGGTTTTTCCATTCGAATTCTCCGAAACTAAACGGAACGAGACTCTTCGGACCATTGAGATCGGCGTCAAGTCCTTCCTGAAAGCCCGGCCGATCGATTTCGGTAAAATCGAATTCCTGTCCGGAGCAAGAGAGCGTCTTCTGCGGCTTTCCGATGAGCTGCTTGAAGATGCTGAGGTGGCCAACGTTCATTTCAAGCAGGAGCTGGAGCAGATCAACGCGTTCTGGAAAAATGAGTTGGCGCAAAAAGACCGTGAACTTGCCGCGATTTTGGCTCAGCTCCAACGGCAAAAAGAATACTCATCCCGTTTGGAGGGTGAGAAATCTCAACTCCGGGAAGAGTTTTCAGAGGCGCGGGACAGGCTGCAGAGTGAGATCGCCGCGCACAAGGAGACCATTGAGTTCCTCCGGCGCAGGTACGATCAGCCGAAAGACTACAACGGCATTGTCGACTGGGTCGAAAAACACTTCAGTGGCCGGGTTTTCCTCCACCCCAAGGCCGTTTCCCGGATGTTGACGAAGTCCAACCAGTGTGCTGACGTGATGCTGGTCTGCGATGCTCTCGATTATCTGGCAACAGATTACTGGGAACAGCGATATGAGCAGCTGCCGAAAGAGGTCGCCCTCACACGCTGCGCGGAAAAGTACGGTCGGCCGTTTGACGTGACACCTGTCGGGCAGGTAACCATAGATTTCACACCCGGAGAATACAAGATCAAGTACTTCAAAAACGCACAGGGTAAAGAAGCCAGCAGTGATCTCAACTACCATCTGCGTGTTGGAAATGATTCAGAGAACCTTCTTCGTATCTACTTTCTGCATGATGATGATAAAAAGCTGATTGTCATCGGGTCCCTGCCAGATCATTTAAGGACAGTCTTGTTTCAGTAAATGGTAGCCACTATTAAAGTGAATATGCGATGATTCCAAAAATAGTCGAAAATCAACTTTTTTCTCAACCCAGTGCCACGAAGAATTACATTAGCCATTACCTTGCTATTATGCACGGCGAACTGCTGCATCAGTCGGCAAGGCACCCTCTTGTATAGTCATTTATACTCAGCAAACTACTTTGGCATGCCATTGACGACCTCTGCTAACTCTTTAATAATCGTCTCCAGGTGATTCTTAGAGCGCAGGTTCATATAATCCTTTTCCATCAGCAGAAAATCTGTGCTGACATCAAAGAACAAAGCGAGGGAAATCAACGAATCAATCGACGGACCTCGTTCTCCGCACTTGATTTTAAGAAGCTGATCTATACTGATTCAATTCTTCTGCGAGTTTCTCTTGCGTAAGGCCGGTCCCCTTTCTCAAATCTCTAATTCGCTGCCAAAACTCTGTTTGATTAAAACACATGTCCTTCCCTTTCTGCCTGTCGGAGATTGGGCAAGGATACGGAAAACGAGATCCTGTTTCTCTGCTCGGATCTATGGTACCCTGATTTTGGCGCAGCAAGCCGGGCACCAATAGCCGTCCGCAGAGTCCACCATAGCGGTGCGGAGGTCGTATTCGTGCCTGCCCTTATTCCAAATCAGGCTCGATATGATTATTGTTCTCAGGCGGGTGCTACCCGTCGTGAGTGCTGGAAAAGAAAACGGCCGGACACCAGAACCATGGGATAGCTAATCCCATGACTCCGATGTCCGGCCATTTGGTGACACATTGGGCCTATACAGGCCACGGACCCGTTGCTCGGTATATCGGTTTTCGCTTTGCTAGAAGCTGCTTACTCAAAGCGGCGCTATTTATCGAAATCCGAAAGGAAAGATCGATCATTCCCGGTTTCTCACATTTAGGAGACTTCAACTCGATTATTCCGGCAGTTGGTGTGATCTTGTCCAACACTCCCCATCCACAATTTGGGCATCTCTTGGATACCCAGATTTCGTTTTTCTTCTTCTCAGCCATTTTCATTATCTCCCAAATGAATATCCAAGATTTCGTTTGGATTCTTTAAATACTCTTCTCCGAGAAGACCAAGTCTGCGCATCCGGATGCTGAGAGCCTGTTTCGACACCCTTGATACATTTTCATTCGAAATCGTGTGTGAGATGCTCTGGAAGGGGCTGCTGTCAAATAATACGGTTTTAAACACAGAGCCGGGAGCTCATCATAAGTTTTGTATGTATTCTTTTGCCATCGTTACTCGTCCTCCTTTTTCTCTTCGAAGCGTTTCTTGTCTCGGAAGAACCCTGCACGCAGCAGTTGCTTGTGGTGTTCTTCCAGCAACCGCTGGGTGTCGATGACGTTTTCGAAGCGCTTCTGGGCTTCGAGGCAGGGGGCCGCGAGGACGCTGCGGTCCAGATCCCAGAGGCGGAGGCCCTCCAGGTAGGCGGAGCGGCGCTTGTCGTCCAGGATAAAAGGCGTGACGCCGTGGCGCAGGCATTCCTTGAACATCAGCAGCCGGCCGATCCGTCCGTTTCCGTCGTCGACGGGCCGGATGCGCTCGAAGCGCACGTGGAAGTCCAGGATCTGCAGCAGAGTCACTTCCTGCAGGTGCTCATACTCGCCGATCAGCTTGCTCATCTGGGAGTTGATATCCTTGGCCGCGGGAGCTTTCAGCTTTTCCAGATTGTTGGGCTTGGTGCGGTAGACTCCGATGCGGCACTTGCCCCGGCGCTCGTCAAAGGTGCCGTAGAACATCAGATAGTGCAGCCGCTTGATGTATGTCTGGGTCAGCGCCTGGGTGGCGGTGTCGATGATGTGATCCACGCAGAGCATATGGTTGGTGGCCTCGATGAGATCGTCCACCTTCATGGGCTCGAAGCCGGTCTTTACCTTGTCCGTCTCGAAGATCTCCGTGATCTGGGTAAGCGTCAGACGGTTGCTGGCCATGCGCCCGTTAGAGTAGGTGAGGTTGGTCTGCACATAGTCGTACAGTCCGTGATACATCTTCTTGGTCTTCTGCTGCCGGAGCTTTTTGACCAGGGGCGGCTGTGGCTTGGGAGCAGGAGGTTTTCTTTCCTCCACGATCTTCCTTTCGGGGCGTTTTGCATCCTCCGGGATGAGCCATTTCTCATCTTCAAAGATGGCTCCTTCAACTCTGCCCTCCAAACAATAGCGTCGGACGATTGCTGCCGAAACGTTCCAAATTACAGCGATTTCGCTCGCTTTTAGGTATTTCATGTCATTATTCCTTTCGTCTGTTTTTCTCAAGGGGTGCAACAATTAAGGATAGGTGCAACTTTTTTCTGACCAGAATTGTGACCAGAGTTACAGCAAGAAGCCTTGTACCAGACGTGAAATAATGAACTTTTTGATAGATAAAATAGACCTATTTCGATGAAAAATGCGTATTTTCAGAACATGGACTTTCCCGCGAGCCCATGGCATGCAACAGGCCCGCAGGTTGGCGGGGCCGAACTGGTGACTGATCTTGTTATCTGTATGTTTATTCATGGTATTTTTGCCAAATACAAAACTGCCTCCGTTTTGAGAATACGGCGCGGCATATATTCCCGTTTATTCCGAAACAAAATCCATTCGCTCCACTTGACATCTTGTCTGCCTGGCATTATAATGCCAATGAGGGTACTATCTTTCCCTTGCGTTTAAAATGCAGAATATGGTTCAGGTATCTGTTGATGAAGATCACTGTGACTTTTTTTCTGCTATACATTGAAGAATAAAAGCCGGACGGAGATCTTCCGTCCGGCTTTGTGTCTGCAATGCGAGACCTCCACAGAGAGTATGGAACACAAACCAACGGAAAGAAAGGAGTATTAACCATGAGCAGAATCATTCCGCGATGGGAGTGGCGCACTTTCGGCAATCAGTTCGGAACGGCGGAGGAAAAGATCCAGAATCACCGCCTGGGAAACTTCAAGCGCAGCACAGAGAAGTACATTCTCTCCAAAAACAGCGACGAAAACTGCAAGATCCGGGATGATCTGATGGACATCAAATCACTCCGGCAGGTCAACGACGATCGGCTGGAGCAGTGGTACCCTACCCTGAAGGAGACCTTTCCTCTTCGCCGGGAGATCGTGGAGACTCTGTTCCGGGACTATTTCAAGGTGACGGTCCCGGAGCTCAAACGGGATGAATATACCTTTGAGCAGTATCTCGACGAGGTGGTCCGTCCCTGTGCGGAGCTGGAGATCGTGGAGGTGTACAAAGAGAGGTCCATCTATGTGATCAACCTGGCCATCGTGGAGATTGCCGAGGTCTCCTTCAACGGCGTTGCCAGCCGCACCGTCTGCGTGGAACACGAGGACCCCGTGAACGTCATCAACACAGTCCGTCAGCTGGGCTTGGACAGCTTTGAAAACATCAATTACATACGGGCCATGAAGCGGTCCGTAAACATGGAATGAGGGCAGTCATGAGCAGAAAAGCCATTATCGACATTGGCTCCAACTCCATCAAGTTCTTTGTGGGAGAGCTTGCGGCCGACCGCACCATCACCACGGTGCTGGATACCAACGACATCGCCCGACTGGGAGAAGGGTTGGAGCAAACCGGCGCCCTCCGTCCGGAGGCCATGGACCGCAACGCCAGAGCGGTGGCCGGCTTTGCCGCACAGGCTGTGGGGCTGGGAGCCGACACCGTTGTCTCTGTGGGGACCATGGCTCTGCGCCGGGCCTCCAACAGCGGTGAGTTTTTGCAGAAGGTCCGGGATCTCTGCGGCCTGGAGGTAAGGATCCTTTCCGGCGAGGAGGAGGCGCGGCTGTCCTATCTGGCGGTGCTTTCCGCTCTTCCTGTGGCCGACGGAGAAATCGTCGTCTTTGACACCGGCGGCGGTTCCACCGAATTCGTTTTCGGCCATGGAGCCAGGATGGACCGGCGCTTCAGCGTAGATCTGGGATCCGTCCGGATCTCGGAGCAATACCTCACCGGGGACCCTCCCCTCTCGGTGACCGAAGCGGAACGGCAGATCGACCGGGAACTGGCCCAGGCGGGCGTGGAAGGACGTCCCTCCCAGCTCATCGGTATGGGCGGCACTGTCACCAGCATGGGGGCAGTAAAGCATCGGATGGAGACATACGATCCCCAGGTCATTCAGGGCTCGATCCTCACCCGGGCGGACATCGCTGAACAGATCGAGCGCTATCGCACCAGCACCGTTGAGGAGCGGCGGGCCGTAATCGGGCTGCAGCCCAAGCGGGCGGAGGTCATTCTGGCCGGAGCGTGTATCCTGGATGTGATCCTTCAGCGTCTGGGGGCGGAGTATTTGACCATCAGCGACCGTGGTCTGCGCCACGGACTGGCGTACGACCTGTTTCAAAGTTGAATTGCGCAGCGGCAGAAAGGAGCGCATATTATGAAAAAGTGTATAGCCTGGCTGTTGGCGGCCGTTATGCTTTTCGCTCTGGCGGCCTGCGGACAGGACTCCCCGTCGGACAACCAGGAGTCCCCTACCCCGGAGACGGCTTCCACGGAGACCCCTGAACCGGCGGGCCCTGCGGAGGAGACGCCGGAAGCGTCCACCACGGCATGGGAGCCTGAACAGCCCATCACCATCATGAACTACGTGGCCAGCGGCGGAGCCATGGACCTGGCGACCCGCAAGTTTGCGGAGATCGCCGCCAAGTACACAGACGCCACCTTTGTGGTGGACAACATGACCGGCTCCACCGGCATGATCGCCGCGGACTACGTGCTGGATCAGCCGGCAGACGGCTATCTCATTTACGCCACCACCGTCTCCTATATCTACGCCATCGCCGCCTCGGAATCCGAAGCGGAGAAGTACATCGACGGCTTTCTCTGGATCGACAACATCATGGCCGACCCCTACTGCATTCTGGTCCCCAACGACAGCGACTGGACGCTGGACTCCCTGGTGGAGTCGGCCAGAGAGAGCAGACAGATCTGGTGCGAGCCAAACGCCGGCGGCGCCAAACACATCGCGGCCCTGCAGATGTGCGGCGTGCTGGATATCGAACCCCAGGTCGTCCCCTATGAATCCGGCCCGCTGGCTATCGGCGCAGTGCTGGGAGGACAGGGTGCCGCCTCCGTCGGTAACCCCGGGGACACCACAAAATACGACGTCAGAGCTCTGGTCGTGGCCAACGACGGCCGTCTGGAGGGGTTTGACGTTCCCACGTTTACGGAGCTGGGTTATGACGCTGCCCTGGATCAGATCTCCATGTGGCGGGGCTACGCCGTGAAAAAAGGCACGTCTCCGGAGATGATCCAGTGGTTCCAGGACCTCTGCGACCAGGTGACGGCGGACCCGGAGTGGATCGACTACTTCGCCGCCCAGTTCGTCACCGTCAAGAACGACACCACGGAAGCCTTTACCGCTACCGTCTGGTCGGATTTTGAGGCGGGCATCGAGGTGCTCAAATCCGCCGGGATGATCGCGGACGACTACATAGGATAAGGACAAACGCGCGGCGCTCCCGTCCCGGACGTTTCCCTGTCCGGGCGGGAGCTTCGCCGGACACAGGGAAAGGTGGAGCTATGATCGAAAGACTATCCGCATGGCTGACCGGCCTGGGCTACCAGTGGATCCTGCTGGGGGCCGTCCTGCTGCTGGGGGTGCTGCTGGCGCTGTTCCGCGCCTCCCCCCGGATCCGTCCTGTCACCGGACAGCTGATGGTCCTCAGCGGGATGTGTGTGGTGACGCTGATTTTTTATCTGCTGACGTTCTCCCTGCGGGTGAGCAAAATGGCCGCGGATTCCGGCTGCACCGCCCGCACCATTCCCCGACTCTGGTGCTTTCTGATGCTTCTGGCCTCAGCGGCGGCCTTCGTCTCCATTCTGAAAAAGGAGAACCGCCCCGACAGCGCCTTTGGCCGCTGGCGGCTGGCCTTGGGGGTCGCCGTTGGGTCCATTTTCAGCGTAGTGATGTTCCAGTTCATGGGCTATTACCTCAGCAGCGCCGTTTTCCTCGTGACGGTGATGTGGGCGATGCGGGAGCGCCGGTGGACGTACCTGGTGCTGACCCCCGTCTGCTGGGTGGCATTCACTTATTTGATCTTTGACCGGCTTTTGTATATTCACCTGCCGATGGGCGCCCTGTTCTCAGGCCGATAAAGGAGGACGAAAAACATGACCTCTCTGCTGCAAAATCTGGGGATGGGATTTCAGACCATCGCCGGAGTCGTCCCCGTGGTGCTGATCCTGTTGGGGGTGTGTATCGGCATCCTTGGGGGCGCCATTCCGGGGATCTCTCCCTCCATGGCGGTGGCGCTTTTGCTGCCCATCACCTATACCATGTCCCCCACAATGGCCATTGTGATGCTCACGGGTATCTATATCGGCGCCAACTACGGCGGGTCCATCACCGCCGTGGCCATCAACACTCCCGGCACGCCCTCCGCCGCCGTCACCGCTTTTGACGGCTACCCGCTGGTAAAGCTGGGACGGTCCGGAGAAGCCATGGGCGTGTCCCTATGGGCCTCCGTCACCGGCGGGATCATCGGCGCACTGATCCTGATCTTCTTTTCCGTGCCCCTGTCCCGGGCGGCGCTGAAATTCTGGCCGTCGGAATACTTTGCCTTATGTCTCATGGGCCTGACGACGGTGGCCACGCTGGGCGGGAAAAACTGGCAGAAGGCGCTGGCCGCCTGTCTGTTCGGATTGCTGCTCAATACGATGGGCATGGACCCGGTCTTTTCCGTCAAGCGTTTTACCTTCGGCGTTAACCGGCTTTACGATGGGATCAAGATGGTACCGGTGCTGATCGGCCTTTTCGCGCTGGGGGAGGTGCTCCACAACCTGGAGCATTATGACCCCAACGCCCCGGGGACCGACAAGCTCGCCAACTACAAAATGCCCGGATTCTCCTACTACTGGAAGCTGAGGTGGAGCATGATCCGGGCGGGACTCATCGGCTGTATCATCGGGATCTTTCCCGGCGCCGGGGGGACCATCGCCTCCTTCCTGGCCTACGACGCGGAAAAGCGCCTGAGCAAGCATCCGGAGGAGTTCGGAAAAGGCGCTCCGGCGGGCGTGGCCGCGGCGGAAGCCTCCAATTCCGGCTCGGTGGGCGGTGCGATGGTACCTATGCTGACCCTGGGGATCCCCGGCTCCTCCACCGCGGCGGTGCTGCTCTCCGCTCTGATGATCCATAATCTGAATCCCGGCGCGGAGCTGTTCATCCGGGAGCCGGGGCTGGTTTACGGCCTGTTCGCCTCCATGTTTGTGGCAAACGCGCTCATGGCGCTGGTGGGCTTTTTCGGCAGCAAGCTCTGGGTCCGGGTGGGCGGCATTCCCAAAACCATCCTCTACCCGCTGATCTTTGCCTTTTCCATTCTGGGCAGCTATTCCATCAGCCGCTCCCTGTTCGACGTGGGCACCTGTCTGGTGTTTGGGCTGATCGGCTGGATGTTCAAGAAATACGACTATCCGGCGTCGCCGGTGGTGCTGGGTCTGGTGCTGGGCCGTCTCATGGAGCTGAATTTCAGCCAGACGCTGATGGTCAGCGGTGTCGCCGGGTTTTATACAAGACCGCTGACGGTGACGCTCTTTGCCATTTCTCTTCTCTGCCTTGTGTATCCGGTCATCTCCGCCCGACGGCGGGCCCGTAAACAGCGGCGGGAATAACGCGCCTCCTCCGCCCTTCTCTTTGAGACGATGAATGCTTTGCGTGCCATTATTGACCATCTGCAGGCCTTCAACCCCGCCTCCGCCCTGTTTCGGATGATTCTCGGCATGGCCATGGGCGGCACGATCGGCCTGAACCGGGAGTACAAGCGCCGTGCCGCCGGTTTCCGGACGTACATGCTCGTCTGCCTGGGGGCTGTGACGACCATGCTGCTGAGTCAGTATGAATACTATCAGCTTCTGGAGATATTCCCGGAGGCGGAAAACGGAGCTTTCACAGACGTGTCCCGTTTCGGCGCCCAGGTCATCAACGGCATCGGCTTTTTGGGCGCGGGTACGGTCATTGTGACCGACCGGCAGAGGGTGCGCGGCCTTACCACGGCCGCCGGACTCTGGGCGTGCGCCTGCCTGGGGCTGGCCATCGGCGCCGGGTTTTACGCCTGCATGGCGGTGGGGTTTTTCTACGTACTGCTTGCCATCCGGTTCTTTCCCGCCATTGAGCGGCGTCTGAATATCCGGCTGCGCAATCTGAATCTGTTCATTGAGCTGCACAGCGCCGCGGAGATCGGACAGACGCTGATCTTCCTCCGGGAGAAAAAAGTGGAGATCTATGATGTAGAGCTCCAGAAGAGCCGGCAGGCGGACCGGGTCGGCGTGGTGCTGACTCTCCGTCTGCCGCGGGGCGCCCGGCTCGTGGAGCTGCTGGCCGGGTTATCTGCCGTCCCCGGTGTTCTGGTCGCTGAGGTCATCTGATGGAGGAGGTGAGAAAGATGGATGGATCGCTGCAGGCCCTGAGCTTGCCCTCCGTTTTCCTGCGCATGACGCTCTCCGTGCTGTGCGGTGGGCTGATCGGCATGGAGCGGTATACCAGGCGGCGGGCCGCCGGTTTTCGGACGCACATCCTCATTTGCCTGGGAGCCGCCGGGACCACGCTCACAGGGCAGTATCTGTTCTTTACGCTGGGCCAGACCACGGACATCTCCCGTCTGGGAGCCCAGGTGATCGCCGGCGTGGGCGTGATCTGTGCAGGATCCATCATCCTGACGCAGCATAACCGGGTCAAGGGCCTTACCACCGCCGCCGGTCTCTGGGCTGCGGCCATCGTGGGACTGTGCTGCGGCGCAGGGTACTACTCTGGAGCGGTCTTCTGCACGGGTCTGATCATGGCGGCGGAGATGCTGCTGATCAAGCTGGAATACCGGCTGAGGAACAGCTCCCGGGAGCGTCAGCTGCTGATCTCCTACGATACCGCCGAGGCGCTCAACAGAGCACTGGCCTATTTGCGGGGAGCGGGACTGTATATCGTCAACCTGGAAATTTACAACAGTGAAGACCCCGGCCGGCCCTCCTGTGCCAGCGTGATCCTGCGCATGCGCCGACAGCTGCAGCTCAACGAGCTGCTTGAGGGCATGGCCGCCATCGAGGGCATCCGTTTCGCCCAGGAGCTGTGAAAACTGCCCTTGCTTAAAAATCGACGAACCCATCGATCCGGATCTGCAAAGGCATTTTTCGTGGGACCGGAGGGTTTGATCGTATCGACACGTCCTCCCCGTTCGGTCGGGGAGGCGTTTCTCTCCTGTATGGGGAGAACGCTTGAAGGAGTTTCAAGCACTCTGCATTTCGATCCCGCCTGCCTCCGCCGCAATATTTTTTCCCGCCCCTTTGTCAAAAAAGGCGATGATTCGGAAAGGGCTTTATTATTGCTCACCGGCTTGATGAGATAATGGGGAGCCGGAAACCGCCGCTTGGGAAAGCGCACAAATAAAGATTTCCTCCTTCCGGTAAACGGTTGCCGGCCGCGGGTCCATGGGATGAACGGGAAAAGCCGGGCCTTTCCGGGTCTGCATCTCACTGCAGCACACGGTTCCCTTTCGATCCAGCCCTCAACGACCTTGACAAAACGGTCTATTGCTGATAGACTGGCCGTGTGGTCGATAATCGATAGACCTTAGAAGGAGGCGTCCGCATGGAAGAAAAGAAACTCGGTGCGGTGGAAGCCCGCTTTGCCGATCTCATTTGGGACAACGAGCCGATCAATTCCACGGCGCTGGTCCGGCTGTGCGCAAAGGAGCTGGACTGGAAAAAGTCCACGACCTATACCGTGCTGAAAAAGCTCTGCGAGCGGGGACTATTCAAAAACGTGGACGGGACCGTGTCCTCCCTTGTGTCGCGGGAGGAATTTGCCGCCGCCCAGAGCGAACGCTTTGTGGCCGAAACCTTCGCCGGTTCTCTGCCGGCTTTTCTTGCCGCTTTTGCCTCGCGCAAGCCGCTGTCCGCGGGCGAGGTGGACGAGATCCAAAAGCTGATCGACTCTTACCGGGAGGCCAAGTGAGATGAGCGCGCTGTTCGTAAAGCTGCTGAACATGAGCGCGGCGGGAAGCGTACTGATCCTGGCTGTGGTCGTGCTCCGTGTCGCGCTCAAGAAGGCGCCGCGATGGATCATATGCGCCATGTGGGCGCTGGCGGCCGTCCGGCTTGTCTGTCCGGTCAGCATCGCTTCGCCGCTGTCCGTCTTTCGGGCTGCGCCGTCCATCGTCAGCGAGAGTGGAGAGGTGGAGTTTTTCCGCTCTTCCGGCGGCAGTGAAAAGCCCCTCCTTGCGGTAGACACCGTGCAGATCGAACGGCCGCAGGGAAGCGCCCGGACGATACAGGAGATCCCCGGCACCTCCCTTGCCGTTACTCAGCGCAGCCGCGACGCATACCTCCCCCCGCTGGTGCAGGCCTATCTGCTGGGGTTGGCCGTCATGCTGCTGTACGCTGGAGTCAGTACGTGGATACTGCGGAAAAAGGTATCCGCGTCCCTGCGGCAGCAAGACCGTATTCGTGTGTGCGACCAGGTGGCCTCCCCCTTTATTCTCGGGATCCTCCGCCCGACTGTGTATCTGCCTTCCTCCCTGAACGAGGAAGAGAAACGCTTTGTTCTCGCCCATGAGCGCGCCCATCTGCGCCGCCTCGACCACATTTGGAAGCCGCTGGGCTTTTTGATCCTCTGCGTCCATTGGTTCAATCCCTTCTGCTGGCTGGCCTACGTACTGCTGTGCCGGGACATGGAGCTGGCCTGCGACGAAAAGGTCATCCGCGAGCTGGGACGCAGCGAGAGGGCGGCCTATTCCCAGACGCTGTTGAACTTCAGCGCACACCGAGTCCTCGCCGCCTGTCCCGTGGCTTTCGGTGAAACCGACGTAAAAAAGCGCATCAAGGCGGTGCTGAACTATAAAAAACCCGCGTTCTGGATCGTTCTCTCCGGTGTGCTCTGCTGTGTCGTGCTCGTTCTGTGCCTGATGACGAAGCCGACAGATAACGTCAGAAACGAGCCGACGCCGCCGGCGCAGGATACGTCCACGCCCGGCTCGGCATCCGTCGATCCGGAAATTCTCGATCAGATCTACAGCCGGCTGTCCTCCTATCTCTCCGTTTCCCAAGGTATCGACTATTCCCAAATCGTACCGGAAGCCTCGCAAATGGCGCTATTCCCCTGCGATGAGTTTCCGTCGGAGTTTGTCAGCCGGTTCTACGAGGATGCTCTCCCGGCCTGGTATGTGGACGTGCCTGTGGAGGCGAAAGCGCTCTCCCCCGGAGGCGCACTGACGGTATATTTGGACAGAGACGGGCGTGTGATCGGCAATCGTTTTACAGAGCTTGCCCCTCCCCTCTCCGAATCAGCCGCCGGACCGGGGCCGACCGCCGCGGTGTCTCCGGAGGTTTCCTGCACCGCCGGGCCCCTCGGTGTGGCCGGCTGCCTGCAGAAGTATCTGGATGTGCTGAGCAGATATCGTATGGCGCTGACGGATGAGATCGACGGTTCCCTGTGCGCCGAGCTGGGGATCAGCGGTCTGGCGCGCGATTTTTACGGAAAGAATCCGCTGCAGAAGCTGGGATACTCGCTGTATGACCTGGACAGCGACGGCATCCCCGAGCTTATCATCGGGGCAGTGGAAAACGATGAATTCTACGGTGGGATCCTGTTTGACGTATATCGGCTGTTCCCCTCCGCCGATCAATGGGGGCCGCCCGTCAAGATCGCGGAAAGCATAAACCGTATCCGCTGGTATTCTCTTGGGGACGGCCTGCTGCTGAACGAATTCTCCGGAGGCGCTTCCTATCGGAAATGGTCGGTCTGGCGGATGGATCGCAGCGAGACCCGGCCCGTTTTTACAGACGGTATCGTGTGGGATGCTTCCGCTGACAGCACCAGCCCCTGGTTTTCCGCCCGTCTTGAAAACGAGGAGGTCGTTTCTGATCATCCGCTGACGGAACGGGAGGCTGCCGACTGGCAGGCGCGAAACGTTGACCCCGTTATACGGCTGGATTTCACCCCGTTTGACGGCCCCGGTTCCGGCGGGTATCCGGCTCCAGGCATGGAAAACGGCGCTTATTACGACGGCATGGGCTCGGAGCTGATCCTGTATCACGCCGAAGAGAATGCTTATTGCGTTCCATTCGGAGTCTACAAAGTCGCTTATTTTGATGAGGCCATCGGCGAATATGACGGGGATGCCGGTGTATTGCACTTCACCGGGAAGGACGTTTACGGCAAGTCCGTATCGGCCGACGTGCGAAAGGAAGACGACCATTTCGTTGTCACCATTGCCGATTGGGATTACGAAGACTGCCTGCCCAACGGGACAGAGCTGGTTTTTTACAGGCGGGAATGAACACATCCACAGACTCGCGTATGCAGATTCGATCTAAATCGCCCTCTTCCAGGCTCCACCGGGAACGGACATCCTCTTCAATGACCTCAAATCCGGCCTCTGCCAGCTTCGAGCGCAGGAGCTTTACGCTCTCACAGCTCCAGCCGCAGCAGCCGAACGCTGCTGTCTTCTTATTCTTGAACTTGAGCTGCTTCAGGGATCCCAGCCGGTCTGCCACAGAGGGCAGATAGGAAAAGAAGACCCGCCGGACCGGCGCCCCCCTCCCCTGTCCGACGGGTTTTCCTATGGGGCTTTGCTTTTTCCAAAACGCCGTGTATAATGAAAGAAAACTGAAACAAGAGAGGGCAATATGACGGACAGCGAGAAAAAATGGACAGTGCTTGGCGATCCGGCGGCAAGGCTGCTGTTTGTCCAGCCGGTGGACGCACACCACAAGGAGCTGCTGGGAAGCCAGGCCGCCGCGCTGGCGGAATACGTCGGCGATGCAAACTGGTGCATGGCCGCAGTGGACGTGGACGACTGGAACCGGGAACTCGCCCCGTGGAAGGCCGGGCCCGTTTTCGGAAAGCAGGGCTTTGGGGACGGCGCCGCCCGGACGCTGGATCATCTGCTGAGCAGCGTCCTCCCGTCTTTGGAGCCGACGGCGCCGGGGCAGACGCGGCCGGTCGTTCTGTGCGGCTATTCCCTGGCCGGTCTGTTCGCCCTCTGGTCGGCGTACCAGACAGATGTCTTTGCCGGGATCGTTGCCGCCTCCCCCTCCGTATGGTACCGGGACTGGCTCGATTACGCCCGCTCCCGCCCCATCCGCGCGTCCAGAGTCTATCTGAGTCTGGGCGACAGAGAGGAAAAGACCCGCAGCGCTGTCATGGCCACCGTGGGCACCGCCATCCGGGAGCAGCATCGGCTCCTTTGCGAGAGCGGCGTCCGCTGCCAGATGGACTGGAATCCGGGGAACCATTTCGCGGACAGCGACCGCCGGATGGCAAAGGGCATGGCCTGGATGCTGCAGGTTTTGAAGGAGGAAAACGCCTTATGAGCCTCGCCTCCCTGCCCGCCTGCAATGGAAGGAAATGCAAATCGAAAGAGAGGAAACGATATGAAACTGGCTGAAGCGCTGCAGGAAAGAGCGGATCTGAACCGAAAGATCGAGGAACTCCGCCGCCGTCTGGGAAACTGCATTCTGACCCAGGAGGGGGAAGACCCCGCCGAGGACCCCGCTGCGCTGCTCACGGAGCTGGACGCGGCCGCGGAGCGTCTGGAGACGCTGATGGCCCAGATCAATCTGACCAACAGCAAAAGCCGGGTGAACGGCGTCACTCTGACGGAGATGATCGCCCGCAAGGACGCGCTGATGCTCCGGCTCTCGGCGTACCGGGATCTGGTCTACACCGCCGGGCAGACCGTCAGCCGGGCCAGAGGCACAGAGATCCGGGTCCGTGCCGTATTGAAGGCCTCCGAGCTGCAGAAAACGGTGGATCAGATGGCCAAAGAAGTCCGTCAGCTGGACAACCTGCTGCAGGAGACCAACTGGAAAACGAAGCTGCTGGAAAAGTAAGCGGCTCAAGTCGGTAGCCCTGCCGGCGCGCATATCAGGCGGCAGCTGCCCAAGCTGCAATGTGGATTGTGCCGTGGGCGGGCACGGGGTTCGAATCCCCGAGGACTGTCAGGCCCAGACGACGCATGACCGCATCATCACATCGCATGACGCACGACCGGATATGGACGGCAGGGTGAGGGTGGCGCAAGGGGGATCATACACACTTTGAAACCGCGCCCGGTGAGACAGGCTCTTATGCCCTGCCTTACCGGGCGCGCTGCCGCCAAAAGCCGTGCCTCTGGGTGACGCAAAGGACAGAAAGTCGGAAAACACGGAATCACTTTTTTCGGCTGAATCCGCCCAAATCGTGCAAAAAGTGCTTTTTTGTACCTTCCCCGTCATTGCCGAAAGCAGCAAAACGTGCTAAAATATATTCGGTAAAACCAGTTTTATATTCACAACCAGGGAAAAGGAGGCCGGAGGCCATGTCCAATTTCACCAAGACCGCCATTACCAGCGCTTTTGGATCCATGCTGGAACGTATGCCTTTTGACAAGATCACTGTCTCCGGCATCATCAGAGAGTGCTCCATCAGCCGCAACACGTTTTATTACCATTTTCAGGATATATACGACCTTCTGGACTACTGGCTGGATCAGGAGATCTCCAACTATATCACCGTTGCCGGGGAAAACGACTGGAAGGAGAATATCCGCGGTTTTCTGGACAACTGCAAGAGCCACAAGAAGCTGATCTATAATCTGGCAAATTCCATCTCCCGGGAAAGGCTGGAACGGTATTTTTTCGCCTCCACCGACGGGGTGATCACCGACTTTATCCTGCGGCGGGCAGAGGGGAAGAATCTGCCGCCCCAGCGGCTGACCGCTATTTCCAACATCTGCCGCTACTCTCTGGTCGGATACTTTCTCCGATTCCTGTGGAACGGGATGAAGGAGGACACGGAGGAGATCCTCTCGGAGCTGAGCGTACTGGTGGAGGCCGCCGTGGAGTATGGGATCGACGAGTACAAACCTTGAGTACGTTCGGACCGGATTTGCACAAAAAAACCGGAATTCTCAATTTTTGAGGATTCCGGCTTTTTTGTCCGTGGAAAGGCCGCGAGTCCGGACTTTATAATATATGTCATAGGATCCCGGCGGTGAACGCGTTCATTTTCACGCGTCAGAGAGGGCCGCCGCCGATCCCAGCTGCGTCGATCTGCACAGAACATTCTGAAGGAAAAGATACTCTGAAAAGAAAGGAGACCGCCATGAAAGCATCAAGTCGAATGAAGGGCTACGCTTTGAAGCAGCTCTACGCCTATCTGGACAAGGACCCCGAAAAGAACATTCCAAAGCTTTTGGACTATCTGGAGGCGCACGACAAGACCGGCCAGGGGCTGACCGACCAGGTCCGCGCCATCCGAAAGGCGATCCAGGACCCGGACAACAACTGGTCTCAGCTGGTGCGCAGTCTCTGGACGGACATCGACGCCCATCAGCGGCGGGTCCTGGTGGAGGGGGCCGTCATCAACGGCACGCTGCTGGGCACCCCCCGGACCACCGAGCTGCAGGAACAGTATCAGTGCAACATACCATGGGCGATCCTGCTGGACCCCACCAGTGCCTGCAATCTCCACTGCACCGGCTGCTGGGCCGCGGAATACGGCAACAAAATGAATCTCTCCTTTGAGGAACTGGACGATATCATCCGCCAGGGAAAGGAGCTGGGGATCTGCGTTTACATCTACTCCGGCGGCGAGCCGCTGGTGCGGAAAAAGGACCTGATCCGGCTGTGTGAAAAGCACAGCGACTGCGCCTTCCTGGCCTTCACCAACGGCACGCTGATCGATGACACCTTTGCCGACGAGATCCTGCGGGTGGGCAACTTCGTCCCCGCCATCAGCGTGGAGGGCTTTGAGGAGGCCACGGACGACCGCCGGGGCAAGGGCGTCTATCAGGCGGTGATCGCCGCCATGGAGCGGCTGCGGAAAAGAAAACTGCTGTTCGGGATCTCCTGCTGCTACACCAGCAAAAACGCGGAGGTCATCGGCAGTGAGGCGTACTTTGACGCCATGATCGACATGGGTGCTAAGTTTGCCTGGTTCTTCACCTACATGCCCATCGGCGCCGACGCCGTCCCCGAGCTGATCACCACGGCGGAGCAGCGGAAATTCATGTATGAAAAGATCCGGGAGTACCGGAAGACCAAGCCCATCTTCACCATGGACTTCTGGAACGACGGCGACGCGGTGGGCGGCTGTATTGCCGGCGGCCGCGGCTATCTGCACATCAACGCCAACGGGGACGTGGAGCCCTGCGCCTTTATCCACTACTCCGACTCCAACATCCGGGAGAAGTGTCTGCTGGAGGCGCTCCAGGGCCCGCTGTTCATGGCTTACCGGCACAATCAGCCCTTTAACGAAAACATGCTCCGGCCCTGCCCGGTGCTGGACAATCCCGGCAGACTCACGGAAATGGTGGCGGAATCCGGCGCCCACTCCACAGATATGCTGCGCCCGGAGGAGGCCTGCGACTACTGCGGAAAGTGCGAGAAGGCCGCGGCGGCCTGGGCGCCGGTGGCCGATGAGATCTGGGCGAACACCCCCGATCGAAAAGGAGTCCGGACCACAGGAAAAATGGCGAAAAAGGGCTGAAGGGGGTACCGATCGTGGCGAGAAGTTGTTTTACCTCCGAGTCCGTGACGCGGGGGCACCCCGATAAGGTGTGCGACCAGATCGCCGACCGGATCCTGGACGAGATCCTGGAGCAGGATCCGGAGGCACACGTGGCCTGCGAAGTCACCTGCGCCACGGATCAGGTGCATATCTTCGGTGAGATCACCACCGACGCGAACGTAAACTACGAGGAAACGGCCCGGCAGGTGATCGCAGAGATCGGCTATACGGAGCCGGGCCATGGATTTGACGCGGCCGGGTGTCGCGTCCGGGTGGATCTCCACGGGCAGTCGCCGGACATTGCCCGGGGGATCCGGCGCCGGGGCGCGCCGGACGAGGAGTTGAACGCCGGCGCCGGCGACCAGGGCATGATGTTCGGCTTTGCCTGTCGGCAGACCGACTGTCTTATGCCGCTGCCCATCGAGCTGGCCCACTCCCTGTGCAAAAAGCTGGAGTCCGTCCGGCGCAGCCGGGAGCTGGTCTTTCTGCTGCCGGACGGCAAGGCCCAGGTCACGGTGGAATATGAGGACGGCATCCCCCGGCGGGTCGCCGCTGTGGTGGTCTCGGCCCAGCACGAGGACGGCGTGGGGATCGACGAGGTGCGCCGAAGCATTCTCACCCACGTGATCCTGCCCACCCTGCCCGCCGGGATGGTGGATAAGAATACCCAGTTTTTCATCAATCCCACCGGCCGGTTCACTGTGGGCGGCCCGGCGGGCGATTCCGGGCTGACCGGGCGCAAGATCGCGGTGGATACTTACGGCAGCTTTGCCCGTCACGGCGGCGGCGCCATCTCCGGCAAGGACGCCAGCAAGGTGGACCGCAGCGGCGCCTACATGGCCCGCTATATGGCCAAAAACGTGGTAGAGAGCGGTCTGGCCACCCAGTGTGAGGTGCAGCTGAGCTACGCCATCGGTCTGGCCGAGCCCCTGTCCGTCCGGGTGGACACCGCCGGCACCGGCATCGTGGACGACGAGATCATCCGCAAGGCCATTGAGAGCAACGTGGACCCCCGTCCCGCGGCCATCTGCCGCAAGTTCTCCCTGACGGAGCCCATCTTCTCCCGGGTGTCCTGTTACGGACATTTCGGCAGCAACGCCGTATCCATGCCATGGGAGCAGACGGATCTGAAAACCATCCTGCTCAACTGAAATCCGGGGCCGGCGCGCCGCGCCGGCCCCGGAAGGACAAAGGCGGTGACAGAACATTGAAAGCAAAAAAGGACGCGCTGCGTCTGGGTCTGGGCGGCGCGATGGTATTCTCGGCTGTCTGCGCCACGGCGGGGTATCTGATGCGGGTTGCCATGGACCGGGAGGCCCCTGCCTCCATGAAACGGATGATGAGGCGTCTGGAAGGCCGCAAGAAGGCGGCGGCGCCCTCCGAACACCTGTCTGAAAGCCAGGAAAAGCTGAAAAACGCCCCTCACGAGACCATCACCGTCATCGCACACGACGGCGCGAGACTCACCGGCCACTGGTTCCCCGTGAAGGACCAGCAGCGCGTGATCCTGGCGGTCCACGGCTGGCGGTCCGCCTGGTGGCGGGACTTCGGACTGACGGCGGATTTCTGGCGGAGCTGCGGGTGCAGCGTGCTGTACATCGAGCAGCGCGGCCAGGGCCAGAGCGAGGGCGAGTACATCGGCTTTGGTCTGCTGGAACGGGAGGATCTCTCCGACTGGATCGAATGGATTACCGCCCGCTGCGGAGAGGAGGCGCCCGTCTATCTGGCGGGCATCTCCATGGGCGCCACCACGGTGCTCATGGCCGCCGACGCCGTTTTTCCGGGAAACGTCCGGGGCATCATGGCTGACTGCGGCTTTACCTCGCCGGAGGCCATCTGGCGCCACGTGGCGGTGGACAATCTGCATCTCCCCTACCGTATGACGCCGTTTCTGGCGGAGCAGATCTTCCGCCGGAAGGTGGGGATGTCCCCCGACGCCCGCTCCACCGTGGACGCGCTGAAAAACAGCCGTTATCCGGTCCTTTTCGTCCACGGGGAGGCCGACAGCTTTGTGCCCATTGAGATGACCTATGACAATTTCGCCGCCTGCACGTCCCAGAAACGGATCCTGACGGTGCCCGGCGCGGAGCATGGAATGAGCTATCTGCTGGCAAAGGAGGCCTATGAGGAGGCGGAGAAAAGCTTCTGGCAGGAATTTGACGAAGGGAAAGAGGCGAGCGCTTCGTGAAAACAGGGGTCATCGACACAGGCGGCGGACTGCGGGGCATATATGCCGCCGGCGTTCTGGACCGGTGTCTGGATGATGGGGTACGTTTCGACCTGGGGATCGGCATCTCCGCCGGCAGCGCCAACATTGCCTCCTTCATCGCCGGACAGCGGATGCGTAACTACGCATTTTACACGGAGTACCCCTTCCGGCGTCAGTACATGGGACCGGGCCAGTTTCTACTCCACCGGTCGTACCTGAACCTGGACTACATTTACGGGACGCTCAGCCGGGCCGACGGAGAAAACCCGCTGGATTACCCCGCCCTCCGGGACAGCCCCACCGAGTTTTACGTGGTGGCGCTGAATGCCCGCACCGGCCAGACGGTTTATTTCGACAAAAGCGACTTTGCCCAGGATGATTACGGCGTTTTGAAGGCATCCTCCGCCATACCGTTCATCTGTCACCCCTACGCCGTGGGGGACGAGCTGTATTTTGACGGTGCGCTGGGAGACACGATCCCTCTGGAAAAGGCGTTCTCCCTGGGCTGTGAGCGCTTGGTGCTGATCCTGACGAAACCTCTCCATGAGCTTCGCACCGTCGAAACGGATGAGCGGCTGGCCCGGCACATCGAAAAAAAGTACCCCGCGGCGGCGGAGCGTCTGCGCACCCGGGCGGAACGCTACAACACCGGCGTAGCCCTGGCCAGGGAATACGCCCGGGAAGGCAGGGTACAGATCGTGTGCCCCGAGGACACCGCCGGCGTGGGCACGCTGACACGGGACCGCGCGGCGCTGAAGGCCCTATACGTCAAAGGCTATCAGGACGGCGCGGGCATCCGGGATTTTCTGCACAGCACGGAGAGAAGGGGTGAGCATGAAAGTTAAGATCTCGGCGGACAGCACCTGCGATCTTTCCGCAGAGCTGGTGGAAAAATACGACGTAGGGATCACGCCCCTGTCCGTGATCATGGGCCAGCGCAGCGGCCGGGATGGAGTGGACGTTTTTCCGGAGGATATTTACGCCTACGTCGCCGCCTCGGGAACGCTGCCCAAGACCAGCGCCGTCAACACGGCGGATTACTACCGTCAGTTCCGGCAGTGGACCGAGCTGGGATACGGCGTCGTCCATTTCAGTCTGGGCGGAAAGTTTTCCTCCTCCTGCCAGAACGCCCGTCTGGCGGCCCAGGCGCTGGATAACGTTTACGTAGTCGACTCCTGCAATCTCTCCACCGGTCAGGGACTGCTGGTTCTGATGGGGGCGGAGCTGGCCCGTCAGGGCAAGGACCCGGCGGAGATCTGCTCCCTTTGTCAGAACGCGGCTCCACGGGTGGAGGCCAGCTTTCTGATCGACACCATGGACCACCTCTACAAAGGAGGGCGCTGCAGCGGTCTGGCAGCGTTCGGCGCCAATCTGCTCAATATCAAGCCCTGCATTGAGGTGCGCGACGGCGCCATGGAGCCCAGCCGCCGCTATCGGGGCCGGATCGAAAAGGTCATCGTGCAGTATGTGAGAGATCGTCTCCAGGGCCGGACAGACATCGACACCCATCGGATCTTCGTGACCCATTCCAGCTTCCCGGAGGAAGGGGTGAAGGAAGTGATCGCCGCGATCCGGGAGCTTCAGCCGGGTTTTGAGGAGATCCTGGAGACCTCGGCGGGATCCGTTGTGACCACCCACTGCGGCCCCAACACGCTGGGCGTCCTTTTCCTGCGAAGAGAATAAGCGCATAGAAAAAACGCCGCTTTCGTGCGGCGTTTTTTCTATGCGCTTATGGGGGCGGACGTGCCTTTTTGCCTTATTCTCCGAGGATCGCCCGCACGGAGGCGAGTCCCTCCGCCACGGTGGACTGTTTCCGGTACACCGCCGAGGTGCCCAGCACGTAGATGCTGGCGCCGGACGCCTTGAACAGCCGTATATTCTCCGGACTGCAGTTTCCGTCCGCTTCGATGGGCATGTCCGAATACCCGCGGCTTTCCAGCAGCTGCCGGACCCGGCGGATCTTGCCGGGAGCCAGGGGCACCATCTTCTGTCCGGCAAAGCCGGGATTGACCGTCATGACCAGTACGCCGGATATCTCCGGCAGGATCTCGGTGAGCATTTCCGCCGGCGTGGCCGGGTTGATCGCCAGGAAAGGCAGCGCTCCCCGGTCCCGGACCATGGCGACCAGCCGCTCCACGTGCCGGGAGCTCTCATAGTGGATGGACACCACGTCGTTGGGCCGAAGCTTCATGGACGAGATCAGATAGTCCGGTTCATCCGCCATCAGATGGACGTCCAGAGGAAGAGGGCTGAAGGCGGCAATGGCGTTGATCATATCCACGGGCATCATCAGATTCGGCACAAAATGTCCGTCCATCACGTCACAGTGGATCATATCCGCGCCGGAATGGTCCAGGATCTCCAGCTCCCGCTCCAGGTTCAGCCAATCGGCGCACATGATGGACACGGAACACAACTGTTTCATATCGTACTCTTTTCTTTATCTGTCGATCCAGGTGATGTTGCCCAGTCCGCCGTCCTTGCAGAAGCCCTCCAGACCCACCTCTTCCTTGGCCGCCATCAGCGGAATTCCGATCAGCTTTCCGAAGGCGTCGGGATATCCCTTGTACTTCCCGGAGAGAACGCCCTCAACGGACTCGAGGGTGTCGTAAAAAATCTTGGGCTGCTCGGGGCTGGGGTTGTGGGAGGAGAGGACAAAGTTGAGCCGGTCTCCGTACTTGTCCAGGAAGCCCCGGAGCTGGTCCCGGTAGAACTCCAGTCCGGCCCGGCCCGGAACAGACAGGAGCGTGTGGCGGCAGATCGCGTCGCCGCAGAGGACCACGCCGTCATCCTCGTTCCACAGCATGACGGAGCCGGGGGTGTGGCCGGGCAGAGCCACCACCTCCAGGTCGTAGCCGCCCAGGTGGAACACGTCGCCCTCGTTCAGGGGCTTGAGACGGATGTCCCGCACTTCCACGTAAGGCTCGTTGTCCGTGAGGCGGTCGTAGCCCCGCTGATCCATCAACACGTTCATGGTGGAGATCCGCCCCTCCCGTGTGTCCCGGTGGAACAGATCCCAGTCCTTCTCGTTGAGGTACACCTCATCCCACAGATAGCTGCCGCCCACGTGATCGCCGTGGCCGTGAGAGATCACCACCTCCAGGGGCTTGTCGGTCATGTATTCCACGACCTGGCGAAGATTGCCGTAGCCCATGCCGGTATCGAACAGCAGGGCTTTTTCATCCCCTTCGATAAGCGTCATTACTTCCTGCCCGATGCCGAAGATCCGGCAGATCCGCTTTGTGACGGGATAGGTCACAAAGTATCCCATGATCCCTTTAATCCGCATGATCCTGATCCTTTCCGCATATTATTTCCACCGGCTTGCCGCCGGCCTGTGAAGCCCGGAGCTCAGACCGGGGCACCGCCCTTCGTAAGAGCGATATAGAGGAAAAACAAAACTCCGTAGACCGCTATGGAGATGACGATCGAATAGTTGAGCGTCCGCAGGGGCTCTCCCGTGCGGCGCTGCAGCAGCGCAGGAACACCCGCGCACAGCGCCGCCGCCAGGAACAAGGCCGCGGAAGACCCCGTCTCCGATTCCGGAAACAGAAGCGCTTTCCCGATGAGGACCGCCGCGGAAACCGTGGCAAGCAGGATCCCGGTCCAGATCTCCGCTTTCCGTCGCCGGGGCGGATCCATGGCGATGCAGCGCGCCTCGATCAGCGAGCGAAGGCCTCCCCGTTTCATGTCAGCCACCCAGATAAGCCTTTCGGATCTCATCGCTGTAGAGAAGCTCTTTGCTTGGACCGCTGTTTACGACGTGGCCGTTTTCAATGACATAGCATCGGTTGGAAATGCTCATGGCCATAAAGGCATTCTGCTCTACCAGCAGAATGGGGGTCTTTGCCTTTTCATTGACCCGGATGAACACCTCGAACGTCTCGTCCACCAGCTTGGGGGACAGGCCGAGAGAGGGCTCGTCGCAAAGAAGCATGCGGGGGCTGCTCATAAGTCCCCGGGCAATGGCGACCATCTGCTGTTCGCCGCCGGAAAGAGACGCCGCCTGCTGCTTTTTGCGCTCGGCCAGCCGGGGAAAGATCTCGTAGACCTCCTCCAGCTTGGCGTTGAGCTCCTTTTTGGTGTAGGGGCAGTGGTAAGCGCCGACCATCAGGTTTTCCAGCACCGTCATGCCGGGAAACAGCTCCCGGCCCTCGGGCACGTAGCTGATGCCCATCTGGGCGATTTTAAAGGTGCTCTCCCGGGAGATATCCTTTCCGTCAAAGGTGATGGAGCCATCATGGCGCACCGCGTTCATGATGCTGCGCATCAGCGTGGTCTTGCCGGCGCCGTTGGCGCCGATCACCGCCACGATCTCGTTGCTCTCCACGTCGATGGACACATCGAACAGCGCCTGGATCTCACCGTAAAAGGAATTGATGTTTCTGACTTTAAGCATCCGCTGCGCCCTCCGTACCGACCCGGTATTTGTCACCGAGATATGCGCTGATGACCTCAGGATTGGTCCTGATCTCTTCCGGCTTGCCCTCCGCGATCTTTTTGCCGAAGTTCATCACGGTGATCCGGTGGCTGATATTCATGACCACGTCCATGTTGTGCTCGATCATGAGGATATCCACGCCGCTGTCGTAAACGCGAAGGACCATGTCCACAAACTCCGCCCGTTCGGAGGGGTTGAGACCGGCTGCCGGCTCGTCCAGCAGTATCAGCTTCGGTTTGAGCATGATCACCCGGGCCAGCTCCACGATCTTCTGCCGGCCGTAGGGCAGGCTCTTGACCACCGTGTCCTTGTACTGGGTCAGGCCCAGATCGTTCATGACCACGGCGGCCTCCTCCCGAAGGCGCTTTTCCTCGTTTTTCGTACCGTTGAAGTCGAACAGATACCGGCCGAAGCCGATCTTTGACTTATTCTGCCCGGGAATGAGCAGGTTTTCCTCCACCGTCAGGGAGGAGAACATGTTCAGGTTCTGAAACGTGCGTCCGATCCCTTCGGCAGAGATCTGGTGCGTAGGCTTGTTCTGGATCTCCTTTCCGTCAAAGAGGATCTTGCCCGCGTTGACCTCGTAAAACCCGTCGATCAGGTTGATGGTGGTGGTTTTGCCCGAACCGTTGGGCCCGATCAGAGCGTGGATCTCCCGGGGCTGCATTTCAAAGGAGAGCTCGTTCACGGCCACCAGGCCGCCGAACCGCTTCACGACTTTGTCCAGCTTTAAAATCGGTTCCATCTCACTTCTCTCCTTTCCGGTGCAGCGCGTCCCTGACCTTTGCCACGGCTGCCTTGCCCAGATTGAAGAGGCCCCAGGGATACACCATGACGATGGTAAAGAGGATGAGATAGTACACCAGTTTGTAGTTGGTGCCGAAAATGCCGATGCTCTGCAGGATCTCCGGGAGCACGGTGATCACCGTGGCCCCGATCACGGCGCCGGGGATGGAGCCGATGCTGCCGATGATGAGCATCAGCAGATACTGGGTGCCCTGACCGGTGGTGAACAGCTTCGGCGCGGCCATGCGGGACATGTAGAGATAAAGCACGCCCGAAATGGTGCAGCAGGTGGCCGAAAGGACAAAGGCGAGGATGTTCATTCTCACCGTATTTACCCCCAGGGCTTCCGCGGCGTCGGGATTGTCCCGGACCGCCCGCATGGTGCGGCCGAATTTATACTTGTTCAGCCGCTTGACAAACAGGATCACCAGCGCGGTGACCGCCAGGCAGAAGTAATAATAGGCACGCTTGTTGGAAAAAGAGATGCCCAGGATCTTCAGCGGCTCCACGTATACGCCCGCGGGACCTCCCGTGAGGCCGACGGCGTTGTTCATCAGAGAATAGACGATGGTGGCAAAGGAGAGGGTGGTGATGACCAGGTACACGCCCTTGACACGGAGCGCGGGAAAGCCCAGGCAAATGCCGATGACCGGTCCCGCGGCGATGCCCAGCAGCAGGGCGCGCCAGTCCGAAACACCCAGATGCTGCGCCAGCAGCGCGGCGGAGTAGCAGCCGATGCCCACGATGCCGATGGAGCCCAGGTTCATCTGACCGCTCCAGCCGAAGATGATCGTCATGCCCACCGTGGCGATGGTATAAATGAGGATCTGGGTGAAGAGCTGATAGTAATAGTTCGTGGTGAGGATCAGCGGAAGCGCAGCCGCTACGGCCAGTACGATCACCCAGCCGAGATACTCTTTCACAAAGCGATTTTTCATACGACGCCTCCTCAGCTGACCTTATGACGCATGATCCCGCCGGGCCGGATCAGAAGAATGATGATCAGCAGACCGAAGGAAAACACGTCCTTGTAGATGTTGGGGAGAAACATGAGGATCAAGTTTTCGGTGATCCCCAGGAAGATGCCGCCGATGATGGTGCCCGGCACGTATCCGAACCCGCCGACCATACAGGCGATCCAACCCTTGAAGGCAATGCCGTCCGCCATGGTGGACTGTACGGGGAGAAGGGGGATCAGGAACAGGGATACGATGCCGCAGATCATACAGCTGATGGCCGTGGTCAGATTGATGCTTCGTCCCACGTCGATGCCCATCAGCGGAGCGGCATTGATGTTCTGAGCCACGCAGCGCATGGCCATCCCTGCCTTTGTTTTGTTGGCGAAGATCTCATAGGCGATGATGAAAATGATGCTGAAAACGGCAATGTAGATGTACACGCTGGCAAAGCTCACCGAGCCGATATGGGCGGTTCCCCGCAGAAAGTTGCTGACGTGCAGGGCATTTTTCCCCCAGATCAGCAGATATAGTTCTCCCAGAAGGCTGGCAAAGATGGACGTGGCGATCAGGGCAAAGCCGATGTCCAGCTTTCGCATATGGTTGAAAATGAACGCGGAGATCAGATAGCCCATGACGAAGGCGAAAACCAGCGCGAGTATCACGCTGAGCCAGATGGGAAGGCCCAGCTTGCCGAGAAGGGTGCCCGCAAAGAAATAGGCGACGCCGGAAATGACCATGGTATGCGCCGTATTGAGCAGATGGGAGCTCTGCCACACAAGGGTGAACTCCATGCCGATCAGCGCATAGGTAAAGCCCCAGGCGATCCCCGATACAAGAAGTTGGATAAAGACTTCCATGATTCTCCCTTTCTAATACGGCAAGAATCTGATCAGAGACCAGATCCTTGCCGCATTGCGCAAAATGGATTATCCCTCGATGGTGGCGTAGTAGTGAGGCACGCCGCCCTCGCACTTGGCCAGGAAGCAGGTGTTGAACATCAGCTTCGTGGCAGGATCATAGTTGGCGATGCCGCAGGGAGTCCACACATCCTTGGTCTCCTGCAGGGCCTTGTGGATCGCGGCGGGGTCGTCGGTGCCGGCCTTCTCAATGGCGGCGAGAATGATCTCCACGCAGGACAGTCCGCGGGCGGCGAACAGGTCCACGTCCTGGCCGTACTCGGCCTTGTAGTCCTTCTGCCACTGGGCAGTCTTCTCGTCCTTGTCGTTGGCGATAAAGTCGGTGATGCAGTAGCAGCCCTCGATCCAGGCGGGATCACAGGCCTCGTAGCAGAAGCTGATGGCCATGGCAGCGCTGAAGAAAATGGGCACGTCCACGCCCATCTCATGGAGCTGGCGGGCGATGAGGATCATCTCGGTGCCGTCGGTCCAGACCACGATGGCGTTGACGTTCTTGGAGGTGAGGCTGGCGATGGCGGCGGTGAAGTCGGTGTCGCCCAGGTTGTGAGCCTCGGTCTCTACGTTGACGTTGAGAGCTTCAAACTCCTTCTTCATGGTCTCCATGCCGTGGAGGCCAAAGTCGTGGGTGCCGTACATGATGCCGACGGTCTCGGGCTTGTACTCGGAGGTGACGAAGTCCGCGGCGGCTTTGCCCACCATGATATCGCAGGGAGTGCCAGAGAACATGTAGCCGGTGGTGTCTTCCGTGGTGGTCTGATCAGAGCTGGGGCAAACGAAGGGAATGCCGGCGTCGGCGTAGGTGCTGGCGACCGCCTTCATCTGAGTGGTCTCGCCGGGGCCGGCAACAACGCAGACCTTCTCGTCGAGCATGATGTTGGACGCGTTGATGGCGCCGGTGAGCTGCCAGCCGTCGTCATACTCCACCAGCTCCACCGGACGGCCCAGAAGACCGCCGTTGTCGTTGAGCTGCTTGATGCGCAGATGAACGGCTTCGGGGATGGTGATGGCGCCGATGTTCATAGCGGTGCTCAGTCCGATCTTAATGGGCTCGTTGTTAGCGGGCTCGTTGCTGGTCTGAGCGGGGGTCTCCTGTTTGCTGCCGCCGCATCCGGCGAAGAGACAGACAAACAGCGCCAGAGCGAGGACAAGTGCCAGTGATCTCTTCATTTTTCTACCTCCAGATAGATTTGCCTTTCGGCTGATATTAAAAAACGGAATCCGTTTTTTCCCTTTATTTCCACAGCTCGTCTTTCGACTCCGCCGCGAGGAACTTCTCCACCTCTTCCGGTGAGGGGATGGAGTCCAGCCCGCCATACTTGGTGCAGGCCAGGCTGGCCGCCGCGTTGGCGTAGGTCACAGCCTTCTCCATGGAGCAGCCCAGGCAGGTCCGGATGGCAACGCAGGCGGTGAATACGTCGCCGCAGCCGGTGGAGTCCACCGGGCGCACGCTGGTAAAGGTGGGGAACATCCTGCCCTGTCCCCCGGTGAACAGATAGGCTCCCTTGTCCCCCATCTTGATCAGAACGTACTGCGCCCGGCTTTTTTCGGCGATGATGCGCGCCGCCTCCCGGGCGGTGGCTTCATCCTCCGGCCCGACGCCGCTGAGAGCCAGGGCCTCCGCCGCGTTGGGAGTGATCATGAATATGCCGCTGAGTCTGTCAAGACTCCACTGCCGGGGAGGGCCGGCGTCCAGGATCGTGGGGATCCCTCTGTCTCTGGCCAGCTCGTAGGTGCGGTACATGACCTCCTGCGGGAGCTCAAACTGCATGACCACCATGTCATAATGCCTTTGCTCCAGCGCCCGGGCAACGTCCTCCTCCCGGAGGCAGCCGGTGGCGCCCATGGAGTTGGACAAAGCGTACGTCCCGTCCTCCGCCACGCCCAGGAAGGACAGGCCGGTGGGAGCCTCATCGGTGACCCGCACGTGGTCCGTACCCACCCGATTGTCCCTCAGCGCCTGCAGCACCGCCCGTCCCTGCTCGTCCCGGCCCACACAGCCGACAAGATCGCTCTCGCCGCCGAGTCTGGCAATGGTGCAGGACTGGTTGAGCCCCTTCCCCCCGATCTTCCAGCTGTATGAGCGGTAGGTGGTGGACCTGCTCTGGGGATCGTGGAACAACAGATCCCGCGCAATGGCATCCATGTTGATGCTTCCGACGGTCAGAATGATTGGAAGAGCCATAATAAACCTCAACATTTTATTAATGTAACCGGTTACATTATTAAGATAAGGGGAGGTCGACAGATGTCTGCCGACGCCGGATACGCTGATATTTCGCCGCGGGCACCGTGCCGGGGACGGCGTTTTTCCCGGGGATCGTCTCCCGCCGGGCAGCAGCCGGAGCCGCGGCCTTTTTCAAAGCTGATTGACTACCACCGGAGAGGCAAGGATGGAGTCGGTATGGACCGATTCGGGATCCAGGATCTTCTCCATGCCCGCAATGCCCATCAGATAGGAATCCCGTTCAATATAATTGAAGCTGATGCCCACCGTCTCGAACTCCTCCACCCGGTCCAGGCCGATGCACTGGATATCGTTGGGCATTTTCAGCTTCAGCTCGGTGATGGCCTTGACAAAACCCTTGCTCAGGCTGTTGTTGAAGGTGATGACCGCTGTAGGCGGCTCCTCCATGGCCATCATCTTTTTCGTCAGCTCGTAGCCGCTCTGCTGGGTGTACTCCCCGAAGAACTCATATTTCGGATCCACCGGCAGGCCGTTGTCCAGCAGCGCCTGCTCATAGCCCTGCTGCCGGTTCTCGGACAGCACCTTGCTGCGCCGGGCATTGATGGAAGCGATCCGCTTGTGCCCGCTTTTGATCAGGATCGTGGCGGCCTTGTACAGGCTCTCGTAGTCGTTGAAATATACCCCGCCGCAGTCCAGGCAGGAGATCTTTCTGTCCAGCAGAACCACCGGCGCTCCGAAGCCGGAGAAGGCATCCAGAAGCCGCTTGGATTCCCGGGGATCCGTATACGTGGTGGCTGCCGTGTAAAGGAGCCCCCTCACCCGCTGACGCTTGAACATCTCAATGGCGCGGATATCCTTGTTCACGTCCTCGTAGGAGTCGAAGCAGATCAAAGAAAGGTTGTGCCGGTCGGCCACCTCGGTCACTCCCCGCATGATGCTGCCGAAAAAGGGGTTGCTGATCTCCGGCACGATGATGCCGATGGTGGACGACTCCTGCTTTGACAGTCCCTGGGCCAGGGCGGAGGGCGTATAGTTGTACCGGCGGATCGTATCCAGGATCTTTTCTCTGGTCTCCGGCTTGACCGGTCCGGAATTGTTCAGCACCCGGGAGACCGTCGCCTTGGAAACGTGCGCCATGTCGGCGATAAACTGGATATTCGGCTTTTCCATCAGCGATCCTTTCTCATGGTTAAGAAACCGGTTACATTTTCTAAAACCTATATAAGTCACGAGCCGGTGATTTGTCAATATACCATGGTAACTTTCTCTTATTTCACCAGATAATTCCCGCACCATTTATGTAAAAGTTACAACAACCTTGATGAAAACGCTTCCATTATCTATGGGAAAACGACGGTCCCATACCCTGCGGATGCCGATGGGGCGGGCCCTTTCGCGGCGTCTCATGCGTATGAAGAAGTCTCCGCGGGCCTTCGTCCGCGGAGACTTTTCGTTTACTATCCGTCCTTTCGGGTCTGGAAGGACAGGGATCCGTGTTTTTCCAGTCCGGCGTAGTCCACGTGCCGCAGCGCCTCGTACAGAGCCACGGCCACCGCGTTGGAGAGGTTCAGCGATCTCTCCCCTGCCGCCATGGGGATGCGCACGCACGCCTCAGAGTGGGCGGCCAGCAGCTCCTCCGGCAGGCCGGCGCTCTCCTTGCCAAACATGAGGAAATCCCCCTCCCGGTAGTCCGCCTCGGCGATGGTCTGGCGGGCTTTGGTGGTCACGTACCAGATCCGCGCCCCGGGATGGGCCGCGAGGAAGGCGTTCAGATCCTCATACTCCCGTACTCCCAGCCGGGGCCAGTAGTCCAGTCCTGCCCGGCGGAGGGATTTTTCATCCGTCTGAAAGCCCAGGGGCCGGATCAGATGCAGCGAAGCTCCCGCGCAGATGCAGGTGCGGCCGATGGCCCCGGTGTTGCCCGGCTGCTCCGGCTCCAGCAGAACTACCTGGAACCCCATCAGTTGTCCGCCCGGTTGTAACCGTTTTTCATCCGGGCGCTGGCCTCGGCAAGGATCTTGTTCAGGGCGTCCCGGGTCTGCTCTTCGGCCATGGCGGCCAGCTCCTCGTTGGCCTTTTCCGCCAGAGAGACGTCGCCGGTCTCGGCGATCCTGCGGTCATACTCCCGGAGGATGCGCCGTCCCTGGGTGAGCACCGCGTTCTGGTAGCGCTCGATGGGCTGGATGCAGGCCCCGTAATGGGGGTCCGCCAGGGCGCCGATCAGTCGGCTGGCCCAGTAGAAGTTTTCCGTGGACGCGTCCAGGGTGACCCGACTCAGGTAGGCGGGCATCTTCGGCACGTTGGTGTACACCGGCAGCAGGGCGTCAAAGGTGGTGGAACCAAAGCAGATCCACTCCACTCCCCGGATGGCCTCCGGCGCCTCCGGGCGGATCTGGCAGATGGAGGTGACGCCGGTGCGGTTGATGCCGATGGGCCGATAGATCCCCCGCTTGCCGCTTTCATGGGTGGGATAGGGGTCAAAGGGCGTGCCCTGATAGTGGGCGGAGAGGAGATACTTCACGTCCTCCACCGCCACCTTCCGGTCCGGGACGAAGGACCAGGGGATGTTGTCGCTCTCGGGGGTGAATTCCGCCCCCTCCCCCTCCCAGCGGTGGGAGTAGGGCGTGAGGAACCGTCCCATAAACCAGGCCCGGGGGGTGTTGTAGACGTGATCCATGTCCGTGTGGGAGCCGAACACGTCCCGGGGGTTGAAAACGCCGTTCTGGTTGAGATCCAGCCGGTTTTCCGCGATGAACTCCCGCAGATCCGCCGAGCACAGGTGCTCCCGCCCCTCTCCGAAGGCGTCGGAGAGATCAAAGGCGTCCATGCCGAACTGGTTGGGGTTGACCACGCACACGTCGTCCGGCACCCGGCGGGCCATCCAGTGGTGACCGCCGATGGTCTCCAGCCACCAGACCTCTTCTCCGTCGTTGAAGGCAATGCCGTTGGACTCGTAGGTGCCGAAGCGCTCCAGCAGCGAGCCCAGCCGGAGCACGCCCTCTCTGGCGGAGCGGATATAGGGCAGCACCAGCACCACGATATCTTCCTCTCCGATGCCGCCGGGGACGTCCTTCCGGCCCCGGCCGGCGGCCTTTACCCGCTCCACGAGGGGATCGGCGGCCAGCACCCGGGGGTTGGAGGTGATGGTCTCCGTGGCGGTCATGCCCACGTTGGCGGCGTTGATGCCCGTGGCGGCCCAGATCCCGTTTTTCGGGTCCACACTGGGACAGGCGGTATAGCGCAGCGGCTCCTCCGGCAGGTGGATCTCCACGCCGGAGAGCACGCTTTTATACTTTCTCTTCTGATCCTTCGGCTCCACGACGATGAGCTTTTTCACGTCGAAGTGGCCGTCGTCCGTGCGGGCGATCATGGTGGAGCCGTCGTTGCTGGCGCGTCTGCCTACGAGAATGGTGGTACAGGACATCCTGCATGCCTCCTTGATTTGTTATTCCGTTTTCCCCATTATACTCCGTTTCCCCGGGAACACAACGGCTTTTTGCCCGCTGTGGCCCCAGCGCCGTCTTTCGGCGGCGGGCGTGTCTGTTCTTGACGAAGACGGCCGCGGCTGGTATAGTGAAAGCAATTGTTCCGTCGGCGGCCGCCGTCCCCCGGTGCGCCGACGGATCGCCCCGTCATTGCGTTGATCCGTTTTTCCCTTCGATCCGCGTGGCGGGCCTTGCTTTATGGGGAAAACCGTTCCCCCGTGCCGCAGAAATATACTCCGTCGGCGCGGGGCGTAAAAAGGAGAAAACGGAAATGGGTCTCGGATCGGGTGCGTGGATCATGCGGCCGTTCAACGGTCTGTTTTTTGCGGTGTTCGGCGCCTTCATTCTTCTTCTGGCAGGGGGAAGCGCGTGGATGCGCGGCAAAAGTCCCAAGGTCAGGAAAACAGTGATCACCTGCGCCTGTCTGGTGACGCTGGCAGGCTTTTTCGTTTACAAATACTGTCTGTCCATCGACGCAGACTACGACCGGATCACGGCGTCCACCGGCGGGTTCAACTGGTGGGGCGAGCTGCCGCTGCATCTGTGCAACATCAATATGCTGCTGATCCCCGTGGCCGTGCTGCTGGACAAGCGGGCGCTGAAGAGCTTTTGCTTTTTCATCGGACCTCTGGGGGCATTCATGGCCCTGATCATGCCCGGCAACGGCTTTAACGGCTATTCCCTGCTGCTGCCCCGGATGCTGGGCTTTTACGGGACGCACTTTATGATCGTGATCGAGGCGCTGTCCATCGTCACCTTCGGGCTGTATCGGCCCCGGTTCCGGGATTTCCCTCTGACCATGGGGGCGATCTTCTGCATTTCTCTGACCATTTTCGGCCTGAATATGCTGCTGCGGTGGTCCGGGCTGTACCCCAACGCCAACTACTTCTACTCCGTGGAGACGGAGGGGAACTTCGTGCTGGAGATCTTCCACCGCTGGCTCCCCTATCCGTTTCTCTATCTGCTGCCGAGCTATCTGATCCTGTGCCCGTACATGGGGCTGATCACGCTGGGCTTTCATCTGGCGGACCGCGCCCGAGACCGCAGGGCCGAGGCCGTGTCCCGGGAAGGATAAGGAGGTACAATGAAGGTTCTTGTTTTGAACGGCTCTCCCTCGGGAGACAACAGCGTTACGCTGCAGACGGCGCTGTATATCGAGAAGTTTTTCCCGGACACCGAGTTTGAGATCCTCCACGTGGGCCGGCGGATCAAAAGCATCGAAAAGGACTTCGGCCCCAGCCGGGCGGCGCTGGAGAGCGCGGACCTGCTGTTGTTCTGCTACCCGGTGTACACCTTTCTCGTCCCCGCTCAGCTCCACCGCTTTCTTGAGCTGATAAAGGAAAACCGGGTGGATCTGACCGGGAAATACGCCACCCAGCTCACCACCTCCAAGCATTTTTATGACACCACGGCCCATCAGTTCATTCAGGACAACTGCGCGGACCTGGGTCTGCGTTACGTCCGGGGCCTTTCCGCGGACATGGAGGATCTGCTGAGCAGGAAAGGTCGGCAGGATGCGCTGGACTTCTTCCGCTTCGTCCGATGGAGCATGGAGCGGGGGCTCCGGGAGCCGGTCCTCCCCCGCCGGACGGAGCGGCCGGAACTGCGCACGGCCCTCGTTCCGGACGCCGCTCCGGGCAACGCGGCGGCGCACCGGGTGGCGGTGGTCACGGATATGGACGAGACCGCGGATCCCCGCCTGGCGGCCATGATCGCCCGGTTTCGGGCGGTGTCCGACGCCCAGGTGCAGCTGGTGAACCTGCGGGAGTTCCCCTTCGCCGGGGGATGTCTGGGGTGCTTTCACTGCGCCGCGGACGGAAAGTGCATCTACACCGACGGCTTTGACACCCTGCTGCGGGACCGCATCCAGACCGCCGACGCCATCGTCTACGCCTACGCCGTGCGGGATCACTCCATGGGCTATCGCTTCAAGCTCTACGACGACCGGCAGTTCTGCAACGGCCACCGCACCGTCACCATGGGCAAGCCGGTGGGCTATCTGGTGGACGGATATCTGGCCGACGAGCCGAATCTCGTGACGCTGATGGAGGCCCGCGCTCAGGTGGGGGGAAACTTCCTGGCGGGGATCGCCACGGACGCCGCGGACCCCGACAGCGAGATCGACGCCTTGGCGCAGACTCTCTCCTACGCTCTGCGTACCGGCTATCAGCCGCCGAAGAATTTTTACGGCGTGGGAGGGCTGAAGATCTTCCGGGATCTGATCTATCAGATGCGGGGACTCATGCGGGAGGACCACCGGTTCTACAAGCAGCACGGCTTTTACGATTTTCCCCAGAAGCGACGGGGGACCATCGCCGGTATGTATCTGGTGGGCTCCATGATGAAAAACGAAACGCTCAGCAAAAAGCTGAGCTCGAAGATGACCAAAGGCATGATCATGCCCTATAAGCTGGTTCTGGACAAGGCCGGGCCCAGGCGCGGAAAAAAGGCGGACTGAACCCTTCCCTGCTCACGAACCGGACGGAGGACAGGCAAATATGAAAAGGATCCTTTGCATCGGAGACTCCAATACCTTCGGCCACGATCCCCGCTCCCGCACCGGCGAGCGCTACGGCGAGGATCAGCGCTGGACCTGTTTGCTGCGGCGGGAGGACCGGGAGATCCTCAACTGGGGCCGGAACGGGAAGTGCATCTGCCGGGAGACAGAGTTTGCAGCTCTGGGGGAGCGTCTCCGCGCCGCCGGAGCCGTGGACGCGGTAACGGTGATGCTGGGCACCAATGATCTTCTGCGGGGCGCCGACGCCGGCGAGGCCGCGGCGCGTATGGAAAAGCTGCTGCGGTTTTTGGCGGAAAACGTCATGGACGCAAGGCTGATCCTTATTGCGCCGCCGCCCATGGCGCCGGGCGCGTGGGTCCCCACCCGGGAGCTGATCCGGCAGTCCCGGCGGATGACGGAGGCTTACCGGGATCTGGCCGACGCATTGGGTCTGGTATTCGCCGACGCGGGAGAGTGGGGCGTGGAGCCGGCCTTTGACGGGGTCCATTTCACCGCTGAGGGACACGCCGCCTTTGCCCGGGGACTGTCGGCACTGCTGGACGGATCGCCGTCGGAAAAGGAGGCCGGGACATGAAGATCCGGACGAAACGTCTCTCCTATGAGGAAGTGATCGCCCTGCCCGCGCCCGCCCACAGGCCGCCCCGGCGGCCCAACCCCCTGTTTCGGGCGCTGGTGCGCTCCGTCAGCGCGCCGGAGCTGAAAAAGGTCCGGTTCTCCTATACGAAAAAGCGTATGGAGGAGCTGGGGCCGGGGCCTTATCTGATTTTGATGAATCACTCCAGCTTTATCGATCTGGAGATCGCCGCGGAGATCTTCCGCAGGGAGCCCTACTGCATCGTGTGCACCTCCGACGGCTTTGTGGGAAAGGAGTCGCTGATGCGCGCCATCGGCTGCATCCCCACCAACAAGTTCGTCACGGATCTGTCGCTGCTGGCGGATATGCGCCATGCCCTGCGGGAGGAGCGGTGCAGCGTGCTGCTCTATCCCGAGGCCAGCTACAGCTTCGACGGGCGCGCCACTCCCCTGCCCCGGAAAATGGGGCTCATGCTCAAAAAGCTGGACGTGCCGGTGGTGGGGGTGCTGACCCGCGGCGCTTTTACCAGGGATCCCCTGTACAACTGCCTGCAGAAGCGGGACGTGACCGTCCGCGCGGAGGTGACGGGGCTCTTCACCCGGGATGAACTGCATCAGCGCCCGGTGGAAGAGCTGGACGCGGTGCTGGACGAGATGTTCTCCTTTGACAGCTTCGCCTGGCAGGCGGAAAACGACGTGGAAGTCAACGAGCCCTTCCGGGCCGACGGGCTCCATCGGATCCTGTACAAATGCCCCCACTGTCTCACCGAGGGAGAGACAGTGGGGAAAGGCACCACGCTGAAGTGCCGACGCTGCGGAGCGGCCTATGAGCTGGACACCCTGGGTCGGCTGCGTTCCCTGACCGGAGAGGCGGTCTTTACCCACGTGCCGGACTGGTACGAATGGGAGCGCCGCCGGGTCCGCCGGGAGCTGGAGGACGGCACCTACCGCCTGGATGCGGAGGTGGACGTGGGGATGCTGGTGGATTTCAAGGCGATCTATATGGTGGGCAGCGGACGGCTGGTACACGATCGCAGCGGCTTCACACTCACCGGCTGCGGCGGAAAACTGCGCTTTACCCGTCCGGCCAAAGCCTGCTACAGCCTTTACGCCGACTACTACTGGTACGAGCTGGGGGACGTGATCTGCATCGGAGACCGCCAGACCCAGTATTACTGTTTTCCCCGGGGCGGCGTGCCGGTGGCAAAAGCGCGGCTGGCCACGGAGGAGCTGTACAAAATGCTCCGGGCCGAGCCGAAGCGGAGCCGGATCGCTTCTCCCCTCCGGGAGGAATGAAACGACAAAAACCGTCAGGCGCTCCGATCTTTTCGGAACGCCTGACGGTTTTTTCCGGCCGTAGTCCTTCGCCGCTTTCATAAAACAGGGGCTGCCGCTCACGCGGCAGCCCCTGCTGCGGTTGGGATCAGATACCGGCCTGCTCCAGCAGAGCGGGAACGTGGCGCTCCCAGCCCAGAGCCATGATGTGCACGCCCTGGCAGTAGGGCTTGCACGCCTTGATGACCCGGGCGGCGATCTCCACGCCGGTGATGCCGGCCTTGGCCCGCTCCTTGTCGGCGGCCAGCTCAGCCAGCATATCGTCGGGCACGTGGACGCCGGCCACGTTGTTGTTCATGTAACGGGCCATGCCGGCGTTCTTGGGGATGATGACGCCCAGCTGCACGGGCTTGCCGAACTGCTTGGCCTTCTCCATGAAGGAGATGAACTTTTCAGGCTCGAACACGGCCTGGGTCTGGAAGTAATCCACACCCGCAAGCACCTTGCGCTCCATCTTGGCCAGCTGAGCGTCCACGGAGTCGCTGCAGGGAGAGACCACGGCGCCCTTGGCAAACTTGGGGGGCTCGCCCACCAGCTTGTTGCCGCCCAGGTCCTCGCCGGACTCCAGCTTGCACACGGTGTGGATCAGGGACACGGAGTCCAGATCGAACACGGGCTTGGCGCCGGGATGGTCGCCCAGCTTGGTGTGGTCGCCGGTGAGCAGCAGCAGGTTCTCAATGCCGAACATGGCCGCGCTGAGCAGATCGGACTGCAGGGCGATGCGGTTGCGGTCACGGCAGGTCAGCTGGAAAATGGGGGTCAGGCCCTCGTCCAGCAGCCGCTTGCACATGGCCAGCGAGCCCAGACGCATGACGGAGGACTGGTTGTCCGTGACGTTTACGGCGGTGATCTTGCTCAGGTACTCCTTGGCCTCCTCCACCACGCTGTCCACGTTGATGCCTTTGGGTGGGCCCACTTCCGCAGAGACGACAAACTCACCACGATCAAACAATTCAGTAATCTTCATTATATTCTGCTCCTAATCATTAAGATTTGTATGATCCCTCAGCGGGAGACTTCATCATCCGTGGCATAATTGCGGATCTGGACGGGGCACTTGAGGATATCCAGGCGGCCCACCATGGCCAGACGCCGCTGGATGCGTTCCCAGCCGCACTCCATGTCCGGGTCCACCTCGCACTTGCCGTTCTTGGAGCCGCCGCACTGTCCGTTGACCAGGCTCTTGGAGCAGGCGGTGATGGGGCAGATGCCGCCGGTGATGTTCAGGTAGCACTCGCCGCACTGCTTGCAGTCATACTCCAGCGGAGTGACCCCCTGGAAGCCGGGCAGGGCGTAGGTATCGCAGCCGGCGTAGACTCTTTTGTCTCCCAAATACTCGGCCACGGTCTGGACACCCACGCCGCAGGAGAGCACCAGCACCGCGTCGGCCGCGGCGATCTCGTCGGCGTGCTTTTCCAGCCGGAGCTTCAGGTTGTCGGGATTGCAGATGTAGTCCGTGGTGAGGATGCCGGTCACCCGTCCCGCCTCGCACAGCTCCTTATGGAGCTCGGCCGCCTCCGTCTCAGGGAAGCTGACTTCCTTGCAGCCGTGGCAGTTGATGATAAAGACCTTGCCGTCGAACAGCGATTCGATGGTTTCCTTGGATTTGAGTTGGGTAATCAACATATTACTTCAACCCCCTTACTGCGGTTTTGCCCTGCTTGATCTTGGTGAGCAGCGGGATCTTGGACGAACAGATGTACTCGCAGCAGCGGCACTCCATGCAGTCCATAATGTTCATATCGCTGAGGCCCTGGATATTGCCCTCGTCCAGATACTTGGCAAAGTACAGCGGGGAGAGCTCCATGGGGCACACGTCCACGCAGCGGCCGCACTTGATGCAGGGCTGCTCGGCCGTATGGTCGTTCTCGTAGGCGATCACACCGTTGGAGGACTTGATGATGGGAACGTCCAGGCTGTCCAGCTGGATGCCCATCATGGGGCCGCCCATCTTGAAGACCAGGTCATCCCCTGTCAGTCCGCCGCAGTATTCCACCAGATCGCTGGCCATGGTGCCGACCTTGACGATGAAGTTGCCGGGGTTGCGGACGTTCTCGCCGGTGACGCAGACCACGCGCTCGATCAGCGGCATGCCGGTGCAGATGGCGTCGGCCATGGCCTTGGCCGAGCTGACGTTGCTGACCACCGCGCCCACGTCCGCGGGCAGGCCGCCGCTGGGGACCGTGCGGCCCAGGACCTTCTTGATGAGCATCTTTTCTGCGCCCTGGGGGTACTTGGTGCGGGCGCAGACCACTTCGATGTTCTCCAGGTCCGCAGTCTTCTCTTTCAGCAGCTCCACGGCGTCGGGCTTGTTGTCCTCGATGACGATGATGCCCTTGGGCGCGTCGACCGCCTTCATCATGGCCTTCAGGCCGTAGATCACGTCGTCGGCATAGGCCAGCAGGACCTTGTGGTCGGCAGTGAGCATGGGCTCGCATTCGCAGCCGTTGAGCAGCACCGCGTCAATGGGCTTTCCGGGCTTGAGCTTTACGTAGGCGGGGAAGCCGGCGCCGCCCATACCCACGATGCCCGCCTCCTTGACGATGTCGATGATCTCGTCGGGGGTGAGCTCTTCAATGCCCTTGTGGGGCTTGATGGATTCGTCCAGAGTGTTGAGCTTGTCGTTTTTGATGACCACGGACAGGCCGCCCCGGGTGGCGGGATGGACCCGCTCCTCAATGGCGATGACCGTGCCGCTGACGCTGGAGTGGACCGGCGCGCTGATGAAGCCGGCCTGCTCGCCGATCTTCTGCCCCACCTTGACGGTGTCGCCCACCTTTACCACAGGCTCGGCAGGCTTGCCGGAGTGCTGGGACAGGGGGATGACCACCACATCGGGCTCGGGGAAGCGGACCAGATCGCAGTGCTCGCTCATCTCCTTGCGCTCGTCGGGATGTACGCCGCCGTAGTAGCCGTCCAGGCGCTTGTCCCGGATGGACTTTACGTACTCGTTGATGACCTTGAAATTGACCTTGGAGTAGTCCCGAAGCTGGACGGGCTGGTTTTTGAACTCCTCCAGCCGGCCGGTCTCGGCCAGCTTTCGGTTGATCTTCTCCCAGGCGCAGTCCTTGTTGGGGTCCACTTCGCACTTGCCGTTCTTCGCGCCGCCGCACTGGCCGTTGATCAGGCTCTTGGAGCAGTCCACGATGGGGCAGATACCGCCGGTAATGTTCAGATAGCACTGCGCGCAGGCGTCGCAGGCCTTTTTCGTCAGCGCCATGCCGTGATGGCCGGTGTAGTTGAGAGAATTGCTGGCCGCATACACCGGCAGGTCCACCATGTCCGCAATGGTCTGGATACCCAGACCACAGGAGACCACGAAGACGCTCTGCGTCCCTTCAGGAATCAGATCCCGGAGCTTTCTCTCCGTCTGGAGCTTGTTGCAGAGAAAGTCGATCCTGGCACTGCCGGTGACCGTTTTGCCCTGCCCGGTGACCATGGCCACAAACTCTTCGCAGTCCGGCTCATCCACGGTTTCAAATTCCTTGAAGCACTTGTTACAGGCCAGGACGAAGATGTTGTCCGTACCCGCCAGGAACGGCGCCAGCTCGTCGATCTCCTTCAGCCTGTACTTGGTATAGTTCTCCAATTTCTCACCTTCCTTAACGAATTGATAACGATCCTTCCCAGGCCTTACGCTGTTCTCTGCCGGCGGAAACGGAAAACAAACAGCAGCGCTCGGGATTTTTATATGTGCTTATTCAGTATAGCATAAGCTTTCAGCAGATTCCAGTCTGTTTGAGCAAAAATTATTGCTCATTTTGGGAAAAACGCCGATTCTTTCCACGCTCCCTCTGGCGGAGCGCCTGTCAGAGCGTCTGTTCGAGCTCCTCGGGACGCATTTTTTCATTCATCGGGTCCGGTACCATTGCATTCCGGGGCGAAGAGTTCTAATATCACAGGGGACGCCGACCATGCGGCTCTCATTTTATAACCCACATATAACCTGTATCTGTCATAATCTATCGAAAAAAAGGCGGTGAGATCCTGTGGAAATAATCGTTGTAGACGACGAACCCATCATTCTGGAGGGAGAGACGGCTGTGATCCGGCGGGTCGAACCCGAGGCCCGGGTGACAGGTTTTCACTCCGCGGAAGAGGCGCTGCAGTTCGTCTCCCGCAGCAGCGCGGACGTGGCTTTTCTGGATATTGAGATGCCTGAGTGCAGCGGCGTGGAGCTGGCCCGAAAAATGAAGGCCCTGCTGCCCAGGCTGAACATCATATTCGCCACCGCTTACAACAGCTATTATGAGGACGCCATGCGGCTGCACGCCTCCGGCTATCTGGTTAAGCCCGTGCGGGAGAACGACGTGCGCGCGGAGCTGAAGGATCTGCGCCATCCCTGCCCCAGGCAGCGCCGCGGCGTTTTCTTCCGGACCTTCGGCAATTTTGAGGTGTTCGAAAACGACGCGCCGGTGCTGTTCCGGTATCAGAAGACCAAGGAGATGCTGGCGTATCTGGTGGACCGGCGGGGCGCGCTGGTGACCCGGGACGAGATGCTGACCATTCTCTGGGGCGGCGAGCTGGACCGGGGCAACTACTACAAACAGATCCAGAAGGATCTGAACGACACCATGAAGCGGCTGGAGCTGGGGGACGCGCTGGTGAAGCAGCGGGGCTCCATCGGCCTGCGGATGGATCGGATCCGCTGCGATTACTTCGATTGGCTGGAGGGACGGCCCGACGGTCTGAACGCCTACCGGGGCGAGTATATGCGCCAGTACGACTGGGCGGAGTCCACCTGGATGCAGCTGGAGGGCAGGAGCGCGCTGTGGACCTTGTAAACGGAGTTGCCGCCGGTTACGCGGCCATACTGGCGCTGGTACTGCTGCTGGGCTCCGTACACCGTGCGAAGCTGCGCTCCCGGCCCACGGCGCTCTCCCGGATCATGCTGTTTCTGATCTGGATCATGCTCAGTTGCCAGACCCTGTCCCTGCTGGTCTTTCGTCCGGTGACTTTTGTCTTCCACCTGCTCACCGGCATCGGGTTTCTGGCATTCTTCGCCGTGCTGAGCTTCTATCTGCTGTATCTGCGGGAGCTGCTGGAGCTGGACTTCAAAGCCGCCCGGGCCGCTGTTACCGCAAACACCGCTGTCTGCCTGTGGGCAGGCGCCGCCTGGTTCGTCACCTGCTTTCACCCCTTCTTTTTCGACATCGATGCCGGAGCTGCCACCAACCGGACGATTTTCTTCCTGTGTTGTCTGCCAAACGTCACCACTTTCCTGCTGGACGTGGTGCTGCTGCGGATCGCGCGAAAAAAGCTCCGGCCGCTGGACTATCTCTTTCTGATCCTGACGCCGCTTCTGCCGCTGATCTCCCCCCTTCTCTCACTTATCATCCCCGGGCTGCAGATGCGCTACCCGCTGATGCTGATGTCCCTGTACATCAACAACATCCACATCAACGTGAAGCTGGACGAAAGACTGGAAAAAACAGAGCAGGAGGCACGGGAGTACCGGCTGCGGACCACGCTGCAGCGGGTCAAGCCCCATTACGTTTACAACGTTCTGGCCAGCATATATTACCTGTGTGAAAAGGCACCCATGGAGGCGCAGCGCGCCATCGGTGTTTTCACCGACTATCTGCGGAACGTGCTCAAGACCATCAACGAGGACCGGCTGGTGCCCTTTGCCTGGGAACTGGACGTGATCCGGAACTATCTGGAACTGGAGAAGCTCCGTTTCGGGGATCGGATCCAGGTGCGCTTCGACGTGCAGGAGGAGGATTTTCTCATCCCGCCCCTGACAGTGCAGCCTCTGGTGGAAAACGCGGTGAAGCATGGCATCGGGCAGCGGGCCCAGGGCGGCTCGCTGCGGATCGTCTCGGAAAAGGTCGACGGCGGCTATCGGGTGACGGTGGAGGACGACGGCGTGGGATTCTCCCCCGCGGAGCTGGAGCGGGACACCGACCACACCGGGATCCGGAACATCCGGGAAGCCCTTGCCCTGATCTGCGGCGGCACGGTGGATATCCGCTCTGCTCCGGGAGAGGGCGCCGCCGTAAGTGTGTTTTTCCCCCAAACCCCCGCTGAATGATCCCTCGCTGCAACGTGAGAGGCCCCGGCGGCACTTCGTGCCGCCGGGGCCTCTCACGCGTATTCCTTCGCGAGTGCTGCCGTTTCCTGAATCTGTTTGAAAAACCATGTTGATTCGTAATGATTTGATGGCTTAATAACTTAAAACTAACTTTTAGCACTCCTTTGGAAAACTCCTCACATTATATAATATTTTATTAAAACAAACGGGATCCGACGGCATCCGCGCCAAATCGGCGGATGCGGGGGTCCGATCTGAGGTTATCAAATGACAGATAAAGAGCTTCGCAGACTCAGCCGGCAGGAGCTCCTGCGGCTATTGCTCCAGGAGGAGAGGGAAAACCAGCGGCTGCGCCAGGAGGTACAGCAGCTCCGCGCCCGACTGGACGACAAAACCGTGACCATTGCCAACGCCGGGTCCATCGCCGAGGCGGCGCTGGCCCTTAACGGTGTGTTTGAAAGCGCACAGAAGGCCGCCGACCAGTATCTGGAAAACGTCCGCGCTGCCGCCGCCGACGGGAAGGTCATGATCGCAGAGACGGAGAAAAAGTGCCAGGCCATGATCGCGGACGCCCAGCGGCGCAGCCAGCAGATCTGGGAGGAGAACCGCCGGAAGCTGGACGCCTACGTCCAGGGACATCAGGAGGTCCAGGCGCTGCTGCAGGAGGTTTTCCGCAAGGATGGCTGACAAAACGAAAAAGAAATCCGAATTCGTACGCCCCACTGCGGAGCAGATCGAGGCGGAGATCCGCCGTACGGACCGCAAGACCAGATTCGGCTCTCTGGTGCGCAGTACCTTTTACGCTCTGGTGACCGTGGCCGCGGCGGCGGTGCTGCTGTCCACGCTGCTGATGCCCGTACTGAAGATCTACGGCAACTCCATGTCCCCTACGCTGGACGAGGGGGAGATCGTGGTGGCCGTCAAGACCTCCCGCTTTGAGCAGGGAGACGTGCTGGCATTCTATTACAACAACCGGGTCCTGGTCAAGCGGGTCATCGGCGGCCCGGGGGACTGGGTGGATATTGACCAGGAGGGCGTGGTGAAGGTAAACGGCGTACTGCTGGACGAGCCCTATCTGATCGACCGTTCCTTTGAGACCTGTGATATTCAGCTCCCCTACCAGGTCCCTGACGGACAGTACTTCGTCATGGGCGACCACCGATCCACCTCCATCGACTCGCGCACCACTGCCGTGGGCTGCGTCAGCGCCGAGCAGGTGGTGGGCCGGATCCTGTTTTGCGTATGGCCTCTGGGCGAGCTGCGGACGATCTCCTGATCCCCTTTTTCCCCGGGCAGCAGCGGCAATCGTTTGACCTCCAATTCACAGCTAACCCACAGACGCCCCAAATGTAACTATTTGTAATGTATACTTCATCAAATGAGGAAAGCCTCTATTCTGCCGGAAACGGCAGAATATACACGGAAATGAGAAAGGCATCGTATGGAAAGCAGGCTGAATAACCGAGCCATTCATATGAACAGACAACGGCGCAGCGCACGCCGGCGAAAGGCCCTTACCCGGGTCATGGCCGTGATCGTGGCGTTGAGCACGCTTTACGCTTTGTTGCTGCCCGCCTTCACCCTGGAGAACGAAACCACCTGCGGTCTGGAGGAGCACGTGCACTCCGACGAGTGCATGGAGACGGTGCTGATCTGCGGTCAGGAGGAAAGCGAAGAGCACACTCACACTGAAGAGTGCCGGGCCCAGGTGCCCGTCTGCGGTCACGAGGAGCACGAGCACTCCCTGCGCTGCTATTCCGACCCGGAAGCGGATCTGGAAAACGCGCTGGTGTGGGAGCACACCCTGCCCGCCGGCGGGGCGGAGTCGGACGGCGCCCAGCGCCTGGCCGCCGCGGCCCGATCCCAGCTGGGCTACACCGAGAGCGCCCGCAACTATCTTGTGGCCGAGGACGGCGAGCACATCTTCGGCTACACCCGCTACGGCGCCTGGTACGGTCAGCCCTATGCCCCCGCGTGGAGCGGCCTGTTTGCGGCGTTCTGCATGCACTATGCCGGGCTGCCCAACGGGCTGTTCGATCCCGACTGCGCCGTCTGGCAGAGCCGTCTGGCCGCCTCCGCCGCGGAGGACCGGGGCGGGGTCTATGTGGCCCGCAGCGCCGAGGGTGGAGAGATCATCCCTATCCCCGGTGAGCTGGTGTTCCTCGACCTTGACTGGGACGAAACGGCGGACCACGTGGGTGTGGTCACCGATCTCTCCCGGGAGGGCGGGACCCTGACTGCCGTGAGCGGCGATCTCAACGACCGGGTGGACGCCCTGACTTTGTATCTGGACGACGCCTCCATTCTGGCTTATCTGCTGCCCTGCAGCGCCGAGCCCGTGGAAGATCCTCAGCCGGAGGCTGAACCTGCGCCCGGGACCGAGCCCATCACCGGGGAGCCTGCCGCTGAGGAACCCACCCCCGAGGAGCCCATCCACGAGGAGCCTGCTGCCGGGGAACCCATCCCTGAGGAGCCCATCCATGAGGAGCCCGCTGCCGGGGATGCGGCTGAGACCTCCATTGCCGAGGAAAAGCCCTCCCAGGAATTCTACGGTGAGGAAAACGGCCTTCTCGTCAGCGTCAGCGCTCCCGAGGGAGCGTTCCCCCGGGGCGTGGAGATGCGTCTGACGCCGGTGGAGGACGAGGCGATCCTCGCCGCCATCCGCGGCGCGGTGAACCGCAAGATCCGCTACCTCCGGGCGGTGGACATCACCTTCTATTATAATAATGTAGAGATCGAGCCTCTGCTGCCCATTCAGGTCACCATGACCGACGCCGCGGGCACGGCGGATCCCGATCGGACCATCATCGATCCGTACAAAGCCGGATTCGTGTCCGCCGCTGCGGTGGACGCGGGCCTCAACGCCGAGCCCACTCCGGGCCTCTCCCCTGTCGGGAACGGCGCCGGAACGCCGGTGGTGGTACACGTGAACGCCTCCGGCAGCGCAGAGGCGATCCGCTCCGAGACCAACGGCTTTGAAACGACCTTCCAGGCCGGCTCCTTCTCCGTATACGCGCTGGTGTACACCGTGGACTTTGCCTACGACGTGGACGGAAAGACCTTTGTGTTCTCTCTTGCGGGCGGCAGCTGCGTCAGTCTGCGGGAGCTGCTTCCGGCGCTCCACGTTCTCGGCGAGGGCGTGGACCTTGAGGAGTTCCTGCAAAACGTGGAGAGCGTGACCTTCTCGGACGAGAGCCTGGTCAAGACGGTCCCCGTGAACGCAAACACCACCGCCGGACAGCTCAAGGAGGCTCTGGGTCTGGAGATCCGGTACTCCGCCGAGCTCTCGGCGGAGCAGATCGCCGAAATGGACGCCACGCCCCTCACCGCTCCCGACTGGGCGCTGATCTCCCTGGGAGCCTTTGACAGCGCGGAGACCCTGACCGTCACCATGGCCGACGGCGAGACGTTCACCGTATCGGTGACCGACGCCCAGATCAGCGCCAACGTGATCACCTCCGGCGGCGAGTCCTACACCATCGACGTGATCTATGACGACGACGCCGGCATCCCCGAGGGGGCCGAGTTGCAGGTCTCGGAGATCCTCCCCACCGACCAGGGCTTCGTCAACTACCTGGTCGCCTCCATGGACGCTCTGGGCGAACAGCGGAGCAGCATCTCCTTTGCCCGGTTCTTTGACATCCGGATCGTAAAGGACGGGCAGGTCGTCGAGCCTCTTGCGCCGGTGCAGGTGCGGATCTCCTATACCGACGCCCTGGAGACCGGGGACGACGGCACGCTGAAGGTGATCCACTTCGCCGACGAGGGTGTGGAGGTCATCGACCAGGTGACGCTGAACCGCTCCGCGACCGCGGTGACCTATGAGCAGAGCAGTTTCTCCGTCACCGGAACGATCATCAACAACAGCAATCGCCCCAACAACAACGACAACGTAGTGGTGATCCTCAAGGACGGGGATACCTATTACCAGGTACTCAACGACGGCTCCCTGGAAGAGATCACCGTACAAAACGGCCAGTTCACCATGGAACACCCCATGGTGTGGACCTATGAGCGGGGCGACTGGAACCAGGATCATATCACGCACAAGGCCTTCGCCAGAAGTCTGAACGACAATGCCGTGGCAGACTCCTGGTACAACAAGTATCTGGATCCCGGCGCCGACGGCATCAACGATCCCGTCGTCGGATCCGTCTTTGGTCACGGCACGCCCCGGCCCTCCAACCAGGATGAAATTGACCGGCAGAACCAGGCCAAGCGGAACGCCAGTACCCTGCGATACGAGAATCATCGTCTGATCGGCACCAACGGAAAGTATCTGGGCATACGAACGGGAGAGGACGGAAAGAAGTACGTCTCCGGCGGCAACGATTTTGGAAACAGCGTTGAGGTGTATTTTGCCAGAGTTGACGTAGATTATTCGCTTGGAGGCTGGAACAATCCTCCGGCTGACAGCTGCAACCACATCGACATCTCCGTGGTAGGCAAGGCGGAGGTGGCCGTGCCCCTGGCCTACGGCGACTACTACGACGCCGAGGGCAACCTGGTGCTGAGCGTCAGCGCCCAGAATCCGGTAACGCTGAAGCTGCAGAAGGACGTGGACATCACCGAGGACGACATCAAAAACGCCACGGTGGAGGCTTTCTCCAAGGACGCCAACGGTGTGCAGACCCCCGTGGACAACGCCTTTTACATCACCAGCTACTCCGGCAACGCCCCGGTGGAGGGAAGTACCGCCCAGGTGCGTATCGAGGGCGTGTTCAAGGTCACTCGAAATCCCTATGCCAATCCCCCCCGGAACGAGAGGATCTATTACAGCGTCTCCACGGTGAAGAACGAGTCCTTCCCCCTGGTCTACAACGGCATTCCCCTGTACAGTTCGCCCGACGTGGACGATCCCGATCGGGAGCCCATCACCGCCGCCTCTGACGTGACGCTGTCCGCCTCCTTCGATTACTGGGACGAGCGGAACGAGTGTCCCGGCATCCGGAATCAGCCGGGCGGACCTACAACGCGCACCTGGAATGAGGGTAGAATCAACGCTCCCGGTATAGACGGCATGGACTTCGTGCTGGGCTCCACGGCGGAGGGTCAGAACAATCTGGTGGCCGTGGAGATCGTCAAATACCTGGTGGACACCAACGGCAACGTGATCGAGACCAAGACCTCCACTTCCAACAGCTTTGACGTCTACCTCCACAAGCTGAATCCTGATAGCAGCAATGAGCTTCGCGATGCGGACACCGTCATTGATCTGGACAAAGGCCGGTACGATCCCTCCCAGGCGGAGCAGGAAGCCAGCGCTTTCAAGGACGGGCAGAACTACTACCACCGGATCCACAGCAAGAAGGTGAACGTGGGCACCAACGGCATGGGCGCGATCTACGACTACGCCGTGGATCCCGGCATGGTGTACGTCCGGGAGGACCCCGATTCCATCACCAAAGACCTGACGGACAAGCAGGAAAACCAGTGGACGTATCACCACACACGGATCGAGACAGAGTACGTCTGGCGTCAGGATGGCGACAGCCAGCAGCGGCACGTAAGCCGGGATTTCAACGAAGAGACCACAAGCGCTGCGGATTACCGCAGCATTCCCGACGTGCTGGGCAGTTACCTGAACGCCAACGGAGAAAAGGAGTTCAACGGCTTCCTGGAATTCTACGTTTACAACGTATACGTTCCCACAGACGTGGATCTGACGGTGAAAAAAGAGTGGAAGGAAGGCGGCGCGGATGTCTCCGCCCCGGAGGGCGCCTCCGTCACCGTGTTCCTGAAGCGATACAAGCTGGAACCGGACAGCACTTATTACGACACGGGCCGGCTGTATATCAGCAAGAGCTTCTCCGGCGCCACGCCCAACGGCTTTGCCGCCTCGTATACCGTGACCGGCAACGGCCAGACCTATCAGATCCCCTACTCCGACCTGCCGAAAACTCTCTACGATCTCGCCCCCGGCTCCTACACCGTGACGGAGACCGTGACGGCGGACGGCGCTCCCGGCGGGTACGCAGCCTGGCACAGCGAACAGTCCCAGACGGTGACCGTCACCGGCGGTCAGCAGACCAACGTGAGCTTCCAGACCCGGTACGCGCCGCAATCCAGCGGCACGCTTGCCACCGTGGAGATCTACAACAGCCGATACGGACGGGACGTAAAATACAGTAACTCCACCAGCTTCTACACCGGTGACACTGTGCGGATCTCCTGGCAGCGTGCGTACAACTCCTACGTCAGATATCAGATCAACGGGGGCGGCTGGATCGTCCAAAGCCCCTACCCTCCCAACTCCGGCCCCGAAAAGCGGGAAGAGTCCTTTATCGCAACGATCCCGGAGAGCGGTCGGCTGAGCATTGAAATAAGCGATTCCTGGAACACCTGCTCCGACTTCAAGGTGGAGCGTATCGGCGGCACGGCCAACAGCGCCGCGGCCCCTCTGCTGCGTGTTCCGGCGGCGGAGCTGCAGGGCCAGCTCCGGGAACCCCTGAAGGCGACAGCTGTGACCGTCAGCAACCCCAACGTGCCGGTATCCACTGTACCGGGCATGAAGTACGTGGTGGACGAGGACTGGCCGGAGGCCGGGTTCGAGCTGGCCAGCGGACTGGTCCTCACCCCCGGTGAGGACTGGACGAAGGTGCTGGAGCACCTTGACTCCTATGACGCCAACGGCAGCTACGTTTACGCCATCGATCGCATCGTTGAGTCCGGCGTGCCCGAGGGCACCGCGGTGACCTTCGGTCCCGAAGGGACCAGCGAAGTGGTCGTGACCAACAACATGCCCGCGGACTTTTCCGTGACCAAGGCCTGGAGCGACGGCGACGCGCTGGTCTCCTGGCCGGAGGACGGCCCCGATTCCATCCAGATCGAGCTGCTGCGCAGCATCGACGGCGAGAATTACGAGCCGGCCGTGGACGTGAACGGCAATCCGGTGGGCCAGCACACCATCACCCGGGATCAGCCCACCACGGTGTTCACCGGTCTCCCCTACGCCGACGGCAACGGCACGCCCTATCAGTACAAGGCCAACGAGGTGACCACCCCCAACGGCTACCGCGCCGTGGTCACCCGGGACGCGGCGGGCAACTTCACCATCACCAACGTGCGCATGTCCATTCACGTGGTGAAGGTGGACGAAAACGGCAGGCCCCTCCCCGGTGCGGAATTCACCCTGTACAAGGATGAGTATCCCTCCGGCACCGCCTGGACAAAACAGGTGGATCCCGCAGGCGCGGGCTGTACGTTCAAGGATCTGCCCGACAGCATCTACTACCTGGAAGAGACCCAGGCCCCGCCGGGCTACGCTCCCATCGCGGGTATCGCCTCCTTTACGGTGGCCTGGCCCAACATCACGGTAAACGACGAGCTGCCGGAGGGCATGAGCTGGGATGGCGAGACCTTCACGCTGACCGTGAAGAACGTCCCCGTGCAGGAGCCGGGCAAACTGACGGTGCAAAAGCGCTGGCAGGATCTGAGCGGCAACGCCATCGATCCCCCGCAGGATTCGGTAGAGATCGTTCTCAAGCGTTACAAAAACGTTCCCGGATCCCCCGGCACGCGGACGCTGCACGTGGTCGTGCAACTCAGAAGGCAAGAGAATAATAGCATTTGGGCATCAAAAGAAATAACTACTACCATTTCTACAGATTCCGCTCGCATTCAGTGGCAGGATGACGGGCAGTTTGGTTGTGAATCGCCAAGATTGACGTGGGGCATATCCGATGGCTCTATTAAAATAACAGACAATATAACCAATCATGGCCATGCAGTTCAGCCAGACTTCACATTGTCTAATTTTAGTGCAACAGATCAGTCGTATATCACGGTTACCTTTACCTATAGGGGTTATAGGAACGATGATCAGATTAATTCCGAATGGTTTGCTGGAGTCATTCGCAACACCACCATCAACGTGACTCCGACCGGAAACGCGTTGCCCTCTTCCGAGAGCTCGTGGGCGGAGGATCCCGATTTCAGCCAAACTCTGACGCTGAACAAAGACAACAACTGGAGCGTAACCCAGAGCATCGATCCCAACTACCGCTATTACATCGAAGAGAGCAGCGTACCCGAGGGCTTCGCCGTGACCTACTCCGACAACAACGGCGAGGGCGCGTCCACCGGCATGCTCACGGCCTTCAACCGCAAGACAACAGCGGACATGCGTATCGTCAAGGTGGACCGGAACTCCCCCGAGACGCCGCTGCCGGGCGCCGAATTTACTCTGCACCGGCTGGACGGCGGCAAGCCCGGCGTGGTGTATTTGTCCGGGCAGGAGGCCGTGACGGCGCGCACCAATGGCGACGGCACACTGACCTTTACCGATCTTGTCCCGGGCTACTACGAGATCCGTGAGACCCGGGCCCCCGAGGGTTACGTTCTCAGCGGAGAGAGCGCGGTTTACGTGAAGGTCTCCAAAGACGGCGTCACTCCCATCGTCAGGAACGACTCCCTGGCGCCCGCCCGGTGGACCGTCCGCGCAGACAACAGCTACGCGGTGTTCACGGCGGAGAAGATCACCGTCACCAACGTACCCGGCAGACCGCTGCCCGAAACGGGCGGCCGGGGAACGGGCGCATCCACACTGGGCGGACTGGCACTGCTGCTGGCCGCAGGTGTGATGGCATATATCCGGTTTTGCAAGCGCAGGCGACCCTATTGGGAAAGGGGGTCGGACGGATAACGCCCCTTCCCCGCCCGGCGCAGACGCGCCGGATCCAATGAAAAGCAAAAACAAATAATAAAAAGAAAGGAACAGACAAACCAATGAAAGCAAGAAAACTCTTTGCTCTGCTGCTGGCTGTGGTGATGATCTTCGCTCTGTCCGTGACCGCTTTTGCCACGGAAGGCGGGGAACCCGCTCCCGAAGGCGGCGGCACCGAAGGCGAAACTCCCGTTGCTGCCCCTACCTCTGGCAGCATCACCGTAAACCCCAACTACGACAAGCAGACTTATACCCTGTACAAGCTGTTTGACGCCCACATCACCTTCGACGCCGAAGGCAAACAGCAGGCTATCACCTACACACTGCCCGAAGGCAAAACTCTTGGGGAAGACAACAAGTGGTTCGAACTGAATGAGAACGGTTTTGTTGTTGCAAAAGAAGGGCTGGCTGAGGACTGGGCCAAGGATCCCGAGGCTATTGCCTGGGCCAAGAGCTTCGGCACTCAGGTGCAGGAACCCATCAAGGCCGACAGCGACAATGACGCCAAGGTGAAGTGGGACGGCCTTGATTTTGGCTACTACTTTGTGACCACCACCCTGGGCTCTTTCATCGGTGTTGACACCAACAACCCCGACGCCACCATCAAGGACAAGAACGAGAAGCCCTCCATCGACAAGGAGATTACCGGTGTAAACGGTGAGGGCAAAGGCAACGTGTTCGACGCCAGCGAGGATGGTGAAAAGACCGACGTGGGCGAAGGCAAGAATGAGCAGGCCATTGCCCAGATTGGCGACACCGTGAGCTACAAGCTTACCATTAAAGTCAAGCCCGGCGCCAAGAACTATGTGATCACCGATACCATGACCAATCTGGCTCTGGTGGCTTCCTCCGTCAAAGTCGACGGCGAGCTTTACAGCGCTTCCACGAAAGTGGACAACACTACCGAAGGTGCGACAGTTATAACCGATGGAGCTGATAATTTCAAGATCACCCTTTCCCAGGCCTGGCTTGATAAGGTAACGGAAGAGACCGAGATCGTCATTACTTACGACGCCATCCTTACCAAAGACGCCTATGTTGCCGATGAAGCCAACCCCAACACCGGTAAACTGACCTGGGGCGACAACCCGGATGACAACTACTCCGAGGATCAGTCCAAGGTCTGGACCGCCAAAGTCAACGTTGAAAAGAAGATCAACGACGAAAATGGCGAGCCTCTGTCCGGCGCCGGATTCGTTTTGAAAAACAGCGAAAACAAATACTATAAGCTCGGCGACGATGGCCTGGTCACTTGGGTCGACAAGGAAGACGATGCCACCGTACTGACCACCAATGCGGAAGGCAAGCTGGACACAGAGTTCAAGGGCCTTGCCAATGGCACGTACACTCTGATTGAGAAGGTCGTCCCTGCCGGCTACAACAAGCTTGAAGACACCACGATCGAGATCAAGGATTCTGACGTCACTAAGGATAATCTTGCACAGACCAAGACCGTAATCAACAAGGCCGGCACCGAGCTGCCCAGCACCGGCGGCATCGGCACTACCCTGTTCTACGTGGCCGGCGGCATTCTGGTCGTGGCGGCCCTGGTGCTGCTGGTGGCCCGCAAGCGTATGAGCGCCGAAGGCTGAGACCAAAAGCGCCCTTTCCCCTCGCTCCTCAGGAGGACAATGCCGTCCTCCTGAGGGAGGCGAAGGAGCCACCCCCCCGAAAAACCTACCCGGGGTCGGGAGAGCGCAGGCGGGATCCCCGCCCGCCTCCTCCCCCGCCCCGGATAAGTACAACCGCGCGGAGAAGCCAAATGAAAAAACATCTCGTCAATATATTGCTCGTGGTGACCCTTTTGCTTGGCCTGTCCCTGCTGCTGTACCCCACCTTCAGCGATTACTGGAACTCCCTGCATCAGACCCGCGCCATCACCACTTACGCCGAGACCGTCAGCGGTCTGAACGACGACTATTATGAGCAGATCCTGTTGGAAGCGCGGGCCTACAACGATACGCTGCGCAAGACAGACGGCAACCGCTGGGTCATGGACGACCGGGAGAAGGAGGAATACTCCCGCTGTCTGGACGTGACCGGCTCGGGCATCATGGGCTACATCGAGATCCAGAAGATCAACTGCTTTCTGCCCATCTACCACGGCACCAACGAGAGCGTACTGCAGATCGCCATCGGCCACGTGGAGGGCAGCTCCCTGCCCGTGGGCGGAGCCGGGACCCACTGCGTGCTCTCCGGCCACCGGGGACTGCCCTCCGCCCGGCTGTTCACGGATCTGGACAAGATGAATGAGGGCGACCGGTTCGTGATACGCACCATGGATGAGGTGCTGACCTATCAGGTGGATCAGATCCGCATCGTGATGCCTTATGAGCTGGAGGACCTGGAGATCCTGGACGGTCAGGACCTGTGCACGCTGGTGACGTGTACCCCTTACGGAATCAACACCCACCGTATGCTGGTGCGCGGCCACCGGGTGGAAAACGAGGAAGCCGCCCGGGAGATCCGCGTCACCGGCGACGCCATCGTCATTGAGCCGTCTGTGGTGGCGCCGCTGATGGCCATCCCCATGCTGCTGGTACTGCTGGTCATACTGTTGGTGGATTCCGGACGAAAAAAACGGATCAACCGGGTGCGGCGGAAGGCCGCCAAGAGAGGAAGATAAATGATGACCTCCAAAACGAAAACCGCTCGCGCGTGTCTGATACTGCTGCTGGCCGCGCTGCTGCTGCCGGTGCTGAGTCTGGGTGCGCTGGCTTCCGGGCAGAGCATTGATCTGGACACCAAGGGCTCCATCACCCTGCACTTTGCCTATGAGGGCAAGCCATTGGCCGGGGGCAAGCTGACCCTCCGGCAGGTGGCGGAGGTAAAGGCCACGGATACGGGGCTGGAGTTCGCCTGGCTCCCCGCCATGAAGAGCGCCGGGATCCCCATGAAGGATCTGGAGTCCCCCACCGTCGCCAAAAAGGTGGCGGACGCCGCCGACAAGGGTTCCCTGCCCTCCACCACCGCGGCCATCGGCAAGGACGGCACGGTGTCCTTCAAGGATCTGCCGCTGGGACTGTACCTGCTGACCCAGCCGGAGGCTCCGGCCGGCTTTGAGTGCATCCGTCCGTTCCTGATGGGCGTGCCCGGCAAGAACGACAAGGGCGGTTACGTTTACGACGTGGACGGCGCGCCCAAGCCCCAGGTGGTGAAGGCCACGCCCTCCCCCTCCCCGTCACCCTCACCTACGCCCATCCCTGAGGATCCCTCCAAGCCCCCGAAGCTGCCTCAGACCGGCCAGCTCAAGTGGCCCATCGCGGTGATGGCTGTGGCCGGGCTGGTGCTCACCGCCCTGGGCACGGGTCTGCGTATCTCCGCCCGCCGGTACGACGAAGGAGAGGATCGGCGTTGAGAGCGCAGAGAAGGCTCGGCACGCTGTGTATCTTTCTGGGTGTGGCGCTGCTGCTGGGCGCGTTGGGACTGTGGGTGTTCAACGCCCGGGAGTCCACCCACGCGGACGGTGAATCCAGGCGGATCACCTCCCTGCTCTCGGCGCTGATCGACCGGCGGCTGGAGCAGCGTTCCGGCGGTGAGGAGGATCCCCTTCTCTCCGGCGAAGACGTGGAGACCGGAGCGGAGAGCAATCTGCGGCCCTATACTTACCGGGGCGAGAATGGGGAGATCCCCGTGTCCGCCCTTCCCTCCAGCGAGGATCAGTCCGAGGCCAACGCGGAGACCGGACATCTGAACGTGACCATGGACGAGGTGCTGATCGAGGACAATCCCTATATCGGGGTGCTGTCCGTCCCCAGTCTGGGACTGGATCTGCCCATCATGGCCGGCTGGGATTATTACCGGTTGCGGATCGCCCCCTGCCGTTACACCGGAACGGTGCTGGGCAACGATCTGGTGCTGTGCGCCCACAACTACGCCTCCCATTTCGGCCGCTTCCCCCAGCTCTCCGTGGGGGACGACGTCTATTTTACGGACGTCAACGGTCTTTCCACCCACTACAAGGTGGAGGAGATGGAGATCGTTCAGCCCTATGATCTGGAGTACATGGTGGACAGCGGCTACGATCTGACGCTGTTTACCTGCACCTACGGCGGCAAGACGAGATTTACCGTCCGCTGTTCCCGGGCGTGAAAGGAAAAGAGCTCCCCCTCGGGGGAGCTCTTTTCCTTTGGTGGGATTCAGGGGCTTTGATTGACTTTCAGGGGATTATCAAGTAGAATAAAATAAGATTTATATGCCGCGAATGCGGGAGAATGCGAGGATAGTATGGATCTTGAGACTTTGAAGCAGAAAATGGACGAGGCGCACTACGTCTACGACGATACGCTCATCACCGTGCTTTACGTGGCGCTGCGGCTGAACCGGCCACTGCTGATCGAGGGCGCCGCCGGCGTGGGCAAGACCGAGATCGCCAAGGTGATGGCCTCCGCCCTGGACCGGGAGCTTGTGCGGATGCAGTGCTACGAGGGGCTGGACGAGAGCAAGTCCCTGTACGAGTGGAACTATCAGAAACAGCTGCTGTCCATCCAGGTGAATATGGGCCGCACCGACAGCGACGAGCTGACCCGCTCCCTGTTCAGCGACGAATACCTGCTGGAACGGCCGCTGCTCAAGTCCATCCGCTCCGAAAAGCCGGTGGTCCTGCTTATTGACGAGATCGATAAGTCCGATGAGGAGTTCGAGGCATTTTTGCTGGAGCTGCTGTCGGATATGCAGGTGTCCATCCCCGAGGTGGGCACCGTGAAAGCCACCTCCATCCCCTTCGTGGTGCTCACCTCCAACCGGGCCAGGCCCATCTCCGACGCTCTGCGCCGCCGCTGCGCCTATCTCTACATTGAGTATCCCGACATGGAAAAAGAGCTGGCCATCCTTCGGGCCCGGCTGCCCCACGTGGACGAGCAGCTGGCCGTGCAGGTGGTCTCCGCAGTGCAGAAGTTTCGCTCCAGCGAGGCAATTCTGAAAAAACCCTCCATCGCCGAGACGCTGGACTGGGCCCAGGCCCTGGACGCCCTGGGCGTGCGGGAGCTGACCCCCGAGATCATGCGGGGCACCGTGGGCTTCGTGCTGAAAAACAACGAGGACATCGATATGCTCGACGAGATCCTCAGCCAGGACGAGTGCGGCGAGGACTGCACCGGCGACCATGAGAACTGCGAGCACCAGCATCAGCACCACCATCACCATGGTTGATTACGAGGTCTATCTGGAGAAGCTGGCCCTGTTCGGGCGGATCCTGCGCCAGGAGGGGCTGGACGTGACCCCCAACCACACGGCGGACGCTTGCCGGATTTTGTTGGAGCTGGGATTTGAGGACCGCGCCGTGGTAAAGACCGCCCTGCGCACCGTGTACGCCCGCTCCCGGGACGAGCAGCTGCGCTTTGACCGGATCTTCGACAGCTTTTTCCTCAGCGAGGAGGCAATCCGCGCCCTGGACAAAAAGCACACGGAGCAGGAGGCTGCCCACGCCCAGGCTCTGGAACAGGCCCAGCAGGAGCTGCAGGGAGAGAACGATTCCCTGCTCTACAACGAGGCTCAGAAGGAGGCCTACGCCTCCCTCTCCGACGAGGAAAAGCAGCGGCTGCAGAATCTGAAAAACCGTTTTCTCGGCGAGGACTCCCGCAATCCGGAGCTCTACGCCAATATGATCCACTCCGTGTTCGCCCGCTCCATCATGGAACAGCAGATGATGCTGGAGGACGCCGCCACCGGCCAGATCGCCATTGACCCGGAGCTGGGGCTTCTGTTCCGGGACATCTCCGAGTTTGAGGACAAGGAGATCCCCAAGGCGGTGATGTACATTCAGGACATCGCCCGCCGGATCAATGGCGAGCTGACCCAAAAGCGCAAGCGCTCCGGGCGGAGCAGCTCTTTGGATTTCCGGCGCACTATCCGCAAGGGGCTGGAGACCGGAGGGCGGTTTTATCGGCTGGCCTACCGGACAAAGCGGACGAGGAAAAAACAGCTTGTGGTGCTGTGCGACGTGTCCGGCTCCATGATCCAGTTTTCCGAGTTCGTGCTGCGGTTCATCCAGTCGCTGAACCAGGCCTCCGGCAGTTCCCGGGTGTTTTTGTTCTCCGAGGAGATGAAGGAGGCGGACGCTTTCCACCTGCAGAACATGGACCTCTTTCGGGATTACGTCCGGGAGTCCGGAGTGTACGGCCGGGGCACGGACCTGGGCGGGGCGCTCCACGCCCTGAACGAGGAAAAGCCCCCCGTTCTCTCCCCGGCCAGTATGCTGCTGATCATCTCCGACGCAAAAACCGTGAACCTGCCTCTGGCGGTCCATGAGTTGCTCCGGGCCCGGAGCCGGGCGGGAAAGGTGTTCTGGCTCAACCCCATCCCGGAGCGGAAGTGGAAGTATCTCAACAGTATTCAGACCATGTCGGAGCTGTGCACCATGATCTCCTGCAGCACGCTGGAAGAGTTGGGCGCGGCCTGCCGTCGGCTGGCCTTTATGTAAGGAGGAGCCCATGAACATTGATCCCGTACTGTACGCCGGACGGCCCGCCCAGTCCCGCTCTCCCCAGGAGGACGCCATCTATGACAAGCTCCAGGCGCTGGATATCCCCTTTTCCCGGGTGGATCACGACCACGCCGACACCATGGAGGACTGTCTGCTGATCGAATCGGTGCTGGGGGGAAAGATCTGCAAAAATCTGTTTCTCTGCAACCGCCAGGGCACAGCGTTCTATCTGCTGATGATGCCCGGAGACAAACCCTTCAAAACCAAATACCTGTCCGCTCAGCTGGGCTGCGCCCGGCTGTCCTTTGCCGACGCGGGGCACATGGACCGGTATCTGCGCACCATCCCTGGTTCTGTCTCCGCACTGGAGCTGCTGTTCGACACGGAAAACCAGGTGCAGCTGGTCATCGACAAGGACCTGCTGCAGGATGCGTACATCAGCGGCCACCCCGGGTTCTCCACCTCCACGGTGAAGCTGGCCCGGGAGGACATGCTGCGCTACGTCAACGCCGTGGGCCATCCCCCCGTTATGGTGGATCTGCCCGTGGACACGGAGAAAGGATGATTGCCGTGAAGTTCAAAATGATCCACGAAAACTACAACGTCCGGGATCTGGACGCCTCCTTGGCTTTTTATGAGAAAGCGCTGGGTCTTCGGGAGGTTCGCCGGAGCGTCCACCCCAAGGGCGACCACATCATCGTATACGTGGCCAACGATCAGGCCGACTTTGAGCTGGAGCTCACCTGGCTGCGGGATCACCCCCAGCCCTACGACATCGGTGAGGAGGAGTTCCATCTGGCCTTCCGCACGGACGATTTTGAGGCGGCCCACGCCCTCCACCAGGAGATGGGCTGTATCTGCTTTGAGAATCCGGCCATGGGGATCTACTTTATTCAGGATCCCGACGGCTACTGGCTGGAAATCCTTCCCGCCCGGAAGTGAACCGCCAGAGCTAAGGAACAAAAAATCTCCGCCCGAGGGCGGAGATTCTTTGTTCTGTTGCGGGGTTTTATCAGTACATGCCGCCCATGCCGGCGTCCTGAGCGGGCGCGGGAGTGGGGGGCTCGGGGATGTCGACGACCATGGCCTCGGTGGTCAGCACGGTGGCGGACACGGAGGAGGCGTTCTCCAAAGCGCTGCGGCAGACCTTGGTGGGATCCACGATGCCGGCGGCGATCATGTCCACGTACTCTTCCTTGGCAGCGTCGAAGCCGTAGCCGGGGATCTCGGAGGCGCGGACCCGATCCAGGATCACAGCGCCTTCCAGTCCGGCGTTGGCGGCGATCTGCATCAGAGGAGCCTGCAGAGCCTTGGCGATGATGGCAGCGCCGGTGCGCTCGTCACCCTCCAGCTCGGCGATGACCTTCTCGGCAGCCAGGCCGGCCTGGACGTAAGCGGTGCCGCCGCCGGCGACGATGCCTTCCTCCACAGCCGCCTTGGTGGCGTTCAGGGCGTCCTCCACGCGGAGCTTCTTCTCCTTCATCTCGGCCTCAGTGGCAGCGCCGACCTTGATGACGGCTACGCCGCCGCTCAGGCGGGCCAGACGCTCCATCAGCTTCTCGCGGTCATACTCGCTGGTGGTGATATCGTACTGGGCGCGGATCTGGTTGGCACGGTCGGCGATGGCTTCGGCAGTGCCGGCGCCGTCGACGATGATGGTGTTCTCCTTGTTGACCTTCACCTGGCGGGCACGGCCCAGCATGTTCAGGTTGGCGTCGGTGAGCTCCATGCCCAAATCGCTGGAAATGACCTGGCCGCCGGTGAGGACGGCGATATCCTGCAGGGTCTCCTTGCGGCGCTCGCCGAAGGCAGGAGCCTTGACGCACACGCAGGTAAAGGTGCCGCGCAGCTTGTTGAGGATGATGGTGGCAAGGGCCTCGCCCTCCACGTCCTCGGCAATGATCACGAGCTTGCGGCCGCCCTTGACGACCTGCTCCAGCAGGGGCAGCAGATCCTGGATGTTGGAGATCTTCTTATCGGTGATGAGGACGAGAGCGTCGTCGATGACCGCTTCCATCTTCTCGGTATCGGTGACCATGTAGGGGGAGATATAGCCGCGGTCAAACTGCATGCCTTCCACGACCTCGGAATAGGTCTGAGCGGTCTTGGACTCCTCCACGGTGATGACGCCGTTCTGGCCCACCTTCTCCATGGCCTCGGCGATCAGCTGGCCGATCTGGGCGTCGCCGGAGGAAATGGTGCCCACGCGGGCGATGTCAGCCGTGCCGTTGACCGGCTGGGAGGCGGTGCGGATCTCTTCCACGGCGGCCTCGGTAGCCTTGGCGATGCCGCGGCGCAGAACCATGGGGTTGGCACCGGCGGCCAGGTTCTTCAGGCCTTCCTTGATGATGGCCTGGGCCAGCACGGTGGCAGTGGTGGTGCCGTCGCCGGCCACGTCGTTGGTCTTGGCGGCCACTTCGCGGATCAGCTGAGCGCCCACGTTCTCGCAGGGATCGGGAAGCTCGATCTCTTTGGCGATGGTCACGCCGTCGTTGGTGATCAGGGGCAGACCGAATTTCTTATCCAGAACAACGTTGCGTCCCTTGGGGCCAAGGGTGATCTTCACGGTATCGGCCAGCTTGTCAACGCCGGTCTGAAGGGCCTTGCGGGCCTCGTCGCCATATACAAGATTCTTTGCCATAATTCTTCGTCCTCCTGATTATTCTACAACAGCCAGAATGTCGCCCTGACGGACGATGGTGTACTCCTCGCCGTCCAGCTTTACGGTGGTGCCGCTGTATTTCCCGGCGATGACTCTGTCACCGGCCTTGACTTCCATCTTGACCTCATTGCCGTCCACAACGCCGCCGGGGCCGACAACGATGACTTCATAGATCTCGGGCTTTTCCTGCGCCGCGCTGGTGAGGATGATGCCGCCCTTGGTCTTCTCTTCCGCTTCCACGCGCTTGATCACAACGCGGTCAGCCAAAGGTTTGAGTTTCATGCTTCCATTGCCTCCTATATTCGTTTTTTATTTTTCAATCAGTTTAGCACTCAAAACATCTGAGTGCTAACTCTTGCTATAAGATACCACAGTACCACCGCGAATGCAATAGTTTTTCCGTCATTTTAAAAAAATTTCATAAATTTTTGACGCCCTCGGAGACGGTCTCCGGGGGCGCCGGTCATTTTACCGATACGTATAGAGCTGACAGGGGATCATGCCGTTATAAAGGCGGCGGCGCTTGTCCGCCCGGGCGCCGAAACAGTTTTCGAACCGCTCGTGGGAGGACAGGATGCAGCAGCGCCAGCCCGGCACGGACCGCACCGCCCGGCCAAAGGCCCGGTAGAGCTCCCCCGCCTCCTCCTTTTCCAGCATCCGCTCCCCATAAGGCGGGTTGGTGCAGATCACGCCGTTTTCCGTGGGCCGGGAAAAGCTCCGGGCGTCGGCCACGGAAAAGTCGATGCACTCCTCCACCCCCGCTCTTTTGGCGTTGGCCCGGGCCGTGGCCACGGCCTTGGGGTCAATGTCGGAGGCGTAGATATGATATTCCCCCCGATACTCCCGGCTCTCAGCCTCCCGGCGCTCGTCGGTCCAGATCTCCCGGGGCAGCCAGGGCCATTTTTCCGCCAGGAAGCTCCGGTGCAGACCGGGCGCCCGGTTCAGCGCGGCCAGGGCGGCCTCAATGGCGATGGTGCCGCTGCCGCAGAAGGGATCGCAGAAATCTCCCCTGCCCCGGTAGCGGGCGATGTCCACCACGGCGGCGGCCAGGGTCTCCCGCAGGGGAGCGGCCACCTGAGCGGGCCGATAGCCCCGCTTATGCAGTCCCACGCCGCTGGTGTCCAGATACAGCACCGCCTGATCCTTCATGATGGCAAACTGTACGGGAAACTCCGCTCCGGTCTCGGCAAACCACTCGATGCCGGTAACCCCCTTGAGCCGCTCCGCCACCGCCTTTTTCACAATCCGCTGGCAGTCGGGCACCGAGTGGAGCGCGCTCTCCAACGACCAGCCCTTCACGGGAAAGGCGCCGTCGGCAGGGATGAAATCCTCCCAGGGCAGGGCGCGCACGCCCTCAAACAAAGCATCGAAGGTGGGAGCGGGAAACCGTCCCATCACCAGCAGGATCCGCTCGGCAAACCGGGAGCGGACGTTGGCCCGGGCCAGAGCGTTTTCGTCTCCGCGGAAATAGACGCGGCCGTTCTCCCCCCGTACAGACTCCATATCCATATGACGCAGCTCGTTGCCCAAGGGCCCCTCCAGGCCAAAGAGACACGGCGCGCAAAGCTCCAGATCCATGCAAGCTCCTCCCGCAGACGATATGGTGAGATTTTAACCTGTTTGGAGAAAAAATGCAAGATACTTGCGCGTCGGCCCCGGACTGTTGTATACTTTACAATATGGACATACGATTAATTGGACATGATTACAAATACGCCGTAGAGCAGATGCTGCTGACCCTCTACCCCGACGATCGGCCCGTCTATTCGGACCGGGCCGGAGAAGAGGGCGTGGTGGTTTCGCTGCGCCGGGGGGATCGTTTCACTACGGCGGTGTGCCGCCTGCGCCGGGACGGGGCTTCCGCCCGGGGCAGGGCTCAGTTCGCCACCGCCGGGGCCGGGAACCCCTCGGACACAGTACGGCTGGAGCAGCGGATCGTGAAGCTGGCCTTTTACCGGGCGGCGCTGGCTCTGGGGCACGAGAAGCCCGTGTGGGGCAGTCTCACCGGGGTGCGCCCCGCCAAGTTCCTTGCCGGGCTGACGGAACGGGACGGGCTGACCCCCGCCCAGGCCAAGCGGGCGCTGGTGCGGGAGCACGGGGTCGATCCTGACCGGGCGGAGCTGTGCGCCCAGGCGGCGGCCGCCGCGGAAAAGGTCCGCGCCTCCCTGACCGGAGAGGACGTGTGTCTCTACGTGGGGATCCCTTACTGTCCCACCCGCTGCGCCTACTGCAGCTTCGTAAGCGTGGACGCGCCAAAGCTGCTGCGGACGATTCCCGCCTATCTGGACGCTTTGGAACGGGAGATGGCCGCCGCGGCCCGAGCCGTGCGGGACAGTGGCCGGCGGGTCATTGCGGTATACGTGGGCGGAGGCACCCCCACCACCCTCTCCGCGCCGGAGCTGGATCGGCTGCTGGGGAAGATCCGGGAGTTGTTTGATCTCGGCGCCTGCCGGGAGTTCACCGTGGAGGCCGGACGGCCCGACACGGTGACAGAGGACAAGCTCTCCGTGCTGCGCACCCATGGCGTGGACCGGGTCAGCGTCAATCCCCAGACCATGTCCGACGCGGTGCTCTCCGCCATCGGCCGGCACCACACCGTCCGGCAGGTGTACGAGGCGGTGGAGATGGTGCGCCGGGTGGGCGGCCTGGGCCTGAACATGGATCTCATTGCCGGGCTCCCCGGGGACACTCCGGACCGCTTTGCCCGCACAGTGAAGTCGGTGCTGGCCCTGGGGCCGGAAAACATCACCGTACACACCCTGGCGCTGAAGAAGGGCTCCCGTTTTCTCACCGAGGGCGCCGACCTCCCCGATGGGGCGGCGGTGGGGCAGATGCTGCTCTGCGCCCGGGAAAGACTCTCCGAATCGGGCTACGCTCCCTATTACCTCTACCGGCAGAAATTCATGTCCGGCAGCTTTGAGAACGTGGGCTGGACCCTGCCGGGCTTTGAGAACGTCTACAACATTTGCATCATGGAAGAACTGTGCCCCATTCTGGCGGTGGGAGCCGGAGGCTCCACCAAGCTCACCGCTCCCGGGGGCGTGGTAAAACGGATCATGGCACACAAGTACCCCAAGGAATACATGGAACACGTTGAGGAGATCTGCGCCGCCAAGGAGAGCATCGTCTCGTTCTTCGGCGGGGAAAAGAAAGGAGAATGACCATGGCATACTATCTCACGGAGATCAATGAGCGCTGCCGCACCGACGCCGCGGCTTTTATTGCCGACTGCGACGGGATCTACGCCAAGCGGCTGGAAAGCGCCGCTGACAGGATCATGGAGAACATGGCCAAAAGCCCCATCGTACTGCTCTCCGGGCCCTCGGGCAGCGGCAAAACCACCACCGCCATGAAGATCTGCGAGGTACTGGAGAGCCGCGGCATTCGCACCCACAGCGTCTCCATGGACAATTATTTCAAGACCGTCTCCCCGGAGACCACCCCCCGCACCGCCTCGGGAGCTTACGATTTGGAGTCCCCCCTGTGCATGGACATGGATCTGCTGAACCGGCATTTTTCCGCCCTGTCCAAAGGAGAAAGGATCTACGTGCCCCGGTACGACTTCGTCCACCAGACCCGGCTGATGCGCTATGGGCGGACGCTCCGGCTCCGGGAGAATGAGATCGTGGTGTTCGAGGGGATCCACGCCCTGAACGATTCCATCACCGACGTGCATCCCGAGGCCTTCAAGCTCTATATCAGCGCCAGAAGCAACATTCTCGACGACGACGGCAAGGTGATCTTCAAGGGCACCTGGATGCGCCTCATGCGGCGCACCGTGCGGGACTATCTGTTCCGTGGCACGGCCGCCCAGGGCACCCTGGCCCAGTGGGCCAACGTCCGCCGGGGAGAAAAGCTCTACATATCTCCCTTCAAGGACAAGGCCGACCTGCAGTTCGACTCCTCCTTCGCCTACGAGGTGCCGGTGCTGAACAACACCGCCACGGATCTCTTCAGCGCCATGCCGGAGGATACCCCCCGCTACCAGGAGCTGCGCTCCATCCTTCCGGCCTTCGAGCGGTTTGAGGACGTCTCCCCGGATCTTCTGGCGGACGATTCCCTGCTGCGGGAGTTCATCGGCGGAGGAAAATACAGCTACTGAGCTTTTTCCTGGCCGGGTTTCGGAAAACGTCCTTTCCCAAACACTTACACGGATTTGTCACAATTTAGCGTATTAGCTATTGACATTGAAAAAGTGCCGTGGTATCATGGCTAAAAATTGAATCGCTTGATAGAGGCGCGGTGTCCAAGAGTACCGCTTCGCAATGCCAGGCAGCAGCGAAGCGGGAAAGGGGCCACCGCCGAAGATCCGGTAAAATGCCTGTTTTCCGGTTCTGGTCCGCCTGAGAACATCCGGCGGACTGTCACAATACTTTGTGGAGCGCTATCGGGAATCATCAAACGGTACTTTATCCGTATATTGATTTTTTCATGAACCGCCTGCAAAGCGGTTCATTTTTTATACTGTCCCCTGTCCGGGGGCCGGTATCACGTTCCCCGCCGGCGGGGGAAGACAGCCGGAAGAGCCGGAGGCTCGGAAAGGACGATAAAAATGAAAAGGACAACTGCAATCGTATTGGCCGCGCTGATGCTGCTCTCCCTGATCGGCTGCGGCAACAGCGCCGCGACCGTGCCCAGCGGTGTGGAGGACGGCGTGCTCACCATCGCCATGGAATGCGGCTACGCCCCCTACAACTGGACGCAGCGCGACGACGCCAACGGCGCCGTCCCCATCTCCAACTCGCCGGGCTCCTATGCCAACGGCTACGACGTGATGATCGCAAAGAAGCTCTGCGAGGCCAACGGCTGGGAGCTGGAGGTGATCCAGTCCGACTGGGACTCCCTGGTCCCCGGAGTGCTGACCGGAACCTTTGACGCGGTCATCGCCGGCCAGTCCATGACCGCGGAGAGAGCCGAACAGGTGGACTTTGCCGGACCCTACTTCTACGCCACCATCGTTTGTCTGACCACCGCCGACAGCCCCTTCGCCCAGGCCAAGAGTCTGGCTGACCTCCGGGGCGGGCGCTGCACCGCCCAGCTGGCCACCATCTGGTACGACCGCTGCCTGCCCCAGATCCAGGGGGCGGAGATCGTCACCGCCGCCGAGACGCCCACGGCCATGCTCATGGCGCTGGTTACGGGCACGGTGGACTTCATCTGCACCGACATGCCCACCGCTCAGGGCGCGGTGGCGGTCTATCCGGACATGGTGATCCTGGACTTTTCCGGCACGGAGGGGGATTTCCAGTTCTCCGAGCAGGAAATGGCGGAGAACGTGAACATCGGGATCTCCATGATGAAGGGCAACACCGTTCTCCGGGAGGCCATCGACGGCGTGCTGGCCGGGATGACCCCCGACGACTTCAACGCCCTGATGGCCTACGCCATCTCCATCCAGCCCTTGGCCGAAGAGATCGAGGAATAAAAAGCTTCCCGGTTCCAAAAGACGGAGGGATCGATCCTCCGTCTTTTGGGATACGCGGCAAGGAAAGGACGTATGCACCGTGAGCATTTTTTCACAATTGGGCTCAGACATCGCCAAGCTCTGGGTGAGATACGGCGGACTCTATCTCAGCGGCATGCGCAACACGCTGGTTCTGGCTCTGATCGGCACCGTCATCGGCTGCCTCATCGGCTTTGTCTGCGGCGTGCTCAACACCATCCCCTGCACCTCCCGGGATCACTTTCTCAAGCGGTTCTTCCTGAAGCTGATCCGGGTGATCATCCGGATCTACGTGGAGGTCTTCCGCGGCACTCCCATGGTGCTCCAGGCGGTGTTCGTGTACTATGGGCTGCCCTATTTTACCAACAAAGCGATGCACTTTGCCTCCTACTGGACAGCGTCGATCCTGGTGGTGTCCATCAATACCGGCGCGTACATGGCCGAATCCGTCCGGGGCGGCATCATCTCTGTGGACCCCGGCCAGACCGAGGGGGCCATGGCCATCGGCATGACTCACGTACAGGCCATGACCGGGGTGATCCTGCCTCAGGCCCTGCGGAACATCATGCCCCAGATCGGCAACAACTTTATCATCAACGTGAAGGACACCTCCGTGATGTTCATCATCGGTTTTCCGGAATTCTTTGCCGCCCATCGGGCCGCGGTGGGCGCCAGCTATCAGTACTTCCCCTCCGCCACCCTGGAGATGGCCGGGTATCTGACCATGACGCTGCTGGCCTCGTTCCTGCTGCGCTGGGTGGAGCGGCGGCTGGACGGCGAGAGCAGCTATGAACTGGTGGAGTCGGATCCGCTGACTCTGACCTCCGGGACCTACAGCCATCCCAACAAGGGCACCCCCTTTGACGAGCACGGGGTGGAGTTTCCCGGCAGCGGAAGGAGGCGCAGCGGACAATGAGCGAACATATCCTCCACGTCCGGCACCTCTCCAAATCCTTCGGGAACAACGAGGTGCTCCGGGACATCGACTTTACTGTGGATCCGGGGGACGTGATCAGCATCATCGGCGCCTCCGGCTCGGGGAAGTCCACTCTGCTGCGCTGTATCAATCTGCTGGAAACGCCCTCCTCCGGGGAGATCCTCTACCACGGGGAAAACGTGCTGAGCCGTGGCTTCAATCCCGCGCCGTACCGGGCCCGGGTGGGCATGGTGTTCCAGTCGTTCAATCTGTTCAACAATCTGACGGTGCTGGAAAACTGTGTCATCGGCCAGGTGCGGGTGCTCAAGCGAAGTCGGGACGAGGCCCGTTCCCACGCTTTGGAATATCTGGAGCGGGTGGGCATGGCACCCTTTATCAACGCCCGACCCCGACAGATCTCCGGCGGGCAGAAGCAGCGGGTGGCCATCGCCCGGGCCATGGCCATGGACCCGGAGGTGCTGCTGTTTGACGAGCCCACCTCCGCCCTGGACCCGGAGATGGTGGGCGAAGTGCTCACCGTTATGAACTCCCTGGCCGCCGGGGGTATGACCATGCTGGTGGTCACCCACGAGATGGCCTTTGCCCGGGACGTCAGCAGCCAGGTGGTGTATATGAACGGCGGCGTGATCTTTGAGCGGGGCCGCCCCGAGGAGGTGCTGCTCCATCCTCAGCGGCAGGAGACGGCGGACTTTCTGGCCCGGTTCCGTGGATAAAAATGCATTGTTTGGAAATCGTTCATATCCTCGTGATGAATTGGGGAGCGGTACGTGCTATGCTGATCCTGCAAACCCCAAGACAAGGAGGAGGAACAATCATGCCCATCATCACCATTGAGATCACTCCCCAGTCCTACGAAAAAAAGACCGAGATCGCCAAGGTATTCACCGACGAGCTCCACCGCATCACCGGCATTCCCAAGGAACCCATCTCCATCCTTTTCCACGAGCAGCCCGAGGAGAACATCGCCTCCGGAGGGATCATGCTCAAGGAAAAGCACGCCAACCGGAAGTAAACAAAGGATAAAATGGACCGGGATCCGTGATCCCGGTCCATTACTGTTGTGATCCTTATTCCAGATTCAGCCGGCGGCTGAGGATGGTGTTGGTGCCGAAGAAGAAGAGAATGCTTTTGACCACACACCAGCCCAGCATCAGCCCCAGCATCCGGTTCCCGCCTTGGAGAAAGGCTTCGGCGCTGTTGTCGTTGAGGAGCAGGAAGATGGAGTTCATGAAGCCTCTGCCCATAGGCACCAGCACTGAGATCAGGATCGTCATCACCACGTTGATGGCGATATAGGCCAGCACTGCGGCGGCCGCACGGTTCTTCCGGGCCAGATGGCCCAGGGCGATGGACTGATAGATCTGCAGGTCGCTGCTCACCGTGGAGAAGATGCACAGCAGCACCAGTCCGAAGATGAACCATCCGCTGCCGGCGGGGAGCCGGAAGCCGATCTCCTGCAGGGAGCGGCGGATCTCCTCGATCGCCCCCATAAAGCCCTTCGCGTCGTACACCAGGGAGAAGAGTATCCCGCTGAGAGCCCCCACCAGCATGGTGATCAGCTCCAGCACCAGCGCCACGATCAGTTTGGAGGCGATGTGCTCCCAGGTGGCGGCGGGAAGAGTGAACATCAGGTAGCCCTCGTCCCCCAGCAGCCCTTTGTAGAACCGCTCGCACACGAACACGACCATCATCACCAGCAGGGCGATCCACATGGTGACCATCAGCATGATGGGCACACCGCCCAGGATAAAGGCCAGGACGCCGTTGAATTTATCGCTCTCGAGGACGTGGCCCACGGTGAAGCCGTTGAGCAGCGCGAGGGCGGCCAGGCCCAGCCACATGGGGCCGAATTTGCGGATCAGACAGCGAAAATCATATTTGATAAGCTTTCCAAGCATCGTTCTTTCCTCCCTTTACCACTGTTCCGAGCGGAACATCTCACGGAAGAGCGCGTCCACGCTCTGGCCGGTGCGCTCGCGGATGCTGTCCACACCCTCGTGGAGCACCACCTTGCCCCGCTGCAGGAAGATCGCCTCGTCCAGCACCTGCTCCACGTCCAGCAAAAGATGGGTGGAGATGAGCACCGTGCCCTCTTCGTTATAGTTGGTAAGAATGGTCTTCATAATGAACTCCCGGGCCGCCGGGTCCACCCCGGCGATGGGCTCATCCAGCAGGTAGAGCTTTGCCTGGCGGCTCATCACCAGCATCAGCTGCATCTTCTCCCGGGTGCCCTTGGAGAGAGTCTTGATCTTCTGGCCGTCCTCCAGACCCAGCACGCGGCACATCTCCGTGGCCTTGTTCCGGTCAAAGTCGGCGTAAAAGTCCCGGAACATGTCGATCATATCCCCCACGCACATCCACCCCGGGAAGTATCCCCGATCCGGCAGATAGCTGATTATGCTCTTGCTCTCGGGACCGGGGGCACAGCCGTTGATGAGCACCTGCCCGGCGGTGGGCTGCAACAGCCCGTTGAGGATCTTGATCAGTGTAGTCTTGCCCGAGCCGTTGGGCCCCAGCAGACCCACGATCTTCCCCCCTTCCAGGGTCAGATCCACTCCGTCCAGCGCCGTGACGTCACCGAAGTCCCGGTAAAGCCCCGTGCATTTTACCAATTCAGTTGCCATTTCCTTCTCCTCCCCCCTGGATCATCGCCGAGGCCTCCGCCCGGTCAAAGCCCAGAGATTTCAAATCATTCAGATATTCTTCCGTCCGCTCCAGCGCCAGATGCCGCCGCATGTCTGCCAGGACCTCCTCCTTGTCGGTTACGGTCCGCCCGGCGGTGCGGTTGGTGATCACAAGGCCGTCGGCCTCCAGCTGGGCCATGGCCCGCTGCATGGTGTTGGGATTGACCCCGGCCTCGGACGCCAGATCCCTTACCGTGGGAAAATGGGATCCCGCGGGGTACACCCCGGTGACGACCCGCACCGTAAGCTGCTCGGCCAGCTGCTGCCAGATAGGACGGGAGCCTTCAAGCTTGAACTGCATGTTGAACCTCCCTTGTGTTATTGTATTGTTGTATTAACTGCTTAGTACAATAGCACACTTTATAGGCGTTGTCAATACCCCGGTGGAAAAAAATTATGGTTTTTTATTGCGAGTTGTCTATGGAAGGACAGGCGGGAATGTGATATGGTATCGAAAAGGGCGGAGATATCCCACCGATGCGTGGGCCTGTCTTAAGAAAGTCTTAAAAAAACTTGTGTTTGACCGAACCGGCGGCGCTTTCCCGCCGTCATGGATTATAGAGTGAGGAATGCGTCCCCCCGGGCCGCTTTCTCAGGTGAGTGTGCGTCTATGACAAAAGATGAATTTGTTGTCCAGATCATGGACATGAAAAAAACGCTCTACCACATCGCCTGCGGGATCCTCCGCAGCGAGGCCGACCGGGAGGATGCGGTACAGGAGTGCATATGCAAGGCCTGGGAAAAACAGGATTCGCTCAAAAGCGACGCCGCCTTCAAGGCCTGGGTCACAAGGATCCTTATCAACGAGTGCTACGACATCTGCCGGCGCAACGGCAAGGTGATCGTTCTGGATGAGCTGCCGGAGCAGGCGGCCCCGGAAACGGAGGACAACCGGGAGCTCCGGGATCTCATCATGGAAATGGACGAGATCTACCGGATGCCTATCCTGCTGTTTTACGTGGAAGGGTTCAGCATCAAGGAGATCTCCCGGATCCTCCGGATCCCGGAGGGCACGGTAAAGTCCCGGCTGTACGCCGGACGGGCAAAGCTGCGCAACGTATTGGGAGAAGAGGTACCGGTATGAACGACAAATGGGACAACATATTCGGTGAAGTACCCGTTTCCTTTGAGGAGCGGATGCGAACCACCCTCGCTTCGCTGGAGGATAAACCGAAGGTACGCCGCCTTCACGTCCCCATGCGCAGTCTGATCGCCGCCGTACTGGTGGTGGCGCTGCTGGGCGTTACGGCCCTGGCCACCAACCTCTTCGGGCTCAAGAGCCTGATCGTGGCGGATCCCTACGCCACGCCTGAGGCCAGAGGCGACGTGATCGCTCTGCAGGGGCTGCCGGAGAGTCCGGAGTTCAAGGCCAACGCGGAGTGGATGGACTATCTCAAGACCCACAGCGCCGATCAGCCGCGGCTGCTCTCCGCCTCCGGGGCAGAGACTCCCGCAGGTTACGAGCTCTACTCCGTGGAATCCACGGAATCCGCCCGGGCGCTGGACGGCATCGTGAAAAAGTACGGTCTGACGCTGCACACCTCCGCCGAGGACTTCTTCAGCGAAAAGGATCTGTACAAAAAGCTGGGCGAGGCGCCCTTCATCACCAACTGCACCGCCATCAACGGCTACGTCTTTGAGGATGGCTCCTTCCAGGCTGACGGCACCAACGTGGCCGGGAAATGCTACGAGTACCAGCTGGCCCGGTACGTGAAGGGCTCTTTCTCCGAGGTGACGCTGAACGTGGGCGATGCGGAGGGCTACGACGAGTGGATCTACACCACCGCCTCCGGCGCGGACGTGCAGCTGTCCATGGGACCGGATCGGTGCGTCCTGCTGGCGGACCTCCCCGATTCCTTCATCGCCGTCAATCTGCTGGGCGGCACCAGCGGCAACAGCATATTTATGCCGGAGCCGGTAACCAAAGCCGATCTGGAAGCCTTTGCGGACTTCTTTGATTTTTCCTCCCTGGACTGACCGATCCCGGTCGGTAAAAACAAACCGCGCCCCCGATTCCCTTGGGAACCGGGGGCGCAACTTTTTTGTGTCCAGCCCCTCACAAGGCAGGGGCGTCCGCGCCGAAGAATCTCTCGATGGCGTCTGCGATGCGGCGGCTGGCATGGCCGTCCCCGTAGGGATTCACCGCACGGGCCATTTTCCCATAAAGGACCGGGTCGCACAGCAACTGCTCCGTCAGAGCCTGGATGGGGCCCTGCTCCACTCCCGCCATGGCCACGGTGCCCGCCTCCACAGCCTCGGGGCGCTCCGTCTCCCGGCGCAGCACCAGCACCGGCTTGCCCAGGGCGGGGGCCTCCTCCTGCAGTCCGCCGGAGTCGGTAAGCACCAGGAAGGAACGGGCCATGAGATTGTGCATGTCCTCCGTATCCAGGGGCTCGATGAGGTGGATCCGGGGCACGTCCCCCAGGATCTCCGACGCGGCGGCGCGGACCGCCGGAGCCGGGTGGACGGGATAGACCAGCTCCACGTCCTCGTGGGCGGAGACCACAGAGCGCAGTGCGAGAAAAATGTTGCGCATGGGCTCGCCGTAGTTCTCTCGGCGGTGGCAGGTCACCACCAGCAGCCGCCTGTCTCCCCGGGTCAGGTCGTTGAGGACGCCGTTGGAAAAAACGTAGTCGGGCCGGACCGTGGTGCTCAGGGCGTCGATGACCGTGTTGCCGGTGATATAGACGTTTTTTCCGATCCCCTCCGCCCGGAGGTTGTCGGCGTTTTTCACCGTCGGGCAGAAGTGCAGCTCCGCGATGGCTCCCACCAGGCGGCGGTTCATCTCCTCCGGGTAGGGGGAGTAACGGTCCCAGGTGCGCAGCCCCGCCTCCACGTGGCCCACGGGGATCTTGTGGTAAAAGGCGGAGAGGGCCCCGGCAAAGGCGGTGGAGGTGTCGCCGTGGACCAGGATCAGGTCCGGGCGCAGGGCGTCGATGGCCTCGTCCATGCCCCGCAGGCACCGGGCGGTGATGTCCGAGAGGGTCTGCCCCTCCGTCATGATGGCAAGATCCCGGTCCGGGTGGATGTCAAAGGTGTCCAGCACGCTGTGGAGCAACTCCCGGTGCTGGCCGGTGACGCAGCACAGGCTCTCCACCCCGGTCCGGCCGGCCAGCTCCTTTACCAGCGGCGCCATTTTGATGGCCTCCGGCCTTGTGCCAAAGACAGACATAACGCGGATTTTCTCTTTCACAGCCGCTCCTCCCTTCAAGCCCGGTCTCCGTTGGCTCGATTTGCCGCATTTACGGAAGGTCGGTATTGATGCATTTTCCATACGGTATTCCACTTTTTTTCATAATACGCCTTGTTTCGCTCAAAAAGCTCCCGGTGCACCTCATCCGTAAGTTTGCTGAAGGAGGCGCTTCCGAAATGATGGATGAATACATCCTCCGCGAGCACCAGGCTGTACCCTGCATTTAACGCGGCGGCTGAGTAATCGTCATCCTCAAACATCCCGATCCCGTAGTTTTCATCCAGCAGACCGATGCGGTTGGTCAATTCCCGGGGAAAGAGCACGCAGAACATTGCCAGCACGTCCACATGCGGGTAGGTCTCCCCCATGTGGGCGGAGGTATAAGTCATCGCCGCGGGAGCCATCTCCTCCAGGTCGGAATAGTCAAGCAGGATCATGGCTTCGTTTCCGATGGAATTGGTGACAGGTCCGACAATGGCGCGATCCCCGTTTCGTCTGCAGTGCTTCACAAGCCCGGTCAGCCATCCTCTGGTGACCACGGTGTCATTGTTCAGCAAAACGATATACTCGCCCGAGGAAGCGCGGATCCCATCGTTGTTGCCCCCGGCAAAGCCACGGTTGACCCCATTGATAACGGGGACGATCCTCGGCTCCCTCCGGCTGATTTCGCGGATCCAGTCCGCCGTGCCGTCCGATGAGGCGTTATCCACAAGGACGATCTCATAATTGGGCCACGCCGTGTCGCGCAGAATGCTCTCCACGCATTTTTTTGTGTAGTCCAATTGATTATAGCACAAAACAATGACGCTGACCGACGGATAAATCGGATCCGTCAACGTCAAAAAGCGTTCGGTCCTGGCATCCCAGTCGTTTTCTCTGGCAAAAGCCATGGCACGACGGCTGTCCGCAAGCGTGTCCTCCCCCTGCAGGCAAAGGCCCACGTAATGGGAAAACAGTTCGTCGTCATCCGCCATATATACGAACTCATCCCGGTACGGCTCCAGTTCCGGGATCTCGGTGGCCACGATTTTTTTGCCGGCGGAGAGGTATTCATAGAACTTCACCGGGTTCGTGGCCTTGATCAGATCCGTGGAGGTCTCAAAGGGGATCAGGCATACGTCAAACTCTGCCAGGAGCTCCGGCAGCTCCTCATATTTTTTCTCTCCCGGCAAGCGCACGTTGGGAAGACCCTTGAGTATCTCTTCCCCGCAGGTCACCGCGCCGATCAACACGATCTCCGCCTGAGGATAGTCCTTCGAGAGCTGTTGGATCTTCCGATAATCGAACCAGTGGGCGATGGCGCCATAGTAGCCGATCACTTTTTTCCCGTCCTCGCCGTGCTCACGGAATGCCCGGTGAAAATGCGCGTATTCCGTGCCGTTGCGTATAACGGCAACGTTCCCGTTATATGCGGACGCCCGCTCAGAGAGGTAGGTCGAGCTTGCGATCACAAGGTCGCTATGCTCCAGCAGTAAAACACACTCCCGCTCGACAAAGCTTTCCTCCACATTGTCAAACCCGGTGTAATCATCCATATAGTCCGTAACAAGCGGAAAACCGTATTTCGTGCGCAGATACCGTACCGGATTATGCCACGTGGGATAACCGCAGACGATCATGGCGTCCCGGATGGCATACTCATCCATGACAGTGTCCAGCAACGGGCAGATGTCCGCTCCGTCATCCTGGAAAGCCGTGGAATAGACTGCGCTGTGGATGCGGTTGGGCAGCGTCACAAGAAACAGGTTCTCTTTTCTTCTCTCGACCCGGGGCTCGGCTCCGTCGAAGAAGTTGGCATTGAAGTAGAATACCCGGTGTCCCCGCGCGGCGAACCCGTCGGCAAAATGCTGCGGTCTCTGAAACCGGAAATCATAGTCGATCACCGAGAACACAAGGATATCCCGATGGGTATAATCCCCTGTCAGCGCATCCGGAAGGAGGTCCGGCACCGGAATCACCGGCTCCTGTGCCCGCTCCGGCAAACTGTACGCCGGGGACGTTTCCAGCTTTTCGATCACCCCAAACAGCGGGTTATAGCGGTGATCCTCGCTGACCTTGCCCGCGAAGTGACCGAACAGCCACTTCCAGAACGCCCGCCGCTCGGTGCGGCGGCCCTTGATGAGCTGCCAATGCAGACGGTTGAGAAAATGAGCCAGCCGGAAGATCTTATGGCCGCTGAGCTCCCGGACCTGAGCCGCCAGGCGGGAGCGAAGCCCATCCTGATGCTCCAGGGCGGCGGAAAGCGCGTTGATCTTCTCCGATTGAAGCTCCGTCGCCCGGGTCTTTTCTTCCAGGGCGTCCGTTGAGCGCCGTACAAGTTCTTCCTTTTTCGCGAGCAGCTCCTCTTTTTCCTGCAGCGCGCGATCCCGCGCCGCAAGAAGACGGTCTTTTTCTTCAAGGTCGGATCGGGCGGTCTCCGAGGCCCGCTCAAGATCTGCGATACGCGCTTCCCTCTCTTCCAGCAGCTCCAGGGCCCGGTCCCGCTGGTCTTCCGTCTCGGACAGCCGGGCAAGGGAGCGATCTCTGTCCTTGGCGAGAAGATCCCGCTGATCCTGGGTCTCCGTCAGCTCCTGCCGCAGCTTTTCCGCGCCGGAGAGTGATTCCGTAAGGGCGGCCTCCGCGCGCCGGTGCGCCTCCCGGGAAAGCTCCAGCTTTTGCCCAAGCTCCTCCTTATCGGCCTTCAGCGCTTCCGCTGCGGCGCGGCTCTCGAGCCACTTTGCCTTTATGGATCCGTACTCCTCATTTGAATAGAGGTCCTTGATGGTACGGTCTTTTCCCAGCTCAGCCGGGGCCGAGTAGATCAGCAGGATCTGCTCTCCGGGCCAGTAGGGTGTCTCCCGGACGGCGCAGTCGATCTCCCGGAAGTAGGTCAGGACAAAGCCGCTGAGTTCCAGAGGGAAAAAGCCCTCGTCAAATACAAAGAAATGTTCCGGGTTTTCGGTTACGTCCCGGAGCGGCAGCAGAAGGATCACGTGCCTTGCCGCGCAGCGGACCATTCTCTCCATGATCTCCCGCGGGGCGCGCATATGTTCCAGTGTGTTGGAGGAAAACACCACGTCGCAGGGCTCGTCCCAGGTCCGAAGGTCCCCCGCCCGGAAATCGCAGAACGGATAGTTCTTTCGGGCCGCGTCCAGGGCGGCGGCGGAAAAATCCACCCCCGTAAACCGGCAGTTGGGGAAATGCCTGGCCAGAGCCGCCGTTCCGCCGCCTTCGGCGCAGCCCAGATCCGTGACAGACCAGGCGTTTTTTTGCAGCAGCTCCTTCATCCATCCCGGGAGAGCGGTCAGGGCGAGCCGCGCAAAGAATTCCGATTGCGCTTCGCCGTCGTATGCGTCCCAGCTCCCGCTGGAGAATCGTTCCTCCCAGTATTGCAGCGAGTTGAAGGTATCGTTTCCCATCCCTGTAAATCCTCTTTATCTCTGTCCGTTTGTTTCCATACAGCGGCGAAGGGACTCCATTCCCCGGCGGGTGAGCTCCGCTGTTTTCTCCAGCACCGTCCGGTTGGCCGATCGTATCTCCTCCAGCTTCCGCCCGTCCGGTACGTTTCCGGCAAGAAGATCTTCCTTCTCTACCCAGGCAAGGCCCAGCGCGGCGAAGTCCCCAATCCGGCTGGACTGCAGCACGGGGACGATCCCATAGCGGATGTACTCTATCAGCTTCGTGGGGCAGGCCACACGGTTCACGGCGTTGTCCTCCCGCAGCAGAAGCCCGTACTGGCAGCCCCGGTAGGCCGCAGGCATCTCCCTGTGGGGAACGGAGGCCACAGTGATGTGATTCTTCCCTTCCCCGGGGCCCCAGCGCGCCATCAGCTCTTCCGGGTCCGGAGTATAGATGCGGTAGTCGAACCGGTCCCAGGTGCTGTCGATCAGCCGGATCATTTCCTCCACGCACTGCCAGCGCTGCAGGCCTCCGGCGTAAACCACCACCGGCCTGCCGCCGGTTTTTTCCGGCGCCTCCGGGGGCTGATCCCCGTCCGCGGCAAAGATCGGCAGGATAAGCACTTCCGCCTCCGCAGGGCCGTATTTGGAGCGAAGGTGCTCCTCCATGGCGCGGCTCACGCAGACGATGGCGCCGCTTCTCCGGTAAAGCGCCCGTTCGATCTCCGCCGCTCGCGCCGCGGCGGGCAGCTCCCCGTTCATTTCGATCTCCTCCGGGGCGGCGCCGTGCACGTCCCACACGATCCTGACTCCCGGCAGGTCCAGCGCCTTTGCCATCCGGCGGGACACCGGCCCGGCCACGAAGCGGTAAACGCTGTGGATATACAGTCGACCGCAGCTGCGGATCAGAGAGAAGATCTGCCGCCGCTGACGGATGCTTTTGCTGTTGAACTGCAGAAAATAGTGATGCTCGTCCCGCTTTTCCGCCACAACACGGGCCAGGTCCGGCCGGTCGCCCATCAGATAGACGCGCACGAAAGAGCTCAGTGCCGTCTCATCGATGGTTCGGATCCGGTGAAGGTATCCGTCGGCGTCGTCCCCGGCGTCGGGCATGGGCGCCAGCAGACACACTGTCGGGACGGAGCCCGCCAGCCGCCGCACCGCGTCAAATCCGATCCGTTCCATCTTTTTCTTCTCCCGCAGCGCCTTCGTAGGCGTCGCACACCGTCTGGGGGTCCCCCAACATCCGGATCTCGCCGTGGTCCAGCCAAAGCACCTGATCGCACATCTCCCGGATCTGATCCAGGGAGTGGGACACGAACAGCACCGTGGTGCCTCCGCCCATGAGCTCCATCATCCGGCGGCGGCTTTTGGCCTGAAACTCCGCGTCGCCTACGGCCAGGATCTCATCCACGATGAGCACGTCCGGATCCACCACCGCCGCGATGGAGAAGGCCAGGCGCATCACCATGCCGGAGGAATAGTTGCGCAGAGGCACCTCGATAAACCGTCCCAGCTCGGAAAAGTCCACGATCTCCCGGTACTTCTCCTTTAAAAACGACTCGGAGTAGCCCAGGATGGCCCCGTTGAGGAAGATATTCTCCCGGCCGGTCAGATCGTAGTCAAAGCCGCTGCCCAGCTCCAGCATGGGCACCACCGTGCCGCGGACCTGCACCGTGCCCGTGGTGGGCTTCAATATGCCGGAGATGATCTTCAGCAGGGTGGATTTTCCCGCCCCGTTGTGGCCGATGATTCCCAGCACGCTGCCCTTTTCCACTCTGAAGGACACGTTCCGCAGGGCCCAGAATTCTTCATAGCGTATCTTGCCCCGGATCAGCTGCACCACGTATTCCTTGATGCTTTTGATGCGGTCATAGGATATTTTATAGCAGATGGAAATATTTTCCGCCTGGATCATATTCTCCCTCACAGATTCAAAACGAACTTATCCTGGTTTTTGCGGAAGATCAGCGCGCCGATCACCAGCGGCACAAAGGACGCCAGCAGACACAGCCCGTAAGCCTTGGGCTCCGGGGATACCCCGTCGATGAGCACGATGCGCACGAACCGGATGATGTGGTACAAAGGGTTGCACTTGAACAGAGTCATCAGTCGGGCCGGGATGATGCTTTCCGGGTAAAAGATGGGGGTCAGGTACATCCACAGCATGCTCACCACCCCCCACAGGAACTGGGTGTCCCGGAAAAACACCATCATCGTGGAGAGCACGAACCCCACCCCCAGGCTGAAGGCCACCAGGCAAAGCAGTCCGAAGGGGAGCAGCAGCAGCGACGCCCGGAAGGGGGTGCCGGTGAGCACCATCACCCCCAGCAGAGGGATCAGGCTCAGCAGCAGGTTTACCGTGCTGGAGAGCACCCGGGACACGGGGTAGATATATTTGGGCACGTAGACCTTTGTGATCAGCGAGGCGTTGCCCACGATGCTCATCAGCGACATGGAGCTGGCTTCGCTGAAAAAGCCAAAGCACACGATGCCCGTGAGCAGATACAGCGGAAAGTTGTGGATATCCGACTTGAACAGCGTGGAAAACACCAGATACTGCACCGACATGGTCAGCAGCGGGTTGAGGAAGCTCCACAGGATCCCCAGCACCGAGCGCTTGTACTTGGTTTTGAAGTCCCGGGCGATGAGCTGGCGCAGCAGGTAGTTATACCGGCGGAACGCCTCCAGAAGCCGCAGCAAAACGGTGCTCTCTCCCCGGTCAAAGCGGACAAGGGTACGCCACAGTACCGCGCCCACCGCCAGCAGCGCCAGCGCCGCCATATACCAGTAGTACTGCAAAAACCGCAGGTACGTGATCTCGTAGGTCCTGAACGCCAGCATTCCGCCCAAAGGGGCGCCGTTGAGCGTCAGGGTCCGGCCCTCCGGGATCTCCACGCTCACCTGGCTGCGGGCCGCGGCCACGGCGCTGCCATACCAAACGGTGACGGCGTTGCCGGGAGCCCCCTCCGGGCAGGTGAGGCGCAGGGTATACTCCCCGCCCCGCTCCAGCGGCACCCCCTCCGGAAAGGGGACGATGGCCATGGCGTTGTCCTTCAGCGTCGACGGGTCCACGGCGGCTTTTGCCGCGCTCTCCCCCCGGGGATCCAGGATCTCCGCCTCCAAAACGGCGGTGTTTTCCCGCCCGTAGGTGGAAAAGAGGATCTGCACGTGCTCCAGCCGGTCCCCTTCCGCAACGAAGCGCTGACGCAGCTCTGTTCCGGCCACGATCTCCCCCACGGCGCTCATGGGACTGACGGATTCGCTGAGTTCGCCCCGGAACCGCAGCTGGTCGCCGCCGATCCAGTAGAACGAGAGCACCGCGAGAACGCACACCGCCATAACCACGGCGCAGGTTTTTATCAATCGGTCTTTGGTCAAAAAGGTCTTCCTTTCTTCCGACGAAACAGCTTTCCCAGCGCGCGGCCGGGGGCCTTCCATCCGTAGAGCCGGATCTTTTCCGCCGTCTCCGCCGCCAGTTCCCGGCGGCGGATCGTTGCAAAGCCCCGGAGCTCTTTATCACGGACGGGGCCGGCCTCCCGGGCGAAGAGGACCTGCTCCCACATCGCGGCCGCAGTCGCGGGGGTGTATCTTTTCTCCGCCTCGGCGCGGGCCGTCTCTCCCAGACGGCGGCGCAGCCCTTCGTCAACGATCAGCGCCCGCAGCGCCCGTGTCCACGCCTCCGGGGTGTTGGGCACCAGCAGGCCGTTTTCCCCGCTGCGCACCGCCCGTCGGTAAGGGATCACGTCGGAAAACACGCCGGGAATGCCGTAGGCGGCGTATTCGATATACTTGTTGTAGTGTTTGCAGCGGTGAAAGGGCGTATCCGGCATAGGCCCCAGGCCGATATCCCAGGCAAGGGAGCTCATGGTGCGCCGGTAATCGTCGTAATCCTGCTGATAGGGGATGTGCCGTACCCCCGGCCGATCCGCCAAAGAGGGCCGGGCCCCGAAGAATTCCAGACGAACCCGGTCCCCGAACTCCTCCTGTATTTGCCGCAGCGACGACTCCAGAAGTGCGTTCACGTCCCCGGTGCGGTCCACCGAACCGGCAAAGCCGATGACCACCGCCCCGTCCGAACGGGGCGCCGGCTGACCCACCGGCGGCAGGGCGGGCTCCTCGATCCGGCCGGCGCGCTCGAAACCCGCGCCGTATTTTTCCAGCAGCTCCGCCGAAGGGGTGAGAAAGCCCCGGCAGCTGCCCATCACGGACCGGATGGCCCGGCGAGTGCTCTCCCGGGCGTAAAAGCCGCCGCTGAGCAGCTCCAACGGCACGGCCAGCAGATCGTCGTCCAGCACGTAGATCGTATCCCGGCCGGAGGCACGGGCCATGGACGCGACCGCCGCCTCCCACCGGCTGTCGGAGCGGAGGAACACCACCGTGTCCGCCCAGGCCAGCTCCTCCCGGCGCAGCTGTGCGGGCCGGGCCGCCCGGTACTCGATCTTCCCCTGCCGGGCCAGCTCCGAAAGGGGCTCCCGGCCGCAGAGCACCGCCGAGGGGATCATCTCTCTTGTCAGCAGCAGAACTCGCCTCACGTTATCTCCTTCAGATACCGGCTCAGGGCGTCCCGCCAGTCCGGCAGCCGCGCAAAGCCTGCGTCGGTCAGGCAGGATTTGTCCAGCCGGGAATTCAGCGGACGGGGCGCTTTGGCTCCGTACTCCGCCGTGGTCAGCCGGTCCACCTGCACGTTCTTTCCGGCCTGACGGAAGGTCTCCTCCGCCAGGTCCGCCCAGGAACAGATCCCCTCGTTGGTGGCGTGATAGACCCCGTACTTCTCCCCCCCGATCATGTCGCACAGCAGTCGGGCCAGGTCCACGGTATAGGTGGGGCTGCCGATCTGGTCACAGACCACCCCTACACGGCTGCGGTCCTCCGCCAGTCGGAGCATGGTGCGGATAAAGTTTTTGCCGTTGCGGCCGAAGACCCAGGAGATGCGCACGATGAAGGCTCTCTCCAGGGCGGCGCGCACCGCCTCCTCCCCGGCCAGCTTGCTTTTTCCATAGACGCTCAGGGGGCCGGTGGGGTCGTCGGGCCGGTAGAAGCTCTCTCCCGTGCCGGGAAAAACGTAATCCGTGGAGAGATAGAGCATTTTTGCCCCGATCCGGGCGCAGGCCCGGGCGATGTGGGCTGTGCCGTCCCGGTTCACGGCGAAGCACGCCTCCGGGGCGTCCTCGGCGGCGTCCACCGCCGTCCAGGCGGCGCAGTGGATCACCGCGTCCGGGGCGCTGGTCTCCAGGAAGGCGTCAACGGCGGCGCCGTCGGTGATATCCAGTTCCCGGGAACCCGTTCCCAGGTTTTCAACGCCCCGCCGGGTCAGCTCCCGGCAGACGTCGCAGCCCAGCTGTCCGGTGGCTCCGGTGACCAGTACTTTCATGGCAAATCCTCTCAGATCTTATTGTTTCGCGCCAGGGAGATGCACAGACCGAACACCTTCTCCGGCAGATAGGGCATGGCCAGCTCCAGCAGCGCCGGACGGGGAGAAAAGCTCCTCTGACGCCAGATCTCTCCGGCGAAGCGCCGCTCCCCCCGGGCGTAACGCACCCGGGCCTCCATCCATTTTCTGGCCCGGGAGAGTTCCTCCATCAGTTCCACGGGGCCGGAGTGGTTGTCGCACAGCCAGCACACCGCCCGGTACTTTTCTTCCACACGGATGCGGTAATAGCTCTGCTTGTCCTCCACGCCCTTGAGCAGACTGCTCTGGTTGCCGCCGTGCTCCCGGTGAAGGATCAGCGCCTCCGGCACAGACACCACGCGGCCTCGCTCCGAGCAGCACAGCGCGATATAGTGATCGTAATACATGTGGGGGTTGAAGGGCACGGCGCTGCGTGCCGCGTCGGCCCGCACCAGCATGGCACAGCCGGACGCGAAGTTGGCATACCACAACGTGCGCCACAGCTCATCTCCGCTTTTGAACAGGTGGTGGCGGCGCAAATCGGTGATGCTCTCCGCGATCCGGTTCCCGTGGGCGTCGATCACCGCCATGTCCGAGCAGACCAGCTGCGCCTGCTGGCGGAGCATGGTCTCGTACAGTGTCTCCAGCTTCTCCGGCAGCCACACGTCGTCCTGGTCGCAGTAGGCGAAATACTCCCCCTCCGCCCGGCGGGTGAGCTCCTCAAAGGCTGCATTGGAGCCCCGGTTTTCCCCGCTCTCCTCCACGGTGAAGGGGAAGGAGCGGATACACTCGGCGGCGCAGGCGCGGATGGCGTCCAGGCTGACGGTGCGGGAGCCGTCGTCCATGATATACAGCCGCAGATAGGGATAGGTCTGCGCCTCCAGAGAGGCCAGCTGCTCCCGCAGCCAGTCCAGCCGCGGCTCGTATACCGCCATGAGGATGGAGATCAGGGGTTTATCGGTTGGAATACATCCGTTCATAATAATCACGATATTCGCCGTTGACGATATTCTCCCACCAGGTCCGGTTGGTCCGATACCAGGCAACGGTCTTTTCCAGCCCGTCGGCAAAGCTCGTCTTCGGCAGCCAGCCCAACTCCCGGTGAATGAAGGTGGGATCGATGGCGTAGCGTTGATCGTGGCCCTTTCGGTCGGCCACGAAGGTGATGAGGCTCTCGCTCTTGTGGAGCAGCCGGAGGATCATGCGTACGATGTCGATATTGCGCATCTCGTTGTGGCCGCCCACGTTGTACACGCTCCCGGGGGTCCCTCTTTCGATGATGTCGTATATGGCGGCGCAGTGGTCCTCCACGTAGAGCCAGTCCCGGACGTTGACGCCTGTGCCGTATACCGGCAGAGGCTTGTCCGCCAGGGCGTTGGCAATCATCAGGGGGATGAGCTTTTCGGGGAACTGATAGGGCCCGTAGTTGTTGGAGCAGCGGCTGACGGTGACGGGCAGATCGTAGGTCCGCCCGTAGGCCCGGCACAGCAGATCGGCCCCAGCCTTGGAAGCGCTGTAGGGGCTGGAGGGCCGCAGCGGCGTGGTCTCGGTGAAAAACAGGTCCGGCCGGTCCAGGGGCAGATCCCCGTAGACCTCATCGGTGGAGACCTGGTGAAAGCGCTCCACGGCGAAGTCCCGGCAGGCGTCCAGCAGCACCTGGGTGCCCATCACGTTGGTCTGCAGGAACACCGCCGGATCCTCGATGGAGCGATCCACGTGGGTCTCGGCGGCAAAATTCACCACCACGGTGGGCTTTTCCCGCTCAAAGAGAGCATACACGCACTCCCGGTCGGCAATATCCCCCCGGACGAAGGAGAACATCCGGTCCTCCATAAGCGGAGAGAGCGTGGACAAATTGCCCGCGTAAGTCAGCTTGTCCAGGCACACCAGCCGCCACTCAGGGGCGGTGCGGCGCATGTAAAAGAGAAAATTGCTGCCAATGAATCCGGCGCCGCCGGTGACGATCATAGTCTTCATATCCGCTCGCCCTCAAAACCCGGTGACCGCGTCCCGCAGGAAGGGCGAGGTCTGGTCCTTGGCCGAAAGGATGGGGTCGTCGACGCCCCAGTCCACCGCCAGGTCCGGGTCATTCCAGCGGATGCCCCCGTCGGCGGCGGCATCGTAAAGGTTATCCGCCTTGTAAAGGAACTCCACGTCGTCGGTAAGGGTAAGGAAGCCGTGGCCGAACCGCCGGGGGATCATCAGCATGCGCTTGTTCTCCTCGCTGAGCTCCACAGCCACCCACTTTTTGTAGGTGAGGCTCTCCGGACGCAGATCCACCGCCACGTCCAGCACCGCTCCGCGCACCACCCGCACCAGCTTGGCCTGGGCGCTGTCCCCCCGCTGGAAATGGATGCCCCGCAGGGTGCCCTTTACCGTGGAACGGGAATGGTTGTCCTGCACGAAGTCGTAGTGGAGCCCCGCGTTTTCAAAGTCCCGCTGGGACCAGCTCTCCATAAAAAAGCCCCGATCGTCTCCGAACACCTTGGGCTCCACGATATAAACGCCTTCCAGTTCCGTTTTGATAAAATCCATCGTATACCTCCGCGGCGTCCCCGCAGGACGCCCTGTGTCAGTAGATATATTTCCCCTCTGCGGCGTTGCGCAGATGCTTGGCATAAGGCGACTTGCCGTAAAGCTCCGCCGCGTCCCGCAGCTGCCGGCGGCTGATCCAGCCGTTCTGATAGGCGATCTCCTCCAGCGCCGCCAGGTTGACGCCCTCACGGGTCTGGATCACCCGGACGAACTCCCCGGCGTCGCTCAGCGCGTCCACGGTGCCCGTGTCCAGCCAGGCGTAGCCCCGGCCCAGGGTCACCACGTTCAGCGACCCTTCCTCCAGATAGATGCGGTTCAGGTCCGTAATCTCCAGCTCCCCCCGCCGGGAGGGCTTGAGGGACCGGGCCCGCTGACACACCCGGCGGTCGTAAAAATACAGCCCGGTGACGGCGTAATTGGACTTGGGGACCTCCGGCTTCTCCTCAATGGAGACGGCCCGGCCGTTCTCGTCAAACTCCACCACGCCGAAGCGCTCCGGATCCTCCACGTAATAGCCGAAAACCGTGGCCCCCTCCTCCACTTCGGCGGCTTGCCGCATCAGGCGGGAGAGCCCCGCGCCGTAGAAGATGTTGTCCCCCAGCACCATGGCGCACCGGTCGTCCCCGATGAACTCCTCTCCCAGAATAAAGGCCTGGGCCAGCCCGTCCGGAGAGGGCTGCTCCTTATAGGACAGGCGCAGTCCGAACTGACTGCCGTCCCCCAGCAGCCGGCGAAAGTTTGGCAGGTCGTGGGGAGTGGAGATAATAAGGATGTCCCGGATCCCCGCGTTCATCAGCGTGGAGAGGGGATAGTAGATCATGGGCTTGTCGTAAACGGGCAGAAGCTGCTTGCTGGTCACCAGCGTGAGCGGATAGAGTCTCGTGCCGCTGCCGCCCGCCAGAACGATTCCTTTCATGGGCGCCTCCTGTTTTTTGTTTATTCCTGGGGGTTGACGATGCCCCGGAAGGGGGTCATCAGCAGTATCTTCAGATCAAAGAGCACAGACCAGTTGTCGATATAATACAGATCGTAGTCCACCCGGGCCTGGATGGAGGTGTCCCCCCGCAGCCCGTTGACCTGGGCCCAGCCGGTGATCCCCGGGCGGACCCGGTGACGCACCATGTACAGCGGGATGCTGTATTTGAAGTGATCCACGTACCGGGGGATCTCCGGCCGGGGCCCCACCAGGGACATGTCCCCCTTGAGCACGTTGAACAGCTGGGGCAGCTCGTCGATGGAGTAACGGCGCATGAACGCGCCGAAGCGGGTGCGCCGGGGATCCCCCGGCCGGGTCCAGGCGCTGTCGGAAGCGTCGTTGAGCCGCATGGAGCGGAATTTCAGCATTTTAAAGGGCTTGCGGTCCTTGCCGATGCGCTCCTGGGTAAAAATCACCGGTCCGGGTGAGGAAAGGCGCGTCCCCACCGCGGCGATGAGCATCAGCGGCGACGTCACCGCGATCAGCACCAGGGATCCCAGGACGTCCATGATCCGCTTGGCGATCTGTGCGCCCATATCGTCCAGCGCCACCCGCCGCAGGTTGATCAGCGGCAGTCCCGCCATGGGCTCGATATACGGTTGGCTGGTCATATAGCCGTAGCTCATGGGCAGCAGCGCCAGCTTCACGCCGGTATCCTCGCAGGAGCGCAGTACGCCTCCCAGAGCGTCGGCCTGCTCCTCGTCCAGGGCGATGACGGCCTCGTCCGCGCCGGAGGCATCCAGCAGCGGACGCAGCCGGGCGTACCCGCCCAGCCGACGGAGCCCGGGCAGCGCCGCATCGCCGATGCTGCCGATAACGGCGCAGTCGGGATAAGTCTGGCTGCGGATCCGCCGCAGGCAGTCCGCCGCCGCGGCGCCGTCCCCGATGATCACCAGCTTTTTCAGTCCGACGCCCCGGCGGTAGCGGGCGCGGAGCAGCCGGTGGGCCACAAAGCCCCGGATCCCCGTGAAGACGCACAGCACGATAAAGTACAGCAGGATCATCCATCGGGAGAAATCCACCACCCGGAACACGAAGATCAGATCGATATACAGCATCACTCCAAGGGCAGTGGCCAGGACGATGGAGCGGAACTGGTGGACGAAGCTGCGCCGGGGCTGGGGCGTATACACCCCCAGCAGGCCGTAGAGAACGGCGAAGACCGGAGAGAACAGCGCCGCCCACAGCATGTGGTAGCGAAAGCCCCCCACCGGGTTCTCCCCCCGAAACAGGACGAAGCGGATCCAGAACGCCACGACCATGGCGGCGACGGCGGAGAGCATGTCCAAAATCACGTATAGGATTGTTCTGCCGGTCTGCGTATCGTTCATGGCGCTCCTTACCCAACACAGTCTTCCCTATTTGGACCGATATGCCCGGACAGAGGTTCATTTTGCCCGTCCCGGGATGTGTATAAAACATTTATTTTATATTCTACCACAATTTGAGAGAATATGCTATAATCTCCCTGTTGTATTGCAATGTTTTCCGGAGGTCATAATGGATCAGCCGATGAAAATCCTATACGCCGCCTCCACCGACGCCCATCTGCGGAGCTTCCATCTGCCCTATCTCGCCGCGCTGAGAGACGGCGGCTGCGCTGTTACCGCCGCAGCCGCCGGGGACGGGCACGGTCTTCCGGAGGGCGTGGGCTTTTTCCCCGTGCCCTTTACGAAAAGGATGCTCTCCCCGCGAAACTTCCGGGGAGCGCTGGCGCTCTCGAAGCTGCTGCGCCGGGAGGGCTTTGACGAGGTGGTGACCCACACCTCCCTGGCAGCCTTTTTCACCCGGCTGGCGGTGATGCTCTCAGGAAGGCGGCCCCGCGTGGTGAACGTGGTCCACGGCTATCTGTTTGACCGGGAGACGCCCCTTCTGCGTCGAAGCGTGCTGCTGGGGGCGGAAAAGCTCACTGCCGGTGTGACGGACGATCTTCTGGTGATGAACCGGGCCGACGAGCAGATCGCCCGCGCCCATCGCCTCTGCCGGGGCCGCTGTGTGCGGATCGACGGCATGGGCGTGCCGCTGGAACGCTTCCCCGCCGTATCGTCGGCTGAGCGCGCCGCGGCCAAACGCTCTCTCGGACTGCCGGAGGAGGCGCTCACGCTGCTGTGCGCGGCGGAGTTTTCTTCCCGGAAGAATCAGCGAACGCTGCTGCGCGCTCTCGCCCTGCTGCCGGAGGACGTGGTATTGCTGCTGCCGGGAGACGGAGCGCTGCTCCCGGCGTGCCGGGAAGAGGCGGCACGGCTGGGCCTTGGAGGGCGGGTCGTGTTTCCGGGGCACGTTTCGGACGTAGGGCCCTGGCTGCGCGCTGCGGATGTGTGTGTTTCCGCCGCCAGGAGCGAGGGGCTGCCCTTCCACGTGATGGAGGCCATGAGCTGCGCCCTGCCCTGTGTGCTGTCGGACGTGAAGGGCCATGAAGACCTTCTGGCCGGAGCCGGGTGCGGCCGGCTGTATCCCTACGGCGACGCCCGGGCCCTGGCCCTGGCCGTGGAAGAGCTGCGCGGCGATCCGAGGCTGCGGCGCTCCATGGGCCGGAGGGCCGCGGAGGCCGTACGGAAATTCGACTTGCGTACCGTCCTGCCCCAAGTGCTGCCCTGGTTCACGACGGCTGCAAGGAAGTAAGGAGGTAAACATGGACAGAAGCAGGAGAATCATTCGGACCAGTATTCTGGGTATCGGCGTTAACCTGGTGCTGGTGGCGTTCAAAATGACCGTAGGGCTGATCGTGAACTCCATCGCCATCGTTCTGGACGCGGTGAACAATCTCAGCGACGCCCTCTCGAGCATCATCACCATCGTGGGCACCAAGCTGGCGGGGCGAAAGCCCGATAAAAAGCACCCCTATGGCTATGGGCGGGTGGAATACCTCACCGGCATGCTCATAGCGGTGATCGTGCTGCTGGCGGGCTTCACCTCCCTGAAGGAGTCGGTGGGAAAGATCCTTCATCCCGAGGCGGCCAGCTATACTGCGGCCAGTCTGGTGATCATCGCCGCCGGTGTGGCCGTGAAGTTCTTTATGGGCCGCTACGTGCGCCGGGTGGGCGAGAGTCTCAACTCCCAGGCCCTCACCGCCTCCGGCTCCGACGCTCTGTTCGACGCGGTGCTCTCGCTGACCACGCTTTTCGGCGCGGTGCTCAGTCTGGTGTGGCACCTGAATCTGGAGGGCTGGCTGGGCGCGGTGATCTCCGCTTTCATCATCAAGGCCGGTACGGAGATGCTCATCGAGACTCTCAACAGCATCACCGGCGAGCGGGCCGACAAGGAGCTGACCGACGAGATCCGCCGGCTGGTGTGCGCCTATCCCCAGGTGCGGGGGGCCTACGACCTGACCGTGCACAACTACGGTCCCTCCAGCACCATCGCTTCCATCCACGTGGAGCTGGACGACGAGATGACCGCAAAGGAGATCCATCGCCTCACCCGGAACATCTCCGTGGACGTTTACAACGCCTTGGGCGTAGTGCTGACGGTAGGGGTCTACGCGGCGAACGACTCCGGGGAGGCCGACCGGGAGCTGAAAGCCCGGATGGAGCAGATCGCGGCCGGCATGCCGGAGATTCTGGAAATGCACGGCTTTTTCGTGGACGAGGAGCAAAAGCGGGTCATGCTGGATCTGGTGATCGACTTTGCCGCCGACGCCCCGGCCATCGTGGAAAAGGTACGGCAGCAGGCCGCTCCTCTGCGGCCGGGCTATCGCTTCGACATCGTGCTGGACTCCGACTACAGCGACTGAGCAGTTCCCCCCTTGTCCATTTGTGCCATGGGTTTTCGCAATTAAAAAGACGGACGCCGGAAGGAGGTGCTTCGTAAGGAAGTGTCTCCTCCGGATTTGTGGCAGGCCGATTGACCACGCCGGATAGGGACGATATAATTAACTGAACAAATCGGGCTTTATGAGGGCAAAACAAATGAGACTGCTGTTTCAAATGGATCAAAGGGATTACGATCAATGTACGCATACTTTTACACGCAATTCTGCAAGAAGCATTATTATCAGAGACGGCAAGGTCGCCATGATCCACAGTTTAAAGTATGATTACTACAAATTTCCCGGAGGAGGAATAGAAAACTGCGAAAATCCTATTGAGGCCATGATACGGGAGACGCGGGAAGAAGCAGGCTTGGTTGTTATTCCCGAGTCAGTTATAGAATATGGATATGTGCATAGGATTCAAAGGAGCGATATGGACGCCACAGAATGCTTTATACAGGATAATTACTATTATCTGTGTAAAGCGATGGATCAATTAGCATCTCAACAGCTGGATGATTATGAGGCGCAGGAATCTTACAGGCTGGAGTTCGTAGAGCCTCTTGTTGCAATCCGCAAGAACTGCAATGTAAAGAACAGCCCATATAATCAGTTGATGTTCGAAAGAGAAGCACGGGTGCTCGAAATCCTAATTGCGGATGAACTGCTGAAGTAACAACTTCCGGGTTTCTGAGATCCTGCAGAGGGACAGGAAAAGCCTTCCCCTTGAGGGGAAGGTGGCACGGCGCCAGCCGTGCCGGATGAGGTGAAAAGCCTTGAATCAAACAAATAACCCCAAATTAAAAAGAAATGCACAAAAGCTTCGCCGCGAAATGACGAAGGAGGAGCGACGCCTTTGGTATGAGTTTCTTAAACAACTCCCAGTCACGGTCAACAGGCAAAAGGTCATCGACCATTACATTGTGGACTTCTACTGTGCCTCGGCTAAGCTTGCGATCGAGTTGGACGGCTCAGCACTATGAGGACGAGGGTGCTGCTGCCGATCGGGAAAGAGACCATGCCCTGAATCAGCGTGGAATTACCATCGTGCGATATTCCAATAACGACCTCAACAGGAATTTCGATGGGGTGTGTGCTGACCTTTTGAGGCGTCTCGGCCTGACGGGTATTGAGTAAACGCGGAAAGGCACCTCATCAGTCAGCCTTGCGGCTGACAGCTTCCCCTCAAGGGGAAGCCTTTGGCGAGTTCACCCCTGTCCACGATTCTAACGAGCATCGGATTTTGCACCCCAAAATCCAGGGGGAGAGACAAAACCGGCGTGACCGCAGCGGTCACGCCGGTTTCATATCCTTTTGAGCCGGTGATTACCGCCTCAAAACAGCTTCTTTACGGAGTACGCCCTGAGCGTCCGTCTGTTTTATTGTTGGGTCAGGGCTTCTCTTCGTAAACGGTGATACGACCCTGGCCGTGGGGATCGGCGTACTCTTCGCCGACCAGGCCGTCCAGAGTCTGGGTAATGTAGTCGATGAGGACCTGGTTATCCAGCTTGACGGAGTTCAGCAGCACGTTGGCGCCGGCGAACATGCTGTAGCCGTCGCCGCCGTTGAGCAGCATGTAGTTGTGGCTGGCCAGAGTGTAGGTCTTGGCCGGATCGATGGGCTCGCCGCCCACCATCACGTTCTTGACCCGGCGCTCACCGGTCACGCCGGTGAACATGCCGTTCTCATCGGAGGTGCAGGTGCTCTCGATGTAAGAGTGGATCTCGTAGGTCAGACCGGCCACCTGCAGGAAGCCGCCGCTCTCACCGGGCACGTTCCGGGAACCCCACTCCAGAGCGTCCAGGATCTGCTGGCCGGTGACCTCGATGAGGCACATTTCGTTGCCGAAGGGGTGCACGCTGAGGATCTGGCCCAGGGTGATGTCCCCGGCGGGGATGTTGGCGCGCACGCCGCCGCCGTTGACGAAGGCCACGTCGGCGCCGGCCTGGTCAAGGTAGGCGTCCGCGCACAGGTCGCCCAGGTTGGTCTCAGCCCGGCGCACCATGCGGATGGGGTTGCCGTTATCGTCCACGGCCTCGGGGTCGTTGACGGTGAGGGCCACAGCCGTGGAGGCAACGACCTGCCCGAGCATATCCTTGAGCTCGTCGGCCTTGGCGTCCACAGCCTCGCTGGCGGAGTTTTTGATGCCCAGCAGCACAGGCAGGGAGGTCTTGTTGGTCCAGGTGTACAGACCGGCTTCCAGCTTGCCCTCGGGAGAAATGCGCAGGTAGCCGATGTTGGCGAGCTTGGTGCCGCAGGCGGTGCGGATGACGTCGTCCCCGTCCTTGTTCTTCATGGTCACCTGCTCGGTATCATGGCTGTGGCCGTCCAGGAAGGCGTCAATGCCGTTGGTGTTGGAGATCACGTCCGCGTAGGTCCAGGGGCTGCAGTCGGCCTCCAGGCCCATGTGGCCCATGACCACCACATAATCGGCGCCCTCGGCTCTGGCGTTGTCAACGGCCGTCTGCACGGCGTTGTACACACCCTCGCCGGTGTCATCCTGGAAGAAGCCGTAAACGAATTCGCCTTCGTCGTTCTGGAAATACTTGGGAGTGGAGGTCGTCAGGGTCTTGGGGGTGGTGACGCCCACGAAGGCCACCTTCACGCCGCCCAGATCCTTGATCACGTAGGGCTCGAATACCAGCTCGCCTTCCTTATTGAAGTTGCTGCTGACATAGGGGAAGTCGGCTTTCTTGGTGAGCTCCAGGAAATGGTCCATGCCGTAGTCAAACTCGTGGTTGCCGGGGATGGCAACGTCGTAGCCCACGGTGTTCATCAGTTCGATGATGGATTCGCCCCGGCTGAGAGTGCCGATGGGCTCGCCCTGGATGGAGTCGCCGTCGTCCACCAGAAGGGTGTAGGCGCCGCTCTTCTCCAGAGAATCACGCACCTGGGCCAGGCCGGCATAGCCGAAGCCCTGGTCGATGCCGCAGTGGACGTCGCTGGTGTAGAGAATGACGATCTCGCCGGTCTTCTCTACCTCCGGCTCGGGTTCGGGCGTGGGTTCCGCCGGCTCGGCCGGTTCACCCTCCGCAGGTTCGCTGTTCCCGGCGGGTTCCGCGCTCTCGGCTGGGGTCTCGGTGGGCTTGGTCTCTTCCTTCTTGGAAGAAGCGCAGCCGACCATCAGGAGCATTACCAGCGCAAGAAGCAGTGCAAAGATTCTTTTGTTCATGCTTTTTCCTCCTACAATCGGTATGATAGTTGCGGTAAGATTTGCCAAAGGGCATAAATATAATACTCTATCAGCCGCTCTTTTTCAAGCAAAATGCACTGCATTCCGAAAGATTCTGCGCCAAACGGCCCGGCGAAACGCCGGGCCGTCCGATCGCGCCGTTATTTTCCGAACACCTGTTCCCGGAGCCGCTGCCCCGTTGGAGTGGCGGCAAGGCCGCCGGCGGCGGTCTCCTTCAGGGCGTTGGGCAGAGCCAGACCCACCTCCCGCATGGCGTCGATGCACTCGTCGGCGGGGATTTTCGGTCCAACGCCCGCCAGGGCCAGATCGGCGCTGGAAAAGGCGATCATCAGCCCGGAGACGTTGCGCTTGATGCAGGGGATCTCCACCAGGCCCGCCACCGGGTCGCACACGAGCCCCAGCTGGTTGGCAATGGCGATGGCGCAGGCCTCGCCGCACTGGGCAGGCGTACCGCCCATGAGCTCCACCAGCGCCGCGGCCGCCATGGCCGCCGCGCTGCCGCACTCGGCCTGGCACCCTCCCTGGGCCCCCGCGATGCCGGATTTGGCGGCGATCACCATCCCAAAGGCGCCGGCGGTGAAAATGGACATGACAACGTCCCGCTCGGGAAAACCCCGGTCCTCGTAGAGGGAGACCAGGCATCCCGGCAGTATGCCGCAGCTGCCGGCGGTGGGGGCCGCCACGATGCGGCCCATGGAGGCGTTGCACCCGGCCACCGCCAGCGCCCGGGCGATGGCCCGGGTCATGAAGCGGCCGCACAATCCTCCGTCCGGCCGCTGGGAATACGCCTTCATGCGGTAGCCCTCCCCGCCGGTGAGGCCCGACATGGAGCGCTGGTCCGGCTTCTGCCCGGCCTCCACCGCCTCGCGCATCACCGAAAAGTTCTCCTGCATGCGCGCATACAGCTCCTCCGGCGTCTGCTCCATGGCCTGGGCCTGGTCGGCGAGCACCAGCTCGCTGATACGGCTTCCCCGCTCCTCCGCGGCGGCGGTGAGTTCCCGGATCGATTCATATTTCAGCATTTATCTACTTCCTTCCTCATGGGCGGCGCTCACAGACGCCGGATCAGCAGAGCGTTGGTCACGTTCTCCAGGCGGCGGATATCGTGGATCAGCGTGTCGGGAGGAAGGTTGTCCATCTCGATGGTCATGATGGCCTGGCCCCCCTTCTGTTCCCGGGACAGGTGGAAATTGCAGATGTTCAGCTCGGCGTACTTCTCCCGCATCAGATTGGTGACGCAGGCGATCACCCCGGGCCGATCCCGGTGCATGACCAGCACGGTGTGGCTCTCGCCGTTGAAGTCCACCTTCATGCCGTTGACCAGGTCCACCCGGATGTTGCCCCCGCCGATGCTGGCGCCCTGGACGGAGCCCGTGGTCCCGTCCGGCAGAGTAAAGCAGATGCAGGCTGTGTTGGGGTGGGCGCCGGGGATGTCCCGCTTTATAAAGGTATAGTCGATGCCCCGGTCGTCGGCAATGGTCAGGGCCCGGCGGATCTCCTCGGAATAGCTGTGGTAGCCCATGATGCCCGCCAGCAGCGCCCGGTCCGTGCCGTGGCCCCGGTAGGTCTGGGCGAAGGAGCCGGAGAGGATGATCTCCAGCTTTGCGGGCGTCTTCCCGTCCATCAGCTTGTTGGCCACCCGGCCGATGCGCACCGCCCCCGCCGTGTGGGAGCTGGAGGGTCCGATCATGATCGGACCGATGATATCGAATACGTTCATACCATACCCGCTTTCTGTCTGGGGCGAGCCGGAAGGCCGCCGTTACATTCACTATATATCACTTTGGTGATAAAATCAATTTTCCGTTTACCGATCGGTTTATTTTTCCCGATCTCAGTCCCGAAGTCCGTAAAAAAAGACTCCCATAGGTGTATAATCGAAAAAACGGGCCGGAAGGTCCGGGTTTACATGCGATCGGAGGTGCGAACATGCGAGACGATCAGCTCAACGACGCCCAGCGCGCCGCCGTGACCACTACGGAGGGATTCGTGCGGGTGGTGGCCGGCGCGGGCTCGGGCAAGACCCGGGCGCTGAGCCGCCGGTTTGCCTATCTGGTGGAGGAGATGGGCATTCTACCCGGAAACATATTGTGCGTCACTTTCACGAACAAATCCGCCAATGAGATGCGCGCGCGGATCCACGCTCTCACCGGCGACAACGACACCGGCTGCATCAACACCTTCCACGGCTTCTGCGTATCGGTGCTGCAGGAAGACATCTACGCCGTGGGCTACCCCAAAAGCTTTCTGGTGCTGGACAATTCCGACATCGACGCCATGCTCGCGCTGATCTATGAGGAGCGGGGTCTGACGCTGCGGGACATGACCTTTTCCAGCGCCCGGGACATGATCGAGATCCAGAAGCTTTTCAAAAAGCCGGAGTACTACCGGGATCTCATTGAAACGCCTCTGGAGGAGCTCCGGGAAAAGTACATGCACGCGGCGCTTCGGGACGATATCATCTTTTTCGGCTATCTCTATCAGCAGAAAAAATGCTTCGGCCTGGATTACAACGATCTGATCAAATTCACGCTGTACATCTTCGAGCAGCACGAGGACATCCGGCTCAAGTGGCAGCAGCGGCTGGAATACATCATGATCGACGAGTTTCAGGACATCGACTCCCTGCAGTATCAGCTGATGGAGGTGCTGTGCGGCTACCACAAAAACCTGTTCGTGGTGGGAGATCCGGACCAGACCATCTACACCTGGCGGGGCGCGGACGTGAAATATCTGCTGGACTTTGACAAGCAGTTCCCCGGCACCGCCACCGTGATGATGATGGAGAACTACCGCTCCACTCCCCAGATCCTGGCCGCCGCCAACTCCCTGATCGACAAAAACGACCAGCGGATCCGAAAGGCCCTGCTCCCCACCCGGCCCGACGGGGAGAGCGTGCTCTGCCATCACGCCGCGGACGCCGCCGGCGAGGCGGAGTGGATCGCGCTGCAGATGCACGAGCTTCACGACAAGGGCGTGGCCTTCCGGGACATGGCGGTGCTCTACCGGGCCCACTACGTCACCCGGACGCTGGAAGAGGTCTTCCGCCGGAGGAAGATCCCCTACACCATCTACAGCGGAGTGCAGTTCTTCGCCCGGGCGGAGATCAAAGACGCGCTGAGCTATCTGCGCATGGTGGCCTATAAGGACGATCTGTCCTTCCGCCGGGTGGTGAACACTCCCAGGCGCAACCTGGGCCAGCGGCGGATGCGTGCCCTGAGCGAGTGCGCCGCCGCCCACGGCTGCACCCTCTATCAGGCGCTGAAGCTCTGTCTGGAGGACGAGCTGTTCAAGGGCACCGGCGGGGCGAAGTTCGTGGATCTCATCGAGCGCCACGCCGCCGGGAGCGTCCACCGTCCTGTCTCCGAGCTGCTGGGCGCCCTTCTCAGTGAGAGCCGCTACGAGCAGATGCTCCGCACCGAGGGCAGCCAGGAGCGGCTGGACAATCTGGCGGAGCTCAAGCAGTCCATTTACGAATACGAGACCACCTGCGGTGAGGAGGTCACCCTGGAGCACTATCTCAGCCACGTTGCCCTCTTCACCAACTCCGACGCCGAAGACGACGCCGCCGACAAGGTGAAGATGATGACCGTTCACGCGGCCAAGGGGCTGGAGTTCCCTTACGTGTTCCTGTGTGAGATGAACGAGGGCATCTTCCCCTCCCGGAAAACGCTCACCCTGCCCGGCATGGAGGAGGAGCGGCGGCTGGCCTTTGTGGCCATGACCCGGGCAAAGGAGCGGCTGTTCCTCTCCGAGGCGGAGGGCAGGAACATCGACGGCTCGGAGCGCTATCCCTCCCGGTTCCTGCTGGACATAGACCCGGGGCTGCTGGAGTACACCCATCCCCCCAAAGACCGGCTGATCCGGGAGGCCCGGGATTATATCGCCCTGAGCCGCCGGAGACTGTCGAGCGGCGGGGAGAGCACCGTCTTCTCCCCCGGCGAGCGCGTGCGCCATCCCATCCTGGGCGCGGGGACGGTGCTGGACACGGATCTGAAAAAAGGCGCCTGCCTGATACAGTTCGACGGCACGTCCACTCCCCGGGCCATTTCCTTCCGGGCCAGGTTGGAAAAGCTGGATAAAACCTGATAAAATTCCACAAAAAAGCAGGCCGGAAGTTTGCATGATTCACAAACTTCCGGTTTTTTTCATTTTTTCTATGGTAATATATCGGTTAGCATGGTATAATAACAATAAAGATAATTAAATTTAATTTTGTTAAATCTTTTAAAGGAGGCAATCCGATGGGATTCTACGATTATTCCGTCCCCGACACCAAGGGCGGCGAGCGGTCCATGAAGGAATTCGAGGGCAAGGTGGTCCTGGTGGTGAACACCGCCACGGGCTGCGGCTTTACGCCCCACTACGCTCCCATTGAGGAGATGTACGAGAAGTACCACGACAAGGGCTTTGAGGTGCTGGACGTACCCTGCAACCAGTTTGCGGGCCAGACCCCCGGCACGGACGAGGAGATCCGGGAGTTCTGCACGCTCAAGTACAACACCCGGTTCCCCCAGATGAAGAAATCCGACGTCAACGGTCCCGACGCGCTGCCTCTGTTCGGCTGGCTGAAGGAGCAGAAGGGCTTTGAGGGCTTCGGCATGAGCCCCGCAGGCATCGCCATGGCCGCCATGCTCAAGGGCATCGACAAGGACTATAAAAAGAACCCCGACATCAAGTGGAACTTCACCAAGTTCGTCATTGACCGTCAGGGTCAGGTGGCCGCCCGTTTCGAGCCCACCGCCGATATGAAAAAAGTTGAGGAGTGCGTGGCCTCCCTGCTGTGAGATATCCTCTCCTGCGCCGCTCCCTGTCCCAACCGGGACAGGGAGGGGTCTTTTTTTGTATTTCACCGGGGTTTTCCCATTTACGGAAAGGTACGAACGGTCACTCCCGGTGGGTCCACGCCGCCACTTCATCGGGGGCGAAGGTGTAGACCTTGTCGCAGAACTGGCAGGAGACCTCCACTTCCTTGCCGTCGGCCCGCAGCTCCGCCAGATCCTCCTCCGGCAGGCTCATCACCGCCTGCAGCACCCGCTCCCGGGTGCACTTGCACTCGTAGGCCACGTGAGTGCGCTGGGTGATATGGGGCTCCAGTCCACGGAGCACCTGGTCGATGACCGCCTCGGGGCCGTCCTCGTCCAGGATGGTGGTGAGCTGGTCCATCATAAAGATGTTCTCCTCCAGGGCGGAGACCACCTCGTCGGGGGCAAAGGGCATGAGCTGTACGATAAAGCCGCCCGCTGCCTTTACGCTCTCGTCCACGTCCACCAGCACTCCCAACCCGCAGGCGCTGCCCACCTGATCGCTCTCGGTGAGGTAAGCCGCCAGGTCCTCCGCCACTTCTCCGGTGCGCAGGGCCGTGGAGCCGATATAGGGCTCCCGGAGCCCCAGGTCCCGGCTGACGGTCAGGGTGCCCTCCGTGCCGATGGCGCCGCCTACGTCCAGCTTGCCGTCCCGCTGCCGCACGGGCAGGTCCACGGCGGGGTTGCTTACGTAGCCCCGGACGTTGCCGGCGCTGTCGGACACCGCCACCACGCTGCCGATGGGACCGTTGCCCCGGATGCGGATGGTGAGAGTGGCGTCCTCCTCCTTGAGCATCTCCCCCAGCAGGGAGGCTCCGCAGAGGGTGCGGCCCAGGGCCGCCGTGCCCACCGGGCGGAGGGAGTGGATCTGCCGGGCCCGCTCCACCATATCCCGGGCGGTGATCACAGAGATCTTTGCCATGTCGTCCTTGGTGACGGCGCGAATGATTTCAGCCATTTGTATCCTCTCTTCATCAAAGGGGACAGGGCGGCGGCCCTGTCCCCGGGTATTTCGCTTTATCTGTCAGCCCAGCCGCTGCTCCAGGGCGTCCAGCTCATCCTGGAGACGCTGGGGCAGCTTTTCTCCGAACTGCTTGTAGAATTCACGGATGCCGGCGGCCTCCGTGCGCCAGAGGTCCTTATCCACGGTCAGCAGACCAGCCAGCGTCTCCGGATCCACCCCGCTGTCCTCCAGGTCGATGTCCTCCGGCCGGGGCAGATAGCCGATGGGCGTCTCCACCGCGTCCACCTCGCCAAAGGCCCGGCGGAGCACCCAGTCGATGACCCGCAGGTTTTCACCGAAGCCCGGCCACAGGAACCTGCCCTTGTCGTCGGTGCGGAACCAGTTGACGTTGCAGATGATGGGGGGATGGGTGATCTTCTCCTCCATATCCAGCCAGTGCTGCCAGTAGTCGGCCATGTGGTAGCCACAGAAGGGCAGCATGGCCATGGGATCCCGGCGGGTCTCCCCCACGGTCCCCTCGGCGGCGGCGGTCTTCTCCGAAGCCATGATGCTGCCGACGAATACACCGTGGCCCCAATCCCGGCTCTGGTAGACCAGCGGGGCGGTCCTGGCCCGGCGGCCGCCGAAGACGATGGCCGAGATGGGCACGCCCTTCGGATTGCGGAACTCCCCGGAGATGCAGGGGCAGTTTTCCGCAGGGGCGGTGAAACGGGAGTTGGGGTGGGCGCCGGGCTCGCCGGAGGCGGGATCCCAGGGCTCGCCCTTCCAATTCAAAGCGTCGGTGGGCGGATTCTTGTCCATGCCTTCCCACCATACGGTGCCGTCGGGCTTGAGCACCACGTTGGTGAAAATGGTGTTCTTCTTCGTGGAGGCCAGGGCGTTGGGGTTGGTCTTTTCACTGGTGCCGGGAGCCACGCCGAAAAAGCCGTTCTCCGGGTTCACCGCCCAGAGCCGTCCGTCGGGGCCGGGCCGCAGCCAGGCGATATCGTCCCCCACGCACCAGCACTTCCAGCCCTTCTCCCGCCAGCTCCGGGGCGGGATGATCATGGCCAGGTTGGTCTTGCCGCAGGCGGAGGGGAAGGCGCCGCAGACGTAGCGCACCTCCCCCTGGGGATTCTCCACCCCCAGGATCAGCATGTGCTCGGCCAGCCAACCCTCCCGGCGGCCCAGCACGGAGGCGATGCGCAGGGCAAAGCACTTCTTGCCCAGCAGTACGTTGCCGCCGTAGCCGGAGTTGACGGACATAATGGTGTTCTCCTCCGGGAACTGGACGATGTAGCGCTTCTCCGCGTCCAGGTCCGCCTTGGCATGGAGGCCCTTGATATAGTCCGGGGAATCCCCCAGAGCTTCGTAGATCTCCGTGCCCACCCGGGTCATGATGGCCATGCTGACCACCACGTAGATGGAGTCGGTGATCTCGATGCCGTATTTGGCAAAGGGAGAACCTACGATGCCCATGGAATAGGGGATCACGTACATGGTGCGCCCGACCATGCTGCCGTCGTAGATCTCACGGAGCAGGGCCTTCATTTTTCCGGGCTCCATCCAGTTGTTGGTGGGACCGGCGTCCTCCTGCTTTTCACAGCAGATGAAAGTGCGGCTCTCCACCCGGGCAACGTCGTTGAGGGCGCTGCGGTGATAATAGCAGCCGGGCAGCTTTTCCTCGTTGAGCTTGATGAGCTCGCCGGTGAGACAGGCCTCGGAGCGGAGCTGCTCGAGCTGGGTCTCGCTTCCGTCGATCCAGACCACCCGGTCGGGCCGGAGCAGAGCGCGGCACTCCTCCACCCAGTCGGTGATATGGTGATTGATCGTGTACGCCATACGGTGGACCTCCTGTTCGTATTCAGTTATTGCACTATATACATGATACCCGTCCCACGTGCGGTTTGCAACGGTTTTTTTCCGACGTCTCACGCCCTGAGGGCGTTGGACAGCGCGGCAAACTGCTCCAAAGACAGCGCCTCCCCCCGGATCTGTGCGGGAAGGCCCACGCTCTCCAGCGCCGCCTCCGCCCGGGCGCGGTCCAGCCCGTCGATCCCGGCGGAAAGGGCGTTGGACAGAGTCTTGCGCCGCTGGTTGAAGGCCGCGCGCACCACCCGGAAGAAAAACGCCGGGTCCTCCACCGGCGCGGGCCTCTCCCGCCGCCGGTCCAGACGGATCACCGCGCTGGTGACCTTTGGCTGAGGCACGAAGCAGTGGGGCGGCACCTCAAAGAGCAGCGTGGGCTCGCTGTACCACTGCACCAGCAGCGAGAACGCCCCGTAGTCCCCGGTGCCGGGCCGGGCGCACATGCGCCGCGCCACCTCCCGCTGCACCATGACGGTGACGCTCTCGAAGCACTCCGCCTCCAGAAAGGCGGTGATCAGAGGACTGGTCACGTTATAGGGCAGATTGGCGCAGACCTTCCAGGGCCGATCGCCTAGTTCAAGTTGACATAATTCCTTCAAGTCGGTCTTCACCGCATCCCGAAAGACCAGGGATACGTTGTCGAAATCGGCCAGAGTTTCGGCCAGGACCCCTTCCAGCCGCCGGTCCAGCTCCAACGCCGTGACCTTTCCGGCCCGCCGGGCCAGCTGGGCGGTGAGGCAGCCTACTCCGGGGCCCACCTCCAGCACGCCGTCGGCGGGGGTGAGGCCCGCCTCGTCGGCGATGCGCTCCGGCACCCAGGCGGCGGTGAGGAAGTTCTGGCCCATGGACCGGGAAAAGCGGAAGCCGTGACGGCGCAGCAGCTCCGTAACGGCACGGTAATCGGTGAGATCCATCATTTCAGCACCTTCTCGAAAGCCTGTCGCCGGGGGTCCCGGCCTTCCTCCACCCGCACCAGCACGTTGCCCCGGTACTGAAAGCCCTGCCGGTTCAAAAGGGCTTTCATGGCCCGGTTGTGCCGGTGGGTGTCCACCCGCAGGTCCCCGATCCCCATGGCCCGGGTCAGCTCCTCCGCGGCGGTCATCATCCGGTCCGCCATGCCGGTGCCCCGGAAGGACGCCTCCACCGCGCTGCGGTGGAGCACGCAATAGGGCCCGTCGGACCGCCACTTGCCGTCGGTGATGCCGTCATAGGCGGGCTCCGGCCGGGGTGAGAGACAGAAGTAGGCCGCGGCCTTGCCGCCGTAGGTCATCACGTAAGCCTCTCCCCGCTCCGCGTCCGCCAGAACGGCGTTCTCATCGGGGTAGTTGTCCTGCCACTGGTCCACCCGGTTCTTTTTCAGATAGTTCCGGGCCTGGCGAAAGATCAGCATGACGGAGTCCATATCCTCCGGGGCGAAGGGGCGGCACTCCACCGGCTCAGTGAGCTTCCGGCGGGAGCGCTCCTTTTCCAGCTCCGAGAGCAGCCGCTGGTCCTCCGGGGAGAGGTCGCGCTTTTCCCAAAGGTCCGGGCGCTTTTCCATGGTGCGCTCCAGCATCCGCTTGCGCCGCCAGACGCGGATGTGCTCGTCGTTGCCGCTGCGGAGCACCTCCGGCACGGTGAGGCCCTCCCAGGTCTCCGGCCGGGTGTACTGAGGGTATTCCAGCAGCCCCTCCCAGTGGCTCTCTCCGGTGAAGCACTCTTCGTCGGACAGCACCCCGGGGATCATGCGGCAGACCGCGTCCGTCACCGCCATGGCGGCGATCTCCCCGCCGGTGAGAACGAAGTCCCCCAGGGAGATCTCCTCGTCCACGCACTGCTGGATGAACCGCTCGTCCACCCCTTCGTAGTGGCCGCAGACCAGCACCAGGTGGTCGTAGTCCGCCGCCAGCCGACGGGCGCAGGCCTGGTCGAAGGTCCGGCCCTGAGGAGAGAGATAGATCACCCGGCGCCGGCGCTCCCCGGCGTCGGCGATCACCGCGTCCAGACAGCTTTTCAGCGGCTGGGCCATCATTACGCAGCCCCAGCCGCCGCCGTAGGGGTAGTCGTCCACCTGCTGCTGCCGGTTTTCCGTATAGTCCCGGATCTGTACGCAGCGGATATCCAGTATCCCCTTTTTCTCCGCTCGTCCCAGGATGCTGATCTTCAGCGACGCGGCCACCGCCTCCGGGAAAAGAGTCATTATGTCAACTCGCACAGGTCACATCCCCTCTATCAGATGCACGCGGATCCGGTTTTCCTCCGCGTTGATATCCAAAATGAATTCAGGCACGGCGGGGATGGAGTGCTCCGTCTCCCCCCGGACCACGTAGACCTGGCCGGAGGGCATATCCAGCACCTCGGTGAGCTCTCCCACTCTCGCGCCGGTCTCGTCCACCACTTCCGCGCCCAGCAGGTCCGCGATGAAAAAACGCCCCTCCGGCAGACGGGCGTCCTCCCGGGCGAAGTACACGATCTTGTTTTTCAGCGCCATGGCGGCGTTTACGTCCTCCACGCCCTCAAAATGCACCATGAGCATATCCTTGTGCACCCGGGCGGAGAGGACCCGCCGGGCCGCGCCGTCCACGTACAGGGTATTGAAGCCCAGAAGGAACTCCGCGCTGTCGCACCAGGGCTGGAGCTTTACCTCCCCCCGGACGCCGAAGGTGTTGACGATCTTTCCCGCTTCCAGATACGGCTGTTTCAACTTTGATTCTCCCATTATACACCGCAGGGGCGTGGTAAACCCCGCCCCTGCATAATCGAATCGCCGAAGACCGGCGTTCCCCCTATCAGTCAAGGATCTCCACGGAGACCCGCTTGCCCTCTCGCTGGGCGACGGCTTTCATCAGGGTGCGGATCTCTTTTACGACCCGGCCCTGGCGGCCGATGACCTTGCCCATATCGCCCGGTGCGACCCGCACTTCGTAGACGGTCTCGCCGCCGGACTCGCGCTCGGTCACAGAGACCTCGTCAGAGTTGTCCACGAGGCTCTGCACGACGTAGGTCAGCAATTCTTTCATCGTGCTCTACCCTGGGGCTCAGCCTTCGGCCTTCTTCAGCAGTCCGCGCACGGTGTCGGTGGGCTGGGCGCCGTTGGCGATCCAGTACTTGGCGCGCTCCATGTCGATGTTGATGGTGGCGGGCTTGGTCAGGGGATCGTAGGTGCCGATCTCCTCGATGAAGCGGCCGTCACGGGGGAAGTGGCTGTCCGCCACGATCACGCGGTAGTAAGGGGCTTTCTTGGCGCCCATGCGGCGCAGACGAATTTTGACCATGATGTTTTTCCTCCAGATAATATAAAGATTTTTTATTGTTATTGCCTTGCAACAATAAACGGTTCAAGCGGGCCTTACAGCCCGAAGGGGAAGCCGCCCTTGCGGAAGCGCTTCATTTTTTTGCCGGAAAACTGCTTTGCCATAGTCTGCATCATCTCAAACTGCTTGAGCAGCCGGTTGACGTCCACTACTCCCACGCCGGAGCCCGCGGCGATGCGTTTTTTCCGGCTGGAGTTGAGCAGACCGGGGTTCTCCCGCTCCTGGGGCGTCATGGACAGGATGATGGCCTCGGTGCGGGCCATGGCCTTCTCGTCCACCTTGGCGCCCTGGAGTGCCTTGGCGTCCAGTCCGGGGATCATGCCGGCGATGTCCTCCAGAGAGCCCATGTCCTTCATGGAGCGCAGCTGATCCAGGTAGTCCCCCAGGGTGAAACGGTTCTTCTTCAGCTTCTCCGCCATCTCCAGGGCTTTTTTCTCGTCCACGGCGGCCTCGGCCTTTTCAATGAGGGTCAGCACGTCCCCCATGCCCAGGATCCGCCCGGCCATGCGGTCGGGGTGGAAGACCTCGATGGCGTCCAGCTTCTCGCCGGTGCCCGCGAACTTGATGGGCTTGCCGGTGACAGCCTTTACCGACAGCGCCGCGCCGCCCCGGGCGTCGCCGTCCAGCTTGGTGAGCATCACCCCGGTGATGTCCAGCTGCTCGTTGAAGGACGAAGCCGCGTTCACCGCGTCCTGGCCGGTCATGGCGTCCACCACCAGCAGGATCTCCGCAGGGTCCGTGGCGGCCTTGATGTTTTTCAGCTCGTCCATGAGCTGCTCGTCGATATGCAGCCGGCCCGCGGTATCCAGAAACACCAGATCGTTGCCGTGGCGGCGGGCGTGGTCCAGAGCGTGAAGAGCGATCTCCACAGGATCTCCCTGTCCCTCCTGGAACACGGGGATATCCAGCTTGGCGCCCACGGTGACCAGCTGATCGATGGCGGCGGGACGGTACACGTCACAGGCTACCAGCAGAGGGCGCTTGTTCTGGGTCTTGCGCATCAGAGCGGCCAGCTTGGCGCCGTTGGTGGTCTTGCCCGCGCCCTGGAGTCCCACCAGCATCACTACGCTGGGGCTCTTTGAGGAGATGTTGAGCTTCTGGTTTTCCCCGCCCATCAGGGCGCACAGCTCCTCGTTGACGATCTTGATGACCATCTGGGCCGGGGACAGCGCCTCCAGCACCTCCGCTCCGGAGGCGCGCTCGGTGACGGTCTTGACGAAATCCTTGACGACCTTGTAGCTGACGTCCGCCTCCAGCAGGGCCAGGCGGACCTCCCGCATGGCTTCCTTTACGTCCTGCTCGGACAGGCGGCCCTTGCCCCGGAGCTTTTTAAACGTGTTATTGAGTTTGTCGGACAGGTTTTCAAACGCCATGTTGCAGCTCCCGCAGATCTTTTCGAATATCCTCGGTCAGCGCGCGGACCTCGCCCCCGGTGAGGGACGAGAGAACGCCCAGCTTTCCGTCCAACGCATCCAGCACCTCCCGCTCCCGGGTGAACCGGGCCACCAGCCCGGTGCGCGCCTCAAAGCGCCGCAGACTCTCCTCCGCCCGGCGGATGATGTCCCACACTGCCTGGCGGCTGATCCCCTCGCTCTCGGCGATCTCGGCCAGGGAGAGGTCGTTGTTGTAGTGGAGGTCGAAGTATTCCTTTTGCTTGTCGGTGAGGAGCTCGCCGAAAAAATCAAACAGCATGGTTCGGAAATACGCCTCGTCCATTCCGGCACCCCCTCTGTAAAGGTTTTTTCCTTGTTACCGAAGCAGTATACTCCCCCGCCGGCGATCTGTCAAGGCTTTTTATTTGACACGCCCCTATCAGTTGACACCTCCCGGGAAATGCATTAAAATCCCTCTGAGAAAGCGGTGATACCATATGAATGATACAAAAAAGATACTGGAAAGGCTCCGCGCCGGAGAGCTCAGCGTGGATCAGGCCCTGCTGGCGCTGAAGCTCGCCCCCTTCGAGGACTTGGGCTTTGCCAAGGTGGACCACCACCGGGCCCTGCGTCAGGGCGCGGCGGAGGTGGTCTACGGCGAGGGAAAGACCGTTGAACAGATCGCGGGGATCCTGCGGGCTATGCTGGCCCATGGGGAGCGGACCGTGCTGGTGACCCGCCTGGCCCCGGAAAAGGCCGCGGCTCTTGCAGGGGAATTTCCTCTGGACTACCATCCCGACGCCCGGGTGGGCGTGGCCGGAACGTTCCCCGAGCCGGACGGCCTGGGCAAGATCGTTGTGGCCACCGGCGGCACCAGCGACATCCCCGTGGCGGAGGAAGCCGCCCTGACGGCGGAGGCCCTGGGCAACAAAGTGGAGCGGATCTACGACGTGGGCGTGGCGGGGCTCCACCGGCTGCAGGCCCGGCTGCCCCAGATCATGGAGGCCAGCGTCCTTATCGCCATTGCGGGAATGGAGGGCGCTCTGGCCAGCGTGCTGGGCGGTCTGGTGGACTGTCCGGTGATCGCGGTGCCCACCAGCGTGGGCTACGGCGCCAGCTTCGGGGGCGTCAGCGCCCTGCTGAGCATGCTCAATTCCTGCGCCAGCGGCGTGAGCGTGGTGAACATCGACAACGGCTTCGGCGCCGGATTTCTGGCCAGCCGGATCAACCATATGGAGAAAAAAGGATGAGGATACTGCATTTTGACTGCTCCATGGGCGCCGCGGGAGACATGCTCTCGGCCAGTCTGCTGGAGCTGACGGAGGATAAGTCCGCCGCTCTGGAGCGGCTCAACGCCATGGGCGTGCCGGGCGTGCGCTTTGAAGCGGAGCCGTCCGTGAAGTGCGGCGTTGCCGGCACCCATCTGCGCGTGACGGTGCAAGGCGAGGAAGAGGGCGAGCCCGGCCGCGACCACGGGCACGAGCATGAACATGAGCACGAGCATGAACACGAGCATGAGCATGAACACGAGCATGAGCATGAGCATGAACATACCCATGAGCACGAGCACAGCCATGACCACGCCCACCGGTCCATGGCGGATATCGAGGCAGTTGTGGAGGCGCTGAACGTGCCCGCGGCGGTAAAGGCCCACGTGCGGGAGGTGTACAGGCTCATCGCCGCGGCGGAGAGCGCAGTCCACGGCGTGGAGGTAAGCGAGATCCATTTTCACGAGGTGGGCTCCATGGACGCGGTGGCAGACGTGGCGGCCTTCTCCCTGCTGCTGCATGAGCTGGCGCCGGAGAGGATCACCGCCTCCCCCGTCCACGTGGGCAGCGGCCAGGTCCGCTGCGCCCACGGGATCCTGCCCGTGCCCGCCCCTGCCACGGCGCTGCTGCTCCGGGACGTGCCCATCTACGGCGGGCAGATCCGGGGGGAGCTCTGCACCCCCACGGGAGCCGCGCTGCTGAAACATTATGTAAACTCTTTCGGACCCATGCCCGTGATGGTCCCGGAGAAGATCGGCTACGGCATGGGGAAAAAGGACTTCCCCGCCGCCAACTGCGTCCGGGCCTTCTGGGGCCGGGAGGACGACAGCACCGACGAGATGTACTCCCTGGAGTGCAATCTGGACGACATGACTCCCGAGCAGCTGGGCTACGCCTGCCAGGTGCTTCGGGAGGCCGGGGCCGCGGAGGTGTACACCCAGCCGGCGGATATGAAAAAGGACCGGCCCGGCGCGGTGCTCAAGGTGATCTGCCGACCCGACCGGCGGCGGGAGCTGGCGGAGCTGATGCTGCGTCACACCACCACCATCGGCGTTCGGGAGATCCCCTTCCGGCGCTACGTCCTCACCCGCCGGATCGAGACGGTGGAGACCCCCTACGGTCCGGTGCGGAAAAAGATCTCCTCCGGCTACGGGGTGGAGAAGGAAAAATACGAGCACGACGATCTGGCCCGGATCGCCCGGGAACAGGATCTCACCATCCGGGAGGTCCTGGACCGGCTGAGATAAAGCGGACTTGACAGCGCTCCTCTACAGTTGTAGAATTATTGCACTACAATTGTAGAGGAGTGTTTTTATGTCTCAGGAGCTGCGGCGGCTGCCGGATTCGGAGCTGGAGGTCATGCAGGCGGTGTGGAGCGCGGATCCCCCGGCGGAGCGGGCGGACATTGAGGCTGTGCTGGCCGGGCGCGGCCGGACCATGGCCCAGACCACTCTGCTCACGCTGCTGTCCCGGCTCTCGGAGAAGGGATACGTTAAGATCGAAAAACAGGGGCGGCGCCGGGTGTATCTGCCCCTGGTGGAGCGGAGCGTCTACCAGGGAGAGCAGAGCCGACGGTTCGTGGACAAGGTATTCGGCGGCAGCATCAGCGCCTTTGCCTCCGCGCTGTGCGACAGCGCCCTGACCCGGGAGGAGATCGACGAGCTGAGGCGGCTGCTGGGGAGGGACGAGCTGTGAGTTACGAGGTATGGACCCAGTGGGTATTGGCTCTGGTCACGGCCTTTCTCGTGGGGCTTCTCGCGTTTCGTTCCCGGCGTCGGGAACAGCGGCAGGAGCTGAGCTGGAGCGGGAAAATGTACGCGCCGGTGATAAATCCCAGTCTGATCCCCAACTATCTTCTGGTGTGGTGGGCGCTGATCCCCCTGCTTATGCCCAACGGAGTGACGTGGATGGCCTTGTCCACGGCGCAGGTCATACTGGAGAGCGCGGTCTACTATGCACTGCTGCTCCCGGCCATGCCCTTTTTACGGCGGCGCTTCTCCGCCATCACCTGCGCGGGGCTGTGGCTGCTGCCCAACGCCATATACGTGGCCCTCAACGCCCGACTGGGGCCCCGCCGTACCCCGCTGACGCTGTTCGTGCCCCGCAGCGTGGGGCGTGCGGCGGCGTGGATCTGGGTACTGGGCGCCGCCGCCGTGATGCTCTGGAAGATCTCCGGGCATTTTTACATCCGCGGGCGTCTGCTGTCCGGCGCCCGGGAGGCGGACACGTCGGCGGCGGAAGCCCTGAAAAAAGAATGCAGCCGTACCGGTGAGTCCAAACCGCCCCGGCTTGTCGTCTCCCCCGCCGCGGCCACGCCTCTGGCTATAGGCGGCTTTTTCGGGCGGGCGGCGATCGTGCTGCCGGACCAGGGTTACACCCTTGAGGAGCTCTCGCTGATCTTCCGTCACGAGCTGGTGCACATCCAGCGCATGGACGTATGGCTGAAGCTCCTGATGGTGCTGCTCACGGCCATGTGCTGGTGGAACCCGCTGATGTGGATCGCCGTGAAGTATTCCGCCCGGGACGTGGAGCTGGGCTGTGACGAATCCGTCCTGCTGGGAGCCGACGACGCCCAGCGCCGGAGCTATGCCCGGCTGCTGCTGACCCAGGCAGGAGATCAGCGGGGCTTCACCACCTGCCTGTCCGCCTCAGCGGAGGCCCTGCGCTATCGGCTGCGGGGCGTCATGTCTCCGGGTAAAAAACGCTCCGGTGCGCTGCTGGTCGCGGTGGCGGTGTTCGCACTGGTGGCCGCCTACGGATGGATCGCCGTGGCCGCAGAGGCGGGTACGGCAGAAGAACTCTTCTTCGGGGGAGACAGCGCCGCGGCGGCCCGGGGCCTGTGGATGGTCACCGGCCCGGAGGGCCCCATGGAGTGCGTCGATCCCCAGGCTCTGACCGAGTATCTGGGGGACGCGCCGCTGTACTATCTCGCCGTCAGCGCCCCGGTGACCGACGGCTACTGCTTCGTCTATGAGACGAATGCCGGGGATCGCGGCAGCGTATTTCTGTATCTCTCCGCGGACGGGGAAAGGCTGTACACCCGATTCCCCAAAGCCATCTACGCCACGCCGGTAAAGCTGGACACCGGGTACGTCGACCGCCTTCTGCGCTGCGTGGACTGACGAAACAGGCGGACCATCGTCCGCCTGTTTTTCGGAAATTATTTATTGTTTTTCGATAAATTTATATTGACAATCAAGTTATATCGTGGTAGAGTGGCGGCCATGGAGGCGATGGATGTGAAAAACGAAAAACTCTCCAACTCCCTGACCCGCTTCACCAGCGTGCTGCTGGGCGTGTTGTTTTACGGCGGAATCGCCGTGACGGCCGCGGTGCCCTGGCTTTTTCACTGGGGGGCGGCCTACTACCCCAGTCTGAAGACCCATTACTGGCTCAACACGGGGCTGTTCATGCTCTCGGGATTGGGCGCGGTGCTCATCATTTACGAGCTGCGGCGGATGTTCCGCACGGTGCTGGCCGAGGACTGCTTCGTGGAACGGAACGTGGTCAGTCTGCGGCGGATGGGCTGGCTGGGTCTGGCCATCGCGGCGGTGACCGCGGTGCGGCTGGCCGTGATCTTCACCCCCGCCACGCTCATTATCATTATCGTGTTTTTCATCGCGGCGCTCTTCTCCTTCGTACTGTCCCAGGTCTTTGACCGGGCCGTGAAGTACAAGGAGGAGAACGACCTGACCATATGAGGTGCCGGTATGATCGTGGTGAATCTGGACGTGGTCATGGCCCGGCGGAAGATCGGGCTGGGAGAGCTGGCGGATAAGGTTGACATAACGCAAGCCAATCTCTCCGTTTTGAAGAACAACAAGGCGAAAGCCGTGCGCTTTTCCACTCTGGACGCTCTGTGCCGGGCACTGAAGTGTCAGCCGGGAGACATTCTGGAGTGGATCCCCGACGAGGAGGAAAAAGGATGAACGAGGCGATATGGTATGGCGGCAAGCCGGAGGCGGCGCCATCAGAGGCGGCGCCGGAGAGCGAAAGCCACGCCCTGCTGCGGCGGAGGTGCCGGTATTTTCTGACTCTGGCCGCGGCACTGGGAGCCGGTTTTTCCCTCTGCTTCGTGGAATCGGGGGGTGTGGGACTCAACTGGAGCGTATGGACGCTGCTGTGGTGTGCGGCGGCCCATCTGGCGCTGAAAAAGCTGGGTCTGGCCCGGTTACGCCGGGACGGTTTCTGGTACGCGGGGATCGCCGCTCTGGGGCTCAGCGTTTTCTGGACCGCCAACCTGTTTATCCAGGCGGTGAGCATACTGGGCGTGATGATCCTGCAGTGCCTGTGGGCGCTGAACCTCTTTGCCGACGTGCGAGACTGGCACTTTGCCGCGGCGGTATGGGGCGTGCTGCAGCTGCCATTCCTGGCTCTGGGCCGGATCCGGGAGCCCTTTGTGCACCTGGCGCAGCTTCGGAAGACCGGAATGGGCAGAGGAAAATACGTGCTGGCGGGGCTGGCCATCGCCCTGCCCCTGGCCGCGGTGGTGACCCTGCTGCTGGCCTCGGCGGACGCGGTGTTCCGGGAGCTGACCCGGCCCATCCTCACCGGCTGGGATATCCCGGGGAATCTGCGGATCGGCCTCAAGGCGCTGCTGACCGCGGCGGCGGTGGGTACGCTCTTTTACGCCCTGCTGTGCGCCGAGACGGCATCCCCCTGGAAAGGGACCGCCGGCGGCGTGCGCAAAGCCAACGGTCTGGTGGCGGTGACCTTTACCGGAGTGCTGGCGGCGATCTATCTGGTGTTTTGCGCCATTCAGATCGGCGTGCTGTTCGCCGGACGGGGATCCCTGCTGCCCAAGGGCTACACCTACGCCCGATATGCCCGGGAGGGCTTCTTTCAGCTGCTGGTGGTCAGCGGCATCAACGTGCTGCTGGTGATCACGTCCCAGCGGCGGTTCACCTCCGGACGGACGCTGCGGATACTACTGTGCGTCATCAGCGGCTGTACCTATATCATGGAGCTCTCCAGCGCCTGGCGGATGAGGCTTTACGTACAGGTCTACGGTCTGACGTTCCTGCGGCTGCTGGTGCTGTGGTTCCTGGTGGTGCTGGGGATCGTGCTGGGAGGCGCGGCAGCCGCCGTCTTCCGCCCCGGGTTCCGGCTGTTCCGCTTCACGCTGACGGTGTGCCTGTGCGCCTGGCTGGTGTTCGCCTTCGCCCGGCCGGACAACCTGGCCGCCCGGTACGATCTGCGGCGCTTCGGATGCACGGACAGTGTTATGTCAACGATTCGATATGATCTCTCCCTGGATGCGGTGGAGGAGCTGTCCCCTTATCTGGCCTCCCAAAAGCGCATCATAGGCAAATACATGGACGGATACCTGGATCAGAGCGTACCGGAGGATTACCGGAACGCGGGGCTGCGGGGCTTCAACTACTCCCTGTGGCGGGCCCATCAGGTCGCGGAGGTGTTTAAAAATGGACAATGAAACCATCATCATGCGGCCGGTGGCCCATATCCGCACGGATTTTCAAAGCAAGTTCGGCGTGCCCCGCCAGAGCGGGCTGGTCCCGGCGCTCACTGCGCGGGTGGTGTTCGAGCCGGCGTTCCGCTCCCGGGACGCGGTGCGGGGGCTGGAGCAATTCAGCCACGTCTGGCTGCTCTGGCAGTTTTCCGCGGCGGTGCGGGAGGGGGCTCCCTTCTCCCCCACCGTGCGGCCGCCCCGGCTGGGTGGGAACGAGCGGGTGGGGGTGTTCGCCAGCCGCTCCCCCTTCCGGCCCAACAACATCGGGCTGTCCTGCGTGGAGCTGGCGGGGATCGACCTGGACGGCCCGGAGGCCCCGGTGCTGGTGGTCAAAGGCGCCGATCTGATGGACGGGACCCCCATCCTGGACGTGAAACCCTATATCCCCTACGCCGATGCCCGCCCCCAGGCCGCCGGAGGCTTTACCGAAAAAGCCGCCCGGAGAGCTGTGTGCCATATCCCTCCCTCCCTGGAGGAGCGGATCCCTCCGGACAAGCGGGAGGCGCTGCGGGGTGTGCTGGAGCAGGACCCCCGCCCCACTTATCAGGACGACCCCCAGCGGGTCTACGGCTTCGTCTTCGCCGGGCTGGAGATCAAATTCCGGGTGTGTGACGGCGTTCTCACCGTTACGGACGTACAATAAAACCGTCTCCGATCCCATTGGACCTGGGATCAGAGATTTTTCATAATATATATTATGGTAAACTAAAAACAGCGTTGAAATCAACCGCCGCTCCGGGTATAATACTATAAACAGACGTACACAGGACCTTCCACCCAAAAGGAGAAGATCATGGAAAAGGATAAAAAGAAAACAGGCCGGACGGGCCGGGCAGGAGTGATCCTGTCTCTGGCGCTGACGCTGGTGCTCTCCGCATTGGCGGTATTCGGTCTGTACTATTACGGAGAGAGCCGGCCCGCTCCGGCGGCGGAACGGGACCAGGCCCCGGCGGTGAGCCGGGAGGTCTCCCTGTTCGCCGCTCCCGAACCCCTTGTGGGGGAGGCACCCGAGCCGGCGGTTCCGGCGGTGCCGGAGAGCGCTGCGGCCGAGGTTTATGGCTATGACGAGATCATCTGCCAGGAGGACGGTCTGCTGGTGGCCAAGGTGCTGGGCAAGCGGTACGTGGGTTTTGTGACGGTGATCGACGATCCCCTGCGGCTGACCCTGGGCAAGTGTCCCTATTTCGGGGAGGAGGCCTACGGTCGGACGGTAAAACAGATGGCCGACGACTCCGGCGCGGTGCTGGCGGTCAACGGCGGCGGGTTCTCCGATCCCGGGGGCGAGGGCCGGGGCGGTATGCCCACGGGAAACGTGATCTACCAGGGCAAAATGCTCATGGGCTACTGGTCCCCCACTGTGGGGATGGACGCTCAGGGCAACCTCCACGTAGGCAACTTCAACGGTACCAACTGCCTGGAGATGGGGCTGCAGTGGGCGGTGAGCTACGGGCCCAACCTGATCATCGACGGGGAGATCTGCCCCAATCTGAACACCACCATGGGCGAGCCCCGCACCGCCGTGGGCCAGCGGGAGGACGGCGCGGTGGTCATCGTGGTGCTCCAGGGCCGTCAGGTCCAGGCCCTGGGCGTGACCTGCCAGGAGCTGGCGGAGATTATGCGCGGCTACGGCTGCGTCAACGCCGGGAATCTGGACGGCGGGGCCTCCAGCGACATCTATTATCAGGGGGAATACCTGAACGTGTGCAACACCTCCGGCGGACCGCGGCCCATCCCCACGTGTCTGCTGGTGATGCCCTCGGCGGAACAGGAGGGCTGAAGATGAAAAAAGGAGTTTTGATCCTTCTGTGCGTCGTCCTTTTCCTGGCCGTCGTGGGCGGCGGCATGGCGTATCTGCTGTTCACCCCCCGGGGTTCCCTGCGGCAGGACACCCCGGACGCGGTGATGGCCCAGACGCTGGGGGACATGGATCGTGACGCGCTGCGCAGGGAATACGTCCGGCTGTGTCCCGCGCCGGTGAGCGAGTTTGAAGACGCCGGCACCGTCGCCGGTCATCTGTTCGACACGGCCGCCCAGGGAACGTTCACCTTCCGCCCCGTTCCCGACACCGATGGCAGCGCCAGCCAGGACTACATTCTCTCCTGCGGAGAGACGGATCTGCTGACGGCGCATCTGCGCTATGCCGAAGGGAGCTGGTCCGCCGACTTTGACCGGCTGGACTCCCTCCGGGGCGCCACCCGTACGCTGGAGATCACCGTACCTGAGGACACGGAGCTCACTCTCAACGGCAAGGCTGTGGGAGAGTCGTACGTCTCCCGGCGGGACGTGGTCTATCCGGACATGACGGAGCTGGAGCTGCGCTTTGACGCCGTGCCCCATCTTGTGAGCTACCGGGTGGAGGGGATCTATGAGCCCGTGACGCTGGAGGCCCGGCGGGAGGGCGGTCTGACGGAGCTCTACTCCGACGGCACCCGCTGGGAATTCACCGTGCCGGACGCGGGGGGCTACGCCTTTTGCGTCACCGCGCCCGGGGAGGCGTCGGTCACCGCGGGAGGGGCCGGGCTCACCGACAGCGAGCTGGTCGCCGTGACGCCCTACGCCACCCGGCTGGACATCCCCGGAGAGCTGCAGGATCTGCTGCCCTCCTGCCGGGTTTACGCCGCGGGCGGGCTGTACACCCAGCCGGAGATCACCGCCGTGATGCCCGACGGGACGCCTCTCATCCCGGAGACGGCGGCGGACGGGACCGTTTCCTTCCCGCTGCCCGGATCGGAAGGGCTCTATGAAGACTGCCACGGCCGTGTGGAGGAATTCCTGCGCGCACTGTGCGAATATGGCGCGGGACACACCCAGTACGGTCCGGGGGGCTACGCCGTGGCGGGCACAGATTTTGCCCGGTATATGCAAAACGCCGTGGCGTCGCTGTACTGGACCAGGGGCGTATCGGTGCGCTATGACGAGATCAGTTCCCGGGATTACATCCCGGTGGGCGACAGCGCTTTTATCTGCCGGGGGCACGTGGCGTGCACCACCACCACCCGCTATGAGGTCCAGGACCTGGACATGCACTTTGAGATGCTCTGGGTGAACCTGGGCGGCGGATGGCTGATCCGGGATCTGGCGTTCACCCACTGAGACGATGGATATGGTAAAGCGGAGGCAGACCGGATGGTCTGCCTCCGCTTTATCCGGGTGACGTCAGGCCGCCAGCTTCCCTGCGTCATAGGCCATGCACAGCCGGTGGAGCTCGGCGTAGGCCGCTCCCACGCAGCCGTCCAGATCTTCGGTGAACAGCCGCAGGCCCACCGATCGGATCAGCTCGCAGTAGGCGGTGTCGTAAGCGCCCCGGGACACCAGATCATTATACAGCGCCAGCGCCCCCTCCCGATCCGTCTGGGCCATGGCCCACACCTGCAGAGAGGCCAGGGTGCTCACGGCGTAGCTGATATAATAGAAGGGGCTTTCAAAGTTGTGGCTCACGTACATCCAGTAGAAGGCGTCGTCGGGGCCGGAAAACTCCATGCCGTAGGAGGACGCCACATCCTTGTACGCCTGGTTCAGCTCCCGGACGGTCAGGTCCGGGTGGGCGTAGACGTACTGGAGGAACTCATCGTAGATGCAGCCGGAGACCACGTTGTCCATCAGGCTGTCCAGGCAGTAGATCCGGGCCTTGTCGGCGTCGGCGCCGAAGATCTCGTCGTACCAGCCGTAGAGCAGCGCCTCCATGGAGGTGGAATGGATCTCGAAGATGTCGTAGGACCCGGCGCTGTCCCAGTCCTCCGGCTCGGGGTTGATATACGCGTCGTAATAGTGCCCGAACTCGTGGAATACCCCGGACACGTCGTACCAGCTGCCATAGAGGGCGTCATACAGGAACGGGGCGTTGTACAGCGGCAGGGTGGTGGTGTAGCCCAGCTCCGTGATGACCCGGCCGCTCTCGAGCATATACAGGCCGTGGTCTTCCATATACCGCTGGGCCTCGGCCGCCCGGGGCGACACCCGGGGGGCGTACTCACGGAGAAGGTCCATGAGCGCGCCGGCGGAGAAGGACCTGATCCACTCCGAGAACACGCCGGAGTAGTAGCAGTCGGCGTAATACTCCCGGGCGATGGGCTTGATGGCCCGGCACAGCGCCGCGGCGTCGGCGGGGGTATAGTCCCGGGAGTAGATCCGTTCATAGGCAAATTCGGCGTAGCTGTCGCAGCCGCTGAGCTCCGAGAGCTCGTTGCGCACCCGGACCAGCTCCAGAAAGACCTCTCCCGCCCTGCGGTTGAGGGCGGTCAGGCTCAGATCCGTCCGCGAGATCAGGTCATTGTATTCCAGCACCAGTTCCGTCTCCCGGTTCCAGAGCTCCGCCTCCCGATCGGTCATGTCCTCATAGTCGGCCAGCTCATCGGCGGTCTCCTCCCCCAGAAACTCGGTGAGCTCCTCCCCCGCGTCGCTCTCCAGCGCCGAGGAAACGGCGGAGCGAAGGGTGTCCGAGGCCTGGGTGAGCATTTCGTCCAGCGCCCGGCAGGACTCCCCCACGGTGCCGTGGGGGTCGTTGTTGGAGTAAAAGTCGATCCAGGCCAGCTCGGAATACGTCCGCAGACGAGTGTACTCCGCGGAGAGCCAGTTGATGACCTTTTCCGCCTCCGCCGCGGAGAGCTCCCCGGAGGCGAGCTTTTCCGCCCAGGCGTTGAAGGCGGTCATGTCGTACATCTCCCAATGCATATCGTCGAAATCCACGTCGGCGTGGACCCCGTCCGGACGTTCCGGCAGGGCGGGATCGAGAAAGACGTCCAGAGAAAAGGACATGGCGGGCACGACGTTCTCCGCCGGGGACGGAGTCGGCACCGCCGGAGGCGTGATCTTGCCGCCGCAGCCGGACAACAGGCCCAGGCAAAGCGCCGCGGTCAGGAACAAAGCAGTTATTTTTTTCATTTCATCACCACGGAAATATTACCCCAATACCGGGGAAAAGTAAAGGACCGGCAAGTTTTTCTTGCCCGGGAACGGGGAAACGGGTATAATCCAGCTATGGGCAACTTGAAACGCATCTACAAAAACTTTCTGGCGATCCAGGAATATATGGGCACCCGCCAGATCGCGGCCATCGCCGCGGCCACGGCCTTCTGGTTTTTTCTCTCCATCGTGCCGATGGTCATTCTGGCCGTTTCGATCCTGCCTTATACGGCGCTGAGTCAGGATCAGCTGTTGGAGTTTCTGGCTCCGGCGCTGCCCAGCTCCCTCAACCAGCTCATCGCTTCCATCCTGCAGGACGTATACCGGAGCAATCTGGCCATACTGTCCGTGTCCATCGTGGCTACGGTTTGGTCCGCCGCCCGGGGCTTTTCTTCCCTGCTGCGGGGACTGGAGGAGATCTACAAGCAGGAGGTGCGCTCGGGCTTCTTCCTGCGCCGGGCCCGGGGGATCGTCTACACTCTGGCCATGCTGATCTTCATGCTGATCGCCATGGTTCTGGGCGGCTTCGGTCAGCAGGTGGTCCGGCTGGTGGAGATCTATATCCCCTCGGTCCACCGCCTGATCTCGATCCTGATGGTCTTTCGTTTCCTGGTGGTCATCGCCATGCTGACGCTGCTGTTCATGGGGGTTTTCCGCTGGGGCACCGGGAAGCTGCTCCGGCCTCGGGAGACGTTCCCGGGGGCGCTGTTCGCCGCCGTGGGCTGGAGCCTTCTGACATGGGTGTTCTCCGCCTGGGTCTCCATGGGGGGATACGGCACCTACGGCAGTCTCGCCACGGTGGTGGTGGTGATGCTCTGGCTCTATTACTGCCAATACGCCCTGCTGCTGGGAGCTTGCCTCAACCGGGCCATTCCCCGGGCGCTGCCGAAGATCCGGGAACACCGCAAATAAACGATGGGGCCCCGTGCCGACCGGCACGGGGCCCCATCTCATTCTTTATTCTTCATTCCTCCGCCAGGCGCAGGGCCTCCGCGCTGCTGCGCCTGGATACATCCCCGGCGCCCAGGCGGGCGGACAGAGCGCCCAGCAGCCCGGCGGCGACCACTGTCAGCAGCGCCGTCTGCCAGGTGAGACCGTCGTTGAGCGTGCCGGAGAGCCGCGCCGCCAGCAGCGCGGCCAGAGCGCCTGCGACGGCGCCCAGCAGCACCGGCAGCACCGTCTCCCACACCAGCACGTTGGCCGCGGCGCCCCCGGGCATGCCCAGGGAGCGGAGCACCGCGATCTCCCGCCGGCGGGTCAGCAGGGGCAGCGCGGCGGTGAGGATCACACCCAGCGCCCCCAGCGCTATCAGGACGGCCCGCAGCAGCGGCAGCACACGACCCTGGTTTTCCAGCAGTGAGGCCCCGGTCGAGATCACCGCGGCAGCCGTGTCGGTGTAGCTCACCCGCTCCCGATAGCGCCCCAGCAGACCGGAGAGCTCTCCCCGATAGGCAAAAGTACGGGCGTATATCCGCAGTCCGGTGAGGGTACGGGCGTCCAGGGCCCCGAAGGAGCGGAGGTTGTCCTCCAGGCTCCCGGCGGAGATGTACTGCCCGATCTCCCGGTCAAAGAGGGCGTCCACTTCCTCGCCGGTCATGGCGTCCAGCAGCTGCAGCAGCAGATCCTGGGAGGCGGTCTCGTCCACCTTTTCCCCGGTGAGCTGCCTGTACAGCTCCACCTGGTAGGCGCCGCTGGAGGCGGTGACCCTGTTTTTCAGCAGCTGACGCATGGCGGCGGTATCGGAATCCAGGGTGCCGTCGTTGAACGTCAGCCCCGTGAGCACATCCCGCTCCGGTGACGCCAGCTGCTCGGTGACGACCCGGCTGTCCATCACCGAGTCGATGACCCAGTCCGTCAGATCGCCCATATACAGCGCCCCGCCGATGCGGACGTCCGCGGCTCCGGTGCGCACCGGGCGCAGGATCCCCACTATCTTCAGCGGCAGAGAGTTGCGGACCATATCGGCCATGAACTCCTCGTCGCCGCCCAGATAACTCCAGGTGCCGTCGGCGCTTCGGACATACTCCCCGGTGGGAAGCACCACCCGGAAGGACAGGCGCAGCAGGTCCGTGTAGTTGAGTCCTGCGGCGGCCTCCTCCCCGGTCAGCCCCAGCGCCCGGAGACAGGCCCGGTCCAGACTGCCCTGGGAATCCAGCAGCACCGCCGCCTCATCGTAGCGGTTGGGCCAGCGGCCGGAGACCAGCTCATAGCCGGTCTTCTGCAGCTCCTCCCCTTTGGGCATCTCCGTCCACAGAGCGGTGCCGGTGTCCGTCTCCGGGGATACCTGGCGGACTTCGCCGCGGGCGTTGAGCGAGTAGATCCGGGGGGAGACGGCGTAGGTGCGCTGCACGGTGGCCCCCCGAGGATCGATCTCCGTCTCCAGATAGTCCGAGAGCCCCTCCAGATCCCCGGAGGTCACGCTCTGGCGCTCCAGCACCAGAGGATAGGCCGCCAGCGTCTCCGACTGCAGCGTCAGTCCCCGCAGCTCCGCCCCCCGAAGAGCAGCCAGTCCCAGGCACACCGCCAGCACGGACAAAAACGCGCCCAGCAGCCGCACGGCGGCTCTCCCCCGGGGTCGGAAAAGATTTCCCATGGCCTCCGTCAGCACCGGGGCCGGGGGCGGCGGGGCGGGCGCTGACGTCGGGGCTTCGTCGGGACTCTCCCGGAGGCGGACGATCTCCCCCTCCTCCAGCCGGAAGGCATGATCCTCCGCGCCGCCCAGCAGCTCCTCGTCCCGGGTGAATACCACTACCAGCCGGTCCGCCGCCTGGGTGCGCAGCAGCTCGATCACCCGGGCCGCGGTCTCCCTCTCCAGTCCCTCTGTGGGCTCGTCCGCCAGCAGCAGCTCCGGCTCCCTGGCCAGGGCGCATCCCAGCGCGGCCAGCCGCCGCTCCTGCCCGGAGAGCTCCCCCGGGAGCGCGTCGCCGCGGTCCGAAAGTCCCAGCGCCGCCAGTGTCCTGGCGGCCTGACGGCGGGCGTCTCCGGCGCGCCAGCCCGCCATCCGGGCCGACAGCGCCGCGTTTTCCGCCGCGGTGCGGTCCGGCAGCAAAAGCTCCCCCGACGTGTCTCCCACCCGGCGGCGCCAGGCGCTGCGCCGGAGCTCGCTCCATCGGGCTGTGTTCTCCCCGTATACGGCGATTTCACCCCGGGAGGGGAGTTCCCTCCCGGACAGGATGCGCACAAGGGCGCTCTTCCCGCTGCCGGAGGCGCCGCACACCAGTACCAGGCCCCTGGGACCCAAAGTCAGGTTGACCCGGCGCAGCGCGTGCACGCTCTTTCCCCCCACCGGATAGTCAAGCCCTACGTTTTTCAGCTGCAGCATGGTGATCTGCCTTTCATCTGTAAGATATTTCCATTATACCCGCAGCATCCCGCTCCGGTCAAGGGTTCACAGACCCTCCGGCTTCGATTTCCCTTGACATTTCGGCGGATCGTTGTAAGATATGGGTACCATCACAGGGGCGCCGGGTCCTCCCGGCTGAGACGGTGTGAATCGAAGCGCCGGTACCCTTTGACCTGATCCGGGTAATGCCGGCGGAGGGAGTGCATAGCCGATTTATGTGCTTCAGCCGTATCCCTTGGGGATGGCTGAATTCTTTTTTGGGGAGGTTTTTCATCATGCAATCCAATTCACTGCGCCCCATGAGCGAGTGCGCCATTATGGCGGCGCTGGCCATCGGGCTGAGTTATCTGAAGATCCCTATCGGGCTGAGCTTCGGCGGTTTCGGCGGATCCATCGACCTGGTGATGATCCCGCTGATCGTGGCGGCCTGCCGCTGGGGGCTGGGCTGGGGGCTGGGCACCGGGCTGGTGTTCGGCACGCTGAAGTTTTTCGTGGGCGGAGGCACCGCCGTCAACTGGCAGTCCATGCTGCTGGACTACAGCGTGGCCTATATGTTCGTGGGCTTTGCCGGACTGATCAAAAGAGAGCCCCGGCGGATGTGGCTGGCCGCGCTGATCGGATGCTTTGCCCGGTTCGTGATCCACTTCATCAGCGGCATCACCATTTACGCCGAGTACATGGAGGACATTTTCGGTCTGCCCATGACCAACGTGTGGGTCTACTCCGCGCTCTACAACGGCTCCTACATGCTGCCCAACACCGTTCTGGCGGCGGTGATTTGCCTGATTCTGGGAAGGAGCATGGAAAAGCTTCTGCTGAAGTAACAGATTCTTTCAAAAACGTGCCGGATACGAACGTATCCGGCACGTTTTTCGTCTAAATGACAGGCAGCGCACAGTTTCTATTGCGTAAAAACCGGTTTTAGTTTATACTATGTTAGTCTCTTTGCGGGCACTTTAATGAGGCATCGATTAGCTTTGGCATATGCCGGAGAGTGAGGATAGAACATTGAGCAAGTTTTTCCGCGGCGTGGGCCGCACGCTTCTGGTGGTGTTCCTGACCGTGGTCATGATACTGCTGCTGGCGCTGGGCGCCTGCGGCGTACTGGCCTGGGGTCCCTCCGTCGAGTGGCAGAGGCGGTTCGTCGCCACCTTCGACGAGACCAGCGCCATGAAATTCGTCCCCCGGATGTATCTCTCCCGGGCCACGGTGGAGTCCATCCTCCACCCGGTAAGCGACCAGCCGGAGGCGCCGGCAGAGGAGCCCTTTGTGGAGCTGGCTTTTGAAGACGGCACCCAGTCCCCCGCTCAGGAGGAGACCACCCCCGCCCAGGTGGTGGTCGAGCTGCCCCCGGAAAATACTGAGAGCAGCGAATGGCTGGAGATCGTGGACGTGAAGGGTCCCTCCTACAAGGGCAAGCTGATGAAGATCCACGACCCGTCCAAGGTGGTGGTGGGCACGCTGGACGCCTACGGCGCGGCCTATCACGGGCTGTACCTGTACCGGCGGCCCGGAGACGCGGAGGACGGCTTCATTGAGAAATACAACGCCATCGGCGGCACCAACGCCGGCGGCTTCTACGATCCCAACGGCGGCGGCAACGGCGGCACGCCGGACGGCCTTGTGATGCGGGACGGACAGATCGCCTGGGGCGCCCCGGGCAGCTGGTATCTCAACGTTATCGGCTTTGACGCCGATCACATCCTGCACGTGGGCGACATGTCCGGCCAGCAGGCCCTGGATCTAGGGCTGACCTCGGCGGTGAGCTTCACCCCGGGACCGGTGCTGGTGAAGGACGGCGTGATGCGCACCGGGCTGGGCGGCGGTCTGAATCCCCGCACCTGCATCGGTCAGACGGCGGACGGCACCATCCTGCTGATGGTGCTGGAGGGCCGCAAGCCCGACAGCCTGGGCGCCACCTACGACGATATCGCCAAGCTGATGTATGACTACGGCGCGGTGAACGCCGCCAACCTGGACGGCGGCTCCTCCTCGCTGATGTATTACAACGGCGAGCAGATCTGCCGGGGCTCCAACCTGATCGGCATGCGCCAGATGTCCACGGCCATTCTCGTACTGAATTGAGGATCCGCACATGGGAAAACACGTAAAAAGCAACGGCCGCTCCACTTTGAAAGAGAAGGATGTCTCCCTTCAGGAGTGGGACGGGAAAGACGACAAGGTCGATTATGACTTTATGAAGCGGGTGGAGGATCTGGCGGAAAAGGACTCCTTTGAGCGGGAGGCCGACGCCTATCTCCCCGAGCCGGAGGACGAGGCTTCCTCCGTCCCCTCCGCGCCGGAGAGCGACGGGAAAAAGGCCGCCCCCGGCAGCCGTGAGGAGAACGGCACCGCCGTGGCCACAGAGGAAAAACCCCGGCCCCGGCCTGCGGGAAAGACCGCTCCGGCCGGGAAAAACGGCGCCCGGCGGAAAAAGAAGCGGAAGAACCGTTTCCGCAACGGTCTGATCGTCTATCTGCTGGTTTTGCTGGTGCTGATCGCAGGCATTCTGGCGGTGGAATGGGTGTATCTGGACCGGGACCAGCAGCGCATCGACGCCGCTGCCGCCGAGGCCGCCCGGATCGAAGCGGAGAACGCCCAGCGCATCGCCCATGAAAAGGCCGTGTATCAGGCGCCGCAAAGGACCTTTGAGGCGTGGCTGGCCGGGACGAGCCCGGATTACTGGACGGATCTCTGGTATCAGAAGAGCGGCGGGACTCTGGAGGATCGGGACACCGTGCGCGCCTTCATGGCCCAGCGCTTTGACGCCGGCGCAGCGGAAGCCTTCAAGTCTCTGGATTACACCGCCGAGACGCCGGTGTACGTGCTGAAAAACGGAGAGGACACCCTGGCCCGGGTCACTCTCTCCGGCAGCGATACGGCGTGGAGCGTTTCGGACGTGGCGCTGCTGATCGAGGGCGACAAGTCCGCCTCCGTGCGGGTGGCCACCGGCAGCCGGGTATTCTGCAACGGCACGGAGCTGGACGACAGCTACGTCACCGACTCCTCCAGCTATTTCCGCTACGAGCCTCTCCGGGACACGCTGGTGAACCCCGTGACCTGGAACACCTACACGGTGGACGGGCTGCTCCAGGAGCCCCAGGTGAGCGTGGAGCCCCCGGTGGGCGCCGTGATCACCGAGACGTCCGAGGGCGACTTTCTGCTGTGTCTGGATCAGGAGACCGGCAAGCCCTATCGGGACAAGTCCGTGGCCTTCGTCAAATCCTACCTTTACTATTATATGAGCGGCTATAACGGCACCTGGGGCAACCTGTACGCCGCGCTGGCTTATCTGACCCCCGGCTATCAGGCCTACAAGGATCTGCAGGACACCTATAACGGCGTGGTGTGGAACACCGCCTACGGCAACATCGACACCAGCAACACCGTGGCCGGGGATGTGGTGATCTGGGCCGACAACTGCTACAGCGTAGACGTGACCTACGACGCCAACTGCACACTCAACGGGCAGCAGATCGACTACGCCGACGCCACCATGCGCATTTACTTCCTGCGCACCGACGGCGGCGCCTACGTGATCAGCAACTTTGAAACGCTCTGACGGGCAAGGCGGGTGGATATTATGAACGTTACGATCATCGTCCCCTCTCTGGATCCGGACGAAAAGCTGGGGAAAGTCGTTGACGGGCTGCTCTCTGAGGGATTCCGGGACATCGTTCTGGTCAACGACGGCAGCCACGACGACCACCTCCAGCCCTTTCTGGACGCCGCCGCTCACCCGGAGGTCACGGTGCTCACCCATGAGGTGAACCGGGGCAAGGGCCGGGCGCTGAAGACGGCTTTTGCCTGGTGCATCGAAAACCGGCCGGATATCGACGCCGTGGTCACCGTGGACGGCGACAACCAGCATCGGCCCGAGGACGTGCGCCGCTGCGCCGAGGCTGTGATCCGCTCCCCGGAGAAGGTCTGGCTGGGGGTGCGGGATTTTTCCCTGGAGCACGTCCCGCTGCGCAGCCGCTTCGGCAACACCCTGACCCGGGGCATCATGAAGCTGGCCTGCGGCGTGAGCGTCACCGATACCCAGACGGGACTGCGGGCCATCGCCCGGCCGTATCTGCCCCTGATGCTGGAGATCGAGGGCGAGCGCTACGAGTACGAGACCCAGATGCTCCTGTCCCTTCGCTCGGAGAAGATCGGCGTCGGCGAGATCGTTATCGACACGGTGTATATCGACGAAAACGAGTCCAGCCACTTCGACACCCTGCGGGATTCCTGGAAGATCTACAAGATCATTTTCCGGCACATGTTCCGCACCGCCCGATCCTTCCTCACCTTCTCTGCCAGCTCCGTGGGCTGCTTTCTGCTGGACAACGGGCTGTTCACCCTGCTCAACACAGTGGTCCTTCGGGGACTGATGGACGGGACGCGGGAGCTGGCCGCCTCTTACGGGGCCAGGGTGGTGTCCTCAGTGGTGAACTTCTTCCTCAACCGCAAGGTGGTGTTCCGCTCCAGGGGCTCCGGGAAAAAGTCCGCGGTGCGGTACTTCCTGCTGGCGGTGGTGCAGTGCGGCTTGTCCGCGCTGCTGGTGAGCTCTCTGAGCCGCGTATTCAAAACCAACCGGCTCATGCAGACCGCCGTGAAGGTCCCCGTGGACCTGGCTCTGTTCCTGGGCAGCTACGTGATACAGAAAAAATGGGTCTTTAAAGATTGATGCAAAAGATCAAAGGGGCTGCCGCGTTTGACGCGGCAGCCCCTTTTCTTCCTGTCTTTATTCCTCCGCGTCCTTCAGGGGAAGGGTGCGGAACACGGCGGCCACGCTGTCTTCAAACACGGCCGGGTCCTTGGTCCGGGCGATCTTTTTGCGCAGCTCCTCCGCCCCGGTGAACCGGGCGATAAGGTAGTGCCACAGCTCCTTCATCCGGCGCATGCCGTTGAGCCGTCCGTAAGCGGCGCAGTAGGCCTCGTACAGCTCGCCATGGAACTGCCGCAGCTCCTCCCTGTCCGCCGCCGGACCGCCCCGCACCCGGCGAAACAGCGCCGGATCCTCCGCCGCGCCGCGAGCCAGAGCCGCGGCCGGGGCGTCCGGATACCTGCGGGCAAAGGTGGCCAGATCCTCCGGCGTGAAGAGATCCCCGTTGAAGCACAGCCGCGCCCGGCTCTCCCGGCGGGCCAGCTCGTACGCCTCATAGTGCACCGCTCCGGCGTACATCTCCTGCCGGGTGCGGCAGTGAAGCGTCAGCTCCGCGATGGGGTAGCGGTTGAAGATCGCCAGCAGGGCGGGAAACTCCGCCGCGTCCGCGTAACCGATCCGGCTTTTCACCGAGACGGAGATCTCTGCCCGTGAGAAGATCCGCTCCAGCATGGCGTCCAGCGCCGCGGGCGTGCGCAGCAGACCCGCCCCCTTCCCTTTGGCCGTCACCGTGGCGGAGGGACAGCCCAAGTTGAGATTCACCTCTTCATAGCCCATGTCCGCCAGTCCCGCCGCGGCCCAAAGGAAATCGTCGGCGTTTTTCGTCAGGATCTGAGGCACCACCCGGATCCGCGCGTTGCTCTCCGGGCCGATCTCCCTCAGCTCCCGGGGAGTAAACACGTGGTCCGACGTGGGTGAGAAAAACGGCGTATAGTACCGGTCCGGCCCGCCGAAGAGGCGGTGGTGGACCTGGCGGAACAAATAAGTGGTCACGCCCTCCATGGGGGCAAAGTAATACTGCATCCCGATCTCCTGTTTTTCCATAATGGTGCCGCTATTATAGCGCCGTTTTCCAAAAATGGAAAGAGGCGGCTTTGCAAAGGAGGGGGAATGTGGTATACTGTATAAACTCTCTGAGGAGGACTTACACATATGACTTATCGACGCATCCTTACATACATTCTCTCTCTGGCGCTGGTGCTGTTCCTGGCCGTGCCCGCAATGGCCGCGGAGGACGCGGCGGCCATTGCCGCCCCGGAGGAGCTGGGGCGGCTGGCTGAGATGCCCACGGGCAGCTTCTATCTGGACGCCGACCTGGACATGTCCGGCATGGAATGGGTCCCCATCGCCTTTCAGGGCAAGCTGGATGGCCGGGGCCACACCATCTACAACCTGCGGGTGAACACCGTGGGGGAGGCCCACGCCGATACTCTTGACGGCAACGGCAAGGTTTACGACAGCGTGTTTGCCGGGCTGTTCTCCACCTTGGAGAACGCCGAGATCCGGGATCTGACGCTCCAGGGCGTGGACATTGACGTGGAGGGTCGGCAGCACTGCTTTGCCGGAGCGCTGGCGGGATACATGATGGACACCCGGCTGGCCGGGTGCAGCGTGCTGGACGCCCGGGTCACCCTTACCGCCGCCTGTTCCCCCGAGGCCGGCGATCCCCGCACCAGCTGCAGCGCCGGCGTGGGCGGTCTGGTGGGCTATGGCAGGGGCATCATCGCCAACTGCCGGGCGGAGACCACACTGGTATTCGTGGACCGCTGCGACGCCTCTCTCCGGTGCGAGGAGTTCACCGGAGGCATCCTCTCCACCGGCAACGCCGCCATCAGCGGCTGCGCCGCAGTCATCCACGGCTTCGTGGAGTGCCGGGGTTACGCCCACAACGGCGGGCTGGTGGGCATGACCTACGCCCCCAACGGCCAGACGCCTCAGCCCATCACCGGCTGCAGCGTGACCGGCGGCATCACGTTTTTCGAGGACAACACCGACCGGCGTGCCTACTGCCAGCCCTTTGTGGGAGAAATGCTGCCCTGGACCAACGTGTCCGAGTGCACCCAGGATTTCGTGCGCAACGAGATCTTTGATTACGATGCCGTGCTGCGGCCGGAAAAGTGCGCCGAGCCCAGCTACACCGAGACCGTACAGTCGGCCGACTGCACCCACGTGGGCTTTACCGAGCACGTCTGCACTGTCTGCGGCAACACCTGGCGGGACAGCTTTGTGCCCGTGACCCATCAGCCCGGGGAGTGGGTGGTGACCAAAGAGGCCACCTTTGAGGAAAGCGGACTGAGGACCCTGTCCTGCACTCTCTGCGGACAGCGGATCCGTGAGGAGGTCATCGCCCCCCACGTGGCCGGAGAGTGGACGCTGGTGCGGGAGCCGGACTACAACGTGCCGGGGCTCTACCAGCAGCTTTGCACCGACTGCGGGGCGGTACTGGCGGAGGAGACTATCCCCGCCCTGGTCCCCGTGAGCTCCATCACCCTGGACCATACGGACGTGACCATCGACTACAAGGACAGCCTGACCGTTACCGCGGTGGTGCAGCCCGGGGACGCCCATGACCCCATGGTGCTGTGGAGCTCCTCCGACCCCCAGGTGGTGACGGTGGACACCGACGGCACCGTCCACGCCGTGGGCCGGGGCGTCGCCACGGTGCGCTGCGTCTCCTCCGACGGCTTTGCCCAGGCCGAGTGCCGCGTCACCGTGAAGCTTACGCTGTGGCAGTGGATCCGGGAGTATATCCTTTTCGGCTGGGTGAAAAAGCATTGAGTCTGCCCGAGTATCAGGTCCGGCGCTCCCAGCGCCGGACTCTTTCCATGGAGATCACGGCCGACGGCGCACTTCTGGTCCGCGCCCCCCAGCGGGTGTCCCAACGGGTCATTGAGCGCTTCGTTGCCGAGCATGAGGACTGGATCCGCCGGGCCATGCTCCGCTGGGAAGCCCGGCAGCTGGCCCATCCGGAGCCCACTCCCGAGGTTCAGGCGGCCATGATCCGCCGGGCGAAGGAGATCCTGCCCCCCAAAGTCCGGCACTATGCCGCGCTCATGGGCGTACAGCCCACCCGGATCACTGTGACCGGGGCCAGGACCCGCTTCGGCAGCTGCAGCGGCAAAAACGCCCTGAGCTTTTCCTGGCGGCTGATGGATTACCCGGAGGAGGCCATCGACTACGTGGTGGTCCATGAGCTGGCCCATATCCGCCACCACGATCACTCCAAAGCGTTTTATGATCTCATCGCCTCGGTGATGCCTGACCATCAGGCCCGCCGGGCGCTGCTGAAACGATAGAGAGGAGCGCTGCGTATGCACATTCCCAGTGTATCTTCCGATCGGCTGACCATTCTCCCCTTCGCCCAGGCCCTTTCGGAGAGCGGACAGCGGGGGGATTACGACGCCTCCCGCTGGCTGTACGTGCCGGACTACTACACGGAATACCGGTATATCCTGGGCACCCGGGGAGAGCGGCCACTGATCTGCATCGGCGTGAATCCCTCCACCGCCGAGCCCGACCGGCTGGACAACACCCTCAAGTCCGTGGAGCGCATCGCCCGCTTCAACGGCTACGACAGCTTCATCATGTTCAACGTGTACGCCCAGCGGGCCACCCGGCCCGGGGACATGGACACCCTGCGCAGCGAAACGCTGCACCGGGAGAACATGGCCGCCTTTCGCTGGGTGCTGGAGGCATCCCTCCCCCAACAGCCCTCCGTATGGGCGGCCTGGGGCAGCGTGATCGAGATGCGGCCTTACCTGCCCCGGTGCGTGGAGGACATGATCGCCCTGGGGGAGGAGTACGGCGCGGCCTGGTTCACCGCCGGGCCCCGCTCCAAAAAGGGCCACCCCCACCACCCCCTGTATTTGAAAAAGGACTCCGTGCTGGAGCCCTTTGAGGATATCCGCGCTTACTGCGCCGCGCTTTGAGAAAGAAGGTCGGTCATGGCAGAGCTTGGGCGATTCGCCCCCACACCCAGCGGAAGGATGCATCTGGGCAACGTGTTCTCGGCACTGATGGCCTGGCTGAGCGTACGCAGCCGGGGCGGCGAAATGCTGCTGCGCATCGAGGATCTGGACACTCAGCGCTGTCCCAGGGAGAATGAGGTCCTGCTGCGGGAGGATCTGCGCTGGCTGGAGCTGGACTGGGACACCGAGCAGCCCCGTCAGAGTGAGCGGACCGAATACTACGAGCAGGTGTTGTCCCTGCTGAGAGAGACGGGCCGGGTCTTCCCCTGCTGGTGTACCCGGGGAGATTTGAAAAACGCCCCCAACGCCCCCCATGCCTCCGACGGACATCCCATCTATCCGGGTACCTGCCGGGACTTGTCCCCGGCGGAACAGGCCGCCAGAGCCGCCCTGCGGCCGCCGCTGTGGCGGCTGAGAGTGCCGGAGGAGACGGTGACCTTCGTGGACGGACACTACGGAACGTACAGCGAGAATCTGGCCCGGGAGTGCGGGGACTTCATCCTGCGGCGGGCCGACGGGGTGTTCGCCTACCAACTGGCGGTGGTGGCCGATGATGCGGACGCCGGGGTGACCCAGGTGGTCCGCGGCAGAGACCTGCTGTCCTCCACGCCCCGGCAGCTGTACCTCTACCGGCTGCTGGGCGCCCCCGCGCCGGAGTATTTCCACGTGCCTTTGCTCACCGCCGCGGACGGACGGCGGCTGAGCAAGCGGGACGCGGATCTGGATCTGGGCGTACTGCGGCAGCGCTTCCGGCCCCAGGAGCTCATCGGCCGCCTGGCCCACGCCGCCGGGCTGCTGGACCGTCCGGAGCCCTGTTCCCCCAAGGAACTGATCGGTCGATTCCACTGGGACCGTCTCCCCCGGGAGGACGTGACGCTGGACCTGCGGGAGGAAATGCAATAAGCACGGAGATCGAATACCGGCCCGCTGTGCCGTCGGACGCCCTGGGCATCGCCATCGTACAGGCGTACACCTGGCTGACCGCCTATGAGGGGCTGCTGCCCCGGGAGGTGCTGGAGCAGCGCGTCGAGCGCCTGCCTGTCCGGGCGGAGCAGATGGCGGTATCCATCGAAAACGGCGAGCGGTTCATCGTCGCGCTGAGCCGGGGCACCGTGGTGGGTTTTGCCGTGTGGTACCCCAGAGCCCGAAGCGAGGAATACCCCTCGGACGGGGAGATCGGCGCGCTGTACGTCCTGAAGGGCTTTCAGGGCCGGGGCATCGGGGCGCGCCTCTTTCATCTGTGCCGCGCGGCGCTGGCGGAGAGCGGCTGTTCCCATTTTCTGGCGAATTGCCTTCAGGGGAATCCCGCCGCGCACTTTTACGTCCGGATGGGCGGCAGCGCCGCGGCGCAGCGCCGGGACACTCTTGTCGGCGGAGCGGAGATCATCGAGGACGTTTTTCGTTTTCCCGCCCTTTCGGACCCGTGAGATCGTCAGCAAACGGAGACATCCGTAAAAAAACGAAGGAAAGAAACCACAACGTCTCTCGGCTGCCGGGAGCCCTGACCGGCTGCGGCGCCGGCAGCGCCCAGGCGCTGGATCCCTTTGCCAAAGCCGCCGCCTTGGAAGTACAGGGCGAATCCAACGGCTGATCTTCCGTATACAACAAAAACCCCGGAGCCTGGCTCCGGGGTTTTTATGCGTTTATTCTCTTCCCCGCAGATCAGTGGGTGGAATGGGTCTTGACCTCCAGCCACAGGGAGTCCATCAGCTGGGTGCTCTCCGCATCCAGATACTGGAACACTTCGCCCCTGGAGAGAATCTCCTCCGGGGGATAGGCGATCTCGCTGGCCGCGGTCTCCGGGTCCATATACTGCTTGGCCTCGGTCTCGGTGGCCGAATAGCCCAGGTAATCCAGGTTCTCTCCGCAGATCTCCGGGTCGCACAGGAAGTTGATGTAGGCCTCGGCTCCGTCCTTGTTGGCGCAGGAGGACGGGATGCACATGGCGTCGATGAAGAAGTTGAAGCCCTCCTTCGGGAAGAAGAAGCGCAGGTCCTCGTTTTCCTGGGCCATCAGCAGGTAGTCCCCGGCGTAGTAGGGCGCGATCCACGCCTCGCCCCGCTCCATCTTGTCAAAGATCTGGTCCATGACGTAACCCTGCACCAGAGGTTTTTGCTCAATGAGCTTGTCGGCGGCCTTGCGGAGCTCGTCGGGATCCCGGGTGTTCTGGGAGAAGCCCAGCAGGGATTCGGCAATGGCGAAGGAGTCCCGGGGATTGTCGAACATCAGGATCTTGCCGGAGTACTTCTCGTTCCACAGCAGATCCCAGCTGCCCACGTCCGCCTCATCCACGTAGGCGCTGTTGTAGATCACGCCCACGGTGCCCCAGGTGTAGGGGACGGAATAGACGTTATCCGGGTCGTGCTCGGCGTTTTTGAAGGCGTCGTCGATGTACTTGTAGTTGGGGATGTTTTCAAAATCCAGCGGCAGCAGCAGCCCCTCGTCGATGAGCCGGGCGATCATGTAGTCTGAGGGGATGATCACGTCGTAAGACGAGCCGCCGGTCTTGAGTTTGGTATACATGCTCTCGTTGGAGTCAAAGGTCATGTAGTTGACATGGATGCCGGTGGCCTTCTCAAAGGCGTCGTTCACGTCGATATAGCCGTCGGAGCCGTCGGAGATATACTGACCCCAGTTGTAGACGTTGATCACGTTTTTCTTGCTGCCGCCGCAGGCCGTCAGACTCAGTACCAGCACCAGCACAATCAGCACAGAAACGATTTTTTTCAAGTTTTTGCCTCCTCTTTTTCTCCGAATACGCCCCGGGCACGCCGAAGCCGTTTTTCATCCTTTGCCTGCAGCAGGTTCATCAGCACCATCATCAGCAGTATCACCATGAACAGAAGGGTAAACAGAGCGTAGATCTTGGGCTGCAGGGGTTTTTTCGTGTAGTTGTAGATTTCCACAGGCAGCGTAACGAAGCCCGGCCCGTAGACAAAATAGGAGATGACAAAGTCGTCCAGACTCATGGTGAAGGCCATGAGGGCGCCGGAAATGATACCGGGCATGATCTCATGGATGATGACTTTGAAAAACGCCTGGAGAGGGGTGCATCCCAGATCCATCGCCGCATCCCGCAGGTTTGGGTCCATCTGCCCCAGCTTGGGCATCACCGACAAAATCACGTAGGGCAGGTTGAAGGTGATGTGGGCGATGAGCAGCGTGGCAAAACCCATAACGTTGTTGATCTTCATCACCTGCCCCAGGAAGGCGAACAGCAGCGCCAGCGACACGCCGGTGACGATCTCCGGGTTGGTCATGGGGATATTGGTGACGGCCATGGTGACACGCCGCATCCGGGGAGACATGGCCCGGATCCCCAGGGCCGCCATGGTGCCCAGCACCGTGGCCGCCAGAGACGAGATCACCGCGATGATCACGCTGTTGAGCAGCAGGGGCAGCAGCACACCGTCCCGGAACAGCGCCCCGTACTGGCCGAAGGTGAAGCCCTTCCACACGGCGATGTCCCTGCCGGCGTTGAAGCTGGCCACCGCCAGCACAATCATGGGGATATACAGGAAGATGAACACGATCACTGTGAACACCCGGTTAAAGGTCTTCATATGGTGGCCACCTCCTCCCCGTCGGAGAAGCGGTTCATCACCGCCACGCACAGCAGCACCATCGCCATCAGCACCAGGGACAGGGCCGCACCCAGGTTGGGGTTATAGGCGGCCTTGAACTGGCTCTCGATCACATCGCCGATAAGAGTGGTGCCCGAGGAGCCCATTTTCTGGGAGATGTAGAAGGTGGACACCGCCGGGACGAACACCATGGTGAGTCCCGAGATGATCCCCGGCACGCTCAGGGGAAGCGTCACCCTGGCAAACACCTGGGTGGGGGTGCAGCCCAGATCCTCCGCCGCCTCGATGAGTTTGTCGTCCATTTTGATCAGCACCGTGTACAGGGGCATGATCATATAGGGCAGGTAGTTGTACACCATGCCCAGCACCACCGCCCCGTCGTTTCGGATCAAGGGCAGGGGCTGCAGCCCCAGGGAGCGGATGAAGTTGTTGATGATGCCGGTGTCCTCCAGCAGAGAGACCCAGGCCAGCGTCCGCAGCAGAAAGCTCATGCACATGGGCAGCATCACCAGCATGTAGAAGAACCGCTGCCGGGACGGGGAGGTGCCGGCGATATAGTAGGCCACGGGGTAGCCCACCGCCAGGCAGATCACCGAGGAGATCACCGCCAGCCACAGGCTCTTGACGAAGATGGGCAGATAGGTGCCCATCCGGGCCAGGTTGCCCAACGTAAACGCCCCGGTGACGGAGTCGGTGAAGGCGAACCACACCACGATGCCCAGAGGCACCACGGTGAAGATCAGCATCCAGATCAGGTAGGGCGTGGCCAGAGATCTGCTTTTCATACGTCCCCTCCCGGCAGGGCGCCCTCCTCGTCCTCGGGGATATATTCCGCATCGGAGAGCTCCTCATACTCCTCGGAGAAGGAGCTATAGTCGCCGTAGAGTCCGGAATACTTGCTCCTGGGCATGATGTGGAAGCCGTCGGGATCGATCTTGATGCCGATCCGGTCCCCCACCACGGGGCTGTCCGTAGTCTGGATCAGCCACTTGAAGCCCTTGAAGTCCACAATGACGTCGTACTGCATCCCCTTGAAGGTGATGCTGGTGACAGTGCCGGTGAGCATGCCCTCGTTCACCGGTACGATGTCGATATCTTCGGGGCGGACCACAACGTCCACCGGCTCATCCTTTGCAAAGCCCTTGTCCAGGCACCGGAACCGGCGCCCGAAGGTCTCTACCACGTAGTCTTCCCGCATGATGCCGTCAAGGATATTGCTCTCGCCGATAAAGTCCGCCACAAAGGCGTTGGTGGGCTCGTTGTAAATATCCTCGGGGGTGCCGATCTGCTGGATCAGACCTTCGTTCATCACCACCACGGTGTCGGACATGGCCAGGGCCTCCTCCTGATCGTGGGTGACGTAGATGAAGGTGATCTCCATCTGCTTCTGGATGCGCTTGAGCTCCTGCTGCATATCCTTGCGCAGACGCAGGTCCAGGGCGCCCAGCGGCTCGTCCAGCAGCAGGACCTTGGGCCGGTTCACCAGCGCGCGGGCAATGGCCACCCGCTGCTGCTGACCGCCGGAGAGACTGGTGACCTGGCGGCGGTCAAAGCCCTTGAGGGACACCACCGAGAGCATCTCGGTGACCCGGGCTTCGATCTCCTTCTCGGGCACTTTCTGCGCCCGAAGTCCGAAGGCCACGTTGTCGTATACGTCCAGATGCGGGAACAACGCGTATTTCTGAAAAACCGTGTTTACCTGGCGCTTATAAGGAGGGATGTCGTTGATCCGCACGCCGTCAAACAAAACGTCCCCCGAGGACGGCTTTAAAAACCCGCCGATAATTCTCAGCGTGGTGGTCTTGCCGCATCCCGAGGGTCCTAACAGTGTGAGGAACTCCTTATCTTTGATGTTCAGGTTGATGGAATCAAGAACGGTCTCTCCGTCAAAGGCCATGGTGCAGTCGACCAGGCGGATGAGCTCTTTGGACATTATCCTCCCCCTCTTTGCCCGTTTTTCCAAACCCCGCAGGCCAAACGCCTGCGGGGTTTGATAGACACAATATAAATGGTAACGAGTGAGATGTCAATGCAAATTCGCGGATTTAAAATATTTTTCCACAAAAACCGGGGCGGGGGTCTGAAAGCTCCTTCCGTTGAGGTATTCCAGGGCTCCCCCCGGGGTGGTAAAGGCAAATTTCAGCTTCCAGGAGCACAGGGCCTGGCCCTTTTCCCCATAGGTCCTGTTGTCCCGCTCGCTGCCATATTTCCCGTCTCCCAGCAGCGGACAGCCCGCGTGGCGGAACTGGGCCCGGATCTGATGGGTCCGCCCGGTGATGAGCCGGCACTCCACCAGGGAGAGCCTCCCCTCCGAGGCGAGGGTACGGTATTCCGTCACGGCGGTCTTGGCCCCGGTGCGAGGGGAGTCGTAGACGTAGACCTGGTTCTTCTTCGCATCCTTGAACAGATATCCCTCCAGCCGTCCCGAGGCGGGCCGGGGACGGCCCAGGACCGCGCAGAGATACGTCTTTTCGATCTCCCGGGCCCGTACCTTTTCATCCATGATCCGCAGGGCCTCCGCGTTCTTGGCCGCAATGACAATGCCCCCGGTGTTCCGGTCGATCCGGTTGCACAATGCGGGTGCAAAACTGTTTTCCGCCCCGGGGTCCCACTCCCCCTTGGCGCGGAGATACGCCTGGATATGGGCGATCAGGGTGTTCCAGGTCCACTCCCCGGCGCTGTGGCAGAGCATGCCGGGCTTTTTGTTCACCAGAAGGATGTTCTCATCCTCGTAGACCACGTCCAGCTTCGGCGTCGTGACGGCCCGCCAGGCGTTCTCCTCTCGGGGGGGCTGGAAGAACTCGTCCGGGATGTAGGCCCGGACCACGTCCCCCTCCGCCAGGCGCACGTCGCCCCTGGCCGGGCGGCCGTTGATCTTCACGTCCTTGCGGCGGATGTATTTTTGCAGCAGGGAATCGGGCAGCAGCGGCGCCGTTTTGCCGAGAAAACGGTCCAGCCTCTGCCCCGCGTCGTTGCGTCCAACGGTAAACTCCTTCACGGCGGCCTCCGTAAACCGGCTGAGCGGTGGATTTTCGGGCCTATTATACCCTCGCGGCCGGGAAAAAGCAAACGGATTTCCCAGGGGCGATCCCCGCAAAAATGCTGCCGTCAAATTGCGATTTGTAGTTGACAAGTTGTTCGCATTCAATTATAATAGCAAGGCTTTATGAGTTACTGACAGAGGTTTACAATGGGTATCAACCTGCACGAACTGATCCAAAAGCCCGGTTCCTCTCTCCCCTTTCGGAAGGAGCTCTCTCTGGAGCGGCTGGTTTTTCCCGCGGTGACGGCTTACAACGCCGTGCCGGTGGGCGAAGGCGTGATCGTGAACAACGCCGGCGCCCTGACGCTGCGGGGCGCGATCCGCTCCTCGCTTCACTGCGTGTGCGACCGCTGCACAAGAGAGTTTGACCGGGACGTGGACGTTCCGCTGGAGGTTCCGCTGGCCACCGAGCTGCAGGATGAGGAAAACCCCGATTACTTCCTGCTCAACGGTGAAGAGCTGGATATCGACGATCTGCTGGAATCCGCCTTTATTCTCAGTATGGATCCCCAGATGCTCTGCCGGGAAGACTGCAAAGGCCTTTGCCCCCGCTGCGGCGCCGACCTGAACGACGGGCCCTGCGGCTGCAAAAAGGACTTGGATCCAAGACTGGCTGTTTTGGAACAGCTGTTGGACGAATAGATCAAACAAATCAGCTGTTCAAAAGCAGCGAAGGAATGAGGAGGTGTCACCATGGCAGTCCCTAAAAGAAAAGTCAGCCAGGCCAGGCGCGACAAGAGACGCGGCAGCAACTGGAAGCTCATCGCTCCCGCTCTGGTAAAGTGCTCCCAGTGCGGCGCTTTCAAGCTCCCCCATCGGGCCTGCAGTGCCTGCGGCTACTATAGAGGCCGTCAGGTCGTGAAGGTCGACCAGGACTAAAAAACCGAGCTTAGGAAGAGGAGGCTTCGCCCCCTCTTCTTTTGCTGTTGGGCGCCTTACCGGGCGCAAGGAGTCTCACTATGCTCAACACCATCTCCTCCGTGGACGCCGACTGCCCGCTGGCCGGCCGGGTCCTGCCCGGAGACGAGCTTCTCTACGTCAACCGTCACGAGATCCGCGACGTGCTGGACTACAAATACTGGACCTACGACGCAAAGCTGCTGCTGGAATTCAAAAACGCCGGGAAGATCCGGGTGCGCAAGGAGGCCGGTCAGGATCTGGGTCTGAACTTTGAGACCTATCTGATGGACCGCCCCACCGGCTGCGCCAACCGGTGCGTGTTCTGCTTCGTGGATCAGCTGCCTCGGGGCATGCGCTCCACCCTGTATTTCAAGGACGACGACGCCCGTCTCTCCTTCCTTACCGGCAACTACATCACCTGCACCAACCTGTCCGAACGGGAGCTGCAGCGGATCTGCGACCTGCGGGTCAGCCCGCTGAACATCTCCGTCCACGCCACGGACGGAGAGCTGCGCGCCCGGCTGCTGGGCAATCCCCGGGGACGGGAGATCATGGATGTGCTGCGGCGCTTTGCCGATGCCGGGATCTATATGGACTGCCAGATCGTCACCGTGCCCGGCTGGAACGACGGCGCGGCCCTGGACAAGACCATGGCGGATCTGGCCTCCCTCTACCCCAACGTGAACAGCGTGTCCGTGGTGCCCGTGGGCCTTACCCGCCACCGGGAGGGGCTGACGCCTCTTGCGCCCTTCACCGCCGAGACCGCCAGAGCCTGCGTAGAGCAGGTGGAGGCCTTCGGCAAAGAATGTTATGTTAACTACGGCAGCCGCATCTTCTTCTGCAGCGACGAGCTGTATCTCAAGGCAGGACTGCCTCTGCCCCCGGACGAGGATTACGAGGGCTATCCCCAGCTGGAAAACGGCGTGGGGCTGCTCCGACTGCAGGAGACGGAGTTCGACCAGGCTCTGGAGGACTGGACGGGGCCGGTGAACCGCGCCCCCTTTTCCATCGCCACCGGTGTGGCGGCGGCGCCCTATCTCCGCGCCCTGGCGGAAAAAGCCGGCGCCGATGCCGCGGTCTATCCCATCCCCAATGATTTTCTGGGCCACACCATCGACGTGGCCGGGCTCCTCACCGGTGGGGACATCCTCCGCCACCTGCGGGGCAAGCCCCTGGGCGAGCGGCTGCTGATCCCCCAGGTGATGCTGCGCCACGGCGAAGGCGTGTTTCTCGACGATCTGACCCCGGCGGACCTGGAACGGGAACTGGGCGTGAAGGTCACCGTTGTGGAGGTGGACGGAGCAAAGCTCCTGTCCGCTATGCGCGGCGAATAATAATGTAAATGAATCGGACACCCCCGAAAGGAGGCATCGTTATGGCAAGACCTCTAGTGGCCATCGTGGGCCGCCCCAACGTAGGCAAATCCATGCTGTTCAACCGGCTGTGCGGGCAGCGTCTTTCCATCGTGGAGGACACGCCCGGCGTGACCCGGGACAGGCTTTACGCTCAGTGTGAGTGGAACGGCCGGGTTTTCGATATCGTGGACACCGGCGGCATTGAGCCCACGGCGGACAGCGAGATTTTGCTGTTCATGAGAGAGCAGGCGCAGATCGCCATCAGCGCCGCGGACGTGATCGTGCTGGTGACGGACATCCGCACAGGCGTTACCGCCGCGGACCAGGAGGTCGCCGCCATGCTGCAGCGCTCCGGCAAGCCGGTGGTGCTGTGCGTGAACAAAATGGACTCGGTGGGCATGACCGATCCGGGGATCTATGAGTTCTATTCCCTGGGGCTGGGCGATCCCATCTCCCTGTCCGCCATTCACGGCCACGGAACCGACGAGGTGCTGGACGCCTGCGTGGCCAGCTTCCCCCCTCCCAACGAGGAGGATGAGGAGGAGGATCTCATCCGTGTGGCGGTGATCGGCAAGCCCAACGTGGGCAAGTCCTCGCTGGTGAATCTGGTGCTGGGGGAAAAGCGGGTCATCGTGGCGGACATGCCCGGCACCACCCGGGACGCGGTGGACACCCGGTTTGAGAACAAATACGGTAAATACGTGTTTATCGACACCGCCGGCATCCGGCGCCGGTCCAAGGTGGACGACCGGATCGAGAAATTCTCCGTGATGCGGGCCAAGCTGGCCATTGAGCGGGCGGACGTGTGCCTGATCATGATCGACGCCCGGGAGGGCGTAACCGAGCAGGACACCAAGATCGCCGGGCTGGCTCACGAGGCGGGCAAGGCCTCCGTGATCGTGGTGAACAAGTGGGATCTGGTGGAAAAGGACACCCACACCATGGACCGGATGCGCAAGGAAATCTACCGGGATCTGGGCTTTATGACCTACGCGCCCACGGTGTTCATCTCCGCTCTCACCGGTCAGCGCACGGAGCGGATCTTTGAGCTGATCAACTTCGTCAACGAACAGAGCTCCATGCGCATCACCACGGGTCTTTTGAACGATGTGCTCTCCGACGCCCAGGCCCGGGTACAGCCTCCCACGGACAAGGGCCGCCGGCTGAAGATCTATTACATGACCCAGACCGGCATCCGTCCGCCCCATTTTGTGATCTTCTGCAACAGCCGGGAGCTGTTCCACTTCTCCTATCAGCGGTATATCGAAAACCAGATCCGATCCACCTTCGGGCTGGAGGGCACCCCCATCCGCATCACCATCCGCCAGAAGGGCGACAAGGAGAACTAAAAAAAGCCTGTCCGGGGCAAAAGTATTGCTTGACTTTGCCCCGGGCTTTTGCTATTATAGACAAGCTGAATTGAACAAAACAGTTCGATCGACCTGGAGAAGTCGCGTAGCCCGGTCGAGCGCGCACGATTGGAAATCGTGTATACCCCAAAAGGGTATCGAGGGTTCGAATCCCTCCTTCTCCGCCATAAAAGAACGGTAATTCTGATAGAATTGCCGTTCTTTTCTTTTTGTGGTATGATGAACATGCGCCACAGACATCAGCATTCTTTATTCGTGCTTACGCGGCATATCAGGATAGGTGCGGTGATATGGAAAGTAAAGGCCACGGTACAAAATATCCTATTTTGATGATCCATGGAGTTGGTTTCAGGGATTTGAAGTGGCCCTTGTACTGGGGCCGGATACCAACAGCTCTTGCCGGCACAGGAGCAGTTTTGTTCTATGGGCAGCAGGATTGCTGGGCTCGCATTGAGGACAATGCAAAAACAATCAAAGCGAGAATCCGTCAAATACTTGATGAAACAAGCTCAGAAAAAATCAATATCATCGCACATTCCAAAGGCGGCTTGGAGGCGCGCATGGTCGCATCGTCTTTAGGCATGGGTGAGTATATCGCAAGTATAACGACGATCGGAACGCCTCACCGTGGATCAAAAACGATCGACAAGCTGCTGAAAGCCCCGGGCTCGTTATTCAACATCGCGTCTTTTGCTGTTGATAACTGGATCGGTCTCATTGGCGACACAAAGCCAAATTTCTATGCTGTGTGCAAGGATTTTTCCACGGAGTACGCCGAAGCATTCAATAAGGAGAACCCAGATGTTCCGGGTGTTTTTTATCAGAGTTTTGCAGGCGTAATGAGAACGCCGCTTTCGGATATCAACCTCTCCACCGCAAATGCTGTTGTAAAAATGATAGAAGGTGAGAACGACGGCCTGGTCAGCGTTGATTCTGCAAAATGGGGAGAGTCTTTTACGCTGCTGACAGGCCGAACGAACAGAGGCGTCTCTCATTACGATGAGATCGATTTCAGGCGTTCTCCGCTCTCTTCAAAGAGCAGTGGAGACGGCATAGCAGATATTTGTGACGTTTACAAATCAATCGTAAAGGATTTGGCTGATCTCGGGTTTTAAGGGGAATCTGCATCTCTATCGTTCCCATTGAGCCCCCTCCGGGAAATTCTATGAAAACGCGATATTCTTTTCAAAAAGAAAACAGTCATCCCATCAGCCGGGTGTTCATAAGAAAGCTTCGAAAAACAAACTGATTTGGGCATCTGGCTGGCAGGGTTGGCAACAAAAAAGGAAGATGATCTGCATTTTCATGTGCAGGTCATCTTCTTATTTTACGGTATATAAGCGTCCATTTCCAATGTGGTATAATACTTACGGATTATTGATCTGCCGTTCGTGTAACCATTGCGGGAGAAAACCCGCTATATAGGGTAAAGGCCTTGAATACGCCGGAAGGAGGACCGCATGATGGATGATGCAGCGATTGTAGAGCTCTACTTGTCCAGGGACGAATCCGCCATATCCCACACGGCGCAAAAGTACGGGGCAAAGCTCCGAAGGATGGCAAACGGCATTCTTGATAACATGGCTGCGGCAGAGGAATGCGAAAACGATACATACCTCGAAGCCTGGAATCGCATTCCGCCGAACGAGCCGAGGACGTATCTTTTTGCGTTTCTCGGGAAGATCATACGGCATCTTGCAATAGATGAGTGCCGTAAAAGTGCCAGTCAGAAACGGTATGCTCCGTTTTGCGAGCTGACGCAGGAGTTGGAGCAGTGTATCCCGGGCGGGAACGGTGTGGAAGAAGCAGTTGAACTGGCCGATCTGAGCAGATCCATCGATTCTTTCTTGAGCCTCTGTTCGGGAGAGCAAAGAAACTTCTTTGTGCGAAGATACTGGTATTTTGATACGATCGCCGAGATCTCTGAAAGGTATGGCTGTTCACAGAGCAAAGTAAAAACAGCGTTGTTCCGTATCCGTGAAGGGCTGAAAAAGCATTTGGAGAAGGACGGTTATACAATATGAAAGACTATGAGCTTTTGGATGCCATCGGCGGCATTGATGCAGCATACGTGGATGCGGCAGACCGACCGGCCGATCCGAAAAAAAGGAGTTACAGGTCCCGGTGGATCGCGGTGGCTGCGTGTCTCTTTCTTGTCGCCGCGGCCAGCTTCGGCGCACTCCAGCTGGGCTTGCTCGGCGGAAAAGCCGGCGCCGGAAACCAAGGAAAAGAAGGTATCGCTTATATGTCCTATGCCGGACCGGTGTTTCCCCTTTCGGCCGCAGACTCCGATCCGGATATCACCGTGGAAAGAAACGTTGATTTCGATTTCTCCCCCTATAACAGTCGGATCGAGACCTATGAAGATGAAAACAACGATACGGTGAGCTATGAGGCGTATGATTCAAGAAGTATCATAACAGACAGCTACACGCTCAGGAATTCCTCCGGCGAAGCAAAGACCCTGACCCTTCTGTATCCGTTTGCCGCAAGCCTGGGCGATCGCGCGGAGGTGAAGCCCGTGATCACCGTCAATGGGATCGGGACGGAGCCGACGTGTCATATAGGCCCCTATTCCGGGACCTTTACAGGCGCAATCGGAGATCCGGGTGATGAATCGACCGTTAATCTGTCGGAGATAAGCTCCTGGGAAGGATACAAAGCGCTGATAGAGTCCGGATATCTGCCGTATGCTTTTGATGGATTCCCGGCATTGGATCAGCCGGTCGTTGTTTATGAGCTCAGGGACAGATACGGGAAGGAGAGCGACGAAGCTCAGGCCCCGACGCTCAACATGGAGTTTTCTATCGATTACCGCAGGACAACGATCCTGACGTATGGGTTCAACCGCACCGCATTCGATATGGATACGGGTTACTGCGCCCGGGGGACCCACGTGCCGCAGCCTGGGAACCCGGATTACGGCGAGAGCGCCTTCCTCCTCGTGCTGGGAGATGATATCGGTGAGTACGAATTAAACGCCTATATCAACGGCGCCTGCGAAACGAGCCTGGAAAACGCCGGCGCTGAGGTGATCCGTTATGAAAGCACCCTTGATAAGATCTTTGCGCAGCTTGCGGAAATGTACCTGTCCAGCTATGATCCCATGCTGTTTGGCGGGAGTGACGGCAGTCTTCTGTCCACGATCACAAAGGAAGAGTATCTCGGCCTGGCTTCAGAGCTGATGTACAGCTATGGTCTGTTGGCTGAAAACCCCATGGACCGTTATTCGGAAGGCATACTGGAGGACATCTTCTCTGAAACAAGAAGCGCCGGTCGGATCATGTATTTAACGCTTCCGGTGACGATCCCCGGGAACGGCTCCGTGACATTGACCGCAAAAATGGAGAAGCCCGCCAGCAGAGATTTTTTCGGCAAAAGCATCCGCCGAAACGGATACGACATGGTGACACAGCTTGGATCCGGGCTTTCGTTTGCAGCCCAGACCGCTTCCGTCACAAACGCAGAATCCATTGAGATCATCCGCCAGAATTTCGGATTTGACCTGCTCAACGGGATAACCCACGTCGAGCTTGATCTGAATGAACCACATTACTATCTTGACGTTCAGAAGAAGGCCGCGTGACCCCGGTCCTGCCCTCAACGCCGGCAGCGATCCCTTCGGGATGGCGGACCTCCCGTGGGACCGCTATTGGCCCAACGCCCCCGTCCGAACGGACGGGGGCGTTGGGCCAATATGGAGTCCCGAAGCGGCGGGTCACAGGTCGATCCGCTCAAACCGACGCTCCGCTCTCCGGCACGCCAGAAGAGTGCCGACCGCGTAGACAAGAGCAGCGGCGATCAGAAGGCCGAACTGTATCCCCAGCCTCTCCCCCGCCGGTGTACGCAGAAACCCCAGGCCCGGCAGATGGGGCAGCGTCTCCGCAAAGCCGATCAGGACCAGGGCGGCGATGCCGAAGGAGAGAAACGGCATCCCGATCTTATACGCCGTTTGGAAGAAGCCGCCCAGAAACAGAACATTGAACGCAGTATAGATCAGCAGCACGAAGGCAAGGAAATACGGCGTGGCGTTCATCAGAGCGTTTTGGACGTAGGGCGCCGCCGGGGAAAGCGCCGTCATACGCACCGCGGTCAGCGCGGCGCACAGCCCGAAGCCGGTCAGCTGGATGAAACAGGTAAAGGCAAACTTGGCCCGGACGAAATCCGCCTTCTTCACAGGCAGCAGCACCGTATAAAGGGTGTCGTTGGCCTCCCGGGCGTTCTGGAAGGAGTGGAACACGCCGAAGCAGATAAAAAACGCGCTCATCAAAATGGGATAGCCCGGCAGGAGCGTCATCAGCGAGGCGGACAGAAAAATATACGACAGCGGCGACGCCGCCAGCCGGATCTCTTTATTCAGCAAGCTTTTCATACAGCGACTCCTTTTCATAGTGGACCATGATCTCCTCCAGAGAACAGCCGTGGCCGGCCTGCTCGTTTTCCTTCAGGAATTCGGCCAGCGGCTTTGCGGCGACCAGCTTTCCCCCGGCGAGATAGGCGATGTCGTCGGCGCACTTTTCCAGGTCGGTGGTGATGTGCGTGGAAAAAAGGATGCTCACGCCCCCCTCCTTCAGGAAGAGAAAGGTCTCCAGCAGCTCCGCCCGGGAGACGGGATCCAGCCCGCTGGTGGGCTCATCCAGGATCAGCAGCTCCGCGTGGTGGGAGAGCGCCAGAGTCAGGCTGAATTTCACCCGCATCCCCTCGGAGAGCTGCAGCGGCGTTTTTGTCTCGTCAAGAGAGAAAGCAGACGTATATTTCCGGTACGCCTCATCGTCCCAGCTGTCGTAAAAGGTGCGGGTCACGCCGGCGATCTCCCGGAGCTTTTTCCGTCGGTAATACTCCACGGCGCCTCCGGCAAAGCCGATCCGCTGCTTGATCGCCCGCTCGTCCTCCGGCATGGACAGCCCGAACATGCGTATGGCGCCTGCGTCCGGATGCACCAGGTTGAAAATGGATTTCAGCGTCGTGGTCTTCCCCGCTCCGTTGCGCCCGATCAGCCCCATGATGCGGCCCCGCTCCAGAGAAAAGCTCACGTCGTCCAGCAAAAAAGAGGGGTAGCGTTTTTGCAGCCCCTGTACCTCCAGGATCGCCATCGTCAGTCGTCCTCCCCCGTGTTGTCTCCGTTGGAGCCGAAAATATGAGAAAACAGCGTGGTGAACGTGGATTTCGGCGGGATGGCCAGTCCCTGCTTTTCATCACCCAGCAGCAGCAGCGTGTCTCCGGGGCGGATGTCGAACAGCGCCCGCGCCTCCGCCGGGATCACGATCTGTCCTTTCGTGCCCACCGTAACGCTCCAGGCGTATTTGCCCTTTGGTCTTGACATATCGATCACCTCAAAAGTATGATTTGTTATACAAATCATACCACGGGGCATGCTGTCTGTCAATACGTCCGAAAAAAGCAGCCCTCCGGGAGGTCGCCGGGAAACGGCGTTGCCCGGTGGGCTGCCGTTTATCCACGTTTTTGCAGCGATCCGCCAAGGTTTCTTGCTGACCGGGACGGAGCGTGCTATAATCGGTTGCAAAGAACCCTTACGGAGTAATACAGTGAAACCGGAGCCTGCGGAGGGGTGATAAAGGATGAAAACCGGATACGGTGTGTTTGGCAAGGCATACGAGATCATGTTGAAGAACGACCCTCACGATCCGGCCTCCATCGATCATGCTCTTTTGCGGGACATGATCCTGCTGGATGATGGATCCGCTCCGATCCTCTATGCCGGAGTGAAGCGTTTTGATCTGAGGGATCACGAATTATATGAGTTCGCCCGGCAGTTCAAAAAGTCCGGCGACAGGGAGAGCGTACGGGCCGTTCTGGACTATACGAGCCGCATAGCCATGGAGTACGACGTGGATTTTCGGGATATGGTATTTGGCGGCACCGAAAAGCAGATCCTCGAGCGGGGCACGGACTGGTGTGCGGATATGGCAAGAGTCGGCGCCGTGCTCCTTCAGTGTCTCGGCATTCCATGCCGGATCGTCCATCTGGCGGATCTTGCGCGGGCGTACAACGGGCACGTGGTCGGCGAGGCCTATTATGAGGGCCGCTGGGGGGTTGTGGATCTCATCTACGGTTACCAGTTTTACGACGTCCGGCCGATCGGCGCATACGACGTTCTGCAAAACCCCGATCATCTGAAGCCATATCCAGAGGATTACAGGGGGCTGTTCTCGGCCGTCGCGGTCAGCGAGTATGACCCCACGGACAAAAACAACAATTATGCAGTTTCCGGACCGAATGACTACACCATGAAGCTGATCTATACAGCGCACAATTACCAATGGATCATGGGAGAGTCGGACGAATAATCGGCTGCAAAACCGAACGGGCAGGACGCCGCCCACGGGAGGGGTCGGCCATCGCCATCGGATGAATGAAAAAGGGAGGCGGGAGCCGTGATCGATCTTTCCAAGCTGGACCGGTATCGGGAAAACAACCGAATCGAGGCGAAAAGGGCCCTGGGAGGGCTTCCCCACAGCATTTGGGAGACCTATTCCGCCTTCGCCAACACTTTGGGCGGCATTATCCTGCTGGGAGTGGAGGAATACCCGGACAAAACCCTGCACACCGTGGATCTGCCGGATCCGGAGGAGCTGGTGCGGGAATTCTGGGCCATGGTGAACGATCCCCAGGTGGCCAGCGTGAACGTGCTGAGCGAGCAGAACGTGCGCATCGAAAACGTCAGCGGTCACCGCATCGTGGTCATCGACGTGCCCAGGGCCCACCGGCTGGACCGACCGGTGTACGTCAACGGCAATCCCACCGCCGGCGCCTACCGGCGCACCGGCGAGGGGGACTACCATTGCACCGAGGAGGAGCTGCGCTCCATGTACCGGGACGCGGCCCGGAAGAGCCAGGATATGCGTCTGCTGGAGGGATTGAGCTGCTCGGTGCTGTCCCCCGCCAGTCTGCAGAGCTTCCGCCGAAAAATGGACGTGACCCGCCCGGGCCACGTGATGGAGGCCGAGGACGACGAGGCCTTCCTGCTCTCCCTGGGGGCGGTGGGCCGCGGGAAGGACGACGCCCTCCACCCCACCGCCGCGGGTCTGCTGATGTTCGGGTCCGGCCCGGTGATCCGGGAGATCTTCCCCCGGTACTCCCTGTGTTATCGGGAGTTTGAGAAGGGATCCGCGGAGCCGCAGTTCCTCCTCTCCTCCTCCGATGCGGACTGGAGCGGGAACGTCTGCGACTTCTTCGCCCGGGTGCTGCAGCGGCTGACGGAAATACTGCCCCTCCCCGGGGGAAAAAAGGCCGCCGACGCTCTGCCGGGTCTGCATCCGGTGCTCCGTGCCGCCGGGGAGGCGCTGACCAATTGTCTTGTCAACGCCGATTATTACCGGGAGGGCGGTGTAAACGTGGAAAAGCGGCCCCGGCTGCTGACCATCTCCAATCCCGGCCAGTTCCGGATCCGGGTAGCTCAGGCCCGCTCCGGCGGCCTGTCCGACCCGAGAAACGGCACCATGATGAAGATGTTCAACCTCATCAGCGCCGGGGAAAGCACCGGCAGCGGCATACCCAACATTTTCTACGTGTGGAAACAGCAGGGCTGGGCGGAGCCCTCCATCACCCAGGCCCTCGCCCCCGACGTCATCACCGTCAGCCTCCCGCTGGGCCGCACCCGGTCCGGCGCCGCCGGTCCCGTCCGGGGCGGCAGCTCCGCGGAGACGGAGGCAAAGCGGCAGATGATCGTGGACTACCTCACCGAGCACGTCACCGCCTCCAGCGCCCAGCTCAGTCAGGCGCTGGGCCTGTCCCTGCGGCGCACCAGAGAGCTTTTGCGCACGCTGCGGGAGGAGGACGTGGTGGCCGTTTGGGGAGGCGGAAAGTACCGGAGCTATTCCCTGCGTTCCGACCCACTGCGAAAAAACGTCTGAATTGAAGCTCTGATTTGTTGAAATTTCAACATACAAATTCCGGCAGCCGGTGTATTCTGTGACCAGAATAAGAGATCAACAAGGAGGGTCACAAAATGGCTACGATTATGAGCGGCTGCCAGGGGATGCCCAAAACCCCCACCATCACCGAAAAGGTGTGCCCCAACTGCGGGGCCACCATTGAGATGTTCTCCATCGACACGGAGGTCGCCTGCGAAAAGTGCGGCTTTGTGGCTTACAACGACCAGCTCAGCTGCGTGCAGTGGTGCAAGTATGCCCGGCAGTGCGTGGGCGAGGAGATGTATCAGCATCTGATGAAGATCGCCGCCTCCCAGAAGGAGCGCAAGGCGGGCCAGACGGCGTAACGCCGCGCGGACCATAAAAGAGGAAGAGCGGGACGATCCTTCAGGCGGCACTTTATAAGAAAGTCGCATTGAGACGGCGATCACCTGCTCAAAAGAATATGATAATCGGCGTGACCGCAATGGTCACGCCGATTTTATCTGCTCGGTCCGGATGATTTGGGGGTGAAATCCGATGCCCGTTGCGACTTCGGACAGCGACGGTCCTTCTCCTCAAACGGGAAGCCGATCCGTCCTTTGCCCTTTCATTTTTCTATATAGACTTGCTGCAGCGAAAACGACGACCGCAGCCCAGAAAGCGCCCCATACCTCGACTGCCCACAGAGGAAGGACATTTCTCTGGTACAGTGCTGGGAATGTATCTGCAAGCATGTGTAGTACAATTGCTATCGGCAGGCAGATCTTCTTTGAGTCGACAACGCCGTAATATACGATGACCGTCAGCCCGATATGCACGAACATCGCCAGCAGACGCTCAATGACGTTTAACGCCATCACCCCGTAATCGAACGCGGCTGCCGCCTGTACAGACGGAAGAGCAGCTGCGGCGGTTTCCTCCGTGATCTTCAGGGAACTGAGCGCATTTTCCACGTCTCCATGAGAAAACAGCACCGCGACGACAAGATAGGTGATCATGAGCGGCAGAAGGATGGCAAGGATCTCGATCCCACCGTGACCGATACCGTACAGAACCGCGTTTTCCCGGATACGATTCTTTTTCATAATGTATTTCAGAATGACATGCCTGCCGCACTCTTCGAAAACGCCTGCCATAATGGTTCCGTAAAGCACATAGGCAAACGTGCTTCCGTTAATGAACCGAGAGACCGGATTATCCGCAAGGATACAGAAATAATGCACGCCAAGCTCCAGTATCCGGGCGGAAACAATAAATCCGAGGGCACCGGCGATCAGATAGCTGATGTTTGTCTGTTCTTTATGCTTCCTGCGCCAGTACAAAAAGAAGGCGACAGGAATCGCGACCATTAGAATGATTGTGATGATCAGGGCCGGTACACTGTTTTTGCCAATGACGATATTCTCGAACTCCGTCATTTCTCATCACCTCCCCAGACCTCTACACAGAAGCCTTTGTGTCCGCAGGACGTGCAGGTCAGTTTGCGGGCCGAGGGGGTATGATTGGCCCAAAAGGCTTCCTTCAGCGTGGGTCTGAATACCTCGTGGCATTCCGGGCAGATGTATTTCACATGATTGAAGTAGTACCGGCTGACCAATGTACCCCAGGCAGCAGCCGCCAGTACCCAGGCGACGAACGGCCACCATATGCCTCTGACGATCCAGAAAATAATGGAAAACCATTGCAGCGCATTGACCGGGATCCCGGTCAGGATCATCATCCAGCGCATTCTTTTCAGTTTTTTTCTGCCTTCCATAAATCTGGCTATGTCACCGATGGATTCGAGGGAGAACGTTGCTTTGCTTTTCAGTCCGTTTTTCAATTCACGCAGTTTTTCCAGCTTTTCTTGCTTTTCAAAGATCTCATCCGAAAGAGTTTTCTCCTGCTGTTCAATCAACAGGGAGATCACTTTCTCGGGATGCTCTTCCTTCAGGATCTGAGAAATAGCGTCGATGGGAATATCCAGCTCCCGCAGAAAGCAGATGATCTTCATGCGCTTGAGATCATCGTCCGAGTAAAGCCGTCTCCCGCCTTCGGATAGCTCGCTGGGGATCAGGATGCCTCTGGCATCGTAATACTGAACGGTTCGGACTGTAACGCCGCAGAGCTTCGCAAGCTCTCCCGTCGTGTATTTTGACATAGCGTTCACCTCCTTACGTCATGGATTTTACAACATGACGCTGCGTCACAAGCAATACCCTACGCAGGGGGATTTTTCCATTGCGAACAAATTAATTGCCCCGGCGATCATGGGATCGTGGGGGCACGGTCAACGGCCGCGGAGTATTGAGGCGGACCCATACTCCTCTAAAGCTGAGGGAGGCACTTCCTTACGAAGTGCCTCCCTCGGCCCGCTTTTCCTTTTTTGCCGTGAGGATCTCCGGTCAGTAGTTCTCCGCGTTGATCTCAAAATAGCTCTGGGGATGGGCGCACACGGGGCACACCTCCGGGGCGGCGGTGCCCACCACGATGTGACCGCAGTTGCGGCACTCCCAAACCTTGACCTCGCTCTTTTTGAAGACCTCCTGTGCCTCCACGTTTTTCAGCAGGGCACGATAGCGCTCCTCGTGGTGCTTTTCAATGTCGGCCACCATGCGGAACTGGGCGGCCAGTTCGGGGAAGCCCTCCTCTTCGGCGGTCTTGGCGAAGCCGACGTACATATCCGTCCACTCGTAGTTTTCCCCGTTGGCCGCAGCTGCCAGATTCTCGGCAGTGGAGCCGATGCCGTTGAGCTCCTTGAACCACATTTTGGCGTGTTCCTTCTCGTTGTCCGCGGTCTTCAGGAACAGCGCGGCGATCTGCTCAAAGCCCTCCTTTTTTGCCTTGGAGGCAAAATAGGTGTACTTGTTGCGGGCCTGGGACTCACCGGCAAAGGCCGCCTCCAGGTTCTTTTCCGTCTGGGTGCCGGCGTAGGGGTTGGCTGCCGGCGCCGTTTTGACAAACTTTGAGGCGGGCTGCTTGCATACCGGGCAGGTAAAGCCCGCCGGCAGAGGACCTTCGTGAATGTAGCCGCACACGGAGCACTTCCAAACTTCCATTTTTTCTTCCTCCTTGATCTCCCGAGGTTCGTTGAAGCGAAGTCTTTCCAGCAGGGTCTCCACAGCCCCCACGGGAAATCCCGGTTCGTTTTTGTAATCTTTCAGCAGGCCTTCCAGCAGTGCGCGGGTGTTCCCGCTCTGAGGCAGCATGTATCCCGCCTCCCGAAGGAGGTCCTCCGCCATGATCCGGTTGGATCGCTCCATCGCCCTGGCCAGCTTCCCGGGCAGCCCGGAGGCGATGCTCTCCTGGGCCAGCTTGCTCTGGGCCAGGCAGCGCAGGACGCGGACAGTCTCCCCGGTCTTTTTCTGCTGGGGAGGATAATCCAGGGGGATCATATAAATGGCGCCGGAAGGACAGGCCGCGGCGCATTCTCCGCAGCCTGTACACTTTTCCGGGTCGATCACGCTGTTTTCCGTGTCCGACGCTCCCGTAGGGCAGACGTACAGGCACAGGCAGTCCTTTTCACACAGCCGGAGATTCCTCACGGCGATCTTGTTGCTCATGCGTCACCCCTCTACTCTTTCAAATTTTCCGTTGGGCACTCCGCACACCGGGCAGCGCAGGGGGGGCTCGTCTCCGACCCACACGTAGCCGCAGACACTGCAGACGTAAACCTGGTCCTCCTTCGGAGGGGCGCTCTTCTCCTTCTCGTACTGCTCAAGGAACGAGGCGAGGATCCGGCTGACCTTTTCGCTCCAGACAAGGGAACGCATAGCACCCCGGTCCGCGTTTCGGGCCGCCACGGCGTTGGCCAGAGGATATCCCTCCGTCAGGTCCACGAACACCTTCTCCTCCAGGTCGATGTAGGTGACCTCGGAGGGCGTCTTCGCGCAGGCGCGAAACCATTCTGCCACCGCACTGAACGCTTCCGCTTCCAGGATCTTGTTCTGCTTCATGCAGCCTTTGGCCAGGCTGGAGCACAGCGCGCTGATCTCCAGCGGCGTGGGCTCCTCCGGTTCGGGGATGGCAGACACGGGCGCAGACATTTCCGTCGGAGCGTTCTCCGATTTGAACGCCTTTTTTCCGGCGCCGCACAGCGGACACCGCCAGTCGTCGCCCAGCTCTTCCCAGCTCGTATCGGGCGGGATCCGCGCCTCGGGGATTCCCCGCGACTCATCGTAAACGTAGCCGCAGACGGAGCATATGTATCTCATTCGTTACTCCTCCTTTCCCGCGATCGATAACGTACCCTATATGCCGACGATGCGGCATGCTTCCTGTTTATATTTTAACCAAAAGGGGGGCAGGTAGTCAAGAAAAAACATCAGGGGCCCGGTTCGCAAAAGCGTACCGGGCCCCTTTTTCCTCTTCTCAGACGCGGCTGCGCGGCTGCGCGGGGTGACACTGTCCCCGCATGGCGCAGCTGTCACAGCCGTGGGCGCAGGAGGTTTTTCCCTGCCTCCTTTCCCTGTGCATGTTGGCCGCGATCAGCCCCACGAGTCCCGCCAGCAGGGCCAGCACCAGCAGCGTGCCCAGATTGGCCGCAAGCCAGCTCAGCATTGAAAACGCCTCCTTTCCGTTACCGTATGTTTACCTGTTTACACTGGCGAGGCGGTCAGCCTCCTTGTAGGGCCGGAAGAGCATCCAGCCGCCCCAGGCCACCACCGCCAGGGCCGCGACGACCCCAACGGCATTGCCGCTGCCGGTAAACAGTCCGCCCAGCTGATTGATGACCAGCGCCACCAGGTAGGCAAAACCGCACTGGTATCCGATGGCGAGCCAGGTCCACTTCCGGTTGTTCATCTCCCGCTTGATGGCGCCGATGGCCGCAAAGCATGGCGCGCACAGCAGATTGAAAGCCAGGAAGGAGTAGCCCTGCACGCCGGTAAAGGCCGCCGCGATGTTCTGCCAGACCGTGGCGTCGGAGGACTGGTAGAGGATACCCATAGTGCCCACGATGTTCTCCTTGGCCACCAGGCCGGTGAAGGAGGCCACTGCGGCCCGCCAGTCGCCCCAGCCCAAGGGCGCAAACAGCGGGGCGATAACGCCGCCGATCTTTGCCAGGATGCTCAGGGAGATCTCATCCTCGCTGAGCATGCGGAAGCCTTCGTCGGTAAAGCCGAAGAAGCTGGTAAACCACACGAGAATGGTGGACAGCAGGATGATGGTGCCGGCCTTCTTGATGAAGGACCAGCCACGCTCCCACATACTGCGCAGCACGTTGCCCGCGGTGGGCCAGTGGTAGGCGGGCAGCTCCATGACAAAGGGCGCAGGGTCGCCGGCGAACATCCGGGTCTTCTTCAGGATCACACCGGAGACGATGATGGCCGCCAGACCCAGGAAGTAGGCGGAGGTGGCCACCCAGGCGCTGCCGCCGAAGATGGCGCCGGCCACCATGGCGATGAAGGGCACCTTGGCGCCGCAGGGGATAAAGGTGGTGGTCATAATGGTCATGCGGCGGTCCCGCTCGTTTTCAATGGTGCGGGAGGCCATGATCCCCGGGATACCGCAGCCGGTGCCGATCAGGATGGGGATGAAGGACTTGCCGCTGAGACCAAAGCGCCGGAACACCCGGTCCAGCACGAAAGCGATACGGGCCATGTAGCCGCAGGCCTCCAGAAAGGCCAGCAGCAGGAACAGCACCAGCATCTGGGGCACGAACCCCAGCACCGCTCCCACACCGGCGATGATGCCGTCAAGGATCAGCCCCTTGAGCCAGTCGGCGCAGTTGACGGCGTCCAGCCCCCGCTCCACCGCGGCGGGCACACCGGGCACCCACACGCCGTAATCCGCCGGGTCGGGCTCGTCAAAGCCCTTTTCCTCAAAATATTCCACCGCGTCGGAAAAGCTCAGGGGATTGGTCTCGTCCCCGGCGTTGGCGGGGATGTCTTCGCTGCGGAAGTAGACGTCGATCTGGCTGACCTCCAGGGTCTCCTCGTCCTCCACGTCATAGGGCACGACCCGCTCGGAGGAGGTGAAGCTCTTCATCTCTTCCAGGTACGCCCCGGCGTCGAAGTCCTCGGCCTCGGTGTCCAGGCCAAGGAAGGCGTCCGCTGCGTGGACGGCGGCGGCGTATTCCTCCGAGGCCTCCTCATACCGGGCCGAGCCGATGCCCAGCAGGTGCCAGCCGTCGCCAAACAGACCGTCGTTGGCCCAGTCGGTGGCGGAAGCGCCAACCGTGACCATGGCCAGGTAGTACACCAGGAACATAACCAGCGCGAAGATAGGCAGGCCCAGCCAGCGGTTGGTGACCACCCGGTCGATCTTGTCGGAGGCGGAGAGCTTTTCCGCCCCTTTTTTCTGATAGCCTCCCTTGAGGATGGAGGCGATGTAGACGTAGCGCTCGTTGGTGATGATGCTCTCGGCGTCGTCGTCCAATTCCTCCTCCGCGGCGGCAATGTCCCGCTGGATGTGGGCGAGCGTGTCAGCCGGGATCTTCAGCTGCTCCAGGACCTTGTCGTCCCGCTCAAAGATCTTGATGGCGTACCAGCGCTGCTGCTCCTCGGGCAGATCGTGGACCACCGCCTCCTCGATGTGGGCGATGGCGTGCTCTACCGGGCCGGAGAAGGTGTGCATGGGGACCGTTCTGCCCGAGCGCGCCGCCTCGACGGCGGTCTGGGCAGCCTCCATGACCCCGTCGCCCTTCAGCGCCGAGATCTCCACGATGGGGCAGCCCAGCGCCCGGGACAGCTCCCCGACGTTGATCCTGTCCCCGCTTTTGCGGACCAGGTCCATCATGTTCAGCGCCACCACCACGGGGATGCCCAGCTCCGTGAGCTGGGTGGTGAGATACAGGTTGCGTTCCAGATTGGTGGCGTCCACGATGTTCAAAATGGCGTCGGGCCGCTGGTCGATCAGATAGTTCCGGGCCACGACCTCCTCCAGGGTATAGGGAGACAGGGAATAAATGCCCGGCAGATCGGTGATGGTGACGCCGTCGTGTTTTTTCAGCTTTCCTTCCTTTTTCTCCACCGTCACGCCGGGCCAGTTGCCCACGAACTGGTTGGACCCGGTGAGAGCGTTGAACAGCGTGGTCTTGCCGCTGTTGGGGTTGCCCGCAAGGGCGATTCGATACTCCATATCCTTCTTGTCTCTCCTTCCCGCCGAAAGCGTCGGCGCTCTTATTCCACTTCGATCATTTCCGCGTCGGCCTTACGCAGAGAAAGCTCATAGCCCCGGACGGTGACCTCGATGGGATCCCCCAGGGGGGCGACCTTGCGAACGTAGACCTCCGTATTCCGGGTGATCCCCATGTCCATGATCCGGCGCTTCACCGCCCCTTCGCCGTGGAGCCGGACGACCTTGACGGTGTCCCCGATCTTTACGTCACGCAGTGTGTTCATCGTACCTCTCCTTATCTTATACATTAAACCAGGATCTTTTGGGCCATCTCCTGACTGACGGCCACACGGGCTTCCTTGACCTTGACGATGACGTTCCCGCTGATGCGGGAGATCACCGTACACGTCCCGCCCACCACAAAGCCGAGATTTTCCAGGTGACGCTTCACCTCCGGGTTTCCTCCCACGTGCCGGATCACGTTCTCCTCTCCGGGGTCTGCCAATGTCAGGGGCATCATGATTCCTCCCTCCGTCGGTGCGGATGATTAGTTAGCTCCCACTAACCACATGCCATTATAGTTATCTTATGCTAACTTGTCAAGAGGCCCGGGTACAGATTCCTTTGGAGAAGTGCACAGTTTTTCTCTTGAATTAGCGGGTATTTTATGTTATAGATTATATTATGACAATGTTTCAGATGAGGAGGACTGAACATGCGTCTGCAGGAATCCGGTGAAATGTATCTGGAGACGATCCTGATCCTTTCACAGACAAAGAACTACGTCCGTTCCATTGACGTGTGCGAGTATATGGGCTATTCCAAGCCCAGCATCAGCCGCGCGGTCAGCCTTCTGCGAAACGACGGCTACGTGGATATGGACAACAGGGGCTATCTCTCGCTTACGGAAAAAGGCAGGCAGATCGCAGAAAAGATCTACGAACGCCACCAGGTCCTGACGAAGGTACTGATCGACCTGGGGGTAGATGCGGATACGGCGGCGGAGGACGCCTGCCGGATCGAGCACGTGATCAGCCAGCGGAGCTTTGACGTGATCAAGGCGCACATCGCCCAGATGCAGGGCGAAAACTGAAAACGGCTCCGGCGGAGGATATCCTCCGCCGGAGCCGTTTTTATGCTTTTTTCAGCGGCTCAGCAGTCTGGCCGCCGGGGAGCGCCGGACCCGCATGGCCCCGGAGGGGCAAAACTCCTGGCAGCAGAAGCAGCGCACGCATTTTTTGCGGTCGATGACCGCTTTTTTGTTTTTTATGGTGATGGCCCCGACCGGACAGAGTCGGGCGCAGTGGCCGCAGCCGGTGCAGCCCTCATACAGCTGGGGGCGGGAGCGCATGGCCAGCGCCAGGCCCTTTTTCATGGCGGCGCGAAGAGGGGGATCCTCCGGCCCGACGACGAACCAGCTGGAGGCCGCTCCGGAGCGTTTGAAATCCGTTATGCGGAAGGGCGCCGCTGCCGCGGCCTCCTCCGGCGCTCCCTCCGGGGAAAGCAGCCCCCGGTTTTTCGCCGCGGTGAGATAGGGGATCTCCTCCTCCCGCAGACCCAGCAGATACGCGCCCAACCGGTCCAGCTCGTAGGGATCGGTCCCGGCCAGCAGCGCCCCCATATGCCGGGGCGTGCCCTGGGTGGGGCCGTTGCCCTCCATGATCTCCACCGCGTCGCACAGGTGCAGTCGGGGCCGGACGTACTCGTTCAGGTCCACCAGCATATTCACAAAGGCCGTGGGGTCCGGGTAGCGGAAATGGTACTCGCTCTTCACGGTGCCGGGAATGCAGCCGTAAAGGTTTTTCACCGCCGCGGTCATGCCCATGAGGCCGTGGGATTTGAGTTTGGAAAAGCTGATGATCTCATCGCACTTTGCCAGCCAGTCGCTGTATTCAAAGGTCTTTATGGTGACCGCACCGGGGAAGGACGCCGTATGGTGCCCGAAGTCCCGGTTCAGCTCTCCTCCGGCCTTCTCCGCGGCCTCCATGCCGCAGACGGAGTATATGCGGTTCATCACGGCAGCGGTGAAGGGTTCGCCGGGGCTGTCCCCCAGCACCACGGCCGCGCCGCGGCACACCAGCATACGCGTCAGCTCCGCGGCCAGAGCCGGATGGGTGGTGGCCGCCTGCTCGCTCTTTCGGGCGGCGCACAGGTTCAGCTTGATCCCGATGCGCATGCCGGGACGGACCCAGTCCAGCCCGCCCACGGCGGCGATGGCCGTCTCCAGCGCCCCTCGGACGCTCTCATCTGTATAGTCGCTGCAGGCCGCAAGGGCCGTTTTTCTCGTTTCGGACACGTCTCTCTCCCCTATCACAGCCAATCGTTGCCCACCCGGGTCAGGAACAGACGGCGGAACTCCCCGTCGTCTTTTGCCTGGGCCAGCGCCCACTCCACCTTGGCCAGCACCGCCTCAGTCGTCATGGTGTAAGCCTCCAGCAGCTCGTACTTCTGTTTGATGCGAAAGCCCACCTGGTAAAGGGCCATATCGCTGCCCTCGTGGGAGACCTGGGTAGTGAAGATCACCTTCACGTGGTTGGCCAGAAGATGGCCGATCTTTTCGGAAAACTCATCGTTGTCGTAGTAGGGCACGCCCCCCACGCCGAAGCTCTCGATGATCACCGCGTGGAAGTGCTCGGCCGCGTAGTCCAGGATCCCCGGGTCCATGCCGGGGATCAGCTTGATGACGCACACGCTGCCGTCCAGGGCGTCGTAAAACCGCACCGGGCCGGGGCAGTCCTCCCGGAAATAGACCCGCACCTCGCCGCTGCGGATGTAGGCCACCTCCGGATAGTCGATGCTGGAGAAGGCGTTGAAGCTGCGTGTCCGGGTCTTGCGGGCCCGGTTGGCGCAGATGACCTTGTTGTCGAACACGATGTGCACGCCGCAGGCGTTGTCGTCCACGGCGTAGGCCAGCGCCCCCCGGAGGTTTTCCCGGGCGTCGGTGTCCCGGGCGTAAATGGACACCTGGGAGCCGGTGAGGACCACGGGCTTGGGGCTGTTCTGGATCAGGTAGTAGAGCGTGGCGGCGGCATAGGCCATGGTGTCCGTCCCGTGGGTGATGACGAAGCCGTCATAGAGATCGTAATTTGCCCGGATCCGGCGGGCCACTTCCAGCCAGTTTTCCGGGCGCATATTGGTGCTGTCCAGATTGTACAGCTGCAGCGTGTCGATCCGGCACAGGCGCTCCACCTCCGGGATGCACGCGAGCAGCTCCTCGCTGGTGAGGGCCGGGGAGAGGCCGTCCTCCCCCGGGCGGGAGGCGATGGTGCCGCCGGTGGCAATGAGCAGTACTTTTTTCTTTTCCATGGCATATCTCCTCTCTGCGGGACACAATAAAAATACCATGGTTTTCATCGCCGTTCAAGTGTGGTAAACTTAAAAAGCGGCAAGAAAGAAAAGGAGATCAACCCGTGAGCAACAAAGACAAAACCTGGACCGCCGGCACTCTGAAAAGCCGGGGCTGGACGGAAGATCTGCTCTCCCGTCTGCTGGGGACTCCCCAGCGGCGGTATTACAACGGCCGAAGAGTACGCGTCTGGCGCATCGAGGACGTGAAACGAGCCGAACAGAGCGAGGACTTTCAGAAGAACAAATCCACTGCCGTTCCCGCGGCCCCGGGCCGGAATCTGCCCGTGGAGGAGGCGCTTCGCGCCGCGGCGGAGGTGCTGGACCGGGCGTGGGTCCCGGCGGGATCGGAGAGCGGCCGGGCCGAGGCGCTGGCGGAGCGGTATCACCAGGCCATCCGACGGCAGGTCTCCACGGTGAGCTGGGCCGCCCGGCTCAAGATCGGCCAGAGCATGAGCTACATCGACCACTTTCTCCATCTGGAAGCGGGCGCCGGAAAGGAGCCCCTCCCGGGAGTGCTGCGCCGGTTCGTCACCGCGGCGCCCTGGATCGGACAGAACGTGGAAGCGCCTCTGGTGAAAAAGCTCTGCGAGCACTACGCCGGGGTGCTGCGCGCCGTGGCGCAGCGGGATCTGGAGGCCTTCACTGCCGCCCAGCCGGAGGCCAACGTGGACGGGCTGCTGGCGCCGGGGGCCTTTCCGGTGGGGGAGCTGCTGGGGCATCCCCTGTCCTACCTCTACTCCGTGTTCTATATACCCCGGGCCATCCGATCCAGTCTGAAGCTGCTGGTGGCGCTCAACCCCAAGGACGAGTATCCGGAGGCCCGGGCCATGCAGCGCCATTTCATACTGCACATCGGCGGCACCAACACCGGCAAGACCTACGCCGGTTTCCAGCGGCTGAAAAAGGCCCGCACCGGTGTATATCTGGCGCCCCTGAGGCTGCTGGCGCTGGAAGCCCAGGAGACGCTGCTGGACATGGGAGTGGCCTGTTCCCTGACCACCGGCGAGGAGGAGGACGTGCGCCCGGACGATACCCACGTGGCCGCCACGGCGGAGAAGCTGGACATCGCCAAGCGCTTCGACGTGGCCGTGATCGACGAGTGCCAGATGATCGCCGACCGGGAAAGGGGCTTTGCCTGGACCCGGGCGATCCTGGGCGTGCTGGCCCCGGAGGTGCACCTGTGCGCCGCCCCGGAGGCACGGGAGCTGCTGATCCGCATCATTGAGAGCGCCGGGGACACCTGGGAGGAGATTCGGCATCTGCGCAAAACACCCCTGGTGTGCATGAACCGGCCGGTGGACTTCAACGACGTGCGCCCCGGGGACGCGCTGATCACCTTCTCCAAGATCGGGGTGCTGTCCATAGCCGAGGACCTGCGCCAGAAGGGCAAGGAGCCCGCCATCATCTACGGCGCCCTCCCCTACTCCACCCGCCGCAAGCAGATGGAGGGCTTTCTCAGCGGTGATATGCAGTACGTGGTGTCCACCGACGCCATCGGCATGGGGCTGAACCTGCCCATTCGTCGGATCATCTTCATGGACACTCAGAAATTCGACGGCGTGGAGCGCCGGGATCTGAAGAGCAGCGAGATCCAGCAGATCGCCGGCCGGGCCGGACGCTACGGGATCTACGACAAGGGCTACGTGGGAGCCACGGAGAACCTGGACTTTATCCGCGCCGGACTGGAGGAAACGGTGCCGCCGCTGCAGCAGGCCGTGGCAGGCTTTTCCGAACTGGTGCTGCAGGTGGAGCACGACCTGCTGGAGGTGCTCACCGAGTGGAACAAAATGCCCACCAGCGCCCCATACGTAAAGCTGGACGTGAGCCGGTACATCGACCTGATCGGCAAGATCCGCTCCGAGGGCTTCACCCTCTCCCGGGAGCAGGAGCTCCGCTGCGCCAACATCCCCTTTGACGAGACGGAGGACGCGCTGCTGCAGCTGTTCTACCACTTCCTGGGCTGCGTGAAGGAGGGGCAGCCGCTGACCTGTCCGGAGCTGCCCGAGCAGCACGCGGCCTGGACCTTGCCCGTGCTGGAGCAGTACTGCCGCAAGCTGGATCTGTACTTCTCCTTCTCCAAGGCTTTTGGCTGTCCCATCGACCGGGAGGCCCTCTACGACAAGCGGGAGGAGGCCGCCGAGTGCATCAACCAGATCCTCCTGCACCATCTGCGCAACAATATCCGCTTCTGCGCCCGCTGCGGCGCGGCGCTGCCCCTGCACCAGTCGGGACGGCTGTGCGCCAACTGTTATCGCAGGCTCTCCGGCCCGGTGCGGAGCTTTCGGAAACGACGCTGACTTGCGGATACGAACAAGTACCGCCGCGGAATATCCGCGGCGGTACTTGTTGTTCGTCCGGGGTTTTAGCCCTGTTTTGTAAACGTGATGGGATACAGGCCCTCAAAGAAGCCCTTGCCCGTGTGGTCAAAGATCTCCAGCGTGCCGTCCTCCAGGCGGAAGCGCTCCCCGTTGTCGGTATCCGGCTCGTCGTTGAGCTTTTCGGAGAAGTACAGAACATTCTCGTCCAGGTTCGCCAGATAGTTGCCCTCCTGGTCGGCGCTCAGCTCCTCCATGTCCATATTGTCGATCAGCTCGTCAAAGGTGGCGTCGATCAGCTCGTCCAGCGTCATGCCGGCGCTGGCTTTCATTATGTTGTCCAGAGAATCGCCCAGCGCCTTCTCGACAGCCTCCTCGGTGCTCAGATCGCCGGAAAACCCTGCGCTTGCCAACTGCTGGCCGATGGTTTTCACCACCTCCTGCCGGAGCACCGGCTTGAGATTGGCAACCAGCCCGCTCATGCCGGAGCGGAAACTGTCCGCGTCCAGCCGGAGGGCATACGTGCCGTCCTCCCGGAGCTCCAGGATGCACTGGAACAGGAAGGTGCCCGCCTGCTCCAGGAGGGCGTCCTTATCCATTTCCATCTCCCCGGCCAGCTCCTCGCAGATGGCTTCGGTGCCGTCGACTTCCGCGTTCCACGCCCCGATCAGCTCCCGGAGCCGGGCCTCCTTTACGGCCTGGTCCAGCTTTTCCCGGGCGGCGGTCAGGGTCCCGGCGTTGAGAAGAAGCGCCTTCTCTTCGGCAGAAAGCGCCTCCACGGCGGCCTCCGCCGCTTCCACGGCCCCGGCGCTCTCCACGGTGATCTCCTCACCCAGAGCGTCGATGAGGTCTGCGGCGGTCCGGATCCGCAGGGCAGAATCCAGGGCAGTCCGGGCGGCAGTCAAGGTCTCGGCTCCCTCCACCTGGGCCTTGTCCTGATCCGACAGCGCGGCGTAAGCGGCCTCGGCGGCCTCTACGGCGTCCTTGCTCTCGGCGGTGACCTCACCGATGGCGGCGATGAGCTTTTCCGCGTTTTTCACCGCGCCGCTCTTGCAGCCCGTCAGGGAGAGCAGCAGCACAGCGCACAGGATTATGCAGAAGATTTTGCTGACAGATTGTCTTTTCATAATGATCCCTCTTTTATTGATTTATGGACAGCTCCCGCTCTGCAGGGCGGGAGAGGTTCCCGGCATGGATGTTCGTCTATAGGTCTCTTTCCAGGGTGGGAAACAGCGCGAGGACGTCCTCCGCGGCCTGGGCCACGGTGCGGTTGTTGTCAACGATATGGTCTGCGAAGGCGCGGTACAGCGGGGCGCGGCGGCGGTACATGGCCGCCAGGTCCGTCCTCTGAGAGAGGGGGCGGCCTTCGATGGACAGAAGGGCCGTGTCCCGCTGCAGCCAGACGATCACTCCCCGGCGGTGCAGCAGCGGGTAGTTCTCCGGCCGCAGGACGCAGCCGCCTCCAGTGGCCAGCACGATGCCGGAGCGTTCTCCCAGCCGGGCCAGGATCCGGGTCTCCAGATCCCGGAAGGCGTTCTCCCCCTCCCGGGCGAAGAACGCGGGGACGGGCATGCCCGCCCAGGCCTCCGCCTCCTCGTCGGCGTCGGCCACGGCCCTGCCGGTCAGCGCACCGAGCGCCCGGGCCACGGTGGTCTTTCCGCAGCCGGGCATGCCGATCAGAACGATGTTTTTATCTCCCAGCTCCGTCGTCATTCCCGCTGCGTCTCCCCGCGAAGGCTGTGCTGGTAATCCCGGCTCAGAGCAAACAGCCCCTCGTACAGCCGCCGGACGTAGGAGGCGTACCGCTCCGGCACCTTTGCGCACACGTCCAGAAGCTTTGCCTCCTCCCGGGCGGGGTCTCGCACCGGCAGGTCGTGAGCCGCCTTGTATTCCGAGATGGCCGCGGAGATATCCATGCGCCGGACGAAAAGCTCTGTGAGCTGATCGTCCACGGCGTCCATCTGTCCGCGCAGCTCCTTCAGATCCATCTTACTCACCTCTCATAGATCCTGCGCTCCAACAGCGCGTCGTAAACCGCCAGGGCCGCCGCGGCCTCCACGCAGGGGACCGCCCGGGGAACGATGCACGGATCGTGGCGTCCCTGAACGGTGATGACGGTCTCCTCCATGGTGCGCAGGTCCACCGTCCGCTGCTCTCTCCCGATGGAGGGCGTGGGCTTGAAGGCCACGCGGAATTCCACCGGCATTCCAGTGGTGACGCCCCCCAGGATCCCTCCGCAGCGGTTGGTCTGCGTGGCGATCCCTCCGTTGCGGAGAACAAAGGCGTCGTTGTTCTGACTTCCCCGGAGTTCCGCGGCGGCAAAGCCCGCGCCGAACTCCACGCCCTTTACCGCGGGAATGCCGAAGAGCGCCGCCGCCAGCCGGTTTTCCACGCCGTCGAACATAGGGTCTCCCAGCCCGGCGGGCAGACCAAGTACGGCACATTCCACAACGCCGCCCACGCTGTCGGAGTGCGCCCTTGCCTCCTCGATGGCGGCCTGCATCTCTCCGCCCCGGACGTCCGACAAGGTGGGGAAAGCCTTCTCCGCCGTGGAAGCCGGCCAGTCTCCCTCATCGGAGACGCCGGCGATGGAGGCGATATGGCTGACCACCCGGATCCCCTCCGCCTCCAGCAGCTGCAGACAAATTCCGCCGGCGATGCACAGCGGCGCGGTGAGCCGTCCGGAGAAGTGCCCCCCTCCGGCCAGATCCCCGGAGGGGCCGTACTTCACCGCACCGGTGTAGTCCGCATGGCCGGGCCGGGGGGTGTGGGCATAGGGGGCGTAGTCGGCGCTGCGGGCGTCGGTGTTGCGGATTACGGCGGTGAGAGGCGTACCGCAGGTGCGGCCGTTTTTGATGCCGCTGAGGAATTCCGGCCGGTCCGCTTCCCGGCGGGCGGTGGTCCAGGCCGCCCGGCCCGGGGCCCGCCGGACCAGGAATCGGTCCAGACGCTCCATATCCACCGGCTGTCCGGAGGGGAGCCCTTCCATAGTCACCCCTATGGCCGCACCGTGAGACTCGCCGAATACTGTGATGCGAAGCACCTTGCCATAGCTGCTGCTCATGGCTCATCCTCCTTCAGCGCGGCCAGATCCTCCCAGAAGCGGGGATAGGATTTGGCCACGGATTCCGCCCCGGAGATCTCCACCAGCCCCGTACAGGCGCAGGCGGCCGCGGCCGCGGCCATGGCGATACGGTGGTCCCCGGCGCTGTCGACTCTGCCGCCGGTAAGCGACGGTCTCCCCCGGACCAGCAGCCCGTCGGGAAGCTCGGAAACGTCGCCCCCCAGAGAGCGGAGCATGGCGGCGGTGGTGCGGAGACGGTCGGATTCCTTCAGCCGCAGCCGTGCGGCCCGGATCACCCGGGTCTCCCCCTCCGCCGCCGCAGCCACGGCGCACAGCGCCGGGATCAGATCGGGGATCTGGGAGGCGTCGATCACCGTGCCGCGCAGGGTCCCCCGGCGCACGGTGACGCCCTCCGGGGTCTCCTCCGTCACGGCGCCCATTTTTCCCAGAATGTCTATTATAGCCCGGTCCCCCTGATGTGTGCGGGAAGCCAGCCCCCGTACGGTGACGCCTCGCCGGGAAAGCGCCCCCATGCACAGCCAGGGCGCCGCGGCGGACCAGTCTCCCTCCGGCACCAGCGACTCGGGCAGGGCCGGGCGCTGACCGCCGGGGATGCGCCAGAGGGAGGGCCCGATCTCCAGCCTGACCCCCGCCCGGGCCAGGACGTTTTCCGTCAGGGTGACATATCCCGCCGACTCCAGGGGCCCTGTCAGGCGCAGAGTGCTCTCCTCCGGAAGTCCCGGCAGAGCCATCAGCAGCCCGGAAACGAACTGGGAGGAGACGTTGCCGGGCACGGTGTAGTCCCCCGGGAGCAGCTTTCCCCGGCAAAAGAAGGCCGCCCCCTCCTCCCTGAGCTCCATGCCGTGGGCCGACAGCTCCTCCGTCAGAGGCGAGAGAGGCCGCTGGGGCAGGCTTCCCTCCCGGAGGAAAACGGCCTGCGCTCCCAGCGATCCCACCAGGGGCAGCAGAAAGCGCAGCGTGGAGGCGCTCTGCCCGCAGGGCAGGCGGCAGAGGTCCGGAGGCGGAGCCCCGATTGGCGCGATGCGGATCGTTCCCGGTTTCGGTGCCCGGACGTCCGCTCCCAGAGCGGCCAGGCACGACACCGTGGCGGTCAAGTCCCCGGAGAGCTCTCCGCAGCGGATCGTCACCGGCCCGCTGCCCAGCGCCGCCAGGATCAGCAGACGGTGGAGCTGGGATTTGGAGGCCGGCGGGCGCGCCGAGCCGGTTCGCCCGCCGGGGCGGACAGTGATGTTCATGAATATCCTCCCGGCAAAGATCGGCGGCACAGAGAGCGCTGTGCCGCCGCATTGGGATCAGGCAGCGTCGCTGTCAAGGGCAAATTCGTCCGGGATGGGCGCGCCGCTCTCGATGAGAGGCAGATACCAGTCCTCGTAATAGTAGGGCACGTCATCCTCGTCCACGTCGTCCCATTTCTCGCCCCAGGGCCGCAGCAGCACGGTGAAGTCAAAGGTGCCGTCGGAATCGCTGTAGCTGCCCGTGAGGAGCATGGCCCCGTCGTAAACGCATTGGTCGGTGATCTCCAGCTCCCCGCCGGAGAGGTCCATATCCAGGAAATAGCCCCGGCCGTTGGTGACGGCGCCGTTTTCGCTGCCGTCCTCCTCCACGGTCATGGAGAACTCCGACAGAGCGTTGCTCCGGGGGAGGTCCTCATCCCAGAGGATCACCGAGAACCGTCCCGGCTGGGTCTGCTCAAAGTGACCCATGGTATCCCACCAGTTCACCTGCCACTCGGCATAGCTGCCGGTGCGATTCTCCATCATCCACCAGCCGTACCAGTCGCCGCTCCACCAGTCGAAGGAACGGGTCTGCTCCGGCTCAGGGGTCTCCTCGGGGGCGGGCCCGGCTATGGACTCGTTGCGCAGAGTGATGTACATGCCGGTGTCCAGCACGTTTTCCAGCACCATAAGGCCGTTTTTCAGCCCGCCGTAGAGCTTGATCTCGCCGCCCTCGGCCCGGAAGGTGTTGTCCTTCGCCAGGCTCCAGTTGACGGTGAACTCCCCTTCGTTATAGCAGAAGGTGGCTTTCCCCTCGGGCTTGAGTTCGATGGTAAAGGGGCCGTCAAACACCTCGCTGACGTCCACCTTGACGCCAAACAGCTTGGCGGATTCCGCCACGTAGACCCCCAGATTGGGATCTTCCTCCACCGGGGCCTTTTCCGGCGCCGCGGGGGCTTCGGGTGCGGTGTAGGCAGCGTTTTTCAGCGTGAGAGTGATGCCGCTGTCCAGTACGTTTTCCAGCTTCATCACGCCGCCGCCCAACGTGCCGTCCAGCTTAGCTCCGCCGCCCTCGGCGTGGAAGGTCTCCCCGTCCAGCGTCCACTTGAGATTGTAGTCCTTTCCCTCATAGCTGAACACGGCCTTGCCGCCGGATTTGAGTTCAAGGGAAAATCCATCCTTGAATACGCTGGCCACGCTGATGGACATACCCGCCATCTCGGCAGATTCGGCATCATAGACCCCCAGGTTGGGATCGGGCGTCTCCTCCTTGGAGCTGCCGCAAGCGCACAGGCTCAGCAGCAGTACCAGGGAGAGCATGAAAGACAGCCACTTTTTCATGGTTTCTCCTTTCCGGTCTCCAAGACCATTCGCAGGCAGGTTTTCTCTCCGTTGGTCCGCAGGTTTATATAAGATTATGGCATATTTCCCCCAATTGCGCAACCGTCAAATCGTCTTTGTCCCAAGGGATCCCAATGACAAAACGTCGGTGAACCGTTCTGCTTGTGAAAAAGTCAATTATGTGATACGATCAATCAATAACGGAAAAGAGAGAGAATCTATGAAAAGATCCGCCGTGTTCGTCAATCGGTTATATCTTGTGTTCGGCATCGTATGCGTGGTTTACTACCTGCTGTGCGGCATCACCGTGCGCTTCGGCCAGTCGCTGCTGTTTGCCTGGCCCCTGCTGGGCGCCTTTTGCGTGGGGCGCTGGTGGCTGTGGAGGCGGGCCTGGGCCGCAGGAAAGACTCACCCCTTCCCCAACTGGCTGCTGGCGGTGATCCGGGTAGTGCTGGCGGTGTGCGTGGCGTTTTTCCTCTTCGTGGAGTCCTACGTGATGTCCGGCGCCTTTTCCACCCCGGAACCGGGTCTGGACGCGGTGATCGTGCTGGGGGCCCGGGTCAACGAGGACGGACCCAGCGGCTCGCTGAACGAGCGGATCCACGCGGCGGCGGATTATCTGCGCGCCAACCCGGACACCATCGTTGTGGCCTCCGGCGGCCAGGGAGACGATGAGCCCATGAGCGAGGCCGCGTGCATTTATGAGCACCTGGTGGCGCTGGGGGTGGACCCTGATCGGATCCTTGTGGAGGACCGGTCCACCAGCACAGTGGAAAACCTGACCAACAGCTTTGCTCTGCTGGAGGGCCGGGCGGAGCGGGTCGGTCTGGTGACCAACGACTTCCACGTGTTCCGCGCCACCTGCGTGGGGCGGAAGCTGGGCGGCTTCGAGTTGAGCCCCATTCCCGCCCGGTCCTTCATCGGCGGGTTCATCCACTACTCCATGCGGGAATTCTTCGCCATATGCGTGTCTTACCTGAGGGGAGATCTGGCGTTTGCATAAACAAGGGTACAAAAAGCCGCGGAAATTCCGCGGCTTTTTTCTTTTATTCCTCCGCGCCCAGCAGCGCCGGCACCTCCTTCAAAGAGGCGATCTCATAGTCGATGGGCAGAGCGGCGGTGTTTTCCCGGCCCCAGGGATTGTACCAGCAGGTTCGGATCCCGGCATTGATCCCGCCCTTTATGTCGCTGGTCAGCGAGTCGCCCACGATCAGGATCTCCTGGGGAGGGATCGGTCCGATGCGCCGGAAGACCCGATCAAAAAACGCCGGAGAGGGCTTTTCCACCCCCAGATCGTCGGAGATGAAGATGTGGTCGAACACCTTGTCCAGGCCCGAAAGAGACAGCTTGCGCTGTTGGGCGGCCCGGGTGCCGTTGGTGACGGCGCACTGGAGCACCCGTCCCTTCAGCGCGGCCAGGGTCTCCTCCGCTCCGGGGAAAAACACGATGGTGTCCCCCAGACGGATCTGGTATTCCTCGTTGAAGGGCTCCGCTGCGGCGGAATCCAGTCCGTACCGGGCAAAGAACTCCCGGAAGCGGCCCACCAGGATCTCCGGCTTGGTGTACTCGCCCCGCTCCAGCCGCTCCCACCAGCGCACGTTGATAGCGGAATAATCCTCTATCATGGCGTCGGTGCACTCTCCCAGGCCGAAGATCTCAAAGCAGCGGCGAATCGCGGCCCGCTCCGCCGTGAGGAAGTCCAGCAGCGTGCCGTCCACGTCCCAGAGCACGGCCCGGATCATCGGCTTCCCTTCCTTCCCAGGAACCGGTTCACCAGGAATCCCCGGGCATACCATGTGGTCTCGTAGTACATGAAATCCAGGGTGCTGGCGTCCCACAGGCAGTTGATCCTGGCCGGGAACTCCTCGTCCCCCTCCCAGTACTGCAGCCACACAGGGAAAAAGTCGAACAGCGGCACGATAAAGCTCACGTCGCCCTGGCGCTGCTCGGTGCCGCCCCAACGGCGGCAGCGCTCCCGGAGCTCCGGGATCCGCCCCTCCAGCGCCGCCAGCTCCGGCAGGAGCTTTTCCGCATGATAGGAGGCAGTGTTTCCCCCCAGAGCGACGATGCTGACCCAGCGGCCGGACAGCAGAGGCTTGTCCTTTGCCCGGGAGAGGATATCGTAAAGGGCGCAGGCCTCGTTGAAGCCGGCGGTCTCTCCGCCGCAGGTGATGACGCCCGTCTCCCGATCCAGGCGGGCCTCCTGCCCCAGAATGTGAAAACAGATGGCGTGTTCGTCGTGATCCAGACGGAAATAGCGGATCATCTCCGCCTGGTCATAGGTGAGAAAGAGTTTCCGGCTCTGATCGTAGAGCTGGTCATAGTTTCCGGCCATGTGGATCCTCCTGCTTCAATGGTATCGTTCTTCCCAGGCGGCCCGCACCCAGGCGATCTCCCCGGCGTAGCCGGCGTCGTCGTTGGGCGTTTCCAGGATAAAGGGCCGGCCCTGCACCGCCTCGTGACAGACCAGGCGCAAAATGGTCTCCGGCGCCATGACTCCCTCCCGGAGGGGCGCGTGGCGGTCCTTCCGGCTGCCGCAGGGGTTTTGGGAGTTGTTCAGATGCACCGCCCGGAGCCGGTCCAGGCCAATCACCTTATCAAATTCCGTGAAGACCCCGTCGGGGTCCCCCTCCAGATCGTAGCCGCCGTCCCACACGTGGCAGGTGTCGAAGCACACTCCCAGCCGGTCGGACAGCTCTACCCGGTCGATGATCTCCCGGAGCTGCTCAAAGCTCCCGCCGATCTCACTGCCCTTGCCGGCCATGGTCTCCAGCAGAACGGTGGTGGTCATCTCCCGGGTCAGCACCCGGTTGAGCAGCCCGGCCACCAGCTCCACGCCCTTTTCCACCCCCTGGCCCACGTGACTGCCGGGGTGAAAGTTATAAAAGCAGCCCGGGGTGAGCTCCATGCGCTGCAGATCCTCCGTAAAGGCCAGCAGCGCGAAATCCCGCACCTTTTCCTTGTCCCCGGCAGGGTTGAGCGTATAGGGCGCGTGGGCCACCAGGGTCCCCAGGCCCGTCTCCCCCGCCCAGGCGCGAAAAGCGGCGGCGTCCGACTCGTCCGCCTTTGCCGCCGCCCCGCCCCGGGGATTGCGGGTGAAAAAGGCAAAGGTGTTGGCGCCCAGCGCCGTCGCCCGGCGTCCCATGGCCATGTAGCCCCCCGCGGAGGAGACATGGTAGCCCAGATACAGCGTTTTAGTTGACATAATCCACCTGATTCCTGTTTTTTAGAGTATAACATACTTTTTCCCCAAAGAAAAGCGCGGAGGACCCATGATCCTCCGCGCCCCGGAAAAACAAAAATTATGTCAACCCCCAGATCTGGCCGGGCATCTCCACCCGGGCGATACGGTCCCGATAAGGGGCGGCCACGCTCATCTGCCGGAATTTATCCACGTAATCGTAGTGCTCCCACATGTGCATGGGAAAGGCCATCTTCACGTTGCAGGAGCGCATCAGTGCGTCAAACCCCATCCAGTAGTTGCCCCCCAGCCGGGGATCCAGGGGCACGAACGCCGCGTCCAGCGTCAGGCCCTTGACCTTGATGAGCTGGTCAAAGAAGGCGTTTTTCATCTGCCGTTCCTCCGCGGGGGTATCGTCCGGCCAGGCCCACCAGTGCAGGTCCCCCGCGTGGTACACCGTTTTGCCGGCGTAATTCACCAGAAAGGCCACTCCCTGGTCTGTGGAGGTCAGAGTCGCGATGGAGAGGGGGCCCTTTGTGCCGCCGGGGATGACCCGGCGCATGTCCGGCTTCATGCGGATGAGCGCTGTGGCGGCGTTCTCCTTCGGCAGCGTACGCACGTCCGAGGACAGGATGAAGGTACGCCGGGGATGATCGGCGCACCAGTCGTATATTGCGGGATTGAAGTGGTCCTGGTGGGCGTGGCTGACGAAAATGAACAGATTCCGGCTGTTTTTCACCGGCGGGAGATCCCCCTCCGCCCAGTCGAACACACAGGCCACGTCCTCCCACTCCGCCAGAAAGCCGCTGTGTTTTATATATGTGATGCGCATGGCGCGTTCCTCCGAATTCAATTTACATAAAAACTATATTCTCTCTTATGTAAAGTCAGTATAAAGGCAACACCCATTCGACTACAAGTTACAGTTTTGTCTTTCTTTTACCTTTATTTTCCAGTGTTCTTCCGGGTACGTCACGGGGAAAGCTCCGGGCGTCGGTTTTGCCGCGGAAAGGCGTCGCTGCCGGCGGATCCTTCCGATCCCTGCGTCTCCCTCATCGGACGGCTTGACATAAGCGCCCGGGCAGAGTAGTATTTTTACCCAGCGGAGGTGAGAAGATGAATCGGGTCCTTTGGGTTTTTCTGAGTGTGCTGCTGATATTCACCGGCTGCGCGCCGTCCATATCCGCTTCGGCGCCTGAAAATACGCCGGAGCCTCTGTCCACGGCCACTCCCATCCCCACCGCTACACCTACGCCGGAGCCCACTCCCGAGCCTACGCCGGAACCCACTCCCGAGCTGGTGCCCTACACCGGAGAGCTGCGGCATATCTTCTTTCACAGTCTCATCGTGTATCCCCAGATGGTGTTCACCGATCGGACCACGCCCATGGGCGGATACAACTCCGGCTTTGCCGAGAAAGCGGAGCTGGAGCGGCTGCTGCCCCAGCTCTATGAGCGTGGTTACGTGCTTTACGATATCAACGAGTGTTTTGAAAAAGTGGACGGCAGGATGCGCCGGAAGGAGATCCTGCTGCCGGAGGGAAAGATCCCGCTGATTTTGTCGGTGGACGACGTGGCCTACGCCTACGGGCCCGGCTGGGCCAGCCGTCTGTTCGTGGATGACGCCGGGGCGCTGATGTACGAGGTGCCCAACCCCCAGGGCGGCGTGGACGTGATGCCGGACGGGGACGTGATGGGCGTGATCGACGCTTTTGTGGCGGAGCACCCGGACTTTTCCCACGACGGCCACAAGGGCACCATCGCCCTGACCGGATTTCAGGGGGCCTTCGGCTACCCGGACTATGACGCCCCGGGCAACGGCGAGCAGATCCGCGCCGTGGCGGACGCGCTGAAGGCGGAGGGCTGGAGCTTTGCCAGCCACAGCTACACCCATAACAGCGGCTATTACGGCTACTGGGGAGCCGGATGCCTCCCCGACCGGATCCATTACGACATCAACAAATGGGTGGATCGGGTCACGCCCTGGATCGGGAAAACCAACGTTTTTATCGCCCCCTTCGGCTACAGGGTCTCGGGAGAAGCCCTGCGCCACGTGCTGGACGCCGGGTTCGACATCTACTGCACGGTGGACGATCACGTGGTGAACGAGGTGTACGACGACTACGCCCTGACGTCCCGCATAGAGATCGGCGGGTACTCCCTGCGGATGTACAAGGACCGGCTCCGGGAGCTGTTCTTCGATCCAGACACGGTGCTGGACACCCAGGGTCGGCCTCCTCTGGCGCTGGATTGATCCCCGGCGGTTTCCCCGCCGGAGCCGCAGACCATGACGGATCATTCCGTTTGTCTGTTTCTTCTTTTTGCAAAATATGGTATCATTGGTCGGCGGGAGGAGAGCCATGAAGAAGTATTTTGAAGGACGGATCCTTACCGTCCCGAACCTGCTGTCGCTCTGCCGGCTGCTGTTGATCGGCCCCATCGTATGGCTGTATATCGGCAAGGACCGACCCCTGGCCGCGGCGGTGCTGCTGCTGCTGTCGGCGCTGACGGATTCTCTCGACGGGTTCATCGCCCGGCGTTTCCACCAGGTCAGCGACCTTGGCAAGGCGCTGGATCCCGTGGCAGACAAGCTCACCCAAATGGCCGTGATCTTCTGTCTGCTCTACCGGTTCCCCCGGTTCTGGCCACTGTTCATCGTGCTGTGCGTGAAGGAGGTCGTTGTGGCGCTGACCACCATTCTGGCCATCCGGAGCTCCGGCAATATGGCGTCCGCCCGGTGGCATGGGAAGATCACCACCACGCTGCTGTACGCCGCCATGACGGCGCACCTGCTGTGGCCGGACCTGCCCGCCCTCCTCTCCTACGGGCTGATCTATCTGTGCCTGGCCATGCTGCTGCTCTCGGGAGGGATGTACCTCACCCAGAACCTGCGCACCATGCGCCAGAGCCATTCCCGTTAAAGCGCCGTAAGACATAAAAGAGCCGCCGCACAAAGTGCGGCGGCTCTTTTATGCTCTCAATCCCGGCGGGCGTCCTCAGCTTCCATTTCTCTGGCCGCCTGCAGGATCCGCAGCAGGGCCCGGGCGTCCTCGGGACCGATCTTTTCCACCAGCCGCGTCACACGCATCCGTCGGCGGCAATTGAACTGCTCCACCGTCTCCCGCCCGTCCCGGGTGAGAGTGACGACCACGCTGCGCCGGTCCTCCTCGGCGGTGGTGCGCTGGATCTGTCCCCGCTTTTCCAGATCGTTGAGGATCACGGTGATCCTGGGTCCGGTGACGCCCAGCTCCCGGCCCAGATCGCCGGGGGAAAAGCCCGCTTCGCTGCGGGCCAGGCAGCGCATCACCGCCCCGGCGGCACTGCCCCCCTCGGAATGGTTCCGTCCGGGGCCGCCGATATTCCTCCGGGGAATGAGCTCGGTCAGTTGTTCGATCAGTTCTTCGGTGCTTGGGTCCATGACAGTCTCCTTTGATTACTCCATGGGCAGATATCGGAGCAGCAGCTCCTCCAGCTCCTCGTTGCTCATGGGGGTGGGGACGGAAAAGTCCGTATTGGCGTCGATCACCCGGGCCAGCTTCCGGTATTCCTCCGCCTGAGGGGAGACGGGATCGTCCTCGATCACGGTCTTCCGCTTGAGCTCGGCGTGCTGCACCACGTTGTCCCGGGGGATGAAATAGATCAATCGGGTGCCCAGTTTTTCAGCAAAGGTCCCGATGAGTTCCCGCTCGTTGTCCACCAGCCGGGAGTTGGCGATCAGCCCGCCCAGCTTGGTCTTGCCGGCGGCGGCGTAGCGCCGGATGCCCCGGCAGATGTTGTTGGCGGCGTACAGGCTCATCATTTCGCCGGAGCAGACGATGTAGATCTCCTCCGCCTTTCCCTCCCGGATGGGCATGGCGAAGCCGCCGCAGACCACGTCTCCCAGCACGTCGTAAAGGACGTAGTCCGTCTCCGGGGTGTAGGCTCCCAGCTTTTCCAGCATGTTGATGGCCGAGACGATGCCCCGCCCTGCGCAGCCCACCCCCGGCTCCGGTCCGCCGGACTCCACCGCCCGGATGCCGCCGTAGCCGGTAAAGAGGAAATCCGTGAGCTCCACGTCCTCCTCTTCCTTTTCCCGCAGGGTGTCCAGCACCGTTTTCCGGGCCAGACCGCCCAGGATCAGCCGGGTGGAATCCGCCTTGGGGTCGCACCCCACGATCATCAGTTTTTTGCCCGCCTCTGCCAGCGCGGCGGCCAGGTTCTGGGTGGTGGTGGATTTTCCGATGCCGCCCTTGCCGTATATCGCTATCTGTCTCATTCTAATACCTCCTCCAGCCATTGGTCAAGCTTTTCCGCCGCCAGATCCCGCTCCGGCACCGTGTCCACCAGGGAGAACAGCCCGGGATTGGGCATATCCACCCATCGCAGGGGCCGCTCCGTCAGCGGACGGCAGTTGGGATCGCAGAACACCAGCCCCAGGCTCTCCTCCCGGAGCCGCGCCGCCAGATCGTCCTCCCCGGTGAGCTTGGCGTCGCCGGGGAGCATATACGCCTTGTCCATCTCAAAGAAGCTCAGCACCCGTACCCGGCGGATGCCCCACCCGGCCAGACTGCGGCGGATGGCGTTGGCGGTGAACTGCTCTCCGATCACCAGAACGGTGGGCTCTTCGCCGGGGAGATCCTCTCCCGCCGGGGCCTCCCCCCGGAGCGCGGAGAGCAGCGCGGCGCAGCCGTCGGCGCCGAAGGGCGCTCCCGCCGCGTAGGGAATGCCGTACTCCCGCTCCATATACCGGGCCAGAGGCAGACCCGCGGCGCTGACCACCAGGTTCTTCTCCGCGGCGGCCGCGGCGCGCAGGTTCTCCGTCTCCTCCTTCATGCCCCAGCGGGACAGTACCCGCCAGCCGCTGCCCGTCAGCCAGGACTCCACGTCGGCAAGCTCCTCCGCCGACCAGTCGATGGTGCTGCAGCCCAGGATGTTCACCGTTCCTTTCTCCGTATCCCGGGGAGAGAGCAGCAGTTTTCCCATGGCTTCCAGGGTCGCCCCCACGCCGAAGAGATAGTCCCTGCTCCCGTCGATATCCACGAAGGCCGCCGGGACGCCGTATTCCTGTTCCGCCTGCCGGGCATAGGACTCCAGGTCCGAGCCGATCATGGAAGAGGACGGTGCGTGGCACAGCAGCAGATAATCGGGGCTCAGCCTCTCCACCGCCGCGCCGGCCGCGGCGAGCACCTTGCTCTCGGTGCCGGTGATGATGTCCGTGTCCCGGATCTCGGAGTCCGTCACCCGCAGGTCGCCGCCGCGGCCCCGGCCGAAGCCGCTCCGGCCGCCGGGCGCTCCCCCGCGGCCGGCATAGCCGCCGTTCCCGGCGCTGAAGCCCCGGTACCCTCCACCGCCGCGGCTGCCGCCCCGGCCGGAGTTCACGCTTTTATATCGGGAAGGGTCGTCGATGATGCCGAAGCCCTTTGTTTCATTCAATACCGCTTCAAAGCCCAGCACGTCGGACATGCAGGGCGGGATTACTTTCCAAAGTCTCTTCATCAGCTCCGCCTCCTTATTCGTGATCGCCGTAGAGCAGGTGGCTGTCGTCCCACAAAATGAGCTCCACTCCCTGCTCGTCCATGATCTCCTGCCGCAGCAGCTCCCCGTCCGTGGACAAAATCACCCACTGGCAGGAATAGATCAGGTGGATCCGCTTCGTCCCCCGCTCCCGGGAGAGCTCCTCCACCGCCTCCTTGACCTGGCGGAGATACCGTCCGCTGGCAAAGTCGGTCATGGTGGGACACAGGATGGACGCCACGCCCCGGCGCATGTAGTCCGCTATGCCGAAAAACGGCTTGTGGCGCAGACAGTTGACAGAGCCCACAAACAGGATCTGGGCCTCCGGGTCCCGGGCGAGGATATCCGCAAGGATGCTGCCGCCCCGGCTTCCGGGCTCCTTTTGCTCCCGGGCGCCGCCCCCGGTGCCGGTATAAAAATCCAATACACAATTGTTTACCATACGTTCATTCCTTTTCATTTAGTTAATTATCGTTAATTAAATAATATAGGAATATTTAACGATTGTCAAGTATTTTTTTAAAAAATCGGGGCCGCGGAAAACGCGGTCCCGATGGTTCTTATTCGGTTGAGGGGGTCTTTTCGGGTCTGCAGCGCCCGTAGAGCTCCGTCATGCGGCGGATCCGTTTGGCCAGTGCCGGGGACGCGGCCCCCCGTTCCATGCGCCAGCACCAGTTGGCGCCCATGGTGCCCGGCTCGTTCATGCGGCAGTCCGCCCCGGCCAGACCCAGCCAGTCCTGCATCTGGGCCACGAACAGGTCCGCCACAGAGCCCATGCCGGCCCGGAGCAGTCCGTTGGCCAGCCCCTCCCGGGTGTTGAGCCCCAGATATTCCCGGGCAAAGGCCAGGTTCTCCGGCTCCGCCTGAACCAGCCACTGGCCCAGGGTCAGGTTGTCGTGGGTGCCGAAGTAGCACACGCAGTTGCGGTCGTAGAGATGAGGCAGGTGCTCGCTCTCCCCTTCCGGGTCAAAGGCGAACTGCAGGACCTTCATTCCCGGCCAGCCGGAGCCCTCCCGCAGGGCGAGCACCTCCGGGGTCATGAAGCCCAGATCCTCGGCAATGACGTCCATTTGGGGCAGCGCGCGGCGGACGGCGTTGACGAAGGCCTCCCCCGGTCCGGGACGCCAGCGGCCCCGGCGGGCGGTCTCGTCCCCGTAGGGCACCGCCCAGTAGCTTTCCAGGCCGCGAAAGTGATCGATACGCACGGTATCGAACATCCGTCCGGCGGCTTCCAGGCGGCGGATCCACCAGTCAAAGCCGTGGTCGCCCATTTTTTCCCAGTCATAGAGGGGGTTGCCCCAAAGCTGGCCGTCGGCGTTGAAGTAATCCGGCGGGACCCCCGCCACCTCGGTGGGATATCCCTCGCTGTCCAGCTGGAAGTTCTCCCGGCCCGCCCAAACGTCCACGGAATCCAAGGGGACGTAGATGGGCACGTCCCCGATGAGGGAGATGCCCAGGCCGTGCACATACTCCCGCAGGGCGTTCCACTGGCGGAAGAAGAGGAACTGGGTGTAAACGCAGCACTCCACGTCCTCCCGCAGCTCCGCAGCCCAGCTCTCCAGGACCGCCCGGCTGCTGCGCAGACGCAGCGCCTCGTCCTCCCACTCCGTCCAGGGGCGCATGTCAAAGCGGCGCTTGGCGGCGGTGAACAGAGCGTAATCCTCCAGCCAGCAGGCGTTGTCCGCCTCAAAGGCGGCCACAGCCCTGCGGTCCCGCTGCCAGCCGCGCCGGTACGCCCGCTTGAGAAGGTCGTTCCGGCCTGCGTACAGGGCCCCGAAGTCCACCCGGCCGGGGTCGCTGCCCCAGAAGACGGAGGAGATCTCCTCCGCCGTCAGCAGGCCGTCCTCCGCCAGGAGGTCCAGGTCGATGAAGTATGGGTTGCCCGCGAAGGTCGAGGCGCTCTGGTACGGCGAATCCCCGTAGCCCGTGGGTCCCAGAGGCAGGACCTGCCAGTATTTCTGACCGGCCGCTGCGAGAAAATCCGCGAAGGCATAGCTCTCTCTCCCCAGCGTTCCGATCCCCCAGGGAGAGGGAAGCGATGAGATGTGCATCAGGATTCCGCTGGCTCTCATTGACGTTCTCCCTTTATGATTTGATCGCTCAGATCTCCCAGATGTCCTCCGCATAGCGGCGCACGGCACGGTCGGAGGAGAAGAACCCGGCGGCGGAAATGTTGTAAAGGCACTTTTTGGCAAAGCCCAACCGGTCGGTCCAGTCGGTGAGAGCCCGGAGACGGGCGGCCCGGTAGCTGGTGAAGTCCCGGAGCACGAAATAGTTGTCCGGCCGCTCCCAGCTCTCGCCGTAGAGCAGGGAGTTGAACAGCTCCCGCTGGTTGTCGTCAGTGGGGACGGTGCCGTCCACCAGGGTGTTGACGGCCCGGCGGATCCGCCAGTCGTTGTCGTACAGCCACTTGGGGTCGTAGTTCGGCCGGGCGGCGTTGATCTCGTCCACGTTGAGGCCGAAGATATAGTTGTTTTCCCTGCCGGCCCGCTCCACGATCTCCACGGTAGCGCCGTCCAGCGTGCCCAGGGTGACCGCCCCGTCCAGCATGAGCTTCATCACGCCGGTGCCGGAGGCCTCCGTGCCGGCAGTGGAGATCTGCTCGGAGATATCCGCCGCGGGGATGATCTTCTCGGCATATGAGCAGTTATAGTTCTGCACGAACACGATGCGCATCTTCCCGTTGACGTCGGGGTCGTTGTTCACCAGGTCCGCCAGCCGGTTGATGAAGTGGATCACCGCCTTGGCGCGCCGGTAGCCGGGTGCGGCCTTGGCGCCGAAAATGTACGCGGCGGGCGGGATCTCCGGCAGCTCGCCGTTTTTGATGTCGAAATAGAGGTCCGCCAGCCCCAGGGCGTTGAGCAGCTGGCGTTTGTACTCGTGGGCCCGCTTGGCCTGCACGTCAAAAACGAACTCGGGGGGGATCTCCACTCCCTCCGCCTTGAGGATGTGGGCGGAGAGCTGGCGCTTTTTTTCCAGCTTCACCTCGTTGAAGCGGGCAGCCAGGCCGTCGTCGATGTGCTCCTTCAGGTAGCCGATCCGGTCCAGGTCCTGGAGGAAGCCCTCGCCGATCACGTCCCGGATCAGGCTGGTGAGCTCCGCGTCGCACAGGCCCAGCCAGCGCCGGGGGGTCACCCCGTTGGTGACGTTGAGGATCTTGCCCGGGCAGCGCTGATCCCACTCCCGGAACAGATCGTTTTTCAGGATCGCGGTGTGGATCTCCGCCACGCCGTTGACCTTGCGGGACATGTAAACGGACATATCCGCCATGGAGGCCCGGTTGTCCCGGAGGATGTGCAGGTCGGAATCGGGGAACTCCGCCCGGAGCTTCTCCTCGATGCCCCCGATGATGTCGCAGATCTCCGGCACCACGCTGCGCAGCAGCTCCATATCCCAGCGCTCCAGCGCCTCGCTCATCACGGTGTGGTTGGTGTAGGAGAACACCTGCCTCGTCAGCTCAAAGGCGTGGTCGAAATCCACTCCCTCCGCCATCAGCAGCCGGATCAGCTCCGGGATGGACATGGCGGGGTGGGTGTCGTTGAGTTGCACGGCAAACAGCTTGGGGAAATCGTCAAAATCGGGCTTGTTCAATGATTTGTAGGTGCGCAGGATATCCTGCAGCGACGCGCTGGAGAGGAAATACTGCTGCTTGATGCGCAGACGCTTGCCCTCCCAGGTGGTGTCGTTGGGATAGAGGACGCGGGTGATGTCCTCGGCCTTGTTCTTCTGCTCCAGCGCACGGGCATAGTCCTGCTGGTTGAAGGCGTCAAAATCCAGCTCCTGGAGCGCCTCGCACTGCCAGAGACGCAGCGTGCCCACGTTATCGGTGAGATAGCCGATGACCGGGGTGTCGTAGGGCACCGCCAGCACCGTCTGGTCGGCGAACTTCACCTCCACGGCATGCTTTTCCCGGCGGAAGCTCCAGGGATCACCGAAACGGGCCCAGTCGTCGGCAGACTCATGCTGCGCCCCGTCCACGAAGGTCTGCTTGAACAGACCGAAGCGGTAGCGAAGGCCGTAGCCGCTCAGGGGAATTCCGCAGGTGACGGCGCTGTCCAGATAGCAGGCGGCCAGACGGCCCAGGCCGCCGTTGCCCAGGGCCGCGTCCTCGATCTCCTCCAGGCAGGCCAGATCCACGCCCCGCTTGGCAAAGGCGCTGCGCATCTCGTCCAGGATGCCCAGATTGAACAGGTTGCTGTAGACCAGCCGGCCGATCAGATATTCCGCGGAGAGGTAAAACGCCTTCCGCTTCCCGGCCCGGCGCTGGCGGGCTCTGGTCCAGTTGTCGCCCACGGCGATCATCACCGCCCGGCCAAGGGCGTTGTGCAGATGGTGGGGGGACGCCTCGTCCAGACGTTCGTCCTCGTCATATTTCAGAAGAGACTCCGTGGTGTTCAGAATCTCCTGAGGTGAATACATCATACTGTCTTATCCTTTCTTCCCTGTGGGTTCCATTCTCTCACTCTCATACACAAAAATCCGATTTATTATATCTTTTCCGGGAGCAGTTTGCAACTGACAGTTCAAAAAATAAATATAATATATTTTACTCCCGGTTATAGCCGGGGACACAAAAACGCCCCCGTCCAGACAGACGGAGGCGTTTTTATGGTTACGGATCAGTAATAGCGCTTATTCTTCCGAGCAGCTTCGGATTTCTTCCGGCGCTTGACGCTGGGGCTCTGGTAGTATTCCTTTTTGCGCAGATCAGCCAGAACACCGGCCTTGGCGCAGGAGCGCTTGAAGCGCTTCAGGGCCGCGTCAAGAGACTCGTTTTCCTTGACATGGATCTCAGACATTCTATATCCCTCCCTCCGCAGGCGCCGAAACGCTGGGGAGACCAAACTTTCGGCTTTTAACGGGAGTATTATAAGCTTTGCGACGGCCATTGTCAAGTACTGATTTGATCATCAATCATGAAATCCCGTACGGGTGAAAACATTCCCTTCGCTTTGACTTTCCCTGAGTCTCCGTATATAATAATTAAGATAATATATGTAAATAATGGAGGAACGACATGGCAAAGATCGGTGTGCTTGGAGCGGGAACCTGGGGGATCGCACTGGCGAGAATGCTGACCGTCAGCGGCCACGACGTGACGGTCTGGTCTCCCCACGGCATCGATGCGCTTTTGGAGACCCGGCGGCATAAGAATCTTCCTGATATGGTCATTCCGGAGGAGACGGTCCTCACCAAGTCTATGGCGGAAGTCTGCGGGGGACAGGAAGTACTGCTGTTTACGGTCCCCTCCATCTATATCCGCTCCACCGCGGCGCTGGCGGCGCCCTGGGTACAGCCCGGGCAGATCGCCGTGGACGCGGCCAAGGGTATTGAGGAGGGCACGCTGCTGACCATGACCCGTGTCATCTCCGATGAACTGGGCAAGGCGGGCAAAGCGGAAGGGGTGCCCCTGGTGGTGCTGTCCGGGCCCACCCACGCGGAGGAGGTGGCCCGGGATCTGCCCTCCACCATCGTTTCCGCCAGCACGGATCCCGCTGCCGCCCGGCGGGTCCAGGAAATCTTCATGAACACCTGTATGCGGGTCTACACCAACGACGACGTTTACGGAGTGGAGCTGTGCGGCGCGGTAAAGAACATCGTGGCGCTGGCGGCGGGGATCTCCACCGGCATGGGCTACGGTGACAACGCCAAAGCCGCCCTGATCACCAGGGGCATGGCGGAGATCAAGCGTCTGGGCACGGCTCTGGGCTGCCGGGAGCAGACGTTCTCCGGCCTGGCGGGCATCGGCGATCTGGTGGTGACCGCCACCAGCCAGCACAGCCGCAACAACCGCTGCGGGTATTACATCGGTCAGGGGCTCTCTGTGGAGGAGGCCGTCCGCAAGGTCGGCATGGTGGTGGAGGGTATCAACGCCCTGTCCGCGGCGAAGGAGCTGGCCGGGCGCTGCGGCGTGGAAATGCCCATCACCAACGCCGTGTACGACATCGTGTTCCACGGCGCCGATCCCCGGCAGGCTGTCATCGACCTGATGAGCCGGGACAAGCGCGCGGAGACAGATCTGTAAAAAAGGAAGCGGAGGGACAAAACAAAAAACAGCCTGCGAAGGCTCCATATTTGATCTTCTCTGTCTGAGCCGCGTTTTCAGATCCTGTTGAAACGCCTTGAGAGGAAAAGAAGCATCCTTCGGGCGACGTCCCGGAGGTCCAACCCGTGCCTCGAGGGGAGGACGCTTGCCCTCCCTCCGGGAGCTGTCTTGAAAGGAGTTTTCGGTTTGAAAAAGAGGCTTGTGTCCGCGGCCCTGCTGCTGTGCATGGTACTCACGCTGTGCCCGGTGCAGGTGCTGGCCGCGGAGGATGAAGCGGCTGCCGTTCCGGAGGCGGAGGCGGTCGTGGACGTACAGACGGTCGAGGAGCTGGAGGAGATCCTGCCGGAGGAGAGCGCCCTGGACCTGACGGAGGAGGCCGACGCTGTCGTACCGGCGGAGGAGCCCGACGCGCTGCCTGCCCCGCCCGCAGAGCCCCAAAGCTTTTTGATGAGCTGGCCGGAGGGAGACGTCACTTTGGTCCCCAACAGCGTGAACAACTCGCTGGGAGTCCTCAACTGCACCGGGATCACCGACATGCAGAAGATCAGCATCTGCACCCCTTACACTGATCTGGTGAGCGCCGCAGGAAACGTGATTGAGACCGCCCTGTCCTATACGGACAGTCAGAACAACGTCATCGACATGCGAAAGAAGGGGACCACCGTGAGCAGCAACGGCTATCCGGTGATCTACTGGGCACCGCAATCCACGAATCGCTTTCCCCTGACCTTCCGGCTGGCGGTCAACGTTGACGACTGGGACACTGCTCCCGGGGAATACACCGGAACAGTGACCTACCGGGTGATGTTCCTCGACGCCAAC